>Ga0326727_10000279_pt1 | contig 216727 bp, 190 predicted proteins | sample MB2enrmetagenome_FD_207643 | JGI IMG/M metagenome (GOLD analysis project Ga0326727, IMG submission 207643) | Lab enriched peat soil microbial communities from McLean, Ithaca, NY, United States - MB29MY | ecosystem: Environmental > Terrestrial > Soil > Wetlands > Peat | place: USA: New York... | reverse complement strand
AATGCAAGAGAATGTTTTGAATGCGAAAATAGACACCCTATTCCATGGGTACCCAAACTAAACGCTGGCCAGCGCCGTCGTTTGCCAGTAGCGCCTTAGCGCTCACCTACATTCCGAAACGGCTGCAGCCTCGCACGGTGCGGCGTAACGCAGCGCGCGTCACCCTTCCGTGGTATTATCTGGATATATTACTGGATATACGGAGGCTTTCGCCATGGGCGATACACCGCAAAAACGAGCGCTCCGCAACTACCGGAAGCGCCTCACCCAGCGTGGGATGGCCCGGTTCGAGGTTCTTGGGCTCGACGCCGACCGTGAACTGATCCGGTCGCTCGCGAGGCGGCTCGCCGGCAGCGGCCCGGATTCGGCGCGGATTCGTGCCGCCGTACGCCGCACGGTCTCGGGGGAGCCGCCGAACAAGGGCGGCATTCTCAGTGCATTGCGCCGGTCGCCTCTGGTCGGCGCCGATCTCAACCTCAAACGCGTCGTCATAGCTGGCCGCAAGGTGGACCTGTGAGCCGCCACCTTCTCGACACTAACATCATTAGCAATGTCACCAAACCGGCGCCTTCGGCCGTGCTCCTCACGTGGATGGCTGAACAAGCCGACGAGGATTTGTTTATCTCCTCTCTGACTGTCGCCGAGATCCGGCGCGGGATACTTGAGAAGCCTGCCGGAAAGAAGCGGAAGGAGTTGGAGCGTTGGTTCTCGGGCCCCGAGGGTCCCCAAGCGCTGTTCTCCGGCCGCGTGCTCCCGTTCGATGAGAAGGCCGGCCTTGTCTGGGCGCGCCTGATGGCTGACGGGACCGCAGCCGGGCAGCCTCGGAGTCCCCTAGACATGGTCGTCGCCGCAGTCGCCGAAGCGAACGATTGCGTTCTCGTCACGGATAACGAAAAGGATTTCAGCGGCCTGAAGACCGTGAATCCCTTGCGGGGTGGGAAGTAAGGACCGGCTGGGAAGAGGAATCCGGGTGTGAACCGGGTCGCGTGGTTGCTCCTGCTGCGACAGGATACGCGAAGGCTGGGAAACGCGTTCAGGGCCACGTGCGCGTTTATCGAGAGTAATCTCATCGGCTGAAGGCCAAAATCGCCGCCCTTCGGCTCGCCCCTCATTCATACAATCAGTAGTCGCCCCCTGGGGCCTTCGGGTTCTGTTGGGCAATGCGTCAGTCCGACCCGCGAACCAGAACATTATCTCTGAATTCTGTTATATTCCGAGAGAAGGCATCCCATGAACCAGCCCGCGGTTCGCAACATGGTGTTCGTCAGCCATGCGAACCCTGAAGACAATGAGCTTGCGCTTTGGCTCTCCTTGCAGCTCGCAAATGCAGGTTATGCTGTTTGGTGCGACCTAACAAAGCTCCTTGGCGGCGAGAAGTTCTGGGAAGACATCCAAGAGGCCATCCAGAATAGAACCGTAAAGTTCGTCTTCATGCTGTCTCGAACTTCCAACCAGAAGCGTGGGACCCTCGACGAGTTGGATTGTGCGATCGGCACGGAAAAGCGCTTACACTTCCGCGATTTCATCATTACCGCCAAGACTGATGACCTGCCCTTCGATGAGGTTTACATCAGTATCCGTCGCCTCAATCACATTGATTTCACGGCCTGGCCCAGAGGCCTGGCAACGCTCCTCGAAAAGCTCGAGAAGGACGAGGTTATAAGAACTACGAACTTCAATCCCGATGCGGTGTGCTCATGGTGGCGCGACCAGTACAGCCCTGATGCAGGCATCATCGACCGGCCGGAGGAAGTGCTCTCGAACTGGTTCAAGGTTGAAGACCTGCCGACCATGCTCTACGAACACAAGATTACTGCGCTCGCGCCGGGCCCGTTCGACAGCGACGAAGTCGAGTTCCCGTTTCCCGCCGTGTGGGTTAGCGAGTTATCCTTTGTGACATTCGCCAAGGCGCACGACTTTTCGGCAACGTTTGGCGCCCATCTGACAATCGGCGAGTCCAAGGAGCACAGTTATGACGACGTCCTCGCCGGCCGCGCTGTTACCGACGGTGTAAAGCACCTTTCCCAATTGCTGCGGACAGCCTGGGAAAACGCCTTGAAAACGCGCCTATCCGCTTATGAAATGGCCAATAAGCAATGCTGCTTCTATTTCCCCGGAGATCTTGTCAAAGACGACTTCGTCGAGTTTTTCACACCTGACGGACAAAAGACATGGCGCGGTGTTGTCGGGTTCAAAACGCTTGCCAAAGGCCGCGTGCGCCATTGGCATTACGGCATCACAGGAAAGCCGATTATGCGGCCGGAGACGCTGTTCGTTGTAAAGGGGCACATTCTCTTTTCGGATGATCGAAAGACCCTGTGGGATAGCAAAGATGCCACCGCAAAAGCTCGCCGGAATCAGTGTAGGAACTGGTGGAACGACGACTGGCGCGATCGCCTGCTTGCCACCATGTCATTTCTGGCCGGTGATGAAGAGAGGATTCGAATCGCCCTGGGAAGCGAGGAGTCCTTTACGCTCCAGAGATTTCCGATTCTATTTGAGAGCCCAGTATCCTATATGTCACCGAAGGAGCTCGAAAAAGCCGAAGTCGACGATTACATCTTTGAAGAGGAAGACGATGAGGCGCTCGAAGAATAAGTGGCGGGAAGGTTTACTGCTATGCGCAAGCTGATACGCCTTCCAGAGCCAAAGCTCCTCTTTCGCCATGGGCAAGCTGTGGAAGATCCGCGCGACGGACTCACCCTATTTGGGCCACTGGATGAGCTTCCTCCATACGGCATTAGAGCCGCAGTCGTGGGAACCAAAGTGGGGATTGGAAAGTACCGAAAATGGGTCTCCTGGGCACAAGGACTAATAAAGCTTGCAGTGCCGAATCCAGCCAGGCCTCCGTTTCCTGGATTTGAGCCCGTCTTTCGGATTCCGTGGAACCCAAAACCGATTCTCACCCTGGCAGTTGATGAGACGGAGATTAAAGCGAAGAGCGGTCTCGATGAACGTCATCTGCGGGTTTACGAAACGGTCAATGTCTACGCAAATGCTATTGAAGATGCGCTAACGAAAGAGGAAGCGAAGCCGGACGTTTGGTTTATAGTAATTCCGGATTACGTACGCCGATATTGCCGCCCGAAGGCGGTGGTTGCGCCCGAAGACAGGATTGAAGCGGTACGGTATTTCAAATCTGCCAAACTGGCGGCGACTGCCTATGATGAGCCCTTCCTATTCAATGAGCTCAATGAGGACGCCGAGCCCTACCTTTACAAAGAACATTTCCGCAACCAGCTCAAGGCCCGCCTTCTGCGTCACAAAATCTCGACTCAAGTACTACGGGAAGGGACACTTGAAAATCTAGGTCACCTCGGTGATCTGCCGCGGGAAAAGGCGCTCGAGAGGATGCAGTCACAGATCGCTTGGAACATCGCAACGACAGCGTTCTACAAAGCTGACGGTCGTCCATGGAAAGTATCCGGCATTCGCGATGGCGTCTGCTATATCGGACTCGTATTCAAAAAGGATCAACGCGGAACGAGCGATAACTATGCCGCTTGTGGCGCGCAGATGTTCCTAGACTCCGGCGATGGCCTGGTCTTTAAAGGTACTTCAGGGAACTGGTACAGCGCCGAAACCAATAGCTTTCACCTCAACCGAACAGAGGCTCGTGACCTCATCCGCCGTGCGCTTAAAGAATACAAAGGAAAACGGGAGAATCAGGAGGCACCGAAAGAGGTTTTCATTCATGGAAAGGTGGCATTCTCGCGAGACGAATGGGATGGGTTTCGGGAGGCCGTTGAGCCTGGAACAAAGACGGTCGGTGTAAAGATTCGTGATGATTCAACGCTGAAGCTGTTTCGAACTACTGATACACCGGTACTCCGGGGAACGGCGTACATTCGAAATGACAGAAATGCGTACCTCTGGACCCGAGGTTGGACACCACGGCTGGCGACCTATCCAGGTATGGAAGTCCCAAATCCGCTATCTATCGAGATCAGCCAAGGTGAGGCTGAAATGGAAACGGTCCTGGCAGACATCCTCGCCTTGACTAAGTTGAACTATAACGCTTGCCTGTTCGCTGACGGTGTACCGATCACGCTCAAATTTGCCGATGCCGTCGGCGGAGTCTTGACCGCTGGACCGCTGCCGGGCGGCGGTCCGCCGTTGCCGTTCCGCTACTACATCTAGCGCGATCGTCTTCATCCAGCCGAAGACTTCCTCCACCCTAGTCGTTGGGCCACGCGACCGGGGATCAGTGCCTCTTGGCGGCTGGGGTCGGCAGCGTCGCGCCACAGTTCGGAGTTGCGGAAGCAGGTCGCACACAGGGCCAAACGCCTCGGCCTGAACCGCGTCAATTCGGTTCCCAGCGCTCTATCCGCATTAGTCCTCATAAGCCGGCTTGGCGCAGGAAATGGGTCGAGTCGAGTCAAGTTACGGAGAACGCCCAAACCGGATGGTCGAGTTTGCCAACAAGGCCTGCCATTCGGCAGAGGATTTGACGCGCTAGCCAACGCCCCCACCCCCCTCCAGCACCAACCCCGACGGCAGTTCCTCTCCAAAGATCCGCCCCAGCGCGCTGTCGTCTTCTTCGCCTTCCAGCACGGCCGCCAGTCGCGCGGCGTGGGGCAGGGTCTGTAGCTTGCGCTTGACTCCCTCGCGCGTGGCTAAGGGTACATCCCGCATGGGATCGTCGGTGCGGCGGGCCATGGCGGCTAGGGCGTCGCCGGCTGTGGGAATGTTCAGCAGCGCTTCCACCCAACGCGTCACCGCGGCGGGCGGGATCACCAGATTGCTCGGGCCATAAAAGAGCTTGCGCGCGCCCAGGCGGGAAAGGCACCACAGCTCGCTCTCCTTGAAATCGCCGGCCTTGACGCGCTTGAGGAGCGTCTCGCCCAGCTCGGTTTTGGCGCCCACGGGCAACAGTTCCAGGCTGGAGGCCGTGCGCCACATTTCACGCAGCAGGGCCGCATTGATGCGCGGCGGCTTCTTGCTGCCGCGCGGCAGCAGAAAGCCGGAGAGGCGCTGGTAAACATCGGTCTGCTGGTTGCGGTTGAGGCCGCCAGCCAGGCGTCCCCAGAAGATCCACCACTCCACTTCGCATTGCACCTGGTTGCCATGGGTGAGGCCGGCGGCGTAGATGCGGCGCGCCTGCTCCAGACGGAAATCGTCGCCGGGATAGCCAAAGCCGGGCCGCAGGCAGAAGCCGCACAGGTTGAGCCAGCGGATCTCGTAAGCCGGACTTTTCTTGCGGCCACCGGCTGCCGCCAGAAATGCGTCCGCCATCTGGCGGATGGCGGAGAGCGGCCAACTGTTCTTGCCCAGCCCCATGGTCTGCTCGAGCCTGGCGGGGACTTCCTCCGGCGCGATGGGCGATTTCGCGCTGGCCGAGAATACCGCCGCGATCAGCTCCAGCGACGATTTCAGAGCCTGCTCGCCGACTACCGCCGCGGCTTTCCGTTCGGCGGGCTCGACCGCCGCTGGTTTGCGCAGCTCGAACTGGAGCCGCCAGCGGTTGTCGCCGATCTTCGATTCGCACCAGGTTTCGAGCGTGCCGATTTCCGTCAACCTCGCGCCCAGCTTCACCGGAATCAGTCGCTCCTCGGCCCGCTTGCCGAAGCGGATCACGGCATTGAGCGGGGCGTGCCTGTGCAAGTCCGGATCGCCGACGGAGAATTCGAGCACGTCGCCCAGCTTGTCGTCCGCGCGGATCAGAGAACTGTAGAGCCGAAACGAGACCGGCCGGTTGGCGACAAGCTGCAGCGCCTGGTTGTCGATCTCGATGGACTCCCCTTCTTCGGCCCCGCGCGGCACCAGGCACACGGCCGGGAACTTGCCATCCCGAGCCTCGCCCAGAGCGATGTAGTACGTGCGCGGCAAGCCACCGCGCACCAGCACGCCACTGCCCGTCGAGCGCACGTAAGAGTAGTAGGCCGCACCGCGCGCCACGGCCAGATCCAACTCGCTGTTCTCCAGAATCTCGGGCCGGCGCCCGTACCACTGGCCCACTACGTCGGCGGCGCGCGCTTGCAGAATCTCCGGAATGAAGAAACCGCCGTTGAACAGAATGGCGTCGGGAACCTGGCCGGTGGGCTCCAGAAAGGCGTTGAGGTGGCGCGTGATGGCCGGGTCGGAGACGTACGGCAGGCCCAGTTCGCGGAACAGGCTGCGCTTTTCCTCCTTGGGCGCTTCGCCCCGCTGGGTGAAGGGAAGGAAGCCTTCGAGCGCCAGTTCCAGCGCTTCCTCGCGCAGGATTTCAGTCTTGAGCGATTTGCCGATCAGCGCCGAGCCGGAGCCGAGAACTGTGATCTCCACTCCCTTCAGGCTGGCGTCGCCGAGCAGCTTTTCCTTGGCGGCGGTGCACTGGCGGCGCAGCCCGCTGCGCTGGCGAATGGAGAGCGGCACGCCCAGTTTGGTCTCCACCAGCCAGGCCAGCGTCAGGTCCAGATTGTCGCCGCCCAGCAGCAGGTGCTTGCCCACCGCCGTGCGCGTGAAGTTGACCAGGTCGCCGTCGCGTGAAACGCGTATGAGGCTGAAATCGCTGGTGCCTCCGCCCACGTCGCATATCAGCACCGTCTGCCCGTCGAAGAGCTTCTTGCGCGACTGCGCTAGGTTGTTGGCGATCCACGAATAGAACGCCGCGGCCGGCTCCTCCAGCAGCGTGAGGCGCTCCAGCCCCGCCTCGCGCGCCGCCATCACGGTGAGTTCGCGCGCCTCTTCGTCGAACGACGCGGGGACCGTGAGTACGATGTCCTGCCCGGCCAGCGGCGCGCCTTTGGCGCGGTCCCACTCCTCCCGGAACTTGGCGATGAAGCGCGCCGAAACCTCCACCGGCGAGAGCACGCGTCCCGTCTCCTGCGAATCCCACGGGAGAATTTTGGCCGTTCGATCCACATCCGGGTTGGAAAGCCAGGATTTCGCCGAGTGCACCAGGCGCGTGGGGATGAGCGCGCCCTGCTCGCGCGCGTACACGCCGACTGGCTGCCCGTCTTCCAGGAACAGGAACGAAGGCAGCGTGCGGCACGGCTCGACGCGCCCCGCGGCCACCAGTTGGGGCGTCTCGAAGATGCGCACCGGCGGGAAGTCGCGGTCCTGGGCCTCGTCTTCGTCGATATAGGCCAAAGCGGAGTTGGTGGTGCCAAGGTCGATCCCGATCTTCATGCTTGCGCCAAAGAATAATGGCCACCGATGAACACAGATGAACACAGATCGGAGAACAAGACTCTTAAGATTTTCGTTTTGTTATTCGCGTTCATCCGTGTTTATCCGTGGCTAATTCGCCCCTATTCGATTTCGATTTCCGCGGGCGCGATGATGCTGGTGTCCTCTTTGGCTGCCAGGCCGGGAAGATCCACCTTCGCCGCGCGCCATCCTTTGTGGCGCAAAGTGCCGCCGGAGGGCGGCGTGGCCGGAACGTTGCCGATGAACCTGACCGCGTTCGGGTCGCCCGAGGGCGCCTTGGCGGGGGTGCCTTCGACGCCGTCAATCACCGGTTCGAGCGTCACATGGCGCACCATGGAGTCGCGGCATTGATCGTGAAGCTCGCGGACCGCCGCGCCGACTTGGTCGTCGGAGTACGAGGCGATATCCTCCATCAGGAAATCCACCAGGCGGGAATCCCTCTGGAGGATGCTCAAAATCTGCAGCGCGCCGTCGGCCGGCGTCCTCGAAACGGAAGCCGGCGGGGTGCCCTTTGGGCCCGGTGCTGCCTGCTCGCGGCGCACCAGCTTCAGCGCGCCGAGCGCCTCTGCCGAAAGCGCCCCGTGAAAGAGGATGTTGAAAAAGCAGCGCAAAGCCAGAAGAATGCGATTCAAATTGGTGGCTCCAGAACTTCAGAATAGCGAAAACCGCGCGCTCACCGGGAATGAACCACGGTGGCCTGCCGCAGCCGTTCCAACTGCCGCCGCGCAATCTCCGCCCACTGCCCCGAGTGGTCCAGCTTCAGATACGCCTTCCAGTGGTGCACGGCCTTCAGCGGGTCGCCGGTGCGCTCGCACAGCAGCGCCAGGTTGAAGTGGGCGTCGGCGTAGTTGGGGTTGATTTCCAGGGTCCGGCGGTAGTGTTCAAAGGCTTCTTTAACGCGGCTTTGCTCGTCGTAGAGGTTGCCGAGGTTGAATTGGGCCAGAGGGTAGCCGGGGTCGGCCGCGATGGCTTCCCTGTAGTACCTCTCGGCCTCGGCGAACTGGCCCTGGCGGTAATGGATGGTGCCGAGATTGACCAGCGCGCCGGCGGCGCCAGGGTTCAATTCGAGCACCTTTTGGTAGGCTTCGATGGCCTGTTCGATGGGAGCGCCGGTCTCTTCGAGATCGAGTCCTCTCTGGAACCAGGATTCCGCCTCGCGCGTTCGGTCGACCGCGCGCTTGCGGTCCGGAAAGTTCTTGACCCCGCCCAGCCCGGCGGCGTCGAAATCGAACAGGATCTGCCCGCTGATGGCCTCCATTTTCTGGCCTGCCAGATGGACGGCGATCTTTTTCCCGTCGGAGACGATGCGCAGCTCCGACAGCGGCTGCTTGACCCAGTCGAGTTTTTCGCGCAGCGACTCCAGCGCGCGGCCGATCTCGCGCGGCCGGATGCGGTTCTCACTCAGTTTGATGAGGGTCTGAAGAGCGATCAGGTCGGAAAAGGAGTAGCGCCTGGCGGCGGCGATCAGTCCCTGGCGCTCCCAGCTTCGAAGCTGGCGCGCCGAGATCCCGAACTGGCGGCGCACCTCCGCCCGCGAGTACTCCTCCTTCGGGGCCACGCGAACATTTTAGCAGGGCGAGCGCCCCAGCCCTCAACGCGCCAGCGCAACCGCCAGCAGCAGCCCGCGCTCGGTCCCCAGCCACGAATCCTTTGTGTCGTAGGTTTCGTTGAGCGAATGGGCTCCCGACCCCGAGCCTCCTCCGCCGATGGTTACCGCAGGAATGCCCATATTCATTGGAACATTCGAGTCCGAAGATCCTTCCCGAAGGTCTCCTTCGGCGCCCAACAACCGGGTCACTGCAAGCGCCGTTCGGACGATCGCGGAATCGGCCGGCGTGCTTCCCGCCGGGCGCACTCCCACCAGTTCGTTTGCGACCGTAACCGGTCCGCGGCCGTTCCAGCGGCGGTTCTCTTCCACCACCGCCTCCTCAATGGCAGCTTTGTATTTGGTGTTCAACGTTTCGAGCGCGTCCTTATCCGCGGAGCGCATGTCCACCTCCATCCAGCATTCGAACGGAATGGCGTTGACCGAAGTGCCGCCGCCGACACGGCCCACGTTGAACGTCGTCTTGGGATTCTCCGGCACCTCGAAGCTATCGATCTTGGCGATGGCGCGGCCCATCGCCTGGATCGGGTTGGCCATGCCGAAATTGCTGAAGCTGTGCCCGCCTGGCCCCTTGAAGGTGGCCCGATACCGGTAGCTGCCCACGCCCACGTTCTCTATGCTGAGACCAGTCCCGTCCACGGAAATGAATTTGTCGATCTGCCCTTTTAGACTGTCGTTGAAAAGATTCTTGGTGCCGCGCAGATCTCCCAGCCCTTCTTCTCCCGTGTCGGCGGCGAAAGTGATGGTCCCCGGCGTTCTCACCCTGCCGTCATCCAGGGCTTTGATTACGCCGAGCATCATGGCCAGGCCGCGGCAATCGTCTCCGATGCCCGGCCCTTTCAGAACGTCGCCCTCGCGCGTTACCTTCACATTAGTCCCTTCCGGAAAAACCGTGTCGAGGTGCGCCTGAAACAACAGGTTGGGATGCGCGGCGGCGCCCGGACGTACCCCGATCACGTTCCCGGCCTTGTCGCTGTGGACATCCTGCAGGCCCAATTGTCGGAACAGCTTTTCCAATTCCCCGGCTCGCGTCTCTTCGTGGAACGGCGGCGCGGGAATCTCGCAGATTCGAACCTGCTCCTCGATGAAATGGGGCTCATTGCGCTTCACGGCGTTCAGCGCTTCCTTCACGGCCGGATCCTCGATCAGCCTGGCGGCGTCCTGCGCGGCGCCGGCCGCCGCCAGGCTCAGAACCAGTGCGATCGTTTGCATCGAATGGGTGTGCATACGGCTAGAGCTTAGCATGACGGCGATGTTTACTTTATAGAAAAAAGTACTTGAAATATTTCGACTGCGGGTGTACGATGCCTGTATGGGTGCTCCGCAGCCGGAACCGGTGGAATTGCACGCGCATGCCATGGAGAACTTGCGGTATATCCGCCGCACCCTCGAGCGGGCGGGCGCGTTCACGGCGGTGCCGGGCGTCGGCGGCATGTTGATCGGTTCGACGGCGCTGGCGGCCGCGTGGATTGCGTCCGGGCGGTCCGGCGCCGGCGCGTGGCTGGCGGTCTGGCTCGCCGACGCCGGCTTGGCGCTGCTGATCGGGGTGGTCGCGGCGGCGGTGAAATCGCGTCGCGTCAAAATGCCGCTGCTCTCCGGGCCGGGGCGCAAGTTCGTGTCGGGGTTCGCGCCGCCCCTGGTGGCTGGTGCGCTGCTTACGGCGGTCCTGTTCCGCGCCGGGTTGGCCGCGCCGCTGCCAGGAACTTGGCTGCTGCTTTACGGCGCCGGCGTGGTTTCGGGCGGCGGGGCTTCGGTCCGCTTGGTGCCCTTGATGGGCGCCTGCTTCATGGCCGCCGGGGCAGCCGCATTCCTGTCGCCGGCCGAATGGGGCAACGTGATCCTGGCGGCGGGGTTTGGAGGGTTGCACATTGTGTTCGGAGCGGCGATTGCGGTGAAGTATGGCGGCTAGACAAAATGCGGCGCGGCGCGAACGCGAAAAGAGGCCGTTCGAGGCCGGCCCGGTGAGCACCCTGGCGGCCGGAGCGCCCAAGCTCGACCGGCTGATCCACGAGCGGTTGCGGCTGGGGATGGTGAGCGCTCTCTCCGTCAACGAGTCGCTCACCTTCAACGAGCTCAAGAAGTTGCTCGATACCACCGACGGCAACTTGAGCGTTCACGCCAGGAAACTGGAGGAGGCTGGCTATGTGGCCTGCGCCAAGTCGTTCGAGGGACGCATGCCGCGGACCGATTACCGGCTTACCGCCGCCGGGCGGCGCGCCCTGGAGCGCTACCTCGATCACATGGAAGCGCTCATCCGGGCAATGCGGGACAGGTAACGGGTTTTTTTTGTGGGCAGTGACTTTACAATGCAAAGTACTCTTCATGTTGGGATCATCATGGACGGCAACGGTCGATGGGCTCTCGCGCGCGGGTTGCCGCGCGTGGCGGGGCATCGCGCCGGTGTCGAGACGGTGAGCCGCGTGCTGGAGGCGGCGCCCGGAGCGGGCGTCGGGATTCTGACGCTCTTCGCGTTCTCCTCCGACAATTGGCGGCGCCCGTGGGAGGAGGTCGATTCTTTGATGCGCCTGCTGGCCGATTACCTGCAACAGGAGACCGGGCGGTGCTTCGACAAAGGGGTCCGGCTCGAAGTGATCGGCCGCCGCGACCGTCTGGACGCCGGCCTGCGCGCGGCCATCGAGCGGGCCGAGGCGGTTACCGCCTCCGGAACGCGGTTGCGGCTGCGAATCGCCGTCGATTACTCCGGCCGCGACGCCATCCTGGCCGCCGCCCGGCGCGTAGCAAATCTCTCTCGCGAGTCGCTGGAAGACGCGTTAGGACCGCCGGTCGACCTCCTGATCCGCACCGGCGGCGAGCGCCGCCTGAGCGACTTTCTGCTCTGGGAATGCGCCTACGCGGAGCTGATCTTCTCTCGCCGGATGTGGCCCGATTTCGGAGCTGGGGACCTGCTGGGCGCAGTCCGGGAGTTTCGGGGCAGGGATCGCCGGTTTGGGGCCGTGCCGCCAATGGCGCGGCGGGAAGCCTGGCTGGATTAGCGTTGTGCCCTGCATGCGGTATCCTCGGACGTAGGGAAAACCTCGAGGTGCCCATGATTTACATGCTATGTCGCAATCGCGTGACGGATTTCGCGCGTTGGAAGGCCGTATTCGCTTCTCACGAAGCAGCCCACCGGGAGGCAGGCCTTCGGCTCGTTCAAATCTGGCGCGCCGTTGAGGAGCCCAACAACGTTTTCTTCCTGTTCGAAGTTGCCGGCATGGAGAAGGCCCGGGAGTTCATCGGTAATCCCGAGGCCGCTAAAGCTGGAGAAGCTTCGGGCGTTCTCGATGGCGAGTACCATTTCGTCGAAGATGCCGGGGCCTACTGACCGCCACGCGGCCGCACCTCGGCAGCTCCAGCCAGCGTGGAACGGCGCGGCAATAGATCTCGTACGAACGGCCGCGTGTCGCTCGAAGGTGTGGCTCCTCAGCGAACATGTGCACTGGCGGCAGCACTGCTACAATCCGGGTATGGTCAAAGGCATTGAGCATACCGCCATCGCGTCGCCCGACCCGCACAAACTGGCGCGCTGGTACGTGGAGCACCTCGGCTTCGTCATCAACTACCAGTCGGCCAGCAGCAAGACCACGTTTCTGAAGGCCCCGGACGGGTCGATGATTGAGATCATCGAGGCCAACGGCGCACCGCCTGCTGTGCTGGACATGAAGGCCGCCGGGCTGCGGCACATGGCCATCGCGGTGACGGATTTTGACGCGGTTTACGAGCGGTTAAAGGGCCAGGGCGTTTCCTTCCTGACCGGGCCGGAGAAGAAGGGCGGAAACTCGGTGGTGTTCTTCACCGACTGCGACGGCAATATTCTGCACTTGCTGCAACGGGAAAAGCCCCTGCCGTAAGCTACCAGCTACGCCCGGCGCTCGTCGCCGACCGGCGTCACCCACCCGAGGTTGAAGGGTAGCTCCGTCATGGGGCCTCGCCAGTCTAACTCTTGCTCAATATCCGCGTGCATGCGGTACGTTTTCTTGACGTCCGCCACCTTCGCGCCGATCACGTCGATCTTAGCCGGATCGAACTGGCCCAGGTGGAGATTCCCGCAGTACTTCACATAGCCCATCCACTCCGGATCGATTCCCATGCACTCGGCGGCCACGCGGTCCGTCGCCACGAAATCCGCCGACGCCAGAGCCAGCCGGGAGGCCACCGGCGTCCCCGAACTGGGGCCGTTTCCTTCCATCCCCTCGTAACCATCGATCACCGAAGCGCCCCAACTGGGCGCCAGCCGCTGGGCGGTCAGGAGCATGTTGTAGTGGGTCATGCGGAGACCGATGTGGAACTTGCGCTTCTCATTCCACCGCGGCATCTCGCCCGGCGCCTCGTGCAGTGGCGCTCCCAGCACCATGTTCTTGATCGACAGAGACGCAATAGCGGTGTTGTGCGTTTTCAGCATGGCGGTGGAGATCACGAAAGCGTCCGGATCCAGAAGCCTCGCCGCCAGCCGCATCGGAACGATATGCAGGTCCTTGTCCAGCACCGTAATCCGTTCGAACTTGGCCTCCGCGTTCAGGTCGATAAGCTGCACCTTCAAGCTCTTGTACTCCGCGGGCAAGGCGGTGAACTTGAAGTTGTCAAACCCCTGCTGGGTGTTGCCCGCCGACGATTCGGCGATTACCACTGGCCCCTTGAAGCGCTCCGCGAGGTAATCCAGAATGCCGCGCGCGGCATCGGCATGGCTCCCGGCCAGTTGGTTCACGGTGTTGACGAAGTTCGGCTTGATGACCACATACTTCTTGGTCCTCAACCTCGGCTGGAGGTCCCTGTCGACGGCCATCAGCGCGTTGTACACGTTCTTGCGCCGGTCGTCGCCTTGGGTCAACGCCACGGTGGCGCGCCGCTCCAGCTCGGGAAACGGTTCGGGATTCCCGTTGTTATTCATCCCCATCCCCATCCCCCTGCCCCGCCCAGCCCCCGGCCGGCCGGGGACCGGCGCTCCACCTGGAGGCGGTGCTTGTTGAGCCAGAGCGATGCGGCTCCGCAGCAACGCCGCGGCGCCGGCCAGTTGGAATAGACTCCTGCGCGGTAACCCTTTTGTCATACGATCTCTCCTAGCGGCCAATCCAGGGGAGTTTATACTCCGAAATTGCTACCTTCGCCCTCACCTGGATTAGAACAGGATAGTATCACCTTTCGACCTCAATTTGAAGGCATCCGCTTATGCCCTTTGAATCGCCGATACATAATCGGCGCACTCGGAAAAAATGCTTCCTCTGTGGTGCCGGATTCATCGCCCCTTGCTTTCCCGGAAAAGGACCACACGAACGCCGACGTCCAGCTTCTTCCACGCTGCATCGCTGGTGATGGCCGCCAGCCGCACATGCCGTGCGAGGGCCAGGCAGGCCCGGTCCGCAAAGGAGATGCCGTGGGTCCATGCCAGTGAGCAAAGGTCCCGGCTTTCCCATGCTAACTCTTCGTCCCACGGCATGATTTCAAGCTGAAGCCCGCGCAAATACCGTTCCACCAGCCGCGGCTCGCCACCCGCGCGAATCAGCTTGGCCATGGTCTCGGTGAGATTGACGGCAGAGACGACGGAAGCGCCCATGGCGGCCCGGACCGTTTCCGACCCCGGTTCGCCGCGCACCAGCGCGATCAGGGCCGAGCTATCCAGTACGTACCGCGCCTGGTCAGTCTTCAACTTCACGTCGCGCCTCTTTGCGCCGTTCCGCGATCAGTTCCTCCGACCAGAGCGCGCCGGCGGGCGCGATACTTCGAAAGTACTCCTGTGCTTCGCGCAGGAGGGCCAGAGCCGGCTCGAGTACAATGCGGCCCGACGGTCCTTCCGTAATGGTCACCATGGCGCCGGGCTTCATGCCGGCCCTTTTCCGGATCTCAGCCGGGATCAGCACCCGGCCTGTGCCATCCAATCTGGTCTTGTACCGCGCTGTGGCTTTGCGTGCCATTCTTCCATTTTAACATGATCTGGCAGAAATAAAGAAACTGGCAGGATCGCTACACCAGCACCGTGAACGTGGCTTCCGTCCGCTCCACCGGCCGGTACAGGGTATCCCGCTCCACCGGCTCGCGGCCAGCCTTGCGGATCAGTTGCAGTAACTCCGCGCGCCGCAGGCCCTGCGCGGTAGTGGCTCCGGCGTCGTGGTAAATCCGTTCCTCCACAATGGTGCCGTCGATATCGTCGGCGCCGAAGCGCAGTGCGATCTGCGCGATCCGCGGCGTCATCATCACCCAGTAGGCCTTGATGTGCGGGATGTTGTCCAGCATCAGGCGCGCTACCGCGATGTTCTTGATGTCCGCGAAACCCGTGGTCCTGGGGATGTGCTGGAGCGCGGTGTTGTCGGGATGAAAGGCCAGCGGAATGAAGGTCACGAAACCGTGCGTTTCGTCTTGCAGCTCTCGCAGGCGGATCAGGTGGTCCACGCGGTCTTCCTCGTTTTCGATGTGGCCGTAAAGCATGGTGCAGTTCGAGCGAAGACCCAACTGGTGCGCGGCGCGCGCGGCTTCCAGCCACTCCCGGCCGTCGATCTTGTGATCGCAGATGATGCGCCGGACGCGCTCGTTGAAGATCTCGGCGCCGCCGCCGGGCAGCGAATCCATGCCCGCGTCGCGCAGGCGTCCGAGCGTTTCGCGCACCGGAATCTTGGTGCGCCGCGCCAGGTAGGCGATCTCCACCATTGTCAGGGCCTTCAGGTGGACCCGCGGGAAACGCTGCTTCAGGCCGCGCAGCATCTCGCAGTACCAGTCCAGCGTAAGCTCGGGATGCAGGCCGCCCACGATGTGGAACTCGGTGACCGCCTCGCTCCAGCCCTCGCCGGCTCGTTGCCACACCTCTTCAAGCGACATGGTGTAGGCCTTGGGATCGCGCACGCGCTTGCCGAAGGCGCACAGGCGGCAACTGGCCACGCAGACGTCGGTGGGGTTGATATGACGATTGACGTTGAAAAAGGTAACGTTCCCGTGGAGCCGCTCGCGCACCAGGTTGGCCAGGTAGCCCAGCGCCAGGATGTCCGAGGTGCGGTAGAGCGCAACGCCGTGGTCGAATGAGAGCCGCTCGCCCGCCTCGACCTTGCCGCGGATAGGGCCAAGACGGGAATCGTCGATCACCACTTGCATACTTCAGGCACCCGGTTTGAGGAGGATTATATCAGCAGCCCAGAATAAAAAGAATAACACGCTGACATACCCGTTCATGGTGAAGAAGGCGGCGTTGACGCGCGAAAGATCGTGCGGCTTCACCAGGCTGTGCTCGTAAATCAGCAGCGCCGCAATAGCGCCGACGCCGGCCAGCGCCAGGGCCCCCAGGTGCAGCGTGTGGACCAGGGCCAGCAGGCAGACCACCATCAGCACGTGCATCGCCCGCGCGGCCCGTAAAGCTCCCGCGATGCCCAGAACGCGCGGCACGCTGAGCAGCCCTTCGGCGATGTCGAATTCGTAATCCTGGCAGGAATAAATGACGTCGAAACCGGCGGTCCAGAAGGTCACCGCGGCGGTGAGCCACAGAATGCGCGGGTCCAACGAACCGCGCACGGCGATCCAGGCGGCGGCGGGCGCGATTCCCAGGCAAAACCCCAGCACCAGGTGCGAGAAAGAGGTGAGCCGCTTGGTGAACGAATAGAAAAACACCGTGCCCAGCGCCACCGGGGCCAGGCGCAGGCACAGCCGGTTGAGTTGGCCGGCGGCCAGGAAGAAAATCACCGACGCTGCCGCCACAAACCCCCAGGCAAAACCGCGAGACAGCAGACCGCTGGGCAGGTGCCGCATCCTGGTGCGGGGATTGCGGGCGTCGATGTCGAAATCCACCAGCCGGTTGAAGGCCATGGCGGCCGAGCGGGCGCACACCATCGCCACCACGATCCACAGCAGCTTGCGCACAATCTCCCCGCCGCTCGAGCCGCCTTCGCGGAATGCCAGCAGAGCCCCCGTGAGGGCGAACGGCAGGGCGAAGACCGAATGCTCGAACTTGATCATTTCGAGCGTCAGCCGGAGGCGTTTCCAGAGCATCGCGAGAGTAGCACCATTTTACCGCTTGCCATCGGGTAGAATTGCGGTTACGGGCACGATTACCTGCGTGTTACAGTTTGAGCGTATAGCTGGGTGCCTGAAGGGAGTAGTGGGAATGTTGGAAGCCTTCGCGTTGTCGGACCAGGGCTGCGTCAGAGCGAATAATGAAGACTACTGCCTGATCGAACCCGAGCTGGGTCTGTACGTGCTGGCGGACGGGATGGGCGGAGCCCAAGCCGGCGAGCGGGCATCGCAATTGGCCGTGGATACCGTGGCGGAAGTGGTGCGCGAGGCCTCGCACCGCGATTCCCAGGTGCTGCTGAAAGCTGTCGAAGAGGCCAACCGCCGCGTGGTCGAAGCGGCGCGGAGCGACCCCAACCTGGAAGGCATGGGCACCACCCTGGTGGTGGCGCTCGAAGCCGAGGAGGGCCTCTTCATCGCCAGCGTGGGAGACAGCCGCGCCTACCTCCTCGATGACAAGGGCTTCCGTGCCATCACCCACGACCAGACTTGGGTCAACGAGGTGGGCCGGCCGCTGGGCCTCGACGAGGACAGCCTCCGCAATCATCCCATGCGGCACGTGCTGACCATGGCCATTGGAGTCAACGCGCCGCTGACCGTGAACTACTACTGCGTGCCCTTGAAGGTGGGCGCGTTGGTGCTGATCTCGAGCGACGGGCTGCACGGCGTGCTGGATGCGGATCGAATCGAGCAGATCCTGCGCGGCGGGCCATATGGCTCGAGTCTCGAAGAATGCTGCCGCCGCTTGATTGAGGCGGCCAAAGAAGCCGGGGGCCCCGACAACATCACCGTAATATTGGTGAGAAAGTCCGGTTGACTCCGTAACTACTTAGTACACATCTCTAGAGTCTGTCCGGCAGCGGCGTTTGTCCTAGCGCTTAGTTGCATGGCGACGGCTCAAGTCGCCATTCTTCAAATCCGCGTCGTCGAGGGCGAAGGGGCGGTGCACACTCCCGGATCGCGCAGCACGCGCCCGTTGACCGTGGAAGTCACCGACGAAACGGGAAAGCCCGTGGAAGGCGCGGCCGTCAGTTTTCATCTGCCCGAGGAAGGCCCGGGCGGCGTCTTCGCCAACGGCATGCGGACGGATGTGGCCGTCACCGACAGCCATGGTCATGCCAGCGTGCATGGCATGCAGTTGAACCGAGCTCCTGGACCTTTCCAGATTCGCATCGTGGCGTCCAAGGAGCAGGCGCGCGCCGGCATGGTGTCATCCCAGTACATTGCCGAGCCGGGAAACGGGGCTGGGCCCGGAGGGCACCCCGCCACCGCCGGCGGCTCCCACGGATATCGAAAGTGGATCCTGGTGGCCTTGCTGGCGGGCGGCGGCGCGGCGGCCGGAATCCTGGTCGCGGGAAAGTCGGGGGGCGCCCCGGCGCCGGCGGCTCCAGCGGCTCCGTCAGCTCCGCCCGCACCCGCTCCAACGGTTACTTTGACCATCGGGGCGCCGGCCATCACCGTGGGGCAGCCGTGAGCGCACGGTTCCTTCGCGTGCTGCTGCTCGCGACTTCACTCGCGCCCGCAGGTTATGGGCAGTTCAGCCTCTTCGTGGTGAGCGGCAGCGCGGAGGTGGCCGCGCCGACCGTCTACAATCTAGGCGCGGTTTACCCGAATCAGGCGGTCTCCGCCCAGTTTCGTTTGCAAAACACGTCTGGCGCCGCGGCCACGGTGACGGTGCTATCGGTGGCGGGCGCCGGGTTTACGCTGGGCGGGCCGGTGCCTCCGTTCGCGCTCGGTCCGCAAGCGACGATGAATTTCACCGTGACTTTTCTCGCCCCGGGCGCCGGTTCCTACAGCGCGGTGTTGCAGTCGGACGGAGTTTCGCTTCTGCTGCTCGCCACAGTGCTGCCGATGCTGGCCTACGAGGTGAATACGGGGGCGGGTCTCCAGCCGCTGGCCACCGCGCCGGTGGATTTCGGCTCGGTCCAGCTCGGTTCCACTGCGGTGCTCCACTTCATGGCCGTGAACCAGATGGCGGTAGTCCTGACGGTGCCGGCCATCTCGGTTGCGACCAGCGACTTTGCTCTGAGCGGTGTCGCGCCCAGCGGCACGGTGCTCCAGCCCAATCAGAGCGCCGCTTTCGATGTGCGTTTCAGCCCCACGGCCGCGGGATCGCGCGGAGGCTCGCTGGTCATTGGCAATCAAACCTACGCGCTGGTTGGGAAGGGCGTGCAGTTGACCTACGAAGTAGACGCGGGTGCGGGTCTCCAGCCGCTCGGCGCGGGCCCCGTGGATTTCGGCTCGGTCCAGCTCGGTTCCAGCGTCGCGCGCCATTTCGCCTTTGTGAACCAGACCACCGTGGTCCTGACGACGCCGGCGATCGCGGTCTCGGCCGGCGACTTCGCCTTGATGAGCGGTGCTGTGCCAGCCGGTCAGGCGCTCCAACCCGGCCAGAGCGCCGACTTCTATGTGCAGTTCACTCCCACGGCCACGGGCGTCCGCACCGCCTCGCTCGTCATCGGCGGCAGCACCTACGCCCTGACCGGGACGGGCGTCGCACCGCCGCCGCCGCCCCTGCCCAACCCGGGCCTCTCGATCAGTCTTCCGCAGATCCTGAGCGACCAGCAGGGATCGGTCACCGTCACGCTCGACGCACCATCCGAAACCAGCGGGAGCGGAACGCTGACGCTCGACTTCCAGCCTGGCCCGGGGCTCCCGGACGATGCCGCCGTCGCGTTCGCCTCGGGATTGCGAACGGCTACCTTCACCGTCTCGTCCGGGGATACCCAGGGACATTTCGTCGGCCAACCCGCCGAGTACGACACCACCGAGCCTTTCCTGACCGGCACCACCGCGGGCGCGCTGGTTTTCACGGTGCAGTTAGGCGGGGTGACGGCCCAGCAGACTATCACCATTCTGCCCGCCACCGTGGGAATCACCGCAGTCCAGGGCGTGCGGTCCGCGACCGGCATCCAAGTGCAAGTGACGGGTTTCGACAACACCCACTCGGCCGGCCTGCTCACCTTCACGTTCTTCGACGCCGCCGGCAACGCCATTGCGCCGGGAGCCATCAGCACCAACGCCACTGCCAGTTTCGCAAGCTATTTTGACAGTTCGCGTCTGGGCGGCGTCTTTCTGCTGACGGCCGTCTTTCCCGTGACGGGAGACCCATCCCAGATCAGCGCCTTCCAAGTCCAGATCGCCAATTCCGCGGGGACTGCGCAAACGGCGCAAACTACGTTTTGATCCCGCCTGCCTACGCGCCCTGCCGCAGCCACTCGCCGAGAGCATGGTGATCGAGGACGATGCCTCTCCGCGAGTACTCCAGGTAACCCTCTTTCCGGAACCGGTTCATGTAATGCGTCACAATCTCGCGCGAGGTGCCGACGTACTGCGCCAGCAGCTCGTGCGTCAGCGGCGCCATGCGGGCCGATCCGTTGTCTCCGCGCGTCCCCTCACGGTCGGCAAAACGGATTAGCGAGCGAGCCAGACGCCGTGCGATATTGTCCACCGACAAGCTCTCGATGCGCTCCGTGAAATCGATCGAGCGCTTTGTCAGGATTTGCAGCAGCGCCACCGCCAGGCGCGGCCGTTTCGCGACCATGTCCTCGATCTCCGCGGTCGACCACGCCATCAGCCTGGTGTTTTCGAAAGCCGCGGCCTGTTCGCACCGCCGTGGAAGATTCAGGAGAGCCGACTCACCGAAGAACTCGTCCGGCTGGTAGATGTCCACCACTACCTGGCGGCCGTCATCCCCCATCCGCGAAACCTTCACTTTGCCCTCGATCACCAGATAGATGCTGGTGGAAGGCTGGTCCTGGTTGTAGATAAGCTGACCCTTCTTGAACTGCGCAATGCCCGAGCACGGCAGAAGCGCAAGTGGGTCTTCCAGTGCTTTCTGAGGTGCCACCCTCGCAATGCTTGACGCCATTAGTCTCCTCCTTCGACGGTTTCCCTCGACCGTCTGATCGAATGGCTGAGGCGCGCGGGCATCTTTAACAACGCCCTCGATGCCACGAACCCTCTCCTCAGGATAACCAAGGAGCATTCCGTGTGCCAAATCGCACCCCCTTTCGCGACCCCTTCGAGCGGTTCCGCAAGTGGTGGGTCGCGCTAAAGATAAGGGGCCTCTTCGAGTAGTTTTGATATAGGGCGACACCGTGGCATTCTTCACCACGGTGGATTCAAGATGACGCACTTCCGGTCTGCGGCGATTATTATGGAGAAGTGCCCGCCGCATGGCGCTTCCCGTTGGCGCTTCTGACGTTCAGCCTCCCCCTCGTCGCACAGACCTACTCCGCGCCGGCTGGCATACGCCCGGCCCTGCGGGGCCCAGTGGGCACCCCCGCCTCGTCGATTCTTCCCGGCGGCCGCATCATTACGCCGCTGGGAGAGCAGCACTCGACCGGGTCTGGCCCTTTCGGGCTAGTGGTGAGCGCCTCGGGCAACACGGTGGTCACCTCCAACGGAGGGCCGGGCAGGAATTCCCTGACGGTCATGGAGCGCGGTATGGGGAGCGCTTGGGAAGTGCGCCACCTGGTGGCCCGCTCCATCGATACGCTGGACGAGTTTGGCGCCCGCGACTGGCGCAGCGTGTTCATGGGGCTGGCGCTCACCGGCGAGCACGCCGTCTTTGCTTCGGAAGGCAATTCCGGACGCATCGGCTTGTTCGATTGGTCCAGCCAGCGGCGCCGCGTGATCGACCTCAACCAGGGCGGTTTTGACGACAGCTACACCGGCGACCTGGCGTTCGACGCCGAGCGCAACATCCTCTATGCGGTGGACCAGGCCAATTTTCGCGTGGCCGTGATTGACGCACGGTCGCGGCAAGTGTTGGCGTCGGTGCGGGTTGGCCGGCTGCCCTTTGCGGTCGCGCTTTCGCCCGACCGGCGCAAGCTCTACGTCACTAACATCGGCATGTTCGAATACCGCGCCATCCCTGGAGCGGATCCGCAACAGGCGCGGGCTACCGGCCTGCCGTTTCCGGCCTTCGGGTTCCCCAGCGCCGAGGCTGCCGCGGGCGTTGAGCGCCAGACCGCGCGCGGCCCGGTCATGGTTCCCGGCTTGGGCGATCCCAATGTGCTCGAATCGAATTCGGTTTGCGTGGTGGACGTCTCCAGCCCCGCCGCTCCCAAGGTGGAGACCTTCATTCGCACGGGAATTCCCTTTGGCGGGCAAAGCTACGGCGGAAGCAGCCCGTCGGGCATCGTGGCCACCACCGGCCAGGTGTTCGTCTCCAATGCCAACGACGATTCCATCACCGTGATCGATGCCGCGGCCAACCGCGTGGAAGCCGAGATTCCCATTCGCATTCCAGGCCTGGAAACCCTGCGCGGCGTGCTGCCCATCGGGATGGCATACCACGAAAGATCCGGATGGCTGCTGGTGGCCGAGGCGGGAATCAACGCCGTCGGCGTCGTCGATACGCGCCGGCGGCGCATTCTCGGGCACCTTCCCGCGGGCTGGTTTCCCACGCGCGTGGCCATCCATCGCGACACCGTATTCGTAGCCAACGCCAAGGGCAATGGCGTTGGGCCGAATGTCTACTTGTGGGCGGCGTTCAACGGAGTTCTTCCCGGCGAATTGCACCAGGGCTCGGTTTCCGTGTTTCCGCTCCCGCGCGCGGAGGAACTGGCGGCGCACACCGCGTTCGTCTTCCAAGCCGATGGATTCGACCCTCATCCCGACGCGCCGCGGGCGTTACCCGATGGCATCCGCCACGTCGTCCTCATTGTCAAGGAGAACCGCACCTACGACGAAGTCTTCGGGGACATCCGCGAGGCATCCAACGGGCGGGCCATGGGCTCGCCCCAAATGGCGCGGTTTGGCAGCCGGGGTTATCTCGACGGTCAGGGAAAGCGGCTCAGCATAAGGGACCTCCAGGTCACTCCCAATCACCACGCCATTGCGCGGCAGTGGACTTTCAGCGACAACTTCTACGCCGATTCCGACGTCAGCGTCGGCGGGCACCACTGGCTGGTTGGCTCGTATCCCAACGCCTGGACGGAAAGCTCGCTGCTGGCGGCCTCGAGCGAGAAAAAAGATTTTCGCTTGGGTGCCGCACCCGGCCGGCTCTTATTCGCCGGATCGGCTTCTTCCGTGCACCCCGAGGAACAACTCGAGGCCGGCACCATCTGGCACCATTTTGCGCGGCATGGCGTGTCTTTTTATAACTTCGGCGAAGGTTTCGAGCTGGCGGGAGTCGACGAGGGCGGCGATCTCGAACCCACCGGCGCCCGTTTCCTCACCAATGTGCCCATGCCGCAGCCCCTCTACCGCAACACCTCGCGCCAGTATCCGGGCTTCAACATGAACATCCCGGACCAATTCCGCGCCTCGCAGTTCATCCAGGAGATCGCCGAAAAGTACGTGGACACAGGCGCGGACCTGCCGCAGTTCATGTTCATTCACCTGCCCAACGACCACATGGCCGATGCCCGGCCCGAGGACGGTTATCCCTACCGGGAATCCTTCGTCGTGGACAACGATCTGGCCCTGGGCCGCATTCTGGAATATCTCTCGGCCACGAAATGGTGGAACCAGATGGCGGTGTTCATCACCGAAGCCGATGCGCAAGGCGGCGTCGATCACATTGACGCCCACCGCACGGTCCTGCTCTGCGCCGGTCCGTGGTTCAAGAAGAACTACGTCTCCCACACCAACACCAGTTTCCCCGGCCTGCTCAAGACCATCTTCCGGCTGCTCGATGTGCCGGCGTTGAATCTCTTCGATCAAACCGCGTCCGACTTAAGCGACTGTTTCGCTTCCCGCCCGGACCCGGCTCGCTACCAGGCTCTCCCCGTGGACCAGCGCATTTTCGACCCCGCCACCGCCCACGAATCGCGCAACGGCCAGCCCAGCCCCCGCATGGACGATCTGAAGGAAATGCGGAGATGAGCGCGGGTGGAGGGGCAGTGGGTGTTCAGATAGCCGCTCGACTAGCGTTTTCACGCGGATCTCTAACCTGAGCGTATCTCTCAGCTCACTTCCGGGGGCTGGCCGAGGCGTTGAACCGCCGTGGGTCCCGCTATAAGCCCAGTAGCAACACCGCTCGATTCGATTCCAGGAAAGAGCAGATACGAACCGCCTCGCGCCGAAGAAGGAGTTCAATTGTCCGGGATGGAAAATCGCATCGCTCGATCCGAATGACCTTGGGAGGAGGCCCGAAACGCTCGGCCAAGCGAACGAAGTCCCGATCCGCGCTGACCAGTGCGGAAAACTCCGCTCGCCGGGCCCACTCGAAAATAAACCGATCGGATGAGCCAGTTAGGTCGTGATCGTAAACGCTCTCCAAACCCGGAAGAATGTCGGCAAGGTTTCGAATCAGCTTCGGCGAGAGGTTCTGATCCAGGAGAACGCGCACTGGTCAACGGCCGCCGTAGGCGGCATCCGCCACTTCGGATGCGAAAGCATACACGGCTGCAAAGTCTTCCTTCTCCAGGCCTGGGTGCTCTTCCAGAATCTCCTCTTCTGTCATGCCGTGGGCCAACCAGCCGAGAACGTCATTCACCGTAATCCGCATTCCGCGAATGCAGGGTTTGCCGTCGCGCTTGCCAGACTCGATGGTGATGCGCGGGTGAACGGACATCATGCTTCGATTATCGCGCAAACCTCAAATCACGTGCGAGTTGCAAACTCCGATCGGGTCGGGCGGAAGCGCCCTGCGCCACTTACTCTCCCGGCTGATTCCGTCTGCCCGACTTGATGATCCAGTTGGCGAACATGGCCGTGAACCCGTGGGCCTGGGCGTCCCATCGTAACTGCTCGATGCTCAGCCGCATCTTCCTTCCCCAATTGGGATACTGCCATGTGGTCCCGGGCAGGTTCTGCTGCTCCACTTCCTTGGTGAGGTCTTCCTGATTGATGGCCAGAAGCTGCGACGGTGTCAGCGCCAGGAATCCCACAATGGCATTGTGCAGCTCTCCGACCAGCTCCGGGTAATCGTCCGCGGAGCGGGGCAGCCAGGGCGGCAACAATCCCGTCTCAGACAGCACATCCAGCATCCTCTGCTTGTCGCGCGCGCGGCTCTCGATTTGCGACTGGTAGCTCCGTTCGTCAATCATGCCGGTGCGGCGGCGGGCCGCTATGTCGGCGCCCACCCAAAAGCCGGCTAGCGTCGCCAGGTCGTGGGTGGTTGAGGAAACCAGCGCCTGCCGCGGGTATTCTTCGTACCGGCGGAACTCGCCGCGCTCGTTCTTTTCGAAGTAGAACACCCGGTAGCTGAGGATGCCGAAGCGCGCCAGCGCCTCGCGCACCGCCGGCTCCACCGTTCCCAGGTCTTCTCCCACCACCATCACCTGGTTGCGAACGCTCTCCAGCGCCAGGACGCGCACGAAATCCTCTGAGAGTTTCCGGACGTAGGCTCCGTGCGAGGCGTCGAACCCGTCGGGAATCCAGTACAGCCGGAAGAGCCGCATCACGTGGTCGATGCGCAGCGCCCCGCCGTGGCGGCAGTTCTTGCGGATCGATTCGGCAAACAGCCGGTATCCGTCTTCGCGGTGCCGATGCGCGTTGGGCGGCGGAAACGCCCAGTCCTGGCCGTTCGGAGCGAAATCGTCGGGCGGCGATCCCACGCGGCATCCCGGCACATAAAAGTCGCGGTATGCCCACATGTCGGAGCCGAAGCGGTCCGTGGCCAGCGCCAGGTCGTGATACAGTCCGATCGAAAGATGGTGCGCGCGCGCCCTCTGCTGCGCGCGGCGCAGTTGGACGTCGATTTGCCACTGGAGGTATTGGTAGAACAGCACGCGCCGCCAGTGTTTTTTTCGGAATGCGCGCGTTTCCTCCGAGCAGGGGTCTTGATACGGGCCGGGCCACTGCGTCCAGAGCCACACTTCCGGATCGCGCTGGTGCAAGTGTTCGTCGAGCGCGCAATAGGTGGCGAATCGCTCCAGCAGATCGCCTTCGCGTTCCACAAACGCCTGGAACTCCCGCGCGCGCGACGAGCCTTGCCGCCACTCTCTCAGGAACCCGGCGAACAGCAGCTTCAGGAACCGCAGCTTCAGCGCGCTTACCCGCTCGTACTCCACCAACGGCGCGCCGCGCAGCGCCTCGATCTCCGTCGAAATCTCCGCCGACTGGCGCAATCCGAGCGCCCGGCGGTTGCGCGCGTAGTCCTCCATGCTTTCGATATCGAGGTACAGAAAGTTCCGGTAGAAGCTCGAATTCGGAAGATACGGGCTGGTATTGAACGGGCGCCGGTTGTGTATGGCGTGCAGCGGGTTGATCGCCACGAAGCTGGCGCCGAGATCTTCCGCCACCCAGTCCACCACCTCCAGCAGGTCGCCAAAATCGCCGCATCCCCAGTTGCGCGCCGAGCGCACTCCGTAGAGGCTCACGGCCACGCCCGCCTCCCGTCCGCCGCGCCCCAGGTGCGGGTCCGTCCAGGCCCTGTCCGGCGTCACAATGTAGCGCGCCGCCGCGCTGGTTGCGCCCAGCTTCACGAATATGTCGTGATAGCCCAGCGGCAGGCTGATGGGCAGCCGCGCCTGTTTCCGCACCCACGTGCGGCCATCCATTTCGATGTGGGCCATTTGCGGAAGTTCCCAGAGGTTCCGCTCGAACCCGGCGGTGGAACCGTCCTCGCGGCGGATCGTAAACTGTGCGCGCTGTCCCAGCGATTCCGCAGGCACGTTGAGAACCAGCTCTGTCTCCGTCGATTCGCGGGCCACCACCGCCGGCGGCACCAGCCTCTCCCACTCCCGCCGCGTGAGCGCCGCCAGCGAGCGCTCCAGTTCTTCCAGATTGTCCGCGGCAAATCCGAAACCGCGCAGAATGGCCTGCTTGGCTTGGGCGGTGGTGGTGTGGTAACGGCCCCAGATGTCCCAAAAACCGGGATCGATTCCGAAGGCCGAAGCGGCGCGATCCAGAAGCTGCTCGAATGTCTCGGGCATGAAGAAGAAGAGTAACTTTGATTCTACAGGAGAATAATCGGGGATTGCCCAACGCGTCTCAATCCGCGCTTCGACCGTGAGGGTGTGCAGTATAGATTGGGCGCTACCAGTTCAAGACGCTGCGCAGTAACGGAGTGGCCGCCGCCGCTCCGGGATAGTCCATTTTCAATCCGCCGCCAAGACCTCAGCGCTATTTCGTAAGCCTGGCCTTGGCCTTCCATGTTGATCCGGAAAGCACCAGCGCGACCTGATCGCGGGCGCGCTTGCACTCTGGACACGGCGGCAGATCCCTGGTTGCGGGGTAGTACTCGTCGCGCGGCGCGGCGATGGGCTGGCCGCAGAAGCTGAACACGTTCAGCGGGCGAATGCTGTGGCGAACGTTAGGTTGTGAGGTCATACTTACTCATTCCTCCTCCCCCAAGAACTGATACAACCCTCCAGGGGTAATCTAACCTTCCGCCATCTGGCTGTCTGTCCAAAATTGCACACTTTCCCAGTCGACCAATTCGAAACTCGAGATCGCCGCTGTCAGTCGTGCAGCACGACATTCAACAACGAACTGTGAACGTGCAGTCCGCCGTTGTATTCGATGAAGCCCAGTTTGCGGAACCGGTTCATGAAGAAGTTGACCCTTGCCCGCGTCGTGCCAATGATCTCGGCCAACATTTGCTGGCTGATCTTGGGAATCACCGGCTCCGGTCTGCCTTCCTTCCCGAAGTTCGCCAGCAGGAGAAGCACCCGCGCCAGCCTCTTTTCACTCGAGTTGAAAAGCTGGTCTACCAGATCCTCCTCAATGCGAATGTTGCGGGAGAGCAGATACCGCAGGAACAATTCCGAAAAGACCGGCTCTTCGTGGAGCACCCTGATCATTTCGGATTTCTCCAGCCGCGCGGCCACGCAGTCGGTCATTGCCGTGGCCGTGGCCATGCGTTTGATCTGCCCGGCCAGGCATCCCTCGCCAAAGAATTCGCCGGCCTCCAAAATGGCGATGACCGCCTCCTTGCCCTGGTCGGAGACCACGGTGAGCTTGAGTTTGCCCTTTTGGACATAAAAAATGGCGTCCGCATGGTCACCCTGCGAGAACACCACCTCACCGTTCCGGTATTCCATGATTCTCCGGCCCGCGCCGACCTTGGCGAGGAAGATCTTGGGATCGAAAGACAGCTTCGACTTTTCTTTGGGCGCCATATGCCAGAATTTCCGGCCTGGAAGTCCTTTAGCGATATTCTCCCACGGTCTCGTGCCAGGTTCAAGAGATACCAGAGTTTCGCAGACTGCGCTACGCCTTGGGCGAGCCAGTTGGGGTCCCGGCACGGCTCGCCTGCGCTCTTTTCCATGCGAAAATAGAGGTATGGATAGGCCCCTCGCCAGCGGTCCCGCGGCCTTGTTTGCGCGGATTGACGATTACTCGGTCGCCAATACCACTGCCGCCCTTTCCCAAGGGATCGTGCTGACTTCGCTCGATCGCGCGGTGAACTGGGCGCGCAAGAACTCCATCTGGCCCATGACTTTCGGGCTGGCCTGTTGCGCCATCGAAATGATGTCCATGTCCGCTTCGCGGTTCGATATCGCGCGTTTCGGCGCCGAGGTCTTCCGCGGATCGCCGCGCCAATCGGACCTTATGATCATCGCCGGCCGGGTCTCTCAGAAAATGGCGCCCGTCATCCGCCACCTCTACCAGCAGATGCCGGAACCCAAGTGGGCCATCTCCATGGGCGCGTGCGCCACCTCCACCGGGGTGTTCAACAACTACGCGCTGGTTCCGGTGAACCAGGTGATCCCCATCGACGTGTTCGTGCCCGGATGCCCGCCGCGCCCCGAGCAGCTCATTTACGCGCTCATGATGCTCCAGCGGAAGATTCAGGACTCAAGCGGCACCGTCAAACAGGTCCTCAACCTGGCATAGCCGCCCTTGTGGGGCAGGATGGCATCCTGCGCGGCGGTTGCCAACCGCCGCTGGCACTGCATTCCGCGCCCCCCACTAATCCACCGGGACGTTCACCGTGTAGGTTTTTCGGACGGGTCGCGCGTCATGCGGTAGTCGCCCGTCCCGGTGGGGTCCACGAACTCAATGATGACGTTGGCGCCTATGCCATCGATGCGGCGGTAGCGCCACTGCTGGAATGGGTGGGTGACGGCGCCGCCCGCGGGATGCGCATCGATCTCATCGGGCGGCCCATAGATGATGTAAATCCGGCCGCGGTCGGTCTTCCAACCGGCGATGCCGGCCGCCGCGAAATGCTGGTTGGCATACGCAATGCGCCGGTAGTGCTCCTCTTTGAATTCGTTTCTGGGCGTGCCGGGAGTGGGGTCGCGGCGCAGCCAGAACTGCTCCATGAAGTGCTCGCGTTCTTCATCGGTCCGGAGGCGCTTGAAGGCGGCGCGCTCCTGGTCGGTGATGATGTAGACGACGTCCTCGTTCAGCCACTTGCTATAGGGAGCAGCCAGCGGCGTAGACACTTGCGGCGGCTGCTGCCAGGCGGCGAAGGCTATTACGGCCGCCGTGAGCGCCAGGATTCCAGCCGAGAAGACAGGGGTCAAGGCAGCGCGCGGAGCTTCCGGCTGATTCAGCAGACGGCGAATTCGTTGCATGAGATTTCCTCCGGTAGCGGCCGGCGCGGCTTCGCGTGCGGACCAGCGGTTTTGTTCCAACGCGGCTAGCGCGACTGCGTATTCGTGCGCGTTGCCGTGTGTGGCCACCACCAGATCGTCACAGCAGTTCTCGCGCTCGGCGCGGATCAACCCTGAAATCCACCACACCGCCGGGTGGTAAAACAAGAAACCCTCGACGGACGCTTGCAGCAGGTTGACCAAATAATCGTAGCGGCGGATGTGCGCCAGTTCGTGCAGCAGGATGGACTCGATCTGTCCCGCCGGCAGCCCCGCCAGCAGGCCCACCGGCATCAGAATCGCCGGACGCACATAGCCGATCACCATGGGTACCTCGGCCAGGCAGGATTCCAGCAGCGTAACCGGCCTCGAAAGCCGTACCCGCGCGCCCAGCCGGTCGAGCCGCTCCCGCCAGATATCGGGCGCCAGACACACTCCCGTCCGCCGCAGGCGCCGCGCCGCCATCCAGCTTGCCAGGCTCCGCAAGTGGAAGATCGCGACTCCCGCCATCCAGAATGGTGCCAGCCACGGCAGGAAATCCGCCGCGCCACGCCGCACCAGGCCTTTCGGCTCCTCGAAATCGGCTGGCAGCGAGGCGCCGCGGGCATCCGCAATGATAGCAACCCGGCTTCGCTCGTGCGGCATCACGCGCTCGAAAGTGAAGCCGAAGCCCGCCAGCATCGCGAGCATCGCCAGGCACGCCGCGGTGTACCGCGCGCGGGAAGAACGAATCGCCAGGAACGCCGCCGCCAGAACCAGCGCCACAACGGCGCCTTCCCACAGGGAGTCAAACAGCGTCCAGCCGATGGCTTGCGCCAGCGGGGTTTGCACCCAGGTTTCAACCAGCGTCATTGCGTTCCCCTTTCGTATTCATCGAGCAGCCGGCGCAGCTCGGCCAGTTCCTTTTTCGAGGTCCTGCGGGCGGAGAGCGCGCCTACCATGAGGCGGGAAGCGGAGCCGTCGAACGCGCGCCGCAGAAAATCGCCCGCGAGCTGGCGTTCGGTCCATTCGCGCGTTCGCGCGGCTTCATAGACGTGCGCCCGCTGCTTCTCATCGCGGCGGACCAGCCCTTTCGCGGCCATGATCTGCATCTGCTTGAGCACCGTGGTGTACTGCGTGGGCCTGCGCCGGGCGATGGTCTCGTGGATCTCCCGCACCGTCGACGGCCCGCGGCTCCACAGCACGGTCAGCAGTTCGAGCTCGGCGTCGGTGGGTCTGGGCGGGTTGCCGGCCATATACGACAACCTTACTACGATGTTCTTCGTATGTCAATACCCCATCTTCTTGTCCACCACGTTCTTGAGCGGTTCGCCTTTGCGGAACCGCTCGAACTGCTCCAGAAAAAACCGCATCGCCTGGTCCATCCAGTCGGGGGTGTGGTCCGCGCAGTGCGGGGAGAGCAGCACGTTTTCCAGCTTGTAGAACGGATGGCCCTCGGGCAACGGCTCCGTGTCGAAAACATCCAGCGCCGCTCCCTTGATGCGCTTTCCCGAAAGAGCTTTGACCAGCGCGGCTTCCTCTATTACGGGGCCGCGGCCCACATTGATCGCCACCGCATCCGGTTTCATGGCGGCGATCTCAGGCTCGCCGATCAGGCCGAGCGTTTCCGGAGTCAGCGGTGCCGTCACCACCACGTAATCCGAGCGCGAAACCATTTCGATCCGCCCCTCCGGCCCATAGATCCGCTCGGCCAGCGGGTCGGCTTCGTGCGCTGGCGGCGCGTGCCGTTTCATCCCCAGCACCCGCATTCCCAGCGCGCGCACGCGGGTCGCCACCGCCCGGCCGATGTCCCCGTATCCCACGATCCCCACCGTCTGCCCGCGGACGTCCACGACGTCGAACGGCTCCCACACGCCGGCCTCCTGGCTGCGGATCATGCGGCGCAGATCCTTCGCGAAATACAGAATCGCGCCCACCACGAATTCGCTCAGCGACTCGCTGTAAACGCCGCGCCCGTTGGTGAGCCGCACGGGGCTTTCCACCAGCTCCGGAAAGAGCAGGCCGTCCAGCCCGGCCGAGCGCGAGTGCACCCACTCGACCTTCGGGCACATCCGAAACACCTGGCGCTGCAAGTCGCCCCTGAGCGACCAGTTGAAGATCACGGTAGCGTCCCGCGCCGCTCTTACGAAGGCTTCCGCCGAATTCCCCACGGCGATGCCGGTTTCCGGGGGCAGTTCCTCCAGCATCGCCAGCCGCGGTTCCGTGGGGTCCGCCAGCACCAGAACTGTGATATGGTCCATGAGGAGAAAGCTACCACAGGTGAACGCGGGCCAGACATCCGCATCCCAAGGCGCGCGGAGCAGAAATCGATGGTGTGCGGTTACCTGCCCTTCGAGCGCGGCCCGCAGTTCCGGCACCCACAGACTACTGCGGCTTTCGCCGGATGCCGACCCCTTCACCTTACCGCGAGGATTCCATTTTCATGCTCGCGAGTGGCGGCATCGCCGCCATGGCTCCTGCTGTCCCCGGGTTTCTCCCGCTTTCGCATACCCGCTTTCGCATGGTTGCTTTCCCCTCTCTTGCCGTGCTATACATCGCGCTTCCACCGAGGGAAACCATGCCCCTGAAGCCGTCCTCCATCCTCCGATTTGGGTTTGCCGCCATGCTGCCCGTCCTGGCGATAGCACAGCCCGTTTCTTTGAGCTGGCTCGATAAGTCGCCTCCGCCTTCCGGGCAGGGAGTCACTTGGGGCGTTCCGTGGGCCAAAGGAAAGCTCCAGAAAGGCACCACCTTCGCGCTCACCGCCGGAGGCCGGCCGGTCCCCGTTCAGTCCTGGCCTCTGGCCTACTGGCCGGATGGTTCGCTCATGTGGACCGCCCACGCCATCAGCGCCGCCCCGGACATCGCCGGACCGCTGCAACTGGCGCCCGGTGCCGCCGCGGTTCCCGCCAACGCCGTCAGGACCACCTCGGATGCCTCCGCCATCGAAATCGACACCGGAGCCGTGCGCTGCCGTATCCTCAAGCACGGGCCCAACCTGTTTGAGTCGCTGACCGTCGGCGGCCGCGAGATCGCCCGGAACGGCAAACTCATCGCCATCCTCGAAGACCGTTCCGATTACGCCGCCAGGAAGGTGCTGCGTGAGGAGGATTTTGTCAGCCAGATCACTTCCGTTACCCTCGAGCAAGCCGGCCCGGTCCGCGCCGTGGTCAAGATCGAAGGCGTCCATAAGTCCACTACCTCGTCCCGGACGTGGCTGCCGTTCACCATCCGCTTCTACTTCTACGCCGGCAACGAAGCCATCCGCGTGGTTCACTCTTTTGTCTTCGATGGCGATGCCAAAAAGGACTTCATCAAAGGTCTGGGCATGTCGTTCTCAGTGCCGCTGCGAGAAGAGGTGCAGAACCGGCACGTCCGCTTTGGCGGCGACGTGGGAATGTGGGCCGAGCCCGTCAAGCCGCTGGTCGGCCGGCGCGTGGTGATCTTCGGCCAGCGCGGCGATGTGTTCCCCGATCAGCTTGCCGGCAAGCGCATACCCAACTCCGCCGAGTTCGCCGCCCGGGAGCAGTCCTACATCAAGGATGCCGCCGATTGGGACGCTTACCGCCTGACCCAGTTGACCGCCAACGGATTCACCATCGAGAAGCGCACCAACGACCAAAGTTCCTGGCTGCATGCCACCGATGGAAAACGCGCGCTCGGCATGGCGTTCCTCGGCGATGTCACCGGGGGCGTCGCCGTGGCCGTCAAGAAGTTCTGGCAGAAGTACCCCGCGTCGCTCGAGATTCAAGGCGCCAAAACCGCCTCCGGCGAGATCAAGGTGTGGTTCTGGTCGCCCCAAGCCCCGGCCATGGACCTGCGCCACTACGACACCATCGGCCACGGCCTGGAGATGGCCTACGAAGACTGGAAGCAAGGTTGGGACGACCCGCTGGGTGCTGCCAACACCTCCGAGCTGACGCTCTGGCCGCTGGCGGGCGTGCCCACTAACGCCCAGTTGGTCGCCATGGCCAAAACCGCCGCCGAGCCTGCCCTGCTGGTGGCCGCGCCCGAGTACTACCATGCCAATCGCGCCTTCGGTTTCTGGAGCCTGCCCGACCGTTCGACACCCGCCCGGCGCGCTCTCGAGGACCAGTTGGATAGTGCCTTTGACTTCTATAACCATGAGGTCGATCAGCGCGGCTGGTATGGATTCTGGGATTACGGCGACATGATGCGCCAGTACGACGAGGTGCGCCATCAGTGGAAATACGACATCGGCGGCTGGGCCTGGAACAACACCGAATTGTTGCCCGATTACTGGCTCTGGTACACCTTCCTGCGCACCGGCCGCGCCGACGCCTTCCGCCTCGCCGAAGCCATGACCCGCCACACCAGTGAGGTGGACGTCCATCACATCGGCAGGTTCGCCCCCCTCGGCTCCCGCCACAACGTCAATCATCTGGGTGACGGCGCCAAGCAGCCTCGCATCAGCCAGTCCGGCCTGAAGCGCTTCTACTATTTCCTCACTGCCGACGACCGCATCGGCGACCTGATGCGAGAGCAGCTCACCGCCGACTTCACCTACGCCGCGGTCAAGAAGATGGACCCGCGCATGCCCGATCGCGGCCAGTACGCCAGTGCCAGTTTCGGGACTGACTGGGCTGCCTACTGCATCAACTGGGCCACCGAATACCAGCGCACCGGCGACACCAAATGGCTGGACAAGATCAAAGCCGGAATGCAGACGCAGCTTGATCTGGCGGCCAGGCCCGGCCAGTTGCTGGGCGCCGGCCCGTACGATCCCGCGACCGGCAGGTTCATGTCCGGAGGCCGCGGCGGCGGCCCCAGTGGCTTTGATCTGCTATTCGGCACCACCGAGATCATGGCCGAACTGGAGCTGTCCATCGACTATCCCAAGTATTGGGAGGCATGGCATGCTTATGCGGCCACGGGCGACGGCCGCCTGCTGGCGTACGCCGCCTGGGTGACCAGGAATCCCGATCTCGGCAAGCGCGTCTGGCAAGACCGCCAGCTTGGCGGACGTGGCGGAGCGCAGGCCTTCCCGACACAGTTCAACCAGGTGAACCCGCCCGACGTGCCCTTCCCCCTGCGGGAGTCCCCTGGGCAACCCTCAGCCGGCCCCGACGGCAACCGCCTCGGCGCCCTGATTCAAATGCTCGAGTGGGCCGGCCAATACCTGCCGTGACGCGAGCCTCGACAAGACCACTTAGGTGGGGCATGCTTTAGCTTGCCTCCTGAGTTGCTCCGATGGGGCAGCGGCCACGTGGCTGGGGAAGGAGCGATCCGGCTATTCATCCGGCTCTGACCGAAGTGCTGAAGCGCGATATCGAGATCAATGAGACCCTGAAGTGATCCCCGGCCGCCCAGCGTGATTTGGCCCCTCGCGATTTCTCAGTCACAACTTTTTTCTCCCGCATTTTCATCCACTTACCGCCAATCGCTTGCACCCCGCCTGCTATCCTGTAAGCGGAAGGATTTGCTCACCCCATTTCCTTCCACGGTTTTCTTCGTGGCCACGAAGCGTTGCAACTAAGGTGGTGCTGAACTTCCCGTAGGCCCGTTAACGGCCGCACGGCCATCCCTGGCAGCAGAGGATGTCGGCGGGGAGATCTTAGGACTGGTCCTATAACACCCGGTGGAGAACGGATAGCTTCGATTGCCGTCCCATTCGGATATCAGAGAGCCGAGCATCGAATCGAAGTACCAGAAAGGCCATTCCAGCCTGATTCCCTCTGCTTCGAAGATGCGGCTCGAACTATTGGCGGCCGGATACGCACGGCGATAAGTCCGCAGGCCCCGGCCGCCGCAACGTACTTCATTCCCGCTCCGCGCACCCTCAGTGTCTCTGTACCGGCCGCTCGCGGCGGACTATAGTAGGTTGTTCGGACCACAATGCACCTGCCCATCGCCGACAAGCTCCGGCTGATTCTCTCCCAAGGCGGTTGGGACCAGGTGGTCGAGCTGTTGCAGCGCATCGATCCCGCCGTCGCCGCCGACTTCCTCATGGACCTCCCCATCGAAGATCAGCAGGTCCTCTTCCGCAGATTCCCTATAGAGTTCGCCGCCACGCTGGCCGGCATCATCCCCTACTACCACACCTATGTCTTGCTGCACTCGCGGCCGCTCGATGAAATGAATGCCATCGTCGACCAGATGAACCCCTACGAGCGCCTGCAATTCATGGACGATCTACCCGAAGGATCCTGGCAGTGTTTGATGGACGAGCTTTCCCGGAAGCCTCCGCTATCTCGCGAGGAAGCTGCCGGGGTGCCCTCTGGGCCTGCCCAAGAGGCCAAAGCCATGGCCCCCGCCGTGCCGCCCATCATCGAGGCCCGGCGCATTTCGAAGGGCTTCGAGCGCCCCGCCGGCGGCCAGGTTCAAGTCATCGCTCCCACCAGCTTGTCCCTGGAGCCCGGCGCCATCGTCGCCCTGCTGGGGCCTTCCGGCTCGGGCAAGTCCACGCTCCTTCGCATCCTCTCGGGTCTTACCCCGCCATCCGGCGGAGAGGTGTTCTGGCACGGCAAGCCGCTGGCCGAATCCCGCCCTAACGTTGCCATCGTCTTCCAGAGCTTCGCTTTGTTTCCCTGGCTCACCGTCCAGCAAAACGTGGAAGTCCCCCTGCTCGCGCGCGGTGTGAAGCAGGCCGAGCGCCATCTCCGGGCTTTCCGGACACTGGGTTCGGTGGGGCTGAAAGGCTTCGAGACCGCCTACCCCAAAGACCTCTCCGGAGGCATGCGGCAGCGCGTGGGATTTGCCCGCGCTCTGGTAGTCGAGCCCGAAATCCTCTTCATGGATGAGCCGTTTTCGGCCCTCGACGTCCTTACCGCCGAGAACCTGCGAGGCGAGCTGATGGAGCTCTGGCTCGAGAAGAAAATCCCCACCCGCAGCATTTTCCTGGTCACGCACAACATCGAGGAGGCGGTTCTCCTAGCCGACCGCATCCTGGTTCTCGGCCGCAATCCCGCCAGAATCCGCGCGGATTTCCACATCCCCCTGCCGCAGCCCAGGGACCGCCGGTCCGACGCGTTCCTCCTTTACGTGGATTACATTTACAAACTCATCACCCAACCCCAGCTCGAGCCCGGTCCGCCCTCGGCCGCCGCGGTGCCCTCTGGGCCCGCCGTCCAACCGGCGTATCAGATGCTGCCCCACGCCCGGCCCGGCGGCATCGCCGGGTTGCTCGAATTGCTCAACGATCGCGGCGGCAAACAGGACCTCTATCGCGTGGCCGAGGAGCTTCGCATGGAGGTGGACGATCTGCTGCCCACTCTCGAAGGCGCCACCCTGCTGGCTTTCGCTAAAGCTGAGCGCGGCGATGTCGAGATCACTCCCGCCGGCAAGGCCTTCGCCGAAGCCGATATTGGGACGCGCAAACAGTTGTTCCGCGAAGCCGCTCTGGCCCATGTCGCCCTCATTCAACAAATCAGCGGCGCGCTGGCCGGCAAGTCGGACCACACCATGCCGCTCTATTTCTTCCGCGCCATTCTCGAGGAGCACTTCCCCGGCACGGAAGTCCAGCGCCAGATCGATACGGCCCTGAATTGGGCCCGCTATGGCGATGTCTTCCGCTACGATTCCGATAGCGGCCGGCTGTCTCTCGATGAGCCGGCCGGTTCCGCCGGGCCCGAAGGGAACCCCGGCGCGGGCGCTCAGACATGACGCCGCAGCGCCCGGCAACCTCCACCCGCATTCCGCCCTGGGGAATGCTCTCCTCTTCCGTCTCCTCCTTGGCGCAAGACCTCCCCATCGTTTTCGCCGGATTGGGTTTGTTCTACGGATTGCTGTCGCTGGCGCGCTACTGGGCCGGTCCCGTCAACATCCAGCCCCAGATTCATCTCAACCCCGGCGCGTTGCCGGGCTACGCCTTGTTCTCGGTGGCTCGCATCGCCGTGGCCTACGCCATCAGCCTGGCCTTTACGCTGGTCTATGCGGAGGTGGCCGCGCACAACCCCACGGCCGAGCGGTTCATGATTCCGCTTCTCGACACCTTGCAGTCCATCCCGGTCCTCAGTTTCCTTCCCGGCGTGATGGTCTCCATGGTCGCGCTCTTCCCTTCCCGGCAATTGGGCGTCGAGCTCGGATGCATCCTGCTGATTTTCACCGGGCAGGTCTGGAACATGACTTTCAGCGTCTATGCCTCGCTCAAAAGTATCCCCAACGAGATGCTGGAAGCCGCCCAGGTGTACCGTCTGAGCTGGTGGCAGAAGTTCGTGCAACTGGAGCTGCCCTACTCCGCCATTGGCTTGGTTTGGAATTCCATGATGTCGGTGGCCGGCGGCTGGTTCTTCTTGATGGCCTGCGAGATGTTTGTCCTGGGGAACCGCGACCTTCGTCTCCCCGGCCTCGGATCTTACCTGCAAACCGCCGCCAATGCGGGCGACACTGGCGCCATCCTATGGGGCGTGGCCACCATGGTCGCGGTCATCGTCCTGATGGATCAGATCGTCTGGCGTCCCGTCATCGCCTGGAGCGAAAAGTTCAAGTTCGAGCTGGTCGAGGCATCCCAGCCGCCCCGCTCGCCGGTTCTCGATCTGCTGCGCCGCTCCCGGGTCCTGTCGCGCGCTGCCCGGGCTTCCGTCGAGCCGGTCCGCGAAGCCTTCGCTCTGCACTTTGCCGAAGAGCACGAATCGCCTCATCCCCGGCGCCGGCACGCTCTGTGGAAATGGGCCGCGTGGGTGCTGTCGGTGGCCGCTCTGCTCGGCATCCTCTACGCTGTCGTGAACATGGGTATCATGATCGCCGCGCTTTCCAAGCCGGAGCTGCGCGGCATCTTCTGGGGCGCCGGAACGACGTTCCTACGCGTCGAGCTGGTGCTGGTGCTGGCCGGCCTCTGGACCATCCCCGTGGGAGTCTATGTGGGGCTGCGGCCCAGGATCTCCGCCATCGCCCAGCCCATCGCCCAGGTCGCCGCCTCAGTGCCCGCCACCGCTCTGTTTCCCATCGTGCTGCTGCTCCTGATTCGCCTCGGCGGCGGGCTCGGCATCGGCTCCATTATTCTGTTGCTGCTGGGCACCCAGTGGTACATCCTGTTCAATGTGATTGCCGGCGCCAGCGCCATCCCCACCGACCTCAAGGAAGTCTGCGACGTCTTCCACCTGGGCGGCATCGAGCGCTGGCGCAAGTTGCTTCTGCCCGCCATCTTCCCCTACCTGGTCACCGGCTTCGTCACCGCATCCGGCGGAGCGTGGAACGCCAGCATCGTGGCGGAGTATTTCCGTTTCCAGGGCAAGACTTACTCGACCACCGGCCTGGGCGCCGTCATCAGCCGCGCCACGGACGCCGGAAACTTCCCCGTGCTTCTGGGAGCCACCGTAGTCATGGCGGTGATGGTGGTCATCATCAACCGCCTGCTCTGGCGCCGCCTCTACGCCCTGGCTTCCACCCGCTTCCGTCTGGAAAGCTGACGCCGGCCCCCAATCGCATCTCCATTATGCTCCGCTACCACCACGGCAGCAGGGCCCTCCACAACCGCATCCGCTGGGACACCAGAACTGGCACCCCGGTGAAGTTCCACACGTGGATCAGCGCGAAGAATGTCGCAACCACCAGGACCTGGAACACCCGCCGCGGCCAACCCGGCGGACCCGCCGAAGGCTTTCTCCGCAACATGCGCGCGAACGATCCGCACAATCCCGCGGCCAGCAGCGCACAATAAATCACGCGGGCGGCGATCAAATCCTGGAACCGGCCGGTCTCACCCCTGGCCAGCGCCGGCCAGTACAGCACCACATGGTAATACAGGTTCCCCAGGAACGCCGCCGACACCGTCGCCAGCATGGTTCTCCAGAACACCGGCAGCCGCGCCGTCCTCAAAAACACCGGGAAGAACCAGAAATCCATCAGCAGTTCTTTGAAATAGAAATAATAGCGGCCCCAGAAATCCACGATGCTGGCCGCCAGCAGCGGCGACCTGGTGTTGCGCGGGACGTGGAAACCCGACAGGCACAGGATTCCCACGATGGTGTGGCCGAATACCGCCAGCACCAGAATGGCGTGAAACAGCTCCGCCCAGAGTCCCGCCCACCGCTGCCACAGCGTGTAGAATTCCGGGACCTGCAACAGGTTCGCCATGGTTGGCAACCACGGCCGCGCGGGATACGCCCAGTGGGGAACCCACGCCGATTTCTGGCTCAGCACCACGCCGCTCAGCGCGCCATCGAGCACCCGCCACGCCAGCGCCAGCGCCAGCAGCTTCGTGCCCTCCAGTTGCGCCGCCGCCAGTTGCTCCGCATCCCGCGCCTCGTGCCTGCCGAGGAAGGCCGGGCCCTTGCCCAGCGGAACTCCGCCCGCGCCCAGGAACGGCAGCGCCGCGAAAAGGTTGTTCCAGATGGCCGCCCGCCCCGGCTGCCGCACCCGCCACTTGATCCAGTACGTGGAACGCCACAACAGCTCCGGAACCAGCAGGCACATCGCGCCCGCCGCCGCGCCCGTCAGCACGCCGCGGCCCCGCAGCAGCCACAGGCACACGATCAGCACCACCGCTTTGGCATGCATCAGCGGGATGGCGTGGCGTCCCATCCAGCCCGGCAATCGCGGCAGCAATCGCGTCCACGCCAGCAGCCCCGCCATCCATACCGCCAACAGTCCCAGGACCGGCCACGAGTGCATGGTCGCCCGCGCGCAAACCACCATCGCCAGTGTGGAGAGAATCGGCCGGCGCCATCCCGGACGGAACGAAGCCAATCCGATGGCCGCCGCGAATGCCAGCGCCATGTAGTCCAGACCGGGATAAAGAGCCGCGCCGGCGAAGGCCGCGATCCACACCCGGCCCACCGCCGATTGCGCCGCCAGCCGCCACGGCCAGCGGGTGGATTCAGGAGCTACGGACGCTGTTATCGGCATTCGTGAACCGTTCGATCAGGGAAAGGATTCCATCCATCGAGCGCAGATCGTCCGGCTCGACGTCATGCTCCGCCAGGCGGATTCCGTAATTCTGTTCCAGATACGTCACCACCTGTAGCAAGGCGAGCGAATCCAGGTCCATCGCGCCGCTCGCCGGACGCCAGTCCCGTCCGGCCGCAATCGACATCAGAAACTCGTTCAGACGCTCGCGATGTCCGGTCATGATTTCAGTAGCCGCGGATCGAGCGGGCGCCGCTCGCCGCACAGTTTCGCCACGGTGGGGCGATGGACCTTGCCGCGCGCGCTCCTGGGAATGCTCTCCAGTGGATACCACGCCGCCGGCATCTTGTGGCGCGCCAGCCGCGATTCCACCCACCGGTAGAATTGTCCCAGTGTCTCCGGGTTGTTCTCCCGCAGCACGAAGGCCAGCGCCAGGTTCTGCCCGTATAACTCGTCGGGAATGCCGAACGCGCAAACGTCGCTCAACTGCTCGAACCCCTCGGCGGCGTTTTCCACGTCCTGCGGCTGTATCTTCATGCCGCCCTTGTTGATCTCGTCCACCGCGCGTCCGCCCAAAATCAGACGCCCGCCTTCGTCCTGGCAACCCATGTCGCCGGTAAAGAACCACCCCCCCGACACCGCCGCGTCCGTCAGATCGGGGCGGCGGAAATAGCATTTCATGAGGGCCGGCGTCTGGATCCAGACGTAGCCCGTTTCTCCGCGCCCGCATTCGGCTTCGTGGATCGCGGCCGGCGGCGATTGCGCGGTCTTCAGAATCCGCACCTCCGTGCCCCAGCCATGGCCCACCAATCCGTCCATCGGCTCGCCGGCGCCCAGGCTGCCCGCCAGCCAACTGCCGGTTTCGGTGATCCCGTAGCTGTTCACCACTTCCGCGCCGCCCGCCCATTCCGCGATCCGCCGCCACAGCTCGCGCGAAAGCGGCGCCGAACCGCAATGCACCCGCCGCAAAGACCCTTCGCGCGGCGCGCGCGCGAGCTTCAACGCCAGCCGCCACAGCGTCGGCACCGAAGACATGGCCGTGATGCGGTGCCGGTCGATGGTGCGCCCGAGCTGGCTCAGCGCGTCGGGGGCGAAGGCCGGCCCCAGGTAGAGATCGCATCCCGAGAGCAGCGGAAACATGCAATTGCAGATCAACCCATGCCCGAAGTAAACCGGCAGCAGGCACAGCGTGCGCCGGTACGTCTCCGTCCCCAACGCTTGCCGCAGGCTCTGCCAGCGCGCTGCCAGCGACCGGTGCGTATGCACCACGCCCTTGGGCTTCCCGGTGGACCCCGAGGTAAACAGGATGAGCGCCTCATCGTCCAGCTTCAGGCGCGAAGAAATCGCCCCGGCTCCCTGGGCGGACGTCTCGTAAGTCGAGACCACCGGCACGCCGCGCGCCGCCGGCGCATTGCCGTTTCCGGTGACGACGATCAACCGCGGGTCGGCGGCCGCCGCCAGGTTATCCAGCTCGAAGCCGGTCAAAGCCGCGTCCACCGGCACCGCCGTGGCGCCGCCCACCCACACCGCCAGCAACTCGGCGAAAAACTCCAGCGTGTTGGCGGCCAGCAGCAGGACGCGATCGCCCGGCTCCAGATGGGCGGCCCGATTCCGTTCCACGCGCCCGGACACTTCAGCCCACAGCCGCTCGCGGTCCCACCAGCGCCCGCCCGCCAGTTCGTGGATCGCACCCAGGTCGAAAGCCATGAAGAAGACTATGATACTCCGCTTCCGCCCCGGCTGACTTGCGAATCCAGCCCGAATTTCTTGCTGAAAGGATAATCAAGTGTGCTATACTTTTTCCGAAAATTCCTGGAATCGGAAAGGGCAAACATGTCCCCTCGAACTCTAGCTTTGGGCTTGTTTTTGCTTGCGGCATTGCCCGCGGTTGCAGCCACCATCATCACGCAGACAGCCACGACCAACCTGGGCACCTTGTACGCTCCGGTTTACGCCGGATGGACTCAGACCAGTACCTACTCGGGCATCACGATCACCGCCATGCTGGCCAGCGACGACCCCGCCGACACGGCGACCGGCACGGGCTACCTGGTGAATTCGCAGCCGCCCACAACAGTGGCTTCGCAGGTCGGGAGCCCCGGCACCCCCTTCTCGACTAACAACACCACCTTCTCGCCCATTACTTTGTTCACGGGACTCACGCTTGGCCCTGGAACCTACTATGTCGTGATCAGCAACGGTGGCGACGTGCTGGCTCAATCGTCCCGCCCCGGGTCCACCACAGTTACCCTCGGTACGGGAGTCACCGCGGGCCCGGATGGGGTCGAGAACGGCGCGGAGAATGCCTATCCTCCCGATACCCCGTTCTTTATCGTCTCTCAAAAGGAGGAGCTGCTGTTCTCCGTCACGGGCACTCCGGTAGTAACACCCGTCCCCGCATTGTCCCCGTGGGCCATGCTGGCGACCGCCATCCTGCTGGCGGGCTCCGGCCTGCTGTTCGTCCGCCAGTTCAAACCCGCGGCCTAGCCCCGCGCTGCCCTCTGGGCCGCCGCCATGCGCGCGGCCATGCGCATGGCCTGCTTCATGCTGCGCGCATCGGCCTGGTTCTTTCCCGCGATGTCGAAAGCCGTGCCGTGGTCCACCGAAGTCCGGATGATGGGGATTCCCAGCGAGATGTTCACCGTGCCTTCGAAATCCAGGAGCTTCATGGGAATGTGGCCCTGGTCGTGGTACATGGCGACCACCAGGTCATAAGCGCCGCGCGAGGCTTGCAGGAAGACGGTGTCGCCGGCATGCGGACCGCTGCACTCGATCCCCTTGGCGCGGGCCGCCTCAATGGCGGGAACGATGAAAGCCTGCTCCTCATCGCCGAACAGCCCATGTTCGCCCGCATGCGGATTCAGGCCGCAGACGGCGATGCGCGGCTGCTCGAACCCGAGCAGCCGCATGGCTTCGCCGCCCAGCTCGATGGTGCGCACGATGCGATCGACGCTCAGATCGCAGGCCTGGCGCAGCGCCACGTGCGTGCTCACGTGAACCGTCGCCAGCTTCTCGCCGGCCAGCAGCATGCGCGGGTCGGCGGCGCCGCACAGTTCCGCGATGTATTCGGTGTGACCGGAAAACGGGCGGCCCGAAAGCGCCACTGCCTCCTTGTTCAGGGGCGCCGTGACCATGGCATCCGCAGCTCCGCGCAGGCACATTTCGGCGGCCATTCGAACGTACTCGACCGCGGCCTGGCCGCAGCGCGCGTCCAGCCGGCCGAACGAGAAATCGTCGATTTCGCCTAAAGTCGGGGCATCCAGCAGCAACGCCGCTGCGAGCCTGAGGCCGGTGATGCGACCCGCCATCTCGAGGATGCGGGAATCGCCCACCATGATCCAGGTGGCCAGCGGCGCCACCTCCGGGTCGGCCAGCGCCTTGAGTACAATCTCCGGGCCGACCCCGGCGGGGTCGCCCATGGTGAGCGCGATGGTGGGAAGTTGGTCTATGGTTTGGGGCATGTAAAGAAGTCCGCTACTTGGATTAAAGCATGCGGCGCACCAAATCCGCCCGACTTGGTAGCCACCCGCGACCGATCGAAGGCGCCGCCGGAAACATAACCCCAAGGGATGCCGGCAACGATTTCGTCCGCGAGCTGGATGCGGCTCACACTGAGCGCGCGGCACACCAGCGATGCCGTATCTCCTCCCGAGAGCGCCAGCGCGCCGGCTGCGCCCGCGGCGTTTCCCACGAGCTGGCGCACGCGTTCCACCGATGTTTCTCTCACCGGCAGGTTGAGAACCACGTGCTCGCCCCGGCGCAACGCCGAGACGATCGATTGGGGCGCGGCCGTTTCCGCACTGAGGGAAAGCGCGGCGCGATGGGCCATCAGGTGGCGCTGCTGCTCGACGGTGACGGGATGATCGGAGCCGATGCAGAAGAGCACGGGAGAGGGCGTCCAGGGGGCCGTCCCCAGAGGGGGCCCCAGGACCAGGGGTCCGCCCCACGGCAATGTGCGGGCCAGCGCGGAAGCCAGGCCCGCCGAACCAGCCCAGAGAATCCGCTTCCCGGACCCCAGAGCCTCGGCCGCAATCGTGTCCAGGTCGCGGTCGCAGGTTGCATCCACCGAGATGAAGCGGGAACCAGCTTCGATGGCCGCCGAAACCGCCCCCGGCTGCACGTGCGCGCAGGCTTCCAAACCCTGGCTGCGCAAGCGCGCGGGCAGATCTATCGGCTCGAACCAGGCCGCGGGTTCCACTCGCAGATAACCCCCTTCCACCGTTCGGCCCATGGCCGGATAGGCAGGCGTAATCACGGCTGCTTCGCAACCGAACGCGGTTAGCGCGGCGGCGATCTCCGCTCCCACATTGCCGCGCAAAGTAGAGTCGATCTTCTTGAACAGGATGCGCGTCCGATCCGCCGAAAGCCGTTGGGCCAGTCCATCCATGACCCGCCGCAGGTCCGCCGCGCTCAGATCGCGGCTCTCGGCGCTGATGGCCAACACGCTGGTTTCTTCGCCATGGCCATCCAGGCGAACGTGGGTCCGGTACCCGCGCCGCGCGAAGTGCACCGCGGCGTCACAGGCGCCCGTGAGATCATCGGCGATCAGCAGGCACTGGAGGTTGGTAGTGGTTGGCACGCCGCATATTATGGTATCGCGGCGCGGAGGCACCGCCAGGAGCTTTCCTTTCGGCGGGATTTAGCTCAATATCCGACTCCTTCGCGAATCAGCCATTGGGATCTCCTACCGGACCACCGCCGGGTCGGCCACTTCCGTTCCCAGGCCGGCGTAGGATTCTTTGACCTTGATCACTTTGTCGCCGCTGAAGGTCACGAACGTGAACTTGCCCGGAGCCATGCCGTAGACCCAGTCCTCCAACTCGACGCCGTCCTTGGTTTCGCGCGATTTGTGGGCCGGACGGCCCAACGCCATAATCACCTGCTCGCGGTTCATCCCCTCGGTGGCGCGCTTCTCCTGAATGGCCTTGCGCACTTCGGGCGGGAGTTTCTCGGCATAGATTTCGGTGACGCTGTGGAGCTCGAAGTCGATCACCGGCGCCAGCATTTTCTTGATCGCCGCCGACTTGACCGGCTCCAGGGGCGCGTGAAACAGGATCGCAATAGACGTGCCGCCGGGCGCGTTGGAGTCGCCTTGGGGCATGGGGGCCGTGGCGCCGGTCATGCCGATCACTTGCACGTTCCGATACCACTTTTGGCCGCCCTTGAAGCCCCCGTTGATCTGGAGCACGATCCTGTCTTCTTCGATCTCGATCTTGGTGATCTGAACCAGGTCGCCGGTGCGCGCGGCGGGGCCGCTTTCTTTGGCGATGCCCGCCCACTGCGTCTTGTCGTATCCGGTCTTGGCGTCGAATTCGAGCGGTTTCTTGGAGCGCGGCAGGAGCACCTTGGCGGTGCCGTATTCGGCCATCAGCCCGCGGGTCAGCTCGACGCGATCTTCAAAGCCCAGCTTGCTCGCGGCCCAGGAGAGCGGCGGCAGCAGGCTCAAAATTGCGGCGGTGGCGAAGGCTCGCATACGGCACTTTCCGCGGGCGGGTCGGTGAGCGGCGAGGGCTGCCGGCGAATGGGCGCCTTCCAGAGGTAAGCGAATAGCGCAAACAGCACCAGGGAAGTCAGCAGGCTGGCTTCCGGGCCGTAGTCGCCGCCGCTCCAGAGGTGGCCGGCGGTCCACGACATCTCGTAGCCCGTCACCTTCATTCTAAGCCCGCTGACGTTCACCCCGAACAGCGGCAATGTCAAGTTCCAGCCGAAGTGGAGGCCGATGGGCAGCCACAAGTCGCGGCTGCGCAGGAGAGCGTAGCCGAACAGGATGCCAAAACCAGCGGTGTTGGCGATGCCGAACCAGGTGGCGCCGGGGTTGCCCGAATGCAGCAGGGCGAAGACGACACCCACCGGCAGGATGGTGGCGTACGGTCCACAGCGGGCCAGCAGAACCTGAAAGCCATAGCCGCGGAAGAACAGTTCCTCGCCCCCGGCGCCGGCGGCGAGGAGAATGACCAGGTAGACCATGGCGCCGGCCGAGGGCTGCTCCGCGGGCGTGCGCACGATGTGGGCCGCACCCACCAGAAGCGGCGGCGCCAGCACCAGGCAAGCGGAGCCGACGCCGCCGATCAGGCCGATCAGGAGGTTGTCCGCCGAAGCCCGATTCAGCCACAGCCCGACGTCGACCAGGGGGCGGTCTTCGTAAATGCGCAACGTCAGCCAGTTGGCGAACACCGCGGCCAGAAAGCCGGTGGCGATGGTGCCGGTGAGGTATCCGCCGATCCAGAGCAGCATGGGGCCGAAGAAGAAGTAAGCGCTGGCGAAATACAGCGCCACGTAGACGGTCACCTGAATGGCGATGCGCAGCGGGTCGTGGCGCGATGGCATTCTGCCCATTGTATTCTAATGTCCATGCGCGCATTCTTGTTTATGGCCTGCGCAGTGGCCTTCGGTCAACCCGCGGACCTGGTGCTGAGGAATGGAAAGATCGTCACCATGAACGCCGCTCAGCCGGCGGTCGAGGCCATGGCGGTGCGCGGGGACCGCATCGCGGCGCTGGGCGGCAACACGGACGCGGCGAAATGGATCGGGCCTGGAACCAAGGTCATCGACCTCGACGGCATGCTCGCCATCCCGGGCTTCATCGAGGGACACGGGCACTTCACGGGCATCGGCGAGTTTCGTTTGGGTCTCGATCTGCGGGAGGCGCGCACGTGGGACGAGATTGTGGCGCAGGTGGCGCGCGCGGCAAAGCAGGCCAAGCCGGGCGAGTGGATCGTGGGGCGCGGCTGGCACCAATCCAAGTGGGACCACGCGCCGGAGCCCAACGTGGAGGGCTTTCCGCTGCACGGCTCGCTCGACAAAGTTTCGCCCAACAACCCCGTGCTGCTGACGCATGCCAGTGGGCACGCGGCCTTCGTCAACGCCAGGGCCATGGAGTCGGCGGGCATCACGCGCGACACTCCGAACCCGCCGGGCGGGGAAATCCTCAAAGACCATCAGGGCAACCCCACCGGGCTGCTGCGCGAGCAGGCCGAGGGGCTTGTCAACCGGGCTTACGGCCAGTGGCAGGCGGCGCGAACCGACCTGCGAAAGGTGATTAACCTGGCCGCGGACGAGTGTCTCGCCAAGGGCATCACCACATTCGAAGACGCGGGATCGCCGCTGCCGACGGTGGATGTGTTCCGGAGCATGGCCGAAAACCACGAGCTGCGGCTGCGCATGTGGGTGATGCTGCGGACGTCGAACCAGCAACTGGCGCCCAACCTCGACCGGTACCGCACCATCGGGGCAGGGGGAAATTATCTCACCATCCGCGCCATCAAGCGGCACATGGACGGCGCGCTCGGCTCGCGCGGCGCGTGGCTGCTGGAACCCTACGCCGACCAGCCGGACAGCCGCGGGTTGAACACGGAAGACCCGGCCGATATCCGCCGGACCGCGGAGCTGGCCATCCAGCACGGGTATCAACTCTGCATTCACGCCATCGGCGACCGGGCCAACCGCGAGGTGCTGGACATCTACGAGCAGGTGTTTCGCGAGCATCCCGAAAAGAGGGACCTGCGCTGGCGCGTGGAGCACGCGCAGCACCTGAGCGCGGCCGACATTCCGCGCTTCGGGAAACTGGGCGTGGTGGCCGCCATGCAGGGGATTCATTGCACCTCCGACGGCCCCTACGTGATTCAGCGGCTGGGGCCGGCAAGGGCCGAAGAGGGCGCCTACGTGTGGCAGAAGCTCATGCAAACGGGCGCGCTGGTAGGGAACGGAACGGACGCACCGGTGGAAGACGTCAGCCCGCTGGCGTCGTTCTACGCATCGGTGAGCCGCAAGCTGAAGGACGGTTCGGTGTTCTACCCCGGCCAGCGCATGAGCCGCGAGGAGGCGCTGCGGTCGTACACGTGGAACAACGCGTATGCGGCCTTCGAGGAGAAGCTGAAAGGCTCGCTCGAGCCGGGCAAGCTGGCGGACATCACGGTGCTTTCGCGCGACATCATGACCATTCCGGAAGACGAGATTCCGGCCACCGGCGTGGTGTACACGATTGTGGGTGGGAAGGTGGCGTACGAGCGGTGATTGCTCGGGATACGCACCTCCTGATATCCTTAAAATTAACCCGATCCCTCATCTAAACAGGAGAAAAAATGGCAGTCAAAGTTGGCATTAATGGCTTCGGCCGCATTGGCCGGAACGTTGTCCGCGCGGGCTTGCACCGCAATGATATGGAATTCGTGGCGGTGAACGATATTACCGATACGAAAACGCTGGCCCACCTGCTGAAGTACGATTCCGTGCTGGGCCCGCTCGGCGTGGACGTCACGGCGACCGCCGACAGCCTCACGGTCGGCGGGAAGAGGATCAAGGTATTCGCCTGCAAGGACCCGGCGCTACTCGACTGGGCGTCGGTGGGCGCGGAGATCGTGATCGAATCGACGGGCAAGTTCACGGACGCCAAAGAGGCCTGCAAGCATATTCGCGGGCCGGTCAAGAAGGTCATCATCTCGGCCCCCGCGAAGAATGAAGACCTGACGTTGGTTCTGGGTGTGAACGACGACGCTTACGATCCGGCCAAGCACCACATCATTTCGAACGCATCGTGCACCACTAACTGCCTGGCGCCGGTGGTGAAGGTGGTGTACGACAAGTTCGGCATCCAGAAGGGGTCGATGACCACGATCCACAGCTACACCAACGACCAGAACGTGCTCGACTTTCCGCACAAAGACCTGCGCCGGGCCCGCGCCGCCGCGATCAACATGATCCCCACCACGACCGGCGCCGCCAAGGCCATTGGCCTCGTGATGCCGCAGTTAAAGGGCAAGCTGGATGGGTACTCCTTGCGCGTCCCGACCCCCGACGTTTCGGTGGTGGACCTGGTGGTGTTGCTGGACAAGCCGGCCACCAGCGAGGAAGTCAACGCCGCAATGAAGGCTGCCGCGGCGGGCGCGATGAAGGGCATCCTGGCCTACACGGAAGATCCCGTGGTGTCCAGCGACATGCTGCACAACCCCAACAGTTCCATCGTGGACGGCCAGTTGACCAAGGTGCTGGACGGCAACCTGTTGAAGGTGGTCGCCTGGTACGACAACGAATGGGGCTACTCCTGCCGCGTGATCGACCTGATCGTGTTTCTGGTGGAAAAGGGCCTTTAAGGGCAGAGCTTTCAGCCATCAGCGGTCAGCTTTCAGCTACACCGGCGCGGCTGATTGCTGAAAGCTGATCGCTGAAAGCTGTTTTCCTGTAACTTTCGCCCCGGCGGGAATCATCTTAGGTTGCATGAGAACACTACTATTGACTGCCCTTCTGGGCATCTTTGCATTGGCAGCTTCGGCTGCCGACGTCACCGGGAAATGGACTGCGCAGGTTCCGGGACGCAGCGGCAACACATCGGAAAACACCTTTGTCTTCAAGGTGGACGGCGCCAAGCTCACGGGCACGATGGATAGTGGCCGCGGTGGCCCGGTGGACATCACCGACGGAAAGACCAGCGGCGACGACATCTCCTTTGTGGTGGTGCGGAATTTCGGCGGGAACGAGATGAAGCTGGTGTTCAAAGGGAAGGTCTCCGGCAGCGAGATCAAGTTCACCCGCACCATGGAAGGCATGGACAACGCGCCTCCGCCGATCGAGTTCACGGCCAAAAAGGCGAACTAACTCCGCGCCGGAGGGAAGTATTAGTATAGAGTCCTGTGCTGCGCTCCTTTTTTGTCGCCGCCATCATACTGGGTCCTGGGTTTCTTACCGCGGCTCAGTATAGCGGTTCCGTTCGCGCCGCGGACCAGTTCATTCCCGGAGCTGCGGTAACCGCCCAGCAGGGGGGCGCCAAGGTGGTGGTCTACACGGACGCAAACGGACGTTACGTGATGGACCTGACGCCCGGAGTCTGGGAGATCCAGGTTGAGATGTTCGGGTTCCAGACCCAGCGGGGCGAAATCACCGTAGGGAACGAACCGAGCAACAAAGACTGGACGCTGGAGATGCCGCGGTACGGTTCAGCGGCAGCGCCGGTGGCGGCGGCCAAACCCGCACCCGAGCCGAAAAAAGAAGCGGCGCAGCCAGCGCCCGGTTCCACTCAGCGCCCGTGGGCGGGGCGGGGCGGCGGCACTCGGGCGGCGAATGCTGCGTCCGGAGGGCGAGGCGGCGGAGGGAGGGGGCCGAATAACCAGCAAGGCCCCGGCTTCCAAAACATGTCCGTGACGCCCACCGAAGAGGGCACACAGGCGCTGGCGTCAGCCGCAATCGAAGCGACGTCTCCCGACCAGGCGAGCAATGCCGACGCCGATCCATCGTACGTGGTGAACGGCAGCATGAGCGGCGGCTTGGGAGCGGCGGCGGATGAACAGGCCAGGCGCGACCGGATGATGGGAATGATGATGGGCGGCCGAGGTGGGCTGGGAGGCCCTGGAATGATGGGCGGCGGCATGGGGGATATGGCGGCCGGGGCGCCCTTCGGGCCCGCGGGGGCCAGCGCCGATCCGCTGGGCATGAACGGATTCGGCGCCGCCGGTGTGTTGAACGGATTCGGCGATGGCTTGGGCGGCGCACCCGGTATGGGCGGGGGCGGTCCTGGCGGAGGCGGTCCCGGAGGCGGAGGCGGACGCGGAGGTGGTGGCGGTGGAGGTGGTGGCCGCGGAGGCGGTGGTGGTTTCGGTGGGGGGGCGCCCCGTGGGCCCGGCGGCAGAGGCGGCGCCAACGCACAGCGGCGCGGGCCGTTTAACGGGCAGTACGCGGCCTTCGGCAACCGGCGGCGCACGCAACCGGCGTACAGCGGTTCGGCATTCCTGATTATGACCAACTCGGCGCTGAACGCGGCGCCATTTTCGCTGAACGGCCAGGCGGCGCCAAAACCATCCTCTGCCTCGGGCCGGTTTGGATTCAATTTCGGCGGGCCGGTGCGCATTCCCAAGCTGGTTACCTCGGACAAATACTTTTTTTACGTGAATTACACGGGTAACCGGACGCGCAGCGGAAACAGCCTGACGTCGTCGGTGCCGACACTCGCGGAGCGAGACGGCGATTTCTCGCAGGCCATGACCACCACGCCGGTCACCATCTACGATCCGCTGAGCGGCTCGCCGTTCCCGGGCAATGTGATACCCGCCTCACGATTCAATCCGGCGGCGGCGGGGCTGCTGACCTACTTCCCGCTGCCCACCTACACCGGGATCGTGCAGAATTACCATTTGGTCACGTCCACTCCGAGTGTCAGCGACAGCATCGGCGTGCGGCTAAACGCGCCGGTGACCACCAAGGACCGCCTCAATTTCAACGAACAGTACAGCCGCAACGACTCGAAGAGCCAGCAGCTTTTCGGGTTCAAGGACTCCACCAGCGGCTACGGCTTGAGTGCGTCGGCGGGCTGGAGCCACAGCTTCAAGCCGAGGTTCAATAGCGCCCTGAATATCACCTTCAGCCGGAGCATCAGCAAGCTGACACCGTACTTCGCCTATACCGACAACGTGGAGCAGGGCCTGGGAATCACGGGGACCCCTCAATACCCCTTCAACCAGGATCCCGTGAACTATGGCCCTCCGACGCTGACCTTCACGAACTTCGGCAGCCTCTCGGATGGATCTCCCTCGGTGAGCCGCAACCAGACCACCAATATTACGGAAACCATCACCTACGTAGCGCGCCGGAAGCACAACCTGACGTTCGGGGTGGGGTACCGGCGGTTGCAGCAGAACAGCCTGTCGTACGCCAATGCGCGCGGGTCATTCAGCTTCAGCGGATTGCTCACCAGCCAAATCGACAGTAACGGCCAGCCGGTTACGGGAACGGGGTTCGACTTCGCCGACTTTTTGCTGGGCTTGCCGGAGACCACCTCCCTGCGCGGCAACACCAACGATTACTTTCGCAGTTGGGCCACCAACTGGTACGCGCAGGACGATTGGCGCGTGCGGCCCGGCTTGTCCTTCAACGTAGGTCTGCGGTATGAGTACTTCGCTCCATACACGGAGTTGCAGGGGCGCCTGGCGAACCTCGACCTCAGCCCGCAGGGGAACGCCGTGGCGGTGGTGACGCCGGCTAATGATATTGGGCCTTACTCGGGCAAGTATCCGTCCAGCCTGGTCGATCCGGACAAGAACAATTACTCGCCGCGGCTGGGCTTCGCGTGGCGGCCTTCGCAGAAGCACGCACGCGTGATCCGCGGCGGCTACAGCATTTTCTTCAGCGGCTCGTCCTACGGCGGGTTCGCGTCCAGTATGGCGGCACAGCCGCCGTTTGTGAGCAACCTTTCGCTCACCACCGCCACGGCGAATCCTCTAACGTTACAGAACCCTTTTCCGACGGTGCCGTCGCAGACCGTCACCGACACTTACGCGATCGAGAAGAATTACAAGCTGGCGTATGCGCAGACGTGGAGTTTCGCGCTCCAGCAGACCTTCGCACGCGGACTGGTAGTGGAGTTGGAATACATCGGCACCAAAGGCACGGGCCTGCCCGTCACCCTGGAGCCCGACCGCGCGCCGCCGGGATCCTCGCCGCTCACTGCGCAGCAGCAACTGCAAATCGGCAACGCCACCGGCTTTACTTACCTGACCTCGCAGGGGGATTCCATTTTCCACGCCGCCCAGACGCGGATCACGCGCCGATTCGGGCGGGGAGTGTCGGCCAACGCGCTGTACACGTTCTCCAAGTCCATCGACGACGCTTCGAGTTTTTCGGGTGGCGGCGGCACGGTGGTCCAGTTCCCCCAGGATTTGCGCCTGGAGCGCGGCCTGTCGAGCTTCGACCAGCGGCATAACCTGTCAACGGGCTACATGGTTTCCTCGCCGGTGGGCATACATGGCTGGTGGCGGAACGGCGGCTGGAAGACCAAGGCCTTCGCGGGATGGACGCTGAGCGGCAACTTCACCGCCACGTCCGGCATGCCCATGACGGCGAAAGTGTCGGGGAACCTGTCGAACACGGGAGGAACCGCTGCGTTCGGCAGTGGGCGCGCACAAGCCACGGGAGAGAACATCAACGCCGGCAACTTTCCCTACTTCAACGAAAACGCCTTTACCACGCCGCCGCCGGGCCAGTACGGCAACGCGGGACGGGACACCATCCCCGGCCTGTTCCAGATCGGTTTGAACGGTTCGCTGAACCGTGCGTTTCGATTCGGAGACAGCCGGCGCCAGCTTCAGTTGCGCCTGGCTGCCAACAACGCGCTGAATCACGTGGTGATTACGAACATCGGCACCACCATTAACGCGTCCAACTACGGGCTGCCGACGGCGGCGTCGGCGACGCGAAGCGTGACGCTGACGCTGAGGTTTAATTTTTAGGTATGCGCGTTTACGGTCTCACGGCGCTCATGGTGCTCTCGGCGGCGGGACAGCCGCAACCGGCGCAGCCCCCGCGCGCAAGAGTCACGTTCACGGCGAACGCCAACCTGGTGATCGTGGACGTCACGGTGAAAGACAAATCCGGCAAGGCCATCGACAACCTCACGCAAAACGATTTCACGGTGCTCGAAGACGGCAAGCCGCAGAAGATCTCGGTCTTCGAAGTTCAAAAACTGGGCATGGAACCGGCGCCGCCGGAACCGCCGCCGACGCTCGACGACGTCAACGCCATACCGGAGCCTCCCAAGACCATCATCACCACCGAAACACCCGGCAAGATCCAGTATCACGACAAGCGCCTGATGGTGATGTTCTTCGATTTCACGTCGATGGGGATTCCCGAGCAGTTGCGCGCGCAGGATGCGGCGCTGAAGTTCATCGATACCGAGATGACCACGGCGGACATGGTGGCCATCATGCTGTACACGGCGGTTCTCCAGGTGAAAACCGATTTCACCTCCGACCGCACGCAGTTGAAGGACATCATCAATTCTCTGCCGATCGGCGAGATGAGCGAGCTGGCCGACATGGCGGACACGGGCGACCCCAACGAAGAAGACACCGGCGCGGCGTTCGTGGCCGACGAGACGGAGTTCAACATTTACAACACCGACCGCAAGCTGGCGGCCATCGAGGACGCGTCGAAAAAACTGTCGGCTTTGCCCGAGAAGAAGGCGCTCATTTACTTCGCGGGCGGCGTCACCCGGACGGGGGTCGACAACCAGGCGCAACTGGAAGCCACCATCAACTCCGCCGCCAAAGCCAACGTGGCGATCTATCCGATCGATGCTCGGGGGCTCATGGCGGATCCTCCAGGAGGGGCCGCCAGCACCGCGGCCTCGCGCGGCACCGGTATCTACAACGGCTCGGTATACAACTCGCAGCGCGCCTCCATCAACAATTCGCAGGAGACGCTGGCTACCCTGGCGTCGGATACCGGCGGGAAGGCTTTTCTGGACAGCAACGAGCTGTCGCTGGGAATCGTGCAGGCGCAGCAGGAGTACCGCAGCTACTATGTTCTGGGCTATTATTCGACCAACCTGGCGATGGACGGCAAGTACCGCAAGATCACGGTGAAGCTCAACAACAACCAGACGGCCAAGCTGGAGTTTCGCCAGGGATACTACGCCGACAAGGTGTGGGGCAAGTTCACTGCCCAGGATAAGGAGCAGAAGCTACAGGAGGCCATGAACGCGGGCGACCCGGTGACGGACATTCCGCTGGCGGTGGAGGCGGACTATTTCCGCATCACGCCGACGGCGTATTTCGTTCCGGTTTCGGTCAAGGTTCCGGGATCGGTGATCGACCTGGCGCAAAAGCGCGGCGGCGGCGAGACCGAGTTCGACTTCCTGGGCCAGATCCTGGACGACACCAAAAAGGCCGTGGGCACCGTGCGGGACTACATCAAGGTCAAGCTCGAGGCGGGCGAGGCCGCCAAGCTCAGCCACCGGAACTTCCATTACGACGCCGGCTTCACGCTGTCGCCGGGCAAGTACCGGATGAAATTCCTGGTGAGGGAAAACCTGAGCGGCAAAATGGGCACGTTCGACATGCGCTTCGTGGTGCCCGACCTGGCGGCCGACTCGGCGGTCCTGAAAACCAGCTCGGTGATCTGGAGCAACCAGCGCGAACCGTTCAAGGCCGCAGTGGGCGCGGCCGACAACCAGAGGACGATCAGGAGAACGGCGAGGCCGAACCCGCTGGTGGTGGGCGATGAGAAAGTGGTGCCCAGCATCACCAAAGTATTCCGGCGCGATCAGAACATGACCATCTCGTTCGACGTGTACGATGCGGCGCCGGACCCGGCCAATGCGCGCGCGCGGCGCATCGCGGTTAGCATGAGCCTGTTCAACGAAAAAGGCGCGAAGGCGTTCGAAGCCGGCCCGCTGACGGCCACGGACCTGGCGACCACGCGGCCGAACGCCGTGCCGGTGCAGTTGCAGGTCCCGCTCAAGGGCTTGGCGCCGGGGCGATACACGTGCCAGCTCAACGTGATCGACGAAGTGGGCCGGAAGTTCGCGTTTCCGCGGCAGGCGCTGGCGGTGTGGTAAGGGCTTTATACTGAGACTATAGGCCCGTGATCTCCGCCACTGCATACGACGAGCACGTGGAACAGCTTTTCGAAGTACTGAAGCGCGTCACATCCGCTTTGCAAGCCGCCGGCATCGAGTACCGTGTGGTTGGCGGAGTGGCTGTTTTTCTGCACGTTTCCGAAAAGGACCCGTTGGCAGCGCGGATGACGCGCGATATCGACATGGCGGTGGACCGCCGCGACCTCGACAGAATCGCGGATGCCGTGCGGCCGTTCGGTTTCGAATATCGCCACGTGGCCGGCGTCGATATGCTGGTGGATGTGGTGAAGCCCAGCGCGAGAAGCGCAGTACACCTGGTGATGGTGCGCGAGAAGGTGCTGCCGGAATACCCCGAGGCCGTGCCGGATTTCTCGCCGCCGGTCGAAACCAGAGAAGGCGCACTGCTGGCGCCGGTGGCCGATTTGGTGCGCATGAAGCTGACCAGCTACCGGCTCAAGGACCGCGTCCACATCCAGGATATGGACGCGGCCGGGTTGATCACGCCGGAGATCGAAGGCGGGCTGTCGGGCGAGTTGCGCCGGCGGCTGGCGGAGATTCGTTCGACGCAGTGAGCGGGGCCGCGCCCTACTTCAACATTTCCCGTGCGCAGTTATAACCGGGTGCGCCCATGACGCCGCCGCCGGGGTGTGCGCCGGAGCCGCATAAATAAAGGCCGCGGATGGGGGTGCGGTAGCGCGCCCATCCGGCCACGGGGCGCATTGCGAACATTTGGTCGAGGCTCATTTCGCCGTGGAAGATGTTGCCGCCGGTGATGCCGAAGCGGCGCTCCAGATCGAGCGGCGTCAGCACCTGGCGGTGCTCGATGATGTTGCGGATGTTGGGAGCGTACTCCGCGATGAGCGCGATTACGCGGTCGGCGAAAGGCTCGCGCAGATCGTCCCATGTGCCTTCGCGCAGGGTGTAGGGGGCATATTGCAGGAAGATGCCCATGATGTGTTTCCCCGGGGGAGCAAGCGTTGGGTCGTACATGGTGGGGATGGTCAGTTCCAGCAGCGGGCGCTCGGAGGGGCGGCCGTACTTAGCATCGTCCCAGGCGCGCTCGACGTAATCGATGCTGGGGCAGATGTGCATGGTGGCGCGGTGGTGCACGCCGGGCCCAGAGGGCACCCCGCCGGGATACGCGGTGAACTCGGGCAGCCCATTGAGCGCCAGGTTGATCTTCGAGCTTGTGCCTTCGATGCGGTAATGGCGAATGGCGGCGAGGAAATCGGGGTCGAGATCACGCTCTTCCAGCAGGCGGAGAAAGGTGAGCTTGGGGTCCAGGTTGGAAGCGATTGCGCGGGCTTCAATTTCTTCGCCGCTTTCCAGAGCCACAGCGTAGGCGCGGCCGCTGCGCACCAGCACCTTGGCGACCGGCGCATTGGTGCGGATGGTGGCGCCGGCGGCGCGCGCGGAGGCCGCCATGGCTTCCGCCACCGCGCCCATGCCGCCACGCACGAAGCCCCACAGTCCGCGATGTCCGGCCACGCCGCCCATCGAGTGGTGAAGCAGGATGTAAGCCGTGCCCGGCGAGCGCGGGCCTCCGTTGGCGCCGATCACGCCGTCGGTGGCAAGCGTAACCTTCACTTCTTGGGATTCAAACCAGTCGTCCAGGAATTCGGCGGCGCTCTGCGTAAAGATCTTCACCAGCGCCACGGCATCCTTCGACCTGAGACCGCGCAAGCGCGCGGCAAGTTTCAGGTAGTCGAGGAAATCGCAAGGCCCAAAGGGCGCCCCGCGCGGCGGAAACCGCGGCGGAGTGGTGAGCAGCAGGCTCTCCACCACTTGCGAGATGCGCTCAAGTTGGTCTTCGTAGGCGGGGTAGACCTCGGCGTCGCGGCGGGAGAAGCGGGCAATCTCGGCGAGTGTTTTGGCGCGGTCCTGCCACATGAAGAAGTGGCGGCCGTCTGGGAAGGCGGAGAAAAAGGCGGGGTCTTTGGCATCCACCTGGTAGCCGAAGCGCTGCAATTCCAGTTCACGGACGATGCGCTCTTGCAGGAGGCTGGCGAGGTACGCGGCGGTGGAGACGCGGTAGCCGGGCCAGATTTCTTCGGTGACCGAACAGCCGCCTACAAGCTCGCGGCGCTCGAGGACGAGCACCTTGCGGCCGGCGCGCGCTAAATATGCGGCGGCGACGAGGCCATTGTGGCCGCCGCCGATGATGATGGCGTCGTAGGTGGGCATTCGCTCAACGTTTGCGGAACGCCACCACCGCCAGCGGCGGCAACGTAACAGCGATGCTGTAGGGGCGGTTGTGCTTGGGCACGGGGCGCGAAGAGACGCAGCCGCCGTTGCCCATGTTCGATCCGCCAAACAGCTCGGAATCGGTGTTCAGAATCTCTTCGTAAAAACCTTCTTCCGGCACGCCGAACTCGTAGCCCTGGCGCGGGACGGGAGTGAAGTTGCAGCAGAAGAGAAGGAAATCGCTGGGGTCCTCGGCGCGGCGCAGGAAGGCGATGATGGAGGACTCCCAGTCGTGGAAGTCCACCCATTCGAAGCCGGTGTAGTGGAAGTCCACCTGGTACAGCGCGGGGCTGGAACGGTAGAGGCGGTTCAGCTCGCGCACCAGGGCCTGGAGCTTGCGGTGGCAGTCGAATTCCAGCAGCTCCCAGTGCACGCCGGTGTTGGAATTCCACTCCTCGCGCTGGCCGATTTCCTGGCCCATGAAGAGCAGCTTCTTGCCGGGGTGGCCCCACATGTAGGCCAGGAAGGCGCGCACGTTGGCGAACTGGCGCCATTCGTCGCCGGGCATTTTGTTCAGCAGCGAGCTTTTGCCGTGCACCACCTCGTCGTGCGAGACGGGCAGCACGAAGTTCTCGTGGAAAGCGTAGAGCAGGCTGAAGGTGATGTCGTTGTGATGATACTTGCGATAGATGGGATCGTTGCTGAAATAGGTCAGCATGTCGTGCATCCAGCCCATGTTCCACTTCATGGTGAAGCCCAGGCCGTTGAGATAGACGGGCTTGGAGACGCCGGGGAAAGCGGTGGATTCCTCGGCCGCGGTCATGGCGCCCGGAACGGTATGCGCGAGCTCGTTGAAGCGGCGGAGGAAGTCGATGGCTTCCAGGTTCTCGTTGCCGCCGTACTGGTTGGGGATCCACTGGCCGGGCTGGCGCGAGTAATCGAGATACAGCATGGAGGCCACGGCATCCACCCGCAGGCCGTCGATATGGTACTCCTTCAGCCAGAACAGGGCGTTGGAGATGAGGAACGTGCGCACTTCGTTGCGGCCGTAGTTGAAGACCAGTGTGCCCCACTCGTGTTGCTCGCCCTTGCGCGGGTCGGCGTGCTCGTAGAGCGCGGTGCCGTCGAAAAAGACCAGGCCGTGGGCGTCCTTGGGGAAATGCCCGGGGACCCAGTCGACGAACACGCCAATTCCCGCCTGGTGGCAGCAATCCACGAAGTACTTGAAATCGTCGGGCGTGCCGAAGCGCGAAGTGGGCGCGAAGTAGCCGGTGATCTGGTAGCCCCACGAGCCGGAATACGGGTGCTCCATGACGGGCAGCAGCTCGATGTGCGTGTAGCCCATCCGCTTCACGTACTCCACCAGCTTGACGGCCAGCTCGCGGTAGGTGAGCGGCTGGCCCATGGGGCCGCGGAGCCAGGATTCCAAGTGCACTTCATAGAAGGCGATGGGCGATTTGAGCCACTCGGTCTTGCCTCGTGATTCCATCCAGGCGGCATCCTGCCACTGGTATGCGGCGATGTCCCAGACCACCGAGGCGGATTTCGGCGGCGTCTCGCAGTAGAAGGCGTAGGGGTCGGCTTTGAGCTGCCGGTAGCCGGCGAAGCGGGAACGGATGTGGTACTTGTACGCCGCTCCCTGGCCCAGACCGGGGATGAAGATTTCCCAGACGCCGCCATCGCGGCGGCGCATGGGATGGCGGCGGGTGTCCCAGTCGTTGAACTCGCCCGTGACGGTGACGTTTTCGGCGTTGGGCGCCCACACCGCAAAGCGAACCCCGGAGACGCCATCGGCCTCGGTGATGTGCGCGCCGAGCATGCGCCAGGCTTCGTGGAGTGTGCCTTCGGTGTGCAGGTAGAGGTCGCCATCGGAGATCCGCGGGCCGAAGCGGTAGGGATCGTCGATCGAGACTTCACGGCCGTCCCACAGGCGGGCGCAAATCGCGTAGGGCTGGGGATCGCCGTTCAAAGTGGCGCAAAAGAAGCCCTGCGGATGCATTTTGCCCATGGCGCAGCGCCGTCCGTCCAGAAGAACTTCGGCCGATTCGGCCTGCGGGAGGAACGCGCGCACCTCCCATCGGGCCTGTCCGCCCTTCTTGCGGATGCCGTGCGGCCCGAGAATGCGGAACGCATCCCCGTGATATCCGCCGATGATCGCTTCAATCTCTTCAGCAGTCATGTCTAATAGTCAAGTATGGCCGATTTTCTGCTGGAAATGCCCAAGGCGGAGCTGCATCTGCACCTGGAGGGTTCGGTCGCACCTGAGACGCTCCATGAACTCGACCCCTCGACGCCGCTGGAGGAACTACGCGCGATCTACTGCTACGCGGATTTCGAAGATTTTCTCAAGGCGTTCGGCGCGGTGGGAAAACGCCTGCGGACGCCGGAGGATTACGCGCTGACTACGCGGCGGCTGCTGGAGCGGCTGGCGGCCGAAAACGTGCGCTATGCCGAGATCACTCTGGCCGCCGGCGTGGTGCTGTGGAAGGGGCAGGAGTTCGGGCAGATTTTCGACGCCATCCGCGCCGCCGCGGACGGCTCTCCGGTGGAGGTGCGTTGGATCCTGGACGCCGTGCGGCAATTCGGCGTCGAGCAGGCCCAACAGGTGGCGGAGCTGGCGGCCGCGCGCATGGACCGCGGCGTAGTGGCTTTCGGGATCGGCGGCAGCGAAGAGCGCGGTCCGGCCGAGTGGTTCACGGAGGTGTTCGCCTTTGCCAGGAGCGCGGGATTGCGGCTGGTGGCGCACGCGGGCGAGAGCGCCGGGCCGGAATCCGTGTGGTCCGCGCTGAAGCTGGGCGCGGAGCGCATCGGCCACGGGATCGCGGCGGCGCGGGATGCGGAGTTAATGCGGCATCTGCGCGAGCATGACATTCCGCTCGAAATTTGCCTTACCAGCAACCTGGTGACCGGCGTGGTGAAGAGCCTCGAGGCGCATCCGCTGCGGCGGCTGTATGATGCGGGCGTGCCGATTGTGCTGAACACCGATGACCCGGCCATGTTCGGCTGCACCCTGGCGAGCGAATACCGGCTGGCGGCGCGGCAGTTCGGGTTCAGCCAAGCGGAGATGCGGGGACTTGCGGAGAACGGATTCCGCTACGCGTTTCGGTGAGTGGGGCCGGCCGGCGCACCTGCCGAACGCGACTCAGTGCGCCGAGGCTCGCTTTACCATCATGAAGGCGGCCAAGCCCACAAGCAGGATCGATAGTGCCCCGATGGCGAATGGAGAGAGCGTAGGAACGGAAATAGTGCAGGTGCTGCTCCCAAGGCCGACGATGCAGCCCGGCCCGCTCAGCGTGAACGTCTCGGTGTCAGGATCTGCGGATACCAACAGATAGGAATACTCCGTACCAGCCGTCAGCGTGAGGCTAGGGATCGTGCTGGGGCTGGCGGGGCCGAATCCGCCAGTTTCCACGGCGAAGAAATTGCCGAGAGGTGTCGTCGGGGTGGAGGTCGAAGGAGAGAAGACACCGGTCAGAATCTCAATGGCATTTTGGATGGCGGGGTTGGCGCTAAGCGTGGCTGAGTATTTGCCCGAGGTTACCACATAAAAGGTTCCTGTGACGTAGGGCACCGGGCCGACGTAGTCGGTGAAGCTGGTTCCCACCGTGCCCGGGACGGGAAGAGGGACTGCAAACTCAGAGAGGGCCGTTGGCGAAAAGGTGACCGTGATCGATTGCGTATTTTGGGCCATAGCTGGATTCACCAGCAAGAGGACCAGAATCAGTGCACCGGCCGATCCTCTCAAAATCAAGCGCAAGATCCAGATGGTTGACGTCTTCATTTCGTCGCTCCTTCAAAGCGGGTTTGCTACCCGTTTATGCTGAAACAGCTTTTTGAATAGTTTACCATCGGCATGGTCGCTCGGACCCCTTCATTAAGGTTTGTTAATTCCGGCCGCCGCCCCGAGATTCGGTCGGCTCGGCCACAGGCTGCTGGCTGCCGGCGGCGCCGCAGTATGGGTAGAATAAACTGTCTCCAGGAGGTGTGCCATGAATCGAAGATCTTTCATCAGGTCGCTCGCGGCAGCATCGGTGGCGAGCGCCGCTCTTCCCCGCCGCGTGGAAGCCGCGCTTCCCAAAGCGAAAATAACCCGTGTCCGGATTTTCCAGCCTCCCAACCTCAACCAGCTTTTCAACCAGAGCAACATGGTGGTGACGGTGGAAACCGACATCGGAATCACGGGAGTGGGCGAAGGCGGCTCCAAGGATACGCTGGAACAGTGCGCCGGATCGCTGATCGGAAAAGACCCTTTCCGCATCGAGGCCATCTGGCAGGAGATGTACATGGCCTGGTTCTATCCTCCGGGCCGGGAGAAGATCCACGCCGTGGGAGCGCTGGACCTGGCCCTGTGGGACATCAAGGGCAAGGCGCTGAAGCTGCCGGTGCACCAGATCCTGGGCGGGGCCGTGCGCAATTACTGTGAATGTTACCCCACCGGCGGAGGCGGCACTAACGCCATGAGCCTGCGGGATCGCGCGCGCGCCACCATCGAGGCCGGCTACCGCGCCTTCCGCATCGATGCCGGCGCCGGCGCACCCATCGTCGACAATGTCTATAACACGCACGAGCGCGTGCGCATTGTGGCCGAGGCATGCAAGGAGGTTCGGGAAGGCGTCGGCAAGAACGGGGACTGGAACGTCGACCTGCACCAGAAGTTCGATTATCCCGACGCCGTGCGCTGCTGCAAGCTGATCGAGGAATACGAGCCTTACCTGGTGGAAGACCCCACCCGCGACGAGCAGTTCCTGGAGGACATCCCGAGATTGCGGCAGATGACCACGGTTCCCCTGGCGGCCGGCGAGGAGTGGGGCCAACGATGGAACTTCAACCGCCTGGTGGAGAACCACGACATCGACTACAACCGCTGTACGCTGCCCAATGTCGGCGGAATCACCGAGATGCTGAAGATCATGGCCCTGTGCGAAACGCACGTGGTGGGAATCGTTCCGCACTTCACCGGGCCTATCTCCACCGCGGCCCTGGTGAATTGCCTGTCCACTTTCCCCGGCCCGGTGCTGTTCGAGTTCAACTATGGCGACCGTCCCATCGATTATCTGTCCGAGTGCCTGGATTTCAAGCAGGGGAAGGTCTACCCCAACGAACGCCCCGGCCTGGGAGCCACGCTCGAAATGAAGCTGCTCAAACCGATCGGCGAGGTCACCCAGCCCGTCCGGCGGCAAATATACCAGCGCCCCGACGGCTCACTCACCCACTGGTAGAAAGCCGGACGGAACAACCCGCTTCCCCGGCGCGTATGCTCCTCAGAAGGAGACTCCATGAGCGCCAGATGTCTGCCTCTGCTGGCCGCGGCATTGTGCCTGAGCAGTTGCGTCATCGACACCGCCACCGGGCCCGTGCGGCACGACTCCTGCACCATCGAGCGCGACGCTTCCGAAAGGGTCCGCGTGGACCTTACCATGGGCGCCGGCAACCTGACGATCGGCGGTGGCGCGCGGAAACTGCTGAATGCCGATTTCGCTTACAACGTGGTGTCGTGGCAGCCCGAGGTGCGGTATAGCAGCACGGGCACGCACGGCGACCTCAGCATTCGCCAGCCGGGGCAGGGCCATGCCCATATAGGTCACACCAGAAACAACTGGGATCTGGCATTGAACGACGAGGTTCCCATGGACCTGGCTCTGCACTTCGGCGCGGGGGAAGCGCGGCTGGAGCTGGGGAGTCTGTCGCTGCGCAACGTGGAAGTCGAGATGGGGGTCGGCAAGCTGGAAATGGATCTGCGTGGGAACCCCAAGCACAATTACGACGTGCGCATTCGCGGCGGCGTCGGGGAAGCCACCGTCCGCTTGCCGGCCGGCGCCGGGGTTTACGCCGAAGGAGCGGGCGGCATCGGCGAAATCCAAACGCAAGGCCTGCGCCGCGAAGGCGGCCACTGGATCAATGATGCCTACGAAGACTCAAAGGTGAGAATCCACCTGGATATCCACGGCGGAATCGGCGAAATCCGGTTGCTTGCGGACTGACCGCCGGTTGCCTTCCGCGGCGCCACCAATTAACATCTTCCTATCCGTTACACCGGAGGTTATAGATGATCCGAAAAGCCTTCGTCGTCTCCGTTGCCGTGCTGCTGCCCGCCCTCGCGCAAGCGCAGGTGAAGCTGCTTCGTTACCCGGCATATTCCAAAGGCAAGGTGGCCTTCAGTTACCTGGGCGACATCTGGATCGCCAATGAGAATGGCGCCGGCCTCCAGCGTCTCACCGATAACAAGGCGAGAGAGATCTATCCGCGTTTCTCGCCCGACGGGCAATGGATCGCGTTTTCCTCGAACCGCGCAGGCAATTACGACGTGTTCGCGATCCCGGTTACGGGAGGAAAACCGCGCCAGCTTACCTTCCACACCGCCGACGATAACGTGGTGGGCTGGACGCCGGACGGCAAGAAGATCCTGTTTTCTTCCACCCGCGGCAATGGCGCGTTCCCCACCGTCGCCACCCTCTGGGAAGTTCCGCTCGAGGGCGGCATTGAGCAGCCCGTGCCCACCGATTGGGGCGCGTATGCCAGCTATTCTCCGGATGGGTCGAAGCTGGCCTTCATGCGGCATCCCTCGGTCTGGTCGCGCAAACACTACCGCGGCGCATACGCGGCGGACATTTGGGTCATGGACGTGGCGGCCAGGAAATTCACCAGGCTGGGCGACGACGATTACAAGGGCAACCGTTTCTGGCCCATGTACGGGATCAACGGCGAGATCTATTTCGTCTCCAACGAGCTGCCCAACGAGAAGAGCATCAAGCCCGGCTCGCCGGAGGTCATGAAGAGCGTCAACAATATCTGGAAGATCTCCGACAGAGGCGGCAAGGCCACACAGGTGACGCACCACCTGGATGGCAACCTCTTCTTCCCCAGCATTTCGGCGGACGGCAGGACCATCGTCTACGAAGACAACTTCGGTATCTGGAAGCTGGATACCTCCAGCGGGAAGACCGCCGAGATCCGCATCGACATCCAGAGCGACGTGAAAGAGAACGAAACCGAGCTGGTCACCATCAACAACGAGACCGAAAGCTTCCATCTCTCGCCTTCCAACCGGCGCGCGGCCATCGTGGTGCACGGCGAGGTTTTCACCATCGCCACCGAACGCGGCGAGCCGCAGCGCGTCACCGAAACGTCCTGGAAGGAGCAGGAGCCCCGCTGGTCGCCCGATGGCAAGTGGATCGCATTCGTCTCGGACCGCACGGGACGCGAGGAACTGTGGATCTCCGACGAGCTCGGCAAGAACCAGAAGAAGCTCAGCGACGTGGATTGCGACAAGTCCGCCATCGCCTGGGCGCCGGACTCGAAGTTTCTCATGTGGTCGGGATCGGACCACACGCTGCGGCGCGTCGACATCGACACCGGCAAGGAAGAAGTGCTGGTTTCAAGCAACGCCGGCAACATCGGCACACCGCAATTCTCGCCGGACGGCAAGTGGATCTCCTACTCCAAGGACGATAATCTTCTGCGCTCGCACGTGTGGCTGAAGGAGCTTGCCACCGGCAAGGAGACCATGATCGCTTCCGATCAATTCATGATCTCGAGGGGCGCGAAATGGACTCCCGACGGGAAGAAGCTGCTGCTGCTGGGCGGCGTTGGCGTGGCTGGCATCGCTTCCACGGCGGGCCGCGGCTCCGCGCAGCTCTACAGCGTGGCGCTGACCCACATCGAGAAGGACCCCACCGATCGCGACGTGAACACGGAAGCGCAGGCGCAAGCCGCCGCTCTGGAAACGGGGGCGCCCCCTGGGCCCGGCGGACGCGGAGGCCGTGGCGCGGGGCCCTCTGGGCCCGCCAACGTGCAGGTGAAAATCGAATGGGACGACCTAGAGCGCAGGATCACCCAGCTTACGCGAGTGCCAGGCTCGGTCTCGACCGTGGTGCCGGCGCCGGATAGCCGCACCTACCTCTTCATGGCCATGGCCGGCGCGGCTGGGGGCGCGGAAGAAGGAGCGCCGGCGGGCAGTCCCGCGATGTACACCATCTCCGAGGACGGCACTCGCCTGACGCGCCTCAACACCACGGTGCCGGACGCCGGCCGCGGCGGGCGCGGCGGGCGCGGAGGCGGCGGCTTTGGCTTCGGCGGAGGTACGGAACCCCAATGGACCAGGGACAGCCGCAGCATTTACTTTCTGCAAGGCGGCGGCATTTACTCGCTGGCCATCCCCGCGACGCCGGCCGGAGATGGTGGAACCGCGGCGGACACGGCGGCAGGCGGCCGTGGAGGGCGCGGCGGACGCGGCGCCGGCGGAGGCGCGGCCGCAGCTACCGAAACCGCCGCCACTGGTTCCGCGCCGCGGCGCATCACCTTCACGGTGCGCATGGAAATCGACCTGGCCGCCGAGCGCAGGCAGGTCTTCGAAGAAGCCTGGCGCGTGATGAAGAACCGTTTCTACGACGCGAAAATGCACGGCGCCAACTGGGCCGCGGCGAAAGACACCTACGAACCGCTGCTCGAAAACATCGCCGATACCGAAGAGCTTCACAACCTCATCATGGAAATGATCGGCGATATGAACGCCTCCCACACCGGCATTTCGGGCGGCGGCGTCATTCCGGGGCGAACCCCGGAAGAGCCCATCCAGACCCGCTACCCCGGCTTTAACCTGGAGCCGGACGCTTCCGGCTATTACAAGGTTGCCTACATTTACAAGAAGGGACCGGCCGATCACGATTACGTCAAGCTGGCGCCCGGAAACTTCATTCTGGCGGTCAATGACAAGGAATTGAAGACCAGCGAAAACTATTGGAAACTGTTCAACATTCTTCCGGGCCGCAAGTTCGAGTTCCTGGTGAATTCGAAACCTTCCACCGATGGCGCCTGGACTGTCAGCCTGGAGCCGCTCACTTCCACGGCCGAGGGCAACCTCGAGTACGACCGCTGGGTGGCGGACCGCAAGGCCATGGTGGAAAGGCTTTCGGGCGGTCAGGTCGGCTACCTGCATATCCGCGCCATGGATGCGCCTTCGCTCGCGAAGTTCCAGGTGGATCTGCTGGAGAACAAGGATAAGAAGGCGCTCATCATCGACGAACGGTTCAACGGCGGCGGCGGCATCGATCAGGAGCTGCTGGAGATCCTGAACCAGCGCAAAGCCTATCAATCCACGCGCAACCGCGATTCGCTCGATGTCGAGCGTCCCGCGCAGGCGTTCTTCGGTCCCATGGTGGTGTTGCAGAACGAGCGCTCCGCCAGCGATGCCGAGATGTTTCCGGATGGCTTCCGCTCGCTGGGGCTCGGCAAGGTGATCGGAATGCCCACCATGGGCGCGGTGATCGGGACCGGCTCCTTCACGTTGCTGGACGGCTCCGCGCTGCGCACGCCCGGCTCCGCGGTCTTGACAGCGCGCGGCGAGAACATGGAGAACTACGGCGTCCAGCCCGACGTGCTGGTGGACAACACACCCGCCGATTTCCTTACCGGCCACGACCGCCAGGTGGAAAAGGCCATCGAGGTGTTGCGGGCGGAAATGAAGTAGGTGGCAGAACCGACCTCGCCCGAATCGAAGTGCATCCGGGTATAACTCGGGTTATACTGGGAGCATGAAGACTGCCGTTTCGGTGCCCGACGATCTTTTCCGCCTGGCGGAAGTTGCTGCCCGCCGCCTGCGGGTTTCGAGGAGTCAATTGTACGCCACGGCGATCGCGGAGTTCCTGAACCGGCAGCAAGGCGGTGCGGTCACAGCGCGCCTGAACGAAGTGTATTCGCGCCGGCCCGCGAAGTTGGATTCCGCGCTCGATCGCGCCCAACTGAGATCCCTCGAAAAGGACTCCTGGTAGAGATGGGCGAGATTCAGCGGGGAGAGATCTGGTGGGCCGATCTCGCCGAACCTCGCCGCTCCGAGCCGGGATACCGGCGGCCGGTGCTGGTGGTCCAGGCAGACTCTTTCAACCGCAGCCGCATTCAAACCGCCATTGTGGCCGTGATCACCAGCAATCTGGAACTTGCCGACGTACCCGGTAATGTCCTATTGCCCGCGCGCTCCACGGGCCTCCCGCGCGACTCAGTCGTGAATGTTTCGCAACTTCTCACCCTCGACCGCAGCTTCCTGACCGAGCACGCCGGCACGCTCTCGCCGCGCCTGCAACGCTCCGTCGATGAAGGCCTGCGCCTGGTTCTCGAACTCTAGCGCGGCGCAGCTTTCATCCCGGTCAGTCGGCAAGGCCGGTGTTCGAGACGGCGACGATACCGCCAATTGGAGTGTGCCGGCACTTCGCCCGGCTAAGGGATAAACTGACAGTATGGACTGGAGCCGGTGCAGCGCCGTCGATCGGAACCCGGGGAAGCTTGGCGGGGTATGGTGCTTCCGAGGCACACGCCTGCCGGTTGCCACGCTGTTCGAGCACCTCGACCAGGGCTCGACCATAGACGAGTTTTTGGAATGGTTCCCGTCCGTCAGTCGAGAGCAGGTGCATCAGGTCCTTGCCTTCGCCCAGAGCTCCCTTGAGCAGCCCACGGCGGTCGCGTGAAGATTCTGTTCGACGACAACACCCCGGCCCCGCTGGCCAGGTTTTTGCGAGGACATGAGGTGGTGCGGGCGGATGAATTGGGATGGCAAGGGCTGGAGAACGGTGCATTACTTGACGCGGCCGGGCAAGCGGGGTTCGACCTGCTGCTGACCTGCGATCAAAATGGCCGGTATCAGCAGAATTTTGCGAGCCGTAAGTTGGCTCTCGTCATCCTGTCCTCGATTCCTGGCCGACCCTGCGGCGAATTGCAGCGCGAATCGCCACAGCCATCGATTTCGTGCAGGCCGGGCACGTCGTCAGGGTCGATGTCGCGATGTTGTAGGCCGTTGGCTCTGACCGGTCGGCGGCGAAGTGCAAGGAAGGTTTGGGGACAGACCAGCCAAATCGACCGGAGGTCCTCGGGGACTGCTCCGCGGGTGCCAGGCCGTTCCCGCGTGCGCGGTCCGGTTAGGCCCGGATTTTCGTTCTTCGTTGGCAAGGGCGTTCGACTACAATGATGAGTGTTCTCTTAGACTGGAGGTCGATTCGTGACAAGACGGCGAGCTGAGCCGGATTCAGTTATGGCACAGCCGATGTTGACGGCACCCAGAACGGAAGCAGCTCAAAAGATCCAAGCACAAATTGAGAAGGGGAGAGGAATCCGGAATGCCCCGATCAACTCTCAGGCTGCCTTAGACGACATGGAGGCTGAAAGATCGAAGTGGAGTAGCTACAATACGGAACTCCTGAAGCGATTGTTTGACAGCACGTCAATTGCGGACGAATACGATCACTTCGGCGGTGCAGTCATTCCAGGCGACGCAGGCCTAGGCTGGTGGATCAACGATTTCAGGCGCGGGATGGATACGAGTATCACGAGACTGGAGTCCATATTAGGCCGCCTGGAGCTCATACCCGAGAGAAGCGGCGGCGGTTCCGCGCAGCGCGATGAGGCGTCCGTATCTGCGTCAGTTGCCCTCGGTTCCGACGTTTTTGTCGTTCATGGGCATGATGACGCCGCAAAACAATCTGCGGCAAGGTTCATCGAAAAACTAGGGTTGCGAGCGGTGATACTCCATGAACAGCCTAACGCAGGACGCACGATCATTGAGAAATTTGAGAAGTTTTCGAACGTCGGCTTTGCCGTCGTACTCCTGACGCCGGACGACCTGTGCTCGGCTGGCTCAGAGGCGGTTCAAAGGGCGCGCGCGAGGCAGAACGTGATTTTTGAGTTGGGTTACTTTGTCGGCAAACTTGGCCGAGACCGAGTTTGCGCATTATACAAGGAGGGCGTCGAACTTCCGTCCGATTTCCAGGGCGTGCTGTTTGTGCCTATGGACCCGCACCAAGGTTGGCATTTCCTGCTGGCAAAAGAGATTAAGGCGGCGGGCATCGATATCGACTTGAACAAGGCGATTTGAGATCTACTCCAAATGGAATGCGGCGTGCAGACGTCGGCAGTGCGATGCTAACCGGTAGTTACGCCCATTAGTCTGTGCGGCGTGCGAGATGATGTGCCCGGCCCGCGCGGGTCTCCCTGGACCCGCTCATGGCCGCCAAACCGCTCAGCTCCTCGCTTCCAAAATGAATGTCGGCACCACGCCCGCCGCCGACGAGAAACCTGCTTTGCGCGTCGAGAGCCAGCTCGAGCAACCCTGCACCTTGCCCAGGTAGGCATGCGGGTGCACGTCCACCTGCATATCCCGGAACTCGAGCTGGCCGAAACTCATGAGCGGGAAGATCGAACGGACCGGGTCCACGCGCTCCTGCGCCACGTAGGGGGCGCGCATGGCTTGCTTCAGGGCGCGGTCCCATTCGGCGTCTCCCATCTCCCAGCCGTAGTAAGTGTGCAGGTCGCTATAGTCGTCGTTGGGCTTGAGCGTCAGCCGCTCGCGGTTTTTGGCGATGAACTCGGGCAGGTCGATGGCGCGGTCTTCGTAGGTGGTCTTGGACGCCGCCACCAGGCGCGTCCACGGCACGTGCTCGCGAATGGCCTTGCGCTCCGCCGCCGGAAATTTGGCCGTCAGGGCCTCGTCCGTCAGCAGCCCGAACATGGCCTTCTTGTGCGCCAGTTCCGAGCGGAAGCTGTTCACCACGCACACCGCGCGGTCGCGGTAGGCCTGGACCAGCGGATGCGTCAGGTCGAAGCGCACCAGAAACTCCTGCACGCCCAGGCGCCGGTACACCAGGTCGATTTCGAACGGGCCTTTGCGCAGCACCCGGTTGCGGTACTCGAGCTGCTCGGGCGATACGATCTCCACCGCGTAGCCGTCCTCGCGGAAGAAATCGCGGAACAGTTCGTACTCGCTCTGGCCGGAGTGGTAAGCCGGCCGGAACTCCACAATGGCGATGTTGGGCTTTTTTGTGCCGCCAAATTGTTTGTACGATTTCAGCAACGCATTCAGAAGATGCCGCCGGCTGCCGGTGCGCGTCAGCGTATACCTTTTGCGGAATTCCTTCATGGGGGCGGCGTCGTAGAACAAGTCGGCCAGCGCGTCCGCATAGCCCGCACCGGTGGGAGAATCCGCATTGTACTGAACGAAACGCAAGCTGCCGTTGGTGAGATGCGTATCCAGCCGCGCGGCCACCTCCAGCGCCTGGTAGCCGGGATCGATGGCGGCCAGCATCTTCTCCGCCGGCAGCAGGTCCAGGCGCGCCAGCAGCACCGGGCTGTTCAACACCATCTGTTCCATGCGGTCGATGGCACAGATCAGCGCCTCGCCGCTTCTCACCAGCGAGTCGTACTGGCGCCGCGAAATGAAGTTGGGCCGCAGAAAAGGACAGACGAGCCGTCCACCCGCCGAGAGCCGGCCGCTCTCCATGCGCTCGTACAACGCCTCCACCCACGCGAGATCGCGGTAGGGGCCGCTCTCCAACAGTTTGTTATACCTAGCGACAGCGTCGTCCAACAGGGACATTTCCTGGCTGAAAATACCTTCTAAACTAAGTATCCCACAGAAGCGCGCAAAACGATAGGATTTAACGGAGTTTTAGTTTGATAACTGATCTATTATCAAATGTTTACAGTGTTTATGGGGTTATTTTTTGGGGGGCCTAAAAGTCACCTCCAGGCCTTGCTCCCGGTGTTTTGAGGCAATCCAAGCGGCGTTACAGCGGTGTTTATTTCTGGTTAGTCTCTTTCGCCAGCCGGACTCGCGCGCTTTCCAGCTTCTTGCCGACGCTGGCGATTTCTTCCGGGTCGCTGTCCGACTGCGAGCCGGTCTGGAACTCCTTCAGGGAGGCCTGCCACTGCGCAATGGCGTCCTTGGTCTTGCCCAGCTTGAAGTACACATCGCCCAGGTGATCGTGCACCGTGGCGTCCTGGCCGATGTGGTCGAGCGCTTGCAATAGCAACCCTTCGGCCTCGTTAAGTTTCCCCTGGCGGTAGTACACCCATCCCAGGCTGTCGAGGTAGGCGCCGTTCTGCGGGTCCATGTCCACCGCCTTCTTGATGAGTTGATACGCCTCATCCAGCCGGACAGCGCGGTCCGCCAGCATGTAACCCAGGTAGTTCATGGCCCCGGCGTTGTCGGGGTCCAGTTCCAGCACCTTGCGAAATTCCGCTTCGGCGGCGTCGAATTTTTTCATGCGCTCGTACATCGCGCCCCGCATGAAGTGAACGCCCGCTTTGTCGTCATCCGACAGCGAGAGCTTCTCGGCCTGGTCCAGAAGCGGAGCCATGTCGGCGTAGCGCTTGCCCTTCTCGTAGACCTGCGCCAGCTCCAGTTGCATGTCGCGGTCGTCGTCACCCTTCATCAGGCTGCGGATGGCGGCGGCAGCTTCGTCGATCTTGCCCAGGTCCGCCAGCAGCGACGCGTGTGTCAACTGCACCATGCGATCGTCGGGATACTTCTTCAGGGCCGCATCCGCTTCCTTCCGAGCGCTTTCGAAGTCCTTCGCCGCCCGATAGGTCTCGATGATTTGCACGGCCGCGCGCGGCGCGCTTTGCGCCTCCAGCGGGGCTATCTGCCGGAAAACTTCGATGGCCTGCGGGTATTGGCCCGCATTCCGGTACGAAACGCCCAGCCGGTCGAGCAGCGTGGCGCGGTTGGCGGCATCGGCGGGCGAGTAGGTCTTCCGCTCAGTCTCGTCCAGCAGGCCTTTCAGCGAAGCGATCGCTTCGTTGGACTTGCCCTCGGCTTCCAGCAGGTTGATCTCGTCAATGCGCACATCCAGGCTATCCGGATCGATCGCTTTGGCTTGGTTCAGCGACTCGTTGGCCTTCGCAAAATCGCGTTTGACGCGGTAAATTTCGCTGATCCGCAGCGGCAGCGTGGGATTGCGCGGATCGTCGGTCGCCAGCTCCTGGTAGAGGTGGAGGGCTTCATCAAGCTGATTGGAAAGGAACAGGTTGTCCGCCAGTTCGGCTATCAGGCGGGTATCGTCGGGCGCCAGTGCCACGGCCCGTTCGAGCGCTTCGGCGGCGCTCTTGTAATCCCGAAGCTCCCGGTACGACCGCGCCAATAGGGCCAGCGTCCGCTCGCTGGGGTTCTTGTCGGTCACGGCCTTCAATTCCTCGATGGCGCGCCGCGTGTCCCCCACGTCGGAGTACAACATTGCCAGGCCGGTGAGCGCGTCTTCGTTGGCGGGGTCGGCCTTGATAGCCGCGTTGTACGCCTTTTCCGCGTCCACCGAGTTGTTCTCAAAGCGGTAGAGCCTCCCCAGGACCACCCAGCTCTCGGCATCCTGGGCATCTTTCGCCGTCACCATCTGGTACTGCTCGATGGCCAGCTTCAGGTAGTCCTCGTTGACCTTGCCCGCCTGGCTGTCACCGGCCATCCGGGTGTAGATGCGGCCCAGCATGCGGCGCGCATCCAGGTTGTCGGGGTTCTGCTTCAGCAGATCCTCGGCCTGGGCAACGGCGTCGCGCAGACGGTTGGTCTGGATATAGAGGTCCGTCAGCTCTTCGAAAATGATGCCGGCCGAGGGATCCAGCTTCAACGCCTCCTGGTAGTGTTGGATAGCCTTGGAAACGTAATCGTTCCGGTTGGTATAGGCCCCTGCCAGTTCCGCGTACAGCCGGCCCATGGCAAAGTTGTAGTATGCTCCGGCTTGGTTGCTGTCCGGCGTATTGGCGGTTTCGGCTGGCGCCTGCGCGAAGCACAAGCCACCCATGGAAACCACTAGAAGAAGCGCTTTGGCTGAACGAGTCATGCGGTGTTTACTTTCTTTCGACCGATTTGGTAGCCCCTGCCCTCGTCGAAGATGACTTTATTATTGTATAACGAGATGAATGGCTCTGTAGCCTCTGATGCGCCGGAGCGCCCGCTGGTTGCAGTGATAGGTCCCACGGGCTCGGGAAAAAGCGGCCTGGCGCTGGCCATTGCGGAAGCGTTCCACGGCGAAATTGTCAACTGCGATTCGCTCCAGGTCTACCGGCACTTCGATATCGGAACCGCCAAGCTGCCGCCCGAAGAGCGGCGCGGCATTCCGCACCACCTCATAGACATCGTGAATCCCGACCAGCTTTTCACCGCCGGCGAATATGCGCGGCGGGCGCGCCAGGCCATCGCCGGCATTTCGGCGCGCAGCCGCCTCCCCATAGTCGCCGGAGGCACCGGCTTCTACCTCCGCGCTCTTCTGGAGGGCCTGTTCGAAGGCCCCGCGCGAGACCAGGCGCTGCGCGACCGGCTGGCCGCCCGGGAACTCCGCCGGCCCGGCTCGCTCCACCGCCTGCTTACCCGATTCGACGCCGCGGCCGCGCGCGGGATTCATCCCAACGACGTGCCCAAAGTGACCCGCGCCCTGGAGGTCGGCCTGCTGATGCGGCGTCCGGTGAGCGAGTTGTTCCGCCAGGGCCGCAGCGCCCTGCGCGGCTACCGCACGCTGAAGATCGGCTTGCTGCCCGAGCGCGACGCACTTTACCAGCGGCTCGATTTGCGCTGCGCCCAGATGTTCGAGGGCGGGCTGATCGAGGAGGCGCGCCACATTTTGTCGCTGGGCTTCCCTCCCGCGTCGAAACCCTTCGAGTCCCACGGATACAAGCAGGCGCTCCAATTGCTCCAGGGAGAGCTGAATCCGCGGGAGGCGCTCTTCTACGCCCAGCGCAACACGCGCAATTACGCCAAGCGGCAGATCACGTGGTTCCGAAGAGAGCCCGGCCTCGAGTGGTTGAGAGGATTCGGCGACGCGCCGGAGATTCGCGCCATGGCGCTGGAGCGAGTGGCGAGGTTTTTGAGCTAGCCCCGTGGCGCAGCCTCTCAGGCTGCCGTCTCCGCACTCTTGCGGAGACTCTTGCGGGCCGCGAACCGAGCGTCCCCACGAGTGGGGACGCGGCAGCCTGAGAGGCTGCGCCACGCTGCTAAACTGGAATCGCATGTGGCGGCTTGTGCTTCTGGCGGCGCTCTTCGGCGGCGCCCTGCGCGCGGAAACGGTTCTGGTCCTGCCCTTCTTCAACCATTCCCAGTCCGCCAACCTGGATTGGATCGGCGAAAGCGTCTCCGAAACCGTGCGGGATTCGCTCTCTTCCGAGGGCCTGCTGGTGCTCGACCGCGAGGACCGGCTGGAAGCCTACCGCCGCCTGTCGCTCCGGCCCGGAGCGGAAATCACGCACGCCTCCATCATCAAGATCGGGCAGTCGCTGGACGCATCGACGGTCATCTACGGCTACTACGAACTGCTTCCCGCGGAGGCCGGCAAGGAGCAGTCGAAAAGCTCGTTACGCATCACCGCGCGAATTCTCGATTTGCGGCGCACGCGCCAGGGCCCCGCGTTCAGCGAGTTGGGCGCGCTGGAAGACCTGGCCGCCATGGAGGTTCGCCTGGGCTGGCAGGCGCTCGAGCAACTGCAACCCAAGACCGCGCCTCCCGAGGAAGACTTCCTCAAAGCTCGTCCCCCGGTGCGTCTGGACGCCATGGAAAGTTACGTGCGCGGCCTTCTGGCGGCCTCTCCCGAGCAGCGTCATCGTTTCTTTACGCAGGCCGCGCGCCTGGACGCGCACTACTCCCAGCCCTGCTTTCAATTGGGAAAGACCTTTTGGGAGCAAAAAGAATACGGGATCGCGGCGGGCTGGCTCGAGCGCGTCAGCCGCTCCGACCCGCACTATCTGGAGGCCCAGTTCTTTCTCGGCCTGTGCCGCTATTATAGCGGCGATTTCAAGGGCGCAGAACAGGCTTTTCAACTGGTGGCGGCCTCGGTGCCTTTGAACGAGGTTTACAACAACCTGGGCGCCGCGCAGGCCCAGCGCAACGATTCCGCCGCCGCCAGCGCCAGCTTCCGGAAAGCGCTGGAGGGCGACGACGCCGACCCCGATTATCATTTCAACCTGGGTTGCGTGCTGTGGCAATCGGGGCAGTACGCGGCGGCTGTGGAGAGCTTCCGCGCCGCGGTGGAGCGCAATCCCAACGATGCCGAAGCCACCCTCATGTTAGGCCGCGCGCTGAAACAGGAAGGTCCGCGCCCCGGCGATCCCAGAACCCAGGCGCGTGAGCGGCTGAAGACCAACTACGAAGAAACCGCCTACCGCCAACTCCAGGCGGAGCTGACCGCCAAATGACACTTGTCTCCGGCGCTTACTTCTTCTTCTTGCGTTCGGCCACTTCTTCGATGGTGGTGGACTTGATACTGTCCAGCTTCGGGAAATTCTGGTCGAGATAGGCTTTGCCTTGGGTCGTGATGCGGCCCTGGTCCGGCTTCTCTCCATAGCCGCTATAGAGGCCCTCGACCACGTTCATGCCCGCCGTCACGGTTCCAAACGCCGCGAATCCCTGGCCGTCCAGCGGCCCGTTGTCGTTCAGGTTGATGAACAACTGCGTGGTTCGCGTGTTGGGACCGGCCGTCGCGAAAGTCAGCGTTCCCCTGTTGTTGCTGTGCTTGACGGGGTCGTCCTTAATGTTGGCGCTCTGCCACACTCTGCCGATGGCGGGATTGGCCGGAAGGCCGAACTGAACGATGAAATTTGGGACGTACCGGAAGAACGCGGCGTTGTCGAAAAACTTGTTGGCACACAGGTTGTAGAAGCGGTCCGCTCCCAGCGGAGCCCATGCGCGATGCACTTCCACCACGAAGTCGCCCTTGGTGGTGGTGAATTTCACCCGATACAAATCCGGCGCCTGAGCTTTCAGCGTGGACGGATCCATCAGGTTGCCGGTGGGCGCCGCGGCAGGCGCCGGAGGCGGAGCTTGGGCAAGCATCACAGTTCCGGAAACGAGCAACAGAATTAAGGCTTTCATCAGTCCCGATTATAACCGTAGTGCCCGCACGCGCGCACCTGGACGCTCGGCAACCCGGCGGATCATCCCACCGTTCGCGGCCCGGCAGGCCACCCCCGCGCGAACCGATTTTGGCGGGCACAACTTATGTAAGAGTTATTAGGAGACGCTCATGAAACTTCGAATCGAGTTTCGCTCCACCCTCATTTGCGCTCTCGCCCTCGTTGCGAGTCAGTGCAATAGCAGATCGGTTTCAACCACCTCTGCTTCTCAAATCCCGCACTTGCGAAAGCACGGTACGGCCACCCAACTGATCGTGGATGATAAGCCGTTCCTGGCGCTGGCGGGAGAATTGAGCAACAACGGCGCCACCAATCGCGAGTACATGAAGCCGATATGGCCCAAGCTCGTCGAGTACAAACTCAACACCGTCCTGGCGGGCGTTTCCTGGAGCCAGATCGAACCCCAGGAAGGGAAGTTCGACTTCAGCGTGCTGGACGGCGTGATCCAGGATGCGCGCAGTTACAACCTGCGTCTCGCGCTTTTGTGGTTCGCGACCTGGAAGAACGGTTCGTCCAGCTACCCGCCCGACTGGCTGAAGAGGGATTTCGAGCGGTTCCCGCGCGCCCAGGTCGACGGGGGTAAGAGCATCGAGCTGCTCAGCCCCTTCAGCGACGCCAACCGGGACGCCGATGCGCGCGCCTTTGCAGCCCTGATGCGGCACGTCAAGGCGGTGGACGGCCAGCAGCACACGGTCATCATGATCCAGGTGGAGAACGAGGTGGGAATGGTGGGGGACTCCCGCGACCGCTCGCCGGTGGCCAATCAGGCTTTCGCGGGGCCGGTGCCGAAGGAGCTGATGGACTACCTTCAGCAGCACAAGGATACGTTGATTCCAGAGCTTCGCCAGGCGTGGGAAGCGGCCGGTTTCAAGACCTCCGGGACCTGGGAACAAGTATTCGGAAAGGGCGTGGCGACGGATGAGATTTTCATGGGCTGGAACTTCGCGCGCTACGTCGGCCGCGTGGCCGAAGCGGGCAAAGCCGAATACCCGCTGCCCATGTATATGAACGCATATACGTATGCATTTCAACCCGTACGCGCCAGCGGCGCCCCTATGCCCGCCCTGATGGACGTGTGGCGAGCCGGAGCGCCGCGAATCGATATGTTCTCGCCCGACAATGCCACCAACTTCGTGGTGATGTTAGCCAAGTACACCCAATCCGGGAACCCGCTGTTCATACCCGAAGAGGCGCCTGGACCGGAAGGCGCAGCCAGATCGCTGTACGCCTTCGGACGCCACGATGCGATTGGTTACTCGCGCATGAGCGGGGGAGTCGACAGGTTAGAGACTCCCGACAAGGACCTGATCGGCAGCTACGACCTGCTCACGCAATTGACGCCCCTGATTCTGGAACATCAGGGCAACGGCACCATGTCCGCCGTCCTGCTGGGCCCCAACGACCCGCCGCAGAAAGTCCAGGTGGGGAATTACACGCTGGAGGCCACGTTCCTGGGATCCCAGAGAGTCGGGCCTAGCGCCACGGCGCCGGAACCCCCGCCGCGCGCGGGAGCAATCTTCATTGCGACGGGGCCTGACGAGTACTTCGCGGCCGGCAACGGCTTGACCGTCACCTTTTCTCCCAACACACCGGGGCCCCCGCTGGCCGGGCTGGCCACCGTGGAAGAAGGCACTTTTGTTAACGGCCGCTGGGTTCCCTCGCGCCGGCTGGCCGGCGACGACACCATAGAGGGAGATAGCCTGCAACTGCGTTGGCCATTAGGGAGCAGGGTGCCCCTCTGGGCGCAACGCAGGAGCGGGGAGGGCATCCAGCACTTCACCCTGTACCGCTACCGGTAAACCGATCCCGCCGGCATCAGGCCTCAGCGGGGAGATCCTCTTCCAATGGTCGCCGATTGCGGCCCAGGTTCGACGGCAGGTCCAGCATCGGCCCTCGCCACTCCAGCATCCGGTCCACGTCGGCGTGCAGCCGGTACTTCTTTTGCACGTCGGCGATCTTGGCGCCCACCACGTCGATCTTGCTCAGATCGTATTGACCAAGGCCGGTCTGGTAGGCATAGTTGAGATAGCCGAGCCAACCGGCATCGATTCCCATGCACTCCAGGCCCACGCGATCCACTGCCAGAAGATCGGTCGAGGCCAAGGCGATCCGATGCCCCATTGGGGTGCCTGACATGGGACCGTTGCCCTCCATGCCCTCGAACCCGTCCACGACCCCAATTCCCCAGTTGGAGACCATTCGCTGGATGGCCAGAAACATGTTGTAGTTGCCCGACCGGATGCCTACGTGAAACTTGCGCTTCTCGCTGTCCGCATAGTTATTATTCCCCAGGGCCGGAGCCAGCGGCGCTCCCATGACCAGGTTCTTGACCGCCAGGGTCGCCACCACCATGTTGTGCGTCTTCAATACTGCCGTGGAAATGATGAAAGCATCGGGGTCCACGAATCGAGCTCCCAGCCGGATGGGGATCACATGCTCGTCGTAGTCGATCCCGTACATGAGCCCGTAGTGGCTCTGCTCCTCGTTGGAAATCTCAAACTTCGGGTTGAGGGCCTTGTACTCGGCGAAGACCTTGTCCCAGCCGTACTTACCGACGGCCTGTTGGCTCGGAATATCCCCGGAATCTCCCACCACCACGGGACCTTTGAAGCGGGGAGCCAGGTAGTCGAGGATTCCTCGCAAAGCATCGGGTTGGGTGGAACCCAACAGCCTGTCAGCCGATTCGACGCCATTGAGTTTGACGAAGACGTACTTCCTGGCCTTGAGCGCGGGCCGGATCTGGTCGTCGATCGCCACCAAGGCATCGTAAATGTTCTTGCGCCGGCTGTCACCCTTGATCAGGGATACTTTGGCGCGGCGATCGGAATACTTGAAATATTTGGCGGCATTCTCAGTGCCCATCCGGGGATCGTACTGCTTCCCCGGCGCGTGCGTAACCGGACTCGTTGCGGGCGTCGTCTGCTGCCCTTTCAGGGCCAGCCCCTGGGCGGCGGCAATCGCCCCCGCGCGGGCAAAAAATGATCTGCGTGAAACTGACATGGGCCAGTGACCTCCTCTCGGTCCTAAACAACCAGACCCTTAGTATACCGCCATATTCGGAGTATCGGGTATGTTTTTCGCGAAGCCGGTACGGCGGCCGGGAGCGCGGCTTCCAGGTTGGCCCGCGGCTTGCCGGACGGCACCCATGCCCGCTCTCCGGACACTTAAGCGAGAATGGATACGAGGGCCAACTTGCATGCGGAACTACCACAACTTTATCAACGGTGAATTCGTCCCTTCGAGCGGCACGAATCGCATCGAAGTGACCAACCCTTCCACCGGCCAGACCATCTGCACCGTGCCGGACAGCAGCCCGGCGGATGTGGACGCGGCCGTCTCGGCGGCTGAAGAGGCCCAGAGCGGTTGGGCCAAACGGCCGGCCATCGAGCGCGCCAAGGCGCTGCGCGCGATTGCCGCCAGGATCCGCGACCACGCCGAACCTTTGGCTCGCGCGATCACCGAAGAGCAGGGCAAGGTTCTGGGCCTGGCGCGCGTTGAGGTCGCCTTCACCGCCGACTATATGGATTACATGGCCGAATGGGCGCGCCGCATCGAGGGAGAGATTCTCGAAAGCGACCGCCCGGGCGAGACCATCTTTCTGTTTCGCCAACCCATCGGCGTGATCGGCGGCATCCTTCCCTGGAATTTCCCGTTCTTTCTCATTGCCCGCAAAGCCGCTCCCGCCCTGGTCACCGGCAACACGATTGTGATCAAGCCCAGCGAGGAAACGCCCCGCAACGCCGTCCAATTCTGCGAACTGGTGGCGGAAACCGATCTGCCGCCGGGCGTCATCAACGTCGTCCATGGGCGGGGCGCGTCGGCCGGCCGGGCTTTGGCTTCCTCGCCGCGCATCGGAATGATCAGTTTCACGGGCAGCGTGGAGACTGGTTCGGCGATCATGGCGGCCGCCGCCCCCAACATCACCAAGGTCAACCTCGAATTGGGCGGAAAGGCCCCCGCCATCGTCATGGCCGATGCCGACATTCCCCTGGCCGTCGAAGCCGTCAAGGCCTCCCGCGTCATCAACAGCGGCCAGGTCTGTAACTGCGCCGAACGCGTGTACGTCCAGCGCGGCGTCGCCGATCAGTTTGTGGACAAGCTGACCGCCTCCATGAAGGCGACTCGTTTCGGCGACCCGCTGGCCGATGAATCCGTGGATTACGGCCCGCTCATCAACCAAGCCGGCTTCCGCAAGGTAGACACCCTGGTCCGCGGCGCGGTGGCGGCCGGCGCTACCATCACCACCGGCGGCGGGCGCGGTCCCGGCGAGGACGGCTATTTCTACCAGCCCACGGTGCTCACCGGCTGCCGCCAGGAAATGGAGATTATCCGCCGCGAAGTATTCGGACCGGTAGTCCCGGTTGTGACCTTCCATGACCTGGACGAAGCCATCGCCTGCGCCAACGATTCCGACTACGGGCTGACCTCGTCCATTTATACGCGCGATTTGAACGTCGCCCTTCAGGCCTGCCGGGAAATCCGTTTCGGCGAGACCTATATCAACCGCGAGAACTTCGAAGCCATGCAGGGTTTCCACGCCGGCTGGCGCAAGAGCGGCATCGGAGGCGCGGATGGCAAACACGGCCTGTATGAATTCACCGGGACGCATGTCGTCTACATCGCACGCGCGGGTTCATGAACCGCCCGCCGCAGCCGATATGTCAGATGTGTTCGAGTGGAATCCCGCCTATAGCGTGAACATTGGAAGCATCGACGCTCAACATCGAAGCCTGCTGGCGATTGGCCGCGAATTGTGCACTGCCATGTCCACGGGTCAAAGCAGGGCCTTGACGTATAACATTGTGGATCGCCTGGCGCAATACACCGCCACGCACTTCGCGCACGAGGAGCGGCTGATGCGGGCACAGGGATACCCGGACATCGAGGCCCATCACGCCGAGCACGAAGCGCTGGCTGCCAAGGTGGCCGAGTTTCGGACCGATTTCAAAGCGGGCCGTAAAACCATCTCGATCGAACTGCTCCAGTCAATGGAGAGCTCGATCCTCAGCCATTTCCAGGGCCCGGACCGCAAATACTCGAAGTTTTTCGGCGAAAAAGCCGTCGCCTGAAGAGCATTAGGCACACTCGCCAAAACCGCCATCGATGTTATTCTTATGCATCAGGAGGCTGGATAAATATGGCAGCACCGGCAATCAACCAAGAGAGCTGTGTGGTCCGCGCGACGAACAAGCAGAAGGGGCGCACGCGCTGGCTGGTCCCGGAAAAAGCGGCGGTACGCTACCTGCATTACGGCAGAATTATTCTCGATTCCGGCGACGCCCCGCTCGAATTCTCCACCGGCACGCATGAAACCGGCTTGATCTGCCTGGGCGGTGGCGCCGCGGTGGAGGTGGCAGGGCAGCGCTTCGAGCTGGGCTGCTACGACGCTTTGTACGTTCCGCGAGACTCCGCGGTCCGCGTCACGCCTGCCGAGGCGGGATGCGACCTGGCGGAAGTTTCGGCGCCGGTCACCGGCCAATACCCGTTGCAATTCGTCTCATTCGCCGACGTGCGCAGCAACCCGACCCTGCATTTCCTGGCCGGCGGGCCGAGCACCGAGCGCGACCTCAACATCCTGATCGGCAAGAACGTGGAAGCCGGCAGAATCGTGGCCGGCGTCACCTTCAGCAAGCCCGGGAACTGGACCTCCTGGCCGCCGCACGAGCACGCCGCCATGCTGGAAGAGGCCTATCTGTATATCGCTATGCCGGCGCCGTCCTGGGGCCTGCAACTCGTCTACACCGATCCACTGGCGCCGGAACTGGTGGTTGCGGTGCGCGAAGGGGATGTCGTGGTGATGCCCGCGGGCTACCATCCCAACGTGGCGGCGCCCGGCGGCACGATCGGTTTCATGTGGATGATGGCGGCGCACCGCGAAGTGGCGGACCGCCAGTTCGGCGTGGTCAACGTGCAACCGGAGTACGCGCAGGGCGGCTCCGGCCTGGAAGCCGCGCACGGCAAGAAGTGAGCATCCCAGGCCGACCTAAACCCAATGCTGTTCACTTAACGCACTGGGGTAGAGGCCCCATTTTGCCTGCCAGCGGAGATCAAGGAAGGGGTTCGCCGAAGAGCTTGTCCCCGCGAAGCGGATTTCTGGGACCGCGTGGAGAGATCCACTTGGCGTTTCCCGACCAGTTGACGTGGAGGGGACATATCAGGACCAATCGTCAGCGGTAGTCGTCGACGTCCAGCTTGGGAGGGCGCTCCAAGATCCCAGTCTTGTCTTGAAGCGTATGGCGTTTCCACAGAAGCACTGTGGCGCACGCCGTTTCCGGGGTTTCCGCCGACCTGGCGCGAGTGGAGCCACAATGGAGTCAGCAGGGTTCTGCGCTCATATGACGCCGATAGCGGTGGGCAATGCCTCTTCGACTCTCCTAAGCTCGTCTGGAATCTCCCAACCTTCAATGACCGATTCAATTATCAGCGGCACGCTTTCAGGTATCAACTCCGAAACCAACTGAAAGGCCCTAATTGATGAGAACGACAACCGGTCATGCTTGCTGCACGTGTTGACCTCACTGACGTGGACCTGCCGGATCTTTGATTCGTACACCTTCGCGATCAAGTAGGCCTCCGTCATCGTTGCGTCGACCTGCCGCGCGTGCCCCAAGTCTAAGCACAGACTAGCATCAGGCAATTTCTCGAAGACGCTCGTAAGTTCTTCAACGGTCCGACCGATCGGCTTTCGCTTATCCATATTCTCGACACAAAGCAGGTCGCCGAACGCCCTCCAAAGGGCATAGTCACGGATTGCATCAGGATGGACAACAATTGGCCAACCTTTCGCCGCAAGCTCCAAGAGATACCTCACTACCTGCCGTTCGGCGTCGATGTCGACGTTACTCGGCGCGTGCACCGCGACGTAGCTAAATTGCGATAAGTCCAGATCGTTACTAGCCGCTGTCAATGGGCCAAGCTCTGGCTGGCGCAGCGCAGAGAGTTCAACGGCGCGTGTATCGTAGGGCCGAAGCATATTCAGTGCCCGACGAAAATCGCCGAATGCCAGCGCGCCTGTGGAAAAGCCGACGGTTCGCATTAGAATACTCCGTACATTTTTGTCAGGTCGTAGAGACGACTCTTTTCGTCAAAGAAAAGCTCTAGCAGGGAATTGCGGAACTCGTGTGTGATGCGCCTTGCTTCACACCATGTGGTATCGCTCGGGTCTGGGTCCGGTAGTAAGTTCTCAAGATGATCACGAGTGCCCTGGTCAGCTAACATTCCTAGGAACTGATCATACGAGGTGAACAACGACAGAGCCGTCGCATCCAGGTGGGGAAAGGCGAGCAGGGTTGTTGCGAGAATCTCTAGAGGCGTGAGCCGTAGGAAATCGCGGAGGCAGGCGACGCACTCGGGAGAGCCGCCCGGCGCGGGACAAGGGAAGAGGCGTGGGTTGGCGTTTATCTGGAGCTCGCAACTAAAACAAGTTAGCAGGCCAGACACATAAATGAGCTTGCGGGACATTCGCAGCTTGAAGTTCCGTATCGCCGCACCGCGCCCGAACCGCGATCGCCGCTTGTACGCGAAGTCCACTGCCATGGTGCGCCAATACCGGGCAAAATCGTTCTGGAGAAATCGCGGAACGTGATACTTGCCGGATCCCCGCCGGAAACCATCGTCTTCGTTAATGTAGCGCCGGAGAACGCTCTTGATTACACGCTCGTATGCATCGGGACGACCAACGGCAGAGGATTCCAGCAGGAGCAGAATGCGCCGCGTTGTATTGCGATTTGTGTCATCCTCGCCTCCGATTTGGTGGATCAAATCGTGACTAAATGCCATCGTGCCAAACGTGCCCTCGCGCCCTGGCGGTTTGGCTGCCGCTCGGCTGACGGCTTCCTGTATGTGAGGCAGAATGTCAATGATGTTAGGGTCAGCTTGCCCGTCGATGAGCAATGTCCAATCAATGTCGCTGCCGGATGTGAATTCGTCCCGCGCAAGCGACCCCGATATGACGACACTACTGTCATCCGAATCCAGGCCAGCAATGTCTTGCCTCAACGTGGAGCGTATTTGTGCCGAAAGCTCGCGGGCACCGGTGATGTTCTTCCAGCGGGCGTTGAGCTTCGCCTCAAGGGCCTGAATGGGGGTACGCGTTGGCGACATTGAGCTCTCGATCCATTGTAGACATTAGTGGAGCCGTCTGTGGTCTGTCGCCGGCGAACCACGTTCGGCGAGGGCTGCCTGGGAGGCGAAGTCCCTCGACTCCACATTTGACCAATCGGGCATTGTACCAGAAGTGTGCGATGCACCGGCGTCATGTTGGTCGGCCACGATTAACGTCGCCGCTTACCGCCGTTGTAGTCAGGCGGTCGCAAGAGCTTTCAAGGACGAAACTCGTGGACCGTAAGCTGCTGATTCTTGGAGGGCTTTGGAGCGGGAGACGGGGATCGAACCCGCGATGTCCAGCTTTGGAAAGGTTGCCTTGGCCACGGACCAAGATCGGGTAGTTGGCGGGAACCGGCACGACCGTTGGGCGGTGAGGATTGGTCTCGTGAAACGCCTGTCACGTCACCGAACTCCTCACACCCCGTCGCCGAGGTCACCCGGTCGTAAAGTCGTCTCGGGCAAGTGGTCCCCAAAGTTTGTTATGGGAGGCACGTTGGGATGTCCGCTCCCCTTTAGGTGAACCGTATTGGGCCTAAACCCATTCACGAAATGATGTTTTTGCGCACGGCGTAGAGGACCAGGTCCGGAACGCTGTGCAAGCCGAGTTTCTGCAAAATGTGGGCGCGGTGCGTCTCGACGGTGGTGAGACTGATATTCAGAAGACCGGCTACTTCCTTATTGGCCTTGCCTTCCGCTACCAGTTGCAGGATTTCGCGTTCGCGATCGGTGAGCAGGTCGTAGCTGTCTTCCGCGCCGCGGCGTTCCATCTGGCGCACGTAATCTTCCTGCAACATGCGGCTGATCTTGCGGGTGAGGAAAGAGCGTCCCTGAGAGACCGCGCGGATGGCGTCGACGATGTCGCTGCGCAACGAGTCCTTCAACAGGTAGCCCTTGGCCCCGGCTTTCAATGAGCGCAGCACATAGCTCTCGTCCTGGTGCATGCTGAGGATCACAACGGCGGTGCGCGGGTTGGCCGCAAGAATGCGGCGGGTGGCTTCAATGCCGTTCATGTTGGGCATGGTGATGTCCATTACGACGACATCGGGCGACTGCTCCTCGGCCAGGCGCACGCTGTCGCGGCCGTCGCCGGCCTCGGCCACCACGGTCATATCGGGCTGCCGCTCGAGCAGCGCTCGCAAACCGTCGCGCACCACGGTGTGATCGTCAGCCAGCAGAATGCGAATAGGCATCATGTCCATTTGCCGCCACGAACTCGGCCACCGGCAACTCGGCTTCAATAACGGTGCCGCGCCCCAAATTCGAGTCGATCCGGAAGCTCCCGCCCAGACGCCGGACTCGTTCCTCCATGCCGAGCAGGCCCAGCCCGCGCACGAAGCGGGTGTCAAAGCCCGCGCCGTCGTCGCGAACCGCCAGGAGCACCCGCTGGTTCTCACGCCTGACCACCACCTCGGCGGTGCGAGCGTTGGCGTGGCGGCCGGCGTTGTTCACGGCCTCCTGCACCAGGCGGTAAATGCAGGTCTTGTGTTCGTCGGGCAGATTGTCGGCGGCGTCATCGGCCTCCACCACCACGTTGAGGCCGGTACGCTGGGTTATCTCGCGCGCGTACCAGTTGAGCGCGGGGACCAGTCCGAAATCGTCGAGCATGGACGGGCGGAGAAGCAGGGCCAGGTCACGCACCTCGTTGACGGTCTTTTCCGCCAGCGTCCGGATGGAGGCCAGGTGGTGGCGCATTTCGCCGGGCTCCTCCGAGACCGCCGCGCTTTCCGCCTCCATGAGAATGGCGGACAGGGACTGGCCGACTTCGTCGTGGAGTTCCCGGGCGAGCGTGCGGCGCTCGTTTTCCTGCGCGCGCAGGAGCCGCGCAGACAGCTCCTGCAAGTCGGCGCGGGCGCGGGCATTTTCTTCCAGGCGGCGTACCAGCTCGCGCCCGAGACGGAGCGTATAGCCGATGGTCAAAATCGCCAATATCAGGCCGCCGGCCAGAGTAATTCCAAAAGTGAGGAGCAATGACCGGCGCAGGCCGTCCGACGAAGCGGCCAACTGTTCCTCGGCGCGGTTCAGGCCGCGCTCGTTCACGGCCTCGATGCGGTCCGCAATCTGAAGCATGGCGGTACGGCGCGGGACCAGCTCATCGTAGAAGAACGAGTATCGCAGGCGGTTGCGTTGCTGGGGAGACCAAGCCTCGGTGCGGTCAAGGACGCCCCAATAGGCCTCGATTTCATTCTGTAAGGTCCGGAACGGCTCGCGCTCCTCGGCTTCCAGGATGCGCGAGTAGCCCTGAAGAGCGGCGTGAGTCTCGCGCTCCAGGGCGGCCATGCGCTGGGTCTGCTCTTGCGCGCCGCTGGTGTCCGGAGACAGAAGAAAGTCGCGCACGTATGTGCCGGACAGATAGATCTGCGCGCGGATCTGGTCCAGCGCGCTGAGACGCTGGAGAAATGCCTGCCGGATAAGGGTCTCCTGGTGCCGGACGCGGTCCAGCACCATCAGTGTTCCGATGGCCGCGGCGACGATGAAGACCAACAAGCCTCCGAAGCCCAGGGAAAGCACCAGCCACGGGGGCCTGCGTCGAGCCCCCCCAGCATTCTCCTCCAGTCCGCCCGCGCGGGACCATTCGGGCATCTCGCGTCCTCTCAACCACAGTGTAGTCAATCCGGGCGCGCAAAAGAATCCTGTCCGGACAGGATAGGATTGCCGCCCTGAAAGCGGTCAGACTGATATACGGAGGGAAATTCCAGATGAAGAAAACCCGCAAACCGGTACTGCTCGCCCTAGCGGCGATATCCTCGATGATGATCGCCGCAGCGTGCAAGAAGCAAGTAGCCATGAAACCGGCGCCACCGCCGGCACCCGCCGCTACGGCACCGAGCGCCCCCGCGCGGGCCGCCGTAACGCCCATGCGGTCCAACCCCGCGCCAACCCAGACCGCGACCGTGCCAGCGCCGCGCTATCCGAGTGCGGCGACGCGAGCGCGTATCGACGAGCTGCTGGCCAGGATTGAAGACGCCTACTTCGATTACGACAAGCACACCTTGCGGCCCGATGCGATCAAGGCGCTCGAGGCCGATTCCACGGAGCTTCGCGACATCCTGAAGGATTATCCGGATTACAAGCTGACCATCGAGGGCCACTGCGACGAGCGCGGCTCGGCCGAGTACAACCTGGCGCTGGGCGATGCCCGGGCGAAGGCCGCCAAGGACTACCTGGTTCAGGTGGGCATTCCCGCCGACCAGCTTTCGATCATCAGCTACGGCAAGGACCGCCCGGTGTGCGAGGAGCACGACGAGGCCTGCTGGCAGAGGAACCGGCGGATACATATCGTGGCGGAGATGGCATCGCGGTAAGGGCGTAGGCCGAGTACCACCACCCGGCCTGCAGGTTGCCTTACGGCCAACCTGCCCCACAATTCAGCCCGAAGGCGATCATTTTCGCGACAGGGCGCCAAGCACGCGATCGGTGGCCGCGTCCAGCCCAGGCGCCGCGCCGCACAGTTTCTGGCTGGCCGACCACAGTTCTTCCGCCAGCGAAAGATCGGAGTCGGCGGCATCGTCGTACGACCGGCGAGCCGGATGGCGGGCCAGCAACTGGCGCGCGGTGTCCGCCCGGGTCCGAAGAGACTGGGCGTCAGCGGGCTGGCCGACCTTCGGAAGACACTGCCCGACCGCCCCAACGATGCCCTCGAGCAGCGCCGCACTGCGACGGTACCGCTCCGCCGGACCGAGACCGTGAACCGTCGGATCCAGTTCCAGAATCCGCTCGCAGAGCGCCAGCTCCCGCCCGGCTGCCTCATCGGAGAGGTTCAGCCTTAAGGCGCTGCGAAAGGCCTCGCGCGCGGCGACATATTGGGCCTGGGCAAATTCAGCCGCTCCCAACCCGGAGTAGGCTTCGGCATCGCCATTGTCCTCGCGCACCAGGCTGCGGAAGACGTCCGCCGATTGCCGGGGCGATCCGTAATCGAGCAATAACCGCCCGATGCTCTTCTTGGCGGCGGTATCGCTGGGGGCATGTTCGAGGATTGCCAGCAACTCCGCCGTGGCCTGGGTTGTCAAGCCCGCCTTCTCCAGAAAGGCTGCCAACTCAAAGCGAACCTGCACCGGCTTGGCTGCCTGATCGGCCGGCCAGGAGCCGTAAATCGCGCGGTGGTAAAAGGTGACGGCGTCCGCGGTTCTCCCTTGCTGAGCCGCGATCCTGGCCAGCCCGAGATTCGCGCGGCCGTTAGTGGGGTCCCGGCGCAGGACCTCCTCCAGGTACACGGAGGCTTCCTCGAGGCGGCCGGTTGTCACCAGCGTGAGGCCCAGGGCGAGCCGGTATTCGCGGTTGTTGGGCGACACGGAAAGCGCGCTTCGAAACTGCTCGACGGCTTCCTGGCTCCGGTCATGAAGGACCAGATCAGTGCCCGCCCTATAGTACCGATCGGCCCGGGCCGCGCGCTCGGAACGGTAGTAGTAGCCGATGAAGCCCACCAGCAGCAGCGCCCCCAGTGTGGCGGCAACCAGGCCAGGCAGGAACGCACCCGAGCGGCGAGTCACTGAATGCGCCGGCTTCGGAACCGCTTCTTCCGTGCCGGTCACACCATAGGCGCGCAGGATGCCGTCGAGGGAGACCACGCCCCGCAGGTTGCGAAGATTGGTCCGGCTCACTACCGGCAGCATGTTCAGCCGGGCTTGCGCCATGTGTCTCAAGGCCGCATCCAGCGGCTGATCCACGTACAGGTGAGGAAAGTTCTGCACCGTGAGCGGCTCGCTGGAGTCGTAACCGGGCAGGATCTCGGCCAGGGTCCAGGTGGCGTGTCCCTCCACCACATGCTTCTGCAATTGAGCCAGGGACACCATGCCCAGAAGGCCGTGTTGGCCCACGACCGGGGCGGCATTTCGCTCTTCGTCGAGAGACCTGGCCGCGTCCTCCACCGTGGCACTGGCGGAAAAAACGTGTTCGGCGGGAGCCAGGGCGGTCCACACGAGCGGCATCTCCTGGCGGTCCCGTGCTCGGGAGGGCAGGTGAATGCCATCCTGGTGCTGAAGAGCTTCATAGATCGGTTCGGGCTGCAGACGGTAGGAGATGTAAAAGCTGATGAGGTTGGAAATCATGAGCGGCACGATGATCGAGTAATCGCGCGTCATCTCGAAAATCATGATCACGGAAGTGAGCGGAACGCGGACGATGCCAGCGAACGCCACGCCCATTCCCACCAGGGCGTAGGCGCCGACGCTGCCGGTATAATCCGGAAGCAGGTGGTGAGCCACGCTGCCCGCCGCGCCGCCCAGCATGGCCCCAATGAAAAGGCTGGGGCCGAAGATGCCGCCCGCATTGCCGGTGCCGTAGCAGGATGCGGTGGCGATGAGCTTGAGCGGTACCAGCAGCGCCATTAGCCCCAGCGCCATTTGGCCATTCAATGCCAGGCCGACATAGCCATAACCGACCCCCAGGACCTGCGGCACAAACCATCCCATGACACCCACCAGCAAGCCGCCCGCCGCCGGCTGCACCCACTCGCTCCACTTGGGCAACTGCATAAAGCGCATTCGGATGAAGAGCAGCAGCTTGACGAAGCAAACGGAAACGAGGCCGCCGATAAGCCCCAAGGCGGCATAGATGAGGAACTCGACGGGGTGGATAAGCTGATAGGCGGGGACGTGAAAGAGCGGTTCGTCGCCGAGGAGCAGGTGGAGCACGATCCACGAGGTGGCCGAGCTGAGCACGACGGAACCCAACACCGGCGCGTGGAGATCGCCCATCACCTCTTCGAGCGTGAAAAGGACCGCGGCCACGGGCGTGTTGAAGGCAGCCGCCAGGGCCGCGGAAGCTCCAATGGGCACCAGCGCCCGGATGCGTTGCGGTCCCAGTCCCAGCCGCCGGCCGAAGACCGATGCCAGACCCGATCCAACCTGGACCGACGGGCCTTCGCGGCCCAGCGCGATGCCGGTTGCCAGGGAGACCGAAGAGCAGAAGAATTTCCCCACCACTGTGCGAAGACTGATGAAGCCGTCACGGAGGAACAATGCGGCCTTGGTCTGCGGGATTCCGCTGCCGCGAGCGTTGGGAAAATAGCGGGAGAGAAGATACCCGGTGAAGAGGGCGCCTGAGACCGGGATGGTGAGCCGCCGCCAGGCCGCGCCGCCCGCCGGGTACATCCGGGAACCGAGACTCTCGGTGACGTAGATGAAAGCCGCGACCACCAGGCCGACCACGGCTCCGATCATCAGAGTCAGGACCAGGAGGACTGTATCTTCGTGCTGGTGAAGCCATTCCGCATCCGACCAGTTCTTCACGCGGAGTTTCCAGCCGGAGAGTGACTGGGGCGAGCTCATGTCCTGAGAGATTCCCACGGCTTACTGTTCAGAATAACAAACACGAGGTGTAATGCGAAGCGCCGTGCGCCGTCAGAACACCCGGTCCTGCTTCCTGAGCGTTCCGAAACTCCCGAGGTTGGCAACCGTAAACGCCACGCGCCAATCACTCAGGTCGAGTATGCCGATGCTGTACCGGTGATACTCCAAACTCAGTCCGCAGCAATCGGTATTGTAAGTCACCTGTGTGGTGGAATACAGGATTATGCCCTGGCGGTAATCATAGACCCCCGTGATCCCGGCATTGAATCCGCGGTGGTTGGGATCGCCGAATCCCGCTCGGAACTGGAACTGGTCGGCGGCGGGCAGGAGCACCGGGTTGTTGTGAATCTCGTTGTTTCCCGCCGAAATGAAGTACTTCTTCCAGCGGTAGTCCACCGAAAGCGTGCTATCCACAATGGCATGCTGGCGAGGGTCGTAGTCGGTCTGCCACTGGATGCCCAGACCGCTAATGGGGCTCATGCGAAGCAGTGAAACCACCGGCGAGGTGCTGCGCGGATCGACCAGAAACGCGTACCCCGTCAGGTCGGCTGTGCTCTCGAACAGGTTGCGCACGCCGGGCACCAGCGCGCCGCCGAAAGTCGGGTCGAAGTAGCGTTTCTGGAGCAACTCCCAGGTGAAGATCTCCAGGACCGAATCGCCGCGCTTGGCGTAGATCCGGTTAGTCAGCGACAGTTCCAACTCGTTGGTGTTGGAAAGTATGTCGGTCTCGTCGAAGCGGATGAACCGGTCGAACTCACTCCCGATCCCACTTACGTACCGGTAGGTGGCGCGCGGCTCGATCACGTGCTTGAGCTTGTCCCCAAAAACCGTCTTCTTGTTGTAGATGCGCGCCAGCGATGGGAAAATGAGGTCCGCCGAGAAATCCCGCGCGCTTCTGACTATGTTGGTGCCCACCACCCGGAACCGGTCCTCATAGGTCTCCTGAGACTCGCTGTAAAAAGTCTCCCGGATGCCGAAGCTGGGCACCAGGTGGAAGTTCCACCAGTGAAATGCGGTGGTCACGTGGGGCGCCAGATTCAAGCGGTTCATGAACTGGCCGGTCTTATAGGTGTCGATCAGGGCAGTTGGATTGGTAGTGCTGTCGAAGACCGGCTCACTGCGGGACAGGAGTCCGGCGGCGGACTCGAACGAAAACCAGAGCGGTATGTTGTTCCAGATCGGATGATCGCGGCTGCTCAGCTCCGCCTCGGGCAGCTTGCGAATGGTCACCGCGTTGGCCACATTATGCGAAACGCCGGTGGCAGGATTGACGATCGGCACTTCGACCGATTGAAAGTTCTCCAGTCGCGCGAGGACCAGATTGAACGTGTAATTCGACCAGTTCTTGTTGATGAAACCCACCGAATGGATTTCCGAGCCGACAGCTTCGTTGTATGACTGCGTCCACTCCTGCCGGAACCCGAAGGAAGTGATATAGTTGACGGCGCCCCGCGCCGTCCAGCCGTCGCCCAAATCCGACTTTCCCATCGCGTACAGGCTGAAGCCGCTGTATTTCTGCGGCGGACTCCCGCTGTTCGGCACGCCGCGGTCCTGGACCCCGTAGAAAATGGCGTCGAAATCGGTGCCCGGGCGCGGCTTGCCGCGGAAATCCACGTGATGCGCGTAACCCCTGGCAGTATAGTCCGAAAACAGGTAAGTCAAATCGTAACTGCGTTTGATGGCCCAGAAGTAGCCAACCCCCACCGTGAATCCGCGCTGCGAGCCGTGTCCGATGTTGGGGGTGAGGAAACCGCTCCTGCGCGGTTCCTTCTCCAGCGAATGGTAGAAGAACGGCGTGTAGAACAGCGGCATCTTCCACAACAGGAACACGGAACGGTAAGTGAGGGCGCGCTGGCCGGGGATGATATCGAACTTGGGACCGCGCAGCCGCCACCACGGGTTCGGCATTTTGCAGTTGGTGACCCATCCCTGATACAGGATGTACTTTTCGCCGATCCGCTCGGCCCACTGGCCCTCAAAGTGGAACGGGCTGGTGGTGGTGAGCATGCCGGGACGCGCGACGATGCGCGGATGCGTTTCGCCGCGGACGTCGTAGAACTTTCCCGTCTCCTCCTGGGTGTTGTACTCCAGATGGTCGCACCAGATCTGCTCGTTGCGATCGAAATTGCGGAAGTAGACCTGGCCGGTGGCGTGAAGGTCGCCGGTGTCTTCGTCCCACACGATATCGTCGGCGCGGAAAAGCATCCGCGCGTCCTCCATCTCGACGGGGTGCCCGTGCCATTTGTGCACCGTCCCGTCGGTATCCGACGTATCGGACGTCACGTTCCACTCGCCCATGGGAATAGACTTCGGGGGTATGGCCGGGGGCGGGGGGGCGGTTGCGGTCGGGGATGGATTTTGGGCGGCGGCCCCGACGCTTAAGATCAGTGCTCCCAACAGGGTAAGGGGGAAAAGATACGTATTACTCGAAGATTTTTCGTGACAAATTTCTACCGTTGTGTTAAGAAGGGTGAGAGAGCCTTTCGGAAGAAGCCTCAACGGTGAAGTTAACACACTTCCCAAGGCTTATGTTGCGGATGCCGTAAGGTTCTTTTCCGACACATGACGTGCAGGTATTGCGGTTCACGTAATGGCGAGGGGGAACATCGCTGCCGGCGGTGCGGCCGCACGCCGGATGACACATTGACCGGGGAGTTTACCCTGCCTCGCACGGACGGCGCGCTGGCCGCCAGGCTGCAGCCCGCCGCGCACAATCGTCCGCCGGAGCCATCGGTGTCTGGGCGGGTTCCGGGCCGGCCGCCCGACTTGGCGCGCGCGGTGCAGGGTTCCTTGTTTCAAGAAAGATCGGCTTCCAACGTGATTCCGTTCGATTCCTTCACTCCCTCACCCAACGCTCCACCGAAGCCGCGTCCCAAGGCCGCGACCGACTCGAAGCCTGTGTCGAAGCCGCCGGCTCGCCGGGCTCCGCGCGCGCCGGAGGGCCAGGGCAAGCTGGATCTTCTCCCGTCCATTCCGGCCAAGCCGCGCACTCTCGGCACCACCGTGGAAGCCGTCATCTGCTGCGAGGCATCGGTGGCCATGCCTGTGCATCGCGCCCTGGCCGGCGCGATCGACTGGAGCATGGTCCTCATCGGCTACGGCCTGTTCCTGACGGCGTTCTGGTTCGGCGGCGGGGCTTTTGTACTGAACAGATCCGACCTGCTGGTTTTCGGCGGCGCGCTGCTCCTGGTGGCCTTCACCTACGGCCTGTTGTTTGCCATAGCCGGCACGGAAACCGCCGGGATGCGCTGGACGCGTCTGCAGGTCCTAACCTTCGACGGCTTCCCGCCGGACGCCGGGCAGCGCCTGCTCCGCTTTGCGGGCGCGTGCCTGAGCCTCTCGACGTTGCTGGGCCTGTTGTGGTGCCTGGCCGACGAAGAGGGCCTGACCTGGGCAGACCACATTTCCCGCACCTTCCCGACGCCCCGCGAGTGGAACTCTCAAGTTTTCCGCCGGCGGTAAGCTGGAATTATACGCGCCACGCGCGTTTAGCACTGGAGGCCCGCGAAAATGAACATCCAATTCGACGAGAAGAACCTGCTGGCCGATATGGTTGGCAAAGCCAACGGTCTCAGCAATTCCGAAATTGAGCGTTCTCAAGGGAAGGCTCTGAAAGCCCTGGTATCCTTCCGCCGGCAAAGCGATGAGGGCCGCTACGGGTTCCCGCACCTCCCTTTTCAGACGCGCGTGATCCAAGCCATCAGCCAGTACGCCGCCGAAGCGCGCGGCAGTTTCGACACGGTGTGCGTGGTCGGCATCGGCGGCAGCGCGCTGGGCGCATGGGCTCTCGACTGCGGCATTCGCGGCCCTCATCCCGTGCAGGGCGCCTTCACCACCGAGCACCCGCGACTGGTCATCCTCGACAACGTCGATCCCTCGTTCATTGAAGGCGCGCTGGCTTCCATGGACCCGCGTTGGACCCTGGTGGTGGTGATTGCGAAATCCGGCGGCACCGCCGAGACGGTGGCCACATTCCTGATCGTGCGCGATTGGCTGGAGCAGGCGCTCGGCCGCCGCAAAGCCGCGCAGCGAATTCTGGCCGTCACCACCGAGGGCAAAGGCGACCTGTTTGCGCTCTCGCAGGCCGAAGGCTACCGCATTTTCGGCATTCCCGAAAACGTGGGCGGCCGTTTCAGCGTGTTGTCGCCCGTCGGCCTGGTGCCCGCGGCGCTCATCGGCATCGATATTGGCAAGCTTACTCGCGGCGCCATGCGCATGACGCACCTCTGCTGGCAACCCGAGCCCGCCGAGAACATCGCACTTCGCGCGGCGCTCTGCCACTGGCTCATCTGGACCCGCAAAGGCAAGTCCATCCAGGTGGCCTTCCCTTACTCGAATCATCTTTGGGGCACGGCTTTCTGGTTCCGCCAGCTTTGGGCCGAATCGCTGGGCAAGGCGCGCAACCGCGCTGGCGAGGAGGTGCATACCGGCCAGACTCCCGTGGCCGCGCTGGGCACCACCGATCAACACTCGCAAGTGCAGTTGTACATTGAAGGCCCCAACGACAAGGTTTTCACCTTCTGGGCCGTGGCGAAATTCTCCTCCACCGGCAGGATTCCCAGGCGCCGCTTCAACCTCGCGGCGTTCGACGCGCTAGCCGGGCAGTCGTTGGCGGAGTTGATCGATGCCGAGCGCCGCTCTACCGCCGCAGCCCTGGTGGAGAATGGCCGCCCCAACTGCACCATCACACTCGGCCGCGTGGACGAAGAGCACCTCGGCGCGTTTCTGCAACTGATGGAATTTCAGACGGCCTTCATGGGCGAGTTGCTCGACATCAATGCCTTCGACCAGGAAGGCGTGGAGCTGGGCAAGAGGTTCACCTACGGCCTGATGGGCCGTCAGGGCTTCGAGAAATACCGCCGCCAGTTCACGGCGTACGAAAAGAAGCGCAAGACTCTGTAAAGCGCCGGGCGGTGCGCGTCTGGCGCAATCCCCGAGCCCCGTGACGCACCGACCCCATTACTTCCGCTTGACAAACCGCAAATCATTCGTATAATACAATTGTATAATTCAATTAATCGAATGATCGAAACAAAGCAAAAAATTTTGAACACGGCGGAACGGTTGTTCGGCGATCAAGGATATGCCGCCACGTCGCTGCGGCACATCATCGCGGAAGCGGGAGTCAACCTGGCGGCTATCCATTACCACTACGGATCCAAGGAAGAGCTGCTGGATGAAGTGGTTATGCGGAAGGCGGGACCCGTAAATGCAGAGCGGCTGGCGCTTTTGGACCGGTATGAGGCGGAAGCCGGGTCAGGGCCGCTGGCCGCGGAAAAGGTGCTGGAGGCGTTTCTCGCGCCGGTTTTCTCGGGAGCGGATCGCAGTCCGCAGTTCGTGAGGCTGATGGGGCGGATGTACGGAGAGGGCCTCATGACTATGATCGTGGGGAGGCATTTTCAGCCCGTGGTGAACCGGTTCATCGACGCGTTTCGCCGGGCTTTGCCGGACCTGCCGGACGAAGAACTGCTCTGGCGAATCCACTTCATGATTGGGACCATGGCGCATGCCCTGTTCGGGCCACCGAACCCCCGTCCGGGAGCGGAGCCAGCTTCGCTGGACGCCCAGGGCGTGGTTCAGCGGCTGGTGACGTTTTTGGGAGCGGGATTCCGGGCGCCGGTTTCGCGAGCGGCGGGAAGCGAGGAAAAGTAGATGAGACTGGCGTGGATACTGTTCGCGGTGCAGGTGGCCTCAGCGGCGGGGCCGATCCAGTTGAGCTTGAAGCGCGCGGTGGAAGTGGCGGTGTCACCCGAGGGCAACACCAGCATCCAGCTTTCGGGCGAGGCGCTGAAGCAGGCGCAATCGCGGTCGGCGCAGGCGCGCGCGGCGCTGCTGCCGGATTTGGAAGCCTCGGTGACGGAACGAAGCCAGACGGAAAGCCTGGCGGCCATGGGGATCAAGGTCGTGGTGCCCATTTTGAACTTCCAGTTGCCCACCTTCGTCGGCCCTTTCACCACCATGGACGCGCGCGCTACGGTTACCCAGAGCGTGTTCGACTTCAGCTCGATCCGGCGGTTCCAGGCGTCGAAGGTGGGGGTTTCGGCGGCCCGCTCGGACGTTGACAGCACGGAAGAGCAGGTGGCGGCGCAGGTGGCGCGCGCCTACCTGGCGGCGGTTCGCGCCGACGCCGACGTGGAAAGCGCGCAGTCCGACGTGACGCTGGCCGAGGCGCTGTTGAAGCAGGCGGAGAACCAGAAGGCGGCAGGCACGGGAACCGGCATCGAGATTACGCGCGCGAAAGTGCAGCTTGCCAACGACCGCCAGCGGCTGCTGGTGGCCGGGAACCAGCGGACCAGCGCGCGCCTGCACTTAATGCGCGTCATGGGGCTGCGGCTGGATACCGAATTGGAATTGACCGACAAGCTGGCATACACGCCGGTGGACGCCATCACCATTGAGCAGGCCAAGGCGCAGGCGCTGAAGGAGCGGCCGGACCTGAAGGCGCAGCAGGAGCGGGAAGCCAACGCGCGCATGGCGGCCAGCGCCACGAAAATGGAGCGGTTGCCTACGCTCGCGGCGTTCGGCGATTACGGCTCTATTGGCACGGGCTTCGACAGCGCGCTGCCCACGCGCACATATGGGGTCTCGCTGCGGGTGCCGGTGTTCGATGGAGGCCGGCGCGACGCGCGGCGCGCGGAATCGGCGTCGCAATATCGTTCCGAGAAGGTGCGGACCAACGATCTGAAGGAGCAGATCGAGCTGGATGTGCGGCTGGCGCTGGACGGCCTGGAATCGGCGGAGGAGCAGGTGCAAGTGGCGAAGGAAGGGCTGGAGCTGGCTGAGAACGAGCTGACGCAGGCGCGGCGGCGGTACGACGCGGGTGTGGCCATCAGCGTGGAAGTCACTGACGCGCAGACGCGGCTGGAACGCGCGCGCGACAACCAGACGGAGGCGCTGTACAACTACAACGTGGCGCGCATCGATCTGGCGCAGGCGACGGGTAAAGTCAGGAGCATGGTGCAGTAATGAAGCGAATCATTGTGGTTCTCATAGTGCTGTTAGCGGCAGGCGTGGCGGGAATGTACATGTACCGCGGAATGGGGCGCACCAATACCGGCCGCATCGTGGTCTCCGGAAACATCGAGCTGACGGAAGTCAATATCGCCTTCAAGACCGCCGGGCGGCTGATCGAGCGCACGGTGGATGAAGGCGACGGCGTCAAGAAGGCGCAGATCGTCGCGCGGCTCGACCGCGATCAATTGATGGCGGAGCGTGAGCGTGAGGCCGCGGGGCTGGCATCGGCCGAGACGCAACTGGCGCAGTCGGAGACGTCGCTCGAGTGGGAGAAGGCCAACCTGGCGGCCGACATCGAGCAGCGGCAGGCCGACCTGGCGTCCAACGAGGCGCGCCTGGCGGAACTGAACAACGGCGCGCGGCCGCAGGAAAAGCTGGACGCGCGGGCGGCGGTGGACGCGGCGCAATCGGAGCTCGACCGCGCCAAGCGGGATTGGGACCGCGCCCAAACGCTGTACAAGAACGACGATATTTCCACGGCGCAATTCGACCAGTACCGCAACCGCTGGGAGAGCGCCGAGGCCACGCTGAAATCGATGACCGAGCGCGAAGCGTTGGTGCTGGCGGGGCCGCGCGCGGAGGTGATCAAAGCGCAGGAGGGGCAGGTGGAGCGGGCGCGCGCCGCGTTGAAGATGGCGGAGGCGAACGCGCTCGAAATGAAGCGGCGCGAACAGGATCTGGCAACGCGGCGGGCGGAGATTGCGCGCGCCCGGGCGAGCCTGGCGTTGATCGATTCGCAGCTTGCCGACACCATCGCCATCTCTCCGGTGGACGGCGTGGTGTTGGTGAAGGCGGCGGACGTGGGCGAGGTGCTGGCGCCGGGAACCACGGTGGTGACGGTGGGGGACATCGACCATCCCTGGCTGCGCGGATACGTCAACGAGACCGACCTGGGAAAGGTGAAGCTCGGCGCCAAGGCGAAGGTGACCACGGACTCGTATCCGGGGAAGGTCTATCCGGGGCGGGTGACGTTTATCTCCTCGGAGGCGGAGTTCACGCCCAAGCAGATCCAGACCGAGCAGGAGCGCGTGAAGCTGGTCTACCGCATCAAGATCGAGATGGACAATCCGCAGCGCGAGCTGAAGTCGAACATGCCGGCGGACGCGGAGATCGTTCTGGACTGAGGGATGGAGCCGATCATCGAGACGCGCGACCTGACCCGGCGCTTCGGCGCGCTGACCGCCGTGGACCACCTCAACCTCACGGTGGCCCAGGGCGAGATCTTCGGGCTGGTGGGGCCGGACGGAGCGGGGAAGACCACCACTCTGCGCATGCTCTGCGGGCTGATCGATCCTACCGAAGGCAGCGCGCGCGTGGCCGGCCACGACGTGGTGAAGGAATCGCGCGCGGTCAAGGACCAGATCGGATACATGGCGCAGCGTTTCGGACTGTACGGCGATCTGACCGTGCAGGAGAACATGAACTTCTACGCGGACCTGTTCGGCATCACCGGCGCCCAGCGGCAGACGCTGACCGCGCAACTGTTGCGCATGACCCGCATGGAGCCGTTCCGGAACCGGCAAGGCGGGCAGCTTTCAGGCGGCATGAAACAGAAGCTGGCGCTGATGTGCACGCTGCTGCACCGGCCGCGAATTCTCTTTTTGGACGAGCCGACCAACGGCGTGGACCCGGTTTCGCGGCGCGATTTCTGGGCCATTCTGTATCAACTGTTGAAGGACGGTATCACCATCTTCATGACCACCGCGTATCTGGACGAAGCCGAGCGCTGCAACCGCGTGGGGCTGATGCATAAGGGCAAGCTGATCCGCTGCGCTCCGCCGGACGCGATGAAGCGGGACACCGGAACGGCGAACCTGGAGGGGGCGTTCATCCAGACCATCCACGAAGTGGAGACGCGCGCATGAACGGGAACGGCTGGGCGGTGGAGATGGAGGACCTGGTGAAGGCCTTCGGCTCATTCGTGGCGGTGGACCACGTCTCGATGCAGGTGCGGAAGGGCGAGATCCTGGGGTTTCTGGGGCCGAACGGAGCGGGGAAATCGACCACCATCCGCATGCTGTGCGGGCTGCTGACGCCGACCTCGGGGCGCGCGCACGTCAACGGTTTCGACGTGGGGACCGAGCCCGAGGAAATCCGCCGGAGCATCGGGTACATGTCGCAGAGGTTCTCGCTGTACGACGATCTGACGGTGGAAGAGAACATCGACTTCTTCTCTGGGATGTACAGCGTGCCGCGGGAGCGGCGCGCGGCGCGCAAGGATTACGTGCTCCGGCTGGCCAACCTCACGGAGCGGCGGCGAGCACTGACGCGCACGCTGGCGGGGGGCTGGAAGCAGCGGCTGGCGCTGGGTTGCGCCATCCTGCACGATCCACCGGTTCTGTTCCTGGACGAGCCGACTTCGGGTGTGGACCCCATCGCGCGCGGAAAGTTCTGGGGGCTGATCCACGATCTCGCCGAAACGGACCACACCATTTTCGTGAGCACGCATTACATGGACGAGGCCGAATACTGCGGCCGGCTGGCGCTGATGTACCGCGGCAAGGTGATCGCGCTAGGGTCGCCGGCGGAGTTGAAGCGGGGCCTCACCTCTCACAGCCTGCTGAACCTGGATTCGTCGGAGCCGCTGGAGACCATGCGCGCGCTGGAAACCGTGAGCGGGGTGGTGGACGTGGCCGTGTTCGGCGGCGGGCTGCACGTGGCGGTGGACGATGTGGAGGCGACCAGCGCGCGTGTGCGGAAGGCGCTGGCGGAAAAGGGAATCGAAGTGAAGCGGCTGGAGCGGATCGAGCCATCGATGGAGGACGTTTTCGTGGCCATGATCGAGGCCGAGGAGCGGATGGCGGCATGAGCTACCGGCGCTTGCGGGCGATTTTCGTCAAGGAGCTGCACCACATCACGCGCGATGCGCGCAGCCTGGCGCTGGCGCTGGTGATGCCGGTGATGATGCTGCTGCTGTTCGGCTTCGCGCTGAGCCTGGACGTGGACCGCATCCCCACGCTGGTCTACGACCAGGACCAGACCCAAGCCAGCCGCGACCTGATCCGGCAGTTCCAGGGGTCGCGGTTTTTCGAAATCCGCGGCTTTGTGGACGGCTACGGCACGATCGAACGCGAGATCGACCGCAGCACCATCCTGATGGCCGTGGTGATTCCGCGCAGGTACTCGCAAAACGTGGGTGCGGCGCGCGAGGCGCCGGTGCAGATCCTGCTGGACGGGAGCGATTCGAACACGGCTTCCATCGCGCTGGGGTACGCCGAAACCGTAGTGCAGGATTACTCGCTGGAGCTGCGCACGGACATGATGAACCGGCGCGGCGGCGAGCACACCGCGCCGCCGGTGGATGCGCGGGTGCGGGTCTGGTACAACAGCTCGCTCGAATCGAAAAACTACGTGGTGCCGGGGCTGATTGCGGTGATTCTCATGATTATCGCGGCCTTGCTCACTTCGCTCACCATCGCGCGCGAGTGGGAGATGGGAACCATGGAGCAGTTGCTTTCGACGCCGCTGCGGCCCGCGGAGATGGTGCTGGGCAAGATGCTGGCGTATTTCGTGGTGGGGCTGGCGGACTCCGCCATTGCCGTCCTGGTGGGGGTGTTCGTGTTCCAGGTGCCGTTCCGCGGCAGCGTGCCGATGCTGGTGGTTTCGACCTGCGTATTCCTGTTCGGCGCGCTGTTCTGGGGCATTTTCGTTTCGGCAGCGGCGAGAACGCAGCAGAAGGCTTATCAAATCAGCCTGCTGACCTCGTTTCTGCCGGCCTACCTGCTTTCCGGGTTTGTGTGGTCGATCGAGAACATGCCCAAGGTGATCCAGGTGATCACGCGCGCCGTCCCGGCCCGTTATTTCGTGACGATTCTGAAAGGCGTGTTCCTCAAGGGCGCGGGTATCCAGGTGCTGTGGGGCGAGCTGGGATTCCTGGCGCTGTACGCCGCCATCGTTTTTCTGCTGGCGACGCGCAAACTGAGACAGAAGCTGGCGTGAACTATGTGGGAACGGATTCGAGTCATGCTGCGGAAGGAATTCATCCAGGCGCTGCGGGAGCCGCGCATGCGGCTGCTGCTGTTCCTGCCGCCGATTTTGCAGTGCATCATATTCGGTTACGCGGTGAACCTGGATGTGGACCACGCGCGCATCGCATGGATGGACATGGACCGCACGCCGGAGAGCCGCGACCTGCGGGAGCAGTTCGAGAGCTCGGGACGCTTCGAGGTGATCGCGCTGCCGCGCAATGAAGAAGAGGTGCACCGGGTGCTCGACAGCAGCCAGGCGCAGGCCGTGGTTCGGGTGTTGCCGGGGTTCGCGCGCGACCTGGCGCGGGGCCGCAGCGCCGGGGTACAGGTGCTGGTGGACGGCACCAATTCCAACACGGCGTCGCTGATTGTGAGTTACGGAGGTCAGATCATCGCCGGGTATTCGAACGGCGCGATGGGGCGCCAGCAGAACCGGCGGGTGCTGACGCGGAGTCCCGGCTCGGCGGTGAACGTGTCGGTGCCGGAGGTGACGGCGCGCAGCCGTGTGTGGTTCAATCCCGACCTTTACAGCCGCAACTACTTCGTGCCGGGCGTGGTGGCCAACATCATTATGATGGTGACGCTGATGCTGACGTCGCTGGCTATCGTGCGGGAAAAAGAGATCGGCACCATGGAGCAGTTGATGGTGACGCCCCTGCGGCCCATCGAGCTGATGCTGGGTAAGACGCTGCCGTTCGCGGTGGTGGGGTTGGTGGACGTGGCCATGATCACGACGGCGGCGCTGGTGGTCTTCCACGTTCCCTTCCGCGGTAGTTTCCTGTTGATGCTGTTGTGCGGGGTGCTGTTCCTGATGACATCGCTGGGCGCGGGGCTGTTACTTTCGACCATTTCGCACACGCAGCAGCAAGCCATGATGGCATCGTTCTTCTTTTCGACGCCGGCGTTCATGCTGAGCGGGTTCGCATTTCCCATTCGCAATATGCCGCTGGTGGTGCAGTATTTCACGTACCTGAACCCGCTGCGCTATTTCACCGAGATCGTGCGCGGGATCTTCCTGAAGGGGGTGGGGATATCGGTGCTGTGGCCGCAGATGGTGTGCCTGGTGGTGTACGGCGTAGCGATGCTGACGCTGAGCGCGCTGCGGTTTCATAAGACGCTGGACTAAGGGAACCGGGTTCCACGCCGCCCCCGCCTCAGATGTTGCTCATCACGATTCGATGCGCCTTCAGCAACAACTCGACTTCCGCCAGAGGAATTCCAAGCGCGTCGGCGATCTGCTCCGGGGATTCGCCCCGGCGATGCATGCGCAAGGCCTGGGTGCGTCTGGGCGGGCTCAATCCGTGCCGTGGCGGAACAGGAACGATCCCCAGCGGCGGCTGGTGCTGAACCGCCTGAATCTTGGCGGCTAGGGCGTCCAGAGCTTCCTTCAGGGTTTGAGACGTGACTTCGCATCGCTGCCGGCTGCCGGCCGTCCGCTGCCCGGCATCGCGGTCCCAGGCAGTGCCGCAGAGCAGCACGAAAGTACTCACAGCCAGGCTGCCACAAGCCAAGCCGCAGAGGGCGGCTAACAGAAGCACAATGTGGCTCATCGACAACTCCGCCGCTAGCAGAGCGCCGCCATGAGGGCGCCCTTCGCGGTTGAATTCAGGGGATCGGCGGACACGCGGATCTCAGAAAGCCGAAGCGGGAATTCGCCCGATCGCAGCGCATTGGAGAATTGTTCGAGAAAGCCCTTGGGCATGACCGAGCCGCCGCTGAGCACCAGGGGAACCGATTGATCGAGCTTGGGCAGGCGCTTGGCGGACGAGACCTGGCCGCGCAGCGCTTCCACCAGGCTTCCGATCATTTCCCGGTAGTAGACCGTGAGCGCGTTCTGGACCCGGTCCCCGGAGAGGCCGTTGAGACGGAACGACTGCTCCTTCTGGATGCGCATTCGCGTGGCTAGATCTCCAGTGACCCTGGCGGCCTGCATATCGATAAAATCGCCCGCTCTGGGGACGCTGAAGCTCATCACCGGCACGGACAGCACGGCCAGGCAGACGTTCGATAGCCCGCTGCCGCAGGAAATCCCAATGCCGCTGTAATTGGAGCCGTCCAATTCGCCGAAGACCACGGCCAGCCCTTCCTCGATGGAGGTTGGCGCATAGCCCAGCTCCGTCAGAATCTGGCGGATCGAGGCTTCATGATACGAGATGCCATCCTCCCCGTTGGCGGGCGGCGCGGGTACGCTAAAGAAAACCTTCTGCCCCTCCGCCGTAGCCTTCCCGATGAGCTTGGCGATGATGCTTCGGACCACCGCCAGGCTGTGGGGCTCGCGAGGATTCAGCAGGCCGCTCAGCATCGGCCGGCGGGTTTCCACGTGAAACACTTCCGCGAACCTCTGCGAGTCGTTGCCGGCCACCAAGATCTCCGGGCCCTCGACCTCGTGAAACACGCCTTCGCGTTCGAGGAGGCTTTCGGCGAGTTTCGAGTAAGGTAGTGTTATGAACGCATTGAGCTGCGCCTCGTAACGATATTTCTTGTCCGCGGTTCGCGCCGCCACGATCCGGCTCGAACCGACGTCGAGGCCCAGCGGTTGGGTGTAGTCTTGTTCGGCGTTGCTCATCAATGATCTCCTAATGTTGTGTCTGGTCGAACGAAAAAGCATCTTCTACGAGGAGTGAAACCATCGTTCGGACATTTTCCGCTCACAAGAGCCAATAATCGGTGGAAACGCCGAAGAACTTGATAGAGGATTTCAAAACTCTAAGGTGTTTTGCCGAATCCGCCGATATCTTCAACGCACGTGGAGATGCAACAACCGCTACAGCCGGCTTCCGGGCCGTGGGTCGAGTGGTTTGCGGGGCGGATCATCCGCGATCCGGTAGTACGCTTGCGGTTTCTAAGAGCGACAGCGCCGCCCGATCCGCCGCCCGATCCGCCGCCCGATCCGCCGCCCGATGCTCCGGTCCCGCCGGCTCCGCGGAAGCTGCGCCGCGGTATACGGCTCCTGCTGCTGTTGTTGCTCCCGCTGGCGGTGCTCGTATCCTTCGTTCTGGTGCGGGCGGCGGCCCGCGTGGAACCCCCCGGCGCTCCGGTGCGGCGATTCGAGCCGGCCTCCGCGGAGCCAAGCGGGCGGTCCGCGGAGGTTTGGGAGGTGGAGAGGAGCGGCGAAGCGGAAACATACAGCAACGGGCTGCGCATCGACGACCACTTTGCCGTCTCCAATCACCGGCGATCCTATCGGGCGGTTCCCGCGGACCTTCCGGAGGGAGACGCCGGCCCGCTGCGCTCCGAGCCCGTGGGGATCGTGTTTCATACCACGGAGAGCCTGCAAGCTCCGTTCGAGGCGCAGCAGAACGGAACTCTCAAGCGGATCGGAGAATCGTTGCTGGAGTACGTGCGGCGCAAGCAGGCTTACAACTTTCTGATCGACCGGTTCGGGCGGGTCTATCGCGTGGTGATCGAAAACGACGCCGCCAACCACGCCGGGTACTCCGTCTGGTCGGATGAGAAGTGGGTATACCTGAACCTGAACGAGAGTTTTCTGGGGGTCTCGTTTGAGGCGCGGACGCTGCCGGCACAATTCGAAGCGGAAATCACTACGGCACAGGTGCGGGCCGCAGCCATGCTGACGGAGATGCTCCGCGGCCGGTACGGAATACTGGCGGCCAACTGCGTGACGCACGCGCAGGTCTCGGTGAATCCGTCCAACATGCGAATGGGCTATCACACCGACTGGGCTTCGAACTTTCCTTTCGCGCAGTTGGGGTTGCCGGACAACTATGCGCGGGCGTCGCCGGCCTTATGGGCCTTCGGGTTTGAATGGGATCCAGGTTTTTCGCATCTGGCGGAGACCGGGGTCTATCGAGGGATCGAACTGGCCGAGGATAGCCTTCGAAAGAACGCGGCCGAGTTCGGCCTGGCGCCCGCCGCGTATAGGAAGATGTTGCAGAAACGCTATCGGAAACGGTTGGCTGAGGTGCGCCGTTCCAATGCCGGCGAGGCGGATGGGTTGGAGTGACCGCCCAGGTTTAACGCCTTCTTGAGCCGAATTTCCGGCGCGCGCATCCGCTACAATCGCAATAATGAGGATCGCCGTCTATCTCATCCTGGCTGCCTCGTCTGTCCGGGCCGCGGACGTTCCGATGACGCTGGTTTCGGAGGATGAAGCGGAGCCGATCCACAGCGCCATCGTCCGCAAGGAGGCATGGACGCAGGATGCCGTGCGGCGCCTGCGCGCCGACGCCGACCGGCGCATGAAGGAAGGCCCGTGGACGGTGACTTCCGAACGGCCGAAAGGCGTAGATCTCGATCCCCACGACTACTATAGCGAAGCCCCGTACTGGTGGCCCGACCCCGCCAACCCCAGCGGCCCTTACCTCCGCCGCGACGGCGAGATTAACCCCGACCGCTTCACCGCCAACCGGGCGGCCCTCAATTCCATGTGCGACGCGGTCTTCTCGCTCGGCGCCGCCGCTTTTTATCTGGACGACACACGCTATGCCCAGCGCGCCGCGCGCGTAGTCAATACCTGGTTCATCAATCCCAAAACGCGCATGAACCCCAGCCTGGAGCATGCCCAGGCCGTCGCCCACGTGGACGCCGGCCGGGCCGCCGGAATCCTCGATGGCCGGGTGTTGGTCCGTGCCGTTCAGGGCATGGAGTTCCTGGCTCAAACCGGCGCCTGGGACCCCAAGGACGAGGCCGCCGCGCGCCGGTGGTTTGAAGAGTACCTGCAATGGCTCACGCACAGTAGAAACGGCATCGACGAACGGAGGAGCGGCAATAATCACGCTTCCTGGTGGGCGGTGCAAGCGGCCGCCGTCGCCACGTTTGTCGAAGACCACGCCGCCCAGCAGATGGCCTTCGACTACTATCGCGACCGCATCCTCCCGAGCCAGATCCGCGCCGACGGCAGCGCTCCGCGCGAGGAGGCCCGCACCCGCTCGCTTTCGTACTCGGCGTTCAACCTGGAGGCTTACGCCATGCTCTGCCGGATTGCGCAGGCGCACGGCACGGACTTGTGGACGGTGCGCGCCAGAAATGGCGCCGGCATTGGCACGATCATCGATTATCTCGAGCCTTATCTCGCCGATCCCCGCAAGTGGAGCAAGGAGCAGGTGGCCGAATTCCAGAACGGCGGGCTGTACTTTCTGGCTTTTGCCGGGATGGGCCTGAAGAAGCCGGAGTATGTGGCGTTGTTTCGAAAACTGGAACATCCCGAGGGCGCCTGGCTCAGCTTCGTGGATCTTCTGGTCGGCCGATGGGAAGCCGCGGCCCACCAGACCAGGCACTAGATCCACCTTCGGCGGGTGCGATAATTTCCAGGTGCGCACCATCATCGAGCCTTTCCGAATCAAGAGCGTCGAGCCGCTGCACTACACCACCCTGGAGGAGCGCGAGCGCTACCTCGAACAGGCCGGTTACAACCTTTTCCACATTGAAGCCCGCCACATTCTGATCGACCTGCTCACCGATTCCGGCACCAGCGCCATGTCCACGGAACAGTGGGCCGCGGTGATGCGCGGCGACGAATCCTACGCCGGCAGCGAAAGCTTCTTCCGCCTCAAGCGCGTGGCCGACGACCTTACCGGTTTCCGCCACATGATCCCCACGCACCAGGGCCGCGCCGCCGAGCGCATCCTTTTCACCGTCATGTGCAAGCCCGGCCACGTGGTCCCCTCCAACACCCACTTCGATACCACCCGCGCCAACATCGAATTCACCGGCGCGCGCGCCGTCGATCTCCCCATCCCCGAAGCCGCCGACACGCAAGCCCGCCTCGATTTCAAGGGCAACATGGACGTGGCTGCGCTCGAATCCCTCATGGTTTCCGAGGGCGCCGCGAGCATCCCGCTGGTAATGCTGACCGTCACCAACAACTCCGGCGGCGGCCAGCCTGTTTCCATGGCCAACCTCGAAGCCGTCAAGCGCGTCTGCGCGCGGCACGGCGTTCCCCTCTACCTGGACGCCTGCCGCTTCGCGGAAAACGCCTGGTTCATCCGCGAGCGGGAGCCGGGCTACGCCGACTGGTCGCCCAAACAGATCGCCCAGAAGATGTTTTCGCTGGCCGACGGCTGCACCTTCTCGGCCAAGAAGGACGCCTTCGCCAACATCGGCGGCTTCCTCTCCACCAACGACGACCGCATCGCCCAGCAGGAGACCAACCTGCTCATCCTCACCGAGGGTTTCCCAACCTACGGCGGACTGGCCGGCCGCGACCTGGACGCCATCGCCGTCGGTCTCGAAGAGGTGCTCGACCCCGATTATCTGCGTTACCGCATCGTCTCCACCGGCTACCTCGGCCGCCACATCGCCGATCGCGGCGTGCCCATCGTCGAGCCGCCCGGCGGGCACGCCATTTACATCGATGCCGCCCGCATGTTGCCGCACATTCCGCCGCACCAGTTTCCGGGCCAGGCCCTGGCGGTAGAGCTTTACCGGCACGCCGGCATCCGCTCCGTTGAAATCGGCTCTCTGATGTTTGGTGAGGCCGCGCGCCACGAGCTGCTGCGCCTGGCCATTCCGCGCCGTGTTTATACCCAGAGCCACATCGACTACGTAGTGGAGGCGATTCTGGAAGTGAACGCCCGCAAGGAGGGCATCCGCGGCATGGAGATCGTCGAGGAGCCTCCCTTCCTGCGCCACTTCAGCGCGCGTTTCCGGCAGCTATAATTGGTAGTCCCGCATGATCGTTCCTCGGTATCTGCCGTGGCTCGCGTTGCGCGTCGCCGGTCTCTCCACGGGCATTTCCGTGGTGGTGGGCTTGTGGCTCGCCTGGACGCTCGCGAACCGGTCATTCGCGGGCAAGCGTGCGCTCGGGGCGCTGGCCACCGCGGCCATGGCTCTGCCTGCGCCGGTGCTCTGCTACTACCTGCTGTGCGTTTTGGGCCGCGTCTGGCCTTTGACCGAGACAAACCTGGTGGCCGCCGGTGTGGTCTCTGCGATGCCGCTGCTGATACGGGCCTCCCGCACGGCGTTCGAATCCCTCGATCCGAACCTTGGAAAAGCCGCCCGCAGCCTCGGCGCTTCCGGCTGGCGCATGTTTTTGCGTATTGAGCTGCCGCTGGCGCTGAGGCCCATTCTGGCCGCCATTGTGCTGGCTTTCGCGCGCGTGCTGGGGGAATTGGCCGCCGCTTTCTGGATCGCGGACCGACGCTCATGACACATGCCCGCATCGTCAAGCAAATTCCGCCCCGCTTCTCGCTGGACGTCGAGATCCCGTTGGCCGCCGGCGTCACGGCGCTCTACGGTCCCGCGGGCGCCGGCAAGACTCTCATCCTCGAGATCCTCGCCGGCTTCGCGAGGCCCGATTCCGGCCGCATCCTGCTGGATGATGTCATCCTGTTCGACGCCCAATCGCGGGTCAGCGTCGCGCCCCGCCGCCGCAAATGCGGGTACATCGCCCAGCACGACGCGCTTTTCCCGCACATGACGTTGCGCCAGAACCTGGTGTTCCCCGCCAAGCGCTTTCCGCGCCTCGAACGCCACCGCCGCGTAGGGGAAATGATCGAGCGGTTCCAACTGGCGGACTCCGCGACCCTCCGTCCCCACGAGGTTGGCCCCGCGCAGAGACTGCGCTGCGCCGTGGCCCGCGCGCTGATCGCCGTGCCGAAGTTGCTGCTCATCGACGAGCGTGCTTTCGACGCCCCGCTCCTCGAACAGGTGCGCACGGCGTTTGCCGGCCCCATTCTGCTCGTCACCGGCGATCTCGATCTGTGCTGCGCCGCGGCCGATGAAGTGATCGTCCTGGTTGCCGGCCGCATCGTGCAGCGCGGCACCCCGCGCGCGGTTCTCGACCGGCCCGCTTCCGTCGAAATTGCGCGCCTGCTGGGAATCCCCAACCTTTTCCGGGGCACCATCGCCGCGCTCGATCCGGCTCACGACAGCAGCCGTTTGGATTTCGGCCAATTCGTCCTGACCGGTCCCTACATCCCCGGCCACTTCCGCGGCGACAGCGTCTGGGTGGCTGTCCATCCCGAGGAGCTGCGCGTTTATTCCGGCGATCTGGAATCGCAGCCCAATTTCGTCTCCGCGCCCCTGGTGCGTGCTTCCCACGGAGCGCGGTTTGTGCGCCTGGAGTTCTCCGGCGGGATTTTCGCCGACGTCTCCCGCGAGGAATTCGCCCGCCAGAAAGATAATAAGGATTGGCAGGTGGAGTTTCCACCGAGCGCCTTGCGGGTTCTTTAGCGCCTGATGCTGCGTTACTACATCACCGACCGCCACGCCGCCGGAGGCACGGAGGCGCTGCTCGCCTCGATTGCCCGCGCTCTTAAGGACGGCATCGAGCGCATTCAGATTCGTGAAAAAGACCTTTCCGCGCGCGAGTTGTGCCGCCTGGTGCGCCGCGTGCTGGCGCTTGCCAATGCGCATGGGACCAAAATCCTGGTGAATTCCCGCGCGGATGTCGCCCTGGCCTGCGGGGCCGACGGCGTGCATCTTCCCGGCAACTCCATTCCGCCGAAGACTCTGCGCTCGATTACCCCTCCCGGCTTCCTGATTGGTGTGTCCGCTCACAGCCTCTACGAACTGCGCGCCGCCGAGGCCGAGGGCGCCGACTTCGCGGTCTTCGGCCCGGTATTCTGGACTCCCTCGAAAGCGGCCTACGGCCCGCCGCAAGGCCTGGACCGCCTGCGCGAAGCCGTCCGCGCCGTCGCGATCCCGGTCCTCGCGCTGGGCGGCATCACCCAGCGCAACGCGGCGGAGTGTCTGGCCGTGGGGGCTGCCGGAGTCGCGGGCATCTCGATGTTCCAGTAGAATGGTCACAGTGTCTGGGAAAACCTTCTATCTCGAAACCTTCGGCTGCCAGATGAACGTGCACGATTCCGAAAAGGTCGTCGGCACCCTCATGGCCCGGGGCTACACGCAGGTGGAGACGCCGGCAGACGCCCAACTGGTGCTCTACAACACGTGCAGCATTCGCGACAAGGCCGAGCAGAAGGTGTTTAACCGTCTCCAGCAGTTCAAGCGCGACGGCGGCAAGGGCAAGATCTTCGGCGTGCTGGGCTGCGTGGCCCAGCAGGAAGGCGAGAAGATCTTCGACCGCGCGCCGCACGTGAGCCTGGTGGCGGGTTCCGCCAGCTACACCCGGCTGGGCGAGATGCTGGTCGAGCTCGAAACCGGGAACCGCCGCGTCACCGGCTTGAGCCTTTCGACGGACGCGACCTTCGACACGCCTTTCACCTGCCGCGACAATCCGCACCGCGCGTACATCACCATCGTCGAGGGCTGCGACAAGCAGTGCGCCTACTGCGTGGTGCCTTTCACGCGCGGTCCGGAGCGCAGCCGCACCAGCGCCAGCGTGATGGCCGAAGCGCGGGGCCTGGCCGAGCGAGGCTACACCGAGATTCAGTTGCTGGGCCAGAACGTGAACAGCTATCGCGATCCGTCCCCCGCCGGCTGGGATTTCGCGGCGCTGCTGGCGCGCGTGGCCGAGGTCCCGGGCATCCGCCGCGTCCGCTACACCACGTCCCACCCGCGCGATTTTACCAGGAGCATCGTGAACGCCATGGACTCCAACCCGGCCATCTGCGACCACGTGCATCTGCCCGTGCAATCCGGTTCCACCAAGGTCCTGGCCGGGATGGACCGCCTCTACACCCGCGACGACTACATGCGCCGCATCGAGTGGCTCAAGACCGCCCGGCGCAACTACTCCATCACCACCGACATCATCGTCGGCTTCCCGGGCGAGACCGAGGAGGATTTCGAGCGGACGCTCGACTTGCTCGACCAGGTGCAGTACGACTCGTTGTTCAGCTTCAAGTACTCGCCGCGCCCCAACACGGCCGCGCTTGCCATGCGCGGCGCGGTGGCCGATGAGGAGAAGCAGCGGCGGCTGGTAATCGTCCAGGAGAAACAGCGCGCCATTCAGATCCGGCGCAACGCCATGCTCATCGGCTGCACTCGGGAGGTGCTGGTGGAAGGCCGCAACCAGGCGCTCGGCCAGTGGATTGGCCGGACTTCCGATAATCGTACCCTCAACTTCACCGCAGCCGGTTCCAACGGCCACGATCTGGTGGGACAGTATCTCCCGGTGCGCGTCACACGCTCCGGCCCCAACTCCTTGGTGGGCGAATGCGTATCTGTGGTGTAATGAAGACGGGGAGAGAGCGCCATGGAAGTCGAAATGAAAATTCGCGGGCTCATGATGGATCCCGTCACCAACACGCCCATCGTTATTTTGAAGGATCTCAATGGCAACGCGGTGCTCCCCATCTGGGTGGGCGTGTATGAGGCCAACGCCATCGCCCTGGAAATCGAAAAGGTGGCGACGCCCCGGCCCATGACCCACGACCTCATCAAGAGCCTGCTGCTCGGTCTGAACACGGGCCTGCGCAAAGTGGTGGTGAGCGAGCTGAAGGACGACACGTTTTATGCCGTGATCTGGCTGGACCGCGACGGCGAACTGATCAGCGTGGATTCGCGCCCCAGTGACGCCCTGGCCCTGGCGCTCCGGCTGGACTGCCCCATTTACGTGGAAGAGGGCGTCCTGAAATCCACCAAGCTGGCATCGACGGTTTCCGACAAAGTCAATACCGAAGAGATGCGCCGCTGGCTCGAGGGCCTCAACGACGAGGACCTGGGCCGCTATAAGATGTAAATTCTGCTGGTCCCTGGTGGAGCGTTGACAGACGACGCAAAACGATCGTCTGCCCCACATTGACCATTAGCCATGACACTCGACCAACAACTGAACTACCTGCTTAAAGGGATGGCGGAGATCATTCGCGAAGAAGATCTGCGCGAGCGGCTGACCGAGGCCGCCAGGAAGGGGCGGCCGCTGCGCGTCAAAGTGGGTTTCGATCCCACCGCTCCCGATCTGCACCTGGGCCACACCGTCATACTGCGAAAGATGAAACATTTCCAGGACCTGGGCCACACCGTCATCTTCCTCATCGGCGATATGACCGCCATGATCGGCGATCCCTCGGGGCGCAATGTGACGCGCCCGCCCATGACGCGCGAGGCCATCGCGCAGAACGCCGAAACTTATAAGGCGCAGGTCTTCAAGATCCTCGATCGCCACAAGACCGAAGTCCGTTTCAACAGCGACTGGCTCGAGCCGCTGAAGTACATGGACCTGGTCCGCCTGTTCTCGAAGTACACGGTGGCGCGCATTTTGGAGCGCGACGACTTCGCCCAGCGTTACAAGGACGGCGTCCCCATTTCCATGCACGAGTTGATGTACCCGCTGGCGCAGGCCTACGATTCCGTGGCCCTGGAGTGCGACGTGGAGATGGGCGGCACCGACCAGAAATTCAATCTGCTGGTAGGCCGCGAGATCCAGAAGGATTTCGGCCAGCCGCCGCAAATCGTCGCTACCCTGCCCATTCTCGAAGGCATCGACGGGGTCAACAAAATGTCCAAGTCGCTGGGGAATTACATCGGCATCACCGAGCCGCCCGAGGTGATGTTCCGCAAGGTGATGCAAATCGGCGACGAGCTGATGTTCCGCTACTACGAGCTGCTCACCGACAAGAGCATGGCCGAGATTGCGGCCATCCGAGCCGACATGCATCCCATGGAAGCCAAGCTGGCGCTGGCCAGGCTGATCGTCACCGACTTCCACTCGGCGGCGGAAGCGGCGCGGGCGGCCGAGGTGTTCAACGCCGTGGTACGCCGCAAGGAAGTGCCCACTGACATTCCCGTCGTGCCTCTGCCCGAGGGCGTGCGCGTGGCCAGCGGCATCCGCGTGGACAAGCTGTTGGCTAGGATCGGGCTGGCGGAATCGGTGAGCGACGCCGCGCGCAAAATCAAAGCCGGCGCCGTCGAGATCAACGGCGAGAAGGTGAAGGACCTGGCGCTCGCCAGCCCCACCGCCGAACTGGTCGTCCAGGCAGGCAAGAGCTGGCGAAAAGTCACCCTATGACATGATTGGCGTGGCCGATAACATGGCGATGGCGGCGGATTCCATCCGCGCCCACAAATTGCGCGCCTCGCTCACGGTGCTCGGGTTGACCATGGGGGTCGCCACCCTCATCACCGTTATGACCCTGGTGCAGGGCGCCAATGTCTACGTCGAACAGAAGATTGCCAACCTGGGCACCAACGTCTTTCGCGTCGCGCGGCTGCCATTCGTGGTGACCGATTTCACGGTCCTCACCAAGGCGCAGCGCAACCGCTATCTTTACCCCGAGGACATGCAGGCGCTCGCCGAGGGCTGCCCCAGTTGCCAGGTGGTGGGCGCCTCCATCAGCACCAGCGCCACGCTGCGCTACAAAGCCCACGAGCTCGACGACACCACCATCTACGGCTACACGCCCACCATGGCGGACATCGACACCCGCACGGTCCAACTGGGGCGCTACTTCACCGAGGTGGAAGACCGCCACGCCGTGGAGGTCTGCCTGATCGGCGACCGCCTGGCGCGGGAGTTCTTTCCCGACGCCGATCCCATCGGCCGTGTAATTCGCGCCGGCGCCGCCGAGTTCACGGTGGTGGGCACCTTCGAGCGCATCGGATCGGTGCTCGGCCAGGACCAGGACAATTTCCTGGTGGTCCCGCTGCGAACCTACCTCAAGCTGTACGGCCAGCGCAACAGCCTCACGCTTCAGGCCAAGGCGGAGGGCGGCGCACAGATCTTCGACCGCGCGCAGGACGAGGCGCGCCGCATTCTGCGTGCCCGCCGCCACGTGCCACCCGGAAAGGACGACGATTTCTACATCGGCACCGCCGACACCTACATTTCTCTGTGGCAGAGCATCAGCTCGGTATTCTTCACGGTTTTCGTAATGATCAGCTCGATCTCCGCGGTGGTGGGAGGCATCGTCATCATGAACGTGATGCTGGTCAGCGTCACCGAACGGACCAAGGAGATTGGTGTCCGGCGCGCAGTCGGCGCAACCCAGCCGGACATTCTGCGCCAGTTCCTGGCCGAGAGCGTGCTGCAATGCGTTATGGGCGGGACCATCGGCGTGTGCGCCGGATTCGGCTGCGCCCTGGCGGTTCGGCAGCTTACCGAGTTTCCCGCGGCGGTCCAGGTTTGGGTGGCGGCGCTGGGAGTGGTTTTGAGCTCGATAATTGGATTGTTTTTCGGAATTTATCCGGCCGTGAAGGCCTCCAAGCTGGACCCCGTGGTGGCGCTTCGGACGGAGTGAGCCGAAACATGACGCGCACTGAAATCAAAGAGAACCTGCGGGTGGCTCTCGACACGCTGCGGACCCGCAAGGTCCGCTCCGGGCTGACCATTCTGGGCATCGTCATCGGCGTGACCAGCGTGATTTCGGTGGCGGCCATCATCGACGGATTGAACGGCTACATTCTGAATCGCATTCGCTCGTTCGGGTCGCGGTCGCTGTTTCTTACGCGCATCCCCGCCGGATACACCGGAATCGGGCGCCTCCCGCAGAATATTCGCATGAGGAAGTACCTGGAAATTTCCGACGCGCAGTATATCAAGCAGAACGTTTCGGGGGTGGACATCTCGGCGGCTTTCGCGCAGCGCCTCAACTTGGGAGATTCGCCCGACTCCATACGCTACGCCAACGAGCACGTCGAGCGCCTCGTCATCCGCGGCACCCAGCCCGACTACGCCGCCGCTCTCCCGCTGTTCGACACCGCCAGCGGCCGTTTCATTTCCGAGTTCGACGAAGAGCACGCGCGCAACGTGGTGGTGATTGGAGACGCCATCGCCAATTCACTGTTTCCGAATTCCGACCCCATCGGGAAGGAGGTGCGTCTGAACGGGCGGCTGTATGAGGTGATCGGCGTCTTCGAGAAGGACCCCGGGATGTTCGGCGGCTACGGCGTCGATCAGTTTGCGTGCATCCCGCTCTCCAACTTTCACAAGAACTTTCCGGACATCCGCGATATTTTTCTGATCGTCACCGTGCGCGAAGACGCCGACATGGCGGATGTCCGAAACCAGGTAATCGAAGCCATGCGCCGGCGGCGGCACGTGCCGCACCGCGCGGAAAACGATTTTGACGTAGCCGACGCCGACTTCTTCAGCGATCTGTGGAACCAGCTCACCGGCGCCATGGTGTTGCTCACCGGCGTCATCAGCTCCATCGGCCTGCTAGTGGGTGGCATCGGAGTGATGAACATCATGCTGATCTCGGTTACCGAGCGGACGGGAGAAATCGGCATCCGCAAAGCCATCGGCGCGCGAAAGGCGGATATCCGCGCTCAGTTTCTGCTCGAGGCCATCACGCTCTCGGGCATAGGCGGAGTGGTTGGCATCCTGGCGGGCGCAACCATTTCGTTCGCCGTGCGCACGCTGGCGGACATTCCCGCGACGGTGTCGCCGTTTTGGGTGGCGCTCGGTGTGGCCATTGCCGTTGGCGTGGGCCTGTTCTTCGGATACTACCCGGCGAATCGCGCCGCCAACCTGGATCCCATCGTTTGCCTGAGGTACGAGTGACCCGCAAAAGTGCGAAATTGGAAACAGGGTGAGAAAGCTCTTCTACTGGAAGCTGCGGCGGCGCGAGATCAAGCTCGGTGAGCGCACCGTCCTGATGGCGGTGCTCAACGTCACGCCGGATTCCTTCTCCGACGGCGGCAAGTATGCCGACCCGGATCGCGCTTTTGCACGCGCCCTGGAGCTCGAGGAGCAGGGAGCGGACATCGTCGATATCGGCGCGGAATCCACGCGGCCCGGCTCGGCGCGCATTTCGGCCGCCGAGGAGATGCGGCGGCTCATCCCCGTGCTGAAGCGCTTGAAGGACCGCTTGAGCATCCCCGTTTCCGTGGACACCTACAAGGCTGAGGTCGCGGAGCGCGCCCTCGAGCTGGGGGTCGAGATCATCAACGACCCCTCCGGCCTCACCTTCGAGCCGCAGCTCGCGCGCGTGGTTTCCAATCACGACGCCGGCCTGATTCTCAACCACATGCGCGGGCGGCCCGAGACGTGGGCCAAGCTCGGCCCCATGCCCGACCCCATGGGCGCCATCGCCCGCGACCTCGATGCCACGGTCAGCCGCGCCCGCCGCGTGGGCATTGACAGGACCAAGCTGGTGATCGACCCCGGCATCGGCTTTGGAAAACGCAAGGAGCAGAACTCGCTGATCCTGGGCCGGCTCACGGAGCTCGCCGGCATGGATCTGCCGATCATGGTGGGACCGTCCCGCAAGCATTTCCTGGCCCGCCCGGACCCGGAAGAGACCAAGTTCGCCAACGCCGCGGCGGTGACAGCCTGCGTGCTGGGCGGAGCCCACGTCGTTCGCGTTCACGACGTGCGTGAGATGCGGGCCGCCACCGAAGTGGCCGATGAGATTCTCCGCGCCAGGGAGGGCTGAAAACACGAGACCCCATCCACACGCGTATAATGCCACGGGCTATACCGGTGTGACGGGCAGCGGTTACGCGGTCCCCAGCGTCCTGCCGTTGCAGTACGGGATATAATGTAACCCTGGGAGCGGTTGCGGTTCGATGACCGATATCAAGAAGAAACTACAGGACGAGGTCGCCGCGCTGGAGTACGAGCTGCGCAACGAGCTTCCCAAGGAAATCCTGAAGGCAAGGGCCCACGGGGACCTGAGTGAAAACGCCGAGTTCCACGCCGCCAAGGAACGCCAGGGCCTCGTCAACGCCCGCATCAACCAGTTGAAACAGCGGCTGGCGGACATGTCCATGATCGACTTTTCCAGGATTTCCCATGATAAAGTGGGACTCGGTTCGACGGTCGTCGTGCTGGATGTCAAGCGCGACGAAGAGTTGACCTATAGCCTGGTCACCACCGAGGAGGCCGACGCCGCCAATGGCAAGATCTCCACGACGTCTCCGATTGGCCGCGCGCTGCTGGGCAAGGAAGTGGGTGACGTGGTCCGGGTCGAGAGCCCTGGAGGAGTGAAGAATCTCGAGATTTTGAAGCTGACCACTATCCATGATGCAATCGGCTGAGATATGACATACACTCGCGCCATCGGTGTGGTGTTCGGCGCCATCATCGACCGCATTGTCCGCTGGCTAGCGCTTTCCAGGATCCACCCCGACGTCCTGACGTTTATCGGGCTGGTGATCAACATCTGGGCCGCATGGCTATTCGCGCGGGCGGGTTCCTCCGCGGACCCGAGGGTGGACTTCCGGTGGGCGGCGGTGGTCATCATCGGCGCCGGCCTGTTCGACATGGTGGACGGCCGCGTGGCGCGCGCCACCAGCCAGGTGACGCGCTTCGGCGGTTTCTTCGATTCGGTGGTGGACCGCTACTCCGACCTCGCCCTGTACATGGGACTGCTGGTCTACTACGCCTCCATCAACCGCTTCTTCTATATCGTTCTCACGGCAGTGGTGATGACCGGCTCGGTGATGGTGAGCTACACCCGCGCGCGCGCGGAAAACACCATTCCGCGATGCAAGGTGGGCTTCCTCGAACGGCCGGAGCGCATCGTCCTGATCATTATCGGGGCGCTGTTCGGCCGCATGGCCCAGGCGCTGTGGGTCATCGCGGTGCTCTCCAACCTCACCGTGATTCACCGCATGATTTACACCTGGCAGGAGGCCACGCGCCTGGAAGACGCGCAATTGCGCGCCGTGCCCGATCGCCAGATTCGGTGACTGACACACGCCTCCCAAGGCACGCTTCTTGTGCCGCGTGGACGCTGGTTGGCGGTCGCCGCAGCTAATCCTCCAGAATCACGTGAGCCATCCCCAGCTCCGCGGTATGTGTGAGCGATAGCGAGACGTTGCGGACCCCCAGTTTCGCCGCCACGTGCGCCGCCACTCCGTGCAGCCGCAGCGTGGGCTTTCCCGAAGGCAGGTTGGCCACCTCGAAATCCTGCCACCTCACGCCGAGCCTCCAGCCCGTGCCTATGGCCTTCATGCCCGCCTCTTTAGCCGCGAAGCGCGCCGCGTAGCGCTCCCAGCGGTTAGCCTTGCGCTCCACGTATGCGATTTCCGCCGGCGTGTAAATACGCTCGACGAACCGCGCTCCAAACCGCTCGATGGAGGCACGGATGCGCGGCACTTCCGCCAGATCGATGCCCGTTCCGACAATCATCTCATCTCCGCCCCCGAGGTGCTCATGGCCAGCCGCCCGTGTTTGACTCCTTTGGTGCTGATGAGCGCATCCGCCACCTGCCGCACTTCCGACGCCCTGGCCCGCAATACCAGCACTTCCAGGCAATTGTCGTGGTCGAGGTGTACGTGCAGGGTGGATAGGATCGAGCGGTTAAAGTCGTGCTGAATCCCGGTCAGTTTTCCGTTCAGGAGCCGCACATGATGATCGTAGACCAGGGTGACGGTGCCCACCACGTGGCTGTCGGGCGATTCCCAGGCCTTTTCCACCGACTTGTCCCGAATCAGATCGCGGAACGCCTCCGACCGGTTGGTATAGCCGGGCTGCGCAATCAACCGGTCGAACTTGTCCAGCAGGTCGGCGTCAATCGCCACGCCAATACGGCTAAGCTCGCTCATGCGTACACATATTAGCACCGGCGGTATTCCGTCATGGGGTGGCACGATCCTGGAAATCATATACCGGACGGATTTCTCTCGTCAACTTTCCGGTGGGAATCGGCACCACCAGCCACCTGGTGGGCGGCGCTTTGCCGGCCTACACGCTGGGACCCGCCAGACGGGCATCGCCTGGCATGTCAGAAGCCTCGTAGCCACTGCGTTGACTTTTCCGCGCCGCGGCGGGAGCCCTCGCCGTGCTTTTCGCGCGCTCCTACGGCCGAGCCGAAGACATTCACCGCTCCATGCTCGCGCGCGGGTTCCTGGGACGCTCCGCAGCCGAAGATTCCGGCCACGCACGATGTTCCTTCGCCAGGGCCTTGTGTGACCGCGCGGTGTTCTCTCAGGGAGGAGTAATTGCGGCCGAAGGGCCGGTCGAGGATATCGTAACTTGCTTCGGTTGGGAGCTTGCCCCGGAGCGAAACAAGTTAGCGCGCTGAGCGCCCGGTCACCCGTGTTTGGCGGCTTGCTTGATGCGCTTGTGGTGTTCGGCCCAGCGCTTCCTCTGTGCCACGGAGATGCGCCGGCGCGCCGCCGCGCTAAGCACGCGTTTTACGCCAGGGGCCTTCTTTGCGGGCGCCACGACCGGCTTCCCCTTAAGTTGCGATTGAATCTCGCGAATCTTGTTTTCGATCTTCTCTTTCTCGATTTGATAACCAACCAGCGCCATCTCCAGCGTGGCCAGTTCTTCTATGTTGCCTTGTGCCATGGGCACCCCCGCACACTATAACATAAGGCGGTTCTGTCTGTGTCAATATAAAGAAACATGAGATTGGTAATTCAACGTGTAAGAGAAGCGCACGTTACCGTGAATAATGGAGTTACAGGATCTATGCGGACGGGCTTGGTTGTTTTTCTGGGAGTCTCCCGGACCGACACCGTCGAGGATGCGGACTATCTCACCCGGAAACTTCTCGGCCTCCGGATCTTTCCCGACGAGGATGGGAAGATGAACCGCAACGTGCAGGAGGCCGGTGGATCGTTGCTGATCGTCTCGCAGTTCACGCTCTATGGCGACTGCCGCAAAGGACGGCGCCCCAGCTTCGACCAGGCAGCGCCGCCGGACCAGGCGCAGGATCTCTATAATTACTTTGTGGAATCCGCGAAACAGGGCCCGGTTCCCGTGGAAACCGGCGTTTTTCAGGCCATGATGCAAGTTCACATTGTGAACGACGGGCCAGTGACCATCCTGATCGATTCCGCGGAGCGGACTAAACGATGATTGAAACCTACGGTTATGCCCGCGCCGGACTCCTGGGGAATCCGAGCGACGGTTACTTCGGCAAGACCATTGCCTTTGTCATGTCCAACTTCCGCGCGCGTGTCCTGCTCTATCCGAGCGGCCGGCTGGAGATCAAACCTTCCAAGGCGGATTTGCCGGTTTTCGAGAACCTCGAGGACCTTTACCGGACTACGCGCTGGCGAGGTTATTACGGCGGTATCCGCATCATCCAGGCACTGATTGTCAGGCTCATCGAGTACTGCCGCGAGAAAGGGATCGAGCTGGAGGATCGGAACTTCACTTTGGAGTACGAATCCAGTGTTCCGCAGCGTCTCGGGCTGGGAGGATCGAGCGCCATCATCACCGCCTCCTTGCGCGCCCTTTGTCAATACTATGACCTCGACATACCGCTTCCCATTCAGGCGAACCTTGTTTTGGAAACGGAGACCCGTGAGCTCAACGTTCCTGCCGGGCTTCAGGACCGCGTAGTTCAGGCCTACCAGGGGCTGGTTTACATGGATTTCTCCCGGAGCCTGATGGAGTCCCGCGGTTACGGCGAATATGAGCGCGTGGACCCGGCTCTGATGCCCAACGTCTATGTCGCTTATCGCACCTCGCTCAGCGAAGGAACCGAGGTGTTCCACTCCAACCTGGGCGAGCGCTGGCGGCGCGGCGACCCCCAGGTAGTGGAAGCCATGAAAACCTGGGCGGGCTACGCCGCCGAAGGCCGGGAATGCCTGCTGCGCCGCGATTACCAGCGGTTGGGCGAGCTGATTAACGCCAACTTCGATTTGCGCGCGAGCATTTATCGGATCGACCAGGGCAACCTGGCGATGGTTCACGCCGCCCGCAAGGCCGGCGCCAGTTCCAACTTTGCGGGCTCCGGAGGAGCGATCGTGGGGACTTACACCGACGACGCTATGTTCGCGCGGCTAACCGATTACATGAAGGATATCGGCGTGGCCGTCATCAGGCCGAAGATAGTGGCGTAGTGGTTGCGAAAGTCACCGAAATTCGGGGACAGACACCAGCGTCCGCGCGGCGCAAAAAAGGCTGCGCCTTGGGGCGCGGGTGTCTGGCCCCGTCACCTTGCTATGTACTTCTCGTACAGCCGTGTCTGCTTATTGGTGAGTTCGACTTCCTTACCCTTGATGTAGAGGTGCTTGATCCCGGTCTGGATCTCGAGAAGATCGCCGGTGGTAATAACCAGGTCCGCCCACTTGCCCTTCTCGACGGAACCCAGTTCATTGGCCACGCCCCAGATCTCGGCGGGGTTGATGGTGACGGCCTTCAACGCTTCGTCGTACGGCAGCCCGAAAGCCACCGCGGTGGCTGCCTGGAAGGGCAGGTTGCGCACAAACTCGTTGTCAAAGGTGCCGAACGCGAACTTCACGCCGGCTTTGTAGGCCTCCGCCGGCAGCGTGAACGCCTGGTCGTAGGGATCGTCCTCGGCCTCGGGCAGCGCCAGCACGCGCCCCAGAATCACGGGGATGTTCTTGGCCTTCAGCTCGGCCGCCGCCTGGCCCAGCTCGCGCGGCTGCAAGAGCACGATCTTGATGTTCTGCTTATCGGCGAACGCGATGGCGTCGTGGATGGCGCTCGCGCGGCTGGCCGACACGGCCATGGGGACCTTGCCTTCGAGCACCGGGATCATGGCTTCCATCTTCAGGTCGGTTTTGAAACCCGGGGCGTGCGCGGCCCTTTCCTTCTGGTACTGGCGGGCCTGGTCGAAGAAGTCGTTGAGCTTCGCGATCTGCTGTTCGTAAGTATGCCTGGCCTGCGTATAGCTGGCGCCGGCCGTGCCGGAAATCAGTTCCAGCACGCTATCCGGAATCGGTCCGCCGCCGCGCCCTCCGCGGCCCGCGATGCTGGGGAAGATCAAGTGCATGGCCGCGGTGCGCTCGATCGCCATGTCCTCCCAGGTCCAGCCATCGGTGTGGATCAGCGCGGCCTGGCCCGCGATCAACTGTTGTTCGCCGCCGCCAAACCGCCCACCACCACCGCCGCCGCCGCGTCCGCCCGACGACGGAAAGGTCATCACGCTGGTGATGCCGTTGACGCGCACCACGCCAAAATGCTCGCTGCCCGGATTCACCGCCACCAACGCGCGGAGCTGCGGCATGAACTCGCCCAGCTCGCCCGTGTCCACCGACTCGCGCACCGACTCAATCTCCGCCAGACCCAGTTCCGTGCCCGAGTCGATCATGCCTGGGTACACGCGCAAACCCTTGGCGTCAACCACGCGCATGCCTTTGGGCGCCACGATCTTAGCGCCGATGTCGGCGATTTTCCCGTCCTGGACGAGCACCGAGACACCCTTCATCGCGGCGCCGGTAACCGGGTAGACGTCGGCGTTGCGGATCACAAACGTGTCGTTCGAGGCCGCCCAGGCGGCCATGGCACAACCAATCAGAATTGCAAGAGACTTCATGCTCCCGGCCTCCTCTGCGGCTGCTGCCGCGGCTGGTTCTGTTTCTCCTTATCGAGCAGTTTCTGCTTCTCGGCCTGCCGGGCGGCCCGGCCGGTAACATCCTGGTCGCGATCGAAGTAAAGATTCCCGTCGATCAGCACCTTCTCGACCTTGGCGAAGTCCGAGAGCGGGTACTTGTCGTAGATCACCAGGTCGGCGTCCTTGCCTGTTTCGATGGAGCCGACGCGATTGTCGATGCCGAGCTGCTTGGCCGGATTGAGCGTCACCATGGCCAGCGCCTCGGTCTCGCTCACACCGCCGTATCTCATGGCCTTGGCGGCTTCGGTGTTCAGATGCCGCATCAACTCAGCGTCGTCGGAATTCATGCTCACCACCACGCCGTATTTCTGCATGATGGCCGCGTTGTATGGGATGGCGTCGAGGGCCTCCACCTTGAACGCCCACCAGTCGCTGAAGGTGGACGCGCCGGCGCCGTGCGCCGCAATCTCTTTGGCCACCTTGTAACCTTCCAGGACGTGCTGGAAGGTGCGGATCTTGAACCCGAAATCGTCAGCCACGCGCATCAGCATCAGGATTTCGTCGGCGCGGTAGCAATGCGCGTGGATGTAACGCTTGCCTTCCAGAACTTCCTTGAGCGGCTCCAGTTTGAGGTCTTTGCGCGGCGGGATGAGATGCTCGCCGCCCGCCACCTTGGCGTTGTACGCGTCCCACTCGGCCTTGTACGCCTTGGCCTCGTTGAACGCCTCGCGGATGGTGTCCTCGATGCCCATGCGGGTGGCCGGATAGCGAGCTTCCACGGTGGTGGCGCCGCGGCCGCCTTGCGGATTGCCCGCGCGCTTGGGATTCTCGCCCAGCGCGAACTTGATCCCAGGCAGGGCCCCCTCGAAGATCATTCCCTGCGCGTCTTTGCCCCATCGCATCTTGAGCACCAGCGTCTGCCCGCCGATGGCGTTGGCCGAGCCGTGCAGGATGTTGGCCGTGGTCACTCCGCCGGCCAGGGCGCGGTAGATCGCGATGTCCTCCGGGTTGATGACGTCTTTGATATCGACCATGGACGAGACCGAGACGCTGCCCTCGTTGACGCTGCCATCCACGGCGATGTGCGAGTGGCAATCGATGATGCCCGGAATCACGTACTGGCCGCCGGCGTCTATGATCTTCGCGTCCGCCGGCTCCATGACCTTCTCGCCGACCTCGGCAATCTTCCCGTCTCTCACGACGATCGAGCCTTTGAGAGTGCCCTTGGTCACGGTCATGATGGTGGCGTTCCGAATCACCGTGGTTTCGGCGCCCAGGGGCGCCAGGGCGATTGATGCCGCCAACAATATCTTGATCTTTGTCATTGGTCCACCCCCGGTCCTTCGGCCACCGGTCCACGGCCTCCCGCGGCCGGCGTTTCAGCAGCAGGCGTGTACTTCCGGCCGTCGACGAAAATGAATTGCACCCTGGGTTGGTCATCGAACAATTCGCCTTTGGTGACCACCAGGTTCGCGATCTTGCCTGTCTCGATGCTGCCCAGGCGGTCCGCCACGCCGTAGATCTCGGCGGGTGAAAGCGTCAGCGCGCGCACCGCGTCCGCGCGCGAGAGGCCGGCGTCGATGGCCTTCTTCACCGCCCGCTGCAAGTCGCGAGGCTGGTCCAGACCGTCGGAATAAAACGCAAATTGGACGCCGGCTTTCTGGAGCAGCGCCGGCGCGGACGGCGCCTTGTCGCGCGTCTCCAGGGTTCGGAGGCTGTCCACATCTTCCGGATTGGCATCGCGCGGCGCCTCCGGCCAGTGCAGGCTCACCAGCACCGGGGCGCCGGCCTTCTTCAAGAGGTCCGCGGCCTCGGGCCGATAGCCTTCCCGCGCGCCGTAGAGGATGGCCCGCTGCTTTAGCTCCGCCGCGAAGCGCAGCATACGGTCGATTTCGACCAGGCGGTTGGCCGGCAGCAGAATCTGTTTCGACTCGAGCACGCCCTCGAGCGCCCGGTCGTACTCCGGCCGCGTCATCCCGCGAGGATCGCGCGCGTAAGCTTCCTTCACCAGCTTGTAATGTTCGGCATCCAGATAGATCTGCCGGACGTAGGCGATCACGCCCATGAGGGATCCCGGAAAGCTACCCCCCACGCCACCTCCAAAGCCGCCGCCGCGCGTGAGCGAAATGTACTGTCCGGCCGGCGAAGCCACTACCATCTCACCCGGCTTCTGAGCGGAGAGCAGGTCGATCACCGCTCCCTGGCCGGCAAAAATACCGCTGGTCGGGAAGGTCACGGCCGTGGTGAAGCCGGCGCTGCGCGCCGTTTCGATGCGGCGGTCGGTGGGCGAAATCTCGTCGGCCGCTTTCAGCCAGCTCGTAGTGGCCGGCCGATCCTCGGGGCCGCGCGCGCGTGTCGAAGTGGCCGCGGGAGTGGCCGGAGCCGTTGTGGTCACCGTGGTCTGGCCGCGCCCGCCTCGTCCGGCAGTCGCGGTGGGTGCCGCGGGCGCCGCACCCGGCAGGCCCCAGGTGCTCAGACCATCGATCAAGCCCGGGTAGACCGTAAGGCCCTCGCCATCCACCACCATGGCATCGGGCGGGACGGGCACATTCGCCCCGACGGCTTCAATCAGTCCGTGGCGCAGGACCACCGTACCCTGATCGATCACGGGGCCGCTGACCGTCACTATCCTGGCGTTGCGGACGGCCACGGCCGAGGGCTCCTGGGCGGCGGCGCACGCACACAAAAGGAGCAGCGCAGCAAGTGGGATTTTCATATGCTAATTGGCCTATTATACTGGGATTTGCCTAGAGACAAACAGATCCGCTACCGCGATGCCGGCGTGAATATCGACGAAGCCGATCGCGCCGTTTCTTCCATCCGGAAACTCGCCCGGCAGACGTTCACGAGCGGCGTGCTCACCGACATCGGCACGTTCGGCGCGTGCTACCAGCTCGCCGGCTTTCGCAAGCCCATCCTGGTCAGCTCGGCGGATGGCGTGGGCACCAAATTGAAGATCGCGTTTCTCACCGGCCGGCACGACACGGTGGGCGAAGACCTGGTGAACCATTGCGTCAACGACATCGCCGTCCAGGGCGCGGTTCCGCTGTTCTTTCTGGATTACTTCGCCGTGGGCAAGCTGGACGCTCGAGTGGCCGCGGCCGTGGTCTCGGGGATAGCGCGCGGGTGCCGGCAAAATGGCTGCTCGCTGATCGGCGGCGAGACCGCCGAGATGCCCGGCCTGTATGCCGAATCCGAGTACGACCTGGCCGGCTTCATCGTGGGCGCCGCCGAACGTTCCGAACTTCTCACCGGCGCCCGCATCCGTGCGGGCGATGTCCTGCTGGCGCTTCGCTCGACGGGACTGCACACCAACGGCTATTCGCTGGCGCGCAAACTGCTGTTCGATATTGCCGGCTATGGTCCCAAGACGCTGCTCCCCGAAGTTGGCGCGACCGTTGGCGATGCGCTGCTGGCCGTGCACCGCAGCTACCTGAAGCCCATCCGCGCTCTAATGGCCGCGGGCCTGCTGCGCGGCGCGGCCCACATCACCGGCGGGGGGATCACCGACAACACCCCGCGCATGCTGCCCGCGGGCCTGGCGGCGGCCATCGACACCGCTAGCTGGCGCATTCCGCCGCTGTTCGAGGTGCTGCGCCGCATCGGCAACATTCCCCTGGACGACTACCGCCGCACGTTCAACCTGGGCGTGGGCATGATCCTGGCCGTTCCTGCGCGCCGCGCGACGCGCGCCGAAACGGTGCTGGCGAAGCTGGGCGAATCCCCGTTCCGCGCCGGCGAAGTGGTCGCGCAAAAGCGGGGCTACCCCCGTGTGGAGTACCGATGAAACGTCTGGGCATTCTGATCTCCGGCCGCGGCTCGAATTTCGAGGCCATCGCCGACAACATCGCCGCCGGCGCGATAGACGCGTCGATTGCCGTGGTGATCGGCAATCGCCCCGAGGCGCGCGGCCTGGAAATGGCCCGCCAGCGCGGATTGACCGCGGTTTCGATCCCATCGAAAGGCCTGGACCGCGAAGTCTACGACCGCATGCTTCTGGAAGAACTCCGCAAGCATGGCGTGGAGCTGGTGTGCCTGGCCGGCTTCATGCGCCTCCTGAGCGCGACGTTCATTCGCGATTATCCCAACCGCATCCTCAACATCCATCCTTCGCTGCTTCCCGCTTTTCCGGGCCTCGATGCGCAGCGCCAGGCGCTGGAGCACGGCGTCAAGATCACCGGCTGCACGGTCCATTTTGTGGATGAGTACCTGGATGCCGGCCCCATCATCATTCAGACCCCCGTTCCCGTGATGGACGGCGACACGGTGGAGACGCTCTCGGCGCGGATACTCAAAGAGGAGCACCGCATCTACTCGGAGGCGATCCGCATTGTGCTGGGCGGGAACTACCGGATCGAGGGGCGGCGGGTGGTGTTGGGGAGCTAGATGGCAGGCCACAAAGAGCGATGGCCTGCCCCACTTTTGGCTGCGGCGCGCATAACCAGGAACTCGGAAAGTTTCATGGGCGGACCGGGCCCGGTATCCAACTGCCGCTCCACGGCCTTCTGATACTGGCGTAAGATCTCCACGCGCCGGCGCCGGTCCAGGGGACAATTTTCGATATCGAGCAGAAGTTCAATCTCCCATGGCTGGAATGAGTTGCGGATGATGGCCCCGCGCATGAGCTCTCCCATCAGCCGGTTGAACCGGTTGAACATCAACTCCTTCTCGACGAGGTCGTCGGTCTCCATCACATTTGAGTAATCGGCGGCTTCCGGCAGAAGGATTAGGGTGGCTTCCCGCTGCTATCATGGATTTCGATGAACCTAGCTGTTGCGAGCGACCATGGCGGCTTTCCGCTGAAGGCCCGTGTGATTGAGGAACTGCGCAAAATGGGCCACCAGGTGGCCGACCTGGGCACGGACTCGACCGATTCCGTGGACTACCCCGATTATGCGCGCGCCGTCGCTCAGGCCGTGCTGGAAGGCCGGGCGGAGCGAGCGGTACTGATCTGCGGCAGCGGCGCCGGTGCCTGCGTCGCCGCCAACAAGTTTCGCGGAATCCGCGCCGCCACGTGCCACGACAGTTTCTCCGCACGGCAATCGGTGGAAGACGACGACGTGAACGTGCTCTGCCTGGGGGCGCGCGTAATCGGCCCTGAGCTGGCCGCCGATCTGGTGCGCGATTACGTGAATGCGAGTTTCTCCGGGGCCGAGCGCCACCGGCGGCGGCTGGGGAAAATCGCGGCTTTCGAAGCCAATTTCGGCAAGTGAACCATGGCCACCTTTCAAACGGATTTCCGTATCCCTACGCGGGGCCGGTGCGACGTGCTGGACATCACCCCCCAGGTTTCGCGCGCGGTCTCGGCGAGTGGAATGCAAACTGGCATCGTCAACATCTCCGGGGTTGGCTCGACGCTCGGCATCACCACGCTGGAATTCGAGCCCGGCTGCGTGTCCGATTTGAAGCGCGCTCTCGAAAAGATTGCGCCCACCAACACCGATTACGCCCACAACGCCCGCTGGGGCGACGAGAACGGCTACGCGCACCTGCGGAGCGCGCTGATGGGCACCGCTAAGAGTTTTCCCGTCGCCAGTGGCCGGATTCTGATCGGGACCTGGCAGCAGATCGTGCTGTGCGATTTCGACGACCGCCCGAGAGACCGGCAGGTGGTGGTGACGGTGGTGGGGGAGTAGCGCAAGCAGTTCCTCTTCCGCCCCTTGCTACAATGGAAAACTCCGTAACCATGGTCGATCAGTCTATACAGGAACTGGAATCCCGTTCCCTGGCGCGAGTCGCATCCGCAGGCTCGCCCGAGGAACTGGAGGCCGTTCGCGTGGAGGCGCTGGGGCGCAAGGGCGCGCTGGCGCAAATCAGCAAGGAGATGGGGAAACTCGCGCCCGACGAGCGCGCGCGGATCGGCAAACTGCTCAACAGCGCCAAGCAGAAGCTGGAAGAGGCACTGGAGTCCAAGAAGCGACACTTCGCCGAGGCTGATCTCCGCGCCCGCCTCGATGCCGAATGGGTCGACCTCACGCTGCCCGCTCCGGGGCCGCGCCGCGGGCATCTGCACCCCATCACCCGTATACAGCGCGAGTTGGAAGAACTGTTCGTCTCGCTGGGCTTCACGGTGCTGGATGGTCCCGAGGTCGAGACCGAATATCGCAATTTCGACGCCCTGAACATTCCGGCCGATCACCCCGCGCGCGACGCGCAGGACACTTTCTGGCTGGATGGCGGCAACCTTCTGCGCACCCACACGTCGCCGGTGCAGGTGCGCGGCATGGAACGGCTGGGACCACCGCTGCGCATGATCGCGCCTGGCCGCGTCTTCCGTAACGAAAGCGTGGACGCCTCCCACGAGCACACCTTCTATCAGATCGAGGGCATGATGATCGATCGCGAAGTCTCGGTCGGCCACCTGATCTATTTCATGAAGACGCTGCTCACCGCGGTCTTCCAGCGCGAGGTCACGGTGCGGCTGCGCCCGGGCTTCTTCCCGTTCGTCGAACCCGGTTTCGAGCTCGATATCCAGTGCCTGATCTGCGGCGGCCTCGGCTGCCCGGTCTGCAAGCAGAGCGGCTGGGTGGAACAGTTGGGCTGCGGGCTGGTGCACCCCAATGTTCTGCGCATGAGCGGCATCGACCCCGAAGAATGGAACGGTTTCGCCTTCGGCCTGGGCCTGACGCGGCTGGTGATGATGCGCTACGGAATTGACGACATTCGCCACCTGCAAGGCGGCGACCTCAGATTTTTGGAGCAGTTCTAACCTTGAAGTTCTCTTACAACTGGTTACGCGAGCTGGTCGAGGACCTGGATCACGCACCCGGTCCCCTGGCAAAGCTCATCACCATGAAGACCGCCGAGTGCGAAGGCATCGAGGTGGCGGGCGAATGGCTGGACCGCGCCCGCGCTGCGCGCGTGGAATCCGTGGAGCCGATGCCGGGCAGCCATAACCTCAAGGCGGTGGTGGACGCCGGGCCGTACGGCCACAAGACGGTGGTCTGCGGCGCGCCCAACTGCCGACCCGGCGTGGTCAGCGCCTACGTTCCCGTTGGCAAGAAGGTGATCGACGGAGTGGAAAGCGACGGCATGCTGGCCAGCGCGGCCGAACTGGGCATCAACCGCGACCATTCGGGCATCATCGAACTGGAAGCCGCCATCGGGGCAGCGGTGCCCGGTTGCGCGCCCGACAGCGTGATCGAGATCGACAACAAGTCCATCACGCATCGGCCCGACTTGTGGGGGCACCACGGAATGGCGCGTGAAGTGGCTGCCATTCTGGGGCACAAGCTGAAGAATCCGGTGCGGCTCGAGCTGCTGCCGGAAGGGCCGGCCGCGGTCAAGATCCAGATCGAAGATCTCAACCTTTGTCCGCGGTACAGCGCGCTGGTTTTCGAGAACGTCCGCGTGCAGCCTTCGCCCTGGCGGCTGCAATGCCGACTCACCGCCATCGGCCTGAACCCGATCAATAACATCGTGGACATGACCAATTACGTCATGGCCGAGCTGGCGCAGCCCATGCACGCCTTCGATGCCGATCTGCTCAAAGGCGACACCATCTTTATTCGTCCGGCCAAACCGGGCGAGCATTTCAGGGCGCTCAACGAAGAGGAATACACGCTGGATGCCAACAACCTGGTGATCGCCGATAGCGCCGGTGCCATCGCGCTGGGCGGCGTGATCGGCGGCCTGGACACAGCCATCAGCGAGAAGACCACGCGCGTGGTGCTGGAGAGCGCCAACTTTCAGGCGTCCTCGATTCGCAAGACATCGGCCGCCATCAAGCTGCGCACCGACGCCTCCATACGGTACGAAAAGGCCCAGGACCCGGCCAACACAGTGCGCGGCCTGGCGCGCGCCATCGAGCTGCTACGGGAGATCTCGCCCGGCATCCGGCTAGTGGGCGGCGTGGCCGACCAGAAGAAGGCCATCCCCGCGCCGCCGGCCATCGAACTGCCACTCGACTGGCTGGAGCGCAAGCTGGGCCGCGCGGTGAAACCCGCGGAGGTGCGCAGCATCCTGGAACGGCTGGAATTTGGCGTTGCCGAGCCGCGGCCGCGCATTTTCTTGGTGACCGTTCCGGGGTGGCGCGCCACCAAGGACGTGGCCATCAAAGACGACCTGGTGGAAGAGGTGGGCCGAATGGTGGGTTATGATTCCATCACGCCGCGCGCGCCGCTGATTCCGTCCTCCGTGCCGCCCGGCAATCCCGAGCGCAAGTTCCAGCACGAGGTGCGCAACGTTTTTGTGGATCAGGGCTTCACCGAGGTTTACAACTACTCGTTCATCAGCGAAGAGTCGGCGCGCGCGTTCGGCTTCGATCCGGCGGCGCATGAGCGCGTGGCCAATCCCATTGCTTCCGACCAGGCGTTGATGCGCACCTCGCTGTTGCCGGGAATCTGGAAGAACATCATCGAGAACAGCAAGCACAAGGACGCCTTCCGGCTGTTTGAAATCGGGGTCGAGATTCACAAGCGCGGCAGCGGCCTGCCCGAAGAAATTCCGCACCTGGTGGCCGCGCTCTACGACCGCCAGGGCGATGGCGCCAGTGGCCTGTTCGAAATCAAGCGCGCCGTTGAATGCCTCATGCCGGGCGCGCGGGCATGCCCCGCCGAGCCGCGTCCCTTCGAACACCCGGCGCGTTCCGCCGATATCCTGTGGAAGGGGCAAGCGGCCGGGCGCCTCTTCGAGCTGCACCCGTCGCTCGTCGAATCGGGCCGCGCGGCGGTGCTTGATCTGGATCTCCGCGTGGTTCAGTCGCTGAGCGCCGGTGAAATCAAGTACACGCCCATACGCCGCTACCCATCGAGCGCCTTCGACCTTTCCGTCGTCGCCGGCCTGCGCGAGCACGCAGGCACGCTGGAAGCCAGCGTGGCATCTTTCGCCGGGCCGTTGCTGGAGTCGATTCAGTTCGTGCGGCAGTACACCGGCGCACCGCTCGAGGAAGGCCAGAAGAGCGTCTCTTTCCGGCTGACGGTGGGATCGCCGGAGCGGACGCTTTCTTCCGAAGAAGTGGGCGAGATTCGCGCGCGGATCATCGAGAAGATGCGCGAGCTGGGCTACGAACTGCGCGTGTGAGCCGGCGGCAGACTGAGAGTCTGCGCCATCTCTCTTGACTTTGTGTAGCAAAGTAGTATACGTTGACAAAGTAGGGACGGGAATCGATGAAGATGGGCTTGGTGGCGGCGATGGTCGTGCTGGTGGGGTGCAGCCGGTCCAACAACTTACTGCTGGGGCGAGTCGAGAGCGAAGTGGGATCGCACAAGGTGGTGGTGACGGACTGCTACCGGACCAGCGTCTCACCGCCGCAGAAGGTCGAAGACACCGGGGGACGGGCGGTCTACCGATTTATGCCGTGCCGCGATGCCGACTTGCTGATTCGCGGCGACGAACTGTTGGTGAACGGGAAATCCTACGGGCACCTGAATCCGACCGACGCCGTGCTGGTGGATCACGGCGTGGTTTTGATCCAGCGGCGCTGAATACGCTACAATCGGGGTGCCGTGAAGGATCCGCTGGTCGGGCCTCTGGCTGCCATTGCCTCGGGGATCCTGGTTTCCCGCTTCGTAACGTTCCAGCAATCCGAGCTTCTTCTCGCCATCGCTGCCTTTCTTGTGCTCGGCGTGGTGGCCTTGCATGGCGGCTCGCGCGTGCTGGCCGGGACCTGCTGCTGCCTGGGCCTCTTTTTCGCCGGTGCGCTCACCGCTTTGGCGCACGCTCCCGGGCCTCCGCCGGAGCTCGACGCCGAAGGGCGCGAAATCGTCATCCTGGGCGGCTGCGTGGTGGAGCCTCCCGCCATCTCCGGCGAGCGCGAACGCTTTCTGCTGGAACTGGAGCCGGGCGCTCGCGCACAGGTCACTCTCTACACCAAGGGCGACGAGCCGCTCCCGGCGCTGAGGTACGGCCAGTTGATCGAGCTCGACGCGCGCGTTCGGAAACCGCGCAACTACGGCAACCCCGGCGCTTTCGACTACGCCCGCTACCTGGCGCGCCAGGACATCTTCTGGACCGCGTCCGGAGCCGCCAGCACCGTCCGCATCCTTCCGGGCCGTTGCGGTTCGCCGTTTCAAAAGGCCGTGATGGACCTTCGCGCCCTGATTCTGGCTCGCATCGAGCGCCTCTACCACGGCGACAATTACCGGAGCGGGATGATGCAGGCCCTCATGATTGGCCAGTCCTTCCAGCTCGAGCGAGTCTGGACCCAGTATTACCGCTCCACCGGCACCTTCCATGCCCTGGTCATCTCGGGGACGCACGTCGCCATCCTGGCCGCCTTTTTCCTCTTCTTTCTGCGCGTGTGCTTCGTTCCCGAGAGCCTGGCGCTGCTGCTCACGGTTCTGGCGGCGTGGTTCTACGCCCTGTTGACGGGCTGGCTGGCGCCGTGCACGCGCGCGGCCGCGGGTCTGACGCTGGTGCTGATCGCGGGCTACTTCTACCGCCAGCGCCGGGCCATCAACCTGCTGGCGGCGGTGGCGCTGGGCTTCCTGGTGTTCGACCCGGAGCAGTTGTTCGACGCCAGCTTCCAGCTCACGTTTCTGGCCGTGGCCTTCCTGGGCGCCTTCGCCATGCCGCTGATCCGGGCTACCTCCGGCCCGCTGGCGCGCGGCCTCCGGGATCTTGGCGATACCGACCGCGACATCCACTGCGCTCCGCGCGTGGCCCAGTTCCGAATCGAGATGCGCCAACTCGCCGAGACCGTGAGCCGCGTGGCGCATCTCCCTCCGCGGGCCGGCACGCTGGCGGTCACCGTGACCGGCCGGCTGCTGCTGTTCTTCTACGAAATCACGGTCATATCCGCCGTCATTCAAGCCGGCCTGGCGCTGCCCATGGTGGTCTACTTCCACCGCGTCGGCCTCTCGGGTCTCTCGGCCAACGCTTTCGTGGTTCCGCTAATGGGCCTGGCGGTGCCCGTCGGATTCGTCGCCGTCTTCACCGGGTGGGTGTGGGTCGCGAAGATCGCGGGCGTGCTGTTGTGGCTTTCCGAAAAGGTGGTGTACTGGCACGCCGGCATCGAACCTGACTGGCGCATCCCCACACCGCCAGTGTGGCTGGGTGTGGCCTTCTCGGCCGCGCTGATTGCCGCCGCCATCGCGCGCGGCCGCTGGTGGCGCATGGGGACGGGGCTGGCCGTGGGCGTGTTGCTGGCGCTGCTGCTGTGGCATCCCTTCCCGCCCGATATCCATCCCGGAGAACTGGAGATGACGGCCATCGACGTAGGCCAGGGCGACAGCATTTTTATGGCGTTCCCCGACGGAAAACGCATACTCGTCGATGGCGGCGGCATTGCCACATTCGGCCACCAAAGCAAGGCGCAGCTCGATATCGGCGAAGACGTGGTGGCGCCCTACCTGTGGGACCGCGGCATCCGCAGCCTGGATGTGGTGGTGCTCTCGCACGCTCACGAAGACCACATCGGGGGCCTTCCCGCGCTGGTGAGCGATTTTCACCCCAAGGAACTGTGGACCGGCGCCACCCCCGACAGCCCCACCTGGCAGACGCTGCGCGCGAAAGCCGCTGCCAACGGCGTCAAAATCGTGCCCATGCATTTTCCGCGCCGCTTCGCCTTCGGCGGCGCCGAAATCGAGGTCCTCGCCCCGCCCCCCGATTACGTCCCTACGGACAGCCCCAGGAACGACGACTCGCTGGTGCTGCGCGTGGGCTACGGGCGCAACGGGTTCCTGCTCAGTGGAGACGCGGAGCGCCCCATCGAGCGCGACATGCTGGCGGAGGATGAAATTCGGCGCACCGACGTCCTTAAAGTGGCGCATCACGGCAGCCGGACTTCCAGTACCGAGGATTTCCTGAGCGCCGTCGAGCCGGTTTTCGCGGTGATCTCAGTGGGGCTCGATAACAGCTACGGCCACCCCAACCGCGATGTTGTGGAGCGCCTCCGCCAGCATCACGCCGTGGTTTACCGCACCGACCAGGACGGCCTCATCACCGTCCGCAGCGACGGGTATCGTCTGCACGTCGAGACTACTACTTTTCCGGCGGCAGAATCTTCAGGTTCCCCGGCAGGGCGAACAAGTCGTCCTTGAGGCCGCGGTTGATCACTATCGAGTCCGAATAAATCTCGAGGATCTTATCTCCATTGCGCTCGCGCACAGTGGCGCCCGGCCACTGGACCCCGCCGCCCACATTGCGGAAGTTCGAAAAAACCGTCACCTCCGTGTCGAAATCCTTGTATTCCGGGTTGCGGCGTTTGAACGACTGCCGCGTGGGCAGTTTGGTGAGCTGGTCGAAATAGACCGTCACGGTGAGGTTGGCGGCGTCGGTGATGTCCACAATCTCCACCGGCCGGTTCTCGTACATATCCGTTCCCTGCGAGTAGAAGCTCAGCCCCGGCTCATCCAGCCGCTGCCGCAGAATGTAAAAGATGTTTCGCAGCATGCTGTCCTTGAAGTTGGCATAGCGCAGGCCGGTCAGCGGTTGGGCGCCGCGATAGGTGACCTCCCACGCGCCGTTTTCCGTGAACAGCACGATGCTGTCTTCGTTCTTGCCTTGGGCGTCCCGCTCCCGTAAGGCGATCTGGCCGGGGACCGGCGCCAAATAGCGCGTGTAGATTTTGACTATCGCCAAGCCGGAGATCTGTTCGCGGTAAAACCCATAACCCCGCCCGCTCTCCACGCGATCCTGCATGTGCAGAAAGGCGTCGCCGCCGAGGGCCTGCAAGGCCTCGTAGACCACGCGCTTTCCACGCTCGGCGGCGGTCTCCGCGGCGGCGGAAGCCAGCGTGAAGCATGCCAGCAGAATCGGAAATCTCCAGTTCATGGCCGTTTTTGGATCTCCTCGAGCTGAATTCCGGAGTTGACCTTGAAATCGGTCACCGTCACTTCGGCGTATTTCCGTCCGCCCTGCATGACCGCAATCCTGTACGGCACCTTCACCCCGGCAATCTCCTGGAAGTCCGACCAGGCCTCCTCCACCGGAATCGGCGGTCCGCCGGCGCGCGCTACTTCGTAAAGCGCCCGCTGCGGCAGCCGTGTTTCGGCATCGAACTCCAGCCTCGCGGTCTGGCCGGCGGCATCGGCGATCTCGATGGTGTTGTCGTCCAGCGCATTAACGGTGCGCCCCTCGATGCGGTCGCTGAGCAGCAACCGGAAGTACAGCCGGAACAGGTCGCCCTGCACTTGTTTCAATTGCGCGCCGGCCAGCGGCCCCCGCCCTTGCGGCGCGGCGATCCAGCCCACCTTGCCGTCGCAGAAAGCCGCTATCTTTCCAGAGGGCAGCACGGTGTCCTGACGGAAATAGGAGGGAGCGATCCAGCGGTCGGTTTCCTTCACCAGCATGCCTCCGGCGGAGGGCTCGATCTGGAATTCGAAGGACTGGATGTAATCCTTCACCGCCGCCAGTGGGCCGGCGCCCCCGACAGCCTGCTGAGCGCGCGTCAGAAGCTGCTTGCCCTTCTCGAGGCTGGCAGCGTCCCCATTGGCCGCTTCCAGCTTCTCTTGCGGGATGGTCAGGTCGATGGTATGGACCGGGCTGCCCAGCTTGTCCAGCGGACGTCCGAAGTCATCCGGGTTTCCCACGGCCACGGTAATAAAGGCAGCCGGATTCAAATGCTCCTTCGCCACTCGCAGCACGTCGGCGCGCGTCACCGCCTCGAGCGCTTTCTGGTACTGCTCGATGAAATCCAGGGGGTATCCGTAATACTCGTACGTCAGCATCCGTCCCAAGGTCTTGGCCCTGGTGTCGTACGCGAACACGAGGCTGTTGAGGGCGGTGTCCTTGGCGGTCTTGAGTTCTTCCTCCGTCACCTCCGACGTTCGTATGCGGTCCACCTCTTCCTGAATTGCCTGGAAGGTCTCGACCGTGGAGAGCGATTTGGTGCCGCCCGAGATTTCGAACAACCCGGGGTGGTCGTAGTTCGCGTCCCAGTCCGCGCCGATGTCGTAAGCGTCTCCCATCTTCGTACGGACGCGCTCGACCAGCCGGCTGCGGAACCCCCCGCCCAGAATGTCGGCCATGATCACCAGCGCCGGATAGTCCTTGTCCTTGAACTCGCCGCCCAGTTGGCCGATCGAAAAGAACGTTTGCGTGACGTCCTTCTTCACCGCCAGATAGATGCCCGGCGCCGGCTTGCCGGCGACCTTGGGGAACTCCGGCACGGGCGGCTGCTCGACGGTCCAGTCCGAGAAGAGCTTCTCGATTCTGGCCTTCATGTCGGCGGTATCGAAGTCGCCCCACACACCCAGCACGATGTTCGCCGGGAAAAAGTAACGCTTGTAAAAGTCCTGAAGATCGGCGCGGGTGATGCGGTCCACCGTGGCGTATTCGATATCCCATCCGTACGGCGTATCTTTGCCGTACACGATGTCGGCGAATTCGCGCTCCGCCACGTCGTGCGCGTCGTCGTTACGGCGGGCGATGGCGCCGCGCAACTGCGTCCTCGCCAGGGTAATCTTCTCCGGCCGAAACTCGGGAGCGGTGAGCACGTCTTTGAAAACGCCCAGCACTTCATCGGTGTTCTCCTTCAAGGCGGAGAACGAGACGCTGCCGTTAGTCTCGCCGATGTCGCTTTCCACGCTGGCCGCGATGTCTTCCAGTTGCGCGTCCAACTGCTCGCCGGTCTTGGTCGTGGTGCCGCCGGTGCGGATCACCATGCCGGTCATGGTGGCCAGGCCGATCTTGTCCGCGGGATCGAACAAGTTCCCGGTTCGCACCCGCGCCACTCCGTGGATTATCGGGAGCTCGTGGTCCTCGAGCAGATAAAGCTTCATGCCATTGGGCAGCGTGAAAGTGGCCACCTTGGGAATCCGGATGGGGCCCAGCGGCGGAAACTTGAGGTCCTTGTAGGAAGGAACAGCCGCCGGTCGCGCCGCCGTCCGACCCGCGGCCGCGGCCGCCGCGCCGGTTGCGGGCTTATTGGACGCGGGCGAAGCGGACGGTAACTGCGCGGCGACCGAAACGGCCGTGATGAGCAGGGTGACCAGCGTCTTTTTCATTGCCGGCCTCCCGGGGTGACCGCCACGCCTGGCTGTGCGATATATGCCACCGTGCGGCTGGGCACCACGAAGTACTGGCGGGCCACCCGCTGCACATCGTCGGCCGTCACCTGGTTGAGGTCGTCGATGGATGTGAACAGTTTGCGCCAGTCGCCGTAGCTGGCATAGTAGGTGGCCAGCATTCGGGCCAGCCCCGCGTTATTGTCCAGGCGGCGGATCACCCCGGCGCGCGCCTTGGTCTTCACACGCGCCAGCGTTTCCGCGTCCACCTTCCGCGCCTTGAAGCGGCCGAGGAGATCGTCAAGCGCCTTTTCGTCCTCGTCCACGGTGTGGCCTACCGAGGGCACCAGGAAGAACACGAACAGGTTGGGGTAGCGGCCGTCAGGGTAGGTGGCGCTGGCCTGGGCCACCAGCGCGATTCTCTTCTCCTGTACCAGTTCCTTGTACATCAAGCCGGTCCGGCCGCTGGAGAGGATCAGGGAGATGACGTCGAAAACCGGGTCTTCCTTGGCGTACTGGTCGGGCCGCTTGTAGGCGATGGCCACAATCGGCTGAGTGGGCGACTCCACCACGGCAGTCTTGGGTCCCGGCTGGGGTGGCTCCTCGGTGTGCAGCCGCGGCGGCAGCGGCCGCGCGGGCAGCGGGTTGAAGTAACGCTCGGCCATGCGTCTGGCTTCCGCCGGGTTCACGTCCCCCACAATCGCCATGGTGATGTTGGCCGGGACGTAGTACTTATCGAAGAACTCCTTGGCCTCGGCGCGCCGCAGGCTGACGATGTCGCTGGGCCATCCACCCGGCGGATTGCGATAGGGGTGGGCCGCGAACGCGGTGGACAGCAAGTCCTGGGTGAGCTTGCCCTGCGGGTCCGATTCGACGCGCATGCGGTGCTCTTCCAGCACCACGTCGCGCTCCTTGTAGAACTCGCGGAACACCGGCCGGAGGAAGCGCTGCGACTCCATCAGAAACCAAAGCTCGATGCGGTTGGAAGGCAGGCTGTAGTAATACTCGGTGGAATCCAGCGAGGTGCCGGCGTTCACACCCGCGCCCCCGTTGGTTTCTATGATGCGGAGATAATCGTTCGGCACCACGAAGGCTTCCGCGCCGTCGATGGCCATCTTCAACTGCGCCTGGAGCACGCCGATCCTGGCTTCGTCGGCTTTGGGTCCCTTGTTGCGCTCGGCCTCCAGGCGGTCGTACACCTCCTCAATGGCATCCAGGGCCTTCTTCTCGCTCGGCCAATTCACGGTCCCGATGGTTTCCGTGCCCTTGAAGGCCATGTGCTCGAACATGTGGGCGATGCCCGTTTCACCGGACGGATCGTCCACCGATCCGGCGTTCACATACGTGTGGAATGAGACCACCGGGGCCTCGTGCCGCTCAGCAACGATGAAATGCAGTCCGTTGGAAAGGGTAAACTCGGTGACTTTTTTTTCAAATTCCTTGAGGTCCTGCGACGGGAGACAGATGACCGCCGTCAGCAGGATGGCGCAGAGACGAAGTGCTCTCACGATGGTCGCCGCTCCTGGGCTTCTTTGAGGATACCAAGGGCGGCCGGGCGCGGTCCTGGACCGGCGGAACTACTTTCCTGAAGTGTAGCTGGCGTACAGCGCCGCAATGCCGGCGGATTGAACATCGCCCGGGTGGACGATCACCCGGTAGCGGTAGCGCAGCGCTTTGCCGGGCTCGACCGTCTGCGAGCCGTTCTGCGACCGGTCGTTGGTGAAAGCCGACACGCCGAACGGGTTGGCGGCAAATAAGCCGTATCCGCGCGCGTGCCAGCGAACCGGATGGCGCGGGTTCTCGGGGTGGTCGAGGATCGCCACCCCGACCTTTTCGTCGCCGATGGTCCCCGAGTAATCGCACCAGTTGGAGGGCTTGCCCCAAACCTGACTCTCGCCAGTAAGTCCGTCGGCATTCACAATCTTCCCCGTGCCACCCTGCTCATCCAGGACGGGGCGGAGCCGGATGCCAAACGCGCCATCTTTGTTGTCGCCCCACACTACGATTTGCACGGAAGTCAGCGTGATGTCAAAGTCGATGATGCGCAGCTTCGGGTCCGCATGGAAGGTCATGACCCGATCTTCGGTGAGCACCACGTTCCCCTGGCGGTCGGTCCAGTCGAATGTGGCCGCCAGCGACCCCTGGTCCTTGCCGCTCTTGACCTGGCCCACCTTCTTCAACACCATCTTGCCGCGCTTGGGAGGCTCGGTGTAGCTGGCCTCGTTGTTCCAGAAGTCGATGCCATTGACGCTCTCGTGCGCGAACCAGATGCCGCGCTGGTGGGGGTGATCCTTCGGCGCCTTCTCTTCTTCGGCCACCTTTTCCATGGGCCACGCGCGAGTTACGTAAGTGCCGGTCGCCGCGCGCACCGGCCAGAGATACGGTTTAGTGACTTCCTGACCGGTCATGTAGAAAGTGCTGTAAGGTTTGCCGCCGATCTCGATTTCGATCTTGTCGGAGCCGGGCGTGATCTTAACTTGCGCCGCGGCGGAGAGGGCCAACCAGGCAGCGGAGAAAAGGATCAGCAGTCCACGTTTCATGTTGCTCACACCTTCTCGGGAACGATGTAGGGTTTGCGATAGACCCGCGTCGCCAGCTTGTTGGCTTCCGGATCGTTGACGCAAGTCAGTGTCTGGGGGTCGAAATGAATGGTGCGGCCCAGCCGGTAGGAGATGTTAGCCAGGTGGACCAGAACCGTGGAGGCCGCGCCTTCCTCGATTTCGCAGTTGAGTATTTCGCGCTTGTGAGCGCGCACGGCGTCCAGGAAGTTCTGGAAGTGGGTGTCGTTCTTGGTCGCCGTCGGACCGGGTTTCTGCTCTTTGCCGATAAAGCTGAAGTACTTATTGTAGTTGTCGATCACCAGGTAGCCGTTGGAGCCGTAGTAGAGGTTGCCGACGATGTTGCTGCCTCCAGGGGCGGAACTCGGGTATTCGCGGTTGGTGATCCAGTGGCGGACTTCGAACTCGAGCATCCTGGTCTTGCCCTTCTCGTTGAACTCGAAGGAAGAGTTCAGGGTGTTGGGGGTCTCCTGGTCGTCGTCGAACATGAAGTGCCCGCCGATGGCGCTGGCTTTGACCGGATACTTGACGCCCAGGCCCCAGCGCGCTTTGTCCATTTCGTGAATGCCCTGGTTGCCGATATCGCCGTTGCCGGTATCCCAGAACCAGTGCCAGTTATAGTGGAACCGGTTTTTCGTAAACGGACGCATCGGCGCCGGTCCGGTCCAAAGGTCGTAATCCACGCCCGCGGGGACATCGGAGACCGGCGTGCGTCCAATGGTGTCGCGCGTTTTGTAGCACAGCCCGCGAGCCATGTAGACGTCGCCGATGAGGCCCTCGCGCATCTTCTGCACGCCTTCCTGCAAAGCCGTTGACGACCGGCTCTGGCTGCCCTGCTGCACGATGCGGTCGTACTTGCGCGTGGCCGCCACAATCTGCCTCACTTCGAAGATGTTGTGAGTGCAGGGCTTCTCCACATACACATCCTTGCCCGCCTGGCAGGCCCAGATGGTCTGCAGAGCATGCCAATGGTTCGGCGTGGCGATGGAGATGGCGTCAATGGACTTGTCGTCGAGGATCTTGCGCATATCCTGAAAGCCCTGCGGGGCTTTTTTCCCGCTGGATTCCACGCGCTTCACGAAACTGGCCATGTGCGACTGATCGACATCCGAAATGGCCACCAGTTCCACGTTGGGCAGGGTTGTCCATTCCCTGAGATGGCTGCCTCCGCGGCCTCCGCACCCCACAATGGCGATGCGCACAGTGTCGTTGGCACTTGCCAGCACGCGCTTTCCGGCAGTCAACGCCGCCGCGGCGCCCATAAGAAAGTATCTTCGATCCATAAATCTCCTCGCTAACCGGGCACAATCCTCCCCGGCTCCGCTCAAATGGCTCACTGGGATGGCGGGGCAATGGGGGCGAAGGTTACCCTCCGCTATCTTACTGTGCGTACCGGCAACGGTAACTTCCAGATGTCGGCGGCGGTTTCTTCGGTGGCCTTCCTGGCACCGCCGAGTGCATTGCCTTCGAGCACGATGCTCTTTAATTCACCCGGAGCCACCGCCAAAAACGTGCCCGTGCCCGCAAGAGCCCTGCTCGCCCGCACGATGGCGTCCGGGCAGCGGTCCAGCCGCACGACAGGACTTCCCGCAACCGGTGTGCGCGTGGATACCTGGTCCAGCTCCAGATCCTTGGAATCCCGTATCAGGAAAGCCGGTCCGAATTCGGGGTTCACCTGCACGTTGTGCAGTTCCAGGTCAAGCGTGTTGTATGCCCGCATTCCGACTGTTCCGGATGCCGTCACATTGCTGATCTGCAATCCCGTAACCGGCATTTCCGGCAGGCCCTGGATATCGATTATCACCGGCGAGTGCTTGATCGTCATATTACTGATGGCGATGTTGCGAAATACCGGCGTCCGCTGCGAGACCGGTTCTTCGGGCGTCCTGGTGTAGTAGTTGGTAACGTTGATCGCTTCTTCCACGGAATCCATGGTCCAGTTATCGAGCCTGACATTTTCGATCACGCCCCCGCGCCCGCGCGTGCTCTTGATGCGCACTCCTTTTTCGGTGCCCTGGCAGACGATGTTACTGGCCACAATATTGTGGATGCCGCCGGAGGTCTCACTGCCCAGCACCACCGCCCCGTGTCCGTGGTGCACCGTGCAATTGGTGATGGCGACGTTGGCGGTGGGGCGGTTGACGCGCAGCCCGTCGGCGTCCTTTCCCGATTTCAGGCAGATGGCGTCATCGCCGGTGTCCAGGTAGCAGTTGGAAATCAGGACGTCCTGGCTGGAATCGATATCCATGCCGTCGGTGTTCACTCCTGGAAACGTCTCGATGGTGAGGCCGCGAATAACGACGTTCTGCGAATACAGAATGTGGATGGTCCACATCGGCGACCCCACGATGTGTATGCCCTCGATGAGAATATTCTTGCTCTCCATGGTGCGAATGAATGAGGGCCGGAGGGACGGCGCGGCTTTCTGGAAATCCTCCAGCGCCACCGGCTGCTTCAAGTCCAGCGCTTTCAAGATGCCCGCCCATACGGTCCTCGCCGCGGCGGCGTCCGGCTGGCGCACGAGGTTCATCCATTGGGCGTTGTCGGTGGTGATGGTTCCACGGCCTCGAATGGCGACATTTTCCAGGTCGTGCCCGCCGATCAGCGGCACCGGCGTGATGCATTCGGTGCCTTCCAGCCTCCCCTTGGTGTATGTAAGGCCGTCGCGGGAAGCCTCGAACCGCAGCACCGCCCCGGCGTCGATTTGCAATACCAGGTTGCTCACCAGCTCGATGGGCCCGGTGACATACTTTCCGGCGGGGACGTACACGGTGCCCCCGCCCGCGGCTTTAGCTGCCTGGATGGCGGAGTGGATGGCTGCCGTGGCGCTGGCCGAACCGTCATTGCGCGCACCGTAATCGAGAATGTTGAACCAGGGACCAGCGCCCCACGCGTTCGCGCCAGCCAAGAGACAAAGCGCCGGCAGAAGCCGGCATCGAGACAGTAAGTCCATGATCCCTCCAGATCTCCAGGATAGGATTGCAGTTTACCGCAATCCAGCGACACTGTTAGGATACGGCAGGTCCAGCACCTTGCTACAATCGATGCGATGCGGAAAGCCTTGGTAGGCAGCCCGGGCAACCTATGAGAGGCAAGCTTTACCTGAAGAGGCTGGTTCTAGTTGCGGCGGCTGCATCCGCGGCGGTCGCTTTCCAGGCGGACAAAGACTCGGAAGTGGCGCGCTGGAAGCAGGAGGCCGCCAGAGTCACCATCATCCGGGACGATTGGGGCATCGCGCACGTCCACGGAAAAACCGACGCCGACGCGGTCTTTGGCATGGAGTACGCGCAGGCCGAGGACGACTTCAATCGCGTCGAGACCAACTACGTCACCTCGCTGGGGCGCCTGGCGGAGGCCGAGGGGGAGTCGAGGATCTATCAGGACCTGCGGATGAAGCTCTTCATAGACCCCGCGGAGCTGAAGAAGGACTACGCGGCCAGCCCAGCGTGGCTGCGAAAACTCATGGACGCATTTGCCGACGGCCTGAATTACTACCTCTACAAGCACCCCGAGGTGAAGCCGCGGGTCATCCGGCGATTCGAACCATGGATGGCGCTGAGCTTCACCGAGGGGAGCGTTCCCCTGGGCGGCGACATCGACAAGGTCAATCTCAACCAGCTTGCGGCGTTCTACGGCAAGAATCCCGCGAGTCAGGCGCCCGCGGCGGAGGAGTATGAGCTGGATCCCGGCGGATCGAACGGCGCGGCCGTGGCGCCCTCAAACACGGCTGGCCATCACGCGCTGCTGCTGATCAATCCGCACACCTCGTTCTATTTCCGCTCGGAGCTGCAAATGGCCAGCGACGAGGGCCTGAATGCCTACGGTGCGGTGACGTGGGGCCAGTTCTTCATCTACCAGGGGTTTAACGATCGCGCCGGGTGGATGCACACTTCGAGCGGCGTGGACGCGGTGGACGAGTACCTGGAAACCGTGGTGAAGAAGGGCGACCGGTTCTTCTACAAGTACGGGAGCGAGGAGCGCCCGGTGGCGGCAGCGGAGGTCACCGTGCCGTACCAGACCACCGGCGGGATGGCGGAGAAGAAATTTACGACTTACCGCACGCATCACGGGCCCATCGTGCGCGAGCTGGACGGCAAGTGGGTAGCCATCCGGTTGATGCACGAGCCGGTGAAGGCGCTGACGCAATCCTACACGCGCACCAAGGCGAGGGACTACAAGGCGTACCGGCAGACGATGGAACTGAAGGCCAACTCGTCGAACAACACGATCTTCGCGGATGCCGATGGGGACATCGCCTACTTTCACGGCAACTTCATTCCCCGGCGCGATACCAGCTTCGACTGGACCAAGCCGGTGGATGGCAGCAATCCGGCGACCGAATGGCAGGGACTGCTTTCGGTGGACGAGACGCCGCACCTGCTGAACCCCAAGAGCGGCTGGCTCTACAACTCCAACAACTGGCCGTGGTCGGCGGCGGGGCCGAGCAGCCCCAAGAAGGAGGACTATCCGCCTTATGTCGAGACCGGCGGCGAATCGGCGCGCGGGCTGCACGCCATCAGGGTCCTCGAGAACAAGAAGGATTTCACGCTCGACTCGCTGATTGCAGCGGCGTTCGACAGCTACCTCACGTGGTTTGAGAAGCCCATCCCGGCGCTGATTAAGGCGTGGGATGAGACACCGGCCTCCCATCCGCTGAAAGCGAAAACCGCCGGGCAGATCGCCATGCTGCGGAGCTGGGACTTGCGCTGGGGAGTGAATTCGGTACCCACGTCGCTGGCGGTGTTCTGGGGCGAGGATATACGGCGGCGAGCCCAGGCGTCCGCCGCCGACAACATCGCCAAGGCGCCGGCGGAGGAACTGCTGCAATCGCTGGCGGCGGCGTCCGACAGGCTGAAGGCCGATTTCGGAACCTGGAAGACGCCATGGGGCGACATCAACCGGTTCCAGCGCTTGAACGACGATATCGCGCCGCGTTTCGACGACGCGGGGCCGAGCATTCCGGTGGGCTTCACATCCGCGCAGTGGGGCTCGCTGGCGTCATTCGCGGCGCGCGCATACCCAGGGACGAAGAAGTGGTATGGCGCCAGCGGGAACAGCTTCGTGGCGGTGGTGGAGTTCGGCAAGACCGTGCGGGCCAAGGCGGTGACGGCCGGCGGAGAAAGCGGCCATCCGGCGTCCCCGCATTTCAACGATGAAGCCCGGCGGTACGCCACCGGCGACTTGCGGGAGGTTTACTTCTACCGCTCGCAACTACAGAGGCATACCGAGCGCGAGTACCATCCGGGGGACTGAGCCGGCGCGGAAGCGGTGGCTTTCGTGGCGGCGCCTCCGACAGGCTGGCGGCCGATTTCGGCTCAAGTACCGTGCCAGTACCGGCATTACTGTTACTTTCGCCAAAGCGCAAGCATAATAAACTCGTTCCGGAGAAAAACGAGACGAGATTATGGCTTCCGGCAGCGCTTGGGACCAAGAAAGCAAAAAACTTGAAAGCATAGCGGGGGACCGGCGCTTCGACCGGCGGTATTCGATCCTGCTGGACTTGCAGTGGAAACTGATTCACCGGAAACGGGTTCTGGATGCGGGGGCGGGCAAAACCCTGGATGTCTCGGGCGGCGGCGTTCGGTTTGAATCCGGCCGGACATTGCCCAAGGGATTGAAGGTGGAGCTAGCCATTTCCTGGCCGATACTCTTGCGCGGCCTGGCCCCCATGCAACTCGTGGTGCAGGGCCGGATTTTGCGCTCGGAGGGCGGCCGAACCGCCATCCGAATGATTCAGCACGAGTTCCGGACCGTGGGAATATCCACCCACCTGGGCAGTGCGCCATCCAAAGCCGGCCGTCCTCACATGCCTTTCCTGCCGAACATCAACGCCATGGCCAGTCTCCGAAAGATCCAGTAGATCGTGTCCTTTCGGTAAGCCTGAGTAGTCGTGGTGGCGGGGGAACGATCCGAAGGCACATTGACGAGTAACTCGCTGAACGGCAACCAGTCGCACGATCGATTCTGTCAGAAATCACGTTTGGTTATGACTCGCACTGCGATCCAAGTCAGCAGGACAGCCACGGACAACCAGACTGCGGCCACTGCCCACGGAAATGGACCAACGAGCAAATTTGTATCTGGATTGAAATACTCTGTGCCCATCATGAACGCAAGCGGACTGAAAATTCGCAATTTCTTGTCGCCGAGCATTGCGGCAATTGCCAGCATAGTTCCAAAACTTGCCACTGCGGGCGTGTACTCTCCAGAAAGCGTTGAGGAGGCCAGCAGGGAGACCGCGAAAAATACGGAACCGCCAGTCAAAAGCAGCAATAAATGAAAGGCGGTCTGCGGGAGCGAAAAGGTCTTGCCCAGAATGCTCGCGACAAGATACATGGCGCACCAGGGCAGGACTGCAAGGATAAGGCCCTGAAAGGCTCCCGCGGCGATTCGAACGGCCATTGTCTTTTGTCTGCTGACGGGAAGCGCGAGAGTGAAGGGCGCGGCTCCGAGTGCCTCTTCTCGCAGAAGGCCGCCCATCATCAGCAGAATGACCGCGAACACCCACATGAGCGCCAGCAAGGCGTGGCCTTCGGAAAGCACATAGTTGTAATAGCGGCCATCCACCCAGGATGTCGCTTGCCTTTCGCCATGGAAGACACTGTACGAGCAAAGGATGAGTATCCCCGCAAGACAGATTGAAAATCGTGTGCGCGTCTCCAGCCACGCCTTATACCAGAGCATCAGTCAGTTCTCCTTCACGCGGTCCAGAAACATTTCCCTCAAGCCGATTGGCGCCACCTCGATGGAGTTGACATCGTGCATCCGTGCCCGTGCCACCACCTGCTCCGCGTTCCCACTCACCAGAACGCGCATCTGGCAGCCTTGTGCCTGAATGCGCTCGACGCCGGGGATCTGGAATTCGGCCTCGTTGGGGGCTGCACCGAAAACTATGTCAATCTGCCGGTAGGACTCGCGCAAATCGTCCAAGGACGCGTTCATCACGAGCTGGCCTTTATGAATGATGCAAACGCGGTCGGCAACGCGTTCCACCTCGGCAATCTGATGCGACGAAAAGAAGACCGCCGTCCCTTCGCCGCACTGTGCAACCATAGCTTCGAGCAACTGCTCGACGCCGACAGGATCAAGGCCATCGCTGGGCTCATCCAGTATCAACAGTTCAGGCTTTCGCGCGAATGCCAGTAGCAGCGCCAGTTTGCGCCGCATGCCCTTCGAGAGCGCCTTTACTTTTTGGTTCAACGGTAGCGCCCAGGATCGCAGCAGGCTCTCTTCAACATCGGAACGCCACCCTGAATGGAAAGACTTAGTGAAGCGAACGATCTGCGCGACGGTCATGTAGTCGTAGAGGCGTTGGCTCTCGCTCACATATGCCACGCGCCTGCGGATTGCCAGACTTTCCGCGGGATCCCTAATGCTGTAACCGAGAATCGTGCCACCTCCTCCTGTCGGCGAGATCATGCCGAGCAGCATTTTGATGGTAGTTGTCTTACCTGCTCCATTGAGGCCGAGAAAGCCGGTGATAGAACCAGCAGCCACTGACATGGTTAGATTGCATACAGCGCTGGTATTCCCGAAGCGCTTGCTCAGGTCATGCGTTTCGATTACGGGCAAGATGTTCATCGTTTTGCGCTGATTTCGGCTCCACGAAAAAGAACCGTCTCGAACAGTCTCCAGATTTGGTCATCCTGTAATCCGCCTGCGCGCAAGTCTTCCACGAGACATTCGGCTTTTCTCCTCGCCGCCTGCACCCGGTCTGCGATGGCGCGGGAGCGGCGGTTAATGCTGAGAAATGCGCCAGAGCCTTGGCGCAATTCCAGCAGTCCCTCATGCTCCAGTTCGGAATAAGCCTTGGCGACGGTATTGGGGCTGACCACCAGTTCTTCTGCCAGCGTTCGAATTCCCGGCAACTGATCCCCATCCTGCATTACGCCGTTTTCCGCAGCGTGGCGAATCTGCTGCATCAGTTGCAGATATAGAGGTTGTCCAAGCGCTGTGTTCAGTTTGAAGAAGATCATCGAACTGTGCTGCAATCAGGATACAGCGGTACAGCATTCGTGTCAATCCGTCTACTTCTGCTCTATCGAGGCCGCCAAGGACATGGCCGTCCTCACAGGTGGTGTCATCCGCACCGTGCACGCAGCCGGGGGCGGCTTGGCTCCAGCCCTAACTAGCGCGTCCGCCTGACGACGCCCGCTTCCATCGGGGCGGCCGCTGGGCCGGGCGCACCCACGGGACCCGGGACGTCCGTGGAACCCGGGGTCTCCGGGGTCGCCGGCTTGCGAGGCGGCCGGCGGTCCAGACGGTTGGCGATGAACTCCTCACGCATCTTGTGCTGGCGCGGCGTCCCCGGCTTGCCCTCCAGCGCAGCCCACTCTTCCGCGGTGATCTCCTGAATCGCGGGCAGATATTTCTGGTAGTAGTTGCGCAGCCGCTCCTGTACCGGCTTGAGGGCCGAATGGTACAGCAGAAACAGCACCTCGTCCGGCGCCGCCGGGGAGACCAGGCGGTACACCTGCGAGGCCTTTTTCATGCGCGCCGAACGCAGCGCCGTCTCCAGCTTTCGGGCGCGAGCTTCCAGCTTCTGCCACTGATCCACCTGCGTCTTGGGCATCTCCGTGGTGGCGATCAAGGCCTGCTTTTCCTTGGGCGTAAGCCTCTCGGTGAGGGCCCACAGGAACGGTCCCAAACGCGCCGTGCGCGAACGGGCGTCGTCGGGCAGCAGGCGGCTGATCCTTTCAAACCTGGTGATACCGGGCAGGTTGATCTTGGGACCGGTCAGAGCGGGCGAAAACAGCGTCAGCAGTCCGGCCTCGCTGAGCGCCCGCAGAATGTCGGCGGGATTGTCTTCGGCGGCGATGCGTCTGAGCTCCTCGGCCAAGGCCCGCGGCGGAATCGTCTTCTCCACTCCGGCGTCGCGCGCGTTGGCCACCTGCATCTGGGTGCGCTCCTCCACCGTGAAGCCCAGGCGCACGCGGAACCGAACCAGGCGGAGCAGCCGCGACGGATCGTCGTAAAAGCCGTACGCGTTAACCGCGCGAAGCTCGTGACGCTCGATATCCGCCAGCCCGTTCATAGGGTCGAGCAGAAGCCCCCGCGAAGCCTTGTTTAGCGACAGCGCCACCGCGTTGCACGTAAAGTCGCGGCCCCTGAGGTCCTCCTGGATAGTGGCCGGGGTCACTTGGGGCTTGCCACCCGCGCGCGCGGATTTCTCCTGCCGCGACATGGCAATCTGTGCCGTGACGCCGGTGGGGAACACCAGTTCCGCGCTCTTGCGGTTGTCATCCTCCAGCACCGTCTTGGCGGCGGCATTCTCACAGAGGGCTTTGGCCACCTTTAGCGCGTTGCCTTCCACGGCGAAGTCCAGGTCGCGGATGCGGAATCCGGCCAGCATGTCGCGCATCGCGCCACCCGTCAGGAACAAGTTGACGCCGGCCTGTCCAGAAGCCGTCTGTACCTCTTCCACCACCCGGTTCTGATCCGGACTCAGGTGGCTCTCCAGCATGTAGATGTAGTCGCTCATCGCAATCCTGCCCGAAACCGGTCTCCGCTCAGGCTCGGGGATGGTGTTTTTCTACAGTGTCCCGAAGCCTCGACCGCATGACGTGCGTATAAATCTGGGTGGTCGAGATGTCGGCGTGCCCTAGCATGACCTGCACACTACGAAGGTCGGCCCCGCCCTCCAGCAGGTGGGTGGCGAAGCTGTGACGAAGCACGTGGGGCGAAAGCCCACGGAATATCCCTGCTTTTCGGCCGTATCCGGCCAGGAGCTTCCAAAACGCCTGGCGGGTGAGGCAGCCGCCGCGCGCGGTTATGAAAAGGTATCGGCTGGCCCTGCCCTTGAGCAAGGCGCCGCGGCCGTTGGCCAGATAATTCTCGACGGCGCGGACGGCATCCTTCCCGACGGGTACCAAACGCTGCTTATTACCCTTGCCGGTGGTCCGCAGAACCCCAAGGTCCAGGTTGAGGTCGCCAATCCCCAGCCGGCACAACTCCGAGACCCTCAAGCCGGTGGCATAAAGCAATTCCAGCATGGCGCGATCGCGCAGACCGGTGGGACGAGAACTGTCCGGAACCGCTATGATTCTCTCGATCTCCTCTAAATTCAAAAACTTAGGAATCGTCTGCCATTGCCGCGGCGTGCGCAAGTGCTCGGTCGGGTCACACTCTACGAGCCCTTCCCTCAGGAGAAAACCGTAGAAGTTTCGGAGAGTGGTAAGATGTCTGGCGATGGACCGGCTGCTCAAACCAGATTGGTATAAATGATCCAAATAATGGCGGAGCGTTTCCGTGCCGGGCAGTGCCGCACCCTCTCCCAGAAAGTTGCTAAACCTTGAAAGATCAGTGGCATAGGCCTCCACTGAGTTGGCGGAGAGACCGTTCTCCAGACGGCAGAAGTTCAAGAATGCGGTCATCTGGTTGCGGAAGCGGGCGGAATTTGCGTTCAGCACTCCAGACATCGTGCCAATGATACAATAAGCGCCGAAATGATTGAAACATAGTTGTTGTAAAAGAGGCAAGATTTGGCCAGTTCCACCACCAAGAAAGCCGTCATCCGAAGATTCCAGAAGGAACCGCTGGCCGGGTACATCAATCCGACTTCCTACCTCAAGCCGGGTGGAGTGGATCTGCTCTCGGCGCTGGGCAACGTCGCGACCGTCCCCTACGAGGAGATCAAGACGATCTCTTTTGTGCGCGATTTTGAGGGCGCCGGGGAAACCGGGCGGCGGGTCTTTAATACCCGCCCGAAAATGGAGGGGCTGTGGGTGAGCCTGCAGTTCCGGGACGGCGAAGTGCTGGAGGGAATCATGCCCAACAACCTGCTGCAACTGGAGCCATACGGGTTTATGGTGATTCCTCCGGATCCGTACAGCAACCAGCAACGGGTTTTCATTCCGCGGGCCGCGGTGCAGTCCGTCGAGGTGCTGGGGGTGGTGGGGAGTCCGCTGAAGAAGCGGAAGGCCAAAGCCGTTCCCAAGGAACAGATCGGGCTGTTCGACGAGTAGGCGCGCGGGGCTCGCGCAGATTTGTGGTCAAAAAGCGCACTTGCCGTATCGCCGAGACTGGCAAAACGAGATACAGTATACTAGTATTTAACACAAACGAGTCTCAGATGGAGGTTTTATGAAGTTCCGCAACCTGATCCTGGCGACCGCCGGGTTCCTGTTGTTTGGTTTCACTGCGCTGGCCCAGATCACGGCCATCGAAGGAGATGTGAAGGGCACGGACGGGAAGGCGCTGGTGGGCGCCGTGGTGAAGATCGATCGCTACGACATCACCGCACACTACAAGACCAAGACCGACAAGAAAGGACACTACTTCTACAACGGTTTGCCGCTGGGCAATTACAACGTCACGATAGAAGTAGACGGCAAAGATGTCGATCAGCAGAAGGGCATTAGGTCGAAGATGGGGGATCCCACCAACGTTTCTTTCGACCTACAGGCTTCCCAAAAATCCCGCGAGGCGACTCAGGCCGCGTTGCAGCAGGCCGCCGCAAGCGGCGGGTTGACCAAGGATATGGAGCGGGGCATGACCGCCGATCAGAAGGCCGCTTTGGAGAAGACCCTCAAGGAGCGGGAAGGGCAGTTGAAGCAGCACAAGGAGCTGAACGACGCCTTCAACGCCGGCATGACGGCTATGGCGGACAAGCAGTACGACCAGGCGGTTCAATCCCTGACCAAAGCCAGCGAGCTCGGTCCCACGGAATTGGCCGTTTGGGCCAACCTGGCGGACGCTTACATGAAGCTGGCGGCCACCAAGACCGGGCAGGAGTTCAACGATGCCGCACAGAAGGGCCTGGATGCCTACTCCAAAGCCATCGAGCTGAAGCCGGATGACGCTGCCACCCACAACAACTACGCCCTGGGGCTGGTGCAGGCCAAGAAGATCCCCGAGGCCCAGGCCGAGCTGACTAAAGCCGCGCAACTCGACCCGGCCAATGCCGGCAAGTATTACTACAATCTCGGCGCTGTGCTGACCAATGCCAACCAGGGCGATGCTGCGGCCGAGGCGTTCCAAAAGGCCATCGCTGCCGACCCGAAGTATGCCGAGGCCTATTATCAATATGGCGTCTACCTGGTGGGCAAGGCGGCATTGGGGGCCGATGGCAAGGTGACGCCGGTTCCCGGAACCGTGGAGGCATTCCAGAAGTACCTCGAGCTGGCTCCCGACGGCCAGTTTGCGCAACCGGCCAAGGACATGCTGACCACCCTCAACGCCAGCGTGGATACTTCTTATAAGAACCCCAACGCAAAACAGACGACTACTAAGAAGAAGTAGTACTAAGCTAGAGTCCGGGGCGGGAGCAGCGCGTCCCGCCCCGATTCCATGATCCGGCTCTTCTTTCGATTTATTGTCCTCCCCGTCGTGCTTTTCTACGTGGTGAGATCCCTCCTCAGGAGCATCATGGAAGGTTTCCGCTCGACTCCCGGGCCGCAGAGCGCGGCCCGGCAACCGCCCGCGGCGCGCTCCGGAGGGGAACTCAAGAAGGACCCGGTGTGCGGCACGTATGTCTCGACCGCCGCCAGCATCACGCGGACAGTCAAGGGAGAGGTCCTCTATTTCTGCTCCAAAGAATGCAGCGATAAGTACCGTTTGGGGTGAATACTGGTGGGGCAGACGATCGTTTTTCGTCGTCTGCCAACTCCGAGGCGTTTCTCGCGCCTGGCAGACCACAAAGAACGATGGTCCGCCCCACTAGCGCGAGCAGCAGGGGCTGGTAGTGACGATCTCGGGAAAGCCGGGCTGGTTGCCGGTATCGGCCGCGAAGTAGCGCTGTTCGGAGAGATTGCGATAGATGGCGCCGGCCACACCGGCCGCCAGGGCCCCGTTGTAGGCCCGGCTGCCCGCCAGCATGACCACGATGACGAGCTGATGATGCCCGACGTCGTTGAAGGAGCCGAACCATCCCATGTGGCTCGCGAGGCGGAAATCGGTGCAGGTGCCGGTCTTCCCGAAAACCGGCTCGTTGGGATCGTAGCCGGCGCGCCTGCCGGTGCCGTAATCGACCGCCGCGCGCATACCCATCCTGATATCGGTAATGCCGTTGGGGGCCAGTTCCAGCGGGCGCTTGACCTTGGGGGCGAACTGGTCGATTTCGGCCTGCGTGCGGGGGTATTGCAGGTAATAGAGCGTGCCGCCATTGGCGATGGCGGAGAGCAGCGCGGCCAATTCCAGGGGTGTAACCGTAATGCCCTCGCCAAAGCTGGTCATCATGCCGACGCCGCCGTTCTTGGGGGGCTCCGGCGGCAAAGCGCCGGGCTGTTCACCGGGGATATCGAGCCCCGCCTTTTCGCTCAGGCCGAGCATTTGCGCGTAGCGCGTGACGCGCTCGAAGCCCAGCCGCGTGCCCAGGATGTTGAAGTACTGATTGTTGGATTTGGCAATGGCGGTGGTGAGGGTGTAAGCGACGTGCCGGCCGGTGAAGACGGAAGTATCGCGGTCGACGATGTGCTCGCTCAGCGCGGCCAGCGCCGCCACCAGTTTGATGGTGGAGCAGGGCGTGAAGCCGGTCTTGAGACCCAGTCTCTGGTTGACCATAGTGAGGACGCGCCCGCTGGTGGGGTCCACCACCACCACGCTGCCGCTCTGCGGGCCAAGCGCCGCGACGGCCGCCCGGCGAATGGTGAGATCGTCGCCATCGACGTTATCGCCGTCCGTGGGATCGACGGGCGGAGACCGCTTCGCCAGGCTCTTCCTGGCCGGTGTGCGGGTGTTTTTTTTCGCCTGCGTGGCGCTGAGGCCGGCGTTCTGGAGCAACCCCCCCAGAAGCAGCGGGACAAGGAAGAGCTTTTTCATGTGCGGCTTCGTGTCACATCAGCTTCAATTTCAGACTGCCCGTCGAAGCCATTATGGAGGATGGGAGGGGGAGGCGTCAACCGAGCTATACTCGGTCCAGCAGTTGCTTCGTTCCTCCCGCCGGCGCGAGATCGCGTTCGATCTGTTCCAGAGTCTTGCCCTTGGTCTCCGGGACGCGGAGCAGCACGAACAGGAAGCCGCCGAAGCAGATGGCGGCATACACCCAGAACGTGCCGGCCGATCCCAGGGCGGAATTGAGAATCGGGAAGGTGAAGGTGAGCACGAAGCAGGCGATCCACAGCGCCGAGACCGAGACCGAGACTGCCAGGCCGCGAACGCGGTTGGGGAAGATCTCGGAGATCAGCACCCACGTCACCGGCCCCAGTGACATGGCGAAGCAGCCGAGGGTGCACAGCGTCAGAACGAGCACCGGCAGGCCTTTCAGCGAGAAGTGGTAGGCCAGCCCGAGCAACCCGTGCGAGGTGCCCACTCCCGCACAGCCGATGAGCATCAGCAGCCGCCGTCCGAACCGATCGACCAGGCCCAGGGCGACGAACGTGAATGCCAGGTTGATGGCGCCGGTGAGCACGATGTTGAAGAGGATATCGCTCACCCCGTAGCCAGCGCCGCGGTAGATCTCCTCGGCATAGTTGAGAATCACATTGATGCCGCTCCATTGCTGGAGGACCGCCAGGACCACTCCCATGGCCAGGGATCGCTTCACTCCCGGCGCCAGCAACTCAGACCAGCGCACGCGCGCGTGGGTCTCGGCGCCAATGGTAGTTTGGATCTCCGCCAGTGCCTGGCCGCCGTATGGCTCGCCGCCAATCCGTGCCAGAACGCGGCGGGCCAGGTCGTGCTTGCCGTTCTTCACCAGCCAGCGCGGGCTTTCCGGGACGAACCACGCACTCACAAAGAACACGACGGAAGGTAGAGCGACGGCGGTAAACATCCAGCGCCAGCCGTACTGGCCGTTCCACGACTGGCGAATCATTTCGGCGGTGGCCCCTACAGGGACTTTCCGGGCGATCAGCCAATTAACCACCTGGGCGGCCAGGATGCCGACTACGATAGTCAACTGGTTCAAGGACACCAGGCGGCCTCGCCAGGGAGCCGGGCTGACTTCAGCGATGTAAGTGGGCGACACGTTGGACGCCAGGCCGATGGCCACCCCGCCCATCATGCGCCACACTACGAACCACAGGAAGGCCGGAGCCCATCCAGTGAAAACGGAGGAGACCGCAAACAGGGATGCGGAGAGAATCAGCAGCCTCTTGCGCCCGAACCGGTCACTCAGCCCGCCCGCGAGCAGGGAGCCGAAGAGGCAGCCCAGCAGGGCGCAACTGTTGGCCCAACCGACGAGCTGCCCGGTGTTGAGCTCAAAATATTTCTCGTAGAACGGCTTGGCGCCTCCGATCACCACAAAGTCGTAGCCGAACAGGAGTCCGCCAAGCGCGGCGACAATCGATATGAGCCAGACATAGCGGGCGTTGTAATGTTCCACTTATCCTAAACTAGCCCGGTTCTCGCGCCGTGCAGCGTCGAGCATCTCCTGCTTCGACCGGATCCATTCTTCAGTGTTTTTCTGCTCGGCGGCGGCCCGCGAGAGCGCTTCGGCAACCACATCCGGCGCCGGCCCTCCGGTCGCCTGGCGAATCCGCACGAAATTCCTAGGGTCCAGAGCGCGCTCGACAAACGCCTGATCCACGCCCAGCGATGGATTCTGGCTCAGGAAGACTTGGGCGATGGCGGCGGGCCGGTCGTCCATGCCGGAGGCTTCGACCGCGCGGGCTACCAGCGTGTGGGCCTCGCGAAAGCTCATTCCCGTTCGGCGGACGAGCGAATCGGCCAGCTCCGTGACGGTGAGAAAATCCGCCGCGGCGCGGCGCGCCAGGTGGTCGCGATCGACCTGGGCGGTCGCCAGAAGGCCCGCCAGCAGCCGCAGAGCGCGCAAGGCGTCGGCGAACATGCTGAACACCAGCGGCTGGAGGTCGTCTTCGCTGTCGTTGATGTCGCCGAAAGGCGTGTTGTGCGCGCACAGCAACACCGCCTGCGCTTCGCCCAGCGCGCGGCTGGCCAGAATGCGCGCATGTTCCAAGGAGACCGGGTTGCGTTTCTGCGGCATGATGCTCGAAGACTGCACGAACCCGTCGGAAAGTCGCAGAAAACCGAACTCGCGCGTGGACCACAGCAGCAGGTCCTGCACGAACTTGCCGAGATTGACCATGGCCACGGCCACCGAAGCGGCCGACTCGGTGAGATAGTCGACGGAGGCAATGGCGCCGTAGGAGTTCTCGGCCAGCCCTTCGAAGCCCAGAAGGCGCGCGGTCATGCGGCGATCGATCGGGAATCCGGTGGTCGAGATGGCGCAGGCACCCAGCGGGCACAAGTTGACGCGCGCAAACGCGGCCTGGATGCGCGCCGAATCGCGTCCCAGGAATTCAATGGCGGCGCACAGATAATGGGCCAGGGTGGTGGGCTGCGCCGGTTGCGTGTGGGTGTGCGCCGGCATCACGGTTTCCAGGTTCCGCGCGGCCAGGCCGAGCAGCACGGCCCGCAGTTCGGCGATGGCCGCAGCCAGCCCCAGCAATTGCCCGCGCTGCGCCATCCGGAACAGAGTGATGTCGATATCGTTGCGGCTGCGCGCGGTGTGCATCTTGCCCGCCAGGTCCCCGCAGGCGCGCCGCAAGAGGCCTTCGATGAAAAAGAACAAGTCCTCGCAGGAGCCGTCGTAGCGGGCGCACGCGATCTCTTCCCGGTCGAGCCCGTTCAGCGCTTCCAGAAGCAGCCGTTCCTCGGAGGCGGTCAGGATCCCCTGGGCCGCCAGCATGCGCGTGTGCGCGTAATGAATCTCCAGCAGCGCATCGAGGAAGTGCTTCTTGGCGAACTCGAAATTCGGGCCGAGGACGGTCTCGGCGTAGATGGGCGCGGGAAACTCGCCGCAAGCGTCTGGGATGTGGCTCATTGGTTGCCTGCCATCCAGGCGGGGTTCTTGCCGAGGCTGACCAGGTTCGCCAGAATGCGATAGGCGCCCGGCACGCCGGAGGGCAACTGGCGATACAGCGCGAACGCATCGTAAATGTAGGCGCCTTTGCCGTAGCGCGCCAGGAGCAATCCGCCGCGCTGCGGGTCCTGGTCCGGATCGTTGGTTTCCAACAGGGCTTCGTAACGCGGGTCCCAAGTCTGAATAAAACCATGGCCGCGCTCCTCCACCCAGCCCGAAAAATCCGTTTCCGTAATCCGGTTGGGCCACGTGAATACGGGGCTTTCCGGCTTCAGGAAACGCACTTTCGAGCCTTCATCCACCACTTTCTGCGGATTGTTTCCCAGGGTGAACGGGTAAGGCCCATAGTTCTGATCGAACTCCTGCAAGTTGTATTGCACGATGAGCACGCCGCCGGCCCTGGCGTAATCGAGCAGGCGTTTGTTGGCGGCCTTGAGCTCGGGACGAACGGCGTATGCGCGCGTGCCAAGAATGATGGCGTCATAAGCCGAGAGATCCCCTTGGGTGACGTCGCTCGCGGCCAGAATGCGGGCGCTCACTCCGAGGTTCTCGAGAGCCTGCGGCACGTCGTCGCCGGTGCCGGGCAGATAGCCGATGTGCAAGCCCGCCGGCGTTTTCACGTCCACGCCCACCGCGCGGTAAACGGCAGCGCGGAAATAAGGATAGGGGAGCAAACCCGGATAACCAACCAGCCGATATCCTTCCTCGTAGCTCTTGCCCAGATATTCGGCGACTGCCGTGATGCGGTGCTCTCCAGGCTTCACCGCATCCGGAAGAACCGAGAAGGCCATAGTCTGGTCTTCGCCATCGCGATCCATCGAGAACGCGGCCGATTCCGGCTTCGAATGCCAGCCTTCGGGCAGGCGCAATCGAAGCGTGCCGCGCGCGGGTCCTTTCACATTGCTGTGCACGGTGCAGGCGAAAGCGAAGGACGCGGCACCCACGGGAACCGCGCCCGCGGACGGGGCCACCGTTACGGAAATCGCGGGACCGACGAGCAGCGGTTCGGGTTCCATTCCCAGGCCCGGAATGCGCTGCGCGGTCTGGACCACCTGTGCAAGATGCACGGCGGCGCCCCGGTAAGAGACCCGCACGGTTGCGGACAGCGGGTATGGCGCCAGCGACAGATTGCGGTACCGCGGATCGGTCAAATCGTAGTAGGCCTGTTGCTCGTCGGGCCGCGTGAAGTACGGACGCGTGAAGGCCGCATCCGCCGGCACGGTGACCGAAAAACGCGCATCGCCACGGCTCTCGATCTTCCAAGCTCTGCCATCGGAGGCCTCGAGCGACACCGCTTCTACATTCACTGTTTCGGGACTCTGGTTCAGAAAGATCGCCTGCACCCCGAAGGACTGGCCGGGAATCGCGATGGTAAATGTCGGCGCGGCTAGCGAGAACAGCCCCATGGGGCCTTGCGGTCGGTCCGCCATCACCGCGGCTTGCAGCGAAAGCCCCAGAGACTCCGCCAGGGCGTGTTCGAATTGTTCTTCTTTCACACCCAATTCGAAAAGGATATCGGACTTGCCGGGCTCCGGCAGGTTGCCGGTACGGACTTGGTCGATCAGCGCGCGCGTGGCCCTGAGGCCGCCGGCCAGCGCTGGCGCGATCGCTTGCGGGCGGTCGGGCTGATACTGGCTGGACGCCTGGTCTGCCAGCCGGGCGATTTCCGCCAGTCCGCGCTTGAGGAAATCCGGCTCCGAGGGCGTCAGGGAGCCGATACCACCGATGGAAACGTCGATGCCGTCGAAGAACGTCTCCTCATGCACGGCCGCAGGCACGCGTGAATCGTAACGGTGGTAGGCCGAGGCGAAGGGCGCGGGCGGCGGAATGGCGATGCCATCATTCTGGCTCTTTTGAAAGCCCAGCCCCTCGCGGCCGATCTGCAAATAGGTCAGGCCCGCGGCGGGGGCATAAGTGCCTTCCGCGATCTCCAGGCTGGTGGAAGGCGTCTCGCTGGACCACGTTTTGTGGATGTAATCGAAAAAACGCACCGGCACGTATTTGTCGGTGGCGTAATCGTACATTCCCTGGGGTGTGGCGGAGAAAAAGGGCACGTGCTCGTAAACCTTAAGCGGAGACCACGGCCGAAGTCCCTCGCGGATCTGCTCCGGAAAGCGACTGGGATCGCCAGCCGCCACAAAAGCCTCTTGCGCCATCTGGCCGGCCACTTGGTGTTGGCCGTGGCCGTCGGTCGGGGCGCCCACGAATACCGATGTAACCACCAGGGGACGAGTCATGCGGATCACGCGCACGACGTCCGCCAGCACTCGGTCGTGGCCCCACTTCTCCAGAGCTTCCTCGCGGGTTTTCGAAAAGCCGTAGTCGATGGCGGGCGTCCAGTACTGATCGACGCCGTAGTACCGGTCCGCGGCCAGCAATTCCTGGGTGCGCACCAGCCCCAGCGCGTCATAAAGATCGGGGGACATGGCGTTCTGGCCGCCTTCACCGCGGTTGAGCGTGAGCAAGATGGCGCGCGCGCCGGCGCCCCGTGTTTCGAAGGCCAGCATGCCGCCATCCTCGTCGTCGGGATGCGCCGTAATCATAATCAGGCTGGCGCGAGTCTTCAGGGCGTGCAACCAGCGCGTGAGGCCGGCGGCGCCGCGCTCCGCATCCACGGGAACGGATTCGGTGGTCTGGGCATACAGCAGACCCAACAAAAGCCCGATGATCGAAAAGAACCCCAAACCCCTCCGATAACACAGGCGCGCCATGACTTCATTGTTTTCTATGGCTGCTAGGCAATGCAACCTGGCGCAGATGCTCAAACGGAAGTCATCCAGCACGGTGATGGAGAAGAGCATGTCCAGTTCGGCGTTTGGCGTGAACTGCCAAAGCCGGCATCAAGATGCTGTTCCCCATTGTGCTGTTCATTCTGCCGGTGCTGTTCGTGATCACGCTGGGCCGGGCATATTGAGCGTGCTGAAGGATCTGAAGGCGCTGGGGGCGGCAAGGCAGGCGCGCGGACGCCCCGGCCGCGCCTACGGCAACGTGAAACGCAACGAGCCGAAAATCATGTGGGTGTGCGCCGTGGACGGAGTTCCGGCCGGAACGGACCAGGGCGCCCGCGTCAGATAGGCATACTCCCCAATGTACTGAAGGGCGCCGTATCGCGGGTTTTTCCAGAAGGTGTAGTAGTAGCCGAAATTCGGCTCCTGGAACTGCCGGTTGGCCGAGGACGAACCGGGGAAGCCGAAGCCCAGGTAATTGCCCGGCGAAATCACCGTGTAGTTGCGGTCGAAATAGGTGCCGCCGTAATAAGCGAAGAACTGCGATTTGGCATTGGGCGCATATTCGAAGCCGGCGATGCCGGTCATGGAATGCACGGGCGAGATGGAGCCGTCGGGACCGATCACGAAGTCGGGGCCAAGCCCCACCGCGAAACGGCCGCCGCCGCTGCTGTAAAACCCGGTGGTAATCAGGCGGAAGTTCCTGGCCACTTCCAGGACGGCGTCGAAGTCTCCGCCCACGCCCTGGGCGTCGTAGTACTTGCCCTGCGCGGGGGAGACGCGGAACTGGCTGGAAAAGCCGGCCAGCTCGAAGTGCAGCGCCTTGCCGGACACCTCGGTGTCATAAGCGATTTTGGCGACGATATCGGGGCGCACGTTGGGCGCCGAGGAAAGGCTTCCGTTGTCCACCTCAGTGGAGGCAAACGCGGGCAGCGTGACTGAGGTGGTGACGAACTGCTCGGGGTTCTCGACCGAACCGGCGATGGACCAGTGCTTGTCGGGGTGATAGACCACCCGGATTTGCCCGGGCCGTCCCCAGATCAGACCCGTCAGGTAGTTGGAGTCCTCCCCAAGGCCGACAAAGACATTGCTCGAAATCTGAGAGACGCCCACGCGGTTGGGGGTAAGCAGCGTCCAGGTCTCGCCACCCAGCACCTCCCATTTCCCTTTCTCCACGTTCACCCAGAAATGGCGCATGCGAAAGGTGTTGGCGTTGCTGGTCACGAACAGGTTGGTCGGCTGATTTCCATAGAAGTCCCCTTCCACATAACCGGTGACGGTAGTGTTCACGGTGGGGTGCTCGGTCATGGTCAGGGTAAGGCGCGAGTTGGCGGCGCTGGACCGGAACTCGGCCATCCTGCCCGCCGCGGTGTTACTCATCGGAACGGAGGCGAAGGAAGTTGCCACGCCGCTCCCGATGTTGGTGGAGCGCCATACGGTGGACATATCCATAAAACCGCCTGGAGCGAAATCCGCGCCGCCGATGTGAAAGGCAAGCGGCGAGAAGAGCCGCCCCGCGTTGTCCACCTCGGCGGGTGTGGCCGGCGGTACGAGCGCCGCCGCCGCGGCTGGCGTTGGAACGGCCGCCGGCGCGCTTTGCGCGGCCACCAGACGGTCCAGCAGCGTCTGTTGGGAATCGATCGCCTTCTGGGCCGATGCGAGGGCTTTCTGCGCGGTTTCGAGCGCCTGCCGCTGTTGGTCGAGTTGTTTCTGCTGGGCCGCAATCTGTTCGCGTAGCCTGGCGATGTCGTCCGTCTGGGCAGAGCCCTGCGCCAGACATAAGACGGGGAGCAATAGTGCGAACGGTAAGAGGGAGCCAACCATCCTGATGAGTTTCATGTATTCTCCTGTTTATTGGGATGAGCCGGATACGATTCACTGAACTGTAACTATCGAGTATAGGAACACTGAAGACGTTCGATCAATATCTACGGACCTTTTTATCTTTAATAGACGGAAGGTTTTAGGTCGCGGGCATAGAAGCACTGGCGAGTGGTGTATCCGTCCCGTGGGTGGAGGACTCGTGCGATCTGTTTGGCCGAATCGACCAGTACGCGACCCAGCGTTCTCAGTCCATCAGCGCCGCCGCCTTCTCATCCAAAAACCACGTCACTCCACGGCCGTGGTGCGAAGCGATCTGCGCCGGATACTGCTTCGGATCGTATTCTTCCTTGAATACCGCCCGCACGGCTTCCGCCTTGTCCGGACCCGTCACCAGGAACACGTTGTGTTTGGCCGCCAGCAACGCGCCCGGCAGCAGCGTCACGCGCCACTGGTTGAACTTGGGCACGAAGACCGCTGCCGCAATCCCCTCGCGGTCGTCGATCAATGGCTCGCCTGGAAACAGGCTGGCGCTGTGCGCGTCCGGCCCCATGCCGCGATGCACCACGTCGAAACGGGGCATCTCGCCCTCTTCCAAGCCGAAGAAATCACGGATCTCCTCGACGTATCGCGCGGCCGCCGTCTTGGGCGCCATTTCGCCGCAGATGCGGTGCACCTGCCGTTGCGGAATGTGCGCCGGCTTGATCAGGTAATCGTCGGCCAGCTTGTAGTTGCTGGCCGGGTCGGTGGGCGGCACCATGCGCTCATCCACCCAAAACAGATGAACGTGGCCCCACCGGAACTTCGAGGCTACCAGTTTCTCAAAAAGCACCTTGGGCGTCGACCCGCCCGAAACCGCGAAGGTGACGAACTCCTGGCCGGAAAGCACTTCCTCCAGGAGATTGGTGACGTGATGCGCGCAGGCTTCGGCGGCCGCGGTCGCATCGGGGAGAGCATTCCAGCGGACACTCATTAGTCCGTAGCATACGCGAGACGGGCCGCGGATGCCAGCGTCCGCTCAAACACCGCGTCCCGCCGCACAATTCCGAGTTCCTCGCGCATCAGCAGACAGTCGCCCGGCTGCGGCAGGTTGGTGCAATTCTCCGCGTTGTCGACCGTGATAATGAGCCGGTCTTGCTGCCGCACCAACTCCACGCGAAACCCGCCGCCCGCCAGTTCCACGCTAAGCGATGGGGGCCCCGAACCTGTCCCCACCACAACCTGCGCGCTGACTCCCGCATCCCGCAGCGCGTCCGCAACCCAAGCGCCCATGTACCACGCCGAAGTCGCAAACTCCCCGTAATAAGTGACTCGCACACCCGAGATCCGCGCCAGCTTCGCCAGGTAGTTGCGATTCTCAAAGAGCCGCGCCAGCATCTCGCGCCAGCGTGTCAGGCGGGTCCACGCCAGATCGCCCAGCAGAATTCCGCCCCGCGCCATCTCCGCCAGCAGCCGCAGCGTCCGCTTCGCATCGGCGAACGCCGCGCTATCCACCACCACCTTGGTTGCCATTCGGGCAATCGCGCCAAACGGGGGCATCTCAAACAGGCGCGCGCTCCTGGACCACACAATCACCGGGAGGTCGGGCGCCGCCAGTGGCAGCACCACCGATTCCAAATCGGCCAGCGCCGCGTCTGAAGCCGTGATCGCGATCTGTTCGCAGCAGATCTGCCGCCGCTGCCCGAACGGCATCCAGCACTGGGCGTACACCCGTTCGGCCAGCGCGCGCTCGCCCGCGCCGCTCAGCTTCACCATGATGGTGCGGGCTGGATGCTCCGGCATCAGCGCCGCAATCGTCTCCTCCAACGCCGCGGCGTCGTCGCTCGCCTCCGCCAGCACCACCAGGTTCAAGGTGCAGGCGCGCAGCACGCCCGTGCCGCTTTCGGCCTCCCCTTGCTTGCCCAGCGTGATCCACAGGTCCGCCAGCTCGCGCAGTACCCGTTCGGGGGGGATGCCCTCCGCGCCCGCGGCGGCCATTACGGTTTCCTCCACGCGTGCCCGCGCCGGGCCAGCATCTCGTCGGCGGCCGCCGGTCCCCACGTTCCCGCCGCGTAATTGGGGAAATCGAATTTGGTTTCGCGCCACACGTTTTGAATCGGCTCGACCACGCTCCAGCTCGCCTCCACCATGTCCTGGCGCGTGTACAGCGTCGCGTCGCCCATGATGGCGTCCAGCAGCAGCGTCTCGTATGCCGAAGGCGAGCGCTCTCCGAAACTCGACCCGTAATTGAAATCCATCGACACCGGCCGCAGCGTCATTCCCGCCCCCGGCCGCTTCGAGAGGAACTTCAGCGAGAGACCCTCCTCCGGCTGGATGCGCATAATCAACAGGTTCGGTGCGCTCTCCGCTGCGTCTTCGTCGAAGATGTGGAGCGGCGCCGGGTTGTACTGGATGGCAATCTCGGTGACGCGCTTGGGCAGCCGTTTGCCGGTGCGCACGTAGAACGGCACGCCCGCCCACCGCCAGTTCTCCACAAAGAATGTGACGGCCGCGTATGTGTCCGTCGGCGACTGCGGATCGACTCCCGGCTCCTGCCGGAACCCCGCTACGTCCTGCCCGCCGACGCGCGCCGGCCCGTATTGCCCCGCCACGGAATTCCGGCGGACCTCATCCGGCGTCATGGCGCGCATCGACCGCAGCAATTTGGACTTCTCATCCCGCACCGACATCGCTCTGAAGCTGGCGACCGGCTCCATCGCGATGGTGGCCATCACCTGCAACAGGTGGTTCTGGATCATGTCCGCCAGCGCGCCCGCTTCCTGATAATATGCGCCGCGCCCTTCCACCCCGATGGATTCCGCGGCCGTGATCTGCACGTGGTTCACGTACCGCCGGTTCCATAGCGGTTCGAAGATCCCATTGCCGAACCGGAACGCCAGAATATTCTGCACGGTCTCTTTGCCCAGGTAGTGATCGATGCGGTAGACGTCCGATTCGTCGAAAACCTGGTGCAACCGGCCGCTCAATTCCCGCGCGCTGGCCAGGTCGTGCCCGAACGGTTTCTCCACCACCAGCCTGCGCCACCCTCCGCCCTTGCCCAGGCCCGCGCCGCCCAGTCCCAGGGCGGCCAGGGCGTACTGGCTGGGCTGCGTCGAAAGGTAGAACAGCGCGTTCCCGCCCGTGTGCCGCTCGGTTTCGACGGCCGTCAGTTTCTGCCCGAGCCGTTGGTAGAGCGCCGCATCGTTGATGTCTCCCGCCACGTAATACAGCCCGCGCGCAAACGCCGCCCACACTTCCGCATCGATGGCGGTGTCTTCGGAAAACTGCTTGACCGACTCCAGCATCTTGTCGCGGAACTGGTCGTCGCTCAGCGCGGTGCGAGAGATGCCGATCACCGCGAACCCCGCCGACAGTCTGCGGTCGTAGGCCAGCCGGTAGAGGGCGGGCATGAGCTTGCGCCGGGTGAGGTCGCCGTTGGCGCCGAAAATTACGATGGCGCATTCCGGCGCCTGCCGTTCAAACCGCAAGGGATCCTGAAACGGATTTTCTATGCCCATTAAGTCCAAAATAACATGAGGCTTCTAAGGGGATTTTCGGATTAGAATGAGGCGATGGCGGAAAATCAACCCGGGGCCCGGCCGGCCGAGTCCTTCGAGGCTTCGCTCGACGAGCTCGAGAGGGTGGTCAAGGAGCTGGAAGGCGGCGACTTACCGCTCGAACGCTCGCTTGAGCTGTTTGAGCGCGGCATGAGCCTCAGCGATGCCTGCCGCAAGCAACTCGAGGAGGCCGAGACTCGAGTAGAGATGCTGATCCGCAAAGAGGGCAAGATCGCCGCCGAGCCGTTCCGCCCGGAAAAGCCCGAGACAGCATGAACCTGCGCGAATATCTCGCCCAGCAACAACGGCTGGTGGATTCGGAACTCGACCGCCTCGTCCCTCCGGAAACGACGCCCCCGGAAACCATCCATCGCGCCATGCGCTACAGCCTCTTCGCCGGCGGCAAGCGCATTCGCCCCATTCTTTGCATCGAAGCCGCGCGCGCGGTCTCTCCTTCGGCCGTTGGCGTGGTCGCGGCCGCCTGCCCGCTGGAGCTCATCCACACCTATTCGCTCATCCACGACGACCTGCCCGCGCTGGATAACGACGACTATCGCCGCGGCAAGCTCACCAACCACAAAGTCTTCGGCGAGGCCATGGCCATTCTGGCCGGCGACGCGCTGCTCACCCTCGCCTTTCAGGTTCTCGCCGGACTGAACATCGGCGACGACCGCAAGGCCCGGATGGTGGCCGAGCTCGCCGCCGCTTCCGGCACCGTGGGCGGCATGATCGGCGGGCAGGTGGCCGACCTCGAAGGCGAAGGCCAGCCTCCCGAACCGCGGTTGCTCGAGACCATCCATCGCGCCAAAACCGGGGCCCTGCTGCGCGCCAGCTTGCGGCTTGGCGCAATTTACGCGGGAGCCGCCGATGACCAGTACGCCGCGCTCTCCCGCTTCGGCGAACACGTCGGCTTGGCGTTCCAGATCGTGGATGATATCCTCGATGTCGAAGAGTCCTCCGAAGCGCTCGGCAAAACCGCCGGCAAGGACGCGCAACAAGGCAAGATCACCTTTCCGGCGGTCTACGGTCTGGAAACCTCGCGCCGCATGGCCGAAGAGGAATGCGCCCGCGCCCACCAGGTGCTGGAACCGTTCGGCGAGCGCGTTGCGCGCCTGCACGAGATCGCCGACCACATTGTCCACCGCAAGTCATGAGGGCAAGCTAAAGCATGCCCCACCCGGTGAAGACCCGGCTGGACCGGCTCATCGTGGAACGCGGCCTCGCTGAATCCCGCGAGAAGGCCCAGGCGCTGATCATGGCCGGCGAGGTGCTCGTCAACGGCCAGAAAGCCGCCAAGCCGGGCCAGGCCGTGGCCGATGACAGCCCTATCGAGATCCTCGCGCGCCCGCCCTACGTGAGCCGCGGCGGTCTCAAGCTGGCCAGCGCGCTCCGCCACTTCGCCATCGGCGTCGCCGGCCAGACCTGCCTCGATATCGGCGCCTCCACCGGCGGATTCACCGACGCCCTACTCCAAGCCGGCGCCGGGCGCGTCCATGCCGTGGATGTCGGCGCCGGCCAGCTCGATTGGAAACTGCGCACCGACCCGCGCGTCGTGCTGCACGAAGGCATCAATGCGCGCGCGCTCAAGTTCGAGGACATCGGCGAGCGGGTGGATTTCATCGCCTGCGACGTCAGCTTCATTTCCGTCACCCTCATTTTGCCCGCCGCCGTGCCGCTCCTACAGCCCGCCGGGCAAATGGTTATACTAATCAAGCCGCAGTTTGAAGCGGGCAGGGGCCAGGTGGGCAAGGGCGGCATCGTGCGCGCGCCGGAGATCCACCAGGCTGCTTGCGAGCGAGTCGCGCGCGCCGTGCGCGAACTCGGATTCGAAACCAGCATTATGGAAAGTCCCATCCTCGGCGCCGAAGGAAACAAGGAGTTTCTCCTCTATGCCCACCATTAGGACCGTCGGGATCATCTCCAAGCCGAACTCCGCGGCCGCCGCGAACATCGTGCCCGTGCTCATCGAGTGGCTGCGCGAACGCGGCATGGCGGTTCGCATCGACGAGCAGACCGCTCTGTACGCCGGGGCCGGAGGGAGCTCGATCGGCATCCCGCGGGATGAAGTTCCCGAAGGCTGCGACCTGGTGATCGTGCTGGGCGGCGATGGCACCCTGCTGGCCGCCGCGCGCGCCATCGGCAAGCGCGAGACCCCGCTCTTTCCCGTGAACCTCGGCGGCCTGGGCTTCCTGACCGCCATCACCATCGACGAGCTGTACCCCGAGCTCGAGCGCGCCTTTCGCGGCGAGCATCGCATCGCCAAGCGCAGGCTGCTGGCCACCGAAGTGGTGCGCGGCGGCCAGGTGGTGGCCGCCTACGAAGCCCTCAACGACGCCGTGCTGACCAAAGCCGCCATCGCCCGCATGATCGATCTCGACGCCCACGTGGACCAGCAGTTCGTTTGCGCCTACAAAGCCGATGGCCTCATCATCTCCACGCCCACCGGCTCCACGGCGTATTCGCTCTCCGCCGGCGGCCCCATCATTTTCCCTTCGGTGCCGGCCATCTGCATCACGCCCATTTGCCCGCACATGCTCACCAACCGGCCGGTGCTGGTGCCCGAAACCAGCGTGATCCGCGTCATTTCGCGCGCGCCCGATGAGAGCGTATTCCTGACCATCGATGGCCAGGTGGGCAACCCTATCCGCGAAGGCGACACCCTGGTCTGCCGCAGCTCGGACTACACGCTGCGCCTGGTCCGCCCGCCGCACATGATGTTCTTCGACGTCCTCCGCCAGAAGCTGAAATGGGGCGAACGTTGAAACGCATTTCCCTCACTACCTGGATCTTCATCGGGATGGCCGCGGGTGTGGCCCTCGGAATTGCAGCGCCGGGCTTCGCCAGGCAGCTCGGACCGGTCAGCCGCGTGTTTCTGCAATTGATCCGCTCCATCATCGCGCCGCTGATATTTGCGACGCTGGTGGTGGGCATCGCGGGCGGCGGCGACATGAAACGCATGGGCCGCATCGGCGTCAAGGCCATCCTCTATTTCGAGATTGTCACTACACTGGCACTGTTTCTGGGCCTCGCCGCCGTGAACCTGGTGCGCCCCGGCGCCGGCATTCCGATTCATAGCAGCGCCGCTGAAGCCGCCGTACCGCATACGGAAGCCACCTTCAGCTCGGTCCTCGAGCATATCTTTCCCTCCAGCATGATCGACGCCATGGCGCGTAATGACGCTCTTCAGATCGTGGTCTTCGCCTTCCTGTTCGGCGCCGCCTGCGCGGCCATCGGCGCCAAAGCGGAACCGGTGGTCAAGTTCTGCGCATCTCTCGCCGAGGTCATGTTCCGCTACACCAGGTACGTAATGTACCTGGCCCCTCTCGGCGTCGGCGCCGCTCTCGCGGTGGTGATCGGGAACAAGGGCGTGGATGTGCTGTTCGGTCTCGGCAAGCTGATCGCCACCATGTACGTCTCGTCGATCCTCTGCGTCGTGTTCGTGCTCGGCCCGGGCCTGATCCTGTTCCGCATTCCGGTGCGGGGGTTCTATCGCGCTGTGCGCGAGCCGTTCCTGATCGGCTTCTCCACGGCCTCGAGCGAAGCCGCGCTACCGCTGGCGCTCGAAAACATGGAGCAGTTCGGCGTGCCCAAGCACATCGTGGGTTTCGTGATCCCCACCGGCTACAGCTTCAACCTGGTAGGCAGCGCGCTCTACCTCTCGCTGGCCGCCGTCTTCGTGGCGCAGGCGGCGGGCAGGCACCTTTCATTCGGCGACCAATTGCTCATGATGCTGACCCTGATGCTCACCAGCAAAGGTGTAGCCGGCGTTCCGCGCGCCGCGCTGGTGATTCTGGCCGGCACCTTGTCGACGTTCCATCTGCCGATGGAAGGCGCCGCCGTGCTGCTGGGCGTGGACGCCCTGCTCGATATGGCCCGCACCTCGATCAACGTGCTCGGCAACTGCCTGGCCAGCGCCGTGGTGGCCCGCTGGGAAGGTTATAAGGTGGGCTGAGACCGGCCGCCGCACGCCGTCCCGCTCAGCGGTGAAATTGGCTTTGTTCCGTCACTCCGGCCCCGGCCTGGCGCTCCCCGCCTTCCCTCGCAGGAACGTCCCTCGCTCCAGTTCCTCGAACGCCTGCCGCAACTCCGCCTGCGTGTTCATCACGATTGGGCCGTACCACGCCACCGGCTCCACGAGCGGCTTTCCCGAGACCAGCAGGAAGCGAATCCCGTCCTCTCCGGCCTGTACCTCGATTTCGTCGCCGCGGTCGAAGAGCACCAGCGAGCGGTTGTCCGCCTGGGTGGGAGGCTTGGTGTCCAGCCATCCCACCGCTTCGGTCGGCACCGCCAGGGGACCCGAGGCGTTGCAGAACTTCCCGTCCCCAAAGAAAACGTACGCGAATGCATGGCGAGTCGTCTCCACCGGGAGGGTTCTCCTCCGGCTCGGAGGCACCGATACATCCAGGTAGGTGGGTTCGGCCGCGATGCCATCTACCGGCCCGGTCTTCCCCCAGAAACTTCCGCAGACGATGCGCACTGCCGTTCCATCGTCATCTTGCACCAGGGGGACATCGGCCGCCTTGACCTCCTGGTAGCGGGGCGCGGTCATCTTCAACGCCGACGGCAGGTTCGCCCAGAGCTGAAAACCGTGCATACGGCCTTCGGGATCGCCCTTGGGCATCTCCTGGTGAATGATCCCGCTCCCCGCTGTCATCCATTGCACGTCGCCGGCGCCGATGGCGCCATGGTTCCCCATGCTGTCGCCGTGCTCCACCGTCCCTGCCAGGACGTAAGTGACGGTCTCGATCCCGCGGTGCGGATGCCATGGGAAACCCGCCAGATAATCCGCCGGAACGTCATTGCGGAAGTCGTCCAGCAGGAGGAACGGGTCGAACTCCGTCGTGTTGCCGAACCCGAAGGCGCGCCGCAGGTGCACTCCCGCGCCTTCGATGGTCGGTCTTGCCTTGCTCAGCCGTTTAATTGGTCGAAGGGACATGTTGATCTCCGGTGCGAAACCTGTTTCAGATCATAGCATCTCACTGAAGCTGCACCAGCCCTGGCACGTGGCGCTCATCGGCCGGCGACGGCGCCAGATCCTGACGCCCGCGCCAGAAATCGATATAGGCCACCTGGTGCACACAGGCCACAGTGCAGCGCGGCGCGCAGCTTTTGGCGGTGCGGTACTCGCGGCGGATGTCCTCGACGGTGTACTCGAGCAGCGGCTTGGCGGGGTAGCCGCGCTGCTGCGAGCAGTAATGCACCAGGCCGTCTTCGCAGATGTAGAGATAGCGCGCGCCGGCGCGGCAGCGCCAGTCGTTTTCCTTGCCGTGCGCGATGTTGTCCTGGAAAGAGTTGAACTGTGCGTAGCTGCTCTTTTCCAGGGAGCGCATGGCCATGTAGACTTCGCGCTCTTCGTCGCGCAACGGCTGCAACTGGCCATCGCTGTCGTGTATTATCCCCACCGTCGAGGTGAATCCCAGTTCCAGCGCGCGCCGGCCGATGACGAGCGCGTCCTGGGGATGTCGGACGCCGCCGCCGACCACCGAGTTGATGTTCACATGGAAAGCGGCGTGCTCGGCCAGCATGCGCAGTTTCTTGTCTAGCACCTTGAGGCTCTTCTTGGAAACGTCGTCGGGCATGACATTGTCGATGGAGATTTGCAGGTGCTCGAGCCCGGCGCGGTTGAGGCGCTGGATGCGCTCGGCGGTGAGCAGGTAGCCATTGGTGATCAGGCCGGCGATCATGCCGTGGCGGCGAATGCGGGCGAGGATCGTGTCCAGGTCCGGGTGCAGCAGCGGCTCGCCGCCGCTGATGGTGATGACGGTGGTTCCAAGCCCGGCCAGGCGGTCCAGCCGCTGGCACATCACCTCGAGCGGCACGGGTTTGGAATGGTCGTCGTATTCGTTGCAGTAGGAGCACGCGAGATTGCAGCGGCGCATGGGAATGACGTGCGCCAGGATGGGATGGTCCGTGGAGGCCAGTCCCTTCGCGATCATCCGGATCTCACGGATGCGCCGGTGCAGGCGGTTCCAGGTTCTGTGGAGATGCTGGACTGAGTGCGACATGCCTCCAAGTGCTCTTATTACAACACAATCCCGGCTCTCAGCCGAGCTTACGGAACCGATCGGCGCTTAACGGGGGTTAAACGGTCGAGATGGGGAATTCAGCGTGCATCCGCACGCACCCGCCCTTCTCCGCAATTTGACACACCTCCACGGCAAGTGATAAGTGTAGGAGTCTTCACGAGGAGACTGAATGGCTGACGAGCAAAAGCCTGGGGGCTCCGAAGCGCCTCTCCCCGCAGGGGGCGAGGCCGCGGGACGACCGGCAAAACCATCTCCTCCCAAGCCCGCTGCGGCACCTCCGAAACCGCCCGCGACCATGGCGGCCACGCCTTGGGAAAGCGACCTCGCGCGAGAGTTGAAAGAGAGGTTTGGCAGCCAGATCGGCGAAACCTCCACCTATCTGGGCCAGAACTTCATTGTCGCCAGGCCGGAAGCGGCGATCCCCATCCTCGAATACCTGAAGCTCGAAGCCGATTTCGACTACCTGGTGGATATCACCGCGGTGGATTGGCCCAAGCGGCCTGAGCGCTTCGATTTGGTGTACATTGTTTATAGCTTCCACAGGAACCAGAGGGTGCGGATCAAAACTCAAATTCCCGACGGCTATAAGCCTGAGACCGCCGTGGGCGTGCACCTGACGGCCAATTGGCTGGAGCGCGAAGTATTCGACATGTTCGGCATCGAGTTCGCCGGCCACCCCGATATGCGGCGCATCCTGATGCCCGAAGAATGGCAGGGCCATCCGCTGCGCAAGGATTACTCCATTCTTCAGCAGGACCAGCGCTGGGTGCAGGAAAGCCTGGGCATTGAAAGCGGCCAGTGAAGCCATGCCGGACCCCACTTTTCTAGACTCGACCGAATTGGTCCTCAACATGGGACCGCAGCACCCCTCCACGCATGGAGTGCTCCGCGTCATCCTCAAGCTGGACGGCGAGAGGATCCTGGGAACGGATTGCGTCATAGGCTACCTGCACCGCGGCGTCGAGAAGATCGCCGAAAACCGCACCTACGCGCAGTTCAATCCGTACGTCGACCGCATGGACTACGTGGCGTCCGTCTCCAATGGTCTGGGCTACTGCCTGGCGGTGGAGAAGCTGCTGAACGTCGAGGCGCCGCCGCGCGCGCAGGCGGTGCGCGTCATCCTCACCGAGCTGAACCGCATTGCCAGCCACCTGGTGTGGCTGGGGACGCACGCGCTCGATATCGGCGCCATTACGCCCGTGTTCTACTGCTTCCGCGAGCGGGAAGAGGCGCTCAATATCTTCGAGAAATATTGCGGCGCGCGGCTGACCACCCACGCTTTCCGCATCGGCGGGCTGCAATATGAGACCTATGACGGCTTCGAACAGGACGTGAAGGCCTTCTGCGACATGTTTCCGCCGAAGGTGGACGAATACGAAGAGCTGCTGACCGGCAACCGTATCTGGGTGGGGCGGCTCACCAACGTGGGCGTTCTAACCGCCGACGAGTGCAAGGAGTACGGCGTGACCGGGCCGTTGCTGCGCGCTGCGGGCGTGAAGTGGGACCTGCGCAAGGCGCAGCCGTATTCGGGCTACGACAAATACGATTTTGAAATCCCCACGCGGCAGAACGGCGACACCTACGACCGGTACATCGTGCGGATGCAGGAGATGCGCCAGGCGGTGCGCATCATCCGGCAGGCGGTGGAGAGCATTCCCGAAGGCCCCATCATGGGCAAGGTGCCAAAGGTGATCAAGCCGCCGGTGGGCGAGGCATATGTTTCCATCGAAGCGCCCAAGGGGGAGCTGGGGTATTACGTGGTCAGCGACGGTTCCACGCAGCCGTACCGGGTGCGTGTGCGGCCGCCGTCGTTTGTCAATCTCCAGGCGCTGGACAGGATGGTCCGCGGCGCGCTGGTGGCGGACATTTGCGCGGTAATTGGAACGCTGGATATCGTGCTCGGAGAGGTGGATCGATGAGCTGGGGGAAGCTTTTCAGAAAAATCTTTTTGGTGGATCTGTTTCAGGGGCTGTCGGTTACGTTCCGGTACCAGGAACCAAAGTACATCGTAACCGAGCAGTACCCGGCGGAACGGCCCCGGGTGGCCGAACGGTATCGTGGGGCGCCGCGGCTCAACAACAACCCGGAGAATGGCGAGACGCTGTGCATTGCGTGTAATTTGTGCGCGCTGGCGTGCCCGGAAAACCTGATCGTGGTAGGCGCCGAGCGCAACGAGCAGACCCGCCGCAAGGAGCTTACCACCTTTACGTATGACCTTTCCCGGTGCATGTTCTGCGGGCTGTGCGAAGACGCCTGCCCGGTGGACGCGCTGGAGCTGACGCAGGATTTCGAGCTGGCCAGCTATACGCGGGAAGGCCTGATCTGGGACCGGCAGATGCTGGAAGAGGGGCCCCGGCCCACTCAATACAAATGCTGACCGATATCAATGCGATTCTGTTCTACGTTTTCGCCGTGCTGGTGCTGGGCGGCGGCATCCTGACCGTCACCCAGCGGAACGCGGTCCACAGCGCTATTTCGCTCATCGTTTCGCTCCTCGGCGTGGCCGGACTGTACCTGCTGCAGCAGGCGGAGTTCCTGTTCGTGGTGCAGATTGTGCTTTACGTGGGCGGCATCATGCTGCTGTTCCTGTTTGTGATCATGCTGGTGAATCTGGACCTGGCGGCCCATGAGCGGCAGTTCAACAAACACTGGCTGGTGGGGCTGGCGGCGGTGGCCGCGGTGGCGGCCCAGGTCGGCTACTTCCTGTACCGCGGCAAGGACGCGTTCCACATCGCCGAAGGCGGCACGCGGCTGCCGCCGGGCTTGGGCAACACCGAAGCGCTGGCGGATTCGCTGTTTTCCGAGTACCTGCTGCCTTTCGAGATCGCTTCCATCCTGCTGCTGGTGGCGATAGTAGGCTCCGTGGTGATGGCGAAGAAGAGGATCTGACCATGCATCCGATAACCACGTTTCATTACCTGGCCCTGAGCGCGGCGCTGCTGATCGTCGGAACGGTGGGCGTGCTGACGCGCCGTAATGTCGTCATCATCCTGATGTCCATCGAGCTGATTCTGAACGCGGTGAACATCAACCTCATCGCGTTTTCGCACGCCCTGCGCAACATCAACGGACAAATCTTCGCGATTTTCGTAATTGTCGATGCGGTGGCCGAGGCCGCGGTGGGGCTGGGCATCCTGATTGCGCTGTTCCGCAACAAGGAGACCGTGCAGGCGGATGAAATGGACTTGCTGAAGTGGTAGGAGCGCCGTGAATTTCCTCGACCAAATCTGGCTGATTCCTCTGTTCCCACTCTGCGGAGCGCTGCTCATGCTGCTTGTTGGGAAGCTCCTCGACCCGCAGCCGCCGTCCGATGTGGCGGTGGCCCCCGGCGTGGGGCCGGTGCATCATGACCAGGGCCACGCGCACCAGCACTCACCGCTTAAGTTTCTGATCAGCCTCCTCTGCCCGGGGCTGGTGCTGCTCTCCTTCATCTTCTCGGTGGGCGCCATCTGGCAGCTTTCTCAGACCGCGCAAAGGGTGCACCAGGTGGTGCAGTTCACATGGCTCGCCGGGCTGCCGTTTCACATGGCCAACGGGCAGCTTGCCATGTTCCAGGCGGACTGGGGGTTCCTGCTCGATCCGCTCAGTTCCGTCATGATCCTGGTGGTCACGGGCGTGGGGTTCCTGATCCACGTGTACTCCATCGGGTACATGGCCCACGATAACGGCTACTACCGGTTTTTCGGATATCTCAACCTGTTCGTCTTCTTCATGCTGATGCTGGTGCTGGCGAACAACTACATTCTGTTGTTCGTGGGTTGGGAAGGCGTGGGGTTGTGCAGCTACCTGCTGATCGGTTTCTATTTCCACAAGAAGTCCGCGGCCGATGCGGGCAAGAAGGCGTTCATCATGAACCGCGTGGGCGACGCGGGCTTCATTTTGGGGATGCTGCTCATGATGTCGGTGCTCGGCACGGTGCGGTTCACGGACGTCAACGCGCTGTTGCGCGGCGGTGGCTTCGGTCCGGAGATGGCGGGGGTTGGCGTTCTGGGCGCGATGTCGCTGCTGATGTTCTTCGGCGCCACCGGCAAATCGGCGCAGATTCCGCTGTACACCTGGCTGCCGGACGCCATGGAAGGTCCCACTCCCGTCTCCGCCCTGATCCATGCGGCCACCATGGTGACCGCGGGCGTATACATGGTGGCGCGCTCGGCGGCCCTGTACCAGTTGACGCCGGTCACGTCGACGGTGGTAGCGGTGGTGGGCACGCTCACCGCCATCCTGGCCGCGAGCATCGCGCTGGTGCAGAACGATATCAAGCGCGTGCTGGCGTACTCCACGGTCAGCCAGCTCGGCTACATGTTCCTGGCGCTGGGCGTGGGCGCCTATTGGGTGGCCATCTTCCACCTGTTCACGCACGCGTTTTTCAAGGCCCTGCTGTTCCTCTGCTCCGGCTCGGTGATCCACGCGCTGGGCGGCGAGCAGGACATGCGCCGCATGGGCGCACTGAAGGACAAGATCCCCATCACGCACTGGACCATGTGGGTTGGGTCCCTGGCCATCTCGGGTATTCCGTTCCTGGCGGGTTTCTTCTCGAAAGACGAGATTCTGTGGCAGGCGTACAGCTCGCCCCAAGGCTCGAAGCTGCTATGGTTCGTGGGTTTGGCCACCGCCGGCTTGACGGCGTTCTATATGTGGCGGCTCATGAACATGACGTTTTACGGTAAGTCGCACCTGGCGCCGGAAGTGGGGAAACACATACACGAATCGCCCGCCTCCATGACCGTGCCGCTCACACTGCTGGCCATTGGCAGCGTACTGGCCGGCTGGCTGGGAACGCCGAAGCTGTGGAACCTGCCCGAGGGTTTCCGTGCGATTGAACGGTGGCTCCAACCCGTCTTTGCATCGGCCGCCGTGGAAACGGCCGGGGAAGGCGCGAACAACGCGCCGGTGGAGTGGATGCTCATGGCGCTCTCGGTGGCAGTGGCCATCATCGGCATTGCCATCGCCCGGTACTTCTATCACCGCAAGCCCGTAATCCCGGACAACATCGCAAGAACTCTCAGTCCGCTGTACACCCTGCTTTACAACAAGTGGTACGTCGATGAGATCTACGACTTCCTGTTCGTGAATGGTCTCGGCAAGGGCGGCGGCCGCGTGTGCGGCGCGTTCGACCGCGACGTGGTGGATGGCGCGGTGAACGGCGCGGGCTGGCTGACGCGTTTTTCCTCGAGCGTTTCCATCTGGTGGGACACCTGGATCGTCGATGGCGCCGTGCGTTTCAGCTCTTTCTGCGTGAAGATGCTTTCCTACCCGGTGTGCATCCTGCAGACCGGGCGCGTGCAGGCGTACGCATTCTTCGTGGTGGTGGGGGTGTTGGCGTTCCTGGGGTATTACATAGCGCGGTAGCGATATGGACCAGCATTTACTGAGCATCGTCTTATTCACGCCCCTGGCCGGCTTGGCGGTCCTGCTCTTCATTCCTTCCAGGAGCAAGCGCCTGATGCGGATTTGGGCCAACCTGGTGGGCTTCGCCGGGTTCCTGGTTTCTCTGCCGCTGGTTTCGCGCTTCCGCGCGGATGTCTCCGGCTTCCAGTTCGAGGAGCGCGCCCGCTGGATTCCCACGCTCGGCGCCAACTACCACATTGGGATCGACGGCATCAGCCTGCTGCTGCTGATGCTGACCACGCTGGTGGGATTCCTGGCGATTCTCTCCTCCTGGAACGCGGTTCAGGACCGCGTCAAGGAATACTACGCCATGTTCCTGCTCTTGCAGACGGGCATGATCGGGGTGTTTATTTCCCTCGATTTTTTCCTGTTCTACGTCTTCTGGGAACTGGTGCTGGTGCCCATGTACTTCATCATCGGAGTGTGGGGCGGCCCGCGAAAGCTGTACGCGGCCATCAAGTTCTTCCTGTATACGCTGGCCGGGTCGGTGCTGATGCTGCTGGGCATCCTGACGCTTTACTTCCAGTACTTCCGCCAGTTCGGCGTGTACACGTTTGAAATCGCCGACCTGATGAAGCTCCAACTGCCGCTGGGCTTGGAGCAATGGGTCTTCTGGGCCTTCTTCCTGGGCTTCGCCATCAAGGTGCCCATGTTCCCGTTCCACACCTGGCTGCCCGACGCGCACGTGGAGGCGCCCACCGCCGGCTCCGTCATCCTGGCGAGCGTGCTCTTGAAGATGGGGACTTACGGGTTCCTGCGGTTCTCGCTCCCGTTGCTGCCCAAGGCCTCCGTGGACCAGACCGTCGTGCAGATCCTGGCGGTTCTTTCGATCGTAGGAATCGTCTACGGAGCGCTGGTGAGCCTGATGCAACAGGATTGGAAGAAGCTGGTGGCCTACTCCTCGGTGAGCCACCTGGGCTTCTGCACGCTGGGAATCTTTTCGATGAACCCTAATGGGATCGCCGGCAGCGTGCTCCAGCAGGTCAATCACGGCATCTCGACGGGCATGCTCTTCCTCATCATTGGCGTGATTTACGAACGCCGGCACACGCGCGAGATCTCCGAATACGGCGGCCTGGCGCACGTGATGCCGAAGTTCGCCGTCATCTTCGCCATCGCCATGCTGAGCTCGGCCGGCCTGCCGCTGCTCAACGGGTTTATCGGTGAGTTCACCATTCTGCAAGGCGCGTTCGAAGCCAACCGCGTGTGGGCGGCGTTCGCCGTGACGGGCGTGATCCTGAGCGCGGCCTATCTGCTGTGGCTCTACCAGCGGACCATGCTGGGACAGGTGACCAACGGGAAGAACCTGGGACTCCCCGATGTGAGTTTCCGCGAGATCGCCGTTTTTGCGCCGCTGATCGCGTGGGCCTTCTGGATCGGCGTCTATCCCAAGCCGTACTTCGATATTCTGCGCAAGCCCGTGACGGAAATTGTCGAGCGTGTCAGGCCGGGATACTTCGGGGCACCCGCCGCTTTTGCGGGTCGGGGCCAGATGGCGGCCGTCCAGGTCAGGAGCGCACAATGAGCCAGTTCTACACAGCCGCCGACCACTTCACCATCATCCCGGCAGTGATGCTGGCATTGTTCGGCTGCGCTATTCTGCTGTTCGACTTCCTCATCTTCCCCGACCCGCGCCAGCGCAAGTGGCTGGTGGTTTTCGTGGCGCTGGCGGAAGGCTTCGCCGGCTTCGGGCTGTACCGCCAGTACGCGTACCTGGCGGCCAACGGTCTGTCGGAACTCACCGGTTTCCAAGGCTCCGTGACGGTGGACGGCTTCGCTATCTTCTTCAATTGGATTTTCGTGGTGGCCGCCCTGATCGTGGCGGTGGTGTCCTACAAGTACCTGGAAATCGCGGGCGAGCACCACGGCGAATATTACGGGCTGATTCTGTTCGCGCAATGCGGCATGTTTTTCCTGGCGACCGGCACAGACCTGGTTACGCTGTTCATCGGGCTGGAGTTGATGGCGCTGTGCTTTTACGTAATGGTGGGGTTCCTGCGCACCGACAAGCGCTCCAACGAGGCCGCGATGAAATACCTGCTGCTGGGCGCTTTCTCCAGCGGATTCCTGGTGTACGGTTTTTCGCTGATGTACGGCATGGCCGGCTCCACCAAGCTGGCGGATGTCTCGGCGGCCATGGCGGCGCGGTCGCCGTGGGACCCGGTGGTGGTGCTGGCGCTCGTGACCACCTCGGTGGGGCTGCTGTTCAAGATTTCGGCCGTGCCCTTCCACATGTGGGCTCCGGACGCTTATGAGGGCGCGCCCACCACCGTGACGGCGTATCTTTCGGTGGCCTCGAAGGCGGCTTCGATGGCCTTTCTGTTGCGCATTTTCCTGGGCCCGCTGGCCTCCTCGCGCGAAGCCTGGGAGCCGCTGCTGGCGACGGTGGCGGTGGCCACGCTAACGGTGGGGAACCTGGCCGCCATCAATCAGACCAATATCAAGCGGCTTCTGGCCTACAGCTCCATCTCGCACGCCGGTTACATGCTGCTGGGCCTGGTGGCGGGCAACGACACCGGCATCAAAGGCATCGCGGTCTACATCATGGTGTACACCTTCATGAACCTGGGGGCGTTCCTGGTGGTGGTGTCGCTGCGCCGCCAGAACATCATCGGAGAAGATCTCGACGATATCTCCGGCCTGATGAGCAAGAGCCCCGGCCACGCGGTCCTGATGCTGATCTTTCTGCTCTCGCTGGCAGGCATTCCGCCCACGGCCGGGTTCCTGGGCAAGTATTACATCTTCCTGGCGCTGATTCAGACCAGGCATTACACGCTGGCGGTGGTGGCTACCCTGTACGTGGCGGTGGCGATTTATTACTACTTCAAGATTGTGCGCAGCATGTTCATTGGCGAGGCCACGGAAAAGGCCCCGCTGGCGGCGAGCTTCGGGCTGCGGCTGGCGCTGGGCGTGAGCGGCGTGCTCACGCTCGCCATCGGCATCTACCCCGAGCCGTTCCTAAGGCTGGCGCAGACTTCGCTGTTGCGGTAAGGACGATATGCACACGGTCTTTTCACATCCGCTGTTTGCGCCGGTTCTGACGACGCTGATCCTCATCTGCCTCATCCCACTGGTGGCCGGATACCTCTCGCTGGTGGAGCGCAAGGTGCTGGCCGATTTCCAGGTGCGCCTGGGACCCATGCGCGTGGGGCCGCACGGGCTGCTGCAACCGATCGCCGACGCTTTCAAGCTGCTGCTCAAGGAAGACCTCATCCCGGCCCAGGCCGACAAGGCTATCTTCTGGTTCGCGCCGTGCGTTTCCACCACCACCGCGCTCACGGCTTACGCGGTTCTGCCGTTTGCCAGGAACATTTTTGTGGCGGACGTGAACGTGGGGCTGCTGGTGATTTCGGCAACGTCCGGGGTGGGGATTCTGGGCATCATCCTCGGCGGCTGGTCCTCCAACAGCCACTACTCCCTGCTGGGCGCTCTGCGCGCCGCGGCGCAACTGGTGAGCTACGAAGTGGCGCTGGCGTTCGCGCTGCTTTCGGGCGTGATGGCGGCGGGCACGCTCAGCATGCAAGGCATCGTCAAGGCCCAACTGGACCGCGGCGTGTGGTTCGTCTTCGACAACTACTTCTTCATGATTGTTCCGTTCGCGGTGTACCTCATCGCGGCCACCGCCGAAACCAACCGCGCGCCGTTCGACCTGCCGGAAGCCGAATCGGAGCTGGTGGCCGGCTTCCACACCGAGTACAGCGGGTTCCGCTTTGCGCTCTACTTCCTGGCGGAGTACGCCAATATCTTCGTGGTGGCGTCGGTGGCCGTGACGCTGTTCTGGGGCGGCTGGCTGCGGCCCTTCCCCAGCGTGGGCTGGCTGGATGCGCCGCTCAACGTGGTGTTTCCGGTGGTGCTGTTCGTGGCCTCCGGTGGCCTGACGCTGATATTGGTGAAGCCTCTGAAGGAGCGGATTCAGCAGGTGGTCCTGGTTCTCACCGCCCTGACGCTGGTGCTGACCGGCGCGCTGTTCGTCGTTCCGGTGGTGAACCACGCGGTGATCGGCCTCTTCTGGTTCCTATTCAAGGTCTCGACCATCATTTATGTGCTGATCTGGTTCCGCGGCACGTTCCCGCGTTTCCGCTACGACCAGCTCATGAATATCGGGTGGAAGATCGCCATCCCGGTGGGAATGGCGGCGGTGCTCATCAATGCGGTGCTGGGGATGACGCGCCACGCATAGAACGGGCGCAGCATCCCTTCACGGAGTCTGCGGACCTTCGATCAACGTCAGCCAGAACGGGCCTTTCGCCGTCCCGAATCTCGACCGGAAGATCGTATGGCCGCGGCAGACCCGCAGCGAACAGCCGTCGCCGTCCACCACGGAGGGGACGGAGAGCTTGATTCCAGGACAAAGAATGCACTTGAGGTTGCCGGCGACCATATTGGCCAGCTCCCCCAGAACATCCCGCACATCGTCGGTGACCGTGGCTGAAGGCGGCAGGCCGAGGAAGTTGCCGGCGAAGCCGCAAGCCTGCTGTGGAAAACAATGGACCAGAACGGCGCCCTCCCACTGGCCGGCCAGGTAGACCGCGGCCGTCATGAGGCCCGCCGGCACGGTGCAGGGGGTCCCTGTTTTCTCGATCTCGACGCCCACCATCGTCGAGAACACAGTCTCGACAATTTGCTCCACGTCTCCCTCCCGCAAACCGATAACCGAACCCGGCGGCATGGCATTCTCCTTTCAAAGCGCTACGTAAGCGATGGTGTCTCCAACGGTTTGCCGGCCGAAACTGTCGCCGACGGGGGCGCCTAGTTCCGTGGTTCCGAGCAGCAAGTACCCGCCGCGGAACAGGCTGCCATGGATCTCCGTCAGGATGTCTTTCTTTGTCTCGAGGTCAAAATAGATCAGAACGTTGCGGCAGAGCACGACATCGAATGGCCCCAGCGCCCGCATCTTCGAACGGAGATCGAACGGCTGAAAGCGCACCATGCGCCGCACCTCTTCTTTGAGTTCCCACTCCAGACCCACACGGCGAAAATACTTGATGAGGAGCGGCGCCGGGAGCCCCCGGTTGACTTCCAGTTGCGAGTACCTGCCCGACCGCGCCCGCTCCAACACGCGGTCGGAAAGGTCGGTAGCCAGGATCTCGGTGTCCCTATCCGGCTCGCCCATTTCGAGCAGCATCATGGCCAGGCTGTAGGCTTCCTGGCCGGTGGACGCCGCCGCCGACCAGAAGCTCAGCTTTCGGGACACCTGCCGGGTTCGCAGCAGTTCCGGGAGGATCACATCGCGCAAAGCCTGGTAGTGAGCCGGCTCCCGAAAGAAGTAAGTCTCATTGGTGGTCATGGCTTCCACTACGCGGTGGTGGAGGGGAGACTCCTGAGTGGCTTTCAGTAGCGCGCACAAATCGTCGAGAGAACCGAGGCCTTGCTCCCGCACGATGGGCGCCAGCCGCGCTTCCAGCAAATAATGCTTTTCGTTTGCCAGCACGATTCCCGACCCCGCGTAAATGTGCCGTTGCAGGAAGCTGAGGTTTTCCGGATGAATGGTTGCCAGCAAGGTGCTCATGGCCCCCCCACCTGTTTCAGAATGGCCGGAACCACTTGATCCAGCGGGACCACCTGGTCGGCTGCGCCCCCGTCCACGACGGCGCCGGGCATTCCCCAGACCACGCTCGAAGCTTCATCCTGCGCCACAATGTAGGCGCCTTGCGCCTTCAGCCTCTGGGCACCGCGAAGTCCGTCCTGGCCCATGCCCGTCAGCACGGCCGCCACCACGGCGCCGCCGTAGGTTTCCGCCAAAGAGCTGAACAGGACGTCCACGGCGGGGCGGCAGGAGTTCTCCGGCGGGCCCTGGTCCATCACAATCACGGCGCCGGTGGGGCCGCCGACGACTCTCATGTGGTAATCGCCACGCGCCACGTAGACTCGCCCGGGCTCGGCTATATCGCCTGCCGCCGCCTCTTTCACCGTGAGCGGAGTCAGGGTATCGAGACGCTCGGCCAAGAGCCGAGTGAACAACGGCGGCATATGCTGGACGATGAAGACCGGCAGCCGGAAGCCCTCTGGAAACTGCGGCATGATGGCGCCGAGCGCCGCCGGACCGCCCGTGGAAACGCCGATGGCAACGGCTCGGGCCAGGCTGAACCCGCGCTTGGCAGGGAAAAGGAGCGGCACTTGCGCGCGGATAACGGGTGGGGCCGTGGAGGCCTGAGTCTCGCGCGGCGGCGCAAAGTGAAAGAACTGGCGGATTTTGGGGATCAACTGCTGTCTGAGGTTGGCCATCGAGATATCCAGCGAACCGGCGTTGGATGCCTTTGTGACGTAGTCGTCGGCGCCCAGCGCCAGCGCCTCCAGGGTAGCCGCGGCGCCTCGCTCCGTCATGGTACTGAACATCACTACCCGCGCATTGTGACCCTCGCGGCGCAGACGCCGCAGCATCTCCAGTCCGTCCATTTCCGGCATCTCGATATCGAGTGTGATCACGTCGGGATTGGTTTGCGCGATGCGGTTCATGGCGATCGCTCCGTTGGCGGCGACCGCCACAACTTCGAGCGCCGGATCCTCCTCGAGCGCGTGGCACACCAGCCTCCGGATCACTACCGAGTCGTCCACGACCAGCACCCGGACTCTCTGGCCCGGCTGAAGAAGGCGGGTGCGAAGGGCAGGCATAACAGTGGTTATGCCGCAAGCCCCGCCAGCCGAAGCTTGTCGACCAGGATGTCTTTTGTGAACGGCTTCATCACGTACTCGTTAGCGCCTGCGGCAAGCGCCACCGACATCTGATCGATTTCGTTCTCGGTGGTCACCATGATCACCGGAATGGAGCCGTGAACAGGGCTGCGGCGAATTTCCTTGAGGAGTTCCAGCCCGTCCATCTCAGGCATGTTCCAGTCCGCCATCACTAAGTCCACGGAGGCGGTTCGTCCGATGGTCTCCAAGGCCTCGCGCCCATTGCCGGCTTCGCCCACCTGGTAGCCAAGCTCGCGCAACGTGCGCGACAAGATCATGCGAATCGCCCTGGAATCGTCTACCACTATGGCTGTCGGCATTTGCAGTCCTTATTGGTTGTGGCGCGGGCACTCGTGCCGGCGGGGTACCCCCTGGGCCCGGCACGAACGCCCGCGCCGCGGAGCGTCTAGAACGTAAAGCGGGATACGACCTGCTGCAAGCGCGACGCCATCTGGCTCAGCTCCTGAGCCGCCTTCTGCGAGTTATTCGCGCCCTGAGTGGTATCCTTGGCTGCAACCGCAACGCCGGTGATGTTCTTGGTGATGTCGCCAACTCCCTTGGCGGCTTCGGCCATGCTGCGGTTGATTTCATTGGTGGTGACCGTCTGCTCCTCGACGGCGGAGGCGATGCTGTTGGAGATATCGTTGATCTGGTTGATGATCCCACTGATCTCTCCGATGGCCTGGACGGAAGCCTTGGTGTCGCCCTGAATGGCTTCGATCTTCTGGCTGATCTCCTCGGTGGCCTTGGCGGTTTGCTTGGCCAGTTCCTTGACTTCGTTGGCCACCACCGCGAATCCCTTGCCTGCTTCGCCCGCGCGCGCCGCTTCGATGGTGGCGTTGAGGGCCAGCAGGTTGGTCTGTTGCGCGATCGAGGTGATTACCTTGATCACGTTGCCGATCTCCGTGCTCGAGTCGCCCAGCTTGGCCACGGTCTGGTTGGTGGTGTGGGCCACGCTCACGGCGTTCTTGGCCACGCGCGCGGCTTCATTGGCGTTCTTGGCGATCTCGCGGATGGAGGATTGCATCTGCTCTCCGCCGGAGGCCACCGTCGCCACGTTCCTGGAAACCTGCTCGCTGGCGGCGGAGACCACGTTGGCCTGGGTGGCCGTTTCTTCGGCATTGCCGGCCATCTGATGGCTGACCGACGTCAACTCCTCAGCCGACGAGGCCAGGCTGCTGGCGCTCTGTGCCGTAATCTTCAGCGGCTCGACGACTGCCTCAAAGGTGCTGTTGATGCCATCTACGATTTTCCGGTAATCGCCCTGGTGCTTGGAGGCATCGGCGCGCGTGCCCAGCTTGCCCTCTGCCGCCGCTTTCGCCAGCATTGTGGCGTCGGCCACCAGCGCATTGATGTTATTCTTCAGCGCTACCAGCCACTCGTGAATCTGGTCTTGATCGGAAGCCTTGGCTATGGCCGCGGTCATGTCGCCGTTGGCGATCTTGGTTACATAGGCGATCAGGGCTGTCAGCCAGTCATGCACACCGTTGATCGCGTTCTTCATCTTCTCGTGATCGCCCTTGCAGGCAATCTCGATCTTCTCCCGCAGGTTGCCGCCACGGACCAGCCCGAGTACTCGGTTGCCTTCCCCGATGGGCAGCAGGATGGCGTCCAGCATCTCGTTGACGCCTTTCACGATGCCCGCGTAGGCTCCCTGGAACTGGTCGGGTTTGCCGCGTTCCGAAAGTTGCCCTTCACGCGATGCGTCTGTCAGCCGCCCCAATTCCTTCTGCAAGCTTTGAAGCACTCCGGCAATGTTATTGACCGCCTGTTTCATCTTCTCGTGGTCGCCCTTATAGGCTTGCGCGATCAGCTCGTCGATCTTGCCGTTGGAGATCTGGGCTAGAATGCGGTTGCCTTCGCCGATGGGCAGCAGAATGGCGTCCAGCATCTCGTTGACGCCTTCGATGATCTTGCGGTAGTCGCCCTGGTGCTTGGCGGCGTCGGCGCGCGTGGCCAGTCTTCCCTCCGCCGAGGCCTTGATCAGCAAGCCGGTCTCGGCCACCAACTGGGTGACGGCGTCGATGCAGTTATTCAGGTTGTTCTTGATCTCGTTGAAGTCGCCTTTGTAAGTCTCGGCGATCTTGGGCGGGATGTCGCCCTTCGAGATGCGATCCACGTACTCGGCGGACACGTTCAACGGCCCGATCACCGCGTCCAGCGTCTGGTTGACGCCCTCAATGATCTTGCGGTAGTCGCCCTGGTGCTTGGCCGCGTCGGCGCGGGTGGCGAGTTTGCCATCGGCCGCTGCCTTGGCCAGCAGCGCCGCCTCCACCACCAGCCCGTTGATGTTGTTCTTCAACAGCAACAGCCAATCGTAAACCTGGTCCTTATCGGAAGACTTGGCGATCGATGCCGTCATGTCGCCGTTGGCGATCTTCGTGATAAATGTGACCAGATCGGTCAGCCAGCCGATCACAACGTTCAGGTTGTTCTTGACCGCGTTGAAATCGCCCGTGTAATCTTCCGTTATCTTGGGCGGGATGACGCCCTTGGAGATGCGGTCCATGTACTCGGAGGTCACGTTCAGCGGCTTAATGACGTTATCCAGCGAAACATTGAAACCCTCGATAACCTTGCGGAAGTCGCCCTGGTGCTTGGCTGCGTCGGCCCGCACCGCCAGTTTGCCGTCCAGCATGGCTTTAGTCAGTGTTATGCCGTCGGTCACCACCTGGCTGATGGCGTCGATACAGACGTTCAGGTTGTTCTTGACTTCGTTGAAATCGCCGGTGTAGACGTCGGTTATCTTGGGCGGGATGTCGCCCTTCGAGATCCGGTCCATGTACTCGGCGGTCACGTTCAGCGGCTTGATGACGTTGTCCAGCGAAACGTTGAAGCCTTCGATGACCTTGCGGAAGTCGCCCTGGTGCTTGGCCGCGTCGGCCCGCACCGCCAGCTTGCCGTCCAGCATGGCTTTCGTCAGCGTTACGCCGTCGGTCACCATTTGGCTGATGGCGTCGATGCACACGTTCAGGTTGTTTTTGACCTCGTTGAAATCGCCGGTGTAGGTGTCGGTGATCTTGGGTGGGATATCGCCCTTGGAAATGCGGTCCATGTACTCCGCGGTGACGTTCAACGGCTTGATGACGTTGTCCAGCGAAACGTTGAAGCCCTCGATGACCTTGCGGAAGTCGCCCTGGTGCTTGGCCGCGTCGGCCCGCACGGCCAGCTTTCCGTCCAGCATAGCTTTGGTCAGTGTTATGCCGTCGGTCACCAACATGCTGATGGCGTCGATGCAGACGTTCAGGTTGTTCTTGACCTCGTTGAAGTCGCCGGTGTAGGTGTCGGTGATCTTGGGCGGAATGTCGCCCTTGGAGATGCGATCCATGTACTCGGCGGTCACGTTCAACGGCTTGATGACGTTGTCCAGCGAAACGTTGAAGCCCTCGATGACTTTGCGGAAGTCGCCCTGGTGCTTGGCCGCGTCGGCCCGCACCGCCAGCTTGCCGTCCAGCATGGCTTTAGTCAGTGTTATGCCGTCGGTCACCATTTGGCTGATGGCGTCGATGCAGACGTTCAGGTTGTTCTTGACCTCGTTGAAATCGCCGGTATAGGTGTCGGTGATCTTGGGCGGGATGTCGCCCTTGGAGATGCGATCCATGTACTCGGCGGTCACGTTCAACGGCTTGATGACGTTGTCCAGCGAAACGTTGAAGCCCTCGATGACTTTGCGGAAGTCGCCCTGGTGCTTGGCCGCGTCGGCCCGCACCGCCAGTTTGCCGTCCAGCATGGCTTTAGTCAGTGTTATGCCGTCGGTCACCACCTGGCTGATGGCGTCGATACAGACGTTCAGGTTGTTCTTGACTTCGTTGAAATCGCCGGTGTAGGTGTCGGTGATCTTGGGCGGAATGTCGCCCTTCGAGATCCGGTCCATGTACTCGGCGGAGATGTTCAACGGCTTAATCACGTTGTCCAGCGAAGCGTTGAAGCCCTCGATGACTTTGCGGAAGTCGCCCTGGTGCTTGGCCGCGTCGGCCCGCACGGCCAGCTTGCCGTCCAGCATGGCTTTGGTCAGTGTTACACCGTCGGTCACTAACATGCTGACGGCGTCGATGCAGACGTTCAGGTTGTTCTTGACCTCATTGAAGTCGCCGGTGTAGGTGTCGGTGATCTTGGGCGGGATGTCGCCCTTCGAGATCCGGTCCATGTATTCGGCAGTCACGTTCAACGGCTTGATGACGTTGTCCAGCGAAACGTTGAAACCTTCGATGACTTTGCGGAAGTCGCCCTGGTGCTTGGCCGCGTCGGCCCGCACGGCCAGCTTTCCGTCCAGCATGGCTTTGGTCAGTGTGATGCCATCGGTCACCACTTGGCTGATGGCGTCGATGCACACGTTCAGGTTGTTTTTGACCTCGTTGAAATCGCCGGTGTAGGTGTCGGTGATCTTGGGTGGGATATCGCCCTTGGAAATGCGGTCCATGTACTCCGCGGTGACGTTCAACGGCTTGATGACGTTGTCCAGCGAAACGTTGAAACCCTCGATGATTTTGCGGAAGTCGCCCTGGTGCTTGGCCGCGTCGGCCCGCACCGCCAGCTTGCCGTCCAGCATGGCTTTGGTCAGTGTTATGCCGTCGGTCACCACCTGGGTGACGCTGTTCTTCAGCAGCACCAGCCACTCGTGAATCTGGTCCTGATCGGAAGCCTTGGCCATCGATGCCGTCATGTCACCGTTGGCGATTTTGGTTACGTAAGCCACCAGATCGGTCAGCCACTCACGAACACCGTTGACCGCCTGTTTCATCTTGTCGTGATCGCCCTTGCAGGCAATCTCGACTTTCTCTCGCAGGTTGCCGCCACGGACTAGCCCGAGGATTCGGTTGCCCTCCGCGATCGGTAGCAGGATTGCATCGAGTATCGTGTTCACGCCCTCGAGCAGTTGGCGGTCGTTCCCTTCGAACTGCTCTACCCTCCCACGCTCGCTGAGGCGGCCTTCGCGCGAGGCCTCCACCAACCGGAGTATTTCCTCTTGCAGCAGATTCTTGGTTTGCGTCCCCTGCGCATGAGGTGCCGGGTAGTCCAGAACTGCGGCGCCGGTGGACGCGTTTCGGTCGGGACGACCTCGCCGGCCGTCGCTTACTTGTCTTGCCATCGTCTTTGCTCCTTTGTATTCCTATTGCGTTATTACGCCGTCACCGGCGCCTGAATCTTGATTTGCCCTTGCGCTCCCGCCGCCGGCCGGCTTCCGCCAGCCATCTTCAGCGATTCACGCAGCCTCTCGTTGCAATGCTCCGTCAGCGGAGCGCCGTGCCCAAAGTAGATCCGCCGGACATCGCGGGCGCACAGTTTCGCCAACGCCGCCAGAAATCCGGCCTCATGAGTTTCCGCCGGCGACGAGATCAGCACGGGAGAGTCGCCAGCGAAGAGTACGCCCTCGGTCTGGTTGTAAAGGCAGATCGAGTCGCTGCTGTGACCCGGCGTGTGGATAACCTCGAAATGCTGGTCGCCCATTTTGATCGTGTCCCCATCGCGCAGCAGATGATCGACGCCAACGGTGTTCGGTGAGAACGCGAACACCTTCGGGTGGAACGCCTCACGGACCTGCGGCAGCAGCGCGCAGTGATCGGAATGGTTGTGCGTCAGTACTACCTGTTCCACCGGCCACTTGCCGACCCCGGTGGGCGCCCGGTCGATGCTCGCCAGGATGGCCGGATCCTGGCCCACGTCCACGAGCGTGTTGATGTCCCCCATCCGGCTCGCTCCGCCCAGCACCAGGTAAGCCTCGGAGGTATAGACCAGGCCGCTGTTCTCTAACATCACGATCCGCATTCACCGCCCTCCACTTTGCGGAATAACTGACCGTCGGCAATCAGCCGCTGGAACAACGGGGCGAGCTCCGGCGGCATGTCCTGCGTCTGCTCGGTGGCGAACAAGCCGCCGGGTGCCAGCGCCCGGTGAAACATTCTGAGCACTTCGATCCTCTCCGGCGGCAGAAAGTGGAGTAGCACGTTCTTGCACAGGACCAGCGAGTATCCGTTACCGATTTCCTTGAACGACAGAAGATCGTGCCGCTGAAAAGCGACCCGCTGCCGGATGCTGTCGATCACGCGAAAGTAGTCGGGTTTTCCGCCTGGTTCGAAGTACTTTTCCAGGATGCCCTCGGGCAGTCGCGACAACTCGTCCTTGGGGTACACGCCGGCCTCGATCATTTTGGCGAACTGGCCCGTGCTTTCCACGTCCGTCCCATCGATGCGGAGGTTTCTGAATGCGAAGTGTCCCATTCGCTCGGCAAACAAGATGGCCAGCGTGTACGGCTCTTGCCCCATGGCCACGCCGGCGTCCCAGATGCGGGGATGGCTGCGGCCGGCCAGGCCGGGGAGGATGTGTTCCACCACCCGCTCCAGTACTTGCAAGTCTCGGAAGAAGAACGTGAAGGCCATCAGAATCTCCTTCGATCTGGGCACGGGGCCGGCGTTGCCATGGCTTTCCCTTGTAGTGGCGGGCGCTTCCCCGGCATCAGGCGGCCCTCCCGGAGGCGAGATCCACCGTCCGCTCGGTGTCCAGCACCAGCAGCAGACGGTCTTTCAGCTTGTACACTCCGCGGATCAGTTCCCGGGCTTCCGGCCCCAGGTTATCGGGGGGCGCCTCGAAAGCGGAACCTTCCACTTCCAGCACGTCCCCGATCTCATCCACCAGCAGGCTGACCGCGCTATCCTCGGTTCGCACCACCATGTTCATGGGGCGGACATCCGTCGAGCGCGGGGGCAAACCCAGCCTCCGCCGCATGTCGATGGCGGTGACGATCTGGCCGCGCAGGTTGATCAGCCCTTCGATCACTTCCGGCGCCAGCGGGACGCAGGTCATTTCCTGAAAACGCAACACCTCCTGCACGCTCAGCACATCAATGCCGAAGAACAAATCTCCGACAAAGAAGGTGGAATACTGGGCATCGGCCTTCTGCCAATCCTGTTCCTTCCCGGAATTCGGGGTCAAGGTGGTCACTTATCGCTCCTTGCCGGTCTGGGCGAGAACCGCGCGCTCCGGCTCCAGCGCGGCGGCTAATCGCTCGATGGACCGCAGCATGGCTCCGCGGTCGAACTTACTCTGGTAATCGTCGAAGTCCTCGGCGCCGGCCGGCCGGTCCTGCGCCTGGACAGGACCGGAGGCCAGCGCGAGCACTGGGATCCTGGCCGAGCCCGGCCGCTGGCGTACGGCTTCGAGTACCCCACGGCTGCCTGCCGGAGGCAAGTCGACGGCGACCAGAACCATGTCAATGGCGCCGTGCTCCAGTTGGCTGACGGCCTGTGCCGTGTCAGCGGCTTCCACCACCTGGAAGCCGGCCATTTGCAGTTCGCTGCGCAGCAGGCCGCGAACGAATGCCGCCGGCTCCGCCAGCAAAACAGTCCTTTTCGACTTGCCGCCGGAGGCCTGGTGGAACCAGTCGCCAGCCGCCGCTCCGAGGACCGTTTGGAGGTCGAGGATGTCGGCCACCCGTTTTCCCACCACCGCCGAACCCAACAGCCCTTTCCGGGCGCTTTGGCGGCGGATGGTGACGACGTCCTCGACGATGTCGAGGATCTGATCCACGACGATGCCAAGGCTGCGCTCGCCATCCTGGAAAACGATGACCTGGGCCGGGTCGCGGCCAATGGCCTTGTCCGGAGCATCCGGGTCCAAGACGCTGGCCAGCGAGAGCAAAGCTAACAGGCTGCCCCGGTATTGGACCACCTGGCTGCCGCCGGCGCGTTCGATGACCGATTGTGGAAACTCCTCCAGCCGGGATACCAGCGACAGGGGCACGGCGAGCCGTTCGAAAGACCCCGCGCGGAACAGCAACAGCCGCTGCTCATCGGCCGCCGATTGCGTCTTCTTCTGCGATTCGGCGCGCTCCTCGTCGCGACGCTCGGCCAGCACGCCGGAGCGCTGCCCGATGCACAGCGCGTCCAGGATCAGAGCCACGCGCCCGTCGCCCATGATGGTGGCGCCGGCGTAAATGGTCAGCCCCTTCAACTGTTTGCCGAGCGGTTTGACAACGATTTCCTGGGTGTCGTTGATGCCGTCGACCACCAGCCCGAACTGGCGATCCTCGGCCTGAAGCACCACGATGTTGACGGCCTCGCACGCCGCCGGCGGTTTCAGCCCCAGGACGGTGTTCAGGTAGGCGATCGGAAGAAGGGTGCCCCGGCGGCGATAAACCGGCGTGCCGTGCACGTACTCGATTTTGCCACTCGAGCCGCCATCCAGCCGGATCAGCTCGAGCAGGCTGACCTGCGGGATGATGAAGCGCTCGGTGCTGCTGGTCACCACCAATCCCGGGATGATGGCGAGAGTGAGGGGGATTTTGAGCTTTACGGTGGTGCCTGCGCCCACGCGGCTGACGACATCCACCAGGCCGCCGATCTTCTCGATGTTGGACTTGACGACGTCCATGCCCACGCCGCGCCCGGAGACGTTGGTCACGTTCTGCGCGGTGGTGAAGCCTGCCAGAAAGATGAGGTTCAGAGCCTCGCGATCGGTCATGCGTCCGGCTTGTTCGGCGGAACACACGTTCTTCTCGATGGCTTTCTGCTTCATGCACTCGACATCGATACCGGCCCCGTCATCGGAGATCTCGATGTTCACCTGCCCGCCTTCGTGGTAGGCGCGCAGGCTCACCACGCCCTCCGCGGGCTTGCCGCGGCGCACCCTTTCCTCGGGCCGCTCCACGCCGTGGTCGCAGCAGTTGCGAACCAGGTGGGTGAGCGGGTCCTTGATGGCTTCAATGATGGTCTTGTCCAGTTCCGTGTCGGAGCCGTCCAGTTCGAGACGCACCTGCTTGCCGCAGGAGTGGGCCGTATCGCGCACCAGGCGGGGCAGTTTGTTCCAGACCACCCCGATGGGCTGCATGCGCGTCTTCATGACGTTGGCCTGCAATTCGCTGGTGATCAGGTTCAGACGCTGCGAGGTGGCGTTCAGCGCGCCATCCTCTTTTTGCGTGTTGAATTGAAGGACCTGGTTGCGCGCGAGCACCAGCTCGCCGACCAGATTCATCAGCTTGTCCAGCAGCCCCACATCCACACGGATGGCCGAGTCGGCGGCCGCGCTGGTCTTCTCGCCTTCCAGCCGCGAAGGGTCCGGCGGCCCTGGCGCCTCGGCTGCCGCATCCGCCCGCGGCTCCTCGGGGGGGACGCTTGCGGGCGCGGTCCCGGCACAGGTGGATTCCAGACGCCGGACCAGGTCCGGGTACTCATCCGGTCCCTCCGCTTCGGTGGCTTCAATGGCCACCAGAATCTTGCGCGCGGCGTCCACGGTCTCCAGGATCAGCTCCACCAGCAGATTCGATAACTGGCGTTCCCCGGAGCGCAACTGGCTGAGCAGGCTCTCCGCGTGATGGGTAATCCGCTCCAGCACCTTGAAGCCCAGGAACCCGCAGGTGCCTTTGATGGTGTGGATGGTGCGAAATACGCTGCCGAGCAACTCTTTGTCGCCGGGCCGCTGCTCGAGCTGAACCATGTCCTGATCGAGCCGATTCAGGTTCTCATTGCTCTCGATGAGAAACTCGCGAATGATATCCTGCTGTTCTGACACGCTTAACCTATCGGTTCAGCAAGTCGTTTTCAATAGGGCGCCGCGCGAAATTGTCGGGCGCCTCGCTTGTCCCACGCTATACTGGGGGTCGATCATGAGACGCCCAGTCGTTTTCTTCTGGATTTTCCTGCTGGCGGCCGCAACGCTTTCGGCCCAGGCGATTCAGTATTCGGAGACCCGCAAGGTCTGGCTGCTGACCACGCGCCAGAGCTCGTACGCCATGGGAATCGGCGCGGACGGGTCGCTGCGGCATCTGTATTGGGGCGCGCCGCTGTGGCGTATGGACGATCTGGCCACCCCACCGGAGCGCCACGACATCTCCTCGTTCGATCCCAGCCAGATGCTGGAGAACGAGGAGTTCCCCGGTTGGGGCGGGACTCGCTACTACGAGCCGGCGCTCAAAATCACCCGCGAGGACGGCAATCGCGACCTGGTCCTGCGCTACGTCTCGCATCGCATCCAGGGGAACGATCTGGATATCACTCTGCGCGACATTCGCGACGCCATCGAAGTGACGCTGCACTACCGCGTGTACCCGGAATACGGCATCCTGCGGCGCCATGCCACCATACGCAACGGGACCGCGCGGCCGCTGGCGGTGGAGAGCGCGCAATCGGCAACCTGGTACCTGCCGCCGGGAGACGGATACCAGCTCAGTTATCTCACCGGCCGGTGGGCCGCCGAAACGCAGCTCAACCACGAGCCGGTTCACGAAGGGATGAAGGTGCTGGAGAGCCGCCTGGGACACACCGGCCACAACATCAACCCGTGGTTCGCCATCGACTCCGGCGACGCCACCGAGGAGAACGGCCGGGTGTGGTTCGGCGCGTTGGGGTGGAGCGGAAATTGGCGCATCACCGTGGAGCAGACGCCCTACCGGCAGGTGCGGGTGACGGGCGGGTTCAATACTTTCGATTTCTCGTACCCGTTGAAACCGGGCGAGACCCTGGAGACGCCTCCGTTCTACGCCGGCTTCTCCGAGAGCGGCTTCGGCGGCGCCTCGCGCACGCTGCACCACTTCGAGCGGGAACAGATTCTGCCGGGCGGCGCTTCTGCACGGCTGCGTCCGGTGCTCTACAACTCCTGGGAGGCTACCACCTTCAACGTCAACGAAGCTGGTCAGAAGGAACTGGCGGACAAGGCGGCCAAGCTGGGGGTCGAGCTGTTCGTGATGGACGACGGATGGTTCGGCGCGCGCAACGACGACCACGCCGGCCTGGGTGACTGGGTCGTGAACCCGAAGAAATTCCCGCAGGGCTTGAAGGGCCTCATCGACCACGTGAACGGCCTGGGCATGGACTTCGGGCTATGGGTCGAGCCGGAGATGGTCAATGCCGATAGCGACCTGTATCGCCAGCATCCCGATTGGGTCATGAACTTTCCGGGCCGGCCGCGCAGCGAGCTGCGCAACCAGATGATTTTGAACCTGGCGCGCAACGACGTCAAAGAGTACATTTTCACGGTGCTGGACAAGCTCGCGAGCGAGAACCACATACGCTACTTCAAGTGGGACATGAACCGGACCTTCTCCGAACCGGGCTGGCCGGAGGCGGCGCCGGCGGACCAGCGAAAACTGTGGGTGGAGTATGTCCGCAACCTGTACGAGATCATAGACCGCTTGCGCGCGCGGCATCCCCAGCTTGAAATCGAATCGTGCTCGGGCGGCGGCGGGCGCGTGGACCTGGGGATTCTTCAGCGCGTCGAGGAGGTCTGGACCTCCGACAACACCGAAGCCTTCGACCGCCTGCGCATTCAGGAGGGATTCACCGAGGCCTATGCTCCGAAAATCATGTCCGCGTGGGTGACCGACGTTCCCAACATGAATGGCCGGTCGACGCCGCTGCCGTTCCGGTTCCTGGTGGCCATGCAGGGCGCGTTGGGGATCGGGGCCAACCTGAACCACTGGACGGAGCAGGATTCCGAGCTGGCAACCAGGCTGATCGCGGTGTACAAGCGCATCCGGGCCACGGTCCAGACCGGCAGCCTGTATCGCCTGCTGTCGCCGCGAACCAATGATGTCACCGCCAACGAATATGTGTCGTCCGACGGCAGGCAGGCCGTGCTGTTCGCCTTCCGGCACTCGCAGCAATACGAAACGGCTGCGGCCGCCATCGGCCTGCGGGGGCTGGACGAGCGAGCGGTCTACCGCGTGGAGTCGCTGGGCGGGAAACTGGTGGAGACGCTGCCTCAACTGAGCGGCGCCTACCTCATGAAGGCGGGGCTGAACCTGAATCTGCGCGGCGATTTCGACGCCACCGCGGTTATACTGGAACGGGTCGAATAAACGGGTTGCACCAGCCGAATCGTCTGGGGTATGCTGGCACAAATCGGGGATGTCGAAGAACATCATGCGAGGTTTGGGTGCAGCCGTAGTGCTTGCGTCGTGGGCTTGGGCGCAGGCTCCGACAGAGCGGCTGTTCAATGCCCGGGTCGATCCCGAGCAAGGGCGCAAACTGTGGTCGGCCAACTGCGCGGTGTGTCATGGCGCCGAGGGGAAGGGAGGCCGCGGGCCCGACCTCACCACGGGCAAATTCCGGCACGGCGGCACCGACGATGACTTGTATCGGGCCCTGCGAAACGGGATTCCGGGGACTGAGATGCCGGGCTTTCCGTTGACCGGAGTGGAGTCCATGCAGCTTCTGGCCTTTGTGCGGGCGCTGGGAAGAGCAGCCATGCCGCCTCCTCCGGAGGGCGATGCCGCACGCGGGCGCGCCCTCTTTGCCGGCGGCCAATGCACAAGCTGCCACAGAGTTGACGGGACGGGATCGCGGATCGGGCCGGAGCTGAGCGACGTCGGGGCACGCTTGCCGCCGTCGGACCTGCTGGCATCGCTGCTGCGCCCGGATGAGCGCGTGCAGCCGGCGAACTGGTACGTGCGAGTGGTGACGCGGGACGGGCGGACCATCACCGGCAGAAGGCTGAACGAAGACACTTACAGCGTGCAGCTTATCGATGCCCAGGACCGGCTGGTTTCGTTGGTGAAGCAAGATCTGAAAGAGTACCAGCTCATCAAGAAATCGCCTATGCCAAGCTACGAAGGAAAGTTGACCCGCGAGCAACTGGGTGACCTGGTCGCCTACCTGGCGTCATTGAAAGGGACTCTATGAAACCCGCCATGGCGGCGGTGGTGTGGCTGAGTTGCTGGATGCCATTGGGCGCGCAGGTGACCTACGACCGGCTGCTGCACGCCGACAAAGAGCCGCAGAACTGGCTGACGTATGCGGGCAGCTACAAGAGCTGGCGCTACAGCACGCTCGACCAGATCCGCATTGGGAACGCCAGGAAGCTCGAGCTGAAGTGGATATACCAGCTCAATGCCATCGACAAGTTCGAAGCCACCCCGCTGGTGGTAGACGGGGTGATGTACTTCACGCAGCCGCCGAGCGACGTGATCGCGGTGGATGGGAAGACGGGCCGGGCGTTCTGGACCTACCGCTACCCGCTGGCGGGCAACGTGAGCGTGTGCTGCGGGCGCGTCAACCGCGGGCTGGCGATCCTGGGGGACCTGGTGTTCCTGGCGGCGCTGGACGGGAACCTGGTGGCGCTGGATGCGAAGACGGGAAAAGAAGTCTGGAAGACGCGGGTGGTGGACCCGAGCCTGGGCTACAGCCTGACCATGGCGCCGCTGGTGGTGAAGGACAAGGTAATCCTTGGGCCGGCGGGAGGAGAGTTCGGGATACGCGGGTTCCTGGCGGCGTTCGATGCGCGCACCGGCAAGGAGGTATGGCGGTTCAACACGACTCCAGGACCGGGCGAGGCGGGACATGAGACGTGGGCAGGCGATGCGTGGCAGCATGGCGGCGCCCCCGTCTGGCTGACCGGCTCGTACGATCCGGAGTTGAACCTGATCGTCCAGGGCGTGGGGAATCCGAGCCCCGACTGGAACGCGACGGTGCGGCCGGGGGACAATCTCTACGCCAGTTCGGTGATCGCGGTGGATGCCGACACAGGCAAGCTGAAGTGGCACTACCAGTTTGTTCCGCACGATGCGTGGGATTGGGACGCCATACAGACTCCCGTAATGGTGGACGCGGAGTGGCAGGGGCAGCCACGCAAACTGCTGTACTGGGCCAACCGCAATGGCGTCTTCTACGTGCTGGACCGGACCAACGGAAAGTTCCTGTCGGGCAAGCCATTCGTGAAGGTGACCTGGCTGGCGGGCTTCGACGAGAACGGGCGTCCGAAGCTGCAACCAAACTCGCTGCCGACGGCGGAAGGGACGCTGGTTTACCCGGGCGTGCAGGGCGGCACCAACTGGTATGCGCCTTCGTATAGCCCGCGGACGGGGCTGTTCTACCTGTCGGTGTGGGCCGATTACTACTCGGTGTACCAGGAGGGTGAGGCTGAATACGTCCCGGGGCGGCGATTCAACGGCGGGAATATACGCCAGCCGCTGGCGTTCGGCCGGAACGCCACGCTGCTTCCGGACGAAGAACAAGGGTACGGGGCGCTGAAGGCGATCAACCCGAAGACCGGGGATATGGTGTGGCAGGTGAAGTTCGCGGACCTGACCGAGGGCGGGGTGCTCACGACGGCGGGCGACGTGGTCTTCACGGGCAACCGGGAAGGATACTTCCACGCTTTCGACGCGCGCGATGGGAAACTGCTGTGGAAGGTGTCGTTGGGAGGCTACATCGCGGCCGGCCCGGTTACTTACTCGGTGGACGGGAAGCAGTACGTAGCGGTGGCCGCGGGGCACGGAATGTTCGTGTTCGGTCTGCGGGAGTGAGCCGCAAGGCCATATTCGATGCTGGTATCGGGTATGGTATACTGAGGCGTCATGGAGACAGCCCGCAAGATCACGGTCGAGGTGCCATTGGAGCTTCTCGAAAAGGCGCAACGAGCTAGCGGTAGCGGCATTACCCAGACCGTTCGGACCGGCCTGCAGCTGGTTGCGGCGTCGCATGCCTACGCGCGGTTGCGTCAACTTCGGGGCAAGGTTCGATTCACGCGCACGTTAGCCGAGCTGAAGGCCGACCGATGATCGCGGCCGACACCAGCACCTGGATCGCCTTCTTCCAAGGAGATGGCGGCGAGGACACGGAACTGCTCGACCGGGCGCTCCAGGACCGGCAGGTGCTAATGGTGCCCGTTGTGCTCACCGAAGTATTGAGCGACCCGAAGCTTTTTTTAGACGTTGCACAGACTCTCTCGGAACTGCCGCTCATCGAGGTTGAGCCTGGCTATTGGCAACGGGCGGGCGAGTTGCGAGCGAAGGTGCTGGCAAAGCGCCGCAAAGCGCGCCTCGGCGATGCCTTGATCGCCCAGACCTGTATCGACCGCGGGATTCCTCTCCTTACGCGAGACCGGGATTTCCGGGCGTTCGCCGACGCTGCCGGCCTCGATCTCCTGATTGCGTCCGCAGGGACAGAATAGGAATGGTCCAACTGCGATCCGATCTCACGCCGGTCATGCTGGCGCCCAAACTGCACCGGCTAATCGAGCTCTCGGCAGCTAAGATCCGCTCCATCGAGAAGTCCTGGGACCCGTCCCGGGGCGCGCCGGTCTTTACCGTTGGCGGGCAGTACACCAGCCGCGGCTGGACCGAGTGGACGCAGGGCTTCCAGTTCGGCTCGGCCATTCTCCAATTCGACGCCACCGGTGAGCGGGAGTTCCTCGAAATCGGCCGCGAGCGAACCGCGGCGCGCATGGCGCCGCACCTCACCCACACGGGGGTTCACGATCACGGCTTCAACAATGTCAGCACCTACGGCAACCTGCTCCGGCTGATGGCCGAGGGGCGCATCGCCGAGGACCGCTGGGAACGCCGCTATTACGAGTTGGCGCTCGAATGTTCAGGCGCCGTGCAGGCCAGCCGCTGGTCGCGGACCGCCGATGGCGGCGGCTACATCTACTCCTTCAACGGGCCGCACTCGCTGTTCGTCGATACCATGCGCACGCTGCGCGCGCTGGCGGTCGCCCACCTGCTGGGCCACGCGCTGATGGGCGAGGGCGATCGTAGGATTTCGCTGCTCGACCGGCTCATCGAGCACGCGCGCGCCACGGCGAAGTACGCCGTCTATTACGGCGAGGGCCGTGACGCGTACGATGTCCGCGGCCGGGTGGCGCACGAGAGCATCTTCAACGTCAACGACGGCAGTTACCGCTGCCCCAATTCGCAGCAGGGCTACTCCGCATTCAGCACCTGGACGCGCGGCCTGGCGTGGGCCATGTGCGGTTTCGCCGAGCAACTGGAGTTTCTGGACACGCTGCCCGGCCAGCATGCGGTTGTGGAAGTGCTTGAGAAGGCCGCCCGCGCCACCTGCGATTTCTACATCGAGAACACCCCGGCCGATGGCATTCCTTATTGGGACACGGGCGCACCGGGCCTCGCACAGTTGGGCGACTGGCGCGCCAAGGCGGCGGACCCGTTCAATGCGTACGAGCCGGTGGACAGCTCGGCAGCCGCGATCGCCGCACAGGGGCTGCTGCGGCTAGGCCACCGTCTCCGGGACGACCGGTACTGGCAAGCCGGCTTGGCGGTCTGCGACACGCTTTTCGACGAACCTTATCTGAGCACCGGCGACCGGCACCAGGGGCTCATTCTGCACTCGTTGTATCACCGGCCGAGTGGGTGGGACGCGGTCCCAGAAGGGGGACGCGTGCCGGCGGCGGAGTCTTCCATGTGGGGCGATTATCACGCGCGCGAAGTGGGGCTATACCTCTTGCGCCTGATTGAGAATAAGCCGTACCTGAAGTTCTGGGTGTGAGCGGGTTATTTCTTTCCGCACCCCATCAGCCGCTCCAAGTCCAGCAAGTGTTGCGGCTCATACGTCTCCTTCGACCATCTGGATTCCGGTTCGAATTCCACTCCGACAAAGTACCCGATCTCGCGGAAAACGCAATACCGCACGCGCCCGGCAAATTCCTTCTGGGGAGATTTCCAGTGGATCTCCGCCTCCAGCGGGACGGCCATTTCCAATTGCAGGCAAGCGCCGGATGCGGAAATATCCTCCAGAAGGCCGGTTGCCTTGTGCGTCTTCCCCGCCTGATCCTTCCAGCAGACTTCGACCATGTCTGCGCATAACATGCGAACTTCCGATCGCCGTTCCTGCATACTTGTCATATCGGCGGCCGAAGCCGCCTTCTTTACGATAAGATGACTTAAGTCCCCGGTAAACATGTTCCTACGACCCTCGGCGGTGATCGCGCTGGCGGCCGTCCTGCTGGCCGGTTGCGCGCACAAGAAGCACGCCCGGCACATCCCGCCAACGCCGGCGCCGCCGGCCGCGCCCCAACCGGGGTACAGCGAAACCGGCGTGGCCAGTTGGTACGGCCACCCCTACCATGGCCGGCGTGCCGCCAATGGCGAGATCTACGACATGGAGAAGCTGACGGCTGCCCACCGCACACTCCCCTTCGAGACGTGGCTGCGGGTGGTCAACCTCGACAATAGCAAGACTGTGGAGGTTCGGATCAACGACCGCGGCCCCTTTGTCGAGGGCCGCATCATCGATCTCTCCCACGCCGCCGCGCGCGCCATCGACATGATCGGTCCGGGCATCGCGCGCGTTCGCATCGAGGTGATTCGCCTGCCCGAATACGTGCCGCCGGGCGTCTTTGCGGTGCAGGTGGGCGCGTTCCGCAATCGCGCCAACGCCGAGCGCCTGCGCGCCGAAATGCAATCCCGCTACGGCTCGGCGCGCCTGGTCCAGCGCGCGGATAGCCCCGACCTGTGGCGCGTGCTGGTGGGCTCCGAGGCCACCGAGGAAGGCGCCAACGGCCTAGCTGAACGGATTCGTAAAGAATTAGGTGAGAAATCCGCCGCCTTCGTGGTACGAGTTGATTCTATGTAGTCGAGGTGTGCCATGAATCGGCCCGCGACCGGCTGGGCTCACGGTCTGGTAGGCCAGTCGCCGCAGATCAGCGCCATCCGGCGGCTCATCACGAAGGTTTCGCGCAACCGGCTGTCGGTGCTGCTGCTGGGAGAGAGCGGCACGGGCAAAGAGGTGGTGGCGCGGGCCGTGTACAACGCCAACCCGCGCGGCGAGTTCGTGGCCATCGACTGCGGCTCGCTGGTCGGCACGCTTATGGAAAGCGAGTTGTTCGGCCACGTTAAGGGGGCTTTCAGCGGCGCCGTCGAGAACAAGAAGGGACTAGTCGAGCTGGCCGACGGGGGCACCGCCTTCTTCGACGAAATCGGCGATCTGCCGCTCGAAATGCAGGTCAAGCTGCTGCGGCTCATCCAGGAGGGGGAATTCCGCGCCGTGGGCGCCTTGCACTGGCACAAGGTGGATCTGCGCATCATGGCCGCCACCCATCGCGACCTCCAGGCGGAGGTCGCCGCCGGCCGCTTTCGCCAGGACCTGTTCTATCGCCTCAACGTGGTGGTGGTGCACCTGCCGCCGCTGCGCGAGCACAAGCAGGACATCCCACTGCTGATCGAACACTTCCTGAACGCTGGGCATGCCTCAGGCCTGCCCGTGCTCCCTCTGGGCGAAGAGCTGCGAGCGGCGCTCCTCTCCTACGACTGGCCAGGCAACGTCCGCGAGTTACAGCACTGCCTGGATCGCATGTCCGCGCTGCACTCCGAAGGCGCGTTGCAGATGGCCGACCTGCCCTCGGCCCTGCAATACCAGCGTGCCTCCTTCGGGCTGGAGAGCCTGTCCGGCGCTCTCGCGGACTCGAACGGACGGCTGGCCGGGCTGCCGCACTTCGATATCGCGCCCAGGTCGCCCGTTATCTCCATTCCCGAAAGCGAAAAGCAGGCTATCGCCAACGCGCTGGCCACCACCAAGGGAGAGCGCGGCAAGGCCGCCCGCCTGCTGGGCATCGGCCGTACTACTCTGTACCGAAAAGTGAAAGAATACGGACTGTAGCGGCTTGGCCAAACCGCCGGGGGAAAACAAAAAACTTATGCCGGTTGTCTTGGGCGAATCGCCCAAAATTGCTTTGGATGCCACTTACAGTGTTGGCCGCGACCTCTCGGGAGTGGGCCTTTATTCGCACGAGATCCTGCTCGGCCTGACCGCCGGGCATCCGGAAACGCGCTTCGATTTCTGCTACCGGCCGCAGCGCTACCTGCGCTCCTGGGCCAATCCGCTCCCGGCCAATGCCCGGCGGCGCCTGCTCGCCGAACCGCTTGGCCCGCGTGCCGCCGATCTCTTCCATGGCCTGAATCAGCGCCTGCCGCGAATCCCCTTGCGGCGCGCCGTCACCACATTCCACGATCTGTTCGTGCTCAGCGGCGAGTACTCGACGGAGGAATTCCGCGTGCGCTTCGCCGCGCAGGCCCGCGACGCGGCCGAGCGCTCGGCCGCGATCATCGCGGTTTCCGCATTCACCAAGAACGCGGTGGTTTCTTTGCTGGGCGTGGAGCCTTCAAAAGTCAGGGTGGTCCACCACGGCGTCCGCGACCTTCCCTATTCCCCCGCCCCGCGCGAAAAGGTCATCCTGAACGTAGGCGTGATCCAGCGGCGCAAGAACATCGCGCGCCTGGTGGAGGCGTTCGAAACCGTCGAACCCGACTGGCGGCTGGTGCTGGCGGGATCTTCCGGATACGGCTCGGGGGACATCCTGGCGCGTATCGAACAGAGCCCCGCCCGCGACCGCATATCGGTGCTTGGCTACGTCTCACACGACGAGCTCGCCAGGTGGTATTGCCGGGCCATGATTTTTGCTTTCCCATCGCTCGACGAAGGTTTCGGAATGCCCGTGCTGGAAGCTATGGCGGCGGGAACTCCGGTGGTGACATCCGCCCGCTCGGCGCTTCCCGAGGTGGCGGGAGACGCGGCCCTCCTGGTGGATCCCGGGGACACCGAGTCGCTGGGCATGGCACTGCGCCAGCTAGCTGGGAAAGAGGATTTGAGACGGGACCTGGCCTGGCGCGGCATGGCCCGGGCACGCCTCTTCACCTGGGAGAAGGCGGCCCGCGAAACCTGGGACGTGTATCGGGAAGTGCTTGGCTGATGTAGCGGGAACTGCCGGGCTGATCCGCCTTGCGCGATCAGCGGTTCTCGTCGTCCACGGCGATCTTGAGAGCACGCAAAAAGCGGTGGTCCTGCGTGGTGAACTTGATTTTGCCGGTGGTTTCGAACCCCCGCTTCGGCTCTTCGGTCACCTCGATCTCAGGTTCCTCATCAGTGCTGCTGTCGTCCCTCCGGTTGAAGCCGATAGTCGCCTCCAAAACCAGGAAAACGTCGTAACCGGCTCTCTTGATCCCGCCGATCGCCTCCGCGATCCGGTCGGACTCGGAAAGGGAATCGTTGATCGCGTTCCCCAATTCCTGCATCAGGTGCTTCAATGGCTCTTCCACACAGTTACTCCCTATTGGTGGATGCGCCGGACGCGACCGGCGTTCCACCCATGGGCTGCATCCACCCGTTCCGATTGTAATGGACGCCGCTGCGCTGCACAAGCGGACCCAATATATCTATCGGCAATTTATGGGCCAGGTTCCATACAAAAACTTCCGCCATGGCCAGTTTGTTACGATGGAAGGCGTGTGGAAACGTCTCACCGTCCGCCACGGAGTGCGCTACGGACGCGAGTTCATCAAACATATCATCCCCGCCGTTGTGAAACCCGCCCGGACCCTCTGGAATCAGCTTATTGGCTTTCTTTTCTTGTTGTTCGGGGCGATCTTCGGCGTCAAGACGGTACGCTACGGCATGGATTACATGAAAGCCCCACCCAGCGGTGGAACGGGTGAACTGATCCGTTTGGCGATGGCCGGCTTCTGTGCTTTTGTGATGCTCTGGTACGGCGTTTCTTCTTTCCTGCGCGCCCGTAGGATTTCGCGATCGTGAACGGCGCACACGGATAGTGACCCGATACCGCCGACGCTGGAGGCGGCGGACGCTTACGCCACGGTGGGCGAGGCTTCCGACCGGCTCAGGAGCGCATTCGGCGAGTATCGCGAAGCGTAGAGCACCTCGGGCGCCTGCCGGCGCGGCCGGGCGCGCTCGCGCAAACCGAGCCGGTGCATGATGCGGCCCACATGATCGGGATCGTAGCGCACGCCGAAGCGCGCGAAGATCGCCTCGGCGAAACGCGCGGTGGTCCAGCGGTCGGTGTCGAAGCCCGCGGCCAGCGAACCGGACCGGTAGATCTCGGCCACGCCCCGGAGCTGTTCCGGACTGAGGCGGTTGGGACGGCCGGGAGCGCGCCGCTTGCGCAAAGCCTCGAGTCCCCTCCCGCTCAACGCACGGTTCCAGCGGGACGCCGTGGTGCGGCTCACCCCGAACTTCCGGGCTACACGGGACTGCGAGAGCCCCCTTTGCAGGTCCTGCGCGGCCAGCAGACGCCTGCTTTCCATTTCATCGCGAGTCAGAATGCCTTGTGCTGCTGTCTCCATAATCCTCGCGCGGTTATTCAAGTGCCAGAGCGACTCTAGCATATCAAAAAACATTCGCACTGTAAATTGTTTTTTGCAGCAAGCTTCAACTTCGCTTCCAAGCGCGTGGTGTTAAGCTGTTAGGAGGTCTGCGTCCGCACCACGAGGTTTTCCGAGAAATGCGTCTGCGGCCTGTTGTTCTTTTGACCACGCTTCTGTCCTGGACCGCGTCTGGTCAGACCTACACCATATCGACATTTGCCGGCGGCGGGCTGCCGGTCAACATACCAGGAGCGTCCGCCAACCTGGGACCCCCCGCGCCTCAATACATTGCGACCGATTCGGCCGGCGACGTGTTTTTCCCGTATGAGAACACCGTCCTGCGACTGGACGCCACAACGGGTATCTTGACCCTGGCGGCAGGGAACGGGACGGAAGGGTTCAGTGGTGACAACGGCCCGGCCACGAGCGCCCAGTTGAACGGTCCCAGAGGCGTGGCCGTGGACTCTGCCGGCAACCTCTACATTGCCGACAGCGCTAACAACCGCATCCGCAAGGTCTCGAACGGGGTGATCGCCACCGTGGCGGGAAACGGGACGCTAGGCTTCAGCGGCGACAATGGCCCGGCCACCAGCGCCCAGTTGAACCTTCCCAGAGGCATCGCCGTGGACCCTGCCGCCAACCTCTATATCGCCGACTACTATAACCAGCGCATCCGCAAGGTCGCGAACGGGGTGATCGCCACCGTGGCGGGAAACGGAATACCGGCCTTCAGCGGCGACAACGGCCCGGCCACCAGTGCCACGGTGAACTATCCCGAAGGCGTCGCCACAGACTCTGCCGGCAATCTCTACATCGCCGACACCAATAGCAACCGCGTTCGCAAGGTCTCAAACGGGGTGATCACCACCGTGGCGGGAGATGGGAACGATACCTTCGGCGGCGACAACGGACCGGCCACCAGCGCCCATGTGTTCAACCCATTGGGCGTCGCCGTGGACTCGACCGGCAACCTTTACATCGCCGACTTTGGTAACGACCGCGTCCGCGAGGTCTCGGGTGGGATAATCACCACCGTGGCTGGAGGCGGCTCCTCCTTCAGCGACAACATCCCGGCCACCAGCTCTGGAATTGCGCCCTACGGCGTTGCCGTCGACTCTGCCGGCAATCTCTACATCGCCGACTTTAGCACCAGTCGGGTCCGCAAGGTCACGGGCGGGATGATCACCACCGTGGCAGGGGGCGGCTTGCCCATCGTCGACAGCGTTCCGGCCACCAGCACCCAGTTGAACTGGCCCGCTGGGGTTGCCGTGGACAACGCCGGCAACCTCTACATCGCCGACACCGATAACAACCGCGTCCGCAAGGTCTCGAATGGGGTGATCACCATTGTAGCGGGCAACGGCACACCGGGCTTCAGCGGCGACGACGGCCCGGCCACCAGCGCCCGGTTGAACCATCCCTTCGGGGTCGCCGCGGACTCCGCTGGCAATTTCTACATCGCCGACGATTATAACCACCGCATCCGCAGGGTCTCGGGCGGCGTGATCACTACCGTGGCGGGAGACGGGACGGAAGGCTTCAGCGGCAACGACGTTCCGGCCACCAGCGCCCCGTTGAACCATCCCACCGGGGTCGCCGTGGACTCTTCTGGCAACCTTTACATCGCCGACTCCGAGAACAATCGCATCTGCAAAGTCTCGAACGGCGTGATCAGCACCGTGGCGGGGAACGGGACGCCAGGCTTCAGCGGCGACAACGGCCCGGCTACCAGCGCCCAGTTGGACGTTCCCGAGGGCATCGCCGTGGACTCCGCCGGCAACCTGTACATCGCAGACCTGGGTAGCGACAGTGTGCGTGTGGTCTCGGGCGGGGTAATCGCCACCGTCGCAGGCAGCGCGACGTGTTGTTATGGCGGCGACAACGGCCCGGCCACAAGTGCCCAGTTGAATACTCCCACAGGGGTTGCCGTAGACTCCGGCGGCAGCCTTTACATCGCCGACTATGGCAACAATCGGATCCGCAAGGTCTCTAACGGGGTGATCACCACCGTGGCGGGAAACGGGACGTCTGGCTTCAGCGGCGACAATGGCCCGGCCACCAGCGCCGAGTTATGGTCTGCTCAAGGCGTCGCCGTGGATTCCGCCGGCGACGTGTTTGTCGCCGACACCAATAACGGCCGCATCCGTGTTCTGACGCCAGCCGGATCTCGCTGCACTTACTCGGTTTCACCAACGGCGCTGCAGGCGCCAGCCTCGGGTGGTAGTTTGACTGTCGGCATCCTAGCCGCCCCTTCCTGCCCCTGGACGGTCTCGGGATTGCCGGATTGGATCGCGGTCTCAGGCGCATCCTCCGGCGCCGCTTTCGCCTCCGTTGTTTTCGCAGTCATTCCCAACAACTCCGGCGCGCTCCTCAGCGCGACGGTTTTGATTGCCGGCGTCTCAGTCACCGTCACTCAGCCGGCTGCGGCCACCGCGCCGCTGCCCCCCATCAAGAGCGTGGTGAACGCGGCAAGCTTCATCGGCGGGCCGGTCTCGCCAGGCGAGATGGTTACCATCTTTGGCTCGGGCATCGGACCGGCCACGGCCGCATACGCAACCACGGACCCGGCCACCGGCAAGCTGACGACCACCATCGGCGGCGTGCAGGTGCTGTTCAATGGCATCAATGCTCCGATGATCTACGCCAGCAGCACACAGGTGTCGGCGGTAGTGCCGTATGAGATGGCATCTGTTGCCAACCCGTCGGTGTGGATCAACTTCGCGGGCGAGACTTCCAACGCGTACCAATTGAGCGTGGCGGCCACGGCTCCGGGGCTGTTCGCGCAGAACGCGTCGGGCAGCGGACCAGGGGCTATCTTGAACCAAGACAACAGCCTGAACGGGCCGGGCCATCCGGCGGCCAAGAACAGCATCTTGCAGGTGTACATGACGGGCGAGGGCCAGACCAGCCCGCCGGGAGTCACCGGTGCCATTACCACCGTGACCTTGCCGCCTCCGCAGGTGACGCCGGCACCGGTGCAGCCGATTCAGGTGTGGATTAACGGCCAGCCGGCTCTCTATACGTACGCCGGGGAAGCGCCGGACATGGTAGCGGGGATCATGCAGCTAAACGTGCAGATCCCGTCGAATGCGCCGTCGGGCCCGGTGTCGATTCAGGTGTCGGTCGGCGGAAACATGAGCCAGAGCGGCATCACAGTGGCGGTCGAGTGAGCGAGCCGCCGGTTTGACACCCCCTTTTGGCTGCTGTTAGCCTTGAGTTTCATGCCCGCAGCGTCCGCGCGCAGGACCACTCCGCTCAATTCCATTCATCGCGCGCTGGGAGCCAAGATGGTGGATTTCGGCGGGTGGGACATGCCCGTCCAATACACCGGAATCATCGAAGAGCACCACGCCGTGCGCCGCGCCGTCGGGGTTTTCGATGTCAGCCACATGGGCGAGATTGAAATCCACGGCCGGGAGGCCGCGAAACTCGCCGATTTCGTCACCACCAACGCCGTCCACAACTTGAAGACCGGCCAGGCGCGCTACTCCGGGCTGCTCTACCCGCATGGCGGATTCGTGGACGACATCCTGGTCCACAAGGTCGCCGAGGACCATTACTTCCTGTGCGTCAACGCTGCCAACCAGGAAAAGGATTTCGAGCACATCCGCTCGCTCAATTGCTTTGACGCGCGCGTGGATTTCGCCGGCGAGCGTTACGCCCAGCTTGCCATCCAGGGTCCCAGGGCGCGGGACACCGTCCAGAAACTGACGCCGGTGGACCTCGCCTCCATCCGCTTCTATTGGTTCACCGATGGCGAAGTGTGCGCCGCGCCCGCGCGCATCGCGCGCACCGGGTACACGGGCGAGGACGGCTTCGAGATTTACGCGGCTCCAGCCCATGCCGCGCGCATCTGGAACGAAGTGCTGCAGGCCGGCGCCGAATTCGGCATCAAGCCGTGCGGCCTGGGCGCGCGGAACACGCTGCGGCTGGAGGCCGGGATGGCGCTGTACGGGCACGAAATCGACGCCTCCATTTCTCCGCTGGAAGCGGGCCTGGAGTGGATCGTCAAGTTCGATAAGGGCGAGTTCGTGGGCCGCGAGGCGTTGCTGCGGCAAAAAGAGAAGGGTCCCACACGCAAACTGGCGGGCTTTGAGATGCGCGGGCGCGGCATCGGCCGCGATGGCTACGAAGTGCTGGTCGACGGATCGCCGGCGGGCTGGGTCACCAGCGGCTCGCCTTCGCCAAGCTTGAACAGGAACATCGGGTTTTGCTATCTGCCCGCCGAACAGGCGCAGCCGGGCAAAGCCATCCAGATCATGATCCGCAACCAGCCGGTGGATGCGGTGACGGTGGAAACTCCGTTTTACAAACGAGCGAAATAAAAAATGTATCCAGACAACTTCCGATACACGAAGGAACACGAATGGGTCCTGGTGGAAGGGGACGCCGGCACGATCGGAATCACCGATCATGCGCAGCAGGAACTCGGCGACATCGTATACGTGGACCTGCCCAAGGTGGGGGTGCACGTTGAGCTGGGCAAGCCGCTCGGCTCGGTCGAGTCGGTAAAGGCCGTTTCCGACATCTACTCGCCGGCGAGCGGGGAGGTGACCGAAGTGAACCAGTTGCTGGCCGAGGCTCCCGAGAAACTCAACCAGGATCCGCACGGGGCGGCGTGGCTGGTGAAGATCCATCTGAGCGCGCCCGCCGAAATCCTGAACCTGATGTCCGCCGCCGACTATCAGAGTTACATAGGAGCCGAGAAGTAGTTGCGCTATCTTCCCAAGTCCGATTCCGAACGCCGCCAGATGCTGGAGGCCTGCGGCGTGGCGTCCCCCGAGGAGCTGTTTTCCCATCTGCCGGAAGCCGTGCGGCTGAAGCGGCCGCTGGAGCTGGCGCCGGGCATCTCCGAGTACGAAATCGTGGACTACTTCCGCCGGCGCGCGGCCGAAAACGCCAACGGGTACGCATCCTTCCTGGGCGCGGGTGTTTACCACCATTTCCGGCCGGTGCTGGTGGACACCGTGGTTTCGCGCGGCGAGTTCCTGACCTCGTACACGCCCTACCAGGCGGAGATCTCGCAGGGCACGCTGACCGCCATCTTCGAATTCCAGAGCATGATCTGCCAGCTCACCGGCATGGACGTGGCCAACGCTTCCATGTACGACGGCTCGACCGCCGTCCCCGAAGCCGCCATGATGGCCGTGCGCTCGACGGGCAAGGGGCGGGTGCTGATCGCCCGCTCCGTGCATCCCGAGTACCGCGAGGTGCTCCGCACCTACGCCCGGCACCAGGGAATGCCGGTCGAGGAATTCGGCTACCTGCCCGAGGCGGGAACCATCGACCTGGAAGAACTGGACCGCAAGATGGACGATCTCACCGCGGCGGTGGTGGTGCAATCGCCGAATTTCTTCGGGATCGTGGACAAGCTGAAAGCTGCGGCCGAAATCGCGCACCGGCGCGGCGCGCTGCTGATCGTGGTGTTCACGGAGGCGGTCTCGCTGGGATTGCTGGAGCCGCCCGCGGATGCCGACATCGTGGCCGGCGAACTGCAATCCTTCGCCATATCGCCGAGCTACGGCGGCCCGTTCGCGGGCATCATCGCCACCAGGGAAAGGTTCGTCCGCCAGATGCCCGGCCGCCTGGTGGGTCAGACCACGGATTCGCGCGGCAACCGCGCCTTCTGCCTCACGCTTTCCACGCGCGAGCAGCACATACGGCGCGAGAAGGCCACTTCCAACATCTGCACCAACCAGGCGCTGATTGCGCTGATGGCCACGGTCTTCATGACGGTATACGGCAAGCAGGGCCTGCGCGAGCTGGCGGAACAGAACCTGGCCAAGGCGCACTACCTGGCGGGCCGGGTGAAGCCGCGATTCTCCGGAAAGTTTTTCAATGAATTCGTGGCCCGGGTGGAAGGCAAGAGCCCCGAGGAGATCAACAAAGCGCTATTGAAAAAGAAAATCATCGGCGGCCTGCCGCTGGGGCGTTTCTACCCCGAGCTGGCCGATTGCATGTTGCTCTGCGCCACCGAAATGTCGCGCCGCGCGGATGTGGATGTGGTGGCTGAGGTGCTGCGATGATCACCAAGGTCCGCCCTCACCTCTCGCAAAACGAAGCGCTGCTCTTCGAGCGCAGCTCTCCCGGCAAGAAGGCGTACCAGCTTCCCGACCTGGATGTGCCCGCGCTGGACCCGGCCGAAGCGCTGGGCGCGGAAAACGTGCGCGCGGAGATCCCCGGCTTCCCCGAAGTCAGTGAAGTGGAGGCCATCCGCCACTTCACGCGGCTTTCCACGTGGAACTACGCCATCGACTACGGCATGTATCCGCTGGGCTCCTGCACCATGAAGTACAACCCGCGGATCAACGAGCTGGTGGCGCGCATCGAAGGCCTCGCCTGGGCTCATCCCTACCAGCCGGAAGCCCTGGCGCAAGGCTCCATGGAAGTGATGGCGCGCCTGGAAGCCGCCCTGGCGGAGATCACCGGCATGGATGCCGTGACGCTGCAACCGGCTGCGGGCGCGCACGGCGAGCTGACCGGTATCCTGCTGATTCGCGCCCTGCTCGAGAAACGCGGCAATCCCCGCAAGAAGATCCTCATTCCGGATTCGGCGCACGGCACCAACCCGGCCACGGCCGCCATCGCCGGATACGCCGTCGAGAACATCGCCTCCAGCGCCAAGGGCGTGCTGGACGTGGGCGCGCTGGCGCGGCTCGTCGACCGGGATGTGGCCGCGCTCATGGTGACCAATCCCAACACCCTGGGAGTGTTCGAAGAGAACATCATGCAGGCGGCGGAGATTCTGCACGCCAAGGGCGCCATGCTCTACATGGACGGCGCCAACATGAACGCGCTGGTGGGCATCGCGCGGCCGGGCGATTTCGGCGTGGACGTGCTGCACCTCAACCTGCACAAGACCTTCTCCACGCCCCACGGCGGAGGCGGGCCGGGCGCCGGTCCGGTGGCCGTGAAGAAGGCGTTCGAGCCGTTCCTTCCCGTGCCGCGCCTGAAACGCTCCGGCAAGAAATGGGCCTACGATTACCGGCGACCGCGCTCCATCGGCCGCGTGCGCGCTTTCTACGGCAACTTCGGCGTGCTGGTGCGCGCGCTGGCCTACATCCTGGCGCACGGTGGCCCGGGCCTGCGCAACGCCACCGTGGACGCGGTGCTCAACGCGGTTTACGTCCGCAAGCAGCTCGAGCCGTACTTCGACTTGCCATACGCTTCGCCCAATATGCACGAGGTGGTGTTCAGCGACGATCGGCAGGCGAAAATGGGGGTGCGCACGGGCGACCTGGCCAAGCGGCTCATCGACTACGGCTTCCATCCTTACACCGTGAGCTTCCCGCTGATCGTGCGCGGCGCGCTCATGATCGAGCCCACCGAGACCGAGGGCAAGCTGGAACTCGACCAGTTCATCGAGGCCATGATCTCGATTGCCAAAGAAGTCGAAGCCGATCCGCAACTGGTCAAGAATGCGCCTTACGGAACCCGGACCAGCCGCGTGGACGAAGTCACGGCCGCGCGCAAGCCGGTGCTGCGATGGAAACCCAGTTAGGGGCCGGGGGACGCGGGCTTTGGCTGGTGTTGGGGCTGGTGCTGTTGATCCGGCTGCCCTTCCTCAACCAGGCCATTCAAGGCGACGATCACATTTACCTCACCGAGGCCGCCCACGCGCTCATTGATCCGCTGCATCCGGACGACACCAGCTACGTGTTTCAGGGTGAGGAAGTGGACCTGCGCGGCCAGCCGCATCCGCCTCTGGATGGGTGGGTGCTGGCCGGGCTGATCGCGATGTTCGGCGACGTAAGAGAGATTCCTTTTCACGCCGCGTACATGGTGTTTTCTTTGATCGCGGCCACGGCCATGTGGTCTCTGGCGCGCCGTTTCTCGCCGCAACCACTCTGGGCGGCGCTGTTGTTCGTTGCGGTGCCGGCCTTCGTGGTGAACGGCAATTCGCTGGAAACGGACCTGCCGTTCCTGGCGTTTTGGATGGCCGCCATCGCGCTGTTCGTGTCGCGCCGGCCGGGCGCTTGCGTGCTCTCGGCCGTCTCGATGGCGCTGGCCGCCCTCACCGCCTACCAGGCCGTGTTGCTCGTCCCCATCCTGGCGGTCTATGCGTGGCTCTTCCACCGCCGCAGCCGCGCCCGCTGGCTCACCCTGCTGGTTCCGCCGCTGACCATCGGCGCGTGGCAGTTTTTCGAGCGGCTCTCCACCGGCACTCTGCCCGCCGCCGTGCTCAACGGCTATCTGGCCACCTACCAGACCTTGGACGCCAAGCTGGCGAACGCCCTGGCATTGACCATCCACTCCTGGTTCATCGTGTTTCCCGCGCTTGTGCCGCCCGCATTCGTGCTCGCCTGGCGCCGGCGGCGCGAACCGGACACGCTTTTCCTGCTGGCGTGGATGGGAATCTTCTTCGCCGGAGCTGTAGTGATATTCTTCGCCGGCGCGGCGCGTTACCTGCTGCCCATGGCTGCGCCCGTGGCGCTGCTGGCATCGCGTTTGCGTCCCAAGTGGCTGGCCGCCGGCTTTGCCGCCCAACTGGCCCTCGGCCTGGGCCTCGCCACCGTCAACTACCAGCACTGGGACGGCTACCGCCAGTTCGCCAAATCGCTGCGCGGCTCGACGGCGGGCCATCGCGTGTGGGTCGACGGCGAATGGGGCCTGCGCTACTATCTCGAATCCGACGGCGCCTTGCCGCTGAAGAAGACCCAGCGCCTGCGCCCCGGCGACATCGTGGTTTCAAGCGAGCTGGGTGCCTCCGTCAACCCCACCGCCCCATTCGCTCCATTGCGGACGGCGGAGATCCGGCCCACTCTGCCGCTGCGGCTGATCGGCCTGGAATCGCACTCGGGATACTCCACGGCCTCGAGGGGTTTCTGGCCATTCGGGATATCCGCGGGGCCGATCGACCGCCTGCGCGCCGTGGAAGTCGCCGAGCGCCATCCCGCGCTCGCCTACCTGCCCATGAACGCCCCGGAAGCCGCGGACCAGATCGTCAGTGGAATCTACGCCCTGGAAGACAACCGGTATCGCTGGATTTCGCGGGCCGCCGTAGTGGCGCTCAATAGTCCCTCGGATGCCCGGCCGCTGCGCGCAACGTTCACCATCCCGCCGCAAGCGCGTGCGCGCCGGGTGGCGTTGCTGCTGGATGGCCGGGAGGTGGCGTCGCAGGTGTACGCGGCGGCCGGCACGTACACTCTGGAATCGCCGCCCGTGCGCGCGGCCGGCGCGGTGGCCATGGTAGAGATTACGATTGACGAGACGTTCTTCGCCCCGCCCGACAGCCGCGAGTTGGGCATCGTGCTGACGGGCGTGGGCTTTGCGCCGTAGTATTCTGGTCTGAGGAGATTCGACGCTATGGAAGAGCCGGTTCCGGCGGGTGCTCGCCGGGTGTTCTGCGTGAAGTTTCAGCGCGAAATGGAGGGCCTCGATGAAGTGCCGTTCGACGGCCATCCGCTGGGGCAGAAGATCTACGACAACGTTTCCAAGCAAGCCTGGAAGATGTGGGTGGATCGCATGAAGATGATCATGAACGAGTACCGGCTGAACCTCGGCACCAGGGAAGCCCAGGAGTTCCTCATCCAGCAGATGGATGATTACTTCTTCGGCGAAGGCGCGGCGCTGCCGCCGGATTACGTGCCGCCGGGGGCGGGGCACTGAAGGGATCGAGCACCCCGCGGCGCACTGGCAAAGGGGGTGCCGGCACGCGGCCACATTTCAGATTCCAGTACGCCCAGGAACGCGCATCGAAGATGCCAGGCGGTGCGTTTTCGAGCGCTTCTCTGAATTCACGCTGGCCGACCACGCCTTCGAGCGCACACAGGTCTTCAACCGTTCCGTAGGTCATCACATGCGCGAGGAAATGCACCGGGGCGGCCAGAGCTTCCGACGGTGCCTTGAACCGCACCACGCGCTCAGCAACGGATAGCAATTCCGGTGTTGCCGGCAGCGGCTTCATGGCTTCCCGCCATTGTCCCCTCGCGACGCGCAGGCCGTCAATACGGGCAGTTTAGTGACATCGACGGCTTCGACGGCGGCGCTGAGCCGATTTCTGACTTCGGCGGAGAGCATCGGCACATTCAGCGCGAAGCCCAAAGCCAAGGAAACCAAGAGGGAATCAGGCGAAACAATGCCTGCCGACCAAAGGTAAATATGGAGAGCGTCTAGCTGGCGCTAGGAGCGGTCTTACGAGCCGCGATGCTCTGCCGGGCATCCGCCCTCTGCTCAAACTACAATTTAGCGCAGTGTTCGAGTTCTCGACCGTACATTCGCTCGAAGAATCAGGCCCTTCCACGCGCGAGAAGCCGGCCAAGGGGGGCCGACTGCGGACCAGGGCGTCCGCCCCACGATTTGTGCAGGTGTGCAGGTGTGCGGTCATGGGAGAACTAAGTGGCATTAGGCATGGGTGCCCGCGCTGCGGGTTAGCCGCAAACGGGGCTGCGCGCGAACGCCAGCTCTTCCACCACGCGGCCGCCGATGAGGTGCTCCTGGATAATTCGCTCCAACACCTCGGGCGCCACCGAGTGGTACCAGACGCCCTCGGGATAGACCACCGCAATTGGTCCTTGTTCACAGACGCGCAGGCAGTTGGCTTTGGTTCGGTAGACGCCGTCCAGCAGGCCCAGTTCCACCAGCCGCTTCTTCAAATAGTCCCACGACTCCAGCCCGGCCTCCTTCGAGCAGCATTTCGGCTGTGCCTGATCGCAACACAGAAAGATGTGCCGCCGAATGGCCGGGATGCCCAGGCCCGCGGCAATCTGCGTCAACCGCTCGATGTCCGGCAAACCGTTACTCCACCATGACCGCGTGGTTGCTGACTTCGCCGAGGTCAGAACTGCACTTTCGGCGCCGTCCGTGCCCCTGGCTCGGTCTTGAAATATGCGTCGTTGCGAGTGAATCCGGCTATGGACGCCACAATGTTGTTGGGGAACAGCTCAATCGATGTGTTATACCGCTGCAGCACCTCGTTGTATTTCCGGCGCTCCACGGCGATGCGGTTCTCCGTCCCCGCAATCTCGTCCTGCAACCGCAGGAAGTTCTCGTTCGAGCGCAACTGCGGATAATTCTCCGCTATCACCAGCAGCCGCGAGAGCGCGCCCGAGAGCTGGTCGTTGGCCTGGATCTTTTCCTGGGGCGTGCGGCCGCCCATCAGGGCCGCGCGGGCGTCGGCGATGTCCTTGAAGACCTCCGTCTCATGCTTGGCGAACCCTTTCACCGTCTCCACCAGGTTGGGAATGAGGTCGGCGCGCCGCTGCAGCACCACCTCGACATCCGCCCACGCCGCGTCCATGGCATTGCGCTGCGTCACCAAGTCGTTGCGCACGCTGAAGTATTTGCTCCCGGCCGCCAGGGCCGCCACGGCCACCACCAGAACCACAGCCAGAACCACAATCAGAGCGGTTTTCACGTCCAGTCTCCTATTTCTCGAGCCGGTCCACGGCGTCGATGACCACCGATATCCCTTGCATATACGCGGCCAGCAGAGCCACCGGTTCCACCTCGCGCGGCTTGAGGCGCTCCTCCCGAATGTCGAGCAGCTTTTGGAACGGCGCGGGGTCGACGCCGAAATGTTCCCGCGCGTGCTCGATGACCTCGCGCTTCCTCGCGGGCGCCTCCACCCCGTGCAATACCAGGGCGTGGCGGAATAGCACGCAGAAGGTGGAAACCGAATCCAGCATCAGCCGGCGCAGCAGGTTGGAATCGGAGAGCACGCCCGAAGCCTTCTGGCGCAGCCGCAGCAGCTTGGCCCTCAGATCGTGCTCCACCTGCGCGCGGTAGAACGAATGGTCCACCACCAGTGGCGTAATCACGTCCTTGCCGAGCAGCAGCCGATGGTGCCGCTTGATGTCGTTGAACTCGATGGCGAAGCAGTCGGTGGACGTGGCCAATTCGTGCTCGGTCAGCAGCAGCGGCGATGGGTTGCCCTTCTCGCGCCACCAGCGGAACATGTCCTGGCCGGCGCCCAGCTCGCGCGGCGTAATCTCGCTCAGAACGCAGAGCACATTGAGATCGGAGAACCTGGCGTGGTGGTCGCCGGAGGCCGCCGAGCCGTAGAGCACCACCGAAACCAGGCGGTCGCCGTAGGCCTTTTGCAATTTCTCCACCAGTTGGTTCAGCACCTTGTCCATGAGATGGTCCTCACCAGTTGCTGGAAGCGCCGCCTCCACCGGAGTCGCCGCCGCCAAAACCGCCGAATCCGCCGCCGGAATCGAATCCGCCGAATCCGCCGCCGCCGCGGCCACCTCCCATTGAGCCGCCCATCATGTTGCCCAGAATCAGCCACGGCAGGACCCCGAGGCCCCCGCCTCCGCCACGACCTCCGCGACGGCCCGCGCGCATCAGGAACAACAGCAGAAACAGCCCGCCGATCAGCACTGGAAACGGGAACGTATCGGAAACCGCCGGCCGCGCGCGCCGCGGCAGGCTCGCCTGCAGCTCCACGTTCTTGGCCTTGGCGATGGCGCTCCCTATAGTCTGGGCTGCCGCCATCATGGCATCGCCGTAGTCCCCCTGGCGCAGCGCAGGCCGCATCTCGCGCAGGATACTGCCGTCCAGGCCGTCGGGCAGAATCGGCTCCAACCCGTACCCCACTTCCAGCCGGCTGCGGCGATCGCCGATGGAGAGCAGCAGCAGGATGCCTTCATTCTTGCCCTTCTGGCCCACGCCCCATGCGCGGAAGATGGTATTGGCCACGTCTTCGATGGGTTCGCCTTCGAGAGACGCGATGGTAACCAGCGCCATTTGCGCGCCCGTCGACTGCTCCACAATCCCGCCGTAAGCCTCCAACTGGGCCTTGCTGGCAGGGTCGATCACACCCGCGAAATCGCTGACATACCCTTGCGGCTGGAGCGCCTTCCAGTCGACCGCCCTGCCGGCAAAGGCGCACGAGCCCAGCAGGAGGCCCAGCCGCAACCATTTCCGCATGTTGAAGTTTCAGTGTACTACGCGCAGCCGTTTCGGAATGTAGGTGAGCGCTAAGGCGCTACTGGCAAACGACGGCGCTGGCCAGCGTTTAGTTTGGGTACCCATGGAATAGGGTGTCTATTTTCGCATTCAAAACATTCTTTTGTATTT
>Ga0326727_10000278_pt1 | contig 217202 bp, 188 predicted proteins | sample MB2enrmetagenome_FD_207643 | JGI IMG/M metagenome (GOLD analysis project Ga0326727, IMG submission 207643) | Lab enriched peat soil microbial communities from McLean, Ithaca, NY, United States - MB29MY | ecosystem: Environmental > Terrestrial > Soil > Wetlands > Peat | place: USA: New York... | reverse complement strand
CATCCACGATTCACGAAGCGGGCCTTGGTCGAAATGAGGAAAGAGTCCCTTCCAGGTAACAAGAAAAAGAGCCGCTCGCGGCTCGCGCACTGGAAGTGTCCCTTGACAACGCCGACACCGTCATAGACGGGTGGCCAGGATTCTTACTTCATTGCCCACACGACGACGGCCAGCGTAATGACTGCGAGGCCACATAAAACACCGGCAATTCGGAACCGCCCCTTAGCAAGTAGGCTGATCAAAATGAGGATTCCAGAAACTCTCACGCTGATTCTGGACCATGCGACCCAGAAATCCAGCTTAGCGCCAAAATCCTGCATCACAGCAACACGTATGAGAGCAACTAAAGCACAGAGCGCTAGGATGCTGGCCCCGATTAGAGTTGCAAGCCCCAATGACGACCGCCAAGTACGAGTGGCCATCTCTCGCTTGAAACCGGTCCGTCCCAAAAGTAGAGAAAGAGGCGGCCCGAAGTACGCGAAGAGGGCCGCAATTGCAAACACAAACTGGTCGAGAGTGCGCATGGATACGATGTTAAGCCTGCATTGAGCAATTGGAGAAATAGAAACGGCCCCGGAGGATTCGGGGCCGTTGGGAATTACGATTTGCTGTCGAAAGCCTCAGGCCTGAAGCCTGAGCTACAGCCTATGTTCAGGAATTTAGTCGCCGGCTACGGCTTCGGTGGCGGTTTCCTTGGTTGTGCTGGCGCTGTTGCCATTGCCGTTGGCTGGGGCGATGGTTACGGGCTTGGTGGCGTTGGTGAAGTTGGCCGGAATGGCCTTGGCGATGTCGCTGACCGCGCCGATCTGGACGACGGTGGGTTGCGGCTTCTTCAGAACGAGCTCTTCGTAGATGGCGCGAACCTTGGCCTGCTCTTCAAGAGCCTTCTTTCGGCGGAGGCGGTTTTCTTCGGCGGCGGTCACCGGGATATCGTGCTCGAGGTGGCGGACGCGCGCGGCGTCATCGGCGTCAATCACCAGCGAGTGCTCGTAGGAGCTGAGGTTGACGCTCTTGCCCTTCGCGTAGATTTCATGTTTGCCGTGGGTCTTGTACCACTCGGCGACAGTCGCGTTTTTGTGCATGTTTTCAATGATCTGGCGCCAGCCGATGCCGGTGTTGTACGCGCAGAAGCTGATTTCGCCCTGCTGCGTGCCGTAAGGAATGATGCACATTTCGGTGCGGCGGAAATCGTAGTTGAAGAGATCCTGGAACCACATGCCTGCGATAAAGAGGAAGTTCCAGGGATCCTGAGCGCGGCGCTTCATGGCATCCTCGTAAGTGCGCTCGGGAGAGGTCTTGCCGTACTTGGTGGTGGAACCCTTGGTGAGTGCCCAGGTTTTGTCAAACTTCTTGAAGAGATCCCACAGCTTCAAGCCCACCGGGCCTTCAAAGGGCCGATAGCTCTTCAAGAGGGCCATGGCCATCATGAAGTTGGAGAAGCTCTTGCCGCGGGCGGCATCGGTGATGGCGTTGACGTCCGCAGTGAGTTGCTGGGCATCCAGGAACCGCGGCACGGGTGCCCATTCCTTGGTTTCCTTGTTGATCATGACGGCAGTGCCCACGCCGCAATTGGGGTGGCAGCCGCAGGAGAGGGAACCCCACTGGGATTCCTTGCCCTTGACCATGTCCGCAAAGCCCGCGAAGGTGCTGATGAAGGAGATGGGGAACCAGTCGCGCGTCGGCTCGATACGGCCCACCTGCTTGCTGACATCGTTGGCGAGGTGGGAAAGAGTGTAGCGCTGGCGGAGGCGGCGTTCGGGAGTAATGTCTTCGTCGCGGCCGGTGAAGGATACCGGCTGGAAGCTGATGAAGGCGATCTTCTTGGGGTTTTCCATCGCGAATTTCACGATGGCGCCGACCTGATCGTTGTTGACGTTGTTGACGATGGTCACCACGAGCACGATTTCGATGCCCGCCTCGTGCATGTTCTCGATGGCACGGAGTTTGACGTCGAAAAGGTTACCGATCTGGCGGTGGCTGTTGGCGTCGTTGCCGATACCGTCGAACTGAAGATAGGCGTAACGGAGGCCGGCTTCAAAGGCCTTCTTGCAATATTCCTTGCTCTTGGCGAATTCGATGCCGTTGGTGGCGGCTTGCACGGAGTTGTAGCCGACTTTGCGGGAGTAGCGGATGGCGTCGAAGAAATACGGGCTCATGGTGGGTTCGCCGCCGGAGAACTGCACGGACATTTGGCGGCGCGGCTTGATCTTTATCGCGTTATCAAGGATTTCGGTGACCTCTTCCCAGGAAAGCTCGTGAACATAGCCAACCTGGTTGGCATCCATGAAGCAGGGATCGCACATCATGTTGCAACGGTTGGTGAGGTCCACGGTGAGCACGGAGCCGCGGCCATAACGCACGTTCGAAGAGCCATGTTTGTGCAGGCCCTCGTCGTTGTGCGCGGGAATATCGCGCCCGGGGAATTGCGATTCAATCCACTTGAGGAAGCTGGAGTCAATGGCCATCAAGTCTTCATAGTGGCCATGGCGCGGGCAATCCTTGATCATCCAAACCTGGCCATCGCGTTCGATGATCTGCGCCTTGATCTCGCCGACCTTCTCGTTCATGAGGTCGCGCCAATCTTTCGCGCCGCTGATGATGGCCTCGCGCGCTTCCTTCACACAGGCTGGGCAAAGCGAATCAGTCTGCCTTGGGAAGCCGAGCGTGGGTTTGGTCTTTTCCCAGGATTTCAGAAGAGGTTTATCGGACCACTGAGGAGTAACGGAAGGATTGGGATTGCGTTTGTTGAAATATTGGATGGTGTTGAAGGTAATACCCGCCGTCTTGCAAACAATCCAATCCATCGAGCGGAACAATTGCGTGCTGAGAGAATTCGGCATGCAGCTAAAGCCTCACTTTCGAAAAAGTAGAGCGAAAATCAAAATTGAACGCTAGAACGAGCCAGTCTGAAGCAGCCCCCCAAAGGCTTTTTCAGGATACCATGCACCGAAGCGCGTCCATAAGTCTTGCAACACCTATAGTTTGTACGGAGCAGGGGGTAGAAGCCAGTAGGATGCGGTGAACGGTCAAAAAGAGGGGTTAAACGGCGGCGGAGGCCAGCAAATGGCACCTTTCAAGGCACAATTTGGGGGTTACTTTTAGTACGAAAGTACTTACAGTTTCGAAGAATGGGGATGATTCCCGGCGATCGCTATTCGTTGAGAGCAGGGTGGAGCACGGCGATCAGGAAATGGGCGAAGTGCGCGGCGTCATCGTCCATCTGCAGCCAGCGCACGACGCAGTGGTCCGAGAGGTATTTGGCGACGCGCGATTCGGGGATGCCGAGGTGGTCAGCGAGTTGCGGCCGAATGGATTCGCCGCGGCGGGCGGAGTTGCTGCGCAGCAAGTTCGGGATAGCGACGCGCAGAGTCTGGCAAGCTTCGACATAGTAGTACGTGGTGAGATCGGAATCCGTCAGCACCCAAACGCCAGGACCAGCGGGCGCCTTATCCGCGGCGTCCAACTTGGTGGGCGGGCAGGCCAGAAGGCGGCGAAAATTCATTTCCAGTTGAGTGAGGCGCGAGGCTAGGCCGGGATCGCCGTAGCGTCCACGCAAGCTCGGAGGAACAGGCAATTCCGGGGGTAGCTCGAGAGATTCCACGGGGCGCGAAGGACGTTCCTCAACGGCGGCACGTGGTGCTGGTGTAGCGGGTCGCGTTTCAGCAGGAGTGGAGACGGCAGGCTCTGGACGTTTCGCAGACCGCCGATGATCACGTCCGCCGCGGCGACCGCGCCTGTGTCGCTTGGCCGCGGCCGAAGCAGGAGAAGCAGCCTCGGCCTCCGGGGGGGCCGCAAATTCTGGCGCAGGCTCAACGATGGGAGCAGGAGTTTCTTCCGCGTGCGGCTCTGTTGCTTCTGGAATTGCCGGGGATTCGCTGGGAGCAACTTCGGAGGGAGCGGGGGGCGCGGGGATTTCCGCAGGCTCTGTGGCACCCAAGCGCGTGGCGCTCTCTTGCGCTTTGGTCTTCCAATCCGCACGGCGGAAACGCTCCGCCGCCGTGACATACCACTTACCGGCATCCTGCGTATTGCCAACGGATTCGAAATAGCGAGCCAGTTCAAAGGCGACCATGGCATCGCGCGTTTTCTGAAAAAGCGTGGAGAGCTGTCCGGCAGGATCTTTGCCAGTTCGCGCTCTTCGGATGCGTGCGGTGATTTGCTTCCAGTCGGCCATACTTGTGATGGCATTCTAACAGCGAATGAGAACTTGTGCCATCAGGGGCAGCAGGAAACCGTGCAGAGGGCTGGAACCGCGGAGAAGATTCCAAGTTATCTACTTCCACAGGTATGTACTGATTGACGTCAGGCGGTGAGCAAAGTAGACTTTCGCAGTTGGGAAGGAGACACAAATGCTCTTGGGTCGTGCCATCTTCGCTAGCGCCCTATCTCTCAGCCTGATTTCTTTCCCGGCGTGGGGAGCGCCCACAGCATCGCTGGGGACCGTGATTGCAGCGGACCGCGCCAATGTAGGCACAGCAAAGGCTGAGGTGGGAACCACGGTGTATGGTGGCGACAGCCTGACAACGGAAGTGCAAGGCAGCGTGCAGGTTCGCGCGGGTGCGGCACGGTTGCTGCTTCTGAGTTCCAGCAACGCCATAGTGAATAATTCCGAGGGCGCGCCCAGCGCAAACCTTGTGAGGGGTGCAGCTACCTTCTCAACCGGAAATGCGCGTGCTTTCACCTTGTTTGCTTCGTCAGCGGCCATCCGACCGCAGAGCGACGCGCCAACGATTGGCCAGGTTTCCTATATAGGGCCGAAGGAATTGCTGGTACACGCCACGCGCGGCGCCCTGATCGTTTCGGTGGACGCCGATACGCAGGTCATTGCAGAGGGAACTTCGTACCGGGTGATATTGGATCAGCCTGAAGAGATGGGCCAGGGACCCGCGGGAGCTGGTGCGCCTAGCGGACCGGGCGGGCGCGGAGGACCACCGCTGAGGGCAGGCCGCAGCCGCTTCCTGATCGTGACCACTGTGGTAACCGGCGCGGTGACCGCGTGGGGCATCGCAGAGGCGCTGGAAAGTCCGTCCCGGCCGTAAATCAGCATTAACAAATTTCAAAGAAAAGGCCAGTGCTCTTGACGAGCAGTGGCCTTTTCTCTTTGCGAAAGCGGAGACGATTCTTTCTTACAGGGCCGCAATCACTTCGATTTCAACCAGCGCGTCCTTGGGCAGACGTGCCACTTCGATGGTGGAACGTGCCGGGGGAGCAAGCGTGAAAAATTTTGCGTAGATTTCGTTCATGGCGGCAAAATCGGCCATGTTCTTCAGAAAGACCGTGGTTTTCACAACATGGGCGAGGGATACGCCGCTGGCTTCCAGAATGGCCTTCAAATTTTCCAGCACTCGTTCCGTCTGCTGTTGAATCGTGGCAGCAGAAAATTCTCCCGTTGCCGGGTCCAGTGCAACCTGCCCGGAAACAAACAGGAAGCCGTTGGCCTTGATGGCCTGGGAATAGGGTCCAATGGGTTTCGGACCACGGTTGGTGAGAACTACATCTTTCATGGTGAGAGCTCCTTTCCATGCGGAAGACAAAGAATAGCAAAAGGAGAGGCGGGAGGGAAAATCAGCGAGGCCTGCGGTCGCGATTGCGAACGAAGCCGGTGTTGGAGTGGTTGCGGTTGGCTTCGCGGCTGGCGATGAGTTTTTCGGCCGCGTCATTCGAGAGGCCCTGATTGACCAGTTCGAGAATCTGCTTCTCCGACATGCTGGTGTTCTTCAAGCGGCCAATTTGTTCGCTGGTGAGCGTGGGCAAACCTTCGATACGGCGATGGATGATCGCCTGGACCGTGGGGTTGGAAAGGCCGATGAGCTTGAGGGTAATGGCTTCGCCGCTGAGGATATCAATCTGATCGGAGCGGGCCATTTCCAGGATCTGTTCATCGGAATAACCGGCCTGCGACAATTGGATGGCAGATTCGGCATTGGAGAATTCGTGATGATGATCGCGCGCGGCTTTCAACAACGCAATGCACAAGTCATCACTGGCGCCCACTTGCTTGAGTTTCGAGAGTTGCGTGATTTCCAGATCCGTGACATTGAGCTGCTTGAGCTGGTCCACGCTGGAGGAAAACATCCCCGCCTGGTCGAGCAGCGCATAGTTGGTCTTTGGCTTCGACTCACACCCGGCCAGAGCCAGCACGCACACACCGAGAAGCAGGAAGTATTGCCGCATAACTCCATTTTATGCGGGGAAATAGCGGCGCGGGTGGCGTGTGTCTTCGTGGATACGGGACAAATGGCCAGCCTGGTTCAGACCTGGAAGGTGCGCTCGACGCCGAAGACGCCATTGATGCGCCGAATGTTAGAGAGAATGGTTTCGAGCTGGCGCTTATCGGAGATTTCCAGGCTGGCTTCGATGCGCGCGTTCTGGCGATCGGGACGGCTATCCAGCGAACGGATATTGGAGCCTGCATCGCTGATCACAGCGGTGATTTCGGCAAGCAGGCCGGGGCGATCCTTGGAACGAATCAGGAGTTCGACGGGGAAAGTGGCCACGCCGCCGGTGCCCCACTCGACGGCAATGCGGCGCTCGGTCTGGTACAGCAGGTTCTGCACATTGGGGCAAGTACGCGTATGCACGGCGACGCCACGGCCGCGCGTGACGTAGCCGATGATTTCATCGCCCGGAATGGCATTGCAGCACTTCGCGCGAAAGACCAGCAGGTCGTCGTGGCCCTTCACAATCAAGGGAGCCTGGCCGAAACCAAGCATGCGCTTTACGGTTTTGACGAGGGTCGGCTTGGTATCTTCCGGTGACTTCTCCGCATCCTTGGAAGGCTCGCCGAAATAACGCGCGAGCACCTGGCGCGCGGAAAACTTACCGAATCCCACCGCGGCAAACAGGTCCTCCGGTTTGGAGAGCCCGTATTCCGCGGCGAGTTTCTGCAGGTCGTCGTTGGGGATTTTCTTCAAGCCCTTGGGAAAATTGCGCGATTCATTTTCCAGGAGGCGCTTACCCATCTCGGTGGCTTCTTCACGTTCCTGCGTATTGATGAAGTGGCGAATCTTGCTCTTGGCGTGCGAGGATTTCACGAAGCTCAGCCAGTCGCGGCTGGGCTTGTGCCCCTTTTGCGTGAGAATCTCGACCACATCGCCGCTGACGACTTCGTGGCGCAGCGAGACCATCTGCCCATTCACCTTCGCGCCCACGCACTGGTGGCCCACTTCGGTGTGGACGGAATACGCAAAATCCACGGGGGTAGCGCCTCGGGGCAGCTCCAGCACGCGGCCCTTGGGCGTGAACGCGTAAACTTCGACAGGCGCGAGATCCACTTTTAACGTGGAGAGAAATTCGCCCGGCTCCTGCAATTCCTGGGACCATTCAATCAACTGGCGCATCCAGGCAATGCGCTGGTCATCGTCGCTGGCCACCGGTCTGCTGTCGGTGGAAACGGGCCGGCCATCCTTATACTTCCAGTGCGCCGCCACGCCCTGCTCAGCAATGCGATGCATTTCCTGCGTGCGAATCTGGATTTCGAAGGCCTGGCCGCCGTGAATCACCGTGGTGTGCAGTGACTGATAAAGATTCGGACGCGGCATGGCGATGTAATCCTTGAAACGGCCGGGCACGGGGCGCCAGATGTGATGCACAACGCCGAGGGCCGCGTAGCAATTGCGCTCGGAATCCGTGATGACGCGAACGGCCAGAAGATCGTAAATCTGATCCAGACCACGCTCCTGGCGGACGATTTTGCGGTGCAGCGAATGCAGGCCCTTGATGCGGGCTTCGAGCTCGGCGGGAATACTGTTTTCCACCAGTTTGGTGCGGATGGTGTTCTGCACCTCTTCGAGAAACTGCCGGTAACCCGGGTCCTTCTCCTTGACCTCCTTCTGCAGGGCGAAGTAGGCCTCCGGCTCCAGATAGCGGAAAGCAAAGTCTTCAAGTTCGCCCTTGATGACGGCCATGCCGAGACGGTGAGCGATGGGCGAATAAATATCCATGGTTTCACGAGCGATGCGCAGTTGCTTGGCGGGCTCGAGGAATTCGAGCGTGCGCATGTTGTGAAGACGGTCAGCCAGCTTGACGACCACGACGCGGACGTCGTGCACCATGGCCAGGAGCATCTTGCGCACGTTTTCCGCCTGGCGGGCCTCGGGCGCCATCATATTCAAGCGGCTGATCTTGGTGACACCTTCTACGAGTAGGGCGACTTCTTCTCCAAAACGTTCTTGAAGGCGGGACAGGGGGAACTCCGTATCCTCGATGACGTCGTGGAGCAGCGCCGCAGCCAGCGTGGTGGCGTCCAGGCGCATATCGGCCAGGATGTGCGCGACTTCCAGAAGATGGGATACGTATGGTTCGCCGGAGTAGCGGAACTGGTCGCGGTGGCGCTCGGCGGCGATATCGTAGGCGCGGCGCACCAGCCAGGGGTCATCGGAAGGGCGGTTCAGGCGGAGCTTCTCCAGCAACTCCTCGAGGCGGCCATTGAGCTGCCGTTCCGTGCGGTCACGGTTGAAATTCAGAGGGAGATTGGAGCGCGAGCCCATAGTCAAGTGTACGCCGAGAGAGCGCAGGAAAAAAGACTGCGCGGGAGAGGAGGGCAAAAAGAGAAAGGGCGGCCGGTGAGCCGCCCTTTTGGAGAAAATTACTGTCCGGGCCGTTTATTGGACGGACTTCTTCTCGGCCTCTTCCTCGCGCTTCTGCTTGATTTCCTTAACCCTGTCAAGCAAATCGTCGGCCTTCTGAGTGAGCGCGTCGCGCTCCTGGGAGGATTCGACGATATCGGCCTTGCGGCGATAGAGGAGGTTCAAATAGGTCATGGCATCGTCGTAATCGGGTTTGAGCTGAATGGCGGTTTCAAGCGCCTTGATACCGTCCTCGACGAGGGCGTCGTACTTTTCCGCATAGGCCGTGCGGACATCGGGAGGAAGCGGGTCGGTGTCCTTGATCTGCTTCCTAACGTGCTCGCGATTATAATCGGCGCGCATTTCCGTGTTGCCGCGATAGGCGAGAGCCCAATCGATGACGCCGACGGAATAGTAAGGCTGAGGGTCTTGCGGCTTCAGCGCGATGTGCTTTTCGTGGTAGCTCTTGGAGGCTTCAAATTTCTTGGGATCGAAGGGCTGCCCGGCCATCTGGTACTGAATAGAAGCGAGACCATCAATGGCGCTAATGTTGCTGGGGTCCATATCCAGCACGCTGGTGTATTCCTGAATGGCCTCATTGCCGTGGCGCATATTTTCTTCCGAGGGAGCGCCCGGAATGTACTGGCTGGCATAGGCGGTGGCGAGATAAAGGCGCGCATTCAAGAGCTTGGGATCGAGATCCTTGGCGGTTTTGAAGTATTCGACGGCTTTGTCGTACTGGCCGTTCTTGAATTCGGCGACACCTTTGTTGAGGTCATCGCGGGCCTGCAACTTGCCGCAGCCCGATAGACCGTAAGAAAGAGAAAAGAGCGCCGCCAGAAAAAGCATCTGGGCGGCAATGCGGGTGAACCACGAGCGGGTTACCCTTGAAACCGAAGCTTGAGTCATTGGAGGCATCCATCCCTGGTAAGCGCAATCCCGAGCGAATCGGGACCGCAGCTAGGATTCAGTAAAGCCCTATAGGTGCCATTCCATCACGTTCAGCGGTTTTTTTCCAGTTGAGATGTCAGCAAACCGACGGGAGAGGCTCCCGCTGCATGCATGTCATCCAAGACCTGGGCTACCGTCTGAAACTCGAGGGAACGGTCTCCCTGAAGAAACGCAACGCGTTGAGCGCGCAGTGCGAAAATTACTTCGAGCCGTTCACGCAATTCTTCGCGTTGCACTACCGACTGGTTGATCCGGAGCGAGCCATCCGAAGCAATCGAAACAATGATTGTTTCCGGCGGAACAACCGTGACCGGCGGGCCCGCCTCGTGGGGCAGATCCGCCTGGAGTCCGACCTGCTGGTGGGGGATGATCATGAAAATGACCAAGAGCACCAGCAGAATATCGATGAGCGGGACCACATTTGCTTCACAGAGCATCCCGCCTTTACCGTCTATCAGTCCGATACCCATGAGTCACCTCGCGGCCAGAAATGGCCCCTGCGAGAGGACTCTCACAACCCCGCGGCAAGAAAGCGAAAAGCTACTGACCGGCCTCGAGCTTGGCGGTGATCAGTCCCACCTTGTCAATTCCGGCTTGTTTCATGAGATCGATGGCCCGCGCCACGTCCATAAACAAAACGTCGTTGTCTCCCTTAACGAACGCGACCTTTTCGGCGCGGTCCTTAAAGATCTGTTCCATTCGAGGCTCGAGTGTTTCCCATGAAGTGTCCTCGTTGTTGATCTTCAAGTGCTGGCCCATCATGACCTGAACGACGACCGTCTTGTTCTCCAGCTCCTGGTTCACCGGTTCCTTGTTAGGCGAAGGCTGCGGGACCAAGGTGTCGAGTCCCTTGGGAGTTAAGGGCGTGATGACCATGAAGATGATAATGAGCACCAGCAGAATATCGATCATCGGCACGATATTCGGCGATGACATTTGACCACTAGAACTTCCTACTTCCATCCCCATTGCGAGTTCTCCTGTCGAGCCGAGCGGCCTTAGTTTGAGGAGAGGTAGCTCGCGCCGCGTGGGAAGCGGCGCGAGCCCGAATCATCTCAGCAAACGAATGGTGCGAACGGCCGATACACTATAACTGGCCTCCGGCGGCAGGTTGTTTTTCCTTCGCCTGAGGGCTGGTTGACTTACTCTTTTCGGTGAGAAGGCCGAGTTGGTCGACGCCCGCGGAACGAATTTCGTCCACGACGGCAACCACGTCACCGTACTTGGCACGCGCATCGCTTTTCACATAGACGGTCTTGTCCAGTTTATTGGCGAGGCGGTCCTTGATTTCACCGGTGATGCTTTCCTTGGCGATCTTGGTGTTGCCCAAATAGAGGGTGCCATCGCGCGTGACTGCCACGATGATGGCGTCGTCCTTGTCCGCATCATGCATATCGCGCGGATCGGAGACACTAGCCAGGTCCACCGACACGCCTTTCTGCAACATGGGCGTGACCACCATGAAGATGATCAAGAGCACGAGCATGATGTCGCACATCGGAACTACGTTGGGGGCCGCGACTTGGTCGCCCGCTTGTGGCTTGTAGGCCATAGGGGGTATCCCTTTCTTCCGGCTTACTTCTTCGCGCCGCGGCGCAGAATGAAGTAGTTGATGAGCTCCATGGAGGAGTTGTCCATCTCGACGTCGAAGGACTCCACTTTATTGGTGAAGTAGTTGTAAGCCCACACGGCGGGGACGGCGACGAGCAAGCCGAAGGCGGTGGTGATAAGGGCCTCAGCGATACCGCCGGCAACCGCCGACAGACCGGTGGCCTTCTGCGTGGAAATGCCCTTGAAGGCGTTCAAGATGCCGACGACGGTGCCGAACAGGCCGACGAACGGGGCCGTGGAACCGATGGTGGCGAGCGCCGAAAGGCCGCGCTTCATTTCCGCGTGGACGATGGCGACGGAACGCTCCAGGCCGCGCTTGGCGGCTTCAATGACTTCCGCGTCGGACACCTGCTGGGAGGCCGACTGGAATTCCGAAAGACCGGTGGCGACCACCTTGGCGATGTGGCTTTTCTTGTTGCGCTCGGCGATGGCGATGGCTTCGTCGAGTTTGCCGTCCTTGAGGGCGCCGGCCACCTGCTGCACGAACAGGCGCGACTGCTTGCGCGCGTTGTTGTACATGAGGAAGCGGTCAATCATGACGCCGAAGGAATAGACCGAGAGAATGAACAGAATCACGACGACGATCTTGGCCAGGACTCCCATGGAGATCCACATGGAACGGAGGTCCCATGAAGTTCCGGCTTCCTGAAGCCAAGCCGCATAGATGAAGAGAGTTGCTAACATTCGTTTGCTCCTTAATTTCCTACTGGCTCCTGAGCTGCGGGAACCAACAAGATTGTTAATTGAACTGCGAACTCAGAACGGCGCGCAGGTCCCACGACGCTCGCGCCGCCCCGTTGCACTACTGAGCCAGAGAGAAAATCACGTCGATTTCGGTATCCACTTCCACGGGGTCGCCGTTGAGCAGGGTAGGCTGATAGCGCCACTGCCTGACAGCGTCCAGCGCGGACTGCACGAGGAGGGGATGGCCGGAAACGACCTGAAGCTGTTGCACCGCGCCGTCCTTGCCGATGATGGCGTGGAGCTTGACCGTGCCACTGATGCGCGTCTGGCGCGCCAGGGGCGGGTAAAGAGGTTGCACCTTGTTGACCAGGCGCGCCGCCTGGACGTTGCCGCCAACAGTGACGCGCTTGGGAGTGGCCTTGGGTGGTGGTGGCGGGGCAATGTTCGAAGTGACACCGCCAATGACGCCGCCGATAACACCGCCCATGGAGCCGCCCGCGACGCCGCCCGGCACGCCACCGGCAACACCGCCAATGCCCGCGTCGGGTGGTTCCGCTTCTTCCTTGATGATCTTAATGTCCTTGGGGATGGCCTTCGGAGCAATGAGCTTGCCGGCGTCCATCAGATGGGCCACCGGCATCCTTTTCACAACTACCGTTGCTGCAGGCGGTGGAGGTGGTGGCGGTGGCGGTGGTGGCGCCAACAAAATCGAAGACATGAGGGTCTTCGGCAGCGCTTCCGTGTAAATCAGCGGGATAAGGATGAGAATCGCGAGGAAAAAGATCTCGAAAATCATGGAGACAAAGAAAGTCCACGGCTTGGTCCCCTTACTCTTCGAGGTTGAAACTACCATTTCTTCAAACATGGGTGACTCCTACCTCCTCCCGGCGGGCGCCAGGCGCGGTTGGCCGCTCCCGTTTCCCTTGGGTCTGTTGCCGGCTGCGGTTCCGGTGCCTGCTGCGACGCCCTGTCCGCGCCAGCGATTCCAGGCGACGACCAGAGGAGCAGCGATACCAAAACTGGAGTACGTTCCTACCACAATCCCCACCACCAGGGCAAAGGCAAAAGCGCGAAGCACCTGGCCGCCCATCAGGAACAGGACGAGCACGGTGAGGAAGGTCAAACCGCTGGTGAGAATCGTTCGCGAAAGCGTCTGGTTAATCGACTTGTTGACGACATCAGCGAACGGCTCCTTGCGCAAAAGGCGGCTGTTTTCGCGGATGCGATCGAAGATGACGATCGTATCGTTCATCGAATAGCCCACCAGCGTCAGCAAAGCCGCAATTACCGTTAGCGAAATTTCAAATCCGAAGATTTTGAACAGGCCCAGGGTGATGAGCACGTCGTGAAAAACCGCGATCACCGCCGCTGCTCCGTAAACCCACTCGAACCGGAATGCAATATATAACAGCATGCCAGCCAAAGCATAGAGGGTTACTCGAATGGCCTGATTGCGTAACTCGCTACCTACCTTGGGGCCGACGATTTCTACGTTGCGGATGGTAAATGGAGCGAGAGAATAGCTGTCCTTGATCGCGGAGACGACCGCAGGCGTCACGCCAGCGAGATTGGAAAGCTCGTCCAAATTGGTTACCAGGCCGTTTTTGTCGGTGTCGCGGTAGGCCAGCAGGGTTTTGGAAAGTTGCTGGTACTTGTCTCCCGCGTTCACGGAGAGGGCGAAGGGATCCTTCAGGGAAAGGGAATTGGCCAGGGCCGATTGAGTGACAGCGTTGAAGTCCGCCTTGCCCGTTCCGGCTACACCGTAGGTGGCATTGAGCGCAGTGAGGACCTTGGCCTTGCTGTCATCAATAGCCTGGTCGGCTTGTCCCGTTTGTTCAACGAAAATGAGGACTTCGTTGGAGGTAGCGCCGAGGCCGGCCGTGTCACTAATGGGTTGAATCTCGCTGTTGCCGAGGCCTTGAGTACTCAGGCTGGCCCGCAACTGGTCGAGATTCGGCGGCTGGGCAAAACGCACGTCCACGTTCGTGCCTCCCCGGAAGTCGATGCCGTACTTAATGCCGCCCTTCAAGAAGATGGCGGACCACCCGATGAGCAAGAGGAGACCGCTAAGGGTGAAGAAATACTTGGCCTTGCCCATCCAGTCGAGATTGGGCTGTTTGAAGAGCTCGATCATTCGGTTTCGTGCTTCCCTTCTTTAGACTCCAAGGGGTTCGGGTTTGTTCCCGCCCCGGGATGCCGCACCGGGCTCAGTCCAGCAGGATAACTCTGCCAGCCTGGCCCTAACCAACCCCTCAGCCGTTTGAAATCGGATGGGAGGCTGGCCATAGAAGTCCTGGTACCACCGACTGCCGTCTTCTTATAACACTGCGAAAAACTCTCGCTGACCGCACTAAATACTCAGTTCCGCCTGGCGGTCCATCTTCGTCAGGTGATACTGGAAAATCGTCTTTGACACGAAGATGGCGGTGAAGACGTTGGCAATCAAACCGATGGTCAACGTGACCGCGAATCCCCGGATCGGGCCGGTGCCAAAGATAAAGAGGAAGAAGGCCGAGACCACGGTCGTGACGTGGGTATCGATAATAGTTAGAAAAGCTTTGTCGAACCCAGCGTCCACCGCCGCCGAGGATGACTTGCCATTGCGCAGTTCCTCGCGGACGCGCTCAAACACCAGCACGTTGGAATCGACGCCCATACCGATGGTCAAGATGACGCCGGCAATGCCCGGCAAAGTGAGCACGGCGCCAAACATGGCCAGGGCCGCGAGCAAAATCAGTAGGTTCAGGATCAATGCCAAGACGGCGTTGACACCGGATAGCCGGTAATAAACGACCATGAAGATCATGACCACGAGCAAGCTGAGGATGGAGGCCCGCACACCGTGGCGAATGGAGTCCGCTCCAAGAGAGGGTCCAACGGTGCGTTCTTCCAGATACTTGATGGAAGCGGGAAGTGCGCCCGCCCGGAGCACCACAGCGAGGTCGTGCGCGGTTTCCTGGCTGAAGTTGCCTTCTATCATTCCGTTATCGTCGATGCGGCCGCGGATCTCCGGCGCCGAATACACCTTCTTCTCGAGCACGATGGCCATCTGGCGGCCGCGATTCGTTTCCGTGAAGGGGCCAAAGCGGTGCGCAGCTTCACCGGAAAGGTTGAAATTGATCTGCCATTGTCCGGGCATCTGAGTATTGCGGGCCTCAGTGGCACTGCGCAGGTCGCGGCCAGTTACAATCGCGGTCCGGCTGAGGACATACCAGACCTCGCCGCTCTCTTGCTGGTTCTGCGTACGGGACTCACTGCGCCCGCGTACGAGTTCCGTACCCGGGGGAAGAATGCCGCCGTGATGAGCGAGAGCATCTGCTTCCGAGGTATACGTTTGGGGATCTTCCACGAGCTTCAATTCCAATTGTCCGCCGGCTTGAATCACGGCTTTGGCGCGCGCGGGATCGCCTTCCCCGGGAAGCTGCACGAGGATTTCGTTGTCCTTGCGCCCATGCGGCTGAATGGTGGGTTCCGTCAGGCCCAGGGCATTGATGCGGCGCTCGATGGTTTCGAGCGACTGCGACATGGTGGTTTCCTGGATACGGGCAATGGCGCTTTGACGAAGGGTCAGGAGGTAGGCATTGACTTCACCAGGAGCGGGAGACAGCTCCCAGTTCAGCTCGAGTTGATCGTGGACGAGATCGCGGAACTGCGCGTTCTGGTCGGAGGGCACATTGCGGATCACGATGTGGGTGTCGTCCATGCGGCGCACTTCATCGTAGCGAATGTTTTTCTGGCGCATGAGTGTGGTCAAGCGGTCGACGGTCTGGTCCGTTTCCTGTGCGACGGCCTCCTGCACCTGGACTTGCAGAATCAGGTGCGTGCCGCCCTGCAGGTCCAGGCCGAGCTTGATCTGGCGGGTGAAATTGTCCTTGACCTGCGCGAGGGAGGTGGGGAAGGTCGGCAACCCAAAAACAAAAAAGATGCAGGCCAGGATGACAGCAAGGATGAACAGAACTTTCCACTTCAAATTAGGATTCATGGTTAAAAGATCAAGCGCGAAAGACGACCGGCGGTGGAGTTACTTAGCCGCATCTTCCGGTGCCTCCACCTGCGCAATCGCCGCCCGCGCGATGCGAATTTTTACATTGTCGGCGACCTTCAAAATAAGGGTGTCGCCGTCCATACCATTGATGGTGCCGTAAATGCCGGAGCTGGTGACAACCTTGTCTCCGTTCTTGAGCGCGGAGAGCATCTCCTGCATCTTCTTGCGCTGCCGGGACTGCGGCAGGATCACCAGGAAATACATGATGCCGAACATCAGCGCCAAGGGGACTATGAAGGTACCCAAGCCCCCCAAGGGGCTACCGGCTTGCCAGAACCAGAATGCCGCCAGATTCATTTTCTTTTCTTAGTACCGTACCCTTTCCGAACTTTCCGCAATCGAATTAACGAGGAGCGCTCCGCTCGCGGAGCTTTCAGGGGAGAAAAACCGCCACGTCAGCGGTAAATTTCTCCGCTTCTCCTGCCCGCTCGATTCTCGTCGTGAGACTCGACCTGGTGCGGGTAGCCACAGCTTGGCGACGGATCAAATCCGTCCACAGAACTTCGCTTCAGGCTGTACCCTCATTGTAGCGGATACGCAGCTCTGTAGCGAATTTTTCGAGCTGTCCAAAAGAGATAGCCTCTCGAATTTGACGCATTGTGTCAAGGTAAAAGTGGACATTGTGGTGGGTGGCCAGAATGGCCGCGGTGATCTCTCCGGCGGAGAAGAGATGGCGGAGGTAGGCGCGTGTGTAACGGCGACACACGCTGCAGGAGCAATTGGCGTCCACGGGGCGCTGATCGGCGATGTAGCGCGCGTTCTTGATGAGCACGCGGCCTTCGCTGGTGTACAAGCAGGCGTGGCGCGCCGCGCGCGTGGGCAACACGCAATCCATCATGTCAATGCCGCGGGCAACGTAATCGGCTATTTGCTCCGGACGACCCACACCCATCAAATAGCGCGGCTTTTCTTTGGTAAGAAGCGCCGTCACCTCGGAAGTCATTTCACAAGTTATTTCGTGGGGCTCGCCGACGGCGAGGCCGCCAACCGCATAGCCGGGGAATTCCAGCGCGAGCAATTGGCGGGCGCTCTCTTGGCGCAAATCTTTGAATGTTGCGCCTTGCACGATGCCGAATTGCCACTGGGCGGGTTCGCCTTTGCGCCCTGTATGTGCGAGGAAATATTTTCTTGCGCGGCGCGCCCAGGCGGTGGTGCGCTGCAGCGCTGCTTCGGCCACTTCGCGAGGCGCGGGAGTTTCGATGCATTCGTCCAGCACCATGGCGATGTCTGAACCAAGCGCGAGTTGAATTTCGGCGGCCTTTTCCGGCGTGAGGAGATGTTCCGAGCCGTCCAGATGCGAACGAAAGCGCACGCCTTCGTCGGTGATCTTCCGCAAGTCGGCGAGACTGAAAACCTGGTAGCCGCCGGAATCGGTGAGGATGGCGCCGCGCCAGGACATGAAGGAGTGCAGGCCGCCGAGTTTGCGGACCAGTTCGTGGCCGGGCCGCAAATAAAGATGATAGGTGTTGGCGAGGATGATGCGCGCACCGAGTTCCTCGAGCGCCTCCTGCGTGAGGCCTTTAACGGTGGCGGCGGTGCCTACCGGCATGAATACCGGCGTCTCGATGACGCCATGGGGCGTGGTCAAACGGCCGCGGCGCGCACCGGTGGGATCGGTGGCTAAAAGGTCAAAGGAAAAACTCACGCCTTCAGTGTATCAGGAGAAAATGAAGGCGAGGCCCACCCGCAAGATTACATAGACCGCCATCACGGAAAATGCAATCGTGAACGACTTGCCACCCTTGAGCTTCTTGGGATTGGTCGCGGCGAATCCGATGACGATCAGAACCAGAATCCAAATTACAAAGATGTCGATATTCTTGCAGAGCGCGTCCAGCCACTTCGGCGCGTCATCCGGTAAAAATGCCGCCACATTCGTGGCCACCGGATTTTGCAGGTCCACTGTCCCCACCGGCTTTAAGAAAATTATCGCCAGGAACAGGAGGTTACCGATATAACTGGGCACGAATGCGTGCGAAACAATACCGAGGGATGTTTTGAAGTCTGTGTTCGCTCCGCCGAGCAAGTTGTACGACCCCCACATCACCAGCGCGACGATCAAAAGAATCACGACCGGGGCCGGGGCACCAAATATGTAGGCACTGATAGGCGCAAATTTCGCTCCGGCGTCGATTTGCTTCTCTTTCTGTTCGGCACTGAGCTGTGCCGCGCGCGGGTTCTTTTCGATTTGCTGGCTCATGTAGTCGCGCCAGTTCATCCGCTGATTCAGACTCGCCGCCGAGAGCAACCCGAATACCGCCATGAGCACCATCGGTAACACCCAACTGGGTTTGCGGACGATATCTTCAAACGTAGACTTCGGGGAGAATAAAACACCGAAGATGCGGCCAATGGGCGAAATTTTCGCTTCCGGGGCAGGCGCGGGTACAGGTGTAGTTGCCATCGAGGACTCCTCTCCACAGGGGAATGCAGACTTCTGCTGTGGGTTCTACGTAACGAATAGGGGGAAAATATCACACAACAGGGTCGTGAGGCACCTGCGGAACGGCAGCTAACAATTCCATGGTGTAGTCGGCCGTGGGCTCCGTGAGGATCAGCTCCGCGGGCCCGAATTCGACCAACTGTCCGGCGCGCATCACCGCGATGTGTGTGGCGAGTTGCGCGACTACCGGCAAGCTGTGAGAAATGAAGATGTAGGTCAGGCCGAATTCGGCTTGCAGTTCGCGCAAGAGTAGAAGCACTTGCGCGCCCACGGAGACATCCAGGGCGGAGACGGGTTCGTCGGCCACGACCAGCTTGGGGCGCAGGATCAAGGCGCGGGCGATACCGATGCGTTGCCGCTGGCCACCGGAGAATTCGTGCGGATAGCGATTCAGGGCATCCTTGTCGAGGCCTACGCGCTGCAAGATTTCACCAGCCTTTGCCAGACGTTCGGAGCGCTGCAGCTTCGGCTCGTGGATGGCCAATGGTTCCGCAACGATTTCGCCTACCTTCATACGCGGATTGAGGGAGGCGAACGGATCCTGGAAGATCATCTGCATCTGACGGCGGTACTCGCGCATCTCCTTTGGCGAGACTGTCAGCAGGTCCGTGCCTTCGAAAAACACGTGGCCTTCGTCGGGCTCAATCAGGCGGAGAAGCATGCGGGCGAGGGTGGTTTTGCCGCAGCCGCTTTCGCCCACGATGGCAAACGTTTCGCCGGAGGCAACAAAGAAGCCGACGCCGTCCACAGCGGCGAAACGCTCGGCTTTGCCGCTGGACGCGAAGATGCCGCCACCTTTCTGGTAATACTTACGGAGGTTGCGCACTTCGAGGAAGGGGATCATAGCAGCACGCACCTGGCGGAGTGGGCGTTTTGCGCGGGGCGAAATTCCGGGACGGCGAGTTCGCAATCGTCGCGGCGATACTCGCAGCGCGGGGAGAACGCGCAGCCTGGGGGAAGCTGCGTTAAGTTCGGCACGGTTCCGGGGATTGGCTTCAGCTTGCCACGCTCGAGCGTGGGCGAGGCGGCCAGCAGCCCTTGCGTGTAGGGATGTAGCGGCTGAAGGAGCACATCGGAGGCCGAGCCTTGTTCGACGATGCGACCCGCGTACATCACCGCGATGCGATCCGCGACTTTGGCGACGACGCCGAGATCGTGGGTGATGAAGAGGAGGCCCAATTCCATATCGCGGCGCAATTTGTCCAGCAGCTCCAGGATTTGCTTTTGCACGGTGACGTCGAGCGCGGTGGTGGGCTCATCGGCGATGAGCAGCTTGGGACGTGCCGCCAAGGCCATGGCAATCATGGCGCGCTGTCGCAGGCCGCCGGAGAGTTGATGCGGGAACTGGTGCGCGCGGGTTTCGGGTTCCGGCACGGCGGCATGCTCCAGCGCGCTGATCACGCGGCGGTCCACCAGGTTGCGCGCAACAGTTGGTTCGTGCGCCCAGATGGCTTCTTCTATTTGCGTGCCGACTCGCAGGACGGGATTCAGCGAGGTCATGGGCTCCTGAAAAATCATGGCGATTTCGCGACCACGCACCTGGCGCCATTCGGGCTCGCTTTGGTGCGTCAGATTTTTCTGCTGGCCTTCGTCTGAGGTCAGAATGGCTTCGCCGCTTACACGGGCGCGTGGGGGCAACAATCCCATCAGTGCGAGCGACAACATGGTTTTGCCGCTGCCGGATTCGCCGACGAGCCCCAGCGATTCACCGGGCGCGATGCGCAGTGTCACTTCATTCACCGGGCGCACCCAACCCGCGGCGGTGGGGAGTTCCACTGTCAGGGAACGAATGGTTAGCAGCTCGGTCATTGCCCCTATCATACGGTTTCGGTGCGGTGGCGGTGCAAGAAAGCCGCCGGTGTTGCTGGAACGAGATGGAGTTCCAGATAGCGCAAATGCAGTGACGATTTCGGGCAGCAGGCAGAGGCAGCGGCTAGAATCGAGGCATGAGTAACTTTACTTGTCCGCTTTGCGGCGCCGCCGTCACGGGGCGAGGGTTGTTTGGCGAGGGCAAGCCTTTTTGCACGCAATGCGGTTGGAACCTAGAGCGCGCTGCGAGCGCCCTGAACCCGAATTCCTACGTAGGAGTGCTTGTGGCTGTGGGATTTGGGATTATGGCGATTTCCCTATTTTGGTTGACCTCCAATGCACGTAGCGGCACGCACCTGCTTTCCGTACTTCCGAGTTTGTTTTTCTTCGCGCTGGCGGGCGGAATTCCATATTGGAGTTATCTCGCCAAGAAGCGCGCCATCGCCAAAAGTACCCCTTCGCTGCAGAGAGTGCAGACGCAGCCTATCCCCGATGCTTTTTTGCAGAGGATTCAATCGCTGCCGCGGCCACGGCGCGTGAGCTTTCGATTTCCGGGAGCCGCTGCCGGGGCTGTGGTGTTCGCCTTCGGCATGTTCGGCCTGATAATGTTTCTCTCCATGGCCCGCGTGGGGCCGCCCGCGGTCCATAGAAATGCCGCGCCGTTTCCCTATTTCGCGCTACTTGGTCCGATCATCTTTGTCGTTGTCGTGTTAGGGATCGTGATCGTCCCCGCAGCGTTGAAAGAGAAACGCAACCGGCCACTATTCCAGGACGGAGAAGTGGCCGCGGCTCGCGTGACTGCGCAGCGCACGGTCATGCAGGGAAAGACGAGCTACAGCCAGATCGAATATGAGTTTCGCACTTCCGGGCGCGAGACAATCCGAAATACGGAGCGGGATTTGAGCCAGAAAGTATTCGAGGATATGCTGATTCCGGTTTTCTACGATCCTGCCAATCCTTCGCGGTGCGCGGCGCTTTGTGCCAGCTACTCGAAGCTGCCGGACGCGGAGAGCTGAATCACCTTTTGGCGAGGGGAAGGACGAATTTCAGCGCGGTGTGCGTTTCGGAAAAGCCGACTACCTTGATGTCCGTGAGGCCCGCCTTTCTGCCTGCGGCGAGCACATCTCCTTCGGTGACGACCTTTTGCCCCTTGGGATAGACGATCCAGAGCGCACCATCCTTCTTGAGAAACGGCAACAACTTCGTGATCTTTGCCAGCTCGCTCGCGGTCTCCGCACCAAAAAAGAGCACGTCGCAATCCTTCAGCGGTTTTCCCGTCGAGAGCTGACCGGCGCGGTCTTTTAGTTGTTTCAGGAAGCCAGCATCGGCAATGGTGACGGTGGAAACTTTTTGACCTTCTTTTACACCCAGCTTTTCAAAGGGCGTTTTGGGATGGAGAATCTTGTGCGCCCATTTTTCCGCTTGCGCGCCCAGGACGAAGGAGGCCTTGCCGCCGGGAAATTCGAGGAGCAATTCGCCATCCGCAGCTTTGATGGATTTCATTTCGCGGAAGGCAATCTTCAGCCGGAAGTCTCCGCGAAAAATAACTTCGTTCGTTTCCAGGAGCGCCTTGCCGGCGGATTCTTGCTTGCCAAAGCGAACGGTACAAGTTAATTCGTTCCCCATGCGCTCCCCTCCCCCGCAGCAGGCTGCCTAGCGGCAAGATTCTCGTAGGGCTAAGTTTGCTTCTCTTGTGAAGCTGGGGCAAAGAAAGCTGCGGGCGCGGCTTTTCCGCCGAGAAGTTCAACGGCCGCTTGATTGAGTTTGGCGCGTATCTGGTAGCGTTCGTTGGCGCGCGTAATGTAGCGCACGCTGACCTCGATGCCGCCGAGAACCGGCTTCACATTCATGGCGGGTGCGGCGGAAAAACCGCTCATCCCCTCGGAAGTTGTGGACTTGCGCCATTCCTCCTCGGCTTCCTGGGTGCTCTCGTGCGTTGCTTCGATCACTTTCTTCTGGATCATGCTGACCATCGGATAGGGATCCTGCCCCGTGGGCAAAACCACCTGCATCTCGTCCCAGAGCCACTGGCCCGTGGTGGAGAAGTTAAAGTAGTGGCCTTCAATCGCAAAACTGTTGGTGAACGTGACGCGGCGCCCCGTGGGATGGCCGGAATCCGTCCAGTTGCCGGTTTCCAGCAGCACGGTGTGAAATGGCCCGATTTGCACCACTTCTCCGGTTACGCCGTTGATTTCCACCCAATCACCCAATCGAATGCCATTTTTCCCCATAAGCACGAACCAGCCAAGGAAGCCGACGATGAAATCTTTCAGCGCCACGGTAAGCCCGGCGCCGGCCAGCCCCAGGAATGTTCCGAGCTGTCCCGGCGGCCCGAAAATCACCAGCAGAATCAGTAGCAGGGCAATGAACTGCAGGGACACGCGCGCTACCGTGTGCAGCGACTGAATCTGCCGGCGGTCCATGGACAATTGGTTGACGAGCTTGTCCATCCACGAACCAATGAAAAGCCCCACTAGGGCAATTGCCAGGATGATGAGGCAACCTCGCAAAATGCGATTGAGAGCGCCACTTTGCTGAGCCGCAACAAAGTCGATCCACTGGCCATAGATGGCGGCAAGTTGCTTTTGGGTCTCGACGCGCTTGTCCAGGGAGGAGAGCGCTTTCTGGCCCTCGGAAATCTGGCGTGTTTTTTTGAGCAGCACCGCAGCATCTTCGCGGCTTTTGTTCGCGGCAGAAACAGGATTGGGCGCAGCTTGCGATTTGTTCTTCTTGGAGTGGTGAGCAAGTTCCGGCGTGATCTCTTTTTGCGCGTCGAGTTGCGCTTCCAGAGCGTTGTGCTGAGCCGCCAGGAGAGCTGCCGAGGCTTCCGCTTGCGATTTGGCTTGCCATAGCTGCAACTGTTTCTGGTGGAGGGAATGCCAGAGTTGCGCGTGGTGAATGACGCCAAGCTGTTCGGGGGGCGGGCCCGCCGTGGAGACGGCGTTATTGCTGTTGTGGGTCGTCTCCTCGTGCTCCGCTTTTGCTGCCTGGATGCGGCCGACCAGATCGCCGCCAGCGCGGAAGAGATCCTGTTTTGCGTCTTCCAATTCGTCACGATCAAGTTCGGCGGCCGCCTGAGCCTGGGCCAGATCGATTTCCAGGGTGTCAGCTCTGTTCCCGGTGGCCTTCTCCAGTTGTTCACCAAGGGTCTTGACCTGGTCCTCGTCGGCGCTCAGCAGCTTCTCCGCCTTCTGTTGCCGCTCCTGCGCTTCTTTTGCTTCGGGGGAGAGCTGGGGCGGATGATTGTGCGCGTCGGAGAGCGCCGCTTCAAAGGCCAAATCCACTTCGAAATCGCCCAGGCGCAAGGCCTCCTTCGCATAGGCTTTCTCTTCGGGGAAAACGGCAAGCTGAGCAAGTTGCTGGGCAGTCTGAAGCGGGCCCTGATCCACTAAGGAAGGCGCGGGTACGCTTGCGGGCTTTACGGCGTTTTTTCCGTTGGTGCTTTGCGTTTTGGAGCCTTGCGCGGTTCGCCACAGGCCGTAAACGGACAGTCCGAGAAGAGCGAAGATAATGATGGCGGCAATTTGTCGAGTTCTTTTCATCGGAAGAGCGCTGCTCCATCAGGTAAATTATTTGTGTGCCGGGATGCATTCCACTTTCTAAGATTGCCACAGGAAAGGCAAGAACTTCCTGAAAACAAGGGGCGGCAAATTCATTGTGGGTGAAGGGCGGTGGTTTTGATCTGAAGCGAGAGCTGACCGATGGATGATCCGCGTTTCCCCAAGACTTTGTACGTTCTCATGCTGGTCGCGGGCCTTTTTCAATGGGTGCGCCACTATCCGCTGCTGCCGGAGAGGATGGCGGCGCATTTCAATCTCGAGGGCCAGCCCAACGGCTGGCAGCCCAAAGACGGATTTTTTCTGCTGATGCTGGTAGTGATAGGCGTGACCGCGGTGATCCCTTTCCTTTCGCCGCGACTGATTGCCGCGCGCCCAGACAACCAGATCAATTTTCCGTACAGATCCTACTGGCTGGCGCCCGCTCGCCGCGAGGAGACGTTTCGCTTCATCGCCGCGCAAATGGCGCGGTTCGGTTGCGGCGTGCTGTTCGTGCTCCTTTTTGGAACATCACTGGCCATTCGTGCCAATCTTTCGCCGGACTACCGTTTTGATAATTCCACGATGATGAAGGTCCTGGGTGGATTCCTTCTCTTCACAGTTTTGTGGATGGTTCGTTTTATTCGCCACTTTGTTCGCATTCCGGCAGAGTTCTCCTCGCGACCCTGAAGGAAATCGTGAAAATTCCATTTGTCAATGTTCCTTTTTCATTTTCGGGTGTTTCTTTTTTCGCACTTTGCGCGAATCTTCATTGACTCTCACATTCCAAGAGACTAGCGTAGCGAAGTAGAAGTCGCCGGTGTCAATCGCCCGATGCGAATCGACTGCAGGTTCCCGCGCGGAGCGGGAGTCGCTTTCGCAAGATTCCAGGCCCGCTAAAGTCGGTCTCTCTTCGCTTCCCCGGCAATGCGGCAGACGAGTTGGCACGCAGATCGTTTTCCTGCTTGCTCCAGTTCAGGACGGGGGCCATGAAAAAATATCTGATTGTGATCGAAGAAACAGGGGCGGGTTATGCCGCGTATTCCCCGGATTTGCCGGGATGTGTTTCGTCGGGCCGCACACGCGGCGAAGTGGAACGCAACCTGCGCGCGGCACTTGCGCTTCACCTGCATGACTTGCGCGAGGAGGGCCAGGCCGTGCCCGAGCCGCACACGTACTCGTCCTATTTGGAACTTCTCACCTGAACAAATACAAAAACGCCGGGCTTGCACCGGGCGTCTAAGACGAGTTTCGATTTTCGCGCTTCGATTTTCGTGTGTTCTACAGATAATCGCGCGAGGGGCCTTCCAGGAATGCCCGCAACTTCCGCGAGCGCGAGGGATGCCGCAACTTCCGCAAAGCCTTAGCTTCGATCTGGCGAATGCGTTCGCGGGTTACGGCGAAGGATTGGCCGACTTCCTCGAGCGTGTGCTCGCTGCCGTCGTCCAATCCGAACCGCATCTTGATGACTTTTTCTTCGCGAGGCGTCAGCGTCTTCAACACCGAGGAAGTCTGCTCCTTCAAATTCAGGTTGATGACGGCATCGGAAGGCGAGACCACGGCCTTGTCCTCTATGAAATCCCCCAGGTGCGAATCCTCTTCTTCGCCGATAGGAGTCTCCAGCGAAATGGGCTCCTGGGCGATCTTCAGAATCTTGCGCACCTTGGATACCGGAATGTCCATGCGCTTGGCGATCTCTTCGCTGGTGGGCTCGCGGCCAAGTTCCTGCACCAGTTGGCGGCTGGTGCGCACGAGTTTGTTGATGGTTTCGATCATGTGCACGGGAATACGGATGGTGCGGGCCTGGTCGGCGATGGCGCGCGTAATGGCCTGGCGGATCCACCAGGTTGCGTAGGTGGAAAACTTGTAACCACGGCGCCACTCGAACTTGTCCACGGCTTTCATCAGGCCGATGTTGCCTTCCTGGATCAGGTCAAGGAATTGCAGACCGCGGTTTGTGTATTTCTTGGCGATGGACACGACTAGACGAAGGTTGGCCTCAATCAACTCTTTTTTGGCTTGCTCCGCTTCGGCTTCGCCGCGCTGAATAATCGTCAGGGTGCGCTTCAGTTCGGTCAGCCCGACCTCGCTGGCTTCCTCGATGTCCTTTAACTCCGAACGCCGCGTGCGCAGTTCCCGGCGCGCTTCGGCAGCGTTGTCTCCCTTGGAGACATCGGCGCGACGCTCCAGGCGACCCGTTTCGCGTTCGAGGGACTGCAGGCGCTCGACCGTGCCACGCATTTTGTCCACCAGGCGCTTTTTCTCGAAGGGGTTGAAGTCGATGCCACGAATTTCCAGGGAAATCTCGATGCGGGTACGTGCCACGTCCCATTTCGCGCGGATGTACGGGCGCTTTTTGGATTTAGCGGTATTGTCGAGCTTAACCGCCTGCTTCAGCGCGAGTTCGTAGAGTTTTGCAATTTTGTCGATGTGCTTGAGGGTCTGCTTGGTTTTGTTGGCGATCTTTTCTTCGGTCAGCTCTTCATCGTCGAACTGGACAATTTCCTTGATGGAGCGAGCGCCCTTGCGCAGATCATCGCCGACCGCGATGAGTTCCTTGATGACGATGGGCGAGCGGGTGATGGCCTTCATCACAACGAGTTGGCCGCGTTCGATGCGCTTGGCGATGGTCACTTCGCCTTCGCGGGTGAGCAAAGGCACGGTGCCCATTTCCCGCAGGTACATGCGCACGGGGTCGTTGGTTTTCTCGAGCGAGCCGGGCGTCAGGTCGAGGTCGCTGCCTTCTTCCGCGTGGCCATCATCTTTAACGACGGCATCGTGGTCGGCGGATTCGATGGAGACTTCCACGGCGCGCGCGGCCTTGGCCGAGGCGGCATCTTCGTAGATTTCAATGCCGTTGCGCTCGAAGGTGGTGAGCAGGTCGTCGATTTCCTCGGATGAATGCACCTCCGCGGGGAGCGAGTCGTTGACCTCGTCGTACAATAGATAGCCGCGCTCTTTGCCGATGGCAATGAGCTGCTTTACCGCATCATATTTTTCTTCCAAACCCGTAGCCGCCACAACGCTCCTCCGGCACTTCTATACCGCAGATTTTGCGAATGCTTCAGACGGGCAAACCTGCACACTCCTCGTACCGAGCACGAACAGACGGCTCAAGATATCGAAGGGGAGGAATGCTGTCCTCCAGGAAACTCATGGATGTTTGTGTGAAGCCCTGTATGCCGCGCCCTTTGCCCGCTGCTGCCCCACGCCTTGCCCGCCTGCCGAACCGATCCCTAACGGTTCCTCAGCATCCGACTCAAGTATATTGATGCTGTGGAGAGCGAAACCGTTACCCGCATAACCCTTTTACGTTACAAGTTTAAGTCCATCCAAGTCAATTATTTCCTTCGCAAAAATCAAGCCCAAGCAGCCATCCGCCTCTGGCCCCAAATGGCTCAACGCTCCGTTGCCAGGCGCTTCATCAATTCCTGTTTGCGGGTGAGGAGTTCGCGCAATGAAGGAGCGGCGGCGTTGGCCTCAATGCTCCGCTGGACTTCGGCAAGTTCCTGCTCGATTTGGCGGCGCTGTAACGCTTCCAAACAGCTTTCCGCCTCTTCCCAGGTGCCTTCCTGTGCGAGCTCGAAGAGAATCTCGAAGAGCATCCGGCGGTCGCGCTCCTCGAGCAGCGCCCCGATTTCCGTGGCTTGCATCGGCTGATCCGAGAGTGCGGCGACGATGAGGGCAGCAAAGATTTTTTCCGTCTCCAGGCCACGGTATAAGCCGCCTTGCTGCAATCGTTGCGCCAGTTCGCGGCGAAAGCCTTCCGCTTCCATCAGCATGCGGATGAGACGACGTTCGATGGGCTTGGCACTCTTTCCCACGAGCTCGGGCTGCGTTTTCACTTCGCTGCGCCGCTCGGACGCCGCTTTGCTCAGCGCTGCACGTAACACTGGTTCGTCAATGCGCAACTGCTGCGAAATGCGCGTGGCCCATTCGGAGCGCAATAGGCGGTTGGGAATTCGCTGCACATAGGGCATCAGGAAATTGAGGGCACGCAGCTTTCCTTCTCCGGTTGTCAAATCCATTTGGCGCGCCCGCGCAATCAGGTAATCCACGTAAGGTGGTGAATCCTTGAGCGCCTTGATGTAGGCTTCCGCGCCCATTTCCTTGATGAACAGGTCCGGGTCGGCTTTCTTGTCGGCAATCGCGGGGAGGGCCAGGACGCGCACCTCGAAGTCTTGCTCGAGAAGCAGAGAGATGGAACGTTCGGTGGCGGCTTGGCCCGCCGCGTCGGGATCGTAGTTCACGATGACACGCTTGGTGAAGCGCCCCAGCAACTTGATCTGCGGCTCGGCAAGACTTGTGCCACAGCTGGCCACCACATTGGCGATTCCTGCGCGCGCGACGGCGATGGCGTCCATGTAGCCTTCCACGAGAATCGCGAAATCCTGGCGGCGGATAGCGTCCTTGGCACGGTCCATGTGGTACAGGACATTGCTTTTGGAATAGATGGGTGTCTCCGGCGAGTTCAGATATTTCGGGAGATCGTCACCGAGGGCCCGACAACCGAACGCCACCACTTTGCCGGATTCGTTGGCAATGGCGAAAGTGATGCGGCGGCGGAATCTGTCGAAGAGGCGGCCGCTTTGCTGGTCGCGGGAAACCAGTCCCGATTCCACGAGCAGTTTCTCCGCGTATTTTTGTTTCAGGTAGCGCAGCAGCGCGTCCCCGCCGCTGGGCGCATAGCCGATACCGAATCGCGCGATCGCTTCGGCGTTCAACCCGCGATCCTCGAGGTAGGCGCGCGCCGCTTTGCCTTCAGCCGTAGATTCCAGTTGTTTCACAAAGAAGGCTTGCGCTTCCCGGTGCATCTCGACAAGCGCGGCTCGTTGCTGATTTTCTTTGCGTTCTTCCGGGGAGCGCTCCTTGGGGCGGGGAATGGCGATGCCGCATTTTTCGGCGACGATGCGCACCGCCTCTGGAAACTGGCACTTCTCCATCTCCATCACAAAACTGAAGACGTCTCCGCCTTTGCCGCAGCCGAAACAATGGAAGATTTGCTTTACCGGATGCACGGCAAAGGAGGGCGTCTTCTCGCCGTGGAACGGACACAGCCCTGTAAAATTCTGACCGCTCTTCTTCAGGCGCACATATTCGCCCACCACGCGGACGATGTCCGCCTGCTGTTTCACGCGATCCGCGAATGATCCGGCTTCCGCCATTGGTTCAGTCTAAGTTCTCAGGTCAACCACAGTGATTGCTTTGCCTCCATGTTCTTCGTTCTCGAATTGGGCGCGTGCCACGAGGGGATGAGACTTTAGGAATTCACCGAGACCCTTTCGGAGCGCGCCGGTGCCGTGACCATGGATGATGCGCACTTGCAGGCGGTTCGCCAGGGCAGCTTCGTCGAGGAATTTGTCCACACGCTCGCTGGCCTGCTCGACGGTCATGCCAATCACGTTGAGTTCGCCGGTTGCGCCGCCTTCGGTGGACTGGGCACTGACCGTAACGTTTTCCCCTCTCGCCGGCTGCACTACTGCCTTGCCCACTGGCACGTTTTCGATCCCTGTGATCTCTTCCACCGCGACCTTCATGCGCAGCGGGCCGGCTTCGATTTCCGCTGATGAGCCTTCCACGCGGCGCAGAATGACCGGCTTGCTGAATCCGCGCACGCGCACTTTCACTCCCGGCTGCAGCTTGTCCGCGCTCACGGCTTCGAGCGATTCGGGCTTCACACCCAAATCTTTTTGCGAATCCGAGATCGTTTGCACTACCGCGGCGTTCAGCTCCTCCTTGGCCTCGCCGCGGACGTCCTGAAGTTTTCGCCGGGCGGTCTTTTCCACTTGGGCGCGCAGTTCCCGTTCTTTCACCGCTTCCACCACGCGGGCCACATTTTCTTCAAAACGCTTCTGCATCTCTGCGAATTTGTGTTCGAGTTCAGCGATGCGCTGCTTCTGCCGCTCGACCCACTCGGCGCGAAGCTTTCGCCGCTCTTCCTCAAGCGCGTGGCGCTCCTCCGCCATTTGCTTCTGCATGTGGTCCAGTTCGTCGCGGCTGCGATGCAGATAGGCAATCAGGTCGGCGGCTTCGCGGGATTCCGGCGTCAAGAGAGAGCGGGCTTGTTCAATGATGGAAGCCGCCAGGCCCAACCGCTGGGCAATGGCGATGCCGCTCGAGCCGCCCGGCACGCCCACCAAAAGCCGGTAGGTAGGCCGCAGATTCACGTCGTCGAACTCCACCGCGGCATTCACGACGCCGGGGGTTGTGGAGGCGTAGGTCTTCAAGCGGTCATGATGGGTGGTGGCCAGCACAAAACAGTTCTTTTTGTGGAATTCATCGAGCAGCGCCACGGCCAGCGCCGCTCCTTCTTCGGGGGCGGTGCCTGTGCCCATTTCATCTACCAGCACGAGTGATTTTGGGGTGGCTTGCTCGAGCATGGATTTCAGGTTCAGCATGTGCGCGGAAAATGTGGAGAGGTCCGCAGCGATAGACTGTTCGTCGCCAATATCCACGAGCAGGCGATCGAACAATGGGAGCAACACATGCTGCGCCGCCACGGGAATGCCCGCCTGGGCCGCTAGTGCGGCCAACCCGGTCGTCTTCAGCGCCACGGTTTTTCCGCCAGTGTTTGGCCCACTGATCACCAGCAGGCGCTCATCCCCGCTCAAGACAAGTGAAATCGGCACAATCGCGCGATGCTCTTTGCGCAGCTTGTCTTCGAGCACGGGGTGACGCAGGGCGTCCAAGCGCAATTCCGCGGCATCGGAGAACTCCGGCATGCAGGCATCGAAATCGCGCGCAAAGCGGGCGCGCGCGAATACGCTGTCCAGTTCCGCAATCGTGTCCGCGGCAACCTGCAATGGGGCCTGCATCGCGCGCAGGCGATCTGTCAATTCTTTCAATATCCGGAAAATCTCCGCTGCTTCGGCTTCGGCGAGTTGCACCAGTTGATTGTTGGTCTCGACAGTCTCGAAAGGTTCGACGAACACGGTTTGCCCGGTGCCGCTCGCGCCATGCACAACACCCTGCACGCTGCGGCGATGCTCCGCGCGCACGGGAATCACGAAGCGGTCGTTACGCAGGGTGACGTAGTCTTCGCCAGCTTCCGCCTGCCTGGCCCGCAATATCTGCTTTAGCGTGCGCTGGATGGACTCGCGCGTTTGCACGATGCTGGCGCGAATCCGGCGCAGGGTGCTGGAAGCGTCATCGTTAATTTCCCCGTTTGGCAACACGCAGCGCTTGATGGACGCCTGCAAATCCTTGAAATCCGCTAACGTCGCGGAACGTGCGGCTAGCAACGGGAATTTCGCGGCCTCTTCCCGGAACTGCAATCGCAGCCAGGCCGAGGTTTCCAACAACGACCCGGCATCCAGAAATTCTCCTGGCTCCAGCACCGTTCCGGGCGCGTCCAGTTTTTCCAGCCAGGGCGCCGGATCGGCCAATGCGCCGAACCCCAGTTCGCGTTCCGCGCGCAGCCACTCGCGCGCTTCGCGAATCAGGGCGAACACACTTTCCAGTGCGGCGCGATTCGTTCCCGGCTCGAGTTCGCCTGCATGACGCTTGCCCGGAGCGCACGTCGTCCTGAGCCGCAGCAATTCCCGCAACTTGTCAAACTCGAGCACTGCCTGCGCCGATCGCGACATTTTCCTTAGTTGCCTTTCTTCATTTCCGCGGCGAGATAGCGGGCGGCTTCGTCGGGTGTTGCTGCCGTATGCACCAGGCTCCCATTGGCTTCGGCCCACACACGCGATCCACTGGAGGCTTGCGGCGCCTGCTCCACCTCGCGCACACGCTCCAGAATCGGTTGCCAGAAATCTCCCAGCACCGTGATGGGTTTCCCTGTAATCACGGATTTGTTGAGCATTTCCCAGACTACCGCAAGTTCCACCAGCGTGCCGGTGCCGCCCTTGCAGGCCACAAATCCGTGCGCGCGCCGGACCAGTTCGAATAACCTTTCCTCCCAGGAGTTTTTTCGTACTTCCACGTCAATCCACTTGTTAGCCTTGCGCCCGAAGAAATCGGCGGTCACGCCGTAGGTTTTCCCGCCAGCCTCTTTCGCGCCGCGCGAAGCCGCTTCCATCACGCCGCCATAGCCGCCGCTGCACACCGCAAATCCGCGCTCCGCAAGGCAGCCCCCCAATTCGCGCGCTTCCGCGTAGTCTGCATCTCCCTCGCTGGGCCGCGAACTGCCAAAGACCGTGATGATTCGCTCGCCCTTCATATGCTCCTTATTGGGCTTTGGCGCGCTTTACTTCTTCACGTCAAATTCATCCATCATAGCCAAGCACAATCCGTCGAGTGCGTCGTGCACCTCATGATCCTTCACGCTTTCGTTGTTGCTCAAGAAGGAAAAAATCAGGCGCCGCCCGCCCACGGTTTCGGCATAGCCGGACAGGGTGCGCACGTGCTCGACGGACCCGGTCTTCGCGTGGATTTTTCCCATCATGCCGGCCTTCTTCATGCGGTCGCTTAAGGTGCCGTCAATGCCTGCCACGGGCAGCGAGTCGAAATAAACCGGAAACCAGGTTTGCTTTTGCGCATACAGCAACAGGGCCACGAAAGCCCGAGGCGTCACCAGATCGTGGCGCGACAGCCCTGACCCATCCTCCTGCACCACATCGCCCGGCGCAATGCCTACGCGCGTGTAAAACTCTTCGGGGAATTTCAGAAGGTCGTCCGGAGTGGCCCAGCGACCCTGCTGCCGCGCAGCGGTGCGCAACAATATTTCCGTGTGCAGGTTCTGACTGATTTTGTTCACCAGCTTCAGGGTGGTGCCCAGCGGCAACGAAATGTGCTCTGCCAGAACGGTGCGCGATGCTTCCGCGGCGTCCGGGTCGTGGTTTGCGCGAGCGGTTCCGTGGAATTTCACGCCACGGTCCGCGAGCAACCGCGCCAGCGTGGTGGCCGCGTGTTGAGCGGGTTCCTGAACCGCCAGAACCAACTTGCGAGGGGCACTCTTTACCGGGAGCGTGCCGGTAAACAACACGGTGTTCGAGCCGGGCTCACGCACCAGAGTGAGGTCCGGCTTTTCCGTCTTGCCCGACTTATCCGATTTCTCCACCTTTTCTGCGGTTGTGACCTCATTCTTCAGCGTGAAGTCTGATGTCACGGGTTCCACTACAGCCACCGTGGGATCTCCGGGCTTCTCTCCCGGCGTGAGAGTCACTGTAACCGCGTTGTCATCCACTACGATGGCGGAGATGGCGGCGCCGTATTCCCACACCATATCGTCAATTTCCCAGCCATCGGGATAGCGATCGCGGGGAAAGTAGCTGTCATCGCCGACGATGTCGCCTGAAATTTCCTTCACACCATGGGCGAGCACCTGGTCCGCCAATTCGCTCAGGACTTTTTCGGGAGGCCCGTCAAATTCCTCCTTGGTGTCAAAAGGAAACTTGCGGTTGGAAAGATTGGGGTCGCCGCGCCCGATGAGAATCAGATCGCCCGAAAGAACTCCTTGGGTAATGTTGCCGGGCGTTTCGATGGTGGTGCGGAAGCGAAAGTCGGGGCCGAGTTTGTCCAGCGCCAGGGCTGTGGTCAGGAGTTTCATGTTGGAAGCGGGCGTGAAATAACAGTCCGCGTTTTTTTCATAGAGCGTTTCGCCGGTGGCCGCGTCAACCACAAGCAAACCCCATGCGCCCTTGTTCACCGGGGCGGCATTCACCAGGTTTTCGGCCCTCTCCGCAAAGCGTTCCGCGGCCTTCTTCTCTGGTGCGTCTGCACTCTTCGCGACGGCTAGCTGCATCGGGTGCAAATATTTCGGACGCGCTTCGCCTGCGACGCCCCACACTCCCACGAGCACCAGCAACCAAAACATTAAGTGTTTCGCCACTCCGGCTTTTCGAGTCATAACTCCCCTATTGGCAAATACCACCGCATGAAAGTATATTCGAAAGTCTGCGGGAGCTCCCCCTGACAAAGTTTCGCGGGGGCACAGCGCGGTGTGGCTCCTCGGAGCTGCCATTGAGCCGCCGATTCCGCCGCCCAGTCCGATTCGTCAAGAGTTACGGGAACTACATCGTGAAAAGGTGGCAACGCATGAAAAAGAGTATTCCCATTCTGCTGGCCTATTCTCTGCTCGTTCTCCCACTGCAGGCCCAGGATAAGAAGGAAAAAGAGCGGCTGGAAAACTGCGGTACGGTGGTGCAGGAGATCATGGATATCCCAGACAATATTCCCCAGGACCTAATCGACAAGGCCGATTGCATCATCGTTTACCCCTCGGTCTTAAAGGCTGCGTTCGTATTTGGCGGAAGCTACGGACGAGGCGCGATGGTGTGCCGAACAGGCGAGAATTTCACGGGCCCCTGGAGCGCTCCTACGATGATGGCACTGGAAGGCGGGAGTTTCGGACTGCAGATAGGGGGGCAAGCCACGGACTTTGTGCTGCTGGTGATGAATGAGCGCGGCGCCAAATCCATCCTCAGCAGCAAAGTGAAACTTGGCGGAGATGCTTCCGCGGCTGCGGGTCCCAAGGGCCGCAACGCCGAGGCTTCGACGGACGTTACCATGCGCGCGGAAATCCTCTCTTATTCCCGGGCGCGAGGGCTTTTTGCAGGGATTTCCCTGGCTGGCTCCACGGTTCGCCCAGACAATAGCGCCAACGAGAACCTCTACGGGAAGCGCTTTGAACCAGGCGATATCATCTTCAAAGGGGTCGTTCCAGTACCGTCTTCTGCGCAGAAGATGGTGTCCTATCTGAACCAGAAAACGCCGAAGAATCGCTCTTCAGGCAAGGAAATCTAAGCCTATATAAACATTAGGGATACACGGAGCAGCCAAGGATTTTGGTGTGCCGCAATCAAGGAGTTGACTTTCATTCTTAAATGACTTATGGTCATATGCGAATGGAGGTCATTATGCCCACTTCTTCGCTCTCTCAACCCTCCAACCGACGACAACGGCGCAGCGTGGAACTTCGTGAACGAATTTTCCGTGCCGCGCTCGGCCTGTTTGCCAAGCAGGGTTTTGCCGAAACCACGGTGGAGGACATCACCAACGCCGCGGACGTGGGCAAGGGCACATTCTTTAATTACTTCCCAAGCAAGGACCACATCCTCTTAGCGTTTGCCGAGATGCAAATTGCCAAGCTGCAAGTGGCCGTCGAAGAAGCTCGGCGTACGACCATGCCGATGCCCCAGTTTATGCGCTCGCTTGCCGCGCTGATGACACAAGAACCGGCACGCAATCCGGACATCATTCGCGTGCTGCTGCTGGCCTTTCTCTCTAATTTAAAGGTTCGCGAGGCCATGCTGGATTTGCAGTCGCGGGTCCTGGCTTTCCATGCGGAGATGATCCAGATCGGCCAGGACCGCGGAGAGATTCGCAAGGATTTGCCAGCCGCAGACATCGCGCTAGTTTTTCGTCAAACGATATTCGGCACATTGCTGATCTGGTCGCTTTACGGCGATTCGTCGCTGCAATCGCGCATGGATTCCGCGTTTGAAATCATCTGGTCGGGGTTGTTGCCGCGTGCGTCAGGTAACCTTTCGAGTTCGGACGCCGTACCTTCAGTAGCCGGATAAAGGGATAGAGATCATGAATCGCAAGCGCATAGTAATCATCGTGGTGGTGGCCGGGGTGGCGGCGGTAGCAGCGTATTCCGCGAGATGGTTTCACCATGACACACAATTGCGAGGCTCCGGCACCGTGGAAGCGCGGAACATTCGCGTGGGCTCAAAGGTAGGCGGGCGCATCGACAAGGTGCTTGTCCTGGAAGGCGATTCCGTCGAACCGGGCCAGATGTTAATTACGTTCGACGATCGCGAGTTGCGAGCCTCCTTGGGAGAATCGCGCGCGGCGGCGGAAAAGGCGGAACGCGGTTACCGTACGGAGGAAATTGCGGAAGCCCGCGCAGCCGCCGCGCAAGCAAAGGCGGAGTACGACCAAAGGAGAAACGGATACCGCCAGGAGGACATTGACGCGGCGCAGGCCGATTTAGACCGCACTACGGCTGACGAGGTGCGCACGCACCTTGATTATCAACGTTACGATGCCCTGGCCGCGAAAGATCTTGTCTCGAAGCAGCAACGCGACACGGCCGAAGCCAATTGGAAGATGGCGCGGGCGCAAAAAGAAAACGCGCAACACAAGCTGGATGAACTGAAGCGCGGGTACCGGCCAGAAGAAATTGCCTCCGCGGAAGCCCGTTATCATCAAACGCAGGCCACGCTGGAGAAATTCGAGCGCGGCAACCGCCGCGAGGATATTGCCGCCGCGCGCGCCGCACTGGCCTACGACGAAGCACGGTTCCGAGAACGCCAGGTCCTTGCGCCCTCCGCGGCGACGGTGGAAGTGCTGGATGTGCGCCCGGGCGACCTGATCGCGCCCAATACGCCCATCGCGACGCTGCTGGAGCGGGATCAGATTTATGTGCGTATCTACATTCCGGAGACGCAGATTGGGCAGGTGCAACTGGGGCAGAAAGCGGAGATCCGCGTGGATTCTTTTCCGAACCAGGCATTTGCGGGGGTGGTCGAGCAGATCAACCAGCAGGCGGAGTTTTTGCCGCGCAATGTGCAGACCGTCGAGGAACGCGTGCACCAGGTTTTTGGAGTGAAGGTGCGCATCAACGATCCTTCTCACCGCGTTCTGGCGGGTATGGCGGCGGACGTGAAGCTTTCCCCGGCGAGCTGAACCGTGACCACCTCGACGAAACTGTCCATCTCCGCGCAGCACCTGGTACGGCGCTTCGGCCATTTCACTGCCGTGAACGACGTCAGCTTCCGCGTGGAAAAGGGAGAGATCTTCGGATTTTTGGGACCCAATGGGAGTGGGAAGACCACCGTTATAAAAATGCTCACGGGGTTGTTGCCGCTGAGTGGAGGGGACGCCGAGGTGGAGGGATTCGACGTCAGAAAAGACGCCGAAGCGGTGCGTGAAAACATCGGCTACATGTCCCAGAATTTCAGTCTGTACACCGACCTGACTGTTTCCGAAAATCTCACATTTTACGGGCGCATCTACGGACTTTCCAATGACCACCTGCGCAAGCGTATGGACGAGGTCATCCAGCTCAACGGGCTCGGGCCTTATACCAATCGGCTGGCTTCGCACCTTTCCGGAGGGTGGAAGCAGCGCCTGGCCCTAGGCTGCGCGATGCTGCACCAGCCAAAGCTGGTTTTTCTGGATGAGCCCACGGCGGGAATCGATCCGGTGGCGCGGCGCCAGCTTTGGGATCTGCTCTTCGAGCTTTCCGGGCATGGCATCACGTTTTTCGTGACCACGCACTACATGGATGAGGCTGAACGATGTAGCCACGTTGGCTACATCTACTTCGGGAAACTGATTGCCGATGGAACACCCGATTCGCTGCGCGAATTGCCGGATGTGCAACCCGCGGGGACGTTGCGCGTTGAAATCACCACGCCTCAGGTGACACGGGCGCTGCGATTTGCGCGCGAGATTCCGGGAGTTCGCAGCGCCACGATTTTCGGGCAATCGATACACGCGCTGATTAATGATGATTGCGACCTGGACGGGCTGCGCGGGGAATTGCTGAAGAGGAACATCGTGGTGGCCGAGATTCGTCCGCTGGCGCCGAGCCTGGAGGATGTGTTCGTCGAGTTGACTTGCAAGCACCAGGCTGAGCAGGAGGCTTCGCGTGAATAACATCTTTCGAGGATTCGGGGCTGTTTTCTACAAGGAATCGCTGCATATCCGGCGCGATTTCTCGACGCTGTTTTTTTCGCTGATCATCCCGATTCTGCAGATGTTCCTGCTTGGCTATGGTATTGACACGAATATACGGCAAATCAACACCGTGATTTACAACGCCGATGGACGCCGGGAAAGCCGGGAACTGCTTGACCGACTGAGGAATTCGGACACATTTCACCTGGCACGGTATGTCAACAACGACCGGGACCTGAATGACGCGATCATTTCCGGGAAGTGCCGCGTGGGCGTGAAGATTCCCGTGGATTACTCGGACCGGTTGCTGCACCAGACGGGTGCGCAAGTGCTGGTGCTGATTGACGGCTCCGATTCCTCGGTCGCGGGCCAGGCCATCAATGTGACCACTGCGATTGGACTGGATGAATCGCTCCGGCGCGTTCTGGCCGGCAGCGATGCTCCCTTCCCGGTGGAGATGCGGCCAAAGATACTTTTCAATCCCGATTCGCGTTCGCCCAATTTCTTTCTGCCCGGATTGGTGGCGGTACTGCTGCTGAACGTGACGACGTTCCTGACCGCGTTTTCGATCGTGCGCGAAAAAGAGCGCGGCACGCTGGAACAGCTCTTCGTGACTCCCGTGCAGCCGATGGGCTTACTGCTTGGGAAGCTGCTGCCGTATCTGGGGATAGGCTTCTTCGAACTGAGCATGCTGCTGGTGGCAATGCGATTTTTGTTTCGGGTGCCCATTCATGGGAATGTGATACTGCTGGCATTCCTCTCGCTGCCGTACCTCTTCGTTTCACTGTCCCTGGGCATCCTGATTTCCAGCAAGGCCACTACGCAAGCCCAAGCCATGCAGCTCGCGTTTCTGACCATTCTGCCGAGCATCTTTTTTTCTGGTTACATCTTCCCGCGTGAAACGATGCCCAAGTTTTTCTATATCCTCAGTTACTTTGTGCCGGCGGCTTACTACATCAACATCACCCGCGGCATCATCTTGCGGGGCGCTGGCTGGGTTCACCTGTGGTCGGACGGAATGGTTCTTTTCATGATGGGTTCGTTCCTGCTGGTTATTGCGGCCCGCCGGTTCCACAACAAGGTCATCATGGCGTGATATCCTGATTTATCACTCCAGGGGACTATTCGTGCTTTGTCCAATTTGTCAGAAACGCAAGCCGGGCCGATTTTGCCCTGCCAAAGCGGAGAAAATCTGCGCGATATGTTGTGGCACGGATCGCGAAGTCACTATCGACTGCCCCGCGGACTGTGCTTACCTGATTTCCGCGCACCGCTACGAAGACCAGCATCCGCGCCCGCTTCCCGCGAACATTCCACTTCTTGAGGTGCGGCTTTCTTCGGAGGTCGTTCAACGGCACCCACAGGTTCTCTCCGCGATGGCGTTCACGATTGCCAAATTCTGCGCGGCACAGCCCGCCACGACGGACCCGGATGTGCTCGCCGCGATTCAAGCTCTTGCCGAATCCTATAAAACACTTGTCGCCGGGATTGTGTATGAACAGCCTCCGGCTATGGCGCCGCAACACGAGCTTTATGATGCGCTGGCCGCGTTTCTTACGGAAACAAAGCAACAACCCGATCGAGTGTCTTCCGGTCCAATTAGAGATAGCGAACTTTTCCAATTGCTCGTGTTTCTATTTCGCATGGGATTGCTGCGCACCAATGGGCGGCCGCGTTCGCGACGTTTCATCGAATTCCTGCGCGGGCAATTCCCAGCGGCGCCGGAATTGAAGCGCGAGGAATCCCGAATTATCGTTCCCTGAGGTTTTCCCGGGTTGTGGATAGGCTGCCGCGGCGGCGCCTGGGTGCACACCAGCAACGGCAAAGCCTTACAATGAAAGGCGGGGCGCCCCACTGAGAATGCCTGCAATTCACCGGCGGCCGGACGGAGTGTCATGAAATCGCGTTTACAGGTGATGAAATTTGGCGGTACCTCGGTGGGTGATGCCTCCTGCATTGGCAGAGCCGCGCAGATTGTTGCGGCGGCCGCGAGGAATACGCCGTGCGTCGCGGTGGTTTCCGCCATGAGCGGGGTGACCAACCAACTGATTGAAGCGGCCAAGGTCGCGCAGTCTGGCGACCATAATGCTGCTCTCGCAATATTGGACAAGCTCCGCGCACAGCATGACACGGCCCTGGCCTTGCTGATTCCGAGCGAGGAGTCGGGCGTTCCCATTCGCCAGCGCATGGAAGAGGTTTTTGCGGAGGGACGCCGCCTCTGTGAGGGCACGGCACTGCTGCGCGAACTGACGCCGCGCGTGCTGGACGCCATCTCTAGTCTCGGTGAACGCCTTTCCGCTCCCATGGTGGCGGCAGCGGTTCGTGAACTGGGCTTGCAGAGCGAGGCCGTGGAAGCCACGCAGTTGATCATCACGGATGCGTTTCACGGCGGAGCTGAGCCGGACATGGCATTGACACGCGAGGCTTCGCAGGCGCGCTTGCGTCCCTTGCTGGATGCCGGAGTGGTTCCCATCGTCACCGGTTTTATCGGTGCGACGCCTGCGGGGCAGCTCACTACGCTGGGACGCGGCGGCTCCGATTATTCCGCGACGATCCTGGGTGCCGCGCTTGATGCAGACGAAGTGATTATCTGGACCGACGTGGACGGGGTGCTGACAGCCGATCCGCGTTTGGTGCCACAGGCCCGCACCATCCCGGTGATTTCTTACCGCGAAGCCGCGGAGTTGGCGTATTTCGGCGCGAAAGTGTTGCACCCAAAAACGCTGAAGCCCGTGGTGCAAGCGGCGATTCCGGTATGGATTCGCAACAGCTTCGCTCCCGAGCGGCTGGGGACGAAGATTACACCGGAAGGACAAAGCACGGGAGGCGGTGTGAAGGCGCTGACCGCGATTCGCGATGTGACATTAATCAGCCTGGGAGGCCCAGGCATCGTGGGCTTGCCGGACGTGGTGGGGCGCACGTTTTCGACGACGGCGGATGTGCGGGCCAACGTGCTGTTGATTTCGCAATCGTCTTCGCAGAACGACATTTGCTTCATCGTGTCTTCCGCGGACGCGCAACGAACCGTGGAGGCGCTGCGCAAGGAGTTTGCCAGCGACCTTGCTCACCAGAAGGTGGAACACATTAACGTGGATCCGAGTATCGCCATCGTTGCCGTGGTGGGAGAGAACATGCGCGGCATCCCCGGCATCGCGGGGAAGACGTTCAGCGTGCTGGGGACGCAGAATGTGAACATCATTGCGATCGCGCAGGGCTCGTCGGAATCCAACATTTCGTTTGTGATTGAGGAGAAGGCGGTGAAGACTGCTTTGCTGGCCAGCCACCGCGAATTTGGTTTGGATGGGCCGGCGAGCTGAGTGTCACGAGTGCCGTATGTCCTAGTGGCCGCTGAATTTGCTCTCTACCTCCTGCGCGAAAAGCAGGTCCCTCGCTTCGCTCGGGATGACAATTAATTAATGCTCTGTCTGTCGCCGATGCTTTCTGTGTCGCCGATGGTCTTCCTGCAAGTGAAGCTTTCCCGAAGCCTATCCGGCGGAGCAGGAGCGCATGGTCTGTAATTCTCCGCTGATTGCGGCGGCATCCCAGCCTAAGGATAGTTGCGCACGGCTGCTGGGTGGACGATCGCCTTCCCACGGACGGGCTGCGAATCCGTACTTCTGACGGATTCGGTGGACGCGCTCGGAGGCCTTGCGGCGGTACTCCTCGGGGGCATAGCCGTTGTGGCGATACCACTCGTCGTACTGCCTGGCCAAGCGAGGGAATTTTTCGCGGACGAACGGCAGGAATTGCTTTGCTGACGCGGGCATCAGGAACAGTACCCCAGAGAAAAACCACTCCGCGCCCGCCGCTTTGGCCGCTTCCGCGACGCGCTCCAATTCGCCTTCGCCATCCGTGATTCCAGGAATCAACGGTGAGGCCGAGACGCCGACGTGGAGCCCTGCGTCGCGCAATTCCTTGACGGCATTGAGGCGCAAATCGGGGCGAGGAGCGCGTGGCTCAAGCAAGCGAGCGAGGCGGGGCTTCAGTGTGGTGACGGTGATGTTGATGGACAAGGCGGATTTGGAGGCGAGGACCTTCAGGATATCGAGGTCGCGCACAACCTGATTGGACTTGGTGATGATGGAGATGCTGAGGCCTTCGCGCCTGGCCAACTCTTCCAGGCAGGCGCGCGTGACGCCGTACTCGCGCTCGGCAGGCTGGTAGGGATCGGTGGCCGTGCCGATGGCGATGTGTTCGGCTTGCGTGTAACCGGAAGCTTTCGATTCGTAAGAATATTTCTGCGAGACATCGCGCGCCAAGAGGGCGGCAGCATCCTGCTTCACGAAGATCTTGCGCTCGAACTCCCCGCCATCAATTTCCATGTATTCATGGGTGTAGCGCGCGTAGCAGTATTTGCAGGCAAATTCGCAGCCACGATACGGATTGACAGTCCATTCAAAGGGCACGCGGTCCGAATCGCAACGGTTGAGGATGGATTTGACAGGGAGGAGGAAATACTCCGGTTTTTCGGCCGACTGACGCTTGGTTTCGGCCGCCGGGGATTGCGCCGCGAGGCGAGCAATGCCCACCAGTGGCGCACGGGGAATCTGGAGTTGAGGCGGGGGGCAATCCGCCGTAGGGCTATCCAGATTTCCCTTGCACCAGCCGGGAGCACCCTGGGCAAGGGTGCCGGCCTCTGGTCTTGGGTTTGGCTCAACAGGGCTAAAAGGAAGGAAGGAAACAACGGGGCGACGAACGGGGCGGCGCCGAGCGGTAAAGCGAGGCGTCGAATGGGGAAGAACTGGGGACATAGCTCACCTCGGAGCGGGGAGCAGTATTTCGCTTTTTCTTCGCCTTGTCAAGAAGTTTTGTGAAGCGTGGAGTTCTGCCAGTTTTCGGGGGGAGCTGGCGGTCTGGGGAACTATTCCCGTGAGAGGCGGGAACTGTAGATAGCATCCGCAAATAGGACGGGACAGGAGAACTTAAAATGGAAATTCAGTCGAAAGCAGGCCTTGCACTTTTAGCTCTGGCGTTGAGTTGCACGCCGATGATGGCGCAGGGCGAACCACAAGGGCCGGCGCCCGAACAGCAGGGCGGTCCAGATAGTATGGGGCCGGGCGGCCCGATGCAGCCTGGAGATCCGATGCAGCCCGGGGACCCAGACCAAGGACCGGGTGGATGGGGCGAACGGCGAGGAGGATTTGGCCGAGGCGAGCGGATGGGCCGGGGAGGATTTGGCGAGCGACGCGGGGAATTCGGACTGGCGCGCCTGTTAAATAACCCGGAGATTCGGGAAAAGGTGGGCATCACGGACGAGCAAGCGGGCAAGATTCGTCAGGAAGAGACCGAGTTTCGCAAAACGCAGATTCGCGACCGTGCGGACCTGGAAGTGAAGCGGATCGACCTGGAGAACCTAATCTCCGCCGAGAAGCCGGATCGTGCGGCCATTGACGCCAAGCTGCAGGAAATCAGCGCGGCACGGCTTACGCTGGAAAAGTCCGCTGTGCATTTTCGCTTGACCATGCGTGACGCGATTACGCCCGCGCAACGCGAGAAGCTTCACCAATTGATGAGCGAGCGTAGGCAGCGCGAGGGCGGGCCCGGACGGCCTGGCGGCCATCGAGGCGAAGGACACATGCGCCAACAAGGACCGACACCGGCTCCTGAAGCGCAGGGGCAAACGCAGCCGAAGAACTAGGGTCTAGCAGGCAACTGTTGCAATTGGCGAGCTCATGGGCCTCAGGGGTTAAAACCCCTGATGTAAGCAAGCTTTTCGGCACGGCTGAAGCCGTGCCCTCCCAGGAACCATTTATGAGATGAGTTCGAGGCAAACAAGAAAGAAGAATCTGGCGTGGCCAGAGAGAAATACTAAAGGCGCCGCTTGCTGCAGAGGCAGGCGGCGCTTTTGTTTGCTTTTTTGCTGAAAACAGTGCCCGCGCGCCGAATCGCGCGTCAAATAGGGTGTGTTGTGGCCGTGCATCTCGCGAAATGCATGCGATTTGTTTCGCTTGCGCGGCGCGTCTTGGCTCTGTTCTAATTTTGTCGTTAGCTGCTGCGCCAGCAGTTTCTTGCCTGTGAGTGTGGTTCTGAGGACAGCTCGCGTGCGGATCATCCTGCTTTCCATCGCCATCGCGCTATTGCATTTGACTGCCGCAAGTAGAGCGCTAGCAGCCCAGGCTCCTGCGCAAAAACCTGCGGTAAAAGCTCCAACGATCGCTACGGAGGCGGCACCTCCTTCGCCTGTATCCAAACACTACCCGATCCTGGTCATCGCTCATGGCAATGAGCCCGCGTGGAGCCTGCGTCTGGGAATGAAGGGGCCAGAGCGGTTGGATCGCACGAATTACCCGCCGATTGTTTTGGATCCGGGCGAAGTTTCCAGCGACGATCCGGGGAAAGCATGGACCTACCATGCGAAGGACACGGCCACGGGCGCGGATGTGACGGTGAAGCTTTTCCGGGAGGGATGCACGGACACGGCGGCGGACTTCAAGTACACGTTTCGAGTTGCGCTGGAGCACGCGCAGATTGGCATGTTAAACGGGTGCGGCCAAAGCACGCCGGAAAAATTCCCGGAATTCCGCAAAAAGAATCAGATTGAACCAGACGACGATGCGGACGATAAAGACAAGGACAAGGATAAGAAGACGGTTCTGGACCCAATCACGAATTTCAAGATGCCGGTAGCCTATGCATACGTGAATACGGGCAGGAAGGTGATGTTCAAGCGGGGCAGCGTTGTGCGCCAGGTGGCCGCAGAAGGCTCCCAGCTTGCGGTTTCGCACGATGGCACGCGGCTTCTGTACACGCGGGAAGACAAGACCGGCAGCCGCGCCATTGATTTGTATGACTTCACGAGCGGAAAGTCCACGGAACTCGTTCGAGGGAACGTGCAGGAGGCCTTTTGGTCTCTGGACGACACCCGTTTTGCGTTCCTGAAATTCGAGGAGGGACACTGGCATCTGTGGACAGCACCGATTGCCTCGCCGGAGACGGCGATAGCCTTTTTCCCCGGGGAGATTATGTCCATCGACGGTTGGATCGATGCGCATACCATTCTGGTGGACGACCTTCAGAGGTTTTCGTGGGTGAGTGATGACGCGCCGGAGCGTGTTCTTTCGGAGAAGGAGATATTCGGCGATGCCTTCGGATTTTCCAGTACCAATACTGTGCGAGTGCATCCGCTCAATCCAGATTTGCTCCTGGTGTCCGCAGAGTGGCTTAAGGTTCCCGCGGGCACGCCGGTGGACAAGGAGATGGGGAGCGGCGAGGGGTTTTTCCTGTACGAAATATCAACAAAACGCCGCGTCATCCTGAGTCCGCTAAACCTGTTTGCGCAGGATGCCGTGTGGTCGCCGGACGGTTTACAGATCTTCTTCACAGGGACGGACACCGCTCGGAGCACGGCCATCTATCGCATGTTTTGGGATGGCACGGGCCAGCAAAAATACATCACGGGCAGCGGTTTAGCGATCGGCAAATAAAGCGGCGGCAGGCTGCCACCCGTCCCGCAGGACAGGTACCCCTTACGAAAACGTGGCCAGAGGGCCGATGTGCCTCCCCTTCCAGAGCCCTATACTTTTGCAATGGCGACCATTTCGAATGCCGCAGTGCGGCAAGTCAGCATCCTCGTCCTGGAGGATGATGCGCGAAACTCCGGGGCGCTGAAGCAGATCCTGGATTCGGAGGGCTGGCGGGTGCGCGTCGTGGAAGACGTGCCGATGCTGCACGTAGAGCTGAAGTCAGGGGAGTACTCGCTGCTGATCGCCAACGTGGCGCTGATTGGCGTGGAATCGCCGACGTTCCAGGTCCTGCGAGAACTTGCAGGCGTGACTCCGGACGAGGGCGGGCGGCTGCGAATTCTGTTTGTGGTGCCGGAAATGTCCGGCAGCCAGTTTGTGGGACATCTGGAGATCTCGCACCTGCCTTATGTGGTGCGGCCATTCCACCTGCACGATTTCCTGGAAAAGGTGAGCGACCTGCTGGTGGAAATCAAGGCCATTGAAGCCCCGTTGCGCATGACACGTTACGAATTCGGAGCAGCGCGGAAGAAGAAGAAAGAGTCCAGCCGGACGACATCCATGTTTGCTTCGCGCGATTCCTATTCGTACACGGAAGAAGAGATTGCGGAATACGAACGGGCGGAATCCGAGGCTTCGCGGAGCCGGAGGAGCAAGCCGCGCACCAACCTGGGCGACCCACGATCGTGAGTTACTGATAACACTCAATAGGAACAAGAGAGATTTCATCGCACAAAGGCATGCGATGCAAAACCGTATCTCACTTCGCGGACTCCGTTCGAAATGACGGGGCTTCTGCCATGCCAAGATAGGGTGGCAGCGTGCTTTTGTCTCACATAAGTTGACCCAAGAGCACAGTCATGACTGTGCCACCAAGCTCCAAGAGCGGCCCGCTTCAGAAGGACGGGCCCTACAAACCCAAGAGGAAAGCCGCAGGGCTCGCGGACTCGCCCTGCGGTACAGGATTGCCGAAATGGGGTCGGGCGGTGCTCGAGCCTACTTTGCGGGCCGCCTGCGAAGGCGGGCCTCACAGGGATAAATACATCTGCAAGAAATCGAGGGTGGTACGTTCTAACTCCAGGACGTGCATTTGGCGCACGCAGAGGAGGAAGGTATGGACCGTTCATTTTTCACGCTGTTGGGCAGCGGGCTGCTGGGCATCTCTGCTTTGGGATTTGTGTGGGCCTCGCCGGGAAGTCCGGGACGACCGGGGAAGCTGAATGGCGATTGGCGGCTTCTGGAGCCGATCAGCTATGAAAACCTGACTGTGTTTCCGGTGGTGAGTTCGTCGGGTTATGACACCGGCGCGTTTCTGACATTGGAAGAAGGATTATCGCGGGGCGAAGTGACGGTGCGGGAGCAGGGTGCGGAGACGATGATCCGCAATCGCCTGGACGCGCGGCCCATCCCGCAGAGCTACAGCGGGCCGTCCGTGAATCAACTGGTGCTGGTCAATCACAGCAAGAGGCCGCTGCTGTTGCTGGCTGGCGAATTGGTGAGCGGCGGAAAGCAGGATCGCATTATCGCCAAGGACCGGATCGTGGCGCCGTTTGGCGACCCGCTGCCGTTGGACGTGTTCTGCGTGGAACATGGGCGATGGTCGGCGGGGTCGTCGTTCAATGAGGCGAAGACGATCGTGCACCCGAGCGTGCGGGAGAATGCAGCGATCAATCAGAAACAGGCCGACGTGTGGGCCGCGGTTACGAAGGGATCGAATGTCACTGCGGAAGTGAGCAGTCCGGTAGCAGCTCCAGTGGTTACGCCACAAGTGATTACTGAAACTGTGACCGTAGAAGCGCAGACGCAGTCGTACACGAAGATTTACGAATCGCGGCGCGTGGGGAGTTCGGTGGATGCCGTGGTGGCGGAAATCCAAAGGCGGTTTCGGAGGGAGACATCTGGATTGAAGGGCGAGCGCGTGGTGGGAGTGGTGGTGGCGTATGGGGGAGAAGTGGCGTGGAGCGACATCTTCGCTTCGAGCGAGCTGTTCGATGCGTACTGGAACAAACTGCTGCGTAGCTATGCGGTGGAGGCGGTGGCGCGGCCTGGCTTGCGAGAGAAGGCGTCGGCGGACGATGCACGCGAGTTCTTGCGTCAATTGAACGGGCGCGAGCAGACAGAATCGGAACCAGGCGTATATCGCTGGCGCGAGATCAACGAGGACGGGCTTTCGCAGATTGAGCTGGATGCGTTGCAGCCGAAGGTGATTGCGTTGCACCGGTTGGTGGTGCGGAGGACGAGTTAGGTTTTATCCGGGGCCGGTGCGGTGGCGGCGGACGGTGCTGGGATCGTTTAACGCGGCTAGGAGCTTGGCGGCTGGGGCGGTCCAATCCGGGTGGTGGAGATTGGGGGCTATTTCGGCTAGGGGAGCCAGGACGAAGCGGCGATCTAACATGCGGGGATGGGGGATTTGCAGCTCGGGAGTGGTGATGGATTCGTTGTTGTAGAGAAGGATATCCAAGTCGATCAGGCGGGGGCCTTTGGCGAAGGGTTTTTTGCTGCCCATGGCGGATTCGACGGCGCGGAGTTTGTGCAAAAGGTCAAGGGGGGACAGGTGGGTTTGCGCTTCTAGGGCGGCGTTGAGGAACCAGGGTTGATCGAGGTAATCCACGGGTTCGGTTTCGTAGATGCTGGAAATTTTCTGGATTTGGATGCCGGATTCCGCGAGAAGACGAAGGGCCTCGCGCAGATTGTGTTCGCGGTCGCCGACGTTGGTTCCCAGCGCAATGTAGACGGTGTTCATGACGAATTACCCGGAGTTCTCTGCTGCAAGCCGAGACTTTACTTTACGCCAAAGCGGCGGCCGAACATGCCGATCATCGATCGCGCTTCGGGCAATTTCAAAGCGAGGCTGACGGCAAAGAAGACGAGGCCGTAGAGGCTGAGAACGAGGACGGCGAGAAGAATGTGTCCACGCGGGCCGAGCACGTAAAGCAGGCCGCGAGCGGCAGCGGCGGCAAGAAGCGCGGCAATCCAAACTTGAATGAGAAAAGAGATGGCAAGGCCGACGTGACCAGTGCGGCGGCGGATGCCCCGTTGGAGGAGAGTGAATTCGACCCAAGAAGCGATACCGGCAGAAATGGTGAGGCCAGCGACGCCCCAACGCGGATCTATGCCGAGGAGACGGGGGAGAGGCAGTGCGCTAAGGTAGCCAAGAATCGTGGTTAGAACGACGCGGATGATGGCGAAACGGAGAGGAGTGCGGGTGTCACGTAGAGCGTAAAAGCCGGAGGAATAGAGGCGGCCGAGAGTGGAAGCGAGAAGGCCAACGGTGGATCCGGCAAGAATTCCCCAAACGTAAATGACGTCAGAGTGGGTGAAGCGCCCAGATTGATAAATGCCGGCGACGATGACATCGCCGAGGGCGAGAAAGCCTACGACGGACGGTACGACGAGAAAAGCGATTTGCCGCAAACCGCTGTTGAGGCGGGTGCGGAGTTGGTTGGCGACTTCACTGGCGTCGCCGACGACGCCGCTCATGACCGGGAGTTCGGCGGCGGAAACAGACATGCCAAAAAGGCTGACGGGGAGAGTGTAGAGAGTTTGCGCGTAGGCGAGAGCGGAGACAGCGCCGGTGGGCAACCAACTGGCGAGGAAAGCGTCAATGTAGGCGCTGATCTGGACGACGCCACGGCTGATAAAAACCGGGAAGAAGTTGCGGATGACGGTGCGCACGTTTTCGGTCTGATGGGCGAGCGTAAGCTGCAATCCACCGAGAAGTTTGAGGACCGTGGGAAGCTGCACGGCAACCTGCAGAGCGCTGCCAACGACCGAGGCCCAGGCGGTGAGGACGACAAGGGAGTTTTGCGAGCGGCCGGGGCCGAAGGCGATCATGCCGGCGATCATGGCGATGTTCCAGAGGACGGGCGCGGTGTAGGAGATGAAGAACTTGCGGTGGCTGTTGAGAACACCGAGGCACCAGGCGGAAGCGACGAGGAGGCCGGCGCCGGGAAAGAGGATGCGCACGAGGAGAATCGTGAGCTGGCGTTTTTCGCCATGGAAGCCAGGGGCGATGGCTTCGATCAGCCAAGGAGCCGTGAGCACTCCGAGAAGAACGAGCACCGAAGTGCTGAGGGTGAGCAGAGCAGCGACGGCACCGGCGGTTTTGCGCGCTTCTTTCTGATCGCCGCGTGCAAGGAGGTTGGCGTAAACGGGAATGAAGGAGGCGGAGAGAACGCCTTCGCCGAAGAGATTTTGGAGGAAATTGGGGATACGGAGAGCTGCTTTAAAGACGTCAGCGGCGTCAGAGTTGCCGAAATAGTGGGCGAAGACGCGATCGCGGATGAGTCCAGCGATACGGCTAAGGAAGATTCCTGAGGCGACGAGAGAGGCGAAGCGGCGGGAGCTAGAGGGATGTGTGCTGGCGGCGGAAGAGTCGGTCACAAGGATTCTCAAAGGATCCGAAACAATAGGAAGTGAGTCTTATTGAAGATACCTCAGACGGAGAGGGGAGCCGATTGGGAATTGTAAGGGTGTGCCCTGAAGTTATCGGCGTGAGGATAGCGGAAGAGCAGCTTAGCAGCCATGCTAGGAGGCGACGGGGGCGGGGGTTTGATGTGGGGGCTCGGATTCGACGCCGCGCCAGCCTACGGCGCGTCCGTGGACGGCTTCTTTCACGGAGCGGAAGAGGACGATGTACATGAGCTGGCGGTAATAGAAACGCTGGAGAAGGACAGGAACGAGGAGGGTCCAATCCTCATGGCGTTCCAGAGCGAACGCAATCATGCAGGTAAAGATGTCGATGAGAAGGAATCCGAGGAAGAAAATGACGGAACGCTGGACATCGGCGGTGGTCCAGAGGTGGGGAATCTGGCTGATGTGCAACTGCGCCAAGCCCCACAGTAGGAGGCTGCCGAGGAAGAGAAAATCAATGATTGGGGAAATCAGCGGGAGAGCGATCTGGAAGACGAGGATGTTGGGAAGGGCGACCCAACCGAGCGTGCCATGCTTCAGACGGAATAATGTGCTGCTGTGTTTCCAGAAAGATTGCAGGGTGCCAAAGGTCCAACGGAAACGCTGGCGAATGAGGGCGTGTGGCGTGGCGGGAGCTTCGGTCCAGGCAATGGCATATTCATCGTAGGTGACGCGCCAACCGAGGCGGCGAATGGCGATGGTGAGGTCCGCGTCTTCTGCGACCGTGTCCGCAGTGATGCCGCCGGCGGCTTCGATGGCCTGGCGGCGCCAGGCACCGAGAGCGCCGGGAACGACGGTGATGCAATTCAGGAGATCGAAGGCGCGCTTTTCCATGTTCTGGCTGGTGATGTATTCGAGGGCCTGCCAGCGTGTGAGCCAGCGGGAACGGTTGCCGACCTTGACGTTGCCGGCAACGGCGCCGACCTTGGGGTCGGAAAAGTGGCGAAGCAGATTGGGGATGGCGTTGGACTCGATTTCGGTGTCGGCATCAATGGTGACGACGAATTCGGTTTGCGCATGGGAGAGCGCGTTGTTCAACGCCGCCGCCTTACCGCGATTTACCTGATGGAGAATCAGCACGCGGGGATCGGAGGAGAAATTGGACTGCAGGAGTTCCAGGGTGCGATCGGCAGAGCCGTCATCAACAACAACAACGTGAACATCGGGAACATCGGAGGCCAGGACGGAATTGACGGTCTGGACGATGACGCTTTCTTCGTTGTGGGCGGGGATGAGGACGGTGACGGCGGGAATGGGATTGGGAAGAGTGGCGTGATCGGGGCGGAGTTTTTCGATGATGGCCAGAATTCCGATGATGAGCGCACGGCTGCTGACGAGAATAATTCCTAGGATGAAGACGGTGGCGATGCCGAATCGGAGCCATTGAAACATGGCGAAGATGAAGCCATCGGCGTGGGCGGAGAGGCGTTCGTGCCAAGACAGCGGCACCATCACGTCGGCGCGTGTTTTGCCGATGAGGTCGGAGACGGAGACGAATTCGTAGCCCTGGGTGCGGAGTTGATCGATGATCAGGGGGAGGGCCGCAACGGTCTGGGCGCGCTCGCCGCCACCGTCGTGGAGCAGGATAATATTGCCGCTGCTGGCATGGCGGGCGACATCGGCGGCGATTTCCTCGGCGGGGCGCTGGCGTTTGTCTTCCATCATGCGCCAGTCGTCGGGGTCAACTTTCTGGCCGACGATGATGTAGCCAAGTTCCTGCGGGTAGGGCAACTGCTGGATTTCTTCCGCGTATTCAGGCTGGTGATCGATGCCGTAAGGAGGGCGGAAAAGAATGGATTTGACGCCGAGGGTACTCTCAATGAGGCGCTGAGTGAGATTGAGTTCCCACTTGATCTGCGTGCGAGAAATTTCGTCAAAATTCGGGTGTGTGAAGGTGTGATTGCCGATTTCGTGACCTTCGTTGTATTCGCGCTTCAGCAGATCCGGGGCCTGATTGGCTGCTTCGCCAACGACGAAGAAAACGCCGGGAGCGTGCTTCTCTTTCAAGATATCGAGGATTTTGGGAGTCCAGCGGCGATCGGGGCCGTCATCGAAAGAGAGGACGAGCTTCTTTTTGGCGGCGCCAATCTGGTCGATATCGAAGGATAAGGGGATGGCGTCGTATTTTTCGCTGGTAAAGAGGTCCGTGCTGGCATCGTAGTTGAAACTGCGAACACCGTTTTTGGGGACGTCGGCGATGTGCCAGATGTCGCCATTGCCTTCCAGGATGAGATCGGGACCCGGAGGAATGTCGCGGAGTTTATCGCGGCTGGCCTGGTCTGGGCGCGTGGCATCCCAAATGGGCCAGATGGAAGAATCGGCGGTGCCGAAACGCCAAAGAGTAGTGCCCTGGACGCCGAGTCTTTCGCTGGCGCGCAATTCGTTGTAAGCGGTGACGGCGTCGAGAAACCAGACCTGGTGAGTGTGATTCTGCTCGTCCACGTAAGAATAATGGGGATTCAGAGAGGCGGAATCGAACTCGATATCGGCCTCTGATTCGTGGGCGTGGAGGAGGGCTTCCTGAATGCTGAACTCTTCAGCGAAGCGGGGGCCATTTTTTGGCGGTTCCGTCCAGTCATAAGCATAGTTGGCAATGCCGACCACGATTTTCTGAGCGGGGACGACCTGGCGAACCTGGCGGAGATTCTCCATGAACCAGTCCTGAGCAGCGATGGGACCGGAGTCGGAAGTCAGCCAGTGCTGGTCGTAATTCATGAGGATGATGGCGTCGGTTTCGCGGCCGAAGAAAGCGTAATCGTATTCATCATCACGAGCCGGGAGGGCGATCATGAGCTTGAGCCCAACCGCGTGGAGTGCGGGGGAGAGTTCGGCAATGAACTGACGAAAATCGGGTTGGCTCTTCAGGGGCACTTCCTCGAAATCAACAACGATGCCCGCCTGGTGGCCCTGCACGGCGTATTCGACGACATCGGAGATGAGATGGTGGCGGGAGGCGGGATTAGCGAGGAGCAGGGCGAGTTCCTTTTCGCGCCAAACCACGCCGTCGTAATTATTGAGCAGCCCCATCATGGGAAGTTCGATGGGAGGATTCAGTGAGCGCATCCACTGGTGGAGCTTGTCCTGCCGAAGGCGCATGAGGGCCTCGGCGGGGGAAGCCTTGACGGTCTGATTGCGCTCGTAATCCACAACGGTAATGTCGCCATCGGGAGACACGGCATGGAGTTGCTCTGGAATGAGCAAGTCGATGTCTTTGTAATGCTTCTTGAGAGAAGCGAGGCTGTTGGGATCCCAGCTCACAAAAAACGCAGCGCGCAGAGGATCATAGGCGGCGGGAATCTGGCCGATATGAGCGACGCGGGTGTGGCGGCCTTCGCGGAGCACGACCGGCTTCAGGGCCTTGCGCTTGACGGAGTGATAGACGGGGCGCGTGTCCGGGAGGAGAGAGGAAGGAAGTTCGACGCTTCCGGCGACGGTAATAAAGAAATAGATGAGGAGAAGGGTAAGCAGGGCGCCGCTGACTTCCAGAACGCGGCGAGTGCGGCGCCAGCGGACCTTGTCCGAGTCGTAGAAGATCGGTTTGCGTTCTTTCATGAAACCTGGTGGCTTCTCCGGGCGAGGGGGTTGGCGCGGGAAGCGCAGTACTCCGTCAAGTGGAGTAAGGTCGAACTACTATATTGTAAGATGCGGAACAATGATGAAGCGAATTTTATCTAAGGCGATTTACCCGCTGTTGGCAGGGGTGTGCCTACGGATGGTGATGGCGCTGAAGTTTCCGGCTGGCGCGGGGGACACGGTCATCTATGAGCAGTTGGCGACGAACTGGGTGAAGCACGGAAAATACGCGATGGACATCGGCGGGCAAGCGGTGCCGGTGGACTTGCGCATGCCGGGCTACCCAGCGTTTCTGGCGATCATCTATGTGTTGACGGGGCGCAGCGGGGAGGATGCGCGGCTGGCGGTGATGCTGGCGCAGGTGGTGGTGGACCTGCTGGGCTGTTTGCTGATCGGGGCGCTGGCGGCGGTGCTGGTGTCGCTTTATTCGCGACAGGCCAATCGCGGAAGAGCATTCCTGGCCGGGTTGTGGCTCGCGGCGTTGTGCCTGTTCACGGCGAATTATGTGGCGGTGCCGTTGACGGAGGCGTGGGCAACGTTGCTGACGGCGGTGGCGCTGGTGATGCTGGTGATGTTGGCAGCCGAGGTGCGCGGAGAAGGGCGGGAGTGGCCGCGCCGAGAATGGATGAGCGGGAAAGGGTACTGGCGATGGGTGGCGCTGGCAGGATTCGTGGTGGGATTGGGCACGTTGTTCCGCCCGGAGGCTCCGCTGCTGCTGGGTACCAGCCTGGTGCTGCTGGGGCTGTGGATGTGGTGGCGAGGAGAAACGAAGCGCTTTGTGAAGACGGCGGCGTTGATGGTTTGCGCTTGCGCGGTGCCACTGGCGCCCTGGACGGTGAGGAATGCCGTCAGCCTGCATGAATTCCAGCCGCTGGCGCCGAAAGACACGATGCTGCCGGGCGAATTAAATCCCACGGGATTCATGGCGTGGGAGCGTACATGGTTATTCCGGGTGCGGGACTGTTATCTGGTGCCGTGGAAGCTGAATGACGAAGAGATTCACCTGGAGGATATTCCGCGGGAGGCGTTTGACACGGCGGACGAGCGGGAACGGGTTGCGGCGGTGCTGGAAACGTACAACGACGACTTGACGCTTACGAAGGATGAGGATGACGTATTCGCGCAACTGGCGCGGGAGCGAACGGCGCGGCACCCGCTGCGGACGTATCTGTGGATTCCGCTGCGGCGAGCTGTGCGCATCTGGTTCACGCCGCGGATCGAGTTGCTGCCGGTGTCGGGGCATGTGTTTCCACTAGGCTACATGTCGGAAGAAGATCCAGTGGACCAGCGCGCAACGATTACGATTTTTTTTCTGAATATTTTGTATGTGGCTCTGGGCGTTTGGGGCGGCTGGAGACTTTGGAAATGCCGCAGGTCGCGGGCCGCGGTGGTGCTGCTGGTGTTTTATATGGTGGCGCGGACGGTGTTTTTGACGACGCTGGAGACACCGGAGCCGCGGTATGTGCTGGAATGTTTTCCAGCGTTGCTGGCGATGGGAGCGGCGGTGTTTGTTGGGATGAAGGAGGGAATTTCTGGAGCGAGGCAGTAGGGGGGAGGGGAAAGCGAAGAACGGAATGCGAAGGACGAAAAGCGAAATTCGAAAAACGAAGTACGAAAAAACGGTGGGCAAAAAGATAAAAGCCGCAGGGCTCGGGGACTCGCCCTGCGCTACATAAGCAACAAACCCAAGAGACCGATCTAAAGATCGGCCACTACATACGCGAACCCAAGAGCACAGTCCGGAGTGACTGTGCAACCGATGCGGGGCTAGCGTTCTTCGGGGGGTTCGGGATGAATGGTGACACGGAAGATTTGGGGGAAGCGCTCTTTGACGCGGTCTTCGAGGGCCGCAGTTACGTCGTGGACACGGGTGATGGGAAGATCGCTCTTCATGATGCAGTGGCAGGAGACGAGGGTGTGGTGCTCGACCTGGCGGACGCGGACGTTGTGGCAATTGAGAAGCTCGTCGAATTCCCCAGGCAAGGAGTTGAGGAAGAATTCGACGGCGAGTTCGAGGCGGTGCATTTCACCAACGCGGGTATCGGGAGTAGCGATGTGGCGGCCAAGGGGTTCGATGTGAATGTTCACGTCAGCATTGCCATTGCGTAAAGCCAGAATGCCTTCTTCAAGTTCGGTGGCGCGGCGATGGGCGTCGCGCAAACTGAGATTTTCATCCACTTCAAGGTGAAGTTCGACAAAGAGGCGGCCGTCCTGCTGGAAAGCAGAGAGATCATGGATGGCCAGGCCCATGCGCTGAGCGACGGCGCGGATGGATTCAAAGAGATGCTCGCCCTGAGGGGCGCGGGGTTCCGCGTGAACGATCACATCGGCGGGCACGATGTCTTCGATGCGTTTTTCGATGGCGCCAGTGAGCACGTGTACTTGTTCGAGGCTGGTGGTGCGAGGCACGGAAACGGTGGCGTCCACGAAATGACGATTGCCGGAGCGGCGGACACGTACGCGCTCGACATCCAGCACACCATCCATTTGGCTAATCGCATTGGCGATTTGGCCTTGCAGCCCCGCTGGGGCGGCGTCGAGCAGGGCATCCACGGTGCGGCGGCCGAGTTGCGAACTGACCCAGAGAATCACGCCGGCGACCGCGAGAGCCGCGAGAGCATCCGCGTAGACCAACCAAGGGAGATTCCAAGTATTGCCGGCCCAGACGAGGCCGATGCCTACGATGACCACAAGGGTGCTCCAGACATCCGTGGAAAAGTGGAGGGCATCGGCCTCGAGGGCCTCGCTGGAGTGTTTGCGGGCGACGATGGTGAGGGCGCGGGCGCGGGTCAAATCAATGGCGAGTGCCGCGAACAGGACGACGAAAGCGATGAAGCTGGGCTGAATATGGACGTAATGGAAAAAGAGGCGCGAGAAAGCTTCGTAGATGATGTAGCAGGCGGTGAGGACGAGGAGTCCGGTTTCGATAAAGGCAGAGAAATTCTCGAATTTGCCGTGGCCGTAAGGGTGGCGCTCGTCGGCAGGCTGGTCTGAAACGCGCACGGAGAGGAAAGTGATGACGGCGGCGACAAGGTCGAGGCCGGAGTGGAGAGCTTCGGAGAGAACGCCCAAGCTTCCAGTGCGGAGGACGAGGAAGGTTTTCAGGCAGACGAGCAGGAGCGCAGAGCCCACGCTGAGGAGGGCGGCGCGCTTCTTTTCCTGAATGTCCTGATGCTGGCGCTGGGAAAAGGGCATGGCTCAAGACTACCTCAAGTCTGCGAACGATGGCGGGAATCAGTTGAAGGCCGGGGGACTGCAGGCTAGAGGCACGAATGTGACCAAGGTACTTGAATCGGAAGTTGTAAACGCTTACGCTCAACTGCAAACGGTGGAGGAGCTTTCATGCGAAAAATCGTTATTCTGACATTGCTGACGGCTGTCAGCGGGGCGGGGGTGTGCGCGCAGTCAAACGGCGCTGGCGTTTGGGATACGCTCGCTGCACCGGCAATGGATCCCAAGAAATCGGCGGTAGTCGAAAACGTGCAAATCGTGCGCGATCGCGTGACGATTACGCTGATCAACGGAACCATTCAGTTTACACAGCCCGCGAATGGAGTGGTGTTTGGCGCCGTGTTTCGTGGAGAAGGGCGGGTGCAGGCTGTGCCGCCCAATCCGATCGAGGTACAGCAACTTCGCCTGCTTGCCAAGCAGGACACTCTGGACATGACATTTTCGGAAGCGACCTTCAGTTTTAGCGACGGGTTGCTGGATGAAGTGAGCAAACAGGTGAAGTGGAAGGATGGCGGGGCAGTGGACGATTTGTATGCGAAGAGGCAAGAAGAGCGGGAGGACTTCGGCGGGGAATATCTGCCGCGGCTCTATAAGAGCGTGATGTCCCCAGACCAGAAACGCACGGCCCATTTTCTGGCGGACCTGAAAACGAATGACAGGTCCTGGGTGGAGGTGCGCTATGACGCGATGCAACCCGAAGAAGTGCGTGTGGGGCGCTGGGGAGATGTGGGCGCGAATAAACACCTGGACTACTGGATGAACTTTCCCGCCGGGGACCGCGATCCGCGGTTCGTATACGACGATCCCACAGAGCGGCAGGATTTCCTGATTCCGGACTACGAGATAAGCGCTACGGCAGAGGAGAGCGCAGAGATGTCGGCGACGGCGCGGGTAACGGTGCAACCAAGATATTCGGGCGAGCGGGTGCTGGTGTTCACGCTGGACTCGAATTTGCACCTTGCCACGGTCAAGGACGCGCAGGGAAGGACGCTGGAGTTCCACCAAGCGCGGGAGCGGAAGCTGCGGAGTCAATCGCACGGCAATTATGTTGCGGTGATGCTGCAGGAGCCGACCCAGGCGGGCCAGAAGCAAGTCTTGGAGTTTCAGTATGGTGGCAAACATATCGTAGAGAAGGTTGGCGACGGCAATTACTATTGCGAGAGCTTCGGGTGGTACCCGGCACTTTTTGAGCCGGAGATGGGAGTGGACGTATTCGCTTTTCGGTCGAATTTCGACCTGACGTTTCACATTCCGAAGAAGTTCAAGCTGGTGGCCACGGGTACGAAGACCAGCGAGAAGACCGAAGGGAAGGAACTGGTCACTACCTGGAAGAGCGATATTCCGCTGGCGGCAGCTGGTTTTGCATTTGGCGATTACAAGGTGTTCACAGGGAAAGTGGGAAATATCGACGTACAGATCTATGCGAACGATGAGCCGGACGCGCAACAAAAGAACATCCAGATGGATGTCAACAACGATCTGGGGCAGCTGAATGCCGGGAAAGACGTCAGGCACATTACAGAGTCGACGGTTGGGAATCTGGTTCCCTCCGCTTATGGCAAGGTAATGACCCAGGAGACGGTAAATACACTAAATGTCTTCCAAACCTACTATGGACCGTATCCCTACAAGACATTGTCGGTGACCAGCATCAGCGGAGGCTACGGACAGGGCTGGCCCGGGCTTCTGTACCTCAGTTGGATCACATTCCTGGATAAAGGGCAGCAAGATACGCTCGGGATCAACGATAAATCCCAGGCATCCGACCGCTTCCGAGCTCATGAAAGCTCGCACCAGTGGTGGGGACACCGGGTGGGATGGAAGAGCTACCACGACCAATGGCTTTCGGAAGGGTTCGCAGAGTTTTCCGGGGTGCTCTACGTGCAGTATGTGGAGAAGATGAAGGAAGAATTGATTCAGTGGCGGCTCACGAAAGAAAAGTTGACCCATGAAGACCGATATCGCCACAGAGTCGATACGCTGGGACCGATCTGGTTGGGACGGAGGATTTATTCCTCGGCCACCGACGACTGGACGTATCAGACCCTGATTTATTTGAAAGGCGCCTATGTGATCCAGATGATCCGGCAAATGATGACGGATCCGCGGAGCCCGGACCCGGAACACATTTTCAAGGAAACGATGCAAGATTACTGCAAGACGTATGAGAACAAAGCGGCGTCCACGGAGGACTTCAAAGCCATCGTGGAAAAACACATGACCCCGGGCATGGATGTCGATGGAAACCACAAGATGGATTGGTTCTTTGGTCAGTATGTTTACGGCATGGGCATGCCGCAATACACGCTGCACGCGAACTTGACGCCCACGGCAGACGGAAAAACCAGCGTATCTGGGGAACTGCTAAGAGCCGGAGTGCCGGACAATTGGAAAGATGTCATACCCGTGTATGCGCACATGGGGGACAAAATCATGCGGCTGGGAACCATCCCATCGGTGCAGCCACGGGTGACGCTGAATTTCGTACTGCCCGGAAAGATCGACAAACTCACCATCAATGACCTGGAAGACGATTTTGCCGACGTGAAGCCATAGGGCGAACGGCCGACACAATGAAATAACTGTGTGCGCGAGCGAGCGGGACCCGGCGGGATTAGGCGGGAGGCTATTGCGGGCATCGCGGGTGTAATACGCATGTAACATTGTGAACGAGATACTTGCATCTTTGGTTTTGAATGTTTAGGCTTTTGGGCGAACTACCTAGGAGCTCCCCCCATGCGAAAAGCCGTTATTTTGGGACTGCTGGCTGCCAGCAGCGCGGCACGAGTGTGTGCGCAGTCCGACAGCGGAGGTGTGTGGAATACGGTGTCGGCGCCGGCGATGGATCCGGCCAAGACGGCGGTGACAGAAAACGTAGGTATTGTGCGCGACCGCGTACATATCACGCTGGTGAGAGGAACGATCCAGTTTGGACAGCCGGTGAATGGCGTGGTGTTTGCGGCGGTGTTTCATGGCGAGGGGCGGGTGCAGGTGGATCCGCCGAATCCCATCGAGGCACAACAACTGCGGCTGTTTACGAAGCAGGACAGAATTGATTACAAGTTTTCGGATGCGACGTTCAGTTTCACCGACGACCTGATGGAAGAAGTTGGGAAGCAGGTGAAATGGAAGGGAGGGGGACCGGCGGGCGACGATGTTTACTCCAGCCGGCAAAAGTTCCGCGAGGACATGGGACAGGCGGTGATTCCGCGGCTGGTACAAGGAGTGATGGGCACCGACCGCAAGCGAAGCGCGTACTTTCTTGCGGATTTGAAAATTGACGACAAGCACTGGGTGGAGTTCGAGGACGACGCCCAGGAACCAGAGGAAATCATGATCGGCCGGTGGGTGGACGTAGGGCCAGTGCGCAATCTGGACATATGGATGAACTTTCCGGCAGGAGGGCGAAGCAGCGCGGATGCATGGAAAGACCCGCTGGCAAAGAGGGATTTCACGATTCGGCATTACAGCATCGATGCGAACGTTACAACCAGCGCAGAGTTGACCGCGACGGCAAAGGTGGATCTGGAACCGCGGCTGGATGGGCAAAGAGTGCTGGTGTTTGGGCTGGATTCGAATTTGCGAGTGGACTCGATCAAGGACGCGCAGGGGAAAACGCTGGCGTTCATCCAGGCGCGCGAGGGCAAGGACCGTTACCAGTCCTATGGGGACTACGTCGCGGTGATGCTGGGTGAGCCACTGAAGGCGGGAACGCCGCTGACGTTGGAATTCCATTATGCAGGTAAGCGCGCGATCCGCAAGGCGGGAAACGGAAACTACTTTTGTGAAAGTTCGGGCTGGTATCCGGAGCTGCCCGACAGTTTTTCCACGCGTTCGGATTTTGAGATGACGTTCCACAGCCCGAAAAACACGGTGCTGGTAGCAACTGGAGAAAAAATCAGCGACACGATGGAGGGCGGGACGCGCGTAACCAAGTGGAAGAGTGAGATCCCGCTGGCGACAGCGGGATTTGCGTACGGAGATTACAAGGAATATGACGACAAAGCGGGGGATGTGGCAGTGAACATCTATGCGAACCGCGGGCCGGACGATGTGATGGCCAGCTTGCAGCAATTGTTCGACTCCGGTGCAGTTGAAGGCGCGGTGGGAACACTGTCGCCAGCAGCGATGGCAAAGACCATGGGAATTGAAATGTCCAACACCGTGAAGGTGTTTTCCATGTACTTCGGGCCGTATCCCTACAAGCATCTTTCCGTGACCAGCTTGCCGATCAGTTATTCGTACGGGCAAGGATGGCCGGGATTGATTTATCTGTGGTCGGCGTCGTTTCTGGACGCCCAACAGCGGCACGAGATCCGGCTGCCGGACGGCGTGCAGTTGACAGACTTCTTCCGGGCGCACGAGAGTTCACACCAGTGGTGGGGACACCGCGTGGGATGGAAGAGCTATCACGATCAATGGCTGTCGGAGGGGTTTGCGGATTTCTCCGGGATTCTGTACGTGCAATACCGCGAAAACATGAAAGAGTCGCTGAACCAGTGGAAGAAGGAGAAAGAACATCTGAAGGAGAAGGATATAAAAGGCCACACAGTGGAATCTCTAGGGCCGATCTGGATGGGACGCCGCATCGCGTCGTCGGAGACGAATGGGGGATCATATCAGGACTTGATCTACTCGAAAGGCGCGTATGTGCTGCAGATGGTCCGGCAGATGATGATGGATCCGCGGAACCCAGACCCGGAGCACATCTTCAAGGAGACGATGCAGGATTACTGCAAGACATTCAACAATCAAGCGGCGTCCACCGAGGATTTCAAGGCTACGGTCGAGAAGCACATGACGCGAGGAATGGACCTGGATGGAAATCACAAGATGGACTGGTTCTTCAACGAATATGTGTACGGGACGGGGATACCGCAATACACGCTGCATGCGGCCGTGAGCACAGGGGCCGACGGAAAGACCACGGTAACGGGCGAACTGTTACGAGAAGGCGTGCCGGATAACTGGAAGGACGTGATACCCCTTTATGCACATATGGGAGATAAAACCGTGCGGCTGGGCAGCCTTGGGGCAACGCACCCACGAGAGACGCTGAATTTCGTGATACCGAACAAGATTGACAAGATTACGATGAATGATTATGAAGACGTACTGGCGGACGTGAAGCAATAGAGAGTGGGAGTTGTCTCGGAGTCTCACGATTCAAAAGTATGGATGGCGCATCAGTTGAGATCCTTCGGGGCGCAAACGACACGCCCCTCAGGATGACAGTGCGGCGATTTGCTTTGGGATCGAGCGAGAGTCTTTGACGGCGCGCCGCTCAGGATGATAGTGCAGCGTTATTTCGAGTAATGAGACATAGCCATCTTTCGTGAGACCCGGACTAGTTGCCTGCTTTCGGGGTCATGGGAGGCTCGGGGAGTAGCGGGAGACGCTTGGGCTCGCCGCGGGCGCCGCGGACTTCGACTTCTTCAAAGAGCAGGGACGGAGCGACGACCGAGGCGGGAAGACCATTCTGCGCGGTGCCGAAAGCGCCGAGAGCGGTGCCAGAAACGCCCACGACCTGGCTTTGCATATAGTTGTAGACGAAGTCGTCGTCGCCAATCGCGCTGATATTGCGCAAGGAGCGCGGGCTGAAGCCGGTGATGCGAGCGCCGCGGACCATTTCCTCGTGACCGTCCTCGGGGAAAAGCTTGTAGACGACGAGGGGGAGGCGATCGGTGGCAGCATTACCGCCGAAGCTGGCGAGGAGTTCCGTGAAATCCTCCTGATGGAGAAGGCTGATTGAGGGATTATCCATCTGCCGAATAACCATGCAGTAGTTGAGTTTTTCGGAGCGGCAGGCATCGAGGAATTTCTTTTTGAGGTCGTCGCGGGAAACGGTTTGCGTGGAAGTGAAGAAGAGATTGCTCATGGTGGACTTGGGGTCGGCGAGGAAAGCGGAGCGGCCGTGGCCATTGGACTTGTCAAAATCGGGGCCGGGGCGGCGGGACATCAAAAGGTTCTTGAGCATTCCTTGCTGGACGAGATCCACTTTCTCCGCGGGGACGCCCTCTTCATCAATGGAATAACTGCCAACCAGGGGCGCGCCCTTGAAGTCTTTCGCGAAGGGATCGTCCACCAGAGAAACGCTGAGGGGAAGAACGCGCGAGCCCACTTTGCCGCTCCATTCGCTGTTCGCTCCGAGACTGCTCATAAGTTGATCCACGACGGGCTGGAAAGCCAGGGGCTGGCGGGCACCGCTCAACGACGGACCAAGAACTTCTGCGATGAGCGGGGCGGCGGCGCGAGCCTCAAACAAGACCGGGCCGGTGTAATCAGGGGCCGTGGAAGCCTCGCGCATGGCCATTAATTCAGTGCCGGCAACGTTGAGGCTCTTGCGGACGGTGTCCACACTGGGAAGATCGGCGGGGCGCGGCGCGTAACTGGAATAGTAGTGATTCACCTGCATACCGTCGGAAGCGAGAGTGTTCATGCCAGCTTCGATGGCGGCAAACGAATGATTGGCGCGAATCTCGGTGCCTTCGCTGGTGAGAAGATATTCGGTTACGAAGACCAGGTAATAGACGACGCGCGATTCGTAAATTTGCGGAAAGAAGCGGAGGGTGGCGGAAGTGTCGCGGGCTTCCTGTTCCCAATTGCGATTGGACCAGTCCGGAGCCACCAATGGATCGATATGCTGGACGGGAGTAACCTTCGCGAAATCATCAATATCGGAAGGGCGCGCGAGGCTGCTGAGATACGCCTGTTTGCGGGAATAGGTCTCGACAGCTTCCTTGAAGGCCTGATCGGTGGCGATCCAGAGATCCTGACGGAGTGAATTGTAGTCGCCGTCGATGCCGACGGTACCAGTGGAGCCGATGAAGCCCCGAAAGCCTTCGTCGCTGATGAAATTGGAGCTGTCCAGTTTGTAATCGCCGACGCGCGCGGAGACGTTCATAAGTCGCTGACGATTGTGATTGGAAGTGACCAGCGCTCCGAATTCGGCGACGACCTCACGGACGTCCATATCGAGCAGGCGATATTCCACATAATACGGGCGCACTGGCTGACCCGTCTGGGGGATCTGGAGTTCCAGGCGCGATTTGGAGCGCGCCATTTCATCACGCATGGCCTGAAGGGTGTGATCGTTGTCCGCGGGCGCCTGTGCGAAGGCCGCGGAAGCAGTGGCAAAAGCGAAGAGAAGAGCCGCGAGCCGAAGGGTGCGCATTACTGGAGGCCTCCCGGATTTGCATTGTCGTGCGCGGGCGGCGGCAGAATCGGCGGCCGGTCCGTGGATGTTTCCTTTTTCTGGACTTCCAATTCAGAAGTGAGAATGGCGGGAGAAGCGGCGGCGACGGGGACGGAACCCGACTCCGCGCCGCAATAGCCGTTGAAGACTTCCGGAGTATCGCCGGTGGCAACGATTTTGGTGAGGGCGGCGAGGGGAGTGCCGACGATGTCCACGCCGCGGACAAGTTCGTCAGGGCGGCCATCTGCGAAGACTTTGTAGACGACCAGTGGCTGAACCTGGAAGGCCTGGGGCTGGCCGCGTCCGGTGAAGGTAAAACCGCCCATGATGTCGTCAATGAGCAGGCCGTAGGGCTTGCCCTGCTCCTTGATGAGTTCGATGAGTCTTGCGCGGAGCTGAGCGTTGGTGAGCATTTTGCTGCTCTCCACGATGAGGTTGCCCTGGCGCGAAACGGGAGTGGCGCCAATCTGGCGGCGGCCATGTCCATTGGAATGAGGGAAATTCGCGAGGGGAGAGCGGGACATTTCGAAATTTTTCAGGATACCGTGATCCACGAGAACGACGCGCTGAGCGGCAACACCTTCGTCGTCAAACTGGTAGTAGCCGAGGAGGTCCTGGCTGCCGAGTTTCTTCATGGTGGTGTCGTCAACGATGCTGAGGAATTCGGGGAGGATGGATTCGTTCACTTTCTTGGCGAACGTCTGACCTTCATTCACGTCTTTTTGGCGATGGCCCTCAGCACGGTGGCCGAAAACTTCGTGGAAGAAAACGGCGGCCGCGCGGCCGGTGAGAAGAGCGGGACCAACGGTGGGATCGTTGAGAGGAGAGACGACGAGGCCCTCCATTTCCTTGCAAAGCTGGGCCGCAGCAGCGTAGACGGCCTTGTCGGTGGGAGCTTCGGAGGGATTGACCCAATCAAAGTTGTAGTAGCGGTCAATGTCCATGCCATCGCCAGCCTTGCCTTGGATGAAGAGTTCGAGGCGGTAGCGGACCTGGCCAAATTGCAGGCGAGTGCCTTCGGAATTGAGTTGAAGAATGTTTTCGGCGTTGGCGGTGAACGTGACGATGGAATTGATGACCGCGGTGGACTGGCGGAAGTAGGCGGTATAGTCGCGGACCTTTTGTTCCCAAGGCTTGCGATCGAGGGTGAAGGAGACCCAGGGGCCGGTGTAGGTTTGCGGTTTTTCGCGGGAGAAATCAGGGGTTCTGCCTTCTTCTGTTTCTACTTTTACTTCCTTGCCGGTTTTAATTTTGATGAGGGCTTCGGCGGCGGCGCGGTATTGCTTGTCGGTTTCAAGCCAGATGGCGCGGCGGAGAACTTCGGGGTCGTCGTCGAGAGGGGCATTGGTGCCGGGGCCACCGTTGGGAGGGGTGCGGCCATCCACCTTGTGCGTGTCGTCGAGATCGTAGCTGCCGGTGCGCACGGTGACTTCGAGCCAGCGATTGCGGTTCTCATCACTGTTGAGAAGAGCGCCGTTGGAGCCGGTAACGGTGACGCGCCGCGAATCGGTGATGGCGTAGCCGATGTAATAGGCCGGAGGATCCTGATCGCCAAGAGTCTTCATGGAGCGATCGAGTTCGAGTCTCATGGCGTCGAATAGAGGCGAGGGTTTGGAAACGGGGTCCGGCGGATCGGCGGAACGCAGGGGAAGCGCGAGGAGAGTTGCGGCGAGAAGAGCGGAAGCCGCAAAGATGTACCGCGGAAAACGGCCTTGCCAACATGCGCTTATAAGATGGTTCAAAGGATGCCTCACACAGAAAAAGACGGAAACAGTGAGTAATCAGTGTACGCCAGGGTGGTGTGCGGGACAAAATTGTGTGGGGCTGGCTGGCGGGGTGGGTGGCGATGAGGCGAACAGACGGGGAGTTGGATGACCTGTTAAGGTACTGGGCAGTGATTTAGAGGAATCTCTCTTCTGCGGGAACCTGAGAAAAGAGGGATTGCATCGCACAGAAGACGTGCGATGCAAAACCGTATCTCACTTTGCAGACTCCGTTCGGAATGACGGAAAGGCGAAACACAATGCGCTGGGTACTTCTGATGGTGTTCACGACGTTTTGCTTGCAGAGCTCTGCTTTGGCACAGGAGCAGGGGGGAAACATCATTCATGTGAACGTGAACCTGGTGCTGATTGACGCCACGGTAAAGACGAAGGGCGGCGCGATTATGGGCGACCTGAAACAGGATGCATTTGAGGTTCGCGAAGATGGCGTGGCGCAAAAGATAGAGATTTTCAGCCGCGACGAGTTGCCTTTGAATGTGGCGCTGGTATTGGATTTGAGCGATTCGATTGGGCCGTTCCTGGGACCATTGCGCGACGCCGCGAACACCGCTCTGGCGGCGCTTAAGGCGGAAGATGAGGTGGCGCTGTTTACGTTTTCAACCGAGGCAGAGTTGCGCGTACCGTTCACGAAGGACAAGAGCGAGATTGCCCGGCGGATCAGCGCGTTCCATGTGGGCGGGGCAACAAATATCAATGACGGAATCTTTCTGGCCGCCCAGTATTTGTTGAACACGCCCGCGAAGGGCCGACGGGTGATCATCCTAATCAGCGACGACGTTGGCACGAGCGCGGGAGGACAGGGAACGCGCGATATCGTCACCGAATGTATCGCGGCGGATGCGGTTTTATACAACCTGAAGATACCCGGATACAATCCGCCAGGAACGATCTTTTATGCGGGCTTGATTCCCGGGCTGGTGAGCATTCACAAAGTTACGGAGCAGACGGGTGGAGAAATCTTTGACGTGCAGGATGTGGGGCAACTGGATGCGGCCTTTCGCGCGCTGGTCCAACGGATCAAGACGCGGTATACGCTTGGATATTACACGCAGGCGAACGGTGCCGCGGGTAAACCGCATAAGCTGGAAATTCGGCTGGCGGCTTCGTATGGGAAGAAGGGGAAGGACTTCATCATCCTGGCTAAGAATGGGTATTACGTTCATTGAGGAACGCGGAGAAAACTCGCGGAAAAGAAAAAGCTAGACGAATCACGGACAGATTAGAGTTGTGCGAGGTCCACCCGATTTGAATTGCAGGTCCCGGCGAAGCGCCGGTAGCGCGCTCTTCAGCGAATTGGGCCAATCAGACGGGACTTGTCCGGTTTGGCAACTTACCATGGCTCCCATGGGCGGTCTCAGACAGGCTGCAACATCCCTGCGTCTCGGCTTTCCCGCAACACGATTGAAGTGTTGTATACCCCACAGACAGTAATCCTCCTTCGCAGTTAGATTCCAGAAGACCATTAACGCTTGTGGGCTTTTCAACTCCTGATTCATGCTAGGTTCACAGAAACAGCAATTCAGTCTGCTGAACAGAGGAAATTATGCCATACGCGAGTGGCGAAACTCCTGAGGTCGGCGATTATGTCAAGAATAAATGGGAACAACCCGGCACCGTGACCGCCGTTAACGCGGCATCGGCGGGACACGAACTGGTGAGCATAAGGTGGGATGACGGCGGGGTTGACCACCCCGTAACAACTGCTGCTGAATTCTCGCTGCTCTCACGGAGAACATAGTGACCCAGCGCTACTGGCGAATCCGAGGCTATGACAACTCTAGGGAGATTATCGACACGAGAGTCGAGGTTGGGCAGATTACCTATGATCAGATCAAACAAATGCTCAAAGCGCTTGCTGCGAAGGCCGGGCTGGACTATCGTGAAATTGTCGGCGCATATGCGAAGCGCAGAACGAAAATCGCAAATGATCTTCTCGCTATTCATCGAGAGGCAGAATCCGCGACCTTGAGTTGCGGCACCAACCCGCACTTCGTCGCCTCCGTCGTGGACGAAGACGGGAAAATCATTCGCTATCCCAAGCTGTCATAAACCGTCGCAGACACCTCAACGCCGACCGGACTGCAGCGGTACAACGACTCGGGAGTGTTGCCGGGTGTACTGGCCACCTCGGAAAGTACATCAATCCCAGGCCAAACATTTCAAGTCTCACTCGCGCCCTCCATTGGAGAGTTGAACCTGGCAACAATCTCTTGGGTGCGCTGGCTATAGACGACATATTCACCGGGCGAACGCTTTTGTAGTTCTTGGATCCTGGCCTCGGCGGTTTGCAAGTCTCGAACGGCTTCAACCCACTCGAAACTCACGGCGCCAATCTTCTTCAGAATGTCGAAGGCGGGGTTCACGGGGCACCTCTTTGCAACAAATTGGGCAAACTGGGTCGTGCAAGACTCGATACTCTTGCAGAATCCTCTAAGTCTCCCTTCCACCCATTTGTGTTCCGACAATCGGAGAATCCTTGTGTGCCGCTTGAACATGCTGCTCTGAAGGGTACTGCCTTGCGTGAACACGAAAATCTCACAGTATTTAGCCCGCGGGTAATTTGGCTAAAGGCGATTTTTTGGGGCTCTCGGGTGCTCGGCACAGACATGAGATGCAAACTCCTTGTCGCGCTGCTGTTCGTAATGCGTCTTCATCTCTTCAATTGATTCGCCAACGAGCGGCCCTGAAGGGTTGAACGCCCATGTGCATTCCGTGCAAGCCCAGCCCTGAAAATTTTGCCTTTTGACCCATACCAATTTGCGACGCATTGCTTCCATGGCACACACCTCGAGATTCGCTGTCGTCGTGCTTCTTTGAAAGACGGTGTAGCATTGGTCTTCCATGGCACTGCGAAAACAAAAGCCACTCTTTTCATTGACCGGAGCGAGGTTCTGCCGAACTGACCACTCTTTGAACACACATCAAAAGCGAACTGAATACACAAGGCCTAAACATTAGCGATAGGAAGAGGCTGCTGTCTGTGGGGTATCCAACACTAGAAAAAAATGCTATCTCAATCCGAGTTCATCCTCAAACTGTTGAATGACGCCGTAGCACTCACAAGCGGAGTTCTGGAGTTTTCTGCGGTTCACAACCTTCACTGCGCCGCGCACGTATTCTATGATGCCCTTTTTTTGCAGTACCGCCGCTGCCAGGCTCACCGTGGATCGGTCAGTACCCATCATGGTCGCAATGAAATCGTGGGTGATGGGAAGTACTCCCAAATGCACCCTATCCTGGGTCATCAGAAGCCACCGCGCGAGACGCTGCTGTATATCGTGGAGCCGATTGCACGCCGCGGTCTGTGCGACTTGCATCCCTTGTAGCCCCGAATGCCTGTTCAAGATCATCTGCAACTGCGGAGCCGACCGCAGAATGCGTTCTAGCGCATTTCCCATCATTCGGAAGCCATCGCCGGCGATCTGGACGATTTCACGCACTGAACTTCTGCTCAAGCCAACTGCCAATCCTGCCCCAACATAGCCCTCGCTACCTACCACACCCACTTCCACGGTTCGACCGTCTTTGGTCACGACAACCTGAGAAACCATTCCTCGGTTCGGAAAATAGACGAACTCGATGGTTTGAGTCGCCTCATGAAGGCTAAGACGATCCGGCAGATCGACGTACGTCAAGTCAGGGCACATCAACTGATATTCATTATCGGGCACTGCCAATAATACTCTATTGCTTACTGGTTTTCCCTCGATGCTGGTCCGTTCGCCTGCCTGTACGACTCGATAGCTTTTTCGATTCATTGCATTCCTGAACGGCACCAAAGTGCCTTGGATTCATTTGGTGAAACTTCATGGGTTCCAAGATTCCATGTCGATTCAACCAAAAAAGGGGTTTAACAAACTATGCGAAATGGAACACTTCTCAAAATCAAGGCGGGGCGATTCATGCGGCAGATCGATGCGCACAGGCCGGGGAATCCGATGAGGTGAAATCCCTATTTCACAACGAGGCACCGTCCAAATGCCCGATCAGCGCTCATCGGTGAAGTGGAGTAGTAGTGGGCCAAACGGTGAGAGGCGCGGATGGTTGAGGCGCATAGCAAAGCGCAAGAAGAAGTGGTAATGGTTAGGCGACGGCTGGGCGGAGGTGAGGGCTTATGCGAGAGAAACATAGCGTAGGGCGGCGGCAGTTTATTTTGATTACGGCGGGAGTGGCGGCGGAGGGATTTGGGATTTCGTGTGGGGGCTATGCCACGCCGGACGAGATTCAGGAGGCGGCGAGCAAGGTGGGCCGCCTGCCGCGGCGGAAGCTGGACCATTCTGGCCGAGAAGTGTCTGTGCTGGTTGGAGCGGCGACGTGGGCTGCGCCTGCGGTGGAAGCGGGGATACAGTGCGGGGTGAATTATTGGCACAAGGCTGACAAGTGGGCCAAGGACGGCGTACCTCAGGCGATCCTGAAGAACCGCGACGCGCACTACTGCGAAGTGTGTTGCGACCGTGTGCGTGGCAATCACGAGACGGGGGAAATTGATGAAGAAGCGCACTACCAGTTTGTGAAAGAGGCGCTGGCGCGAACGGGACTAGGCTATTTTGACGACATGATGTTTCACTTCGGCTACCACAACGTTGCGGAAATCCAGAACCGCGGATTAATTCGCGCGTACGATCGGCTGAAAAAAGAAAGATTGGTGCGCCACCTGTGCCTTTCACAACACAGCTACCAGGGCAACGGCAAGGTGAAAGACGGTGAGCCGAATTACGAAATTCTTCCGGCGGTGATGAATGACGGCCTGTTTGAGCACGCGCAGTTCCCTTTTACGTATGGAGACAATCAGGGAATCAATGACTTCGTGAACAAGGCTAAAACGAAAGGCTTCGGCACCACCGCGATGAAGACGACGGGCGGCGCAGGGCGCATAACGGACGACCGCGAATTCATGAAGAGTTTTCCCGCCGGGACGACGCCACACCAGGCGCTGGCGCGCTGGCTGACTACACAAACGGCGCTGAGTTGCGCGGTGATCCAGATCAACAGTTTGGAACAGTTCGTGGACACGTACGGCGGGGCAGGCAAGAGCTTGCGCGCGGCGGATTCACGGGCCATCGAGATGATGACGGCTTATACGGACCGGGAAGTTTGCAGACTATGCAACGAGTGCATGACGCGGTGCGAGAAGGGGCTGCCGATTGCGGAGATTCTGCGCTATGAGAGATATGCGAGGGATTACCACGAGGTGGAACGGGCCCGCGGGCTGTATGCGCGACTGGCGCTGAACGCGGGTGAGTGCTCATCGTGCGGGGCTTGCGTGCCGCATTGTGCCCAGGGGCTGAAGATTCCGGAGAAGCTGCGGCAGACGCATCAGTTGCTGAGTTGAGGGAGTGAGAACCATCGAGAGGATTTTCTCGCTCGCGGTGGAAAGCAGGCTGGCGTCTGATCAACGTGGTATTGGTGAAATCCCACTACACGTCAAGGAACAACTGCGAAATGGCTACGAAAGCTTCTCCTAATCGTTTGTTGCAGTTCGCGGCCTTCGGAGTTACCGCGATCTTTGTGGCCGGCTTTGTTTATTCGGCACTGGGGGCTTGGACGGGAGCAATCCTGGGCGCGTGGTTCGTCGGGACGCAGAAGCCGTGGCGGGGATTTCTCTGGCTTGTGGGGATCAATGTTGTTTTGAGTTTGGTTGCGATCGGGCGGGGGGCTTTGCTGAATGGGATTGCGTATGCCAGCTGGAGCTTGCTGGCGATTCTCATTGGCACTTTGCCATTCCTTTTGTATCGGCTGACGAGCCAGCGCAGGCCGGGTTTTGTGTCGACGCTTTCGTTGCCGCTTTGGGGAGTTGCTCTGCAGTGGTTGGGACAATGGTTGCTGCCGGCCAACATATTCAAGCTGCACTCTCTCGCTCAGAGTCAGGCTGGGGTTCCCGCATTGGGGCGGATCGGCGCAATGCTGGGGACGGGAGCAATCGCGTTTCTAGTTTATTGGTTTGGAGCGGTAGTCATCTGGATTTGGAACCTGGAGTTCCGTGGCAAAAAGATTGCAGTGGGCGCGAGTGTTTTCTGCGCGGTGTGCGTGGTGGTGCTTGGCTATGGTTTCTTCCTGCAGATTGTTCATCCTGTGGCACCACATGCTTTGCTGACGAGCACGGCTTTTGCTTGGATCTGTTTTGCGGGAGGCTTGCTTTTATCCGGGTGGAGTTTGATTTGGCCTAGCGTGCGGCGAGAGGTGTGGGCCAATAAAAACGAGACACTGGCCCTGTTGCGAAGCCCGTACACAGGAGATTCACTGCAGGAGGTCAGCGAGGGCAACCATGAGGTTTTGGTCAGCAAGTCCGGTGAACGGTTTCCGGTGCGCGATGGAATTCCGGTCTTTCTGGAGCCGGAAAAGCTCACTGGTTCCAATCAGAAATACAACCAGCTGTATGAGACCATTGGCGGTTTCTATGATGACATCCAAAGGGTGGCGTGTGCTTTAAGAGGTGTCAGTCCAAGCGACTACTTTTGGGACTATTTGCGATTCCTGGAGATCCATCCAGGCGATTCCATGCTGGAAACATCGATAGGCACCGGGCTCAACTACAAATATCTGCCGCGTGGGATACAAGCATTCGGGCTTGATCTCTCGATGGAAATGCTGACGAATTGCCAAGCCAATCTGCGCCGCTGGGAGTTGGCGGTGGAACTTTTCCAGGGAAATGCTGAAGAGCTGCCATTTGCCGACAACAGCTTTGATGTCGTGTTTCACGTGGGAGGGATCAACTTCTTTAACGACAGGGCGAAAGCGATCAGGGAGATGATCCGTGTTGCGAAGCCAGGGAGCCGGTTGCTGATTGCCGATGAGACGGAAGAGCACGTGAAAAGCGCATACGAACGGAGTCCCGTCATTGGGCGATATTTTAAGAAGCGCCAGGAGGCGGTCGCGGCTCCGATTGATATGGTGCCCACGGAGATGTGGGAGATCCATTTGGAACTGCTGCGGGATGGGCAGTTTTATGCACTGACATTTCGCAAGCCTGGGGCTGGGATTCGGACGGACTCGTAACGCAGAAAGCGGAGAATTGCATTTTGGGAATGGGTTCGACCGCAAAAGCGACGGCAAGCCGCCGCACTCCAAAATGGTGGCGGGTGAGGACTGAGGGAGGCAGAGCGCATGTATCGCAATATGCGGTTGTTGTGTGTATGCGGGTTGGCGGCGGGCATGCTCATCTGTAGTTCACCGAATCTTGGCTGGTGCGCGGAAGAGGTTGCGGCGCAGCCTTCGACGGTTCTGGCGGCAGTGGACCAGCGGCATAGTATCAGCCTGGATGGCGAGTGGCGCGTGATTGTGGATCCGTATGGAAACGGATTGTACGACTCGAATGGGCAGGCGCGAAACAACGGATTTGCACGGAACCTGGCGCAAAGCGATTCCACGGGCCCGATCGAGTACAACTTCGCAAAGTCTGGCACGCTGCACGTTCCGGGAGACTGGAATACACAGCGCGAGTCGCTGATGTATTACGAGGGGCCAGTGTGGTACGAGAGAGATTTCGAGTACAAGAAAACCCCAGGCAAACGAGTGTTCCTGCACATTGGAGCGGCCAACTATCGCGCGTTTGTGTGGATCAATGGCCACGCTATCTGTCAGCACGAAGGGGGCTTCACGGGATTCGACTGTGAAGTCACGGCAGCGTTGCGCGATGGAAATAATTTCGCCGTGATCGCGGTGGACAATACGCGGCTGGCGAATGGCGTGCCAACGCTGAAGACGGACTGGTGGAACTATGGTGGATTGACGCGCGAGGTTTCGCTGGTGGAAGTGCCCGAGCGGTATGTGGATGAGTTCGATCTTCATCTGAAACGGGGAACGACGGACGAAATTGAGGGTTGGGTGCAGGTGGTTGGCGCTGCGGCGGGGACGGAAGTCAAGGTCACGCTTGAAAAAGAGGGGCAAAGCATCGGGGGGACCGGGAAAACGGAAGCGGACGGGAAGGCTCGAATTCATATTCAGGACGGCAAGCTGCAACTGTGGTCGCCGGAACATCCGGCCCTGTACCGCGTGACACTGAGGGCGGGGGAAGACAAGCTGGAAGATGAGATGGGATTCCGCACGATCGCAACGCGGGGGACGGAAATCTTGCTGAACGGCCAGCCCATTTTTCTGAAAGGGATCAGCGTCCACGCGGAGGCGCCGTACCGCACAGGCCGCGCGTACAGCGCAGAGGACGTGGAAACACTGCTGGGGTGGGTGCACGAGTTGGGAGGAAATTTCGTGCGCCTGGCCCATTATCCGCACAGCGAACGAATGACGCGGCTTGCGGATCGCATGGGCATTCTGGTGTGGTCGGAAATACCGGTTTACTGGGCCTGCCACTTCGAAGACCCCGTGGTGCTAGCCAAGGCGGAATCGCAATTGTCGGAAATGATCCGGCGCGATCGGGACAAAGCGTCGGTGATTCTGTGGTCGGTGGCAAATGAAACGCCCGCCAATGCCGCGCGCACGGCATTCCTGAAGACGCTGGTGGGTGACGTTCACCGACAGGACGCCAGCCGGCTGGTGACGGCGGCGTTGCTGGTACGCGCGGAGGGCCGTACCAAAATTGTGGATGATCCGCTGGGCGAGGCGCTGGATGTGCTGGGAACTAATGAATACATCGGGTGGTACGAAGGCACGGCTGGCGACGCGGAGCACACCCAATGGGATATCCGTTATCAAAAGCCGCTGATTATGAGCGAATTCGGCGGCGGCGCAAAAGCGGGGCTGCATGGAGACGTAACAACCCGATGGACAGAAGAGTTTCAGGCCAATATCTACGAGCATCAACTGGCCATGCTGAATCACATAGCGCAATTGCGGGGAATGAGCCCGTGGCTGCTGATGGACTTTCGTTCGCCGCTGCGGCTGTTGCCGGGGATACAGGACGGTTACAACCGCAAAGGGCTGATCAGCGAAAACGGGCAGAAGAAGAAGGCCTTTTTTGTGTTGCAGAAGGCTTATAAGGAAAATGCAGTCGGGCGCGCCGAGTGAAGGAAGCCGGCAAAGTCCGACGGCGGATTTGCGAGGCAAAAAGCTGAATCATGGGCAATTCGCCCCGGTTGGAGGGCAATTAGGTTTGGTTGGCGTGGCGCTGGAGCTGGAACTGGAGGAATGAGTAATCACAATAGGGATCACAACCGCGGGTATGGCCGCGAGAATTCCCATGGTGATGGCGGTCCCTTTACTGATGTGGTGAACGGGCGGCAACGAGGTATCACCGATACTGGTGTTATTGACGGCTTCGGTGAGAGTGCCGAGTGAAGCTTGCAGCGGGCCCACAGGGCCGGAGGAATCGCCGTTGCGAACGGTGGTGGTTTGGCCAGCCTTGACTTCAACGCAGACGCCGGCGAGATTGCAGACGCGCACGATGCCCTCAAACACGATGACGGTCATGATGTTGTTTTCGTAATCCACGTAGAAATCCGTGCCCACAACGCCAGCCACGCCCGCGGGGGTATGCACTTCAAACTTGCCGTTGGGCTGGGAAATCTTCTGGGCTTGCGAACGCATTTTGCCAAAGCTCAGTTCGAGGTCGGTCTGCTGGGCCCCGGCGTCGTGCTTGATGACATGGACGGAGGAGTCAGAGCCGACATTGAGGACCGAGCCGTCGTCTAGGGAGACCCTGGCGCGCGCGTTGGTCTGCGTGTTGACCACGTCCAGCCAATCCACGACGGTCTTTGCGGACGCGTTGATGGATTTGGCACCGCGGGCGATGCTGACCGCGGGGATTACGCGTGAGATTTCACCGGCGCGCTGGTCGGGTGTTGGGGGAGCAGCGAAAAGATCAAGGGGGATGGCAATCGCGCAAGACAGCAGACAAACCAGGGCCACGAGGAACGGGGACTTTGTTTTCATCAAAGACTCCTCAAGGTCTAGCGAAAGATATCTATCGTTCTTACTGGAGAAGGTGTTGAGGGTCAAATAAAAAGAGAGTTGGATTTGCTCATTTGGCAATAGGGCTGACATCTCCGCCGGTGGAGGAAGGAGCAAAGTGGAGGACGGCGGCGGTCATATCGTCCCACTGATCGCAGTCCTTGGAGAAATCCTGAATTGCGGAGAAGAGATGGTTGAGGAGATCAATGGGGTAATCCGCGGCGTGCTTGCAGCAAACATCCTTGACGCCCTCGAGTGCGAAGTCCTCCCCTTGGATGTTGCGGGCATCGGTGAGGCCATCGGTGCAAAAAAGGACGGAGTCGCCGGGCAGGAGTTCCAGCGTGTACTCATCATAGGAAATTCCGCTGAAGAGACCGGGAGGGATGCCGGCAAGCTGGAGGGCGCGGCATTCTCCAGAGCGGATCAGGAGCGGGCCGGGCATACCCGCACTGACAATGCGCATTTGGGCGCGAAGCGAATCCACAATGGCGTACTGAATGGCGCTGTGTCGTCCCGGAATGCCGCGGAGAAGTAAGCGCTCGTTGAGGACGGAGAGAACCTTGGCAGGGGTCTGGCCGGTCTTGTGGACACCGCGAAGGGTACCCACTGCGAGCGCGGCATAGAGCGCAGCGGGAAGGCCCTTGCCGGAGACGTCGCCGAGGTAGAGGCCAATGGTGCCGTCGGGGAGGAGGAAGTAATCCAGGTAATCGCCGCCGACCTCAGCCACCGGCTGGAACTCGTGGGAAATGGTGACGTAAAAGGTGCGCAGGGGCTGGCCGGGCAGCATGACGCTCTGGATGGCGCGGGCTTCTTCCAGTTCCTGCTCGCGTAATTTTTCAATGGAATGAAGCTCGTCCGTCTGGGTAAGAGCAGGCATGGTTTTATCCGGAGGGGAGAGTACACCGAGAGAGGGCGGCGTTCATTTCAGGGTAGCACAGGGCAGGCGAGGCCCAGCCGAAATCTGGGGGTGTTGTTACCAATTGCACGCCAGGCTGCGGAAGTGCTTGAACCTGGGACAGGGGAGGGAAACAATAAAGACATGAAATCTCTAGTTGGCCTACTTGTTGCCGCCGCCGTAGCAATTGGGGTCTACTATCTTTACTTGAAGCAAATGCCCAGCAGCGACGCAGGGACCACGCCCACGCAGGCCATCAGCCTGACCGGCGTGCGGAGCGATCTGCTGTCCATCGCACAGGCGGAGCGCGGAAACATCGCGTTGAACAGCCGGTGCGCTACGATCGACGAGATGGTGAGCGCGGGAACGATGAATATGGCGCGGCGGGAGCGCGACGGCTATACCTATGAAGTCGAGTGCTCTGGGACGGATTTCCGCGTGGTTGCGCGGCATCCGGGCGCGCCGCCTGCGGGCGCGACGTTTCGCTACCCTACCCTAGCGATCGATTCCAACATGGAAGTCCGGGAGATTCAGTAGGCTGTAACCCGCCTTAACAATCCCAGTTACCTGGCCCTTTTCGCGGGAACAATTGCGCCCGTGTGTGCGTAACTTCAGGTGAGAGCGCAGCACGCGGATGGCGAAGGCGGTTGCGAGAAGGAGTGGACAATGGATGGGAACATGATTGGCCTGGTGGCAGTGGTTTTGACCTGCGGTGTACCTCTGGCAGTGATTTACGCGTTTTACCGGGTGCGCAAGCTGCGGACCGAAGAGAGGCTGGCGGCGATTGCCCGCGGGGCGGACATCCCGATGGAGCCGGAGCTTTCGCAGTATGCGCGGTCGCGGCGGGCGGGGATTTTGCTGGTGACGGGCGGATTGGGATTGATGACCATGTTTGCGGTGATTGCGCGCGTAACGAACGAACCGGAAACTCTGGTTGCGGCGGCTTTCGGGATTTTGCCTTTGGCTGTGGGCATCGGGTACTTCCTGGATGCGGCCTTGATTCGGCGCGACTTGAAGGCCTCCTGAAAATTCGTATTGGGAGCCTTTCGCGCGGCGAGGTTCCCTTCATCCCAACACCCCGAGCAGGAAGCCGCGCGTTTTTTCTTGCGGCAGAGACCTCCTGAGATTCATAGATCTGTGAACGAACTTGAAGAAGGGCCCTCAGCGGCTGAAGCCGGATTGGGCGGGGAATAATTACGGCATGGCTGAAGCCATGCCCTGACGAGCACTGACGCTAGCGGTGGCAATGCGGTAGAGGATGCGGCGTGCGCGTGTGTTAGAATCTGTCGGCATGCATCCTGCCATTCCTCATCTGATGGACCTGCAACAGCTGGATCAGCAGATTGCTGCGCTGCAGGCGGAATTCGACGCACTGCCGAAACGCTTTCGCGAGGCCGATGCCAAGCTGAATGGTGCGAAGGCGGCGGTGGCTGCGGCGCGGGAAGCTCACACAGTGGCTCTGAAGCAGAGGAAGAAGTTGGAGTTGGACGTTGAAGAGTGGAAAGGGCGCGCGAAGAAATATCGCGAACAGAGCAGTTCGGTAAAGACGAATGAGGCGTACAAGGCCCTGCAACACGAAATTGCGAATGCGGAGGGCGAGGCGTCGAAGGTCGAAGACCTGGTGCTGGACCAGATGATGGCGATCGAAGAGGTGGAGCGCCGGGTAAAGCACTTTGAGGCGGATTTGAAGGAAGCGGAAAACGCCGTGGCGGCGGAAAAGAAGCAGATCGAGGCGCAGTACCACGAGCAGAAGAAGAAGTTAGAGGTGGCCAAGGGGGAGCGCTCGAAGCTGGTCACCAAGGTGCCTGAAGAATTGCTGGAGCTGTACACCCGGATTTCCCGCAAGATGCCGGGATCGGCGATGGCGTTGGTACGCGATGACCAATGCCGCGGTTGCGGCATGCGCGTGCTGCCGCACATTGTTCAGACGTTGCGGACGGAGACCAACGATGAGGTTTTCCGTTGCGAGATGTGCGGGCGAATCTTGTACACGCTGGAACCCGTTCCCCACGCGGCTCCGGCGGCGGACTCTGCCGCAGCTGCAGCGGCTGGCGACGAACCTAAACAATCCTGATGAACAAGCGTCCTGCGGTGCCAAGAGGCGGTGGATTGTTCGGGGATCATGAACCCGAACGCAAGATCACTGCTGCGTATCAAGCAAACATTGACGGCGGATCGCGCGGGAATCCTGGCCCGGCGGCTTATGGCGTGGTTGTGCGAGATGCGCGCGGAGAAGTGGTGGCGCGGCTGAAGAAGTACATTGGACAGAATACGAACAATGTGGCGGAATATTTTGGATTGATTGCGGCGCTGGACTACGCGGAGTCCCATGGGATTCGGGCGTTGCGCATCGAGAGCGATTCGGAGCTTTTGGTTAAGCAGATGCGCGGACAGTACAAAGTGAAGAGCAGCGACCTGCGGCCGCTGTTTGAACGAGCGCGAAAGATGGCGCAGGGGCTGGAATCGTTTCGCATTGACCACGTGTATCGCGAGCAGAATCGTGAGGCGGATGCTTTGGCGAATCAGGCGCTGGATGAAACGTCGAAGGGTGGTGGCGCGGCACAGGCTGGCGAACAAGCGAAGGCTAAGCCTGACACGATGCGGTGCTTTGCGCGGTACAAGGATGGCGTGCTGCAGCTTCAAGAGCCGCTGGATTTGCCCGATGGCGCGCAGGTGGAGATTATGGTGCGACTGCGGAAGTAGGGGCGTGGCACCTTTAGTTTTTGTCTGAATGCCATCATGAATCGAAATGTCTGGTCTCGTTTGGCGAGTCTTATTCCCAGAATGCCTCCAGCCTTTGCCATATCCCTTTATTTCTTGCTCAGGCCCACAACGAACGTCTTTTGGACAACCTCCCCAGGACTAATCGGTATTGACGTTGTACGTTTTTTGACAAGCGTGAATCCATTGGTCTGCAAAACATAGGTCCGGACGCGGTACCGGTGAGGACACCACACGCAGGATTCTCCTTGATCGAGCCTCCAATCCGCTGACCAAATTTCAAATCTGGCGGGCGAGCCGCTCAGCAATCGCATCTGCCCCGAAGTTGTTTCTTGTTCAAAGATTTTTCGGTAGACTTTCGTCTCGCCGCAAAAAATTACAAACGTTGTATCCGCTTGGTCAAAGCCGACATGATAGGCGAAGCTCACGAACTGCTGCTCATGAGATTTAATGGGCAGTAGTCCTGCCACGCCTGCCACGACCCCATCAAAAAGCACCATGTCTGTGCCGTTTCGCACAGCGTGCAGGTGCACTTCCGGGAAAGTTTCTGCGTCATTGTCGTAGAGCAGCAATGCTTCTCCATCCGGAGACATTTTTGTTTGGAGCGCTGCCCTCAGTATGAAGCCCTTGGGTACAAAGGGCCTCAACTCGGCGGGCACGTCGAGCGGGGGAAATGGCTCCTGGATTCCCCCAAACGCTCCGACGTGCACGGGCGCTTGCATTTGCGCAGTGGCCTGGCAGGCCAAGAACAGCGCGAGTGTAGCGAGACTTAGCCGAATTCTCATACCATTTGGGTAACAGCGTACACCCAATTCCGACGAGCGTGCTGATTCGAATCATGCAGCTGCCCTCTTGGGATAACGCGTGATTTACGCGGTAATCAAAAACTGGCCCGGGACTAACGATTTCAGGCGGTTGCTTGGAGTTCAGGGAGGGGCTTCAGGGTGCGGGTGCGGTAGAGGGTGTCGCGCTGGGCCGGGATGAAGCCGGCATCGGTGATGATGCGCTGGAGTTCGGCTTCGTTGGTGCGGCGTTTGACTCCGGCGGCGAACACCACATTTTCTTCGATGAGGATGCTGCCGACGTCGTCGGCGCCAAACTGCAGGCCGATCTGACAGACTTTGATGCCGGGAGTTAGCCAGCTCGACTGGATGTGATCGATGTTGTCGAGATACAGGCGGCTGACGGCTAGCGTCTTCAGGTAATCCACGGCGGTGGTTTCCTGGACTTTTTTGCCGAGGGCCGTATTTTCCGCGGCGAAAATCCACGGGATAAAAGCGGTGAAACCGCCGGTGTCTTCCTGGATGCGGCGAATGCGGTCCAGGTGATTGACGCGATGGCGGAGTTCCTCGCCGCAGCCAAACATCATGGTGGCGGTAGTGCGCAGGCCCAGGGAGTGGGCGATGCGGTGGACCTGCTCCCATTCGTCGCTGGTGCACTTCAGGCGCGCGATTTTGCCGCGAATTTCATCGTCGAGAATTTCGGCGCCGCCACCAGGGATGGAATCGAGGCCGGCACCCTTGAGGCGCTGAATGGTGTCGCGCAAACTGAGTTCGCTGACTTCCGCGATGCACAGAACTTCCGGGGCCGAAAAACAATGGAGATGGACATGGGGGTAGCGGGACTTCAGGGAGCAAAGGAGATTTTCGTAGTAGCCGATTTGCAAATCGGGATGAAGGCCGCCCTGAAGGAGAATGCCGGTGCCGCCGAGTTCGAGCATTTCGTCAATCTTTTGGTAGATCGTGTCAAAGGAGAGGATGTAGCCATCTTTGGCACCGAGGGGGCGATAGAAGGCGCAAAAGGAGCAGTATTCCGTGCAGAAGTTGGTGTAATTGATGTTGCGATCGATCTGGTAGGTGGCCACTCGGGGATCATTTTTCTGGAGGCGCAATTGATGAGCGGCCATGCCGATGCCGATCAGGTCATCGGACTGGAGCATTTCAAGCGCTTCTTGTTTGGTGATGGCCACGTCCGTTTTCCCCTTGATGGCAAATCAGCCGCGCCGCTGGAAGGCGAGTTCGGCGTTGCTTTCCGTGGTGAGAGATGCCGGGGCGGCGACAATTTCCGGCGCATTCGGAATCAGGCCGAGTTCCGCAGCGAGATTGAAATAGAGGGCGAGCCCCCGCAGATTTTCGTCATCCAGGCTGTAATCGATATTTTCGGAGAGGTAGCGGCGCAAATCAGCGGCGGGCAGGCCCATTTCTTGCGAAGCTTCGGCAGCGATTTCATCGAGTTGGCACAAACCAAACGCCAGCGACTCCTGGAAATCGCGGACCACTTCCGGGGTAGCCACCTGCGGCCGGGCTGCCCAAACGGCAAGGACAGCGGGCAAGTGGGTTAGCGCGCGCCATTCCTCGACCATATCGTACAAGTACAGCGCGGGGATCTCCGGGAAACCGGCGGCTTGGCCGGAACACTGGAGCACACCCGTGCGATCGCGTTGCGCGTGCTGTTCGACACGGAGCGCGAGGCGAAGGGCAGGATCGCCAATCAGGAGCGCAGCATCAGATTTCTGCAACATCGCGTGGAGATCGGGCTCCGCTTCAGAAAAGTCAGGCTCGATACCCCACCATTTGCGGCAAAGGATGCGGACCAAAGCCTGGGTGCTGCGGGAACTGCGATCCAAGGCGACGGAGGTGATGCTGCGCACGGGCTTGGTGGAAACGAGGAGCAGGCTGCGGACGGCGCGCTTGGAAGCAATGGAGAGGCCGGGCAGGACAGCCAGGTTTTGTATGCGCGGATATTCGATAGCCGGGATGATGGCGATGTCCGCAGCGTTGGTGCGGAGAGCTTCAGCACATTGCGAAGGAACGGTGAAGGAAAGCTGATACTTGCCGCGCAAAGGGCCGTGCGTGAAGCCACGAACGAGCGGGGCAGTGTTCAGATATTGAACGATGGAGATGCAGAGCGAATTCACGTGGCAATTGATCCTGTCGGGACCATTCCAGTATAGCAAAGGCCCAGGGAATCGGCGGCAAGGCGCGCGTTTAAAAGAGTTCCAACAATTCAAAAGATGCGAAAAGGGAGGATTTGGGCGACGGGAAATGGCGGTTTTGTGATTCAGAGCGTATCTGCTATTATTAAGCGTTGTGTTTTCTATCCTTTGAAGAGCAGGAAGTGTAGCGTTATGGCATTGAAGTGCGCAATTTGCGGCAAAGCGCCGCACTATGGAAACGTGGTAAGCCACGCGAATAACACACGGCGTCGCCGCTGGAACCCGAATTTGAAGCGGGTGCGCGCGGTGGTAGACGGAGTTCGCAAGCAAGTGCGTGTCTGCACCGGCTGTATCCGGCTGGGCCGCGTGAAAAAAGCAGCCTGAGCGAAAATCTTGAACTCCCTTCCGAGTCACCCTTTCCGCGAACGAACAATCCGTGGGCATCGGCACGCGGGCGCATTGTTGCCCCTGGCGGGCCTGTTGTTGGGCGTGGTGGGAGGCTGCAAAGTTCCCGAACACCATGCGGCGGACGTGTGGGCAGTGGTGAACGGTACGGAGATCAAGCGGGACGAGGTGGAGAAGTATTACAAGTCCCAGATCAACCCGGAAGCCCAGGAACCGTCACAGGAAGAAGCGCTGTCGCTGAAGCTGAACGTGGTAGAGCAGTTGATCAACAACGAGATTCTGCTGGAGCGGGCGAAAAAGCTGAACCTGGAAGCGAGTGACGGTGAAGTGGAAGACAAGTTCACCGAGTTGAAGACCCCGTTCACGGAAGAAGAATTCCAGCGGCAATTGAAACAGCGCGGCATGGTGGTGGACGACCTTAAACGCGACCTGCGGCGCCAGTTATCCATACAAAAGCTGCTGAACCGCGAGGTTGCCGCCAAGGTCACGATTACAGACCAGGAAGTCCTGGACTTCTATAACACCAACCGGAACCAGTTCAACCTGGCCGAACCGCAATACCGGATCTCACAGATCGTGATTACACCGCACCCGGACGCGCAAATCCGCAACCGCAAGAACGACGACGCTACGAATGAAGCGGAAGCGGCGCGCAAGGCCAAAATGCTGATGGACAAGCTGAACAGCGGCGCGGATTTTGCTCAACTGGCGATGGACTATTCCGAGGATATGAATACGGCGGCGAACGGCGGCGACCTGGGCTACATACCGGAATCTTCACTGAACCAATCGGATCCCATGCTGAAGAAGACCGTGCTGAGTATGAAACCCGGCCAGGTGAGCCAGCCGATCGTGTTGAAGGACAGCACCCGCATCCTGAAACTGGTCGCGCGCGAGGCGGCGGGGCTGCGCGGCGTGAACGATCCGCAAGTGCAGCAGACGATCCGGGATACGCTGCGAAATCGCAAGGAGCAACTGCTGCGATCCGCATATCTTGCCGTGGCGCGCGATGAAGCGCATGTTACGAATTACCTGGCGGCGCAAGTGGTCGAAGCCGCCGGCAAGCTGCCGGATGCGGCAAAATCCACGATCCCAACGCCTGCTTCTTCGCCTGCGGCCACGCAATAGGGCGTTCGAGTCCGTTCCACACACAAAAAAAGGCACTTTCCATCAGGAAGAACGATAAGGGTGTGTGCGGGGATGAATGAAGCCGCCTACTCGACCCAAGCGAGGACATCGCCTGCATTTACGGTCTGGCCTTCCTTGGCAAGGAAGCGTTCCAGCGTGCCGCTTTTGGGCGACTTGATTTCGTTTTGCATTTTCATGGCTTCGACAACAATGAGGCCCTGCCCTGCTTCGACCGTGTCTCCGGCTGCTACGAGCAAGCGGATCACCTTACCGGGCATGGGGGAAACGATTTGCTGGCGGCCTTCTGCTTCCAGCGCGCCTTGCTTTCGACCACGCCAGACGCGGGGATCAACGATGTCCGCGGAGAATTCGTGGGGGCCGCACTGCAATTTCAGTTTGCCATCGAGCGAAGGGGTCACATGGATGACGAAAGATTGGCCATCGAGAATCACAGACACCGTGTTGGGAGAGAGCTCAATGGCATCGGCGTGGATGGGTTGCCCATCGATGGCGATCTGAAAGCGTTCGCCCTCGCGCTGTAATTCCACAACACGGGTCTTTTTTCCAGAGACATCCTCGAGATGGACTTCCAGTTTCATGGCGTGCGGTCCAGTTGTTCGCGGCGCCCTTGCGACTTCCAGCGCGAAGGCGTGGCGGAAGAAGTTAGCGCGGAATTCGCGGCGCCGCTCGCTCTGTTCGTATGCCAAAGAGCGGCTGCGATGACGGAGGCCTCTTCCGTGCCGGGGCGTGGAGGCGTTGCCGGAGGGCTGGGCCGGGCGAGCAATTCATCCAACCATTTGGTATGGAATTCACCGCGGAGGAATTCCGGATCGGCAAGGATTCGCCGGAAGAGGCTGACGTTGGTGCGAATCCCGGTGATGGTGTATTCGTCGAGGGCGCGCCGGAGCCGCGCAATGGTTTCCTCGCGGCTGTTGCCCCAGGCGATGAGCTTGCTCAACAAGGGATCGTATTCCAGTGGCACGGTATAGCCTTCGTAGACGCCCTCATCGAGGCGGATGCCGGGACCGGTGGGCGCATGGCGCGACAGAATTTTCCCGGGAGAAGGGAAAAAATTGTTGTCCGGATCTTCGGCGTACAAGCGAACTTCCATGGCGTGGCCGCGCGGCGTGATTGCTTCCCAGGCAAAGGGCAGGCGGTGGCCGGCGGCGATGGCGATCTGTAGCTTGACGAGGTCCAGACCGGTGACTTGTTCGGTGACGGGATGCTCGACCTGGAGGCGCGTATTGACTTCCAGGAAATAGAAATTCAAATCGGCATCAACGAGGAATTCGACAGTGCCGGCGTTGATGTAACGGCCCGCGCGCGCCAGACGCACCGCGGCGTCGCCCATCTTTTTGCGGAGTTCAGGAGTCACGACCGGGGAAGGCGCCTCTTCCACAACTTTTTGATGACGGCGCTGGATAGAGCATTCACGCTCACCCAGGGAAACGACGCGGCCGTGGGCATCCGCGAGAATTTGCACTTCGATGTGGCGCGTTCCGATCAAATACTTTTCGACAAAGACGCGCGAATCGCCGAATGCATTGAGGGCCTCTGAGGCCGCGTCGCGCCAAGCCGAGGCAAAATCGGCATCGTCGGCAACCACACGCATTCCCTTTCCACCGCCCCCGGCAATCGCTTTCAACAGGATGGGATAGCCCATGCTGCAGGCCAAGGCTTGCGCTTCTTCTGGATTTTCGACGGGATCGCTTGTGCCGGGGACCGTGGGGACTTCGGCGCGGCGCGCCAACTGCTTTCCAGAAGTTTTCGAGCCCATCATTTCCATGGCTTCGGCAGATGGCCCAATGAAGGTGATGCCCGCATCGGTGCAGGCACGGGGCAACGCGGGATTCTCTGCAAGGAAGCCATAGCCTGGATGCAAGGCATCGCAGCCCGTGCGGCGCGCGACATCGAGCAGCTTATCAATACACAAGTAGCTCTCGCGGGAAGCGGCCGGGCCAATGGGATAGGCTTCGTCGGCAAGACGCACGTGAGGCGCGGTGCGATCGACATCGCTGAAGACGGCGACGTTCTTTATGCTGAGTTCGCGGCACGCGCGAAGGATGCGTACCGCGATTTCCCCGCGATTGGCAATAAGGATTTTCCTGAACATGGCGATTTTTGCAACTGGCGCGAGTTTACCACGCGGCTTGCATCGGCCAAGGAATAGCTAACGCTTGCGTGTCGTATCGTTGGCGGTGTATGAAGAAGGGCGCCGAGAGCGGCTGGAGGACTCCATGCGAAATCGGTATTTGTACGTCGCGAGCGCGTTGCTGTTTATTGTTGCGCCGGTTTTGGGACAACAAGGGGTTGTCACGCCGCCGGAGAGCCTGATGGTTGAGGGCGTGCCACCGGTCCCGGCAAGTATTTCCGAACTGGCCGGGCGCTACAACGAGTATCGCTCCGCGGTTCCCGCCGACTGGCATCCCCAGCGGCGCGAACTGCTGATCGGCACGCGGTTCGGCAATACCTATCAAGCACACCTGGTGAAATTGCCGGGTGGGGCGCGCCAGCAACTTACGTTTTTCAATGAGCCGGTTCACGGCGGCAAGTTCCAGCCTACCACTGGCAATTACATGGTTTTCCAGAAGGACATGGGCGGCGGCGAGTGGTATCAGTTGTACCGGTATGACATGGCCAGCGGAGACACGACGCTGCTGACGGACGGGAAATCCCGGAATCTTGCGGGGGCTTGGTCCACCAAGGGCGATCGCATTGCGTACACGTCAACGCGACGCACCGGACAAGATACAGACATTTGGGTGATCAATCCGCTGGATACGAAATCCGACCGGTTGCTGTGCAAACTGAACGGGGGCGGATGGGATCCCGTGGATTGGTCGCCAGACGATTCGAAACTGCTGGTGGAGGAAGGGATTTCGATCAATGAGACCTATTTGTGGCTGGTGGATGCTGCGACTGGGGAGAGAAGCGAACTGACGCCCCGGAATACGGGGGAAAAAGTCGCTTATGCCAACGCGCGATTCAGCAAAGACGGCAAGGGCATTTACTTTACATTTGACAAGGACTCCGAATTTCAGCGCCTCGCGTATCTTGATCTTTCCACGAAGCAAACCAAAGTGTTGACCAGCGGGATTCCCTGGGATGTGAACGAATTCGCGCTTTCCTGGGATGGCCGGAAAATCGCCTTTCTTACCAATGAAGATGGGCTGAGCGTGCTGCACATGCTGGACACTGCTACCGGGAAGGAATTGCCGATGCCGAAACTTCCGGGCGGCCTGGTCAGCGGGCTGTTGTGGCACAAAAATAATCGCGAATTGACGTTTGGCATTACTTCGGCGAGTTCGCCGGGCGATTGTTATTCGCTGGATGCCACCACGGGGAAAGTGGAGCGCTGGACGTACAGTGAGACTGCTGTGAAGATGGACGAATTTCGCGAACCAGAACTGGTGCGATGGAAGAGTTTTGACGGGAAGATGATTTCCGGATTTCTGTACCGGCCACCCGCCAAATTTGCCGGAAAGCGGCCCGTCCTGGTCACAATCCACGGCGGACCGGAAGGGCAATCCCGCCCCGGTTTTAACGGGCGAAGAAATTACTTCGTGAATGAGTTGGGAATTGCAGTCATTTTACCCAACGTCCGTGGTTCTACTGGTTATGGCAAGACGTTTACGATGCTTGACAACGGATTTTTGCGTGAGGATACCTACAAGGACATCAACGCGCTGTTCGACTGGATCGCCGCGCAACCGGACCTGGACTCCAGCCGGATTGCGGTGACAGGTGGAAGTTACGGCGGGCACATGACGCTGGCCGTTTCGACGTTCTACAGCGACCGCATCCGATGCTCGATTGACGTGGTGGGCATGTCGAATCTGGTCACGTTTCTGGAGCACACGGAGGGCTACCGGCGGGATTTGCGGCGCGTCGAGTATGGCGACGAGCGCGATCCGAAGATGCGCGAATTTCTAGAGCGCATTGCGCCGATGAACAACATTGAGAAGATCAAGAAGCCAATGATGGTGGTGGCGGGGAAGAACGATCCGCGCGTGCCCGTCAGCGAGAGCGACCAGATTGTTTCCGCGTTGAAGAAACAGGGGACTCCAGTGTGGTACGTGATGGCCAAAGATGAGGGGCACGGATTTCAGAAAAAGAGCAACCAGGACTATGAGTTTTACGCAGATGTGGAGTTTTTGGAGGAGTTTTTGCTGAAATAACTTGGCAAACAGGGGAGAGCAGCGGTTAATACCAGATCTCCATGCGCAGGCCTGTGACGTCCGTTTCTGGAGCTTTGGCGGGCAGCCGGTAGGGCGAATCTCGCAGCGATGCTTTTGCGACTGCTAGACCAACTAGCGCATCCAGCAGATCGTCGAGAGCCGCGGCTCGCCCCAGGCAATCCTTCCAGGATAGTAAGTGCTCCAACTCTGGAACGTTTGGGTGAAGAACTCTCTTTCGTTCGGCGATGCCCTCATCCTCGTGTTTGGAGTTCAGGTTCCGTCCGGCGAGACGAAGCCAAGCTAGTTCTGGATGAAATTCGATGATCCGTGATTGGAGTCTGGGCGTCATGGCTTCGTTCGCCTGCTTCACTTTCTTCATGAATCCCCATACCGGATAACCAGCACCTGTCCTGCGCGTCAGCCTATGAAGTCGCTGAAACTGCTTCACGTTTTCTGCAGGAAGGCATTCACGGGGAGGGGTGAAAAACACGGCGGCAGGATTGTGGTCGTTCTCACGCAAGAAATCTTTCGCCTCTTGATCGCATCGCCGTATTTGTTTTCCTGAAGGAATTCCGATCGGGATGTCCACGGCAACGCGCTGGCAATCGGCAGTTAGCGCGATCACGGCGCGGAAATCGGGGCACACCGCGAGGCAGGGCACTTCGCGGCAGGGCCAGGAATTGCTGCGCGCCACAATCCATCCACCTTTACAAGCATCCACACCGGCCAGCATGATCACAGGGGAATGTTGGAGTGTTTCTTTTTGGGGTTGGTGTCGCGCTTGTTTTCGAGGGCGCGGAGGGCGGTGAGGATACGGGAGCGGGTGTCGGCGGGTTCGATTACGGCGTCAATGTAACCACGCTCGGCGGCAACGAAGGGGTTGGCAAAGCGGTCGCGGAATTCGGCGATTTTTTCCTGGCGAAGTTTGTCACGCTCCGCGGCTGGGGCGTTGCTCAGTTCCCTTTTGTAGACGATGTCCACAGCGCCTTCGGGTCCCATCACGGCGATTTCGGCGGTGGGCCAGGCAAAATTCGCATCGGTGCGGATGTGCTTGGAGGCCATAACGCAGTAGGCGCCACCATAAGCCTTGCGCGTGATGACGGTGATCTTTGGCACGGTGGCTTCGGCGAAGGCAAACAGAAGTTTCGCGCCATGCTTGATGATGCCGCCATACTCCTGCTGCGTGCCGGGAAGGAAGCCGGGAACATCCTCGAAGGTAATCAGAGGAATGTTGAAGGCGTCGCAGAAACGTACAAAGCGCGCGCCTTTTACCGAGGCATTGATATCCAGAGTGCCGGCAAGAAACGCGGGCTGATTGGCGACGAGGCCGACGGGGCGGCCATCGAGGCGGGCGAATCCCACCACGATGTTTTTGGCGAAGTGCTCGTGGACTTCGAAAAAGTAATGATCGTCCACGACCGCATGAAGGACGTCCTTGATGTCATAGGGCTTCTGCGGATCTTCGGGAACAATCGAATTCAGGGATTCTTCGCGGCGATCCCATGGGTCAAGCGTGTTGCGATGCGGGGGATCCTCGAGATTGTTGGAGGGAAGAAAGCCGAGGAGTTCACGCAGCATGGCGCAGCAATCGGCATCGTCGCGGGAAACGAAATGAGCCACACCGCTGGCGGCATTGTGGGTCATGGCGCCGCCGAGCTCGTGTTTCGATACTTCTTCATGCGTGACGTTCTTGATGACGTCGGGGCCGGTGACGAACATGTAGGAGGTGTCACGCGTCATGAAGATGAAATCGGTGATCGCGGGCGAATAGACTGCGCCGCCCGCGCAAGGGCCCATGATGGCGCTAAGCTGAGGAATCACACCGCTGGCCAACGTATTACGCAGGAAGATGTCCGCATAGCCGGCCAAGGAAGCCACGCCCTCCTGAATGCGCGCGCCGCCGGAATCGTTCAAGCCGATGAGGGGGGCGCCGTTGCGCAGGGCGAGGTCCATGATCTTGCAGATTTTTTGCGCATTGGTTTCGGAGAGTGAACCGCCAAACACGGTGAAATCCTGAGCGAAAACGTAGACCAGGCGGCCATCAATGCGGCCAAAGCCGGTGACAAATCCATCTCCCATGGGGCGAGTTTCCGCGGAGCCAAAATCAACGCAGCGGTGGCGCACAAATTTATCGAGCTCCTCAAACGTGCCCTCGTCCAATAAAAGGTGAATGCGTTCGCGCGCCGCATTCACCGAGGATTCCCAGGTCACATGATTATTCTCAGCCAAGCTTTCCTCCATCGGACGGGTTGTGCTTTGGAGCGAAAATGAGCACGGCCAGATGAGTGGCAAGCCACACGGTGCCGAGAAGAAGAATGATCCCCAGAAGGATTTCCGCCGCAATCGCGCCAGCGCGGGGCAAGGGCGAATCAATCGAGATGACATAAAGTGTGGCACGCTCGAGGATGACCATGGCGGTGAAGGTCATGGCAATGATCATCAACGTGGTCAGGATGGAGGCAAGAACCTGTTTCATGGAAGCCCCGCAAGCCGAGCAAATCGGCAGCCAAAGCATAGCGCATTCGCCGGGAAATCTGAACGTGTCGCGGAGTAGCAAGGCACTGCTGTTTGGTAAATAAAGAGTTTGCCTAGTGGGAGCAAGAGAGAAGCGCCAGGAAAGCGGGAATTTGGCTTGAAATCCGAAGTTGAAGAGGGATTCCTCACTTCGCGGACTCCGTTCGGAATGACGGATCTTTGGTGGCGCGTGATGCGGCACAATCCAACTTCGACAAAGCTGGACTTCCCCCCATGGCGATTTGAAAAAGAAGGATGCGCTCGCGAGTCTGTGGTCAACTGCGGAGTTCAGGTTCAGCGCAGGCCGGACCAATCGTCAGCGACGAGGATGGAGTCGCTGGGATTGGACGGATCATACTTCACGCTGGCAGGCTGGCCGGCGACAAGGCGCTCGAAGCGCACTTGGCTTTCCAGACCGGTGATGTCCTGCGCGGTCTGATACGTAACTCCAGAGATGGAGTAGCTATAGGAAACCAGGTGGCGCGGTCCGTTGTCCTGCAACGGGCGGGGGCGCGAGCCGAGGAGCCCCCGGCGCGGCTCGACCACGGGTGCAGGGTGCTCCGCGAGTTCGACGACCTGGCCCTCCGCGATTCTACCGATAAGGTTCAAGTGCAGGCGGCGCTTGCGTTCTTCTTCTTCCGGATTCACGGCAGGGCGCACGAACGCATAAATGATCAAGAGAATGGCGGCAACGCCTCCGCCAACGACGGCGAGCAGCAATTTCCAATCAGCAAGCAACTCTTTCAATGTGCTACCTCTTGCAAGTGAAAAATACAGGTTTGATGCCGGGCGGGAAGGCATGCCTTGCGGCAACTTTCAATCATGTGCGGAAGGCCTGCTGAATCCCCACTACCTCTTATCTTACAGAAACGCGGGCGATTCTGCGAAGTCAGGAGCGCGGAGGATGCACCGGATTGCGCAACACGCCAATACCCGCCACGGAGACTTCCACGGAGTCTCCTGCAACGAGCGGGCCCACTCCCGCAGGCGTGCCAGTGGCAATCAGGTCGCCGGGCAACAATGTCATCATGCGGGAAATCCAACGCACCAGAAAGGGCACGGGAAATACCATGAGGGAAGTGCCACCCGACTGGCGGCGTTCGCCATTGACGTAGGTTTCGACGAGGACGTTGCGCGGATCGAGTTGCGTCTCGATGTGCGGTCCGACAGGGCAGAAGGTGTCGAAGCCCTTGGCGCGGGTGAACTGCACATCGGTTTTCTGGAGGTCGCGAGCGGTGACATCGTTGACGCAGGTGTAGCCGAGAACATAGGAAATCGGATCGTCATCGTCGTGGAGATGAGCGCACTCCTTGCCAATCACAATGGCCAGCTCGCCTTCGTGCTCGACGCGATTGGAGTAGCAAGTCAAGAGGATGGGCTCGTCTGGGCCAACAATGGAGGAAGGAGGTTTCAAAAAGATGAGCGGCTCTTTGGGAACATCATTGCCGAGTTCAGCGGCGTGCGCGGCATAATTGCGTCCGACGCAGACAATTTTGGATGGATTCACGGGCGCAAGTAAGCGGCATTCGTTGAGAGGCCAGGTGCTGCTCCCCGCAGTCCACCTACGCCAGGGTGGCCCATCGATTTCGCTGAGGGTGTCTCCTTCGATGAGGCCATAGCGAGGGGCTTCGTTTGAGAGCAATTTCGTTGTGGGAAGGAAGCGGCAGAATCTCATTCGCGGCAGGTCCGTTCAGTGGTGAGGATGAGATATATCCGCAGCGCGCACTCTCCAGATCATCATGCCAATCCAGGAAAGCGTCGCAGCAAGGAGGTAAACGACGGCTCCCAGCACGAATACATGGAAGGCGCTGTATTTCTGGCCGAGCAAAACAAAAACCATGCATAGGACGCGGTAGGTGATGCTCAAGAGCGTCCAAGCAAGCAGGCCCGAAACCATCAGTTCCCCGGGACTACGGTAAAACCGCAGAAGCGGTAGAGTCGCGAAGAAGACCAGGATCGCGATCGCGGCGATGTTTCGCCACATGGCCAGCGGTTCAAGAAGAGGCACGCGATTTGCCGCCACCAGCCATAGCGTAAAAATGAGGGAAAGGCAGATTCCAGTGTAGATGCCCACGCGGACCGGGACATTCCGCAGAAACATGAGCCAACGATAGCCGGGAAGATGGACGGACTCTGGCATGGGTGCTGGACTCCCCTACCAAACACTCTCACTTAATGAGAACCCGGGACTACGGAGAAGGTTGTGTGACATCCACGGCAAGCGCGGCGCCGGAGGCACTCTCATTACCAGCGCGGTCCACAGCGGTTACCGTGTACCAATAGCGTTTCCCGGTTGAAACAGTGTTATCACGATACGCGGGAGTGGGCAAGAGATCTGGCGTGAGAAGTTGGCCTTGCGTGCCTTCCTGTTCACTTCGGTACAGGCGATAGCCGGCCAAGTCGGTTTCCATGTTAATGGACCAGGACAGATCCACGACAAGAGCGCCCGGAGAAGTGCCCGGAAGTACAGCAGCAACGATGCCCTGAGGTGGTGCAGGCGGAAAAATGTCCTTCGGGGTGAGAATGGAGGCCTGGGAGTCGCCCGATTCGTGCGCGCCGCCGCCTTCAAGCACAACCGTTCGCACCAGATAGGCGTAGGATTTGCCGAAGTCGAACCCGGTATCCAGGAACTCTGGTGCCGTGGTGGTGGCAATTTGCAGCGGCCGCGACTTCCAAACGCCTTGCGCCAAATCCTTGGACGCTGCAGCTGTGCTTGCCGGGTCCAATTCGCCCCGATAGACGTGGAACTCCTGAATCGGGCCCAGAGGTTCGCCAGCGGAAGTTCTGTCTGGCGCCGCCCACTTTAACTGGATGCCAGCTTCGGTCACGCTTGCTTCAAGAGACGCGATGCGCGCTGGCACGGGAAACAGGCGAAGTGAGACAACATTCGAATCCGCGGAAGACTTTTTGCCGGAGACTCGAGTGCGCACAAGGTAAACGAAGGAATCGCCCGGGTGTTTTCTGATTTCATCTGCTGGAATGGGGTCCGGAAACTCCACTTTGCCTTGTTGGGTGTAGTTGGCGAGCAATGAGCCGGGAATGGTGTCAACCACGCGGAAGGATTTCGCATCGGGGGTGCCATCAGCCTTCTGGCTGCCGCGTAAAACTTCCAGTGCCGGTGCTTCTTTCAGGCGCTCTCCACGCACACTTTTCTTGGGCATCGTGAACGTCAGGAGCACGGCATCGCCCGCCTGCTGAACCGTAAGATCGCTAATCGCTGTTGGAATGGGAGGGGAAGGGGGCATGGGTTCGCCAGGTGCGCCGCAACCGGCCGCCACACAGAGAGCTATCAGAAGAGCGAAGAGCGAGAAGTGCGGCGAAGGGTGGCTGAGTGCGATTGGTCTGGCCGCTTTAGGGCTGGGCATTTGCGATCGTCTGGCGCTAGAGGATGTAACGGCTCAAATCCTGGTTCTTTACGATGTCCGCGAGTTGCTTGTGAACGTAGGCGGCATCGACCTTTACTGATTTTTTCTTCAAGTCCGGGGCTTCGAACGAGAGCTCATCGAGGACTTTTTCAAGAATCGTATGCAAGCGGCGCGCGCCAATATTCTCTGTCTGCTCATTGACGCTGGTGGCGAATTTGGCGATGGCCAGCACGGCATCTTCGGTGAACTGCAGCTTGACGCCTTCTGTATCCAGCAAGGCGATGTACTGCTTGATGAGCGCGTTTTTGGGTTCGGTGAGAATGCGCACGAAATCCTCTTCCTTCAGCGATTGCATCTCGACGCGAATCGGGAGACGGCCCTGAAGCTCCGGAATCAAATCGGAAGGCTTGGTGACGTGAAAGGCGCCGGCAGCGATGAACAGGATGTGGTCGGTGCGGATCATGCCGTAGCGCGTGTTGACCGTGGTGCCTTCGATGATGGGGAGAATATCGCGCTGCACGCCTTCGCGAGAAACGTCCGGGCCGTGACCGGCTTCGCGGCCAGCCACTTTGTCGATTTCATCGATGAAGATAATGCCCATCTGCTCGGCGCGCTCGACGGCCACGCGGGTGAGCTGATCCATGTCCAGGAGCTTGTTTTCTTCTTCCTGGATGAGATATTCGAAGGCATCGGCCACGGACATCTTGCGCTTCTTCTTCTGCTGGCCAAAGAAACCGCTGAGCATATCTTTCAGGTTGACGTCCATCTCCTCGATGCCCTGGTTGGAGATGATCTCGAAGGAAGGCATGGCGCGTTCGCGCACTTCCAGGTCCACCATGCGCTGGTCGAGCTTCCCTTCGCGGAGTTGTGCACGAAGTTTTTCGCGGGTGCGTTGCGTTTGCTCGCGCTGCGCCGCAAGTTCGGTCTCGGTGGTTCCGGGCGGGGCGGGGGGCGGTGGAGGCAGAAGCAGATCGAGCACGCGCTCTTCGGCGGCTTGCTCGGCGCGATCGGCCACTTCGTCCAGCTTCTCTTCGCGGACCATATCAATGGAGGTTTCCACGAGGTCGCGCACCATGGATTCGACGTCGCGGCCGACGTAGCCTACTTCGGTGTACTTGGAGGCTTCGACTTTGACGAACGGGCATCCGGCCAACCGCGCCAGGCGGCGAGCAATTTCCGTTTTCCCCACGCCGGTGGGGCCGATCATCAGAATATTTTTGGGGAGGACATCTTCGGCGATTTCGGGTTCGAGCTTCTGGCGGCGAACGCGGTTGCGCAGAGCCACGGCGACGGCTCTCTTGGCGGCGGTCTGGCCGACGATGTATTTGTCGAGTTCGGCCACGATTTCACGCGGGGTCATGTCATCCAGCGCCGGCAGCAACGCAGAATCTTCGGCGCGGACAGTGCCATTGCCGCCGTTGAGCAGGGTAATTTCTTTGTCTGACTTCATTGCCATATCCGTTCGATTCCTTGCACGCGCTGGGCGGTACCGAGGTCCGGCGCCCTTCTAATCTAACGCTGAATCATCGCCGCGTGTGTTATTAAAGCTCTTCCACGGTGAAATTCTCGTTTGTGTAGATGCAAATTCCGCTGGCGATGTGCATGGCTTCCAACGCTAGATCTTTCGCGGGGAGTTTGGTGTGCTTCACCATAGCGCGCGCCGCGGCCAAAGCGTACATTCCGCCGGAGCCGATGGCGCAGAGGCCGTCATCGGGTTCGATGACATCACCATTGCCGGAGAGGACGAACGTGGACTTGGCATCGGCGACGATCAACAGGGCTTCCAGATGACGGAGAGCGCGGTCCTTGCGCCACTCCTTGGCGAGTTCCACGGACGCCTTCTGCAAATTTCCGGAATGTTCCTGGAGCTTGCCCTCGAAACGTTCGAAGAGCGAGAGCGCATCCGCGGTTGAACCGGCAAATCCGGCGAGCACCTTGTCGTTGAACATGCGGCGCGTTTTCCGCGCAGTGTGCTTCAGGACGTGATCACCCATGGTCACCTGACCATCGGCGATGAGCACAACTTTGTTGTCTTTGCGAACGCAGAGCACAGTCGTGCCATGCGACTGCGGCTCCCTGGAGGCATTTCTCATCCTTTGAGTATAGCGCGATGGAGGTGGGAGGTCATGGGAGGGCGAAGGAGGCGGGAGTGACAGGAAGCTTTGGAAACTGGGGTGGATTAGTTGGCCAGCGGAATCTCGCGGAAGGAGAGGATTTTGTACGTGAGGGGCGGCTGTGCACGTCTGATCCAGCAACTGTCGTAATAGATTCCCCAGCCGCCAGTAGTGGGAGCGTACGAAACGGAAGCGGCACCAAGGTTGGGATCTGGCAGGAGGTTTCCTGTGACCGGGTCATGAGTTTGTGCAACGAGCATTGCGCCGTCAATGCTGCCGCTTCCGCCATGGGCGCCTGTGAAGATGCCTTTTCCAATGACTAAAATGACTCCTTGCCAGTAAGCGTCCGGATCATATGTGAGCGTGCCGGTGACGAGAAGAAGTCCATACCCGGTGTTATGCCACGAGGTGAGATCCAAGTCCCCATTGATGACAATGGTCATGGGGCTAGTGCTAGTCGATGTGGTGGGAAAATTCGAGCGATTCACAGGTCCGGTAAGGATAATGTCTGCGTTTTGGGTGATGCTCTGGGCGAGCGCATCCAAAGTACTTGGCATCTGGAAGTTCGAGGGTAGCGTCACCTGGCCCACACTTGGAACGGGGGGTGGCGGCGCTCCAACGAAACCATAGCCCAGGTAGTTACCAGTGCCGGGGTGGGAGGTATTGATATTAGCCAGATCGCTGGGATTGGTAATCCCAATCGCAAACACTGATGGTACTGGAGCCGAGGAGCAGGTTCTACCCACGCTGGGATCACTCACGTCATTGCCATTGATATAGAAGGAGCTCGAATTCGGCCCGCTGTATGACACGTTGTTGCCATCGAGAGTAAGCGCGGAGGGAAAAGAGAGATTCAGAGCAGACGGGGCAACGATGTATTGCAGCAGCCTGCGGCTGCCACTGGGGAGGACGGCCAAGGAGGTAATCTCCAAAGCCTCTACCGCCACCGGGCTCGCAGGCGGGTTCGGCGGGACAATCAAAGCCGGAGCGGTATTGCCAAAGGCATTTTGGTTTGCAGGGTCGTAGAGCGCCAAGGTGGTGGGATCAAAACTGGTGCCGTTGGGATTGATATGGATTTGAAGCGCGGCTTCCGTGAACGCATTGATGCGGACCCATTTGTAAGAGGGGCCGGGCAGATTGAGCGCGGGCAAGGGGGAATCGGAGGCAATGGTATACACATTGCCGCTGCTAGGAGGGATGCCAAATTCCGTCTGGTATTCCTGATCGGCATAGGGACTGGAAGGGTCGAGGGGGTTGACGGTCTCGCTGCCCGCCGGATTGAGGATGTAGAAGATGTCTGTCAGACCAAAAGTGGGGTATCCATGCCAGGTGAAAAGGGAGGGGTAAGCATTCGAGTTATTCAAGAAATCGGGATTTCTGCGCAATAATCTGCCGCGGGCCTCTTCCAGCCCCGCGAGACCAGCGTAGTAGGCACTGGTGGAAGTGCGGTAGTTTCCCGTCAAAGCGCTGTCTGTACCCGTGGAAACAATCAGCGCGATACCCACGACACTAATAAGGAGCAAGGCGAAGATTGCGATCAACAGAGCGGCGCCCCGTTCGCGTGATTGTTCTTCGATCTTGCGACGTGCAATCATGGTAAAGCTAAGGATCCTTCACTGAGACACATTCGTTGTATGGCCCCGACCGTTGAGTTCCACCAGCTTCAACATCTGCGTCTGCATGTCAGGCTGCGGCGTGGCCACAATCAGCGTGATATCCACATCGCGAACGTTTAGGGGAGAATTGTACGCCGCCGCGTTTGTACAGGCCATCGTTCCCGTCGAGACATCGCACATGTATTGAAATACAGGCACAGGCTGCCCGGTGGGAAACATCGTTGGATAGGTAGCGACGATGGCCGCAAGTTGGCTGGGGGCGTTATTCATTACGTTGACCAGGAAAGGCACGGCCGAACCGGACGCCGATAGAGCCGCAAGGGGGTCGCCAGTTGTTTTCGGGGTGACGGCGCGGTAGAGCGTTGTGCCAGTCAGGTAATAATGCACCCAGCTTACGTTTGTGTCTGTGCCTAGACGCGTCTCCACGATTAGATCGTAATCTCCCGGAGAAGTGCAGGTTCCACCGCCGCCAGTCCCAATCTGACAACCCGTCGAGGGGTAGTAGTTCGGGCTCCAGGCCACGGGCCCCACGGCATAGGTCGAAGGGTCGGTAGGAACCGACGGGTAGATATTGAGCGAGGGATACCCAGAGACATTGACGTCGCGCACGATTTGGTCCATGGCCAGACGCGCTTCCTGGAATGACGCGGAGAGCTGGTTCTCGCTGGCATATCGCGTCTGGGACATTTGCAGCAGACCGAACATGGCGGCGCAGATGATAAGGAAAACGGACATGGCAATGAGCATTTCCAGGATCGTGAATCCCTTGACGACCTTGACTGGAGGAAATTTCTTCATTTCGACACCAGAACGTCGAGGCTGACGGGGAGACTGGGGCTTTTCATACCACGGCGAAATACACCGAGGATGATGCGGCGGCTTGTGGTGGCGTTGTTGTTGGGGTTAACGAAGGTGATGACGGCCCAGCGAATGTCGTCGGTGGCGCCAAAGGGGTCATTGGGGTCGACGTACGTGAAGCTATAACCAGTCACGGTTGACTGGGAAAAATCGATGATTGGGAAGCCTTGGGTGTCAAGAGTGACAGGGCTGCCAACAATTTGCCCCGGTTGAGTGGGATCGCCCAGGTAGCAGTACGTGGAAAGAGGGCACAACACTCCGAGCGGGTCATTAAATGAAGTTATTGCCAACGGAACTTCCCGCATGGCTTCCATTTGCCGCTGCGCCAACACTAATGCAGTGGCGTTGCTGCGATTGTTCGAGTTAAGCATCACTGAAGCAGGGACAAGCTCCGCCACCGCTACCAAGCCCACCAGGATGATGGCCGTGGCGATGAGCAGCTCGGTTAGAGTAAACCCGCGCTGAGCATTCTTCGAATTGGAACTTCGGTTCATACGAAGCTGTTTCACCGCGCCTGCTGCCAATATCCGGTGGCATCGGCCGTCCAGATCTGGATGGAGCCCGCCGGCATCAATAGTACCGCCCGAAAGCCCGCCTCTGGCGCAGTGGAACTGCTCAAATAAAAAACGTTCACGTTGGGGGGAACCAGCGCTCCGCGCGCATCAAACGTGATTACCCCGCTAGTCGGCGAAGGCGCGGTCGGCGTCACCCCACTGACCGCTTGCGAAATCATCGTGGCCGTTCCCAAGACACTCCCGGAATTCACCAGATTTCCCGAAGGCCCCAGAAGGATCATTTTTTCGCCATTGTCCAGTTGGCCGTTCTGATTCGAGTCCGCCCAGACGAGCGTGAGCGTGGGATCGCCGTTGTAGGTCTGCTGAATCTGGCAATTCACGGGGCGGTTCAACCGGATGGCTTCGTAGCGGGCAAGGCGCAAGATGTCGGCCGTTTGCGAGGCCGAGTAGGACAACTGGTAAGTGTGAAGAGCGCGCAGAAAAGCGGGGAGGCCGATGGCCATCAAGATGAAGGCCACGGCCAAGGCCACGAGCAATTCGGTCAGACTGAACCCATACTCGCCCCGGGATGCGGATTGTGCGTCGAACGTGCGCCGTTTCATGAGATACAATTCCCATGCATCGCCCTGCGGTGCGAAAGCTGGTTCCATTTTGGACTGGGACCTACTAAATTAGCAGGATTCCGGGGCAACTGATAGGCGCTATCCTTCTGGCTATTATTCAGAAGTTACCTCGGAAGCGCTTCGGGCGACCACCAACGAACCTCAGAGCTGAAACCCCAGAATTCGCGGAGCTTTCCAGCACGGCGGAAGCCACACCTTCCCGGGAGTTATTCACAGGAAAGTGGTTAGTTCTTTTCTTTCACTTTCCCGCCCGTTTCTTTGTACTTCTTTTCGAGACCTTCCTTGGTGAAGAAGTCCGTGGGCAGGTTGGGATTGGCTTTGCAGGAGGAATAGAACAATTGGGAAGCTCGCCGGTCATTGTGCATGCGGGTGAGTTGCATGGGGGTCTGGACACCATCGTTGAGCTGGTAATTGGAGAAGATTGTCAGGTCGGTATCCATTTGGCCGGTTTCCGGATTCTTGGTGGCCACCTCCATGCGTGAAGGCAAGTGCGTGTTTTGATCGAAAGCCACGCGGATGGAGCCGTCTTCACTGGGATCGGTAATCTCCAGCCAGTCCACCTGGCGCAGGTCGGCAGTGGTGCTCCCGGCGTAGTGCAGGAAGACGTCCGGCTGATTTACTTTGATGAGCAAGACATTGCGAATATTGTGTTTCGCGGCAGCCTGAAAATCGGAGACGGCTGTGGCCGGGGCTTCGTTCACCCCGCCTTTGTCCATCGTCCAACCTTCATTCCCAGAGAAGACCTGGATAAACATGCCGCCCTTCACGGGCATGGGAAGAGAGCCGATGAGCACGGCCAGGAAGCTGGCTTTGTTGGTGCTGGTGACCACGACTTCGGTGCGATTCTTATCCGGGAAATGCCAGAAGTTGCGGTAATTCGCATAGCCAACAAGGCCGCCGCTGTGTTCAAACTGCGCCATGCGGCCTTCGCATTGCAATTCGTCGTAATCGCGGTAAGCCGCGTCGCCAAGTGCCGCGATGGCGTCGTGCACAAGTTTCCTGGCCTTTGCCGCGTTTTTATCCGGATCGTAGAGCTCTGGATTTTGCGCAATTACGCATGGCGCAAGCACCACCAGCGCCAGCACGAGTACAGAACAAGCATGGACCCACTTCATCCGCACAATACGGAGCCTCCGTTTACATTCAAAATTTCGCCAGTGATGAAATTCGCGAGATCCGAAGCAAGAAACAGGATGGGACCAGCGATTTCTTCCGCAGTTCCGGGACGCCCGAGGGGGATCACGCTTGCGGCCATTTTTTGACCGGCCTTGGTTTGCAGCACGGGATTGGACATGTCCGTGGCGACCCAGCCGGGGGCAACGCTGTTGACGAGGATGCCGTAGCGCGCCAGTTCCGTGGAAAGGCCTTTAGTGAGGCTGACGACCGCACCTTTTGACGCACCATAATGCGTGTGAAAGGATTCACCGCGCTGTGCGGCCGTTGAGCTGATGGGAATAATCTTTCCGGACTTTTGCTTGATCATTTGTGGCACGGAAAAGTGAATCACGGAATAAACGCTCTTCAGATTAATGCGGATCATGTCGTCCCATTGCTTCTCGGTCATCTTTTCGATAGGCAAGTCTTCCACGTTCCAGATACCAGCGTTGGCTACCAGAATGTCCAGGCGCCCCAGCCGCGTGATGCAATGCTCGACCAGTTTCTTGTTGTCGGAGTGTTTACCGGCATCGGCTTTGAACGCTTCGACGCGCGTGCCATGCTTCGCGGCCTCCTGCTCGACCTGCTTGGCGGCTTCCTTGGTGGAGTTATAGCTGAAGACGACGTCCGCTCCCGCTTGGGCAAACAGCTTCACCGCTGCTGCGCCGATTCCCCGCGATCCTCCGGTGATGAGTGCCGCCTTCCCTGCAAGTGAAATCATGATTCCCCCATTCTGAGATTCCTATAATTGGTGCGTGGTTGGCCTGGTAAGATAGCGTATTCGGCAACTACCGCAGCGGTGCAACCCCACGCGCTGCCCGCGCCGCCGCTATAAAGTCTTCAAAAAGCCTGCGCGCAAGGGTATCCCCCGGCATGCGTTCCGGGTGCCATTGCACACCGACCACCCAGTTGGCGTCACCCGTCCATTCGACGCTTTCCACGATGCCGTCCTCGGCCTTGCCTGTGACCCGGAGATTTCGTCCCGGCTTCTGGATGGACTGGTGATGCGAGCTGTTCACTTCGGCGTCAGTGTTGTTGGCCAAGGCGTGGAGGCGGCTACCCGTGACGAAACGAGCCTCGTGGCGGGGATCGTCTTCGGGAGGAACTTGCAAGTCTTTCTTCCGGTGGGCGATATTCGTTCCCGTTTCACTGCGCAGATCCTGGATGAGGGTGCCACCCAGATAGACATTCAAGAGTTGGCAGCCGTAGCAGATCGCCAGGACGGGCTTCTTTTCCGCAAAGGCGTGATCGAGGATAGCGCGGTCGGTGCGCTCTCGCGGGGGGTCCGCTGGTGCCGAGTTTCCGTGGTTTGCGGCGCCGTATTCCGCAGGGTCAACGTCCGCTGGACTCCCCGGCAACACAAACCCGTCCAGGCCAAGCAATTGCTCTTCCAAGGCATCCGGTTGAGCCAAAGAGAGCAGAACCGGCTCGCCCCCGGCTGCCTGAACAGCTTCCATGTAATTGCGGATCTTGGGCAGAACGCTTTGAACCTCCTCCTGCGATGTGCGCCAGGGGATGCCGATCTTCGGTCGGTTGGAGCCATTGGTTGCCATGGAATCCAGCATCGTAACATTCAGCCAAGGTAGCGGCAACCGGGCCCCTGGGGGGAGTCCTTGCTCCAGGGCTATCGTTTCGGGGCGGCGTCGAGAATCGGGGTGTCTCTTCCCAAGACCATGCGACCTGACTGGCCGTTGAGATCGAAGACCACCACTTCATTTTCACCGGAATGCAGCCAGGGGCTGGGGACGTACAGGGTCTTCTGAGGACCGATGCTCCAGATGCGGCCCAAAGCCTGACCATTCAGCCAGACTTCGCCCTTTGCGAAAGCGCTGGTGTCGAGAAAAGTGTCCGCCGGGGCGTCGACGTGAAAGCTGGCGCGGTAGAAGCAGGGACCTTCGCAGGAAGTGGGCGAGAACGGCAGCTTGGCAGTTTTCGTCATGGGCAGTGGATAGACGTCCCAACCGAGAATCGGCTGGCCTGCGAGGATCACCTGTTTGGTGATTCCCTTGCGTTCACCGCGCATCGCCACGTTGAAGTTAATCCGGCCGGTGTTTTCGACGAGGATATCCAGGCGCGCACCGGCAGGGGGCACGTTCAGGCGCAGGTGGTTTTGCGCGAGGCGACGATCGAGCGTGCCGGCCAGCTGGCCATCGAGATAGACCTGGGCATAATCGTGGAGTTCATCGAGAACGAGATCGCCCGCGACGGGTCCGTCGAGATGTTTGCGGTAGAGAATGTAGCCGTAGGCCTGGTCCAGATCTTCCATGCTTAGGACTTGTTCGGAGTGGACGGGAAGTGGAAGCTCATTCCAGAGGGAGACACCTTCTTCCAGCTTGAACGGTGGAATTTTCGTAGGGGGCGGCTGCGTGGGGACGGGAGGCGGCGTTGTTCCCGTGACCTTGGCGATCAGTTCACGGAAGGCAAAATACTTGGGCGCGGGGCGGCCGCTCTCGTCGAGCGGAGCGGCATAATCGTAGCTGGTGACGTCTGGCTCATAATTTTTGCCATCGCTGTTCGCACCGTTCATCCAGCCGAAGCTGGTGCCACCGTGAAACATGTACAGACTGACGGAATAGCCCTGGCGCAGGATCCACTCCAGGTTAGAGGATTCGTTGGCTGTGTTGGCCTTGGCGTGCTCGGTGCCCCAGTGATCGAACCAGCCGTCCCAGAATTCGCTGTTGAAAAACGGGCCGTCGGGGCGAATTTTCTTCAGGGCGGCGAATTTTTTCTCTGCTTCGCCGGGACCCCAAGCCCCAAGGTTGATGCCGACGGCCAGGCCAGGAACGGAGCCGGCGGGAACTTCGTCGGGACCGTCCGCCGTGTACATCAGCGATTTGGTGAACCCTGAATCCACGAACATGCGATGAATCAGCTCCGTGTAGACGTGATCATCGCCGAAGGAGCCATACTCGTTTTCCACCTGAACCAGAAGGATGGGGCCGCCATTGCCAATCTGCAGCGGAGCGAGTTCCTGGCCGAGACGTTTGATCCAGCGGGCGGCAGGCTCGATGAACTTCGGATCGCGGCTGCGAACGACGGTGGAATGATCCTTCAACAGCCAGGCGGGAAAACCGCCGAAGTCCCACTCAGCGCAGGAATAGGGGCCGGGGCGCAAGTTGACATATAGGCCTTCCTGCTGCGCTTCGCGAACGAATTCAGCGACGTCATTGTTGCCGGAGAAATCGTAAGCGTCTGGCCGGGGTTCATGCGCGTTCCAGAAAACATAGGTGGTGATGGTGTTGAGGCCCATGGCCTTGGCCATGCGAAGACGGTCACGCCAGTAGGCGCGCGGAACGCGCTGATAGTGCATTTCACCAGCAATGATCTGAAACGGTTTGCCATTGAGAAGAAACTGGCCATCGTGGACAGTGAAGCTTCCCGGGGTGGCTTGCTGCGCCGAGGCCGCGGAAGAAAAAATTGCCAGAAAGACAAAGAGGAAAAGAGAGAGACACTTGGAGCTCATGGCTCCCAGTTTGCGCGTGAAAACGCGAGTTGCCAAGCCTAGGTGTGCTTTTTTGCGTCCATGCTTTTGGCGGGGGTACTTTTGGAAGGATCGGGGTTTGCCAGAACTTTTGCGGCTTGCGCCGCACGGAATTTCCGCAAAGCTTCGCGATACTCCGGATATTTGACTCCCAGGATCGCCGCCGCGAAAAGCGCCGCGTTGATGGCTCCGGGCTTTCCGATTGCCAGCGTGCCCACCGGAATGCCTCCCGGCATTTGCACCATGGAAAGAAGCGAATCGAGTCCCTTTAACGATTGCGATTCCATTGGCACGCCCAAGACGGGCAGCAGGGTTTTGGCCGCGGTGACTCCCGCCAAGTGCGCGGCACCGCCGGCGGCCGCGATGATGACTTGCATGCCGCGTTGCTCCGCCGCTGCTGCGTATTCGAAGAGCACGTCTGGCGTGCGGTGCGCGGAAATCACGCGGGTCTCGAAGGGCACGCCCAGTTCCTGGAGGGTTTTCGCGGCGTGCTCCATGGTTTCCCAGTCCGAAGTGGAACCCATGATCACGCCCACGAGGACCGTGTGTTGCTTTTCAGCTTCGCTACTTGTGCTGTTTTTCATGTGTGTGCGTTTCCATCCTGACGCGTGTACGGTTCACAAAAGAGAATGCCGGCCAACGGGCCGGCTTCACATCGCAATCAACCTCTATTCTACGAATTTTCTTAACGCGATGCGACTTTTCCGCGCTGCTTCCATGCTTGGCGCATTTGGCCCACCAAATAGAGCGATCCGGTGATGAAGACCGCATCTTCGGGTTGGGCCTTCGCCAGCGCAGATTCCAGCGCTTGCTCGGCTTCGGGATAAACGGAGAAGTGTTCCGCGTGATGACCCGCCATGCGCGCAAGTTGCGCGGCGCTGATGGCCCGCGGGGTTCGCGGCTCCGTGAGGAGTACTTCGCAGGCGTGCGGGAAAAGCGCGCCGGTGACTTCATCGACGGCCTTATCTCGCATGGCCCCGAATACCAGGAAGATCTTGCGGCCACGAAAATTCTCCTTTAAGAATGCCGCCAGCTCCTTGGCTGCGCCGGGATTATGCGCTCCGTCGAAATACACGTCGGGCTTCGCCGCGACTCGCTCCATGCGTCCCGGCCACTCTGTTGCGGCAATACCTCGCACGATGTTTTCGTCGCTGATGCGGTAGCCACGCTCCTGCAGCAAGCGAGCCGCAGCGAGGGCATTCAGGGCATTTTGGAGTTGGAACCGTCCTGCCAGACGTGGAGCGAGCTCGTACGTATGGTCCGTCGCCTTTTCCACTACGTTCCCGCGTGTGCGGGCTTCTTCGCCGCGCAATTCAGTGACGCGAAATATTTCGTTGGTTTCTACGACAGGACAATGGAGTTCCTGCGCCCGCGCCAATAGCACTTCTCGCGCTTCCGGGAGTTGCGCTGCAATCACCGCGGGAGTGTGAGGTTTCAGAATACCTGCTTTCTCCGCGGCAATCTCTGACAACGAATGACCCAGGAAATTCTCATGATCGAAATCAATGCGCGTGATGATGGAAACTACGGGGGTAACGATGTTTGTCGCGTCCAGCCGCCCGCCAAGCCCCACCTCGATCACGGCAAAATCCACATGTTCCCAAGCGAAAACCTCGAATGCCAGAGCAGTCACGCATTCGAAGTAGGTCGGGTGGGCGCGCAATTTTCCTTGCGCCAGCAATTCCTCGATGACGGCCTGTATGCGCGTGAAGGTTTTCGCAAACAGTTCATCGCTGACTTCTTCGCCGCTGATACGTATGCGTTCATTAATGCGCTCGAGATGCGGCGACGTGTTCAGACCGGTGCGGAATCCGGCATCACGCAAAATGGCTTCCAGGAACGCGGCTGTGGAGCCTTTGCCGTTTGTGCCCGCGACGTGCACGATCGGAAATACGCGATCCGGCCGCCCAAGACGTTGCGCGAGAACGGCAATGTTTTGCAGGTCAAATTTTGCGGCGGAAGCCTGTGTGGGAGCGGCCAATTCGCGGCCCAGAGACAAGAGATAGCGGACCGCGGATTCGTAATTCATGTCAGGAGATGAGCAGGTCCAGCGTGTTGGAGATGAAAGCTTTCATGTCCTTGCGGTGAACCACAGCATCCAGGAAGCCATGCTCGAGCAAGAATTCCGAGCGCTGGAAACCCTCCGGAAGCTTTTGCCGGATAGTCTGCTCGATGACGCGGGGACCGGCGAACCCAATGAGCGCGCCGGGCTCACCAATGTTCAGATCACCTAGCATGGCGAAACTTGCCGTGACGCCGCCGGTAGTTGGGTCGGTGAGGACGGAGATGTAGGGGAGCTTTTCCTCGTCGAGACGCGCGAGCGCGGCGGACACTTTCACCAATTGCATGAGGCTTATGGTGCCTTCCATCATCCGCGCACCGCCGGAGCAGGACACAATGATCAGCGGCTGCCGCGTTTCGATGGACAGTTCAATCGCGCGCGTGACCTTTTCTCCGACCACCGCGCCCATTGAGCCGCCGATAAAACCGAATTCCATCGCGCAGCACACCACCGGGCGGCCGTTCAATTGGCCTTCAGCGGTGCGGATGGCGTCGTTCATGCCCAGTTTTTTTTGCGAATCCTTGATGCGCTTGGCGTAGGGCTTGGTGTCCACGAATTTCAGGGGATCGGTGGAAACCATTCCGGCGTCGTGCTCCGTCCAGTTGCCGTCCAACAACATCGCCAGACGCTGCGTGGAATTCATACGGAAGTGAAATTGACACTTGGGGCAGACGAGCAGGTTTTCTTCCAGATCCTTGCGGAAGACGATGGCGCGGCAGGACTCGCACTTGGTCCACAAGCCTTCCGTGCGGACGCGGCGCTCTTCCGGCGGTGTGGCCTGATCGATGGATTTTTTGTCGCGCTTAAACCATGACATGGGAAAAATTATCGGCCGTAAGTTCTAAGTTAGCAGTTTCAAGGCTACTTCGCCAATTCTCCGCGCGCCCCGCAGGCAAAACCTGAATTGCTTAAAACTGATCACTGAAAACTGAGCCCTCAGTAGTCGATGCCTCGTTGTGCCAGTATACCCTTGGTGTAGGGGTGTTTCACTTCTTTCATCTCGGTGACCAGGTCCGCAGCTTCGACTAGTAGCGGGTGGGCATTGCGTCCCGTGCAGATAACATGGACCTGTTCCGGGCGTTTCTTGAGCGCATCCACGACCTTTTCCGGGTCCAACATTTTGTAGCTGATGGTGTAGTTGATTTCATCGAGGATCACCAGGTCGTATTTGCCGCTGTCGATGGCTGCGCGCCCAGTTTCCCAGCACTCCTCGGCCAGGCGAATGTCTTCGGGATCGGTCTCCGCGCCGCCGACTTTTACGAAGCCACGCCCCATGGGACGAATTTCAAACTTGTCGTCGCCCAGCATTTTGGCAGCGTCCAATTCGCCGTAATGCCACGACCCCTTGATGAATTGCACCATCAGAACGCGCAAGCCTTGCCCCACGGCGCGAAACGCCGCGCCCAGCGCGCAGGTGGTTTTGCCCTTGCCCGGCCCCGTGTAGACGATCAGCAATCCCTTTTCATTGGCCATTTGTGTTCATTCCTGTGCTCAACCGCAGGAGCGAGACAGATGCTCAGGCAATTCTGTGACATTCCAGTCTGGAGAGTTGCACTCTTCCAGTCAAGGCATCCGCGCAGCCCAGCACGCTGCTGGCTGAGTGGGTCAGGCGCGGAGTACAATTCGTGCGGACTTCAACCCACTAAGGATTCCCGCACATGAAAAATCTTCTCTGGAGCGCCGCGCTGTCTCTTCTGGTTATTGCGCCAAGCCTCCAATTGTGTTGCGCGCAGAGTAAGCCTGCCGCCGACCTGATTATTCGGAACGCCAATGTCTGGACGGTGGACAAAGCGCTGCCGAAGGCGCAGGCCGTGGCGGTTCTGAGAGATCGCATCGTGGCGGTGGGCAGGAATGCGGAAGTGGAGGCGTGGCGAGGGCCTGGGACGCGAATGCTGGATGCGGGTGGCAAACTCCTGCTGCCGGGGTTCAACGACGCGCATGTGCATTTCGTGTCGGGAGGAATGCAACTCGATAACGTGGACTTGAAGGATGCTGCGAGCGCCGAGGAATTTGCGCGACTGATCGGCGAGCGTGCCAAGGCACGCCCGAAGAGCGAATGGATCACCGGCGGAAATTGGGACGAAACTAAATGGAATCCGCCGGACATACCCAGCAAGGACTTGATCGACGCCGTGACGCCGGACACTCCGGTCTTCGTCACGCGCTATGACGGGCACATGGGGGTGGCGAACTCCGTCACGCTCCGGCTGGCGGGGATTAGCGCGAAGACGCCTGACCCGCCGGGCGGCACCATCGTGCGCGATAAGAATGGCAATCCAACCGGCGCCTTAAAAGATGCGGCCGCAGACTTGGTTTACAAGATCATTCCGCCGCTGGATCACGACCAGCGCATCAAGATCATCAAGCGCGCCATGGCGCACGCCGCCTCGCTAGGCGTGACCAGCGTGCAGCACATGGGTGTAGACCCAGAAGATGTTTCCGCATACGCGGAACTGCTGCAGCGCAGCGAGCTGACAGTGCGTATTTATGCCGTCACACCAATCCCTCAGGTGGAAGACCTGTTGAAGGTTGGCGTGCGCCGGGCATTTGGCGGGGCTTTTCTGCGGCTTGGCGGGCTGAAGGGATTCGCGGATGGCTCGTTGGGATCGAGCACTGCCTACTTCTACGATCCTTTCCTGAACCAGGGAGAGAATCGCGGATTGCTGTCCGATGAGATGCAACCGCCTTCGGGGATGCGAGACCGGATGATGGCGGGGGACGCCGCAGGTCTGCAGCTTTGCACGCACGCAATCGGGGATCACGCGATTTCGATCATCCTGGATTTTTATTCGGAGATCGTGAAGGCGCATGGCGAGGGGGATCACCGCTTCCGCATTGAGCACGCGCAACACATGGCCGCGAAGGATTTCCAGCGTTTCGCCGATTTGCATGTAATCGCCTCCGTGCAGCCCTATCACGCCATTGACGATGGACGATTCGCGGAATCGCGCATCGGCCGCGACCGCGCCAGCCGCACCTATGCCTTCCGCACGTTTCTGGATCATGGAGTCCGACTGGCGCTGGGCACGGATTGGGAGGTTGCTCCTTTGGACCCGATGCAAACGGTGTACGCGGCGGTGACGCGGGCGACCTTGGACGGCAAGAATCCCGGGGGATGGTTTCCCGAACAGAAGCTTTCAATGGCGGAAACGATCGAGGCGTACACGATGGGTTCGGCGTTTGCGGAATTCCAGGAGAAGGAGAAAGGCTCGATCACACCGGGCAAGCTGGCGGACATCGTGCTGTTGAGCGACAATTTGTTCACTATCGCGCCGGAACGGATTCGCAATGTGCATGTGGTGAAAACAATCGTTGGCGGCAAAGTGGTCTTTGATGCGGAGGCAACAGCGTCTAGCAAAAAGAACACGCAGTAGGCCATTCGTCGCGTTGTTTTCCTAAGACTGATGATTCAGGGCAACGCATGAGATGTGTTTGCGTGGTGGCCTGGGCACCCCAAGGCGGAAGAAAACCTGCGCTGAAAATCGTACCCCTCCCATGGTCCATCGTCCCTTCGTTTGGCCAGTACTGCACTTCGGACCAGTAGGCTTCGCGTTCGCTTTGGCATAGGCTTTTGTGCACTTGGGCGGAGTTGTATCCAGGGAACGAAGTGAGGTCGCCGTGTACTGCGAGCACTGCGGATTGAAGATCTACCCGGAGCGTCCTGTGTGCACACGCTGTGGCCGAGCGCCATTGCACGAGTGGATTCAGTTGATCAGTCTGGCCGTACTGCTCCTGGCCACGATAGGCAATTCCGTCGCCGGGATGTATCTGCTTCCGAAGTTATGCGCATTGCATCCGTCGTCACTTTTCTTTCGTGGCTGGCTGTGGGCGGATAGGGAAAGCACGCTGTATGGATGGATGCCGCTGGCCGCGGCAATTCTGTTGTGGGAATTTCTTGTGTACCGGAAGGTTCGCAGGGCAAAAGCGGTGACCAAGGTTAAGGGGTGGGTAAGCCGCAAGGTTCTGGCGTTTGTGCTCGCGGCAGGTTTTGCGCCGATACTGCCGTGGTGGATTCCCGCCAATCAGCCATCGGACAAGATGCTTGCGACAATTTCGCAGTATCCCGGATTGCCGTGTGCGATTTCGTGGGGCGGCGTGCTCCTGGTGACGATTGTGCTCTGCGTGAAGGCGGAGACACGCGACTCGCTGCTGGGAAACGGGAAGGGTCTTTCACTGATAAGCTTGGGGGCTCTGGCATTGTTCCTGACACTCACGTTGGTTGGCTGGTCGCTGAGTTGAATGGAAGATCTTCAATCCAGGCTTAGGCGCTTCACCAGCGTTTCAACAATCACTTGGATATGCGCGAGCGCGATTTCTCCCAAGCTCTCTCTTGGCGGGGCCATAGTATCGCGCAAGATGATCCAAAGGCCGGGGCGGTAGACTTCGCCACTACCGAGACAGATTGCGCCGGTGAGTTGCGCAATTTCGAAACTGGGAGTCTGCTTGAGTTCGAGATCCAACAAGGATGAGGAATTGGGAAGAGGTGTAGGGTTGGCAACGAGTTCGGTCAATACACCGCGGGCATCGTCAACTAGATCGCGAAAACCCTGGGATACGAGCAGCGCATCAATGTCTCGCGGAGTTGGCTGCTCCATTTCGTGCAGGTCGTAATCCGGCAAGGGCTTCATCAACGGGATTTCAATCGCTGCCGAGGGTTGTTCTTTGTCAGGTGAGATGCGCAGGGCCATAGAACCTTCCGCCGGACATTCTTCCACGGATAGCAGAAAAAGGCATCCTCACAGAGATCAGTGATTTTCCCGGGGTCGCAAATCGTGGTGGCCCATCCGGCAATCTGGCTGTTATTTGGGATAGGGGCTGCCGGACAAGATGGCGAAGGCGCGGTAGAGTTGCTCCGCCAGCATCACGCGAGCCAGTTCATGGGAATAGGTCATCGGGCTGAGTGACACTTTTTGTTTGACGCGCTCGCGCAGTGCATCGGGAAACCCTTCGGCATCGCCACAGACGAACACCAGCTCCCGCGTGCCGCGATCGCGCAACTCGCCTAGCCATTTCGAGAACGCCTCCGAATCGCTGAGCTTCCCGCCAGCATCCAGCAACACCGCGGTGGCGGCGCGGTCGGCATCCAGTCTTTTCAGGGCCGCTATGGCGTCGCGCACTTCCGACACTTCAATCGGGCAGGATCTTACGATGCGTTTCACATACTCATCGAGGAGAGTGCGCAGTTCCGCACGGCGCGTTTTTCCCAACAGCAGAAGGCGAATCTTCATGCCGCGAGTCTACCGCGTCACGCCTCGCGGTTGTCACTTTTGTGTTCTTTGCGGAACTCGGTCCAGCCGTACTTTTTCCGTTTCTCCAGCAGCGTCTTGCGGCTGATTCCCAGAATCTTAGCTGAGCGCCCGATCTGATTGTGTGTGGCCTTCAGAGTCGCTTCTATGGCATCACGTTCCACATCTTCCAGTGAACGGCAACCCGCTTCCTGCCGGTGGCCGTCCAGATTGGCCCGCAGATGAGCAGGCAAATGGTCCGCTTCCAATACTTCTGCCTGAAGGCAAATTACGGCGCGTTCCAACGTGTCGCGCAATTCGCGCACATTGCCGGGCCAGCGGTACGATTCCAAAACCGCTTTCGCCAGATCGCTCAAGCGCACCTTGGGTTTCCCGTGCGTCGCTCCAAGCCCCGCCAGGAGATGCTCGGCCAGCGCCAGAATGTCCGCGCGACGTTCCCGCAAGGGAGGCATCCAGATTTTGACCAGATCCAGCCGGTAGTACAGATCCTCGCGAAACCGCCCCTGTTTTACGGCCGTGGCCAAATCTGCGTTCGTGAGCGCGATGATGCGCGCCTCGACGCGCAGGTGTTCCTTGCCGCCCAGCCGCTCGAACACACGCTCTTCCATCACGCGCAGGAGCCGCGCCTGTGCACTGGGCGCCAGCGCCGCCACTTCATCTAGGACGATGGTGCTCTTCGCGTCCAGCTCAAAGCGCCCATGTTTGCGCTCGGCCGCGCCGGGAAGGGCGCCCCGTTCATGCCCGAAGAGCTCGCTCTCCAGCAGGGGCGGAGGCAGACTTTTGCACTCGATTTTCAGGTAAGGAGTATCGCGCCGGGGCCCAAGCTCGTGAATCAGGCGCGCAAAGTAGTCTTTTCCGGTGCCGCTTTCACCAGTGATCAGGACGGTTGTGGGAACGGGAGCAACGCGCTCCGCCAGTTCGAAGAGACGTTGCGATGCCGGATCCTTGCAGATCCAGGGCAATCGTTCGCTTGCAATAACCAATGGGCTTCTCCAGCCGCCAACGTTTCCGGCCGGCGACTTTCTGACCTGGTTTCAGCCCACTCGCTTCGAAAGCTCTTTTCGCCCCTTCTCCGGTTCGTCTGGAACGACCAGCACGGGCGCCGACCGCCACAATCTTTCCAGATCGTAGTACCGCCGTGCCTGCTCCCCGAAGACGTGAACGATAAAGCTCCCAAAATCCAAGAGCGCCCATTCGGAGGATCGCTGACCCTCGCGGTGCTCCGGTGAACGCTTCAATTCCTTGTACAGCGCCTCTTCAATCGCGGTGCAGATGGCCTGTAATTGAGGACGGCTGTATCCCGTACAAATCATAAAGTAGCGGGTGAATGCCCCGACACCGTTCAGGTCCAAAACGGTGATCCCGCCTGCTTTTTTGTCCTGCGCTGCCTCTACGGCGAGACGCAAACCCTTGGGTAGCGATTCCAATTTCACCGGTACAAACCCTGTTTTAAAATGTATTCCTCCACACGCCCGGAGACAAGTCCATGAATGGACTGTCCACGGTTCGCCTTTCGCCGAATGTCTGTTGCACTGACCTCGCTGGACACAGTCTCCAGTAGATAGACGGTTGTACGCTCCAATTGGGCTACTACGGGAGACCCCTGGGCCAGGTCTTCGTCCTCTTTCTCACTCCGGGCACCGGGCCGCGCGTATAAGTCCGGCGGAATCATCAGCCTAAGGGCCTCGAGTCGAATACCGGGGCGGTTCGCTATTATAAAGTCACATAGACCCAGGAGCGTCTCGTATTCCTTCCACATGGGGATATCCAGGAAGGCGTCCGCCCCGATGATGAAGAAAATGCGGTTGCCCTGCCCGCGATAGGCGTGCCGAAAATAGCGCACTGTATCCACCGAGTAATGCAACTGAGTGCCGCTGAAGTCCTCCCCGGCCTCGGCCAGCGACGGCACGAAATGGGGATGCTCAGTGCAAGCTAGCGCTACCATGGCAAAGCGGTGGGGAAACGGCGCCAGATGCTGTTTCAGCTTGTGCGGGGGGCGGCTGGCAGGAATGAAATGCATCTCGTCGAAATTGAACCGGCGGTCCGCCGCCCGCGCCACGGCCAGATGCCCGGCGTGAATGGGGTCAAAGGAGCCACCAAAAAGAGCGATGCGGCGGGCTTGTTGTTTTGCTGCTGTGCGATGTGCCTGCGCCGTCGTCAATCCGTGCCCTCCGCCCTGCCTACCTTTATCGCGTGTTTCCGTTTGCCGAAAAACTCCGCGGCCTGCGGGACGTGCACCAATTCCGAGATCCCCGGAGTCTTACGATTCTCTCACGAAATTTCAGGCCTCGCTGGAACTTCCGTCGTTGGGCTCCTCATCCTCCAGCTCTCCAGCAAGATCCGAGTGGCTTTCCTGTTGCGCTGGACCTGTTTCCTCTATGTCAAACTCCTCTTTAGGAATTTTGTCCAAGGCGTCAGCCATGGCGCGCACGAGTTCTTTCACGCCTTCCCCCGTGGGGGCCGAAATGGCGTGAAACTCGAGATCCCTTTCAGCACAGAACTTCTTCAGTTCGTGCAGCTTTGTCTGGTCCGTGGTCGCGTCCAGCTTGGTGGCCACGACGATCATAGGCTTCTCCAGCATGGCATCACTGAAGGCTGCCAATTCGCCTTCGATGATTTCGTAGGCCTTGACCGGGTCCATTTCCGCGGTGTCGCTCGTATCGATCAAGTGGGCCAGAAGGCGCGTTCGCTCAACATGGCGCAGGAAGCGGATACCCAGACCTGCTCCCTCGCTGGCTCCTTCGATCAACCCGGGTAGATCGGCGACCACGAATGTACGCCCCAACTCGCTACCATGGCCGCCTGTGCCTCCATCCGCGTTCACAACGCCCAGGTTGGGTTCAAGCGTCGTGAATGGGTAGTTCGCAATCTTTGGCCGGGCCGCGCTAATCACCGAAATGAGAGTGGACTTGCCCGCGTTCGGGAATCCCACCAGCCCCACGTCCGCAAGAAGCTTCAACTCCAGGCGCAAACGACGCTCCTCGCCAAGCTGCCCTTCTTCTTTTTCGCGAGGTGCCTGGTGCCACGGCTTGGCAAAGTGTTGGTTGCCACGCCCGCCACGCCCGCCTTGGGCCACAAGGATTCGCTGGCCGGGCTTCCGCAAATCGGCGAGCAGTTCCCCACCCTCTTCGTCGAAGACCAGCGTGCCCACAGGCACTTTCAGGATGGTGTCGTCGCCGGATTGCCCAGTGCAGTTGGAGCCTTCGCCGTGGCGGCCGCGCTCGCCCTTGAATTCGCGGTTGTAGCGGTAGCGCAGCAGCGTGTTGTCGTTGGGGTTGGCTTCCACGTAGATGCTGCCGCCGTTCCCGCCATCGCCGCCGGAAGGTCCGCCGCGAGGCACGTACTTCTCTCTGCGGAACGCCATGCAGCCATTCCCGCCGTCGCCGGCCTTCACATAGATTTTTGCTTCATCAACGAACATGATCCTTCTTCTCTGCTGTCAATACGTTGCGGCAGCCTGAAAACAAAAACGGCCCCGACAAGAGTCGGGGCCGCCTGGAACTCGCCGATCTTAATTTGCGGCCTTGGCGGCTTCCGCGGGCGTCACGCTAATAAAGCGGCCCCGGTTGCCCTTGTCCTCGAACTTGACGTAGCCCTTCACCAGCGCGAACAGCGTGTCGTCCTTGCCCTGGGCCACATTCTCGCCGGCCTGGTGCTTGGTGCCGCGCTGACGAATTAGAATTGTGCCCGCGTTCACCAGTTGACCGCCGAACCGCTTCACGCCCAGCCTCTGTCCGTGTGAGTCGCGGCCGTTCGTCGATGAACCGCCGCCCTTCTTATGTGCCATGACGCAATCCCTTTCGTATTCAACTTGCCGGCCCCGGCGAAGCGGCGCCGTTCGGTTTACAGCTTGATCTCGCTGACCTCGACGGCCGTGTAGTTCTGCCGGTGGCCACGTTGAATCTTGTACTGGTTGGTCTTCTTGTACTTCAGGACGGTGAGTTTCTTGGCGCGGCCCTGTGACACGATCTTGCCGGTCACCGAGGCGTTCGACGCTTCTGAACCTGCCAGGACCTTCTTGTCATCGGTGTGAACCGCCAGCACGGTCCCAAATTTCACCTGTTCGCCCACTTCACCAGTGACCCGTTCGATGCGAATGGTGTCGCCGGGCGCGACACGATACTGCTTACCCCCGGTCTGTATGACGGCGTACATCTGCCCTCCAAAGGCTATAGACAAACCACTATTATACGGGTTGGCGCGCAGCAGCGTCAACGCGCGTATTCGGATTGGAAGAGCCTACTCACATTGTATCCCCCTGGCGGGGTTGAGGTGTTCGCGCAAAGCAGCAGACCAGTTGCAGCTGCTATCAAAAGTCGAACCGGTAGCCGAGTATCATCTTGCCGATCAGATGGTCTGTGGATCGCGTGACACCGACCCCCAAGCCGAAATTCACTTCCCACTTGGGCGAGAGATTCAGGTCAATGGCCGGAAAAATCTGGTGCTGCTCTTGAGAAATGGGGTCGAAGCCGGTTACCGGCCCAAGCGATCCATAATACTCAAATCCGGCGGTTACTTTCTGCGTGATGTCGTAACTTAACTTCACGTTCGGCGAAAAGACGAACCCCTGGCCCACGCCGGCTCCATGAAGGGATCTGTCAAACGCGGGATTGAACGCGAAATACCAGCGCCCCACTTGTTTATCCACGATCGGGCGTAGTTCGTACGTCCAGGTATCCGGGGAGAATTGGCTCCGCTGGTAGCCGATCTCCTGCGAGAGGCTGACGCCGACAGGCCAGTTCCACTTTCTTGGTACGCGCACGCGCGGCCGAATGTGGGTGCCGACGAAATCCCAGCCGTAGCCGTTCTGCAGCGCAGTGAAAAGATAAAAGCCGGTCTCAAACCAGTCCGTGAAGCCGTGCGTGATCTCCAGGGTTTCGTGCCATTGATGATTCGTGGGATACATGCCGTCTGCTGAGGATTTTGATCCCTGAAACGTGAAGTTGCTGTGCAGTTCAAACATGGTGTGCCCGGGGTCCACGGTGTCGGAGCCGTACACTTGAATTTCGTAGTTGCCCTGCCCCCGCGCGGGAATGGCTGAGGCAAACCACAACCCCGCCACCAGGGAACATGCTGCCAACCATCGCCTTGCTGCCAGTTTCTCGCTCAAAGCTCGGCCTTTTCTTGCTGTTTCCGTGCAATACCTTACACCAATATCCGTGTCTTTGGCTTGGATGCAGGAGCCGCTTGGGAGCTTCTTGAATGCCTGCGACTTAATTCATGCGTGGGGATGCGCTTTGTCGTAGATGTCCATCAATTGCCGAATGGACGCATGGGTGTATTTCTGCGTGGTGGAGAGCGACTGGTGACCCAGCAATTCCTGAATGGCGCGCAAATCCGCGCCATCCGCCAGCAGGTGAGTGGCGAAGGCGTGACGCAGGGAATGAGGGTGCAAATCCCAATTGATGTTCACTAGGCGCGAATACTTTTTCAGAATCCTTCCCACGCTGCGTTGCGTCAGCCGCCGCCCCGTGTAATTCAGAAACACAGCTTCAGGATGCGTCTTATGCCGGATGGAGGAATTCTCGTACAAGAGTTTGTCCCGCACGGGCCAGTAGCTTTTCAGCGCCTCCGCCGCCTTGGCCCCGTAGGGCACGATGCGTTCTTTGTTTCCCTTGCCGCGCACGCGCAACATCTGCTCTTTCTGCTCAACATCGGCCAGGTTCAGCCCCGTCAGCTCACTGACGCGCAGCCCCGCGGCGTACAACAGTTCGAGGAGAGCGCGGTCCCGGCGCAAAAGCAGCGAATCTTCCAGTTTGATCATTCCCATTTCCGGCACAGACGTTCCGGCTCTGCGGCGCGACTTTCTGCCCCGGTGGCCCGCTTCCGTATGCCGCGGCCCCGCCAACTGGTCCAGGAAGCCGCTCATTTCCTCGGCGGAGAGAACGACGGGGATGCGCTTGGGTAGTTTGGGAGTGGGCACTAAGCGGGCGGGATTGTCCTTGAGTAGACCTTCGCGGACGCAGTATTTGAAAAAGGAACGCAACGCCGCCAGTTTGCGGGCGATGGAACTTTTCTCCAAACCCAATTCGTGGAGTTGGCCCACAAATTCCCGGATCATCTGATGGTCGATCCTGGTCACGGTGGGAGTGGCCATCTCGGGCGGCGTCAGGAAAGTCACAAATTGTTCCAAGTCCTTGCCGTAATTCAGCAAGGTGTGCGGCGAGGCGTTCCGCACTGACCTGAGGTATTCCAGATATTTCTCGATGATCTTCTTCATTCCGCCTGGACTTTCGTTCCAGATACACCCATGCCCGCGAGTGGCCTATCGGAATTATCGCACTCAAACGGGGGTCTCACTCCAGCACAGCTTTGCATGCCGGCGGATGAATCAGGCCAGGTGGGTGTTCTCTGCGCGCCCGCCGCGAGCATGCAAACTCCGCGGGCGCTTAGACTTTCACCGCGACCGGGGTTTCTTCCGTTTCGGCCGCTGGTTTCGGCTCAGGAGCCAGTTTTTCCCAGTCGCAACCTTCTTTAATGCACGCGCGAACCAGCCCGATTTTGCTCTTCTTCTCCACGATGAATGGAGCGCCGCACTTCGGGCAGGGCTCGGCAATCGGCATATAGGGCGAAGTGTAATCGCAGTCTGGATAACGGGAACAGCCATAGAATACGCGCATGCGGCCGCGCCCGCCCTTGCCCATGCTCGCGCGCTTCACAAACTCACCCTCGTTGCACTTGGGGCACTTGATGCCCAGCGTGATTGGCCGCGTATATTTGCACTTCGGATACCCGAAACACCCGATGAACTCGCCAAACCGCCCGTGCTTCTTCACCAAGCCAGCCCCGCAATCGGGGCATTTTTCATCCAAGGGCTCGTCGGGCTGGTGGGCAATCCGTGTACCGGCCACCAGCCGTCGCGTCGTTTTGCAATCGGGGTAGCCCGTGCACGCCAAGAAGGCGCCAAAACGCCCGCGTTTCAGCGCCATTTCCTTGCCGCAGTTCTCGCAATACTCGATTTTGTTTTCCGCGTCTTCGGGAATCTCTTCGGAGAGGTCCTGAATGAAATCGCACTCCGGATAGCGGGAGCAGCCGAGGAAGAAGCCATGGCGGCTGATGCGTTCCAGCAATTCGCCCTGGCCGCACTTTTCGCACTTCTTGCCCGTAGGAATCCCCGCTTTGTAGGACACCATCTCGTCGTCGGCTTTGTCCAGGTCCACGATGAACTTTTCCCAGAATTCCTTCACCGATTCCCGCCAGGGCATCTTGCCTTCTTCGATTTCGTCCAGCTCCTCCTCAAGGCGCGCGGTGAATTTCACATCGAACACGTCCTCGAAGCTTTTGATCAACAGCATACACACGCGTTCGCCCAGCATCGTCGGGGTAAAGCGTCCCTGATCTTTCTTGACGTACTCGCGCTCGACGATCGTGGAAATGATGGAAGCGTAGGTGGAAGGCCGGCCGATACCGTCTTCTTCGAGTTCCTTGACGAGCGTGGCTTCCGTGTATCGCGGTGGCGGCTCCGTGAAGTGCTGGTCAGGACGAATCGAGTCCAACTTCAGGACTTGCCCCTCAGTGACGCGCGGCAGAGCCATGCCCGTGCCCTCGTCATCTTTTTCGTCGTCATCGCGGTCGGTATTCGCGGCGGGAATCTGGTAAACCTTCAGATAGCCGTCGAATTTGAGGATCGAGCCGGTGGCGCGGAACGTATATTCGCCGGCGTCGATGTCGATGGTGGTCTGGTCAAACACGGCTGGGAGCATCTGCGAGGCCACGAATCGCTGCCAGATGAGTTGGTACAGCTTGAACTGGTCGTCGGGCAGGTATTTGCGCACGTCTTCCGGCGTCCGCGAAACGTCGGTCGGGCGGATCGCTTCGTGCGCTCCCTGAGCATCCTTCTTCGATTTGTAGAAATTCGGTCTTTCGGGGAGGTACGCGCTTCCAAAACGCTCCGGGATCAGCGCGCGCACCTGCTCCAGCGCGTCGTTCGAAACCTGCACGGAATCGGTGCGCATGTAGGTAATCAGCGCCACCGAGCCCTCTTCACCCAACTCCACTCCTTCATACAAGCGTTGCGCTAGTGCCATTGTGCGCTTGGCCGTGTACCTCAGGCGGTTATATGCAGCCTGCTGCAGCTTTGATGTGGTGAACGGCGGCGGCGCGTTGCGACGCTTTTCCTTCAAAGCGACGCTGGCCACCTGCCATTTCGCCTTGCTGACTGCGGCCACAATTGCGTCCGCCGTTTCCTGATTCTTGACCTCGACGTCCTCGCCTTTCTTTTTTGTGAGCCGCGCCTCGAAAATTGGCGGCTCTCCCGCATCCAGCATGGCGTGGATGGTCCAGTATTCCTGTGGCACGAAAGCGCGGATCTCCTGCTCGCGCTCCACGATAAGGCGCAGCGCTACGGTCTGCACGCGGCCCGCGCTTAAGCCCCGCCGCACTTTGTCCCATAGCAATGGCGAAATTTTGTACCCCACGATGCGGTCCAGCACGCGTCGCGCCTGCTGCGCATCCACGAGTTGAGCATCCACCTGGCGGGGCTTTTCAAAAGCCGCGCGGATGGCCTTGGGCGTGATTTCGTTGAAGGTTACCCGAAAGATCTTCTTCGGGTCGATGGGCTCGATGACAATGACGTCTCTTTCTTTCTTTTTGTCCGCGGATTTTCCTTTGCCCTTACCCTTGGCCGATGCGGCGGCAGCCTTTTCTTCCTCAGCTTTGTCGCCCTTCGCGCCGTTACCAATCTTCTTCCCGTTTTCCCCATCCGCCTCGTCAATCAGGAACTTTGCCGGTTTGGAGAGCACCATAGCCAAGTGAGCAGAGATGGCCTCCCCTTCGCGATCCGGGTCGCCCGCTAGATACACGGCATCGGCGGACTGTGCGGCCTTCCGCAGATCATTGACGACCTTTCCCTTGCCCGGGATTACCTGCAGGGTAGGCTCAAAAATCTTAGGATCATCCAGAGTGATAGGCTTGCGTGGAGGCTTGGGTGCTGCTGCCTTGGCGCCCTTCTTGGTTTTTTTCCTCTTTTTTGGCTTTTCATCCTCGATGGGCAGGCGAATGCCAATCGTCTTGGTCGGCAGGTCCATTACGTGGCCGATGGACGCCTTCACCATGAAGTTCTTTCCCAGATACTTGTTGATTGTCTTCGCCTTTGCCGGCGATTCGACGATTACCAGTGATCTTGCCATGTTGCTGTTTTAACCCCGCTTCCACCTGCAGGAAGGGTTAGCTGAGTGGGGTGTGCCCTTCTCGCTACCTTTAGGATGATTAGCCTGTCGCTCTGGTGCTTGCCTGTTTCCAGATGCTCGCGGCATCCTTTCGGATGCATCGCCAGTCCTTCCACTTCAAAAGAGACAATTTAGAGGTTAACGCAGGCGCCTTGATTTGAAGTGTCTCTTCGGGGCGGGCCCCATCCCCAACGGGCTGGCCGGTGACCAGTACCGTCCCCTTCTACTCTCGCCTTACAATAGTACCTTGTTGAACTGCTTTCCGGGAAGTTGCCGGATGATCCCTTTCATCTCCAGGTCAAAGAGGGTAGCCAGAACTTCGCTGGAATTCAACCCACTTGTATCCACAAGGTCATCAATATGGCGTGATTCCTCGGCGCTTAGCAGTTCGTAAAGCTTTCTCTGGACAGGGGTTAGCCCGTCCACCAGGAGCAGATTCCGCTGCTCGGCCTCGACCGCTTCCGCCTTCAACAATGCGGCTCTCACCGGAGTTGGAAGCTCCTCGATCACATCTTCAGCGTTGGTCACCAGTTTTGCGCCCTGCTTGATGAGCAGGTTGGGGGCGAAGCTGACTTCCTGGGTCACATTCCCGGGCACGCCGAATACTTCCCGTCCAAATTCCATTGCCAAGCGCGCGGTAATCAGCGAGCCGCTATATTGCTTCCCTTCCACAATCACCACACCAAGCGGCATGCCGGCAATGATGCGGTTCCTGACGGGGAAATTTTCAGGGGCCGGATGGCTACCGGTGGGAAATTCGCTGATGATCGCTCCCCGCTCCAGTACCCTCTCATACAGCTTCTTGTTTTCCTTCGGGTAGCAGACATCAATGCCCGTCCCGAGCACCCCGATGGCACGGCCGCCTACCGCTGTCGCCCCCTGGTGGGCGATGGCATCAATGCCGCGCGCCAGTCCGCTGATGATGGTCAGGCCGCGCGAGGCCAGATCGCGTCCCATGCGTTCCGCCATCTGCGTGCCATAGACCGTTGGCCGCCGCGTTCCCACAATGCTCAAACTGGGTGAATTGAGAGTTTCCGTGTCTCCACGCACGTACAACATGACGGGCGGGTCGTAAATCTGCAGCAGCGATTGAGGATACTCCGGGTCCTTCCAGTTCACCAGCTTCCCGCCGACCTTGCGAAGGGTGTCCACCTCTTTTTCGGCGCGCCAGAACATCTGCTTCTTGAAAATGGCCTGGGCGGCGGGAGCCGGCACGTTACACGACTCAATGCCGGTGAGGGAAGCGCGGAAGACGCCTTCTGGCGAGCCGTATTCGCGCAGCAATCGCGCGGACAGCCGGGCAGCGATGCCGGGCGTCAGAGTCAGTGCGAGCCAAGAGAGGGAAGCATCGAGCTCCACGCTTTGAGCCTACGTGTATAGTAACCGTACTGTCAAGTACCTTTACGCAAAACGAGCAATGATTGGTCCACAATTAACCTCGCGCCCGCCCATCCTTGTTGAACGTCATCACGGGCCTTAACTACTAATCCAAATCACCTGACGTTCCAATTGACGCTTTTGCATCTCTCCCACATGCTGGCTAGTACACGTTCCTCTATGTTCAGTCTCAGCCACCTGTTCTATCCCTGGAGCGTCATTCTCCAGGTCATCGCCATGGTGCACTTTGTGCGCCGCCGGCCGGAGAACTACTGGTTCTTCATCATTATCTTTGCCGGACCGATTGGCGCCGCCGCCTACATCATCGTCGAAATGATTCCCGACGCCGGGCTGTTGCGAAACACCTTTAAGGGATTTGGCCGGCGGTCGCGGATTCAGACGCTGGAAACACAGATTCTAGATAATCCTTCGCCGGGGAATTACGAGGAGCTGGGCGAGCTCTACCTGGAAGAGAAAAAATTCGCGAAAGCCCGCGGCGCTTTCAACAGCGCCATTACCGCGCGGAACGATTCGCCCCACGCTTTCTACTATCGCGCGCAAGCTTCGCTTGGCTTGAATGATCTTGCCGCGGCCATCCCTGACCTGGAGCACGTCGTCTCCGGCGACCGCAAATTCGACTACTACCGCGCAGCCGGGCTGCTTGGCGACGCCTACGCCCGATCCGGCGAATTGGAAAAGGCGGCCGCTTGCTTCGCCGAAGTGACACAGTTTTCCACCACGCCGGAGACCCTTTACAACTATTCGTACTTTCTTAAATTACGGGGAAACACCGCGGAAGCTCGCGAGTGGACGCAAAAGCTTCTGGCCAAGAAGCGCACGTTGCCCCGCTACATGCAGCGCATCGAGCGGCCCTGGTTTCGCAAAGGCAGAGCACTATTGCGGGAATTAAACAATCCACCGAAGAACTAAGCACAGAATGAATCGAAAGCGATGTCAGTCTTGCGTCACACATTGTTCCTTTCTACACTGAGGTCCTACAGCTCGCTCCACTGAGAGGTTTGCGCCCTTTGCGTTCTTTATCTCTTCTTTTCTGCATTAGTGTGGCCGTGTTTCTTGTGGCCTGCGGTTCTGGCTCCGACGGTTCAACGAATCCTTCGCTCAATCTGTCGTTGTCTCCAAGCGTTGTACTGGCCCCGCAGGACGGGACACCCGCTTCGACCAATGCCTCCGTTAGTGGGGCTTCTTCCGTCACACTTTCCGTTACCGGATTGCCCAATGGCGTGACCTCGCAGTCCACGCAGCCCGGCAGCTCTGGCCAAGGCGTGGTTACACTCGTCGCGTCGCCCGCCGCCCCCGCCGGTACTTATACGGTCAGTGTCGTCGCTAACGCTGGCAGCTCGAGCGTCTCGCAACCGTTGACCCTTGTCGTGGCCGTTGCGGTCGTTGTGGGTTCCTCGACGGACACGACGCTGGGCATCAATGGCAAGCTCAATGAGTTCATGTCCACCTCTTTCCAGCCCGCCGAATGGGACGCTGCCTATTTCCAAAATCAGCCCAACACCGAGCCCGCCCAACTCAATTCGCTGGGTCCGCAACATATTCGTCTACAGGCAATATCAGAAGCCATTCCTTGGAAGGCCAACTCCAATCCGCAGCTCTCTACCGACTGGGATTTCACGATCCTAGACGAAGTGGTCCAGCCGGTTCTTTCCGTCACGGATCACAGCCCGGAGTTTCAGATTGCCGTCACGCCTTCCTTCTTCTCGCTGCCCAGCCCGCTTACGGCCAACGATCCCAACCTGCAGCTCTATGTTTCCTATGCGCAGAATCTCGTGAGCTATTACAACTCTCCCGCTGGCTTCACCTGGGGCGGCGCTACATTCAAATCACCGAGCGGTCATCCCATTACCTGGTGGGGAATCCACAACGAGTACAATATCAACGGCCTGACCGCTGTCGACTACGTCGTTCTCTACAACGCCCTTGTCCCTGCCATGCTGAAGATTGATCCCACGATCAAGATCTCCGCGGTGGAGCTATCCGACTTTGACTACATGCAGGGCGACCCGCGTAACAATCTCCCCACCTTCGTCGGCGGAGTCAACGCGCAGGTCAATGTTGCCTCCACGCACTTTTATTCTTCCTGCGACCAAACCGATTCGGACGTGCAGATATTCTCCACCATTCCGGTCTTTGTTGCGGATCTGCAGTATTTCCGTCAGGAGTTTGCCACGCGGCCGGATTTGAGCAACGTGGCCGTATGGGTCACCGAAAACAACGTCAACGCCGACTACGCTGACGGTAACGGCAACAGTACCTGCAACCCCGGCCAGAAATTCGTCACCGACCAGCGCGGGACGTCTGCATTTTTCGCGGCGTGGCGTCCCTATGTTTTCTCGCAGCTTGGTAAAGCCGGCAACCAAGCCCTGTACCAGTGGGATTATCCCGCTAATGCGCAATTCGGCGAAGTGGATTACAACACTTCAAGCAAATATCTTTCCTATTGGGTGGATTACACGCTTGGCCAGCTCTTTCCTGTTACGGCCACCACTGCGCCGGAAATCCTTCAGTTGACCGCCACGGAAACCGGCACGGTCGAAACCCTTGCCACGAAAAACCCCGATGGCTCCTTCATCGTGATGGTCATCAATCGCGCTGTGCAGTCACCCACGGACAACAACGGCCCCGGTGCACCCCGCACGGTGGTCATTGATGTCTCCGCCCTCGGCAACTATTCCACCGTTGCCCAGACGACGCTCCAGAATGGGACCGACACCGTGAATGGGCCCCAGCCAATGGCACTCTCTCCCGCTCCAAAGCTGAGCGTGACGCTGAATGGCTACGGAACGAAGTTTCTCCACCTGGTTCCTTAAGCACAAGGGGAAGGCCCTTTGCTTCGCGTCACCGACGGGCGTGCCCTATGTCACAGCCTGCCGTGCCTTTCACGCCAATACTCTCGACAGGAGATCACCGCCATGAAGAAGCAATCACTTTTGGTTTGCCTCGTTTCTGCCATGTTCTTTCTTCTCGCTTTCTCCTTGCGCGCACAGCAAAAGCCCGAAGTTAAGGCGGCTCCTGTACCCTTCAGCAAGCCAGAGTCCGGCGCCGCCATGTACAAGGATTATTGCGCGGCATGCCATGGACTAACGGGCAAGGGCGATGGACCCGCTGCCGGTGCGCTGAAATCGCCGGTACCCGATTTGACCACGCTCAGCAAGCGCAATAGTGGCGTGTTCCCGGACGCAAAGCTCGCCTACCTGTTGAATCATGGCGGTTCAGCAACGGGGATACACGGATCGGAAGATATGCCGATCTGGGGCAATCTGTTCAAGAGTGTGAATACAGACCTGGTGAAACTGCGAATTGCGAATCTGACCAACTATCTGAAGACGCTGCAGCAGAAATGACAGCGTTTTTCGCCTCAAGATCGGTATTCAGGCGAACATCTTGGTGATCCGAGTGCGCCTCAGGGTGTTTGCGGCAAGCTGGCGTTAAAGCAGGCATCCAGCAGGTCCTGGGTTTGACCGTCGTAGTCAGCGTCCAATTCCCAAATAAAAGTTCCGCCAAGCCCGCGCCCCCAATCCGTGTAGGACACGCGATAGAAGGTGGAGGAAGCATCGTCGTAGGTGATGAACCCGGGGTTGCCATTATCCTTCAACATGTAGGGCACCAGCGCGTAGGGATCATAAAAGGTGCGCCAGCCCATCTGATTGATTCTCGGTTTGAAGAAGGTGCCGTAGTTTTCGTAGTCCACCGAGTTCGAGCAGTCTTCATTCGGACAATAACCCCAAAGCGCGTTGGCCTGATGATAGACGTAGCCATAAAACGGCGTGCCGATGTTCAGCTTGGCCTGAGGAATCTGCAACTGCTGAACGTAGATATCAATGGCTTCCTTAACGCTGCCGCCGGGTTCGCAGTCCCAAGGTTCGGGATTGTTGGGGTCGGGGAAAATGGCGGAGTTGAGCTGGGCGGAGTCGGTCCACGGGCCGGCACAGTCATAGGTCATGATGTTGTAGTAGTCCACCCAATTCACGGTTTCAGGAAAGTCATAGCCGGCACCGCCCCAGGGAGGGACGTCGGCAGAAATCAGATACTGTGGGCTCGGCAAGGCCGTGCGCAGACTTAGCATTAAGGTGCGGAATTCCGCGATGTCCTGGTTCGAACTGGGATATTCCCAGTCGATGTCCACGCCGTCGTAGCCATATTCGACCAGGAAGGCTTTCAGGTTTGCCACCAGCGTCGCGGTCAAGGTGGGAGCGCTTTCCAGCGTACTGAAGTCGCCGCCGAGCAACAACAGAACTTTCACGCCGTTGTTATGCCCTTTCGTGAGCAACTCTCGCTCTAGAAACCCGGATGGCACGGTGAGATTGCCGTTGGCATCGAAACCCACGCCGGCATGGTTGATGTGCGTCAATTTGGAGAAGGGGATCTGATCGGCGCTGTACGGCGGAGTCTGGGTGCGGCTCCAATAGCCGTAATCGCCGATCAATCGTTTGCTGAGATTGGCGTTACTAAAGGTAGTCTGGCCATAAGCCGGCGTGGCCAGACTTGATAACATCATTAGAGAAGCTAGACCAGCACAGATTGCCGGAAATAATCTGGAAGACTTCATGACCGCCCCCTATTTTGTGAAAGAGAATGCAATTCCTCTCCGCGCCCAGAGCCTGCTGCGGGGGAACATCCGGCCGGCCAGGGCGGCTGGCGAGAGCAATTGCTGGGAGCCTAGCATATTTAAACCGATTCAGAACAGCATTAAGTGTGCGTCTGCGGCAGTACAACCTTAGACTCATCCTGCAGGAACCACTCTCGTTTCATCACGCGTTCTTCGCTACAATCCACCCATGAAACCCAGCTGCCGTTCGCTTGTTTGTACTGCGCCCATCCTTCTTTTCATGCTCGGCTTAGCGGTTTTCCCGCGGCCGCTTGCCGCGCAGCAGCATTGGAACATAAAAGAAACACTGGTCATTACGGACGTCAACGTCGTGGACGTGCGCAGCGGCGAAATTCTACCGGACCAGATCGTCATCATCGAAGGCGATCGCATCGTCGGCGTGGGACCACGCAAGAGCACGCGCTATCCGCGCAACGCGCCCAGTGTGAATGGCAAGGGCGGCTACCTGATTCCGGGCCTATGGGACATGCACGTTCACCTGGCGTTCGGCGATTGGTTTCCCCGCGCTGAGGAAATCTCCTTGCCGCTATTCGTGGCGAATGGCATCACCAGCGTCCGCGATATGGGCAGCGAACTGGAGACGGTACAAAACTGGCGAAATGAAATGGAGTCGGGACGCCTGCTGGGCCCGCGCATCATGACCTCCGGCCCCATGCTGGATGGGCCCAAGCCGCATTTTCCGAGTTCCGTGGCGATTGCCACGCCAGACGATGGCAGGCGCGCCGTGGATGAGTTGAAGCGCCACGGAGTCGATTTCATCAAGCTGCAATCACTAATCCCGCGCGATGCCGTTTTCGCCATCGTGGATGAAGCGAAGATACAGGAGATTCCGTTTGAGGGGCATGTGCCGGATTCCGTGCGCGCTGTGGAAATGTCCGATGCGGGCATGCACAGCTTCGAGCACCTCATCGGAATCTTTGAGGGCAGTTCGCTCTTGGAATCCGATTTTCTGAAGGGAGGAAAAACCGAAGCGAAGTTCCTGGCGAGCTACGATCCAGCGCGGGCCGCGGCCCTTGCTGCAGTCCTGGCCAAGAATCAGACCTGGCAATGTCCCACGCTGGTATGGGAACGCGGCGGCAATCTGATTGACATCACGGACTTTTCCAAGGATGAGCGCGCGAAGTACGTTCCGGCCCACTGGAAAGAACAAACGTGGAAGAGATTCACGCAGCAGGTTGAGAGCGAATTCAATACGGACGACCTGGCAACGCGCAAAGCCTTCCTGGACAAAGAACTTGAGGTGGTGCAGATGCTGCACAAAGCGGGTGTGCCATTCCTGGCGGGCACCGACACGCCCTCGGGCGTTTACATCTTCCCCGGCTTCAGCCTGCACGAGGAATTACAACGTTTTGTGGCTGCGGGATTCACGCCTCTGGAAGCTCTGCAGACCGCCACACTGAATCCTGCCCGTTTCTTCCAAATGGAAGACAAGCTGGGCACCATCGAGCGGGATAAGTTTGCCGACCTGGTTCTGCTGGACGCCAATCCGCTCCAGGACATCCGCAACACGCAAAAAATCGCCGGCGTACTTCTGAATGGGCGTTATTTTTCGCGGAACGACCTGCAGAAGATTCTGCAAAAAGTGGAAGACGCCGCCAAGAAGGAATCGCCAGGCCCGAGTTCACCCAGCATCTTTTGATCTAAACTCCGAAGTTGGAGAGGGATTCCACCGCTCCGGGGCGGCCAAAAGCGCCGCCCTCCGGTCGGAATGACAAGTCGCAGGTGGTATCAGAAGGTAAGGCGCAGGGCCAATTGAACCTGACGGGCGCTGCCGATGGTTTTGTTGACGTTGCCCAAGCCAAATGGGCAGTTGTAAAAGCCGTTCGTCTGGTTGGCCGTGCCGCAACCGGTGGGCATGACGGGAGTTCCCGCTATTGGAGTGGAATTGTAATACTGGTTTTGCGAGACGTCATCGATGGGGATATCGAAGCTGGGAGTGTTGGTGACGTTGAAAATATCAAAACTGAATTTCAAGTTCGTGCGTTCGGTGAGGCTGGTGTCCTTGACGAAGGAAACGTCCATGCGTTTTTGCCAGGCTTGCCGGAAGATATTGCGCTGGCCCGTGGTGAAATTGGTCTCGTAGGGATCGTTCATCGGAATGGCACCATTCAAAGCGCCCGGCTGCAAGAGGGGAATGGTGAAGCAGGAAGCTTTGAGGGCGGGAAGCCCGGGGGTGGCGCCGTTGTTTCCCGTCACAGCGTTCTTAGCGGTGCAGCCGGGCGCGAGCGGCACGATCGGATTGTTGATGCCGTCGTTGACGCCGTAAAAGAGACTGCCAACCGCACCGGTGTAATCAATGACGCTGAAGGGTTGGCCGCTCTGATAGACAGCGACGCCTTCAATCGCCCAACCGTTGGTGAAGCGGCCTTTAAGGGAAGCGGCATCGGCCGTGAATTTCGGCAACTGGTACACATAGTTAAAGTTGAAGACGTGGGTGCGGTCGAAGTCTGAAGTTCCATAGGCGTCGCGCAAGCGTGTGGGATTGTTGCCGTTGTAGAAGAGTCCCAACGCGCTTTGTTCGTCGGTGGCGTGGGACCAGGTGTAGGAGAAGCTAACCTGCAAACCGTGACTCAGGCGTTTCTCAACGTGGGTCTGTAGCGCGTTGTATGCGGAAATGCCGGAGGCTTCGTAGCTCAACGATTCCGAAGAATAACCGACATAAGGAACACGCAAGTCCACATTGCCGCCTTCATATGTGTTGAGGTAGGAGCCCTGAGCTTGCCCGTTTACAGGAGGCAAGGCAATGGGGGTATAGCTGCTGTCCACAACCTGGTAGCCATACGAATACGACTGGCCATTGATTGGGTGAGATGGCGTGGCAATTTGTGCCTGGTTGAAAGGCACAGGGATGACCAGGTGACGGCCTAGGTTGCCGACGTAGCCGACCTGAATCAAGAGGTCGTTGCGCGGCTGCCACTGAATGTCCAGAGTGTTATTGATGGTGTAGGGGAGTTTGTTCTTGCGATCATAGACGGCCAGGGCGAAAAGTTGTGCGCTGTCCTCAATTTCTGACACGTTGGGTAAGTAATTGATGATATTTGCGGGATTTCCTGTTGGAGGGGCTTGCGGGCCGTTGCTGCCCCACGGGTATGCGAGCGATCCACCTGTCCCCGTTGTGCCGGGGCCAACCTGCGTGGAATCGCAGGTCGGGATATAACCTTGATAGGGAGCCGTCAACGACTGGCACAACTGCGAGTTGACAAATGGCGGCGCCTGGTTCACGCCGAACGGCCCGCCCGTAATTACGCCAGCAGCAAAGCCAGGGGAAAAGTACGAAAAGAGTTCACCGCGATCATAGTAGAGACCAGTCCCGGCACGGACCACGACCTTGCTGTGGAACATTTCCGGAGTCCAGGCGACCCCGAGTCTCGGCGCTAATCCCCACTGGCGACCGGTAAGGGTGGAATTGCTGACTCCTTTGGTGGGGAAGTCCGTGTTGTTGCCGGCCACGATGAATCCGGTGGAAGTTACTTCGGAGCCGTTGAAGGCGTAGAGGGAGGGATCGAAGTTATAGATGCGCCCGTACTTCTCCGTAAGCCCGCCGTTCCAGTCGTAGCGCAGGCCCAACGTCACATTGAGATTGGACCGCAATTGATATTTGTCTTGTATGTACAGCCCGGTCTGCCCGGCACGGTAGTAGCGGTTCGCATTTCCCTGGAGGTAGGCGGTGGTTACAAAACCATCAGAAGTGTAGGGTGTGACTTGGCCCAGTAGGAATTGGGAGAAATCCACCACACCTATATTGCCGGTGTTGGTTCGATTATCGCGCGTATCTAATTGCGTGTAGGCATAGCTACCGCCGAAAGTGACTGTGTGCTTGCCCTTAGTCCAGATCGCCGTAGCTGAAGGCATGAAGCGGTTTTGGAAAACGCCAGTGAAGGCGCCTTGCGAAGCGGAGCCCTGACCGATCGTAAGCGCGGCATTGGTGACGGGATTCGCGTAAGGGACGCAGTTCGTGGCGGAATTGGCGCAACCCGTATTGTATCCGGCGTAGTTTCCGTAGGCATCCACGATGGTGATGCCAGGAAAAATGTTCGAGCCAAACGTGTCAATGCCCGTAGTCGAAGACCCGAAGGGAATGGAGGAGGGGCCAAAGGGCTGCGAGATCGTGCTGTAGACCTTCTCCCGGATGAACCCAAACGTTTCACTGATGCTGAAGTTTGTTCTGAGGGTCTGGGTGTTGCTGATGGAGAAGACCTGGCTGCCCGCATCCAGATGCTGATCGAAACCGGCAACGCTGGAATAAGCGTACGGAGCAACGGTCGGGTCGTGCTGGTAGTAATACTTCAGCGCCACCGTGTCTTTTGCAGTGGCGTTCCAATCCAGGTCTGCCACGGCCTGGTTCGAAGTGAACAGGGCAGTGCCGGGCACAATCGCGTTTTCGGGAAAGTTTACGGTTGGGGTCTCCCCATCGGCCGAGGGGATGAGGTATTGCCCGTTTGGCAGTTTGTATTGCAACAGCGCGAGAGCAATAGGACTGATTTCACCTGGAGTGACCGTGGCAGGAAAGTTCTGGCACGGCGGAGTGGGGCACCAGGAGGTCACATTGCTAGTGTTGACAAGATTAGCCAACGCCTGCGGACTACGGTCATCCGTGAGACCAGCGGGCACGGTAATGCGCGAAAGGCCGATTTCCTGGTCAGAGCTGTGAATGTGCTGATAGCTGATGAAACCGAAGAGCTTGTCCTTGATGAGTGCGCCGCCTAGGGTACCGCCAGCATCAACGCGATGCAATTCAGGGTTTTTCTCATCCGCAGGAATGTTGGGATCGGCGTTGAAAAAGTAAGGAGCGGCATTCAGCGCATTTGTGCCGCGATGAATGTATCCGGTTCCGTGAAGAACGTTGCTCCCGGAGGCTGTGCTCATATCAATGTGCGCGCCGCTGGTGGATCCCTGTTGGGCGTCATACATCGAGGTATTGACGCGGAGTTCCTGGATCGATTCCGGTGCGGGCGTTGGGAGCGCCTGTCCAATGGCGAGATAGGGCGAAGCGGTGCTCTGGATAATCGCCGCGCTGCTGCTGGCGGCGCCGCTTACACCGGTGTTGTTCACGACGCGGGCGGAAGCGACCTGGCTGGTGCTCTTGCCATTGAACAGGTTGCTGGCATCGACGCCGTTGAGGAGGAAACTGTTGCTCGTGTCGCGCTGGCCGTTGGCCCAGATGGGCTGATTGCCAAGCCCACTGTTGGCGCCGGTGCCGCTGGGCAGTTCGGAGTTCACGCCCGGAGAGAGAATGGCGAGGCCTGTAAAGCTTCCGGTGGACAAGGGAACGGACTGGATTTGATCCTTTTCGAGGATGTAGCCGTTGGTGGTATCTTCGGCATTCATCAGCGGCGCCGCCTCAACCGTTACCGTCGTGCCCACAAGACCCACTTTCAGGGTGGCGTTTACCGTGGCGGTGCGATCCGCCTGGACCGTGATCGAGGGAATCTTAAGAGTTTGAAAGCCATCGTGGGTGATGGTGAGGGAATACGTGCCGATGGGGAGGTTCACGAAATCGTAGCTACCGACACTGTTGGTTTTCTGCGTGCGCGTCAGTTTGGTGCCGTCGGCGACAAGCGTGACATCCGATTCGGTGAGTGCGCCGCCCGAGGAGTCGGTTACCGTCCCGGTGACGCCGCCAAGCGTCTGCTGTGAAACTGAGTGAGGTGCGAGAAGGAGGGAAAGGCAACAACAAAGGCAGGATGCAAACAGGAGGGAAAAGAATCTGCCTGAGGTCTTGGTCATTCTATGATGCCTCCAAAGATTTTCAGAAATACACCGCCACTACCTTCTTCCTGAGTAGACCAGGCAATGCTTGACAAATGAAATTGGAATTCTCCAGTTCAGCCCCTACTGCCAGACAAATCATTGCGAGCAAATTATTCCAATTAGGTGTGGAATCGAAGTGCAAACTTTAGTTTTCCTCAATTCGTTTTTTCAATTTCACGATTCTGAACAGGTTTTCCACAGAAGTATGTGCGATTTGAGGATTTCCACAGGTCCAGTGAATGAAATCGCGTCTTGGGCATGGCTGAAGCGCGAAAGTTGACAGCGCGCGTAGAACGAAATACTGGAGGGGAAGAGCCGACTTTTGTCATCCCGGGCTTATACGGAAAAATGGTTTTAGTCTTCGGCCAAAGCCGGTTTCCGATTCCTTACCCGCCAGAAGAACCACAACATTCCCGCGGCAAGATACGCCAGATAGATATAGGGCAGTTTTCCATAGGGGCCTTCGGGAACGGGGTACAGGTTACCCGCGAGTGCGAGCAGCATGGCTAAGCACGCAAGCCCCGGTATAATCCGCGAACCGGGGCGACAGGCATTATGCATGCGCAGATAAGCTGGCAGGGCGGCGCTGACGAGGGCGTAGGTCACAATGAAGCCGTAGGTTGCCAGCGAGCCCAGCCAACCGTAAACGTCCAGTCCGCTGGCGCCGCGAGCCGCGAGAATTGCTACCGGGAGGACTGCGGCAATACCGGTGACCACAATGGCAAGGCTGGGGGTTTCGTTTCGCGCGTGCGTTTTTTGAAGCGAACCATGCGCAAGCCCATTGTGTGACATCAGGAGAAGGACGCGGGCGGCCGCCGTGATGCAAGCCAGTGTGCCCGCAAACATGCTGACCAATGCTCCGATATCGATGAGCAGACCGAGAATGGGAAGGCCGCCAATTTTCGCCAGCACGCGCATAGGGGCCGGACTTGTGCCGAGATCCTGCCCGACGCTGCGCAATCCAAGCACTTCGGCGTAAGCGCAAGCGGTGAAGATGGCACCAGCGAGGAGCGCACTTTGAATGACAGCGCGGGGAATAGTGCGCAGGGGATTCCGCGCTTCTGCGCCGAGTGTCGTGGCGCTTTCGAAACCCGCAAAACTGAACAGGGCAAGCACCAGGCCCAAGCGCAAGCCGCTGCCGCTCATGCCCTGGAGGTGAAACTGTTGCCAGTCCAGGTGCCAGCCATGGCGTACCAGCACGAGCACCACCACGATCAGAATGAACGAGACGGAAACAGCTTCGATCCATAGCATCAAGCGCGCCGAGATCTTTACGTCACGCCAAGCAATCCAGATGGAGATGGCTGTTACCGCCAGGGCGAGGAAGGCAGCAGAGGTTCCGTGGCCGACGGCGTCGCGCAACAGAAGGTTTCCATAGTGGTAGAAGCCTCCAATTACGCTTGAGCCTGTTGCGATATAGGCGAGCAGCAGACTCCACGCGGCGATCGCGCCCATCGAGGGCGGGAGGATCATGGAGGCGTAGGTGTAGAGCGATCCTGGCGAAGCAGAGTAGCGAGCAAATTTACCCACACAGAGCGCGACAAGGAGCATGGCGACCGTCGCCAGCACATAAGCGAGCCACGTGCCGTTTCCGGCGAGCGCGCAGACCAGAGGGATGGTTGCTACGGGAGTGGTGGTCGGGGCGATCGTAGAAACCGATTGTGCCAGTGTCTCCATGGGCGAGAGCACTTCGCGCCGCAATCCATAGCCTGCTGCAACCGTCTGCCCTGGCGCCATAATTTGAAAGTAGCTCCGCCTTTCGTATTCTTCGCCCAGTCAAGAAGCAAGTCCAGTTACGATATAGTCTCAACTCATTTGGTACAAGGGACTTTTTGATCAGAGATAAGAAATTGGCGCGCTAAAGTTTCGTTTCAGAGGTACTGAAATACTCATCGAGTTCCCGCCGCCGCCCAGAATTGGCGCTTGTCTTTCGCGATTGCGGTGGCATCGGAAGCTGCGAGACCGACGTGATGAATCTGTTCGCGCCGGGAGTCAGGAGAAAACATGAGTTCCACACTCGACTACCATTCCATGCTTGCGGTCGCGCTGGCGGAAGCGCGGCTTGGCTTGCAGGAAGGCGGCATCCCCATTGGGGCGGCTGTTTTTGACGAGACAGGGAAACTGCTCGGTGCGGGACACAACCGCCGGGTGCAGCAAGGCGATCCATCGCTGCACGGAGAAACGGACGCATTCCGAAAGGCCGGAAGGCAAAAAAGTTACCGCAAACTGATCATGGTGACGACGCTCGCGCCCTGCTGGTATTGCAGCGGCTTGGTGCGACAGTTTGGATTCGGCACTGTGGTGGTTGGCGAGAGCAGGAATTTTCAAGGTGGCGTCGAGTGGCTTCGTTCGCTGGGAGTGCGCGTAATCGATCTCGATTCGCAGGAATGCGTATCGCTGCTGGCCAGCTATATCCGCGCCAATCCCGCCATATGGAATGAAGACATCGGCGAAGAATGAAGAAGTTGGGTAACGAAGAAGCACAGCCACCAACTGAATGAAAATTCTGGAACGCATGCTATAGTCTGACGTCTCAATCTGATTTCCAGGGATAGCTGATGGAACTCTCACTGGTCGATGCGTCTCTCTATAATCCTGATTTGGCGCCGATTCCTGCGGAGAAGCGCTCTTGGGGCACCTACAATTACGCGTCCCTTTGGGTGGCTATGAGCGTTTGCATTCCCACGTACATGCTGGCCTCCGGCCTGATTGCAGGTGGCATGAGCTGGATCCAGGCAATAGTGACCATCCTTCTGGGAAATCTGATCGTGTTGATCCCCATGCTGCTAAACGCTCACGCCGGTACGCGGTACGGTATCCCGTTTCCGGTGTTTGTTCGCGCTTCGTTTGGTGTGCTAGGCGCGAATGTCCCCGCGGTACTGCGCGCGCTTGTGGCTTGCGGCTGGTTCGGGATCCAGTCGTGGATTGGCGGGCAGGCCATCTACTCAATGTTGCGCATCTTGTGGCCCGGGGCCGCGAATCTTCCCGGCAGCAACTGGATCTGCTTTTTTGTTTTTTGGGCCATCAATATGGCGGTCATCTGGCGCGGGATAGAAACGATCAAGATTCTTGAAGGCATTGGCGCGCCCTTCATGCTTGTAGTGGGCTTGCTGCTTCTTCTTTGGATTACTCGGAAAGCCGGTGGATTCGGCCCCGTGCTGCACACGAAGAGCAAGTTCCACACTACCTCCGAATTCGCGCGCTTCTTTATTCCCGCGCTCACGGGAATGGTCGGATTTTGGGCCACGGTGGCGCTGAATATTCCGGACTTTACGCGTTATGCCAAGTCACAGCGCGCCCAGATGGTTGGGCAGGCACTGGGATTGCCCACGGCGATGACGCTGTACTCGTTCATTGGCGTTGCGGTCACGTCCGCGTCCGCGGTGATATTTGGACGGCCCATATGGGACCCGGTCGTGCTGCTCGGGAGATTCAATCAGCCGCTGGTGGCGCTCATCGCGCTGGTTGCTCTGCTCCTCGCAACGTTGAACACGAACGTCGCCGCCAACGTGGTCTCCCCTTCCAACGATTTTTCCAACTTGCGGCCGAGCCTCATCTCATTCCGGACAGGCGGCCTCATTACTGGGGTTGTGGGTATTTTGATGATGCCGTGGAAATTGCTGAGCGATTTCAGTTCGTACATTTTCGGCTGGCTGGTCGGTTGTTCAGCGTTTTTGGGACCGATTGCCGGGATCATGATTTGCGATTACTACGTGGTGCGGCGGAGGCGGCTTGTCGTGGTGGATTTGTATCGCCGTGGCGGCGCGTATGAGTTTTGGCGCGGGTTCAATCCCAACGCCATCGCGGCGCTGGCCGCAGGAGTTACGCTCGCGTTGATCGGCCTCGCGGTGCCAGCCGTTCGATGGCTCTACGACTACGCATGGTTTGTAGGCTTCTTGGTTTCCGGCGGACTGTATTTTGTGTTGATGCGGGAGCAACCGCTCGTGATGAAATAGGTTCACCCTTGTGAACAATTAAATTAGTCTAACTTCATTCGGCGCGATGCAACGGGAATGGTGGTTGAGGGCGAGGAGGATCGGTTGACTGAGATTCAGCAAACTACGACTTGCGCGAACGCGCTTGACGAACTTTTGCCGCCGCTGACGCGCAACGAGGCCGCCTTGGAGGCCGCGCGATGTTTGATGTGCTACGACGCGCCCTGCACGCATGCCTGCCCCACGCACATTGATATACCCCGGTTCATCAAGAAAATTGCCACGCAAAATCTGCGCGGCTCCGCACGGACCATTCTGGAGTCCAACCTGCTTGGCGCCACGTGCGCGCGCGTTTGTCCGGTGCAGGAATTATGCGAAGGCGCGTGCGTACTTGGCGCGGAGCACAAGCCCATCGCCATCGGGCGGCTCCAACGGTACGCCATGGACTTTGCTTACGGAAAGGGCCTGGAGTTGTTTCCGCCCGCGAAACCGGCAGGCAAATCAGTTGCGGTTATAGGCGCTGGCCCCGCAGGCCTCTCCTGCGCTGGTGAACTTGCGAAACAAGGGCATGGCGTGACGCTGTTTGAAAAGCGCGACCTGGCCGGCGGTCTTTCGACGTACGGCATCATCGGCCTGCGTGAACCCGTCGAAGTGGCGCTCGAGGAAGTTGCCATGATCAAGAAACTTGGCGTGAAGGTGGAAACGGGCAAAGAACTCGGCACGGATTTCACTTTGGCCGACCTGAATGCGAACTTTGGCGCCGTGTTTCTGAGTGTGGGGCTGGGCATCACAACGACCCTGGCCATCCCAGGCGAAGAACACATTGTTGATGGATTGGAATATATCGAGCGGAGCAAATTGGATGCTCACAACCTGGTGATCGGCCAGAACGTCGTGGTCATCGGAGCGGGGAATACGGCGATCGATTGCGCCACGATTGCCAAACGGCTCGGCGCACGTCAAGTCACAATGGTTTATCGCCGCTCGGAAAAAGAAATGACCGCCTATGCGCATGAGTACGATTTCATCAAACGCGAAGGCGTGCGCTTTTCGTTTTTGACGCAGCCCGTGCGTGTGCAAGTGGAAAACGGACAGGTGAAAGCGCTTGAATGCGTGCGAATGAGTTTGGGGCCAGCAGATGCTTCCGGACGCCCCGCGCCTCAGCCTGTCACCGGCTCGGAATTCCTTTTGCCGGCCGACCAGATTGTGAAAGCCACCGGGCAAGAAAAACCGTCAATTGCTTCCGTGTTGAAACTCAAAACCGAAAGAGGATTCATTCAAGTGGACGCAAAATTCGAAACGAGTTTGCCCGGGGTGTATGCCGGAGGAGATTGCATCCGCGCGCGGGGTGCGGCTTCCACGGTGATGGCCGTGCAAGACGGCAAACTTGCTGCCCGTTCGATTCATGAAAGGTTGGTGGCCCGTGGCTGACCTGAGGATCAACTTTGCGGGCATTCGCTCGCCGAATCCGTTCTGGCTGGCCTCCGCGCCGCCGAGCAATTCCGGATTGCAGGTGCATCGCGCGTTTGAAGCAGGTTGGGGCGGCGCCGTGTGGAAGACCATCGGCGCACCAGTGCTGAATGTTTCCAACCGTTACGGTGCGTGGCATTACGGCGGCCAGAAAATGCTGGCGATTAATAACGTTGAGCTGATCTCGGACCGGCCGCTGGAAGTAAATCTGCGCGAAATTGCGGAAGTGAAGCGCGCGTGGCCGGACCGCGCTGTCATCGTCTCCGCGATGGTGGAGTCCAAACCGCAAACATGGCACGACATCATTCGCCGCATTCAGGACACCGGGGCGGATGGGATCGAATTGAATTACGGCTGTCCGCACGGGATGAGCGAACGCGGCATGGGCAGTGCGGTCGGGCAGGTGCCTGAGTATTGCGAGCAGATCACGCGCTGGGTGATGGAAGTGGCTAGGATCCCGGTTATCGTGAAGCTCACGCCAAACATTTCGGACATCGTGATGCCGGCGCGTGCGGCGGTGGCGGCGGGTGCGAACGCGATTTCGCTTATCAACACGCTGAATTCCATTATTGGCGTCGATCTCGATACGATGGAGATCACACCCAATATCGGGGGCAAAGGCGGCCACGGCGGATATGCCGGACCTGCCGTGAAACCGATCGCGCTGAATATGCTGGCCGCGCTGGGAAAAGATCAAGTTGTGAGCGGTTCGAAGCTGCCGATATCCGGGATGGGCGGCATTTCCACCTGGCGGGACGCGGCGGAATTTCTGTTACTCGGCGCCGGCAGCCTGCAGGTTTGCACCGCCGTGATGCACTACGGTTTCCGCATCGTGGAGGACCTGTGCGACGGCTTATCCAACTGGATGGACGAAAAAGGCTTTGCAAGGATTCCCGATCTGACGGGCCGCAGCTTGCCCCGCGTCTCCGATTTCAACAATTTTGACTTGTCGTTTCGCGCGATTGCGCGAATTGACCAGCAGAAATGTATCCGCTGCAATCTTTGCTACGTCGCGTGCAACGATGCGGCTCACCAATGCATTGACCTGAAGGACAGGGATGCGCGCGTTGTACAACCGGGGTCCTACGACATCCGTGCGAATGGCCGGGAAGAGGCCGTGAGCACGCGGCCCAGTGTTGAAGTACGCGAAGAGGATTGTGTTGGCTGCCGGCTCTGCTATAACGTTTGCCCCGTGGAAGATTGCATTCGTATGATTGAAGAACCGTCCGGACGTCAGCCGGTCACCTGGGCGCAAATCTCCGAGTCGCAAAGAGAAGTGACCGAGGATTGGGAGAAGATGAAGATGTATCGCGAGAAGATGGGCATCCATATTCACTGAAGGGTGTGTGAAGTGTAGCGGGAGTGAAACATGTCCTTGCTGATCCGAAATGGCGAAATTGTGACCGTGGACTCGCGCGTTCATGCGGATATTTTCGTTGAGAATGAAACTATTACACGCATCGGGACGAATCTGGAGGCTCCCCCGGGCACGGACATTATCGATGCGACCGGCAACCTTGTGTTTCCGGGCTTCATCGATCCCCACGTGCACATCTATCTTCCGTTCATGGCCACGTTCGCCAAGGACACGCACGAAACAGGAAGCATAGCGGCGCTGATCGGCGGAACGACGACGTACATCGAAATGTGCTGTCCCAACCGCAACGATGATGCGCTGGAAGGCTACCAGCTTTGGAAATCGAAGGCCGCGGGAAAGAGCGCCTGCGACTACGCCTTCCACATGTCCGTAACCAAGTTTGTGAAGGAAACGGAAACGCAGTTGCGTCAGATTGTGGCCGACGGCACTGCCTCGTTCAAAATCTTTCTCGCCTACATGAACTTTTTCGGCGTTGACGACGGTGAAATGTACCAGACGCTCGAACTTGCCAAACGTCTTGGCGTGATTGTGACTGCACACTGCGAAAACGCGGAACTCGTCGCACGATTACAACAGAAACTGCTTGCGGAAGGGAAGACCGGACCCCAATGGCATGAGCCCAGCCGCCCGGAATCGGTGGAAGCTGAAGGCACGGGGCGATTCGCGACCTTCCTGGAAAACACGGGAGCATCAGGGTACGTGGTGCACCTTTCCTGCGAGAAGGCATTGCAGGTTGCGCTGGCCGCGAAAGCACGCGGTGTGAACATTTATGTGGAGTCCGTGCTCCCGCACTTCCTACTCGACAAATCGTACGCAGAAAGGCCCGGTGCCGAAGGAATGAAACACGTAATGTCTCCGCCGTTGCGCGCGAAGCACAACCAGGCTGCGCTTTGGACCGCACTCGCACTCGGTTCCATCGATACGGTTGGAACGGATCACTGCCCATTCGATACAGCACAGAAACTTCTGGGTAAAGATTCCTTCGTCAACATTCCCAACGGCATTCCAGGAATTGAGGATCGCGTAAACCTGCTTTACACGCAGGGAGTGAAGCGCGGGCGGCTGGATTTGGATCGCTTCGTGGATGCCGCCAGCACGCGCGCCGCAAGACTTTTCGGGCTTTTCCCGCGCAAGGGCACCATCGCCCTGGGGAGCGACGCGGACCTCGTGGTGTACGACACGAACTACCGTGGTGTTGTCTCCGGGAAATCGCAGCACATGAACAACGACTACAATGGCTTCGAAGGGATGGAAATCGAAGGCCGCCCTGCGGTTGTGACCGTCCGTGGCAAGGTCCAGGTGCGCGACGGTCAATTTATTGGCGAGCGCGGCCGCGGGAAAATGTTGAAGCGTGAGCCCTCTCATTTCTGAGCGAATCTTTATGAGCCTAAACCCCAAACGCACGGTTGCCGAACTGAAGGAACTTCGCGCCCTGACAGGTGACGAAAACGGCTCGCAGCGCGTGGCCTGGACAGACACCTGGCTGAAGGGGCGCGAATGGTTCGCCGCAAAAGCAAAAGAACTTCCCGTTGAACATCACTACGATGCTGCAGGCAACAATTGGGTCACTCTGCCCGGCGCTTCCGAAAAATGTTTGCTGATGGGCGGGCATCTGGATTCCGTGCCTAATGGCGGCTGGCTCGATGGCGCGCTAAACGTGATTGCCGGCCTTGAAGTGCTGCGTCGAATCGCCAGCGAGTTCCACGGGCGGCCTCCGGTAACGGTCCGCCTGGTGGATTGGGCCGATGAAGAGGGTGCGCGCTTTGGCCGCAGCCTGCTGGGCTCCTCCGCATTCGCTGGAACGCATTCGATAGAAGCGGATCGCAACCGAACAGACCGCGACGGTGTGAGATTGGAAGACGCGTTGCGGCATTGCGGCGCGGAAATAGAAAGATTCCCCGAAGCCGCGAGAGAGCAAAAGAACGCGGCAGCCTATCTGGAATTGCACATCGAGCAAGGGCCCGTGCTGGAGCGCATGGGCTTGCCGCTTGGAGTCGTGCTCGGCACGAAAGGCGTGGAGCGGCACATCATCACATTTCACGGGCAGGAGGCGCACTCCGGTTCGACGCCCATGAATGCGCGACGCGATGCGCTGGCTGCCGCCGCAAAGCTGGCTCTCGAAATCCGCACCATCGCCAAGAAACACGAAGACGCCGTCTGCACCATAGGCAGCGTGAAAACATTTCCGGGAATCGTCACGGCAGTTGTGGGCCGCTGCGAAGTCACGCTGGACCAGCGCGATCTGGACGCAAGTGTCCTTGCCCAGATGTACCGCGAAGCCCAGGAAGCCAGCGCGCGCTTCGCCGCGGAGGAGCACTGCACGGTGAGCTGGTCGCGATTGTGGAACATCGAGCCGGTCCCATTTCATCCGCACTTGCTGGATCTATGTGAACAAGCTGTCCAAGAGACCTCGGGCACCTCGCATCGCATGCCTTCTGGGCCGCTGCACGACGCGGCGGAAGTTTCGCGCGCGGGAATCCCCACGGTTATGATGTTTGTGCAATCGCTGAAGGGCATCAGCCATAATAAAATTGAAGACACTAGGGAAGAACATCTGGAACTGTCGGTCGTGGCGCTCGACCGCCTGGCTTCCAAAACAATGGATTGGATTCTGAAGCAGAACTAGAGTTCGCAAGATTTCAAGGAAGGAAACGCAACCCATGGATTCTCATTCCCGCAAAGTGGTGCAAGAGAACCGTGACTACACGATGTTCTCCTGGTCTGTGCAGGGCGCATCGAATCCCATTCACATGAAGCGCGGCCAAGGCGTCTGGTTCTGGGACGGCGATGACAATCGCTGGCTGGATTTCAGTTCGCAGCTCATCAACCTGAATGTTGGCCACCAACATCCCAGAATGCTGGAAGCCATTAAGAAACAAGTGGATGAATTGTGTTTCGCCGGTCCCAGCTTCGCCACGGAACCGCGCGGCGTGCTCGGCAAAAAGCTTGCAGAAGTGACCGGTCTGGCCAAGGCCTTTTTTACTTTGGGTGGCGCCGAGTCCAATGAAAACGCCATGAAAATGGCCAGGCTCTTCACCGGCCGCGAGAAAATCATCACACGCTATCGCTCTTATCACGGCGCCACTATGGGTTCGATGACGGCTTCCGGCGATCCGCGGCGTTGGCCCGTGGAACCGGGTATTCCGGGCATCGTTCGCGTGTTCGATCCCTACTGTTATCGCTGTCCCTTCGGGCAAAAGGTGGATACATGCCACCGCGAATGCGTTTCGCACATTGAGGAAGTTATACAGATGGAGGGCCCGGACACGATCGCGGCCATTCTGGTCGAGGGCATCACGGGCTCGAACGGTCTGCTCGTTCCTCCGGACGATTACTATCCGAAGCTTCGCGCTCTCTGCGACAAATACGGCATTCTGCTGATCGATGACGAGGTGATGAGCGGGTTCGGTCGCACTGGCAAGTGGCTGGCCACGCAACACTACGGCATTCGGCCGGACATCGTGAGCTGCGCCAAGGGCTTGACGAGCGGCTATCTGCCTCTGGGTGCCGTGATCGTCTCTGATGCAATTGCGAAGCATTTTGAAACCAACATGCTTTGGGGCGGACTCACCTACAGCGGCCATCCGGTATGTTGCGCTGCTGCCGTTGCCAATCTTCAGCTGTACGAAGAAGAGAATACTTTTGGCAACGTCGAGCGACAGGGCCGCTATCTGGCCTCGCGTCTCGAAACCATGAAGAAGAAATATCGCTGCGTCGGCGATGTGCGCTACAAAGGCCTTTTCAGTGCCCTGGAACTCGTCAAAGACAAGGCGACGCGCGAGCCTCTGGCCCCCTTCAATGAGAGCAGCGCAGAGATGAACAAGCTTGCCGCTCACTTGAAGAGCAAGCATCTTTACGCCTTCAACCGCTTCAATATGTTGTGGGTCTGCCCGCCGCTTATCATCAACGAAGAAGAGCTTCGTCACGGCCTAGACATTGTGGAAGAAGGGTTGGCCCTCGTGGATGCTGCGTTGGCGCCTGCACCCGTTGCGCAACCTGCGGAAGCGCTAGCACGGGAATAATAATGGTGCTGGTTCTGGGTGCTAGCAAAACTATCTATTGAAAAACAATTCGCTGCCCTGCCAAATGTCCGGCGAAAAGAGCCGTATTCTCATGCTGTTGACACAGGAATAGACGCTCGGAGGTGCGTTGAACTCGAAACTGTCTTAAACTGAATTAGGTATGGGCGTGTAGCTCAGCTGGGAGAGCACCTGCTTTGCAAGCAGGGGGTCAGGGGTTCGAATCCCCTCACGTCCACCAATTGCTCGAACAAATTCAGCGAGTTGCCAGTCTGGCGCCTGTACAGCGTTGCCAGACTCGGAAGAATTGAGCGACCCCCGATCCTTCGTTCGGCAGTGTAATCAAAGAGCGCATCGGTCAAGAATCGTTGGAGGAGAAAGCGCCAGCTGCGACTGAGCCGTAGTGGAAACCAAAGCACGCTCACGCGATTCATTATTCGGCGGGTTTCCGAAGCGCGGTTCCGAGAACTTTGCCAGCACCGGCCTCTTGCACGAAAGCAATGATGCGGACATTGTTTGCTACGGTGCCGGGCTTGAGCCTCAACTGTACGTCTTGATCGAAGTTCTTGCCCTTCGTCAGTTTGCCAACCTTGATGAGTTCCTGGACCACAGCAACGTGCGTCAGGTGGTGTCCAGCGTTTTCACCTGCCGAGACTTGGGATTCGGCATGGTCCAGCGCGATGGCCACAAAGATATCCAAGTTGTGCTTTGCAGAATCGCCGTGGACCCCGATGTGCGCGTGGAGCACAGCGGGTGTGGCGGGATCAACCGTTACGGAATCAATTCGGACTGAGACCTTTGGTTCGGCCAGATCCTTCTGAAAAACTTTGCGAGCCCCCTCTGGATCCCCTGCTTTCAATTCCAGGTTTCCATCGATGATGAATTGGGGAGTGTAAGCGGTGTTGAGTCCGAGGGAATGGACATAGGCGCTCTGGCGATCAGTAAACAGAGACGAGGAGTATGGATCCTTCCAGCCATCATGGTTCCAGTAGTCCACATGCTCGCTGAGGACGATCAAATGCACACCAGGGATGGGTTGCGATGCGTCCATCCGCTCCAAAAGGGCATCCGCGGGAGGACAGCTGGAGCAGCCCTCGGAGGTGAATAACTCGACAAGAATGGGAGTCGCGGGAGTATTTTGCATGTCCGTGGCTTGCGCGTGTGGCCCGCTGGTGGCCCAAGCCATCATGATTAGGAAGGCAAACATTTTCATGGCTGTGTTGGTTCGAGTCCAGATATGCCGAATCCGTTGCTTCCAAAATCTCGCCGTTCCTGAAGCCATACGCCAAGCTCCTTAGTTCACTAACGTAGAGCAATCCCAAACTGCGCTCCATGACACAGCCATAGAACGCACGTTATAACTAGATGTCGATAATGTCTTTAGGTTACAAGCAGGGGGCAGGGTTCGCATCCACTAAGTCCGGCAGACACTTTGCCGCCAAACAATCGTCAACTGACTTCCATATTAAGCGGGTCACGAGATTTGTCCGCATCGATGGCCATCGAGAAACCCTGACAGTCCAGCGACCATTCCGTGTGGCTGGAAAAATTCAACTCGGGATCTCGGGTTTCTCGAGTTCCGCCACGTTTTCAGTTGCCGCTTCTTTTTCCGCGCGTTTCGCCAGTTTCTTCTGTGCACGCCGCTCGGCCTTCTCGCGTTGCTTTTCCTGCCTCTTCATTTCCTTCTGACGTTTCTGGAATGTGATGGCCATAAAGCCTCCTTGAAATTGCATGTTGCGCTGGCAATTTCGGAAAATTGTTGTGCGGGTTACCAGCGAGGTTCGCGTGGCTGCCTAGCCGACTCGCGGTAATCCTCATTTGAAAATCCACCGCGGCCTCCGCCGCCCCCGCTGCTTCTTGGCGGCCGTGAGGCGTCTTTCGGGCGGGCTTCATTTACCTTCAGATTGCGCCCGCCAATCGCTTTGCCATCCAAGCCTGCAATTGCCTTTGCGGCCTCTTCGTCGTTGGGCATTTCCACGAACGCAAACCCGCGAGCCCGTCCGGTCTCACGATCTTTCACCAGATTGACGCGCGTCACCTGCCCAAACGGCTTGAACAGTTCGCTCAGCTCGCTGTCCGTTGTCTGGAAACTTAGATTTCCTACAAATAAACTCTTCATTGCTCTTCTCCTTAATTTGCCTTGCTAGCCCAGGTCCCTGTTTTCTTCCCTCGCTCATCCATCGACTCGAATGCCTTCTAATATGCGCCTTGTACAAAAATTTGGAATCTTCCCGAACGTGAAGGGTGACGCAATTTGCGCAGCGCCTTGGCCTCAATCTGCCGGATGCGCTCGCGCGTCACCGCAAAGACCTGTCCCACTTCTTCCAGTGTATGCTGGCTCCCATCGTCCAGGCCAAAGCGCAGGCGTATGATGCGTTCCTCGCGTGGCGTCAGCGTCCGCAGGATCGAAGCAATCTGATCCCGCAAATTCAGATGAATGGCGGCGTCCGAGGGTGACAGCACAGCCTTATCCTCAATGAAGTCGCCCAGGTGCGAATCGCCTTCTTCTCCGATGGGAGTTTCAAAGGACATCGGCAACTGCGCAATCTTTTTGGTTTTGCGCACCGCATCAACGGGAATATCCAGGCGCTTGGCGATTTCCTCGGAAGTAGGCTCGCGTCCCAGCTCCTGCACCAACTGCTGGCTGGTGCGCGCCTGCTTGTTGATCGTCTCGATCATGTGCACGGGAACACGAATCGTGCGCGCCTGGTCCGCAATCGCCCGAGTGATGGCCTGGCGAATCCACCAGGTCGCATAGGTCGAAAATTTGTACCCGCGGCGCCACTCGAACTTGTCGGTCCCCCGCATGAGCCCGATATTGCCTTCCTGGATCAAGTCCAGGAATTGCAGCCCGCGGTTGGTGTATTTTTTGGCGATGGAAACAACCAGTCGCAGATTCGCTTCAGTCAGTTCTTTCTTGGCTTGTTCAGCTTCGGCTTCGCCAAGCTGAATCTGTGTGAGCGCGCGCTTCAGCCCATTCAGAGTAACTTCGCTGGACTCTTCGATCTCCTTGAGGCGGGCACGGCACGAACGCAATTCCCTGCGCGCTTCCAATGAGGCTTCGCCATGAGATGCCTTGACGCGGCGCTCCAGGCGGGCAGCCTCGCGCTCCAGCGTGTGCAGGTGCTCAACGGCGTGGCGCAGAATTCCAATTAGCCGCTTTTTCTCGCGCTCCTTGAACTCAATCGAGCGGATGAGCAGCGATATGGCGATCCTGGTCCGCAACACGCGGCGCTTGGCACGCAAATACGCGCGCTTGTTAGACACGCCAATGCTCGCCAGTTTGCCGGCCTGCTTCTGTGCCAACGCATGAAGATTCTCAATCTTGTCGATGATGCGCAGCGTTTGCCGGGTTTTTTCTTCGACTTTTTCCGCGGTCAACTCTTCCTCGTCAATCTGCACAACGTCCTTGATGGACCTGTGCCCGCTGCGCAGGTCCGCCCCCACGGCCATCAACTCCTTCACGACGATTGCCGAACGCGAAACTGTTTTGAGCACCCGGGTATTCCCGCGCTCCAACCGCTTGGCGATGACTACTTCACTTTCACGTGTCAGCAGCGGCACTACACCCATTTCGCGCAGATACACGCGGACGGGATCGCTGGTCTTCTCTGCTTGCGAAGCGATTTGCTCGACTTCGCTATCTTCGCGCCGCGATTCCTCGTCCGGACCCAGCACCCCGGCCTGCTCTACTGTTTCGGGAACCGGCAGCGTGGCTTTGGCGTCGGAAACGTCCTCGAAAAAACTGATCCCTTCGCCCTCGAAAATGGAGAAGAGTGCGTCAATTTGTTCCGCAGTGAACTCCTCGGAGGCAAGGAGGTCATTCACCTGGTCGTAGAGCAGGTAACCCTGTTCTTTGCCTAATTTGACAAGGTTTTGGACGATCTCTGATTGTTCCTGAACTTCTCGCGACAATGGTTGCTCCTGTTGACCCACTGCCAGAATCGGACTGATTTCCCGGATACCCTTACCGCCACCCTGCGGAGACACCTGCGCATGGCCTGGTGGACGGCGAACGTGATGTATGGATCGCAGCTTGGGCTGTTTCAAGCTGCTTCATGTGGACAGGACCCGGTAGTCCTGATGCCCCCGTTTATGGCGCCGTTCCTAATTGTCAAATGTGCGCACTACTAGTATACACGAATGGCCTCGTCTCCGTGGCCATTCGATTCCCACGTTTAGCTCTGCATCTGTACTTGCAGGATTTCTCCCGGCAGCGCAATCATCGTCGGCCTTTGCCCGGAATGTCGGCGAGGAAGCTCATCCCGTCCCCGGTCCCGGCTTTCTGGTGCCGGACCGCTCATAGTGATCCGTTCCATCCGGATCCCGAGCGCACGCTCAAGTTGGAAGAAGTCCGAGCGCTGCTCGTTGGCAAAAAGAGTGGAAGCCAACCCATGCTTGCCGCCGCGCCCGGTGCGCCCCACCCGATGTATGAAATTCTCAGCGACCTCGGGCAAGTCATAGTTGATCACGTGGGCGATCTGCTCCACGTGAATCCCGCGCGCCGCAAGGTCCGTGGCCACAAGCACGCGATAGCGTCCTTGCTGAAATCCGGTCAGCGCTGCCGTGCGTTGCGATTGCGAACGATCTCCATGGATCGTCGCCGCCGCGATGCCTTCGCGCTGCAGTCCTTTGGCAATCTTCTCAGTGCCCCGCTTGGTGCGAGAAAATACCAGGCACCGCCCGCTTTCTTGAATGAGCAAGCGGCGCAGGAGTTCCAACTTTCCATTCGGCGCAACTTCATAAGCGTGCAGCCGCACATTTTCGGCGGGCTTCAGGGTTGAACCCAACGCGATGCGCACTGCGTTTTTTGTGTAGTCCTTCACAAGGCGCGCCATGTCCCCTTCCATCGTTGCCGAAAAACACATGGTTTGCCGCTCTCGGGGCAGCGTCCCAACGATCCTGCGGATCGCGGGAAGAAAACCCATGTCCAGCATGCGGTCGGCCTCATCGAGTACAAGCATCTGAAGACTGCTGAAGTGCACCAGGTTGCGGTCCAAATAGTCTTCCAGCCGCCCGGGAGTGGCCACAATCACGTTGGCGCCATTGCGAATGGCTCTAAGTTGCTGCCCCTCTGCGAGCCCTCCCACTACCAATGCTGCCGCTGCCAGTTGCTTGCCGCGCAACGCGTTGTATTGGTCCAGGACCTGCATCGCCAGTTCACGCGTAGGCACGAGCACCAGCGCCGCGATGCCAGGTTTGTTCCGTTGCAGCAGCCTTTCTATTACGGGGATAAGAAACGCCAGGGTCTTGCCGGTCCCGGTTTGTGCCGTTGCCAGCACATCCTTGCCTTCCAGTGCGGGAGGAATCGCCGCGGCTTGCACCGGTGTAGGCACCGAAAAGCCAGTAGACGAAATTCGCTCCTTCAGGTAAGGAGAAATCAATAGTTCTGAAAAATTTTGCATTTTACTTTCTTACTGGTGTCCATGGTCGCAGAGCTTTCCCTTAATGTCAGGAAGGCACGGCAACGTGGTACGCCAGACTTGTTTTAAATTACGCTGAAAACGAACGGAGGAAACGTAGGGCGGGGATTCTCAGATCACAGTAGAAACCAGAGGGACCGCACAACACAGCCGCGGTATTAAGCGCACAAGAAGAATACCACATCCGGGCGAAGCGCGCTGGGCAAGCTTGCTGATTCTTCAAAATTGCGCGCGTTGGTAAACAACCTGAAACCTGGTCAAGTCCCGCAAAGTTCCTCCCTCGGCCTAGGCTGGCTCTCATTTACTAAGTTTTCGCGGACCTTTCTTGTTCCGGGTCCACCGGCGGATGGCACTTTTCCGGGATTCCATCTGCAGAAGTTTCTGAATGTCACTGGCATCCCTGTGTTTGTACATAGCCGCGCCACCCGTCTCCAGAAAATGCAACGGATCGCGGAGGCTTTGCAGTTCGCGATAGTAGTAAAGGGCGCTGGGTCTTCTTTGCCGGAACCTCAGATTCTTCAGGAATTCCATCTCTTCCCTGGTGACATCCCCGCTCAACGCCGCGTTGCTCAGAAATTCCTGGAGGCCCGGTTCTTCTTCTAAAGCTGGCGCGCCTCCTGTTTCCACAAACTGAAATTTCAGGAACTGCGTCGCCGCCAATTCTTTGTTCAACTCGATATCCATTCCAAAGGTCTTCAGATCGATGTCCCAGGAATCAATCATCGGCTCGAGAAATACATTGCAGTGCTCGATGGAGACGTTGAACACATCCGTATCCAGGAAGTCCAGTGTTACGGCGCGCATCTCTTCATGTGATTGGCGGCGGAGTTTGGCGGCATTGCGCGGCCAATTGACGCTTTCCAATTCCTCGCGGGCAATCCCCTGCGTCACGTCCAGCAACGTCTGCGTCACCAGCCTCTCCAACTCGCCAAACGCCTGTTTCTCGAAGATTTCGCGCACTTCGATTAGTTTTGACGGCCGGCATTTGCGGATGATCAGCTCGCGTACTTCCTTGAAGAGCGGCGCGGGCGGGTCGGCCAGCCTCTTCTTCAGTTCCTCCCGGCGTTGTGCTTCCACCATCGCGGAAAGTTGGCCCTTGGGTAGCTTTAAGAAGGCGCTCATCTTCTCGTACAGATCCGTACGATCCGCGGCCGGCGGGGCCTTTTTGCGTGTAAGCAGTTGGGAAATATAAGATTCGGTGACCTGCGCGGCAGCCGCGAGGTCGCGCTGCTCCAGGCCAAGTTCCTTGAGCCTCTGCTGAATCACAAAACAAACGTCCACAAGCGCTCCTCGATTGGATTTAACAGCTACGGTAAAGTATATCGCATCGAAAGTCGATTCACTTGACAAATATGGTAAAGCAGCGCATTCTGTATTTGCGATCAAGGCTGCTTTCAGGTCTTCCAGACCCGTCCGCCTTCCTGAACCTCTCCCTTGGTCTTGTGACATAGGAGAGTTCCACGTTTACTCATCGATTGCGGGTGTTCTCGTCTACGGCCCCGCGATTCTTTCGCCAGGGGTCGGGCAATGCCCTTCCTGTCTCTTCTTCCTCTTTTCTGGACAAAGGACCCAGTAACGCAATTTGTAATTTGGATTTTTGACGGTCTGGCTGTTAGCAGCGAGGACCATTTTTGGCGTTGCAAAGCAGCAAATGAATCGGATGTTCTCTCTGGCGACTCAGAGAAGGGATAAGGAAAAGGAAACGCGTATGACAAAACTGTATGTTGGGAATCTCTCGTTTGGCATGACGGACGAAGCGCTGCAGCAGCTTTTTGTTACGAAGGGATACCAGGTGGCCTCGGCTCGCGTCATTACCGACCGCGAAACCGGGCGCTCGCGTGGTTTCGGCTTCGTGGAACTGGGAGCCGCTGACGACGCCGCTAAAGCCATCGGCGAATTCAATGGCATGGATATTGAAGGCCGCGCACTGCAAGTCAACGAAGCGCGTCCCCAGGAATCGCGTGGCGGCGGAGATCGTTCCGGCAGTCGCGGCGGCTACTCCGGCGGGCGTTCCGGTGGCAGAGACGGCCGGCGGAGCTACTAGCCGCCCCGACGCAGTTCCAGAGCAATTTCTTGCAGTTTTGCCGCCCTCGTTCGCCCACCGCCAGCGGTGAACGACGAGCTTTGTCTAAATCTGATTTGGAGGAACGATTCATGACTGTTTCGGTTGGCCAGTACATCAAGCATTTTCAGTACGGTTGCGGGGTCATCACGGAATCCGGTTCTGACCGCACCACCATCGATTTCGACGCACACGGCCCCAAGCTATTCGTCACTAGTTTGATGGTGGTTGAACCTGCCGAAGGAACTCCGCCAAAGCGGCGCCGCGCCAAGCGCCTGAAGGCCGTAAAGCCGGCGCCAACGCTGGCAGCCAAAGTGTTCGTGCCAGGAGCCAAATGAGCACCGGCATCATCGTCCAGTACATCGGCTTCCAGGCGAAGCCGCTCTCTCGCGAGTACACTTTTCACGTCCGCGGGCCGGGCGAAGAGCGCGATTTCACATTGAATATTGCCAACGAAGCCTTCACTTCCCATCGCGCGCGTTATCAGGATGCACCTGCCATTTGCTCGGAGAGGCTGCAAGCAGAGCTCGCAGCTCACTCCAACAACCCCGCGGAAACGCAATTCGTCATCACTGCCGCGGAATTGGATTCCTATCGCGCGGCCCGTTCGCCGAAGACGGCCGAGAAATTCTGGGGTCGCAAGCCGCAAGAAGATTACTAGCACTGGGATCCTCTGATAAACCACACAGCGCCGCGCCTGCAAGCACCGCAGCGTCTGCCGCAGAATTCGAAAACAATTTTTTTCCAAGCGACACGACTAGTGGAGTGATGGAGGCGGTTCGCCTTTAGGCCATTCGCCGGGTTTTGCCGCCATCGTCAGCACCAATTTCCCGCCACTAGCGATTTCGGCATGATGGAACCAGGCGCGATACAGTGCTCGCCCATTCAACTCCGCCGCCACCACGTACTTGTTTTCTGCCGACACATTCCTTGCGATCACCGTGAAGTCTCTTCCGTTGCCCAGGTGAATCGTTGTCTCCGGCAAGGTTGGGCTGCCAATCACGTAAACGTCCTGGCCCGCGTTTGGAAAGATGCCCATCACACCGAAAGCATACCAGGACGACATCGCGCCGGAGTCGTCGTTGAAGGGCATGCCCTTTGGTCCGGAATGGAAGTTCGCGGCGATGATTTGCCGAACGCGCTCTGCCGTCTTGTCCTGCCGCCCTGCCCAGATATAGAGATAGGGAGCCAGGAATCCCGGTTCGTTACCGGGATCGTAGCGCCCAGGAACGTCGAAAAATGCGTCCAGCCTCGCTACGAACTTCTGTGCTCCACCGCACTTCTGGATTAGCCCCTCGACATCCTGTGGCACAAACGTGGAATACGTCCATGAATTGCCCTCGTAGAATGTTTGCGAACCCCAGGTTCCCTCATCCAGGGCGGTGAAGTTCTCCAACCATCGGCCATCCCTGTGCCTCGGGTGAATGAAACCCTTCACGCCGCCGTCTTGCAAATCATCATCCCATAGGTTCTTCCAGTTGCCCGATCGCGCGCGATACTTTGTGGCATCCGCCGTTTTGCCAAGTCCCTCTGCCAGCAGCGCGATTTCAAAATCATCAGCGGCATATTCCATTTGTTTCGATCCTGGGCGGTCAACCCCTTCCACCGAAACATAGCCGAGACTCCGCCAGTCCTCCAGGCCTCCGCGGCCTTCTTTGACCTGATCGACGGGAGAGTTCTCCGCATCATTCACCTCTGCCGCATAGGCGGTCATCCAATCGATTCCTTTTAGCCCTTTCACAAAGGCGTCTGTGATCAAGAATTCCGCGTTGCTTCCCCCTTGCGTGCGCCCGTTGTCGTTGCCGCTTCGTGCATCGGGAAGCCATCCATCGTGCCGGTAAATGTCCAGGAGGGAACGCACAAGATCCCTTTCCCGTTCAGAAGCGATCAGCGTCAGCAACGGGCCGGAGGTGCGGAAGGTGTCCCAGATGGCGTAGTAATCGTCATAGTAGGGCTCGCTGGACTTCCACAGCGGGTTCTCGCCCGTGCGGTCCACCGGCATCAACATCGTGTGGTACAGCGCCGTGTAGAACATCTGCGCTTGCTCCGGTGTCTCCCCCTTGAGTTCGACCACGCCGAGAGCCTTGTTCCAGGCTGCCACGGAAGCCGCGCGCAGCGCTTCCAAATTGAAGTCTGCAATCTCAATGGTGGCGTTTCGCTTCGCCTGCTCCACGCTGACGAACGATATGCCCACCTTCATGCGGACCTGCTGTCCATCGTGCGTTGGGAAAGTCAACCAGGCACCACCACCTGCCTCTGGGCGTTCTTCGGCGGCATGTTTTTGCCCGGGCTGCAACTTCCCAGACTGCCACGTGCCCCAAGATCGCGCAGGCGTGTCCGTGATGGCATAGAAGAATACCGTGTATGGCTTAAGTTGCTTGTTCCAACCTCCTTTGACGCTGCTGAATCCGGTCACTTCCGTAGGCGACAGAATGTCCACTTGCGTTCCAACAACCGATTGTGCTTCGCCTGCTTCCGCGGAGGAGTACAGGCACTTGCCCACGTCGAATAGGATGTTCGCTTGTTCGGCATCCGGATAAGTGAATCGGTAGAGCGCTGTTCGTCGCGACGCTGTCACCTCGACATCAATGGGAAACCGCGTGAGCGTGACTCGGTAATACCCGGCTTCACTATGCTCATTGCCTCGCGGGGACGCGGAGTCGTTTTGCGATGGCGCGCCGATTGTTGGCTGAATTCGAATGTTGCCGTATTTTGCCCCGCCACCTGTGCCGCTCACGTGCGTTTGGCTGAATCCGCGAATGTTGCCATGGGCGGCCCAACCGGAGTTCTCATCGTTTTCTCCGGCGTCCATGTCCGGCCCGGGCTTCACCATCCCGAACGGCACGCTGGGTCCGACAAAAACGTTGCCGCCGGCATCGGCCCCCAGAAAAGGATCAACATGCTGTGCGGTCTGCGCGCTCAATCTTCCTGCGCACACAAGAAATCCCAGCAAAATGCCCAAGACATAGCGCTTCGGCCGCTTCATCTACTCCTCCTTTTCCGATTCGCGTGTGGGTTTAGGACCTCAGCGTGAGCACCGGGCACGGCGCTTGCCGCACCAGTTCATAGGCGGTTGCCGAGGGCAATTGCCCGGCAACCCCGCGCCCGCCGCGCAGTCCCAGAATGAGTAGATCGCTGTCCTGCTCCGCGGCAGCGCGCAGGATCTCTTCAGCTGCTTCCCCAAAGCGCACCTGAAACTCCGGCTCGCAGACATTCTTGCAGGCTGGAGGCATCACCTTCTTCAGGCGTTTCACCAGAAAATCCCGCACGATCTCGTGTCCCTCTAGCGAAGGATCGCCGCTCTCCTCCGCAACGTGCAAGACCGTCAGCTTTGCCCCGTGAGCGTGCTCCAGCGCAAAAGCGATGCTTGCCGCTCGTTCCGAGTGTGGTTTGAAGTTGGTTGCATACAGCAATCGCTGCAGATCCGCCCTCTTGCTGGTCCCCGGCCGCACCTCCGGCCCCACGCTCAGAATCGGACATTCCGCCAGGCGGAAAACCTCTTCCGCCACGGCACCCAGCAGCAGCTTCTTTTGCGAAGTCCGGCCGTGTGTCCCCATCGCCAGGAGGTCAATGTCGTGCCGCTCGACCAGTTCCTGCAACACCGGCCACACTTGTCCTTCAATGAGTAACTCCTCGTGCTCCACGTCACTCATCGCTGCGGCATCGATCCAACGCCGCAGTTCCCCGCTGGCGAATGCCTTGGCCTTTTGTAACGCGTCCTCAGAGGATTCAGGTGAGACGAAATGGAAGACCTGCGAAGGAATCACGTGCGCCAGGTACACTTTACTGTTGAATTGGCGAGCCACCGCCAACGCGCAGTCCAGCGCACCGCGCGCCCCCTCAGAGAAGTCCGTGGCCGCCAGGATGCGGCGGAACTCCGCGACAGGCTTGCTTTGCTCGTCTTTGACGGCAACTCTCCCCGTGGACATGAACTGTGTGTGCTCCAGCGGCTTTTGTGACAAACCGGTTTAGCTAAGTGATGCACGTCACAGACCAACAGGCAGTCCGTAACTGATTGTAAATAGATACCTTATCAAGGCACTTCGGCAGCCTCTCCCCCCATCTGCGGCAGATCACCCAGTACTGGGGCAGTTTCCCCCAGTCCACTCCCCCCGCATCCACCTCGTTCCGGCCACCCTTTGCCCGGGTTTTCGGGCCCTACGACCAGTGGTATCATCCCCAAGATGTCGGTCCCGGTTCCAACCAAACCGCACGAAGAGACCTTCATCGAAGAGATGAAGCGTTATCTCCACTTCGGCGAAAACGACGCCATTCTCCTGAAACGACTTCTCCCACGTATGGAAAAGTATCTGCCCGAAATGGCGGAGCGCTTTTACGCGCAGATCCCCCACCACCCCGGCGCTAGCCGCGTTTTCACCGGTGGCGAAGCCCAGGTTCTCCGGCTCAAGTCCACGCTTCAGGCTTGGGGCCAAGGCCTCTTCAACGGCGTTTACGACGAACACTATGCAGAGGACCGCTTCCAGATTGGTTTCCGCCACGTGCGCATCACTCTGGATCAGAAATACGTGATCAGTGCCATGGGTGTTGTGCGCTCGTTTCTTCTGGAGAAATTGTTCGACGAATTCCCTGCTCGCGATGAGCGTTTGGCCTATTCTCAGGCCCTCAGCAAAGTCCTTGACCTTGACCTCAACCTGATGTGCGATTCCTATTTCCGCGCTACCATGGCCCATCTGCAAACTCTGAATCAGGAACTCGAACAGGCCAGTCTGCAACTTGCCGAAGCCAACGCCATCAAGGACGACTTCCTGGCTCAGGTTTCCCACGACTTGCGCACGCCGCTCAATTCCATCCTTAGTTTCACGAAGCTGGTCCTCGATGGCCTGTGCATTAGCCCCGAAGAGGAAAAAGAAGTGCTCCGCGACGTGTTCAGCAGCGGCCAGTTGCTGCTTCGCCTCGTCAACGATCTTCTGGACATCTCCTCTATCGAAGCAGGCAAGCTGGCGCTTCAGATTGAGGAGCTCGATCCGCGCGTGGTCCTCGATTCCACCCTTCCGCTCGTGGCAGTGCAGGCAGCTTCCCGCAATCTGCGGCTGGTTGACGAAACTCTGGAGCAGCAACTCCCGCTCGTTCGGGGTGACGAAATCCGATTTCGCCAGGTGCTCCTGAACCTGCTCTCGAATGCCGTGAAGTTTACGCCCAGCGGCGGAATTACGATTCGCGCCATTACCGATTACTCGCAAGGCTTCCTGCGCATCGAGATTGAAGACACCGGCATCGGCATTCCCGCGGAGAAGCGTGACACCGCATTCGAGAAATTTGTCCGTCACGATCGCGCGGAGTTACGCGGAATTACGGGTTCCGGCCTCGGCCTGGCCATCGCGAAGCGGCTTGTCGAAATGATGCACGGCAATATCGGTTTGGAGGCCGGCGCCAACGGCAATGGCTCACTCGCCTGGTTCACCGTCCCGCTGGCTCCGCCATCGCACCTCTCGGAGACACACCGCGCATGAATCACACAGCCTCGAAGGGAAGAAAGCAGCGAATCATCATCATCGAGGACAACAACCTGGTGGCCAAATTTTTTCAGATGGCACTGGAGCGCGCCGGCGGGTATTCCTGTTTGGTCAGCGAGGATGTGCCTGCCATCCTTCGCGAAGTGGGCGCGGGCGAAGTCGATCTCGTTCTTCTGGATGTTTCCCTCACCAATGCCGAATGGGACGGCCACCGCGTCAATGGCGTTGAACTCTGCCGTATCTTGAAAGAAAAATCCCCCCGCCGCCTCCCCGTGCTTCTTGCTACCGCGCATGCCATGAGCGGCGATCGCGAACGCCTTCTCGAGTCTTCGGGCGCCGACGGCTACCTGGAAAAGCCGATCTACGATTCCGCCCAGTTGATCGCTCAAGTCCGCAAACTCATGGCTTGACCCCGTCCCTCGCAAGCGCGCCTCTCTTTACTGTCTCTGCACCATGCTCGGCTAACCTGGCCTGTATACAACACTTCCGCACTCGTTGTAGTATGCGCACGGTTCAGTTCACAGGCATTCGTTCCGTAACATCCAAATTCTTTTGCGAATCTTCTGACGGGGGTTACCCATGCCAGACGCAGTACAACCGGACCAAAACGCGCAGACCATGTGGGACCGTGTGGCGGCCAGCCACGAGTTCAGGGATCTAATGGCGACGAAAAAAATCTTCATCGTTCCCGCTTTTATCTTCTTCCTGATTTACTACTTCTTGTTGCCAATTCTGGTGGGCTACGCGCCTCACTTCATGTCCATCAAGGTGTGGGGCAACGTCAATCTGGCCTATTTGTTTGCGCTCTCGCAGTTCTTTATGGCCTGGACCATTGCCGGTCTCTACGTCCGCGCGGGCGACGACTTCGATGAAATATCCAAGGACATCATTGAAAAAGCGCTGAACCACGAAGACGCCAAAGGAGACAAATAGGCCATGTCTGTTCCTTTGATCATGTTCCTGATTTTCATCGCCATTACTCTGGCGATTACTTACTGGGCCTCCAAACGCTCCTCCGGCTCCAGCGCCTATTTCGCAGCCGGCCGCCAGATCCGCAGTTGGCAAAATGGCGTGGCCGTTGCCGGCGATTACATGAGCGCTGCGTCCTTCCTGGGCATCGCGGGCATCATCGCCTTCCAGGGCTACGACGGCTTTATGTTTTCGGTGGGATGGCTGGTCGCTTATCTTACCGTACTGCTCGTGATTGCGGAGCCGCTGCGCAATGCAGGCAAGTACACCATGGCGGACGTGCTCGCGTATCGCCTGAAGCCGCGGCCTGTGCGTGCCATGGCCTCGCTCAGCACGCTTACCGTCAGCACCTTCTACATGATTGCGCAAATGGTTGGCGCTGGCGCGCTCGTCGCACTCTTGCTCAAGGGCTCCGGCATTTCCTACAACACCGCCGTCGTCGGCGTCGGTATCCTCATGATTGTCTACGTCGTATTCGGCGGCATGCTGGCCACCACCTGGGTGCAAATCATCAAAGCCATTCTGCTTATGGCCGGTACGTTACTCCTCAGCATTCTGGTGATGTCCCACTTCCATTTCAGCTTCGCGGCCTTCTTTGATGCCATTGGCCACGTCACCTATCACGACAAAGGACAAGAAGTGGTGAAGGATTTTCTGCAACCAGGCTTGCGCTACATGCCGCCTTACGGCCCGCTGGAACTTATCTCACTTGGCCTCGCGCTCATTTTCGGCACTGCGGGTCTCCCGCATATTCTGGTACGCTTCTACACCGTTCCCGACGCCAAAACCGCGCGCCACAGTGTTGTTTGGGCCATGGCACTCATTGGCAGCTTCTACATCATGACCACCTTTCTTGGCTTCGGCGCCGCCACCATTGTTGGCCGCGACTTCATCGGCAAGCACGGCGGCACCAACATGAGCGCCCCTCTTCTCGCGCAGGCTCTCGCGGGAGACATCTTTTTTGCTTTCATCTGTGCCATCGCTTTTGCCACCATTCTCGCGGTTGTCGCCGGGCTCACTATCAGCGCCACCACCTCCTTCGCACACGACTTCTGGACCAACGTGATTTACAACGGTGTAGAGCGCAAACCCGGCGAGGAAGTCCGTGTCGCGCGCTTGTCCGCTTTCGTGGTCGGTGCTGTGGCTATCACCATCGCCATCGTGCTCGGCCCCACGGCCAATGTAGCCTTTCTTGTGGCCCTGGCCTTCGCCGTGGCTGCTTCCGCCAATTTGCCCGTCATTGTGCTGTCCATCTTTTGGCGACGCTTCAACACTACTGGCGCGGTTGCGGGCCTCGCGGTGGGCCTCATTGCTTCGATTGGCCTGATCCTCGTAAGCCCCAGCTTGATGGCCATTGATCCGCCCACCGTCACGGGCACGGCGCGCCACATGATTCAGGCCAAGGCTTGGTTCCCTCTGGAAAATCCCGGCATTCTGAGTATTCCGCTGGGCTTCCTCGGGGCTATCCTGGGCACACTGCTCAGTCACGAACCGGCATCAACGCACAAATTCAACGAACTCCTGGTCCGTTCCAACACCGGCCTCGGCGCAGAAAAAGCCACCGTGAGCCACTAAGAACGTTTCTGCGTTATCTAAGCGCGACCTAATACTCGACGAATCTTGCAACCCTGATTTGCGGGGGGCAACGTGATAATCTCCCTTTGAGTGGTGACACCCGAAACATGTAGCGGTTGCGGACCGGCAGGCCACGCAAATTCAAAAGCGAACATCCCGGCGCTGATGCCGCCCTTCTTCGGATCGGTTCATTTGTTCTCTCGATCGATGAGCTTAAAGGAACATTCTTCTTCTGCGGAAGGACTTAGTCCGTGAAAATTATTCGAAACATCCTGATCGGTATTCTTCTGGTTGTTGCTTTATTTTTCGGACTGATCTTCTATTCATTCTCGCGAATGCTCCCGCTGAAGGACCATGAAGCGCTTTCGGGAGGCGCGTTCCAGGTGAAGGATGGCATGGTCTCGGTGGGGATCATTCCCTCCGCGGATGGCCAGGTCATCCTGGTGGATTGTGGGAATGATCGTGCTGCGAAGGCTATTCTGAATGCGCTGAAGCAAATGGGCCTGGGCCGCGAGGCCGTGAAAACGATCCTGCTAACCCACGCACACCCTGATCACTACGCTGGCTGCGCGGCTTTCCCGGATGCGGAAATCTTTGCCATGGCTGCGGAGCAATCTCTACTGGAAGGCCGAACAGGAGTGAGAGCTCCGATTGGACGACTGTTCGGAAAGAGAGACACGGGTCTGCGAGCTACACAGTATTTGCAAGACGGCGACACATTTCAACGAGGCAATGTGCTGGTGACTGCCTACTTGGTCCCTGGGCATACCGATGGCAGCGCGGCTTACCTGGCTGCGGGAACCCTCTATCTCGGAGACAGCGCCGATTCCGCCAGGAACGGAACACTTCTCCCGGCAAAATGGTTCGTCAGCAACGATACGGCGCAGAACCGCGCCTCTCTGAAAAAGCTTGCGGAGGAATTGAAACCTCGGGCTTCCGAAATTCAATTTATGGAGTTCGCTCACTCTGGCCCGCTTTCGGGCATTGGGCCACTTCTGGACTTCGCCAACAACACACCCGCAAAGCCCGCGACATAATGATGTGTCAATGGTCTTAAGGGCACAGAACTGCTGCGCTGCACCTGGGCGGGATCTCAAACTTGCGTCAGCTTTTGTTTTGGTTCTTCGGGCTATTCCTACGCCAGCGCCGCTTACGACAACGTCGCATTCAAAACTTCCCTCAGCAAATCCTGCTTCTGTTGCGCAAGCTTCTTTCCCTGCACGGTGAGATAAAACACGTCGATGGCCTTCTGGCCTTCCGTATCAATCAGCGCCACCTCAATGTTGCAGCCCAGCCGCGACAATGCCGACCCTATCCCATACAGCAATCCCGGCCGGTCCTGCGTCATAATCTCCATCAAAGTGCACTGATCCGACGACGCGTCGTCGAAATTCAGCGTTGTCGGCACCGCGACCTTTGGTGGCCGCGCCAGTGCCGCCGCCAGTCTTCCCTTCAACAATGGCTCCAAGGCCTGCTTCCCATTCACGATGTCCGCGATGCTCTGCTGGAATCGAGCGACTTCCCCGGGATTTAGCTCCAGCGTCCGGTGCAGATCCACGAAATGAAAAGTGTCCAGCACCACACCGGCCGCGTTCGCAAACGCATCCGCCTTGACGATATTCATGCCCCAAGCCGCCAGGACCCCCGCAATCGTTGCAAACAGCGCGGGCCGGTCCGCTGATAGCAGCGTCAGCGTAAACGCGTGGTGCGTCGTTTTGACTTCCGTCTGCACCGGTTCGGCACCCAGCTTTCGGTACAGGGAGAAGTGACCCGCAATTTCCGCCGGCGAGTGTACCGCGAGGTACCGCCGCGGAAATCCATCCAGAAACCTTTCTATCTCCACTTTCGTCGCGCCCACGGCCAACTGCCGCACCTGCTCGAGCAGGATGGCCTCGTCGGATGCATGCAGGCGGTCGCGGTCCAGCGTCCGGCTGAAGTAATTCGAGGTGGAAACGAACAGCCGCCACAGCATCTCCGCTTTCCACGGCGTGAGCGCTTCCGGGTTCACCGCGTGAATGTCCGCGTAGGTCAAAAGGCACAGGCGTTGCAATCGTTCGTGCGTCACAACATTCGTTGCAAACGAAGAAACCGTTGCGGGATCGAAGATATCGCGCCGCTGCACTGTCGCGGACATATCCAGATGGTGCTCGATCAGAAAGTGGACTTCTGCCTTCTCCTCCTCTTCCAGTTTCAGCCGGTCGGCAACGGTTTCCAGCGCCTGCAGGCTTCCCGCAATGTGATTCTCCACGGGCATGCCTTTGCCGATGTCATGCAGGAGCAGGGAGAGAATCAGCAGGTCGCGGCGCTCCACCGTGCGCCACAGCTGCGTGAAGTGCAACCCGCGTGAGTCCGGCGGCTCGGCCAGTTCTTGCAGGTGCTCGATCGTACGCAACGAATGTTCGTCCACCGTGTAGCGGTGATAGAAATCGCGCACCACCAGCGAATCGATGCTCCGGAATTCCGGCAGCACTTCGATCAACAAGCCCAGGCGATGCATCGGCCGCAACGCATTCCCGGGGAAATCCGCGCCGAGTATCTCGCTCAATACCGGCCACGCAACCCGCGAGTTTCGTTGCGGCAATTCCGGATGCGTCATGATGTACGCGATGCTGCGCTCGGCTTCGCGGCTTACTTGCACGCCCGTTCGCGATGCCTCGCTTAGCAGGGCATAAGTCGCGTTGCGATCCGCGTAGGCCTGTTCATTGGTCAATTCCAGCAAACCATCGCGGACCATGAACGGCTTGCCATTCGAGGTTTCAGGCTTTCCCCCCAGCGTGGCGTTCATCAGGCGTTGGCGCAGCGAAATCGTGGCGGGCGGCCGTTGCTCCATGTAACGCAGCAATTGCCGGTTCAGCGTGCGCGCATGGCGGAAATACAGCCGCATCCATTCCGCTGCATTCCGCCGCAAATTGTCGTCGATTCCCAGCGATCTTTCCGCGGCGCCCGCCTGCAATTCGTATGTCAGCGTGTTGTCATTGCGGGCGTTGCCATAGTGCAGGAAACACCGGATGGCGCTCAAAAACTCAACCGCGTTGCGCGTCAGTTCGTCTTCGTTCACCGGACTGATGCGCGGGTCGCGACGGTCACCTGCCAGTTGCCGCATCCACAACGTCGAGTGGTAATCACGCAAGCCCCCCGGCGCTTCCTTAACGTTGGGCTCCAAATGAAAAATCGTGTTCCCGTAACGGTTCAGCCGGTCTCGCGTGAGCCGTTGCAATTCGTTCAGCAGAAATGGCCGCGCTTGTCTTTCTGGGCCAGAGAGCACTTTGGCGTCCAGCTTCTCGAACAGCGACGCATCGCCATCCAGGAATCGCCGGTCCAGCATCGCCAGGTGGAATTCCGCGTTGTCTTCCTCAATCCGGCGGCACTCGTCCAGCGTGCGCCCCGCGGAGCTCACACGAAAGCCCAGATCCCACAGCGTTCGCGAAAACTCCGCAATCAGCGGGCGAAACTCTTCTTCCGCCTTTTCATTGCCGAAGAGGAAGAGCAGGTCCAGGTCCGAGTAGGGAAACAGCATCTCCCGGCCATAGCCCCCCAGCGCCAGCAGGCAGAATCCCTGGGACATCAACTGGCGAACACGCAGGAGCTCCGCGAAGACCTGCTGAATGGTGCTGTCTGCCAGCTCACACAACTGCCGCAGCGTGTCTTGCGCGCTGGCACCGTTATCAAACAGCTTGCGAATCCGTTCGCGCTGGGCATCGCATTGCGGCCCCAGAACTGTCAACGGACTTACCGGGTCGTCCATTTTCTTCTTCGACGAAAAACCAGATGCGAGACCTGAACGGGGCGAGGCCATCATCACGATTAGAGCGCGCCCTCGCCGCGTTCCTCATTCCGTATCCGGATCGCTTCCTCGATCCGCGATAAGAATATTTTACCGTCTCCGATTTTCCCTGTCTTGGCGCTTTTCAGGATTGCTTCCACCGCGCGATTCACCAGCGCATCCGCCAGCACCATCTCCAACTTGATTTTCGGCAACAAATCCACGGTGTATTCGCGGCCCCGGTAGACTTCCGTGTGGCCCTTCTGGCGGCCGTGGCCCCTCACTTCGGTCACCGTCATTCCCTCGATGCCGATCTCGAGCAAAGCCTCTTTCACCGAGTCGAACCGCGATGGCTGAATGATCGCTTCAATTTTCATCATACGAAGTTCCGCTCCCGTCACGTCTAGGAAAGGCTTTCACCCTCCCCTTCAGCTTTCCAGGTTATAACCTTCTTCACCGTGCAGCGAAATATCCAGGCCCGCAATTTCATGCTCTTCATGGACACGCAAGCCTGTCAACAGATCCACCAGCTTTAACGGGACAATCGTCCCCACCAGTGCGATGCACCACGCAATCAGCACGCCCACCAACTGGTTGCCTACCTGGCCCCACCGCCCGTCCAATCCGCCCACTGCTTTTCCTTGGCCGAAAATGGGGTTGAACGCGGCTTGCGCGAACACGCCTGTCAACAGCGCGCCGATGGTTCCTCCCGCTCCGTGCACGCCGAATGCGTCCAGTGCGTCATCATAGCCGAACATGGCCTTGAAGCGCGTCACCATCCAGTAGCAGAAGACACCTGCAATGAACCCGATCGCCAATGCCGGCATCGGCCCCACAAATCCCGCTGCGGGCGTAATCGCAACCAAGCCTGCCACCGCTCCGGATATCGCACCCAGCGCGCTGGCCCTTCCATTCTTGATCCACTCCGCAAGGCTCCAGCCCATCGCCGCGGCTGCCGCACCAAAATGTGTGGCCACGAAGGCGCTCGATGCCAGACTGTTCGACGCCAGCGCGCTTCCTGCGTTGAAGCCAAACCACCCCACCCACAACAGGCAAGCGCCGATGATGCTCAGCACCAAGCTGTGAGGGGGCATAGGTTGTTTCGGATAACCTGTGCGTTTTCCCAGATACAATGCGCAAACCAGTGCGGAAACTCCTGAGGTGATGTGTACAACAGTGCCGCCGGCAAAATCCAGCGTGGGGAATCGTCCCCCCTGGGATGCATTCAAGAACCCACCCTTGCCCCACACCATGTGCGCCATTGGCGCGTACACCACCAGGAACCACAGCGTCATGAATAGCACGGTGCCGGAAAACTTCATGCGTTCGGCTGTCGCTCCGGTAATGAGCGCCGGCGTGATGATCGCGAACATCAACTGATAAATCATGTACGTCGTTTGCGGAATCGTCCCGGCATAGTCCGGATTCGGCAGCGCTCCCACGCCACGTAGAAACGCGTGCTCGAAATTCCCGATCACCGGCCCGCTGCCGCTGAAGCACAAACTGTATCCCACGAGCGCCCACAACACGGTAATCAACGCCATCAGCGCGAAGCTCTGCATCATGATGGCCAGCACGTTTTTCTGCCGCACCAGCCCGCCGTAAAAAAGGGCCAGGCCCGGCCCTGTCATCAGCAGCACCAACGCCGCGCTCACCAGCATCCACGCGTTGTCCGCCGAAGACTGCGCCGCCGTAGCTTTCTGTTCCAGTTGATTCAGCTTTTCCGCGATGGCTTGGGGAACTTCCGGAGTGGCTGTGGAGGCGGGAGGTGCTGTGGAGGAGGGGGACTGCTGGGCCCGAAGGGGAAAAGCTGTAAGCACAAGAATCATCAGGCAACAACACACTACGCCCATCCACTTCATCGAATTCTCCGCTGCGAAGAGCTTGAAGACACGTTGCTCAGGGTCGCTCACTTCATAACTGGGGGACTGATCAGGGTATCGGGCCGATTATACTCACGGAACCCCGGCTGGGCGGTGCGAAATTTCGCTGGTCCCGATTCGTTTTTCTCATGCATGAGCGCGTAAGAATCTTTGTTTTCTTTCGCTCGCGAAGGCATCCGCCGCGCGTGTGGGGCGGGGGATACGCACACCATCCGCCACCTGGAACGTCAGCCGGATGGCCGTTTCCAGGCTCAACCGATGGCCCTGGGAGACGTATATCGGCCGCACTCCCGCGCGCGTCCGCACGACCGCCCCAATCCTCTCGCCCTTCGCCTTTTCATCAATCAATGGCACCCAGCTCCCTGCCTCTTGCTCCAGTTCGCCATGCGTACCCATCAGTAGGCTTTTTGCGCAGCCGATTGTTGGCCGGTCCAGCAGCACTCCCAAATGACAGGCCAGCCCGAAGCGTCGCGGATGGGCGTAGCCCTGCCCATCGCAAAACAGCAAATCCGGCATTTCCTTAAGTTTGCTGAGAGCCGACAGCAAGACCGGAATCTCCCGGAAACTCAGCAGCCCCGGAATATAGGGAAAGTGCAAAGGCACGATGGCACTCGCCCGCGCGATTTCCTGCATCTCCGGAAACCGGAAAACTACCACGCAGCCAATCGCGCGGTTCGCGTCGCGCAACGCGTTCCATCGGCTCCGGCGCTGCTTCAGCGCTTGCGAGCCTGTCAGCACAAACGACGCGTCCAGTCCCGCCACGGTACGAATTTCGGGCAAGTGGTCTTCACCTTCCCATGCTCTTCGCAGTTCTTCCTGGATCGCCCGTGCGCGTTCGGGCGTCACTCTCCACTCATGCTGTTTGCCGGCTTCCCTTGACTTGTACTCCATGCCCATCATCGTATAATGCATCTGCCGTCAACGCTGCCTCTGCCCTGCGGCGAACCAACGTCGCTTGAAGTTGACTGAGGGGAACGTCCCATGACCCTGCATCCACCGTTGGAAATCTCCGCGCGCGAAGACGCCGGAATTCATTATGTCGGCGTGCATGGCCGACTCACCATCGGCGAGCCCACCGAGCGACTGCTCGAATTTGTGCAGAATCTGGTGCAACAAGGCGCGCGCAAAATCATCGTCAACCTCGACGACATTCCGCAAATTGACAGCTCCGGCATCTCCGTCCTGGTGAAGCTCTCCATCTCCCTCGCGCGCCTCGGCGGCGTGTTGCACCTCGTCATCCGGCAGGGCCGCGTCCGCGATGCCCTCACCGTCACTCGCCTGGTCGAAGCCATTCCCACCTTCGAAACCGAATCCGCCGCCACGGCTTTCTAGACTTCCAGGCTTCACGTCACCGGCTAGTAATTCATTAAATTCCGAGCTTGTGCTAGATTGAAATGGTATGCGGGGCTCGTCTGCAATTCGCTTCCTGGCTGCGCTAGCATTTCTCGCGTGTACCCTCGCTGCGCCGTCCTCTGCTCAACAGCCGGCGCAGAACGCTGAGAGGCCCAAGCACCTTATGACACAGCTGGATTTGCCGGGCTCGACCAAAAAAGATTCCGGCCCGCTCGAAATCGAGCATCTCGAAAACCTGGCTGTGCGCCTTCTCCATCACGCTCCCGACGCAGGCTGCCATCCGGGTGACTGCAGAATCCTGGTGACCAATTTCGTGTTTCCTGACGGTTCTTTGTTTCCACATGGCATTCAGTGGGCGGACGATCTCTCTGGCATCTTTGCCAATCAGGAGAAAGGAATACAGGTAATTGACCGCGCGCGATTCAAGAATCTTCTGGAAAAAGACGGGATTTCAGCGAGGCTCCAGAATTCGGAACCTGCGGCCCGTTGGCTAGGCAAGCAATTCAATGCGACGGTCGTGGTTGTTGGTCAGGCCCGCATTGTCAGAGATACCATTGTCGAGATTTCCGCACGCTTTTTGAATGTCAACGACATTAATTTGATCGGCCCCAGCTCAGAGGTGAAGTTGCAGATTATGTCTTCGGAGGAAGATTTTTCACCTCTCAGTGCTCTTCCTTCTCCACCATCTCCTTCACCTCTTCCTGACACCATCAACGGGGAAAAAGTTTACAAGGCTGGCGTTCAGAGTGTCGTCCCTCCGAGTTGCTACTTCATGCCAGGTCCAAACATGACCGAAGACGCTCTAAGCGCCTCGTACTCGGGAATCGTATCTGCCGAGGGTGTCGTCGGAACCGACGGTGCCATAAGGGCCGTACGGATTACAAGAGGCGCCCCCTTCGGCCTCAGTGAAGCAGTGGTTAAGAGTATAAAGACTTGGAAGTGCAAGCCTGCCGTACTGGATGAAAGGCCAGTAGCCGTTCTTGTGATGTTTGAGGTGAATTTCCGCTCGACCAAATAGAACTAGCCGCCCTTCTTCAACTTCGCCCCCACCAAAATCGCGGGCACGTTCAGTTCGCCATGCCGCTCATCGGATTTCAACGAGACTATTACCCGCTTTCAATGCGTCCAGCAACTGAGAGAGAATCGCATCGAATGCTGAAAACAGCATAGCCTTGCGGCAATTCCCAAGGCGCACCCAAACTACTTGGACAGATGCATCAGAGCGCGATGCCCGCCACGAAAAATCCTCGTCCTTTGTGATAAGTACCATCGAGTGCGCCGCAGCGTGGTTCCAGATTTCCCCGTCGTTCGCGGCGGCAAGCCCGACTTCGAGGACGTGAATCGCTTGGTGTCCCCGCGAGACCAGCCATTTGGCCAGCGCGGCCGGCAGTTGGCTGTCCACCAGAAACTTCACGCGGATTGTAAAACGATGTGATCGGTCTGTACGGCGGCGTATTCAATCGCTGCCAGAATATCTTCCCGTTCCAGAAACGGGTAATCGGCAAGGATCTCCTCAAACGGTGCCCCAGCGCTCAGCAGTTGCAACACGTCCACCACGCGCATACGCAGCCCGCGAATGCAGGGCCTTCCGCCGCACTTGCCCGGCTCGATGGTAATCCTCTTGAGTAGTTCCGTATTCATCGTCTACTCACACCATGCCACAAACCATTCTTCCCCACAAGCGGATGGTTTCCCTGGTTCTCTATCTAGTTGGTTGGAAAGCTCGGCGTGCTCTAGCTGCCCTTCTTCAACTCCGCCAGCACCATCTTCGCCAGTTCCTTTAGTGTCTCAAAGACGCCCTGGCCCTGGATGGCTACGCCTTCAATCACCGGCTCGCCCTTCTTCTGCAGTTGCTTCGTCAACTCTTCCACGCTCATCACGTTTGGCAGGTCGCGCTTGTTCAGTTGCAGCACGTACGGAATCGTCGCGAAATTCAGGTTGTGCTCTTTCAAATGCTCCTGCAGGTTGTCCAGCGTCTCGAAATTCGCGTCCAGCCGTTCTTCCTGGGAATCGGCCACAAAAACAACGCCGTCCGCGCCTTTCAAGATTAGCTTCCGGCTGGCTTCGTAAAACACCTGCCCTGGCACGGTATATAAATGAAAGCGCGTCTTGAACCCGCGCACCGTTCCCAAATCCAAAGGCAGAAAGTCGAAGAACAGCGTTCGGTCTGTCTCCGTCGCCAGCGACACCATCTTCCCCTTCAGGTTTTGCCCGGTGTGGTCGTAGATCCACTGCAGGTTGGCGGTCTTTCCGCCGAGGCCCGGACCGTAGTACACCAGCTTGCAGTTAATTTCGCGCGCAGGAAAATTGATGAAAGGCACGAGTCGTCAACCTGAATCCCGTCTAAGACTTATAACACACACACGCAGGGCAGGCCACTGTTCCGCTTGCGTGCCCGTTGTCTCTTCAGGGCACCTTCTAGTTTCATGGAAGAGCATGCAACTCGGCAATGTTATTTTCCCTCGTGCTCCCGGTCGGTAAAGACTATCTAACCCAGCACTTTCACCCCGCATGGACTTCCGTTGACGACGGGGCGGCCCTCTGCTACATTCGCGCCATGGCAAAACCCCAGAAATCCTCCTCGGGCCCTTCCGGGCGGGCCAAGTCCTCGCCCGCAGCCCAGTCTAAGCTTAAGAAAAAGAATAACTTAGCTGTCCAAACTCCGCAGCGGGGTGGCGTCGAGATGATCGATCCGCGCGTGCAAGCCCAGATGAAGGTCTATGAAGAGGCCATGGCGCTCTTCCACCAGCAAAAATTTCAGCGTGCCAAGCAGGAACTCGAAAAGGTGCTTGAAGGGCCCAGCAAGGAACTTGCTGACCGCGCGCGTACTCATCTTCGCATCACCGAACAGCGCATGAAGCCCATTGCCGAGCAGAATCCCAAATCGCCCGAAGAGCATTATCAGCGTGGCGTGGCCATGATGAACTTGGGCCGTTGGGACGAAGCCCGAGAAAGTCTCGACAAGGCCCGCAAGCTCGCTCCCAAGGCCGACCACGTCCATTACGCTCTGGCGGCGCTCGATTGCCTCACTGGCGAAGCCGATTCCGCCATGGCCAATCTCAAGGTCGCCATCGAACTCCGCCCCTCCAATCGTTACCACGCCCGTAACGACGAGGACTTTGCGTTCCTCCAGGAAGATCCTCGCTTTACCGAATTGCTGTATCCTGAAAAGGACGGATATACAGGATAGTCTCTACCGAAGTGGATTGCCGCCCCGCTCGCGTCATTCGGAACTTGAGCCTCACGTGAAAAAGTCTCGACGCCAGAACTCTCTGCAGTCCCGTGGACTGCGTGTAGTCTCGCTCGGCGGCGGCACAGGTCTTTCGGCGCTGCTTCGCGGATTGAAGGAACACGTCGTCCTCCGCACGGATCGCCACGCTTCCCGCGAACGCCCCATCGCTGACCTCACCGCGATTGTCACCGTCACCGACGATGGCGGCAGTTCCGGCCGTCTTCGCCGCGAAAACCGAATGTTGCCTCCCGGCGACATCCGCAACTGCATGGTCGCGCTTTCCAAAGACGAAGCGTTACTCGGCCGTCTGTTTCAGTACCGCTTTCATGCCGGACGCGGCCTTATTGGCCACAATTTCGGCAACTTGTTCCTCGCCGCTCTCACCCATGTCACTGGCGATTTTGCCGAAGCCGTTCACGTCTCCAGTAAAGTGCTCGCCATCCGCGGCCGAATCTTCCCCTCCACGGTTTCCAATGTGCATCTCACCGCCACACTCACGAATGGCCAGCGCGTCAGCGGCGAAACGAGAATCTCCCGCAGCCGCGCTCCTATCTGTCAAATCCAGCTCGTGCCCTGCCGCGTGCGCGCTCTGCCCAAAGCCATTGAGGCCCTTCAAAATGCAGACCTCATCCTCATGGGCCCAGGCTCTCTTTACACCAGCGTCATTCCCAATCTCCTGATCCCTGAAATTGCCCACGCGATTGCGCGCTCCAAGGCCCCGCGCGTCTACATCGCAAATCTGATGACGCAGCCCGGCGAAACCACTCAGTACACTCTCAGTGAACACTTGCGCGCCATTCAGAAGCATGTTGGCAAGCGCGTCATCGATTGGGTTGTCGCCAACCGCAAGCCGGTGTCCCCGGAAGTCGCCCGCCGTTATCGTGCTCAAGGGGCAGAGGCCGTTGTGGTGGACGCCGATAGGCTCGCCAAACTCAAGGTCAAGCTCCTGCTTGACAATCTCCTCGAAGAGCACGGTGTCATCCGCCACAATTCTCCCCGCCTCGCCCGCCTCCTCGTCGACGAATTCCTCCTCCGTCCCTCCCGCCGCTAACCTCCGTTTGCCTCTCTCTTTCTCATGTAGGGCCCGCCTTCTGAGGCGGGCCGCAACTAATCCAACGACGCCACAAAACTGTCATCTCGAGCGGAGGTCTGCGCCTTTTGCAGACCGCCGTCGAGGGATCGGGGCAAACGCGAGCCTTGTGGCACAGTCACTCCTGACTGTGCTCCTGAGTCTCTCTAGTCCAAATCTCTAGCTCAGGCCGTCACGCTTGCGACTTGCTCTTGAATTCTTGCCGCTAGGCCCAGCGCCACCTGCCTCACCTCCACCGCCACCGCACGCCCCCGCGCAGAAAGATCGGCGGCCCCACGGTGAACACCGGCGTCGCCGCGACGTTGAAGCGGTCATCCGTCAGATTCTGCACGGCCAGGAATACCGCTGTGTGCCGCACAAACTCCCGCGAGACTTCCGCATCCAGCGAAAACGCGCGCCCCAGCGGGTATTGATTCAAGTCATCATCAAACTCATCCCCCAAGAATCGCCCTTGCAGGCTCGCATTCCATTTCTTCCCGATATAGCTGGCCTGAAAATTGAACTGGTTCTGCGGCACCTGCGGCAAGCGCAATCCATCCAGCGGCATCAGCGCCGGTGGGCTCGGGTAACTCACTACTGTCGCGTTCACGAACAAGTAGCTTGCTGAAATCTGCAGACGCGGCCGCACCTGCCACTGCCCGGACAATTCAAATCCGCGCGCCTGCGTCACGCCCAGGTTTTCCTTCATCCTCGTGATGAGTGCTGGGGTGCTGGTGAGGGTCACATTCGCCACCGGATCGCCAATCTCGCTCCAGAAAAAATTCCCGCGTAGGGTCAGCCGGTTCGCCCACGTCTGGTAACTCAGCCCGGCCTCGCCTCCCGTCAGGTGCTCACCCGTCAAATTCGGATTCGCCAGCGTTAGCACGTTTCCCGCGCGAAAATTCCGGTACAGTTCGTTCAGAGTCGGCGCGCGAAATGCCCGGTACACCGAAGCGCTCAGTGCAAGCCCGTGCGAAAAACTTCGCAGCAGCGAGACCCGGGGACTGAACGCCGACTCAGACCGGTTCGCAAACGTCTCCGTCGTCGTGGCCCCGGTCGTCAGCGGTTTGGTGTTCTGGAATCCAGTGTTGTTGTTCCACGTGTCCACGCGCCCGCCAAACGTCAGCAGCCACTTTGGTGCAAAAAAGAAGGCGTCCTGAGCGAAAAATCCCCAGTTGTGTTGCCGCCCGCCCGCATCCACCAGCGTGAACCGCGCGCCTGCTCGGTAATTTGTGTCCTCACTGTGGCCGCGCACATCGTTGGCCTCGATTCCAGCCGCCACTTTGTGCTTCTCCGTAAAGAGCCGGGCCCACGTTCCCAGGAATCCAACCTGCTGCGAAGGATTCCGCTGCAGATCGGTCAACGTTTCGGAGTCGCGGTCCGCCGTCACCGCTGAAAATGTTTGATGGTAACTCTCCGTCGAGCCGTACAACCGCGCCGAAAAACTCCCCGCGTCCCTTGTTGACCAGTCCAGTCCCGTATCCACTTCCGGAATCGTCGTGTCGTTCTTCTGCAGCGGCGTTCCATTCCGCCGACTCTCGGCAAACCCGCTTCCCCGCACGAAAAATTGCCCCTGCTCTCCCAGGTTCCTCGAAACCTCGACTGTGCCCGACAGGTCCGCCGTGCCCGCATCCGTATCCACGCTTCCCCGTTGATCGGGCGGCACCAGCACATAGCCTCCCGTGCGAAGCGCCTGCCCCGCCACCGCAACCCGCCAGTTGCCCACTGGCCCTCCCACAGCAAACGACATATCTGGCGTGCTCATGTTTCCGTAGGATATTTCCCCCGATGCATAGGATTCTTGTGCCGAGCGCGTGCGCAGATTCACCACGCCGCCCAGCGCTCCATTCCCAAACAAATCCGAAGCGCCACCGTTCGTCACCTCGATCGATTCCAGTTCCGCCCGCGGCACACGCGCAAAATAAACCCATCCGCCAAACGGATCATTTAGCGGAATCCCATCCAGCAACACGCTCGAACGGCTCGTCGCGCTTGCCCCTACTCCCCTCAGCGACACGCCCTGAGAAGACGGATTTGCAAACAGACTGCTCGACCTGCGGAACGTGCTGAATCCCGGCACTTCTCTCAACACATCGTCCACCACCAGGCTTCCCGCCACTTCTATTTGCTCCTCCGGAATCGCATACTCGCTTGTCGGCACCGCTGGAATGCGATCCTCCACATTCGATTTCACCTGTAGACGCTCGATGTTTGCCGCGGGCGTCAACACGATCTGCACTTTCTGCTCTGAACTGTGTGGTTTCACCTCCAGCGTCGCCGCCGCGAATCCGGGAAAGCTGATATACAGACTTCCACCCTTGCCGGTTTCCGTGATGCTGAAATTGCCGCCGGCATCCGTCTTCGTCAGGATTACTCCGTCCGGCGATCGGTACTCGATCTTCGCGCCCTCAATCGTCAATCCCATGGAGTCCGCCACCGTTCCGTGCAATCCCCCGCCTTGCTGCGCCAAGGTCATCATCGCCATCGCCGCCAAGCGCACAATCAAAGCGGCGGTCCTGGCGGCAAGCAAACACAGCCGCCACCGTGGCTTCGTACCTACCCGCAATTCTCGCTCTTGATTCCCCACGTAACCTTTCCGCCCCATTGGTGCCGCTCTATCCTAACCGTCCCCGATTGCGCGTCAACCAGGTTAGCGAACTTCCTCAACGTTCATCCGTTCCCCCTGGTCTTAGTCACCAATAACGCAAGTCTCCCCCGCAGTGCGGCACATTCCAAGCCCGGGCGGTGTCCAATGAAATGAGCCCCTCCGCAGACCCGTGAGCGCACATGGCGTTCCTACGCAAAGGCTTCCTATCTCCCGCCTCTGCCTCCTAACAGATAGCCAGCTCTCGTCAGGGGATACGCTGTGAGAGGGCTTTTCACACCTTTCTTCTCATTGACACAGTCAAACCGCCTCTTCGATACTGGTTTCTTATGAACTATCTTCCACTCGTACTTCTTCTGCTCCTCTTCCATCCATCCGCCATCCCCCTCACTCCATCCTCTGGCTCCGCAGCCCGGCCTCAAGCACTCCCGGAAAAAGATCTCTATCCCCCCTCCGCCGATGCCAAAAAGGAAATCGAAGATGCGCTCCGTTCCGCCGCGCCCGCGCACAAACGTGTTCTGGTCGTCTTTGGCGCCAATTGGTGCTTCGACTGTCACGTCCTCGACGAATACTTCCACAGCCCTGACATCGTTCCCACGCTGCAAAAATATTTCGTGGTCGTCCACGTTGACATCGGCCGCGGCGAAAAAAATACGGATCTCGCCAAGAAGTACGACGTGCCCCTCAACCGCGGCATTCCCGCCATCGCCGTTCTTGACTCCGCCGGCAAACTCCTTTTTAGCCAGGAACAGGGAGAGTTCGAAGCCGCCCGCTCGCTGCCCGCTGCCAGCATCCTCGCCTTCCTCAACAAGTGGAAACCCGCTTCCCCCTGATTGTTGGTTCCGTCCCAGCGTTCTTTTGCGTCATTAAAGCCAAGTTAAATCTACGATCAGCTTTCCGCCCGAGCACTTAACGCACTGGCAACAGCATCGCGACGGTACGAGCAAGCGGCATACCCCCCGCCATGTATTCTGGTCAGCAAGCTAATTCTCAATCTACGGGGACCCCGCAAATGCGCAATCATAAATCTTCCTTCATCCTGCTATTGGTGTCTTTGCTCGCACTTCTGCCGACTCGCGGTGCCACGACTGTTCGCGTCAAGGGCAGCGACACAATGCTGGCCTTCGGGCAACGCCTTACAGCCTGGTACGCCAAGAAGAACCCGGCCATAAACTTCGACGTTGCGCCCTTCGGCGCCGCGGCTAGTTTTGCGGCAATGTCGGCGGGAAAGATCGACATCGTGCAGTCCTCGCGGAAAGTGCTCCATTCCGAAGAGGAAGCCCTGCGTTCCGCCCAGGGGAAAAACTACGTTGAACTACACGTGGCTACGGAAGTCGCCGGCATCGCGGTGAATCAGGCCAATCCCCTCAAGGAACTTTCCCTCTTCCAATTGCGTCAGGTCTTGTCTGGAAGTGCAAAAAACTGGAAACAAGTGGGCGGGATCGACGCGCCCATCACGATTTACGGCCGCGATGACACCTGCGGCGTTCGCGCGTTTCTGGAAGAGGAATTCATGGGCGACGAGAGCATCTCTTCCTCCACCAAGACCTTCCCAACTAACTCGGCCTTGTTGGCTGCGGTGAGCCACGACAAGGACGCCATCGGTTTCGGTAGCGTGGAACTCTCACCCACGGACCGTGCCAGGTTCCTGGCCATCAAACCCAGCTCCTCCGCGGAAGCGGTTGCTCCCACTGGAGACGCTATTCGTGCGAATACCTACATGCTCGTTCGCCCACTCTACTTCTATTTTGCCGGCCCCCCAAATGGTGAAATCTTGCGATTCGCCGACTGGGTTCTCTCACCCGAAGGGCAACTCGTCGTGGAGTCTGTTGGGTACTTTCCGCTGAAGGGCGCGGAGCGCGAGGCGGGCCGCCAAGCCCTGTCTGAAGCCAGAGCAAAAAACTAAGCGCCAGGCCAAGGGCCGCCTTCACGTCGGGCCTTTTCGCCTGTGCGTTGACAGCCGCCTCCTTCACGGCAATACTCGACTACGATGATTGGACTCTTGCGCGGCCGCCTCCTGGAAAAGCGGCCCAATCAGGTTATCCTCGATGTCGGCGGCGTCGGCTATCTCGTCGCCGTGCCTCTTTCCACCTTCGCCGCTCTCGGCGAACTCCACGCTGAAGTCACGCTCCTCATCCACACGCACGTGCGCGAAGACGCGCTTTCCTTATATGGCTTTCTCTCCGCCCGGGAGAAGCATCTCTTTGAGCTCCTTCTCGGCGCTTCCGGCGTTGGCCCCACGCTCGCTTTGAAGATTCTTTCCGGCATGAACGTGGAGGAACTTGTGCCTGCCATTCGCGGCGGCGATCTTGCCCGTCTCACGAAAATCCCTGGCGTTGGCCGCAAAACCGCGGAGCGCATGGTGGTTGAGCTAAAAGACAAGCTCGAAACCGTCACCATCGAATCCGAAAAACCTGCGCCGGCTTCTCCTGCGGGAGTCGAAGCCGACGTTAAGTCCGCCCTGATCAACCTCGGCTATGACGAGCGCACTGCCGAAGCCGCCGTCGCCGAGGCCCGCCGCCGCACTGGCCCATCCGGTTTCGAACAACTTCTCCGTGTTACTCTGTCAGCGTTAAGCGGCCCGCAAACCAGATGAGCGTTTGCGGTCCGCGCAAGGAGAACTTGAAGATAAAACAATCGAGATCGGATTCTGGTTATCAGATATCAGTTATCAGGAATCAGCCACCCAGGACCCTACAGCCCTCTTGTTTCCTGATGGTTGGTAGCTGATTTCTGTTCGTGGTGTCCTGATATCTGATCGCTGATATCTGATATCTTTCCCCCATGCCAAACATCCCGCCCAAAAATCCCCGCATCGTCTCCGGCGCACCTCTTGACGACGACGCTCGCCTTGACGCCAGCGTTCGACCCAAGCGCCTCGACGAATACATTGGCCAGAAACGCGTGAAGGAAAACATCGCAATCGCCATCGAGGCCGCACGCTCCCGCGGCGAAGCCCTCGATCACGTTCTCCTCTATGGCCCGCCCGGCCTGGGCAAGACTACGCTCGCCCAGATCATCGCAAACGAACTCAACGTGCCCATCAAGACCAGCGCCGGTCCGCTGCTCGAACGCAAAGGGGACCTTACCGCAATCCTCACCGCCCTCGAAAAGAAGGAGGTTTTCTTCCTTGATGAAATCCACCGCCTGCAGGCAGCCGTCGAGGAAGTCCTCTATCCCGCCATGGAAGATTTTCGCGTGGACCTCGTCATCGGCCAGGGCCCTGGCGCGCGCATCCATCCCTTCCATCTCAACCATTTCACGCTCATCGGCGCTACCACCCGCGCCGGTCTAATCACCGCGCCCCTGCGCTCCCGCTTCGGCATCGTTCATCGCCTCGATTTCTATACGCCAGAAGACCTGCTCATCATTCTTCACCGCTCCGCCAAAATCCTGAACATCCAGATGGACGAAGCCGGCGCCGAAGAAATCGCCGGACGCTGCCGTGGCACGCCGCGCGTTGCCAACCGCCTCCTCCGGCGCGCGCGCGATTTCGCGGAAGTTCGCGCTGCCGGACGCATCACCCGCGAAGTTGCTCAGGACTCTTTGCGCATGCTTGGCGTAGATGAACACGGCCTTGACGAGGTCGACCGTAATCTTCTCCTCGCCCTTCTCGACAAGTACAATGGAGGTCCGGTCGGTCTCGGCACTCTCGCCGCCGCCCTCAGCGAGGAAGAAGACGCCATCGAGGAAATGTACGAGCCCTATCTCATGCAGATCGGCATGCTGGATCGCACGCCGCGTGGCCGCGTCGCCACTCCCCGCGCCTATGAGTATTTCAACCGCGATCTCCCCAAGCGCCAGCCCCGCCTTTTTTGATCTATTTTCTTCTTTCTGAACTCTATGGGCTCGGCAATCATCCTGGCTAAATTCTTCTTCGCCCGTTCCTAGAATTCGTTGGACTCCTGGCCTCCGAATGAGTACTATTTCCGCCATTCTCCGGCCCCGTCAAAGTTCAGGAGGCAAGCATGGCGCGCCGACAATTCCTCGCCCAGCTAATGGGTCTTCCCTTCCTCTCCTTCGGAATCAAGGCCGAGGAACCCAAGAAAACCCTCAAGATCATGATGAAAAGTGCCTGGGGCTCCGACGACCCCACCAGAGCCGCTTTTCCGTTCCATCACGGTTTGGCCTTGGCGGAAGCCGGTCACGAGGTTCAGATCTTCCTTCTTGGGGAAGCCACCTACCTGATGCGCAAGGCCACTGCCAGCGCCGTCGTTCCCGTTGGCTGGCCGCCTCTCAGTGAAGCACTCGAGAAAATAGCCGCCAAACACATCCCTGTTTTCTCTTGAGGGGCCTGCAGCCGGGCCCGTGGGGTCACGGAAAACGATCTAGCACAATGGGGAGCCAAATTCGGCAGTCCCGCCATCTTTGTCGGCCTCGTGGAGTGGGCCGACCGCATCATCACCGAATGATCGGGTTGCTCTCTCAGAAATTCGGACAAGTCGCGTCACCGGGGAAAAAGCCGGATGCTTTTCAATTGTGTTTCATGAACTGCCCCTTACTTCCCGTCAGTGAGTTGTAGAGTGTCTCGATAAACTTGTCCGCATCGATGAAATCTCCCGACCATTTCTTCCACGGCTCCAGGATTTTCTCCTGCTTCATCTGCTCCATCGTCTTGTGTTCGTCAATCGCCTTCTGCACCGCCGCGGACGTCTCCTTCAACATCTTTACGAACTCCCGCACGTCGTCCAGGTTGGAAAGCGCCGCATGTCCCGGAATCACTTTCACGTCCGGCGGCAGCATTGTGCTAGCCTTCTCCATCGCAGCAATCATCCCCTGCACGCTGCCGCCGCTCGCCACATCAATAAACGGAAATCCATAGCGCACAAAATCGTCGCCCATGTGCACCACATTGTTCTTCGGGAAGAAAATCACCGCGTCGCCGTCTGTGTGCCCGGCGGGGAAGTGCAGCGCCCGAATATCCTCGCCGTTCAAGTGCACCGTCACGTCATGCTCAAACGTAATTATGGGTAACGCCGCTTTCGGGGCCGGGGGAATATCCATCTTTACAGATCATCCATTGCCGCCGGTTCCACCCGATTCCAGCCGTTTGCGCACGTTGTCCTGCGCAATCACCGTGGACCCGCCATTTGCGAACGGGACGTTCCCGCCAGTGTGGTCTCCGTGATAGTGCGTGTTGATCACAAACCGCACGGGCTTGTCCGTAATCTTCAAATCTTTCAGCGCCGCCTGAATCTTTTCCGCAAGTGGTGCGTACTGGTCGTCCACAATCACGATTCCGTCTTCGCCCACCGATGCCGCAATGTTTCCGCCCGCGCCCTCCAACATGTAAATGTTCCCGGAAACCTTCGTCACCTTGATTTGTACTTTCGCAAAATCCGTGTTCTGCGCCTGCGTGGAGTCGGCCAGCGCCAGGTTCAAAGCAAACGCTCCGGCCAACATCACCCAACCGCGCCAACTCCAAAGTTTCTCGCTCATAAACTCTCCTCCCATTCGTACTCGCGCCGCATTCTATCACCTCTTTCTCGCTCCCGAATCAACCCGCGAGCCAGTCGAGATTTTCTCAGCGCCCTGCGGATTTTCATATATTTCCATCGCAGCCAGGAGTTGTTGTACGATATCGGGCGCGCCAAAGGAGGGGTTCATGCCCATTACGTTTACGCTGAATGGAAAAGCCACCACCGTCAATGTGGATCCGCAGATGCCTCTTTTATGGGTGCTGCGCGACACGCTGAACCTGACCGGCACGAAGTTTGGTTGTGGCATGGCGCTATGCGGCGCCTGCACCGTGCACATCAACGGCGAAGCAGCGCGCTCCTGTATCCTGCCCGTCTCCAGCGTCGAGGGGAAAAAGATCACCACCATCGAGGGTCTGTCGACCGACGGTTCGCACCCCGTTCAGAAAGCGTGGGTCGAAGAAGATGTGCCGCAATGCGGATATTGCCAGACGGGTCAGATCATGTCCGCCGTGGCGCTGCTGGCCAAGAAACCGAACCCCACTGATGTGGAGATTGACGACGCCATGAGCGGCAACCTCTGCCGTTGCGGCACGTATCAGCGCATACGCAAGGCGATTCACCGCGCCGCCAGCCTTCAGGCCGGCCGCTAGATTTTTAGATCCGTCACGAATTTACACCATTCCGAATCGAGGTTCGCATGGCAACTGCATCTCTCCTGGATCGCCGCGAATTCTTGCGCAAAAGTGCAACCGGCAGTGCGGCGCTGGTCATCGGCTTCTATCTGCCCGGAAAATACGAAGCGCTGGCCGGTGTGCCGCCCAAGGATCCAACGGCAATCAATGCCTGGGTACAGATCGCGGCCGACGGTCACGTCACGCTGCTGATTGACAAGTCGGAGATGGGCCAGGGAATTTCCACCGCGCTGGCTATGATTCTCGCTGAAGAGCTCGATCTGGACTGGAAGAAGATCCGAACGGAGTTTGCTCCCGCTGCGCCTGCGTATTTCAATCCTGTCTTTGGCTTGCAAGGGACCGGCGGAAGTTCTAGTGTGCGTGGGTCGTGGGAACCCTTGGCAAAGGCGGGAGCGGCTGCCCGTGAAATGCTGGTGGCTGCGGCAGCGAAACGCTGGGGCGTCGAGCCGTCCGCCTGCCGCACGGAAAACAGCGCCGTCGTGAATTCGGGTACAGGCAAACGGCTGGGCTATGGCGAACTGGTGGAGGAGGCAGCGAAACTGCCGGTACCAGGGAGTCCTGCGCGAAAGGATCCGAAAAACTACAAATTCATTGGCAAAGCGACAAAACGAATCGATTCCACAGAAAAGGTGACAGGTAAAGCAGAATTTGGCATTGACGTGCGCTTGCCGGGAATGCTGCACGCTGTTGTAGCTCGGTGCCCCGTGTTTGGCGGCAAGGTGAAGAGTTTCGACGCCGAGAAGGCAAAAGCCGTGCGCGGCGTGAAACAAGTCGTGCAGATTTCGAGCGGCGTTGCGGTGATAGCGGACAATACCTGGTCCGCCATGGAAGGGCGCAATGCACTGGTCCTCACTTGGGACGAAGACGCAAACACGAAGAACTCCAGCGAGGCGATTCGCAAGCTGTACCAGGAGAGGGCCGGGCAGACCGGGTCAATCGCGCGCAAAGATGGCGACGCGAACGCGGCTCTGGCTACCGCGCCGAAGAAACTGGAGGCCATCTACGAAGTTCCATTCCTGGCGCACGCCACCATGGAGCCAATCAATTGCGCGGCGGATGTGCGCGCCGATGGATGCGACATCTATGCGCCAACGCAGTTTCAAACCTTTTCGCAAATGACGGGAGCAAAGCTCACTGGCTTGAAGCCGGAGCAGGTGCGCGTCCACACAACGTATTTGGGCGGAGGATTTGGACGGCGCGCGGAGCAGGATTTCATCGCCGAGGCGGTCGAGCTTTCCAAGGCCATGACGGCGCCGGTGCAAGTGACATGGTCGCGCGAAGACGACATGCAACATGATTTCTATCGCCCGGCGGTGCTCGTGAAAATGAACGCCGGCGTGGATGATGCTGGCAACGTGGTGGCGTGGAAGAGCCGCATTGTTGCGCCTTCCATCATGTCACGGTTCTTCCCGGGCTCGATTAAGAATGGCATTGACGACACGGCCACGGAGGGAATCGCCACGCTGAAGTATGAGGTGCCGAATTTCCTGGTCGAATATCTTTTGACTGAAACCGGTATCCCCGTGGGATTCTGGCGTTCGGTAGGCTGTTCGCACAATGGCTATATCGCCGAATGCTTTGTGGATGAGATGGCTAAAGCCGCGGGAAAAGATCCCGTGGAATTCCGGCGTATGTTGCTAGCCAAGGATGCACGGCAACGTGGCGTGGTCGAACTCGCCGCAGAAAAGGCGGGTTGGAGCAAGCCGCTGCCAGCTGGGCGATATCGCGGAATTGCCGTGGTGGAATCGTTTGGGAGCCACGTAGCGCAAGTGGCGGAGATCAGCATCGATCGCAAAGCGCACACGTTGCAGGTGCATCGCGTGGTCGCGGCCGTGGATTGCGGGCGGCACGTCAATCCGGAAACGATACGGGCACAGATAGAGGGCTCGATTGTGTACGGGCTAAGCGCGGCGCTGAAGGGCGAAATTACGATCGCGAATGGCCGCGTGGAACAAGCCAACTTCAACGATTATGACCTAGTGCGCATGAACGAAGCGCCGATGGTCGAGGTGTACATCGTGGATAGCCAGGACGGACCCGGTGGCATTGGCGAACCCGGCACGCCACCGATTGCGCCGGCCGTATGCAATGCCATTTTTGCCGCCACGGGAAAACCAGTGCGGCGCTTGCCGATTCGCCCCGAAAATCTGGCCTAGCCACAAGGGCGCCTTTCGCGACAGAATGGGGCGTGCCCCCAGCCGCCTTAATCCTCGCCGCTCTTACTTTGCTCATCTGGATTGCCCTGACGTTTTTTCGTGGAGCTTTCTGGCAACTTCGCCAGTTTGACGACGACATTGCGCCACACGAGCCCCCAGCAGCGTGGCCGCGTGTGGTCTGCGTGATGCCCGCGCGCAATGAAGCAGAAACCATTGTGCGAGCGGTGGCTTCGCTTGCAAAGCAAAACTATCCTGGCTCATTGCATATCGTGATTGTGGATGACCAGAGTGAAGATGCCACGTCGGAATTAGCCAAGGCGGCAGCCCAAGAAGCGGGCGCGGCAAATCGCGTAGAAATTATGCGCGCAGCGGCCTTGCAGAGCGGTTGGACCGGCAAGATGTGGGCGCTCCAGCAAGAAATCGAGAGCCGCCAGCAAGATTCACCCGAGTATTTCTGGTTCACCGACGCAGACATCGTGCATGCGCCGGACACTTTGTCGCGCCTGGTATCGCGTGCGGAGCAACTGCACGCAGACCTTGTCTCCCTCATGGTGCTGTTGCAGGCGAAATCGTTTCCCGAGCGCTTGCTAATGCCTCCCTTCCTCTATTACTTCCTGATGCTCTATCCGCCGAAGTGGATTCCGGACGCAGCGGCGAAAACAGCGGGCGCGGCGGGCGGCTGCATTTTGCTGCGGCGCACGGCGCTGGAACGCATCGGCGGATTTGCGGCGATTCGCGCGGAGGTGATTGACGATTGTGCATTGGCACGCGCCGTAAAAGGCAGCGCTGGCACAGTCTGGATGGGGCTCACTCGAAAGAGCGTTAGCTTGCGCGAGTATCAGACGTTCGCTGAGGTCCGCGATTTGATTGCGCGTACCGCCTTCACGCAGCTGAAGTACTCGCCTTTGCTGCTTCTCGGTACCCTTGCAGGTATGCTTTTGACATATATCGCGCCAGTAATTGTTGCATTCCATCCGCAACCCGCAGTGTGGCGAATGGGTCTGGCGGCCTGGCTGTTGATGGCTCTGACGTATCTTCCAACAGTGCGGTTTTACGGTCTTTCGCCGCTATGGGCGCCATTCCCTCCCGTAGCCGCAGCGTTCTATAGCTATGCGACGTGGCTTTCCGCGGTGCGCTACTGGCGGGGCCGCGGAGGGCAATGGAAGGGCCGCGCGCAAGCGGTGAGAGCCACGCGCTCGGCCGGGGCGGACTCTAAGTTACCGCTATGACCAATAGCGTGGCGTCGTCTTGAAACTTGCCCCAGCAAAAATCATGGACTTGCGCCAACACCAGGCGATTCAGCTCAACTGCGGAACTCCCGCTATTGGCTTTGGCAAACGCAGCCAGTCCTTCTTCCCCGAATTCCTGCCCAAGAGGTCCCTCGGCTTCCGTAATTCCGTCGGTGAACAGAAGCAATCTGTCCCCTCGATTCAGCTTCACCAAAGAATCCTCGTATTTCCAGTTTGGGAAGACCCCCAGGACTGCCCCGCCTCCGCGGAGACGTTGCATCGAATCAGGGGATACCAGCATGGGAGAAGGATGGCCTGCGCTGCAGTACTCGAATGTCTGTTTGTCCGCATCGACAATGCCGTAGAAGAAGGTGACGAATTTGTCGGCGGCAATGTTTCCGCATAGCACTCCGTTGACACGGTTGCACATCCGCGCTGGGCTCTCCGAATCGCGCGCAAATGCCCGAACCATCGCTTGGACGTTTGCCATGAGCAATGCTGCGGACACGCCCTTTCCAACGACGTCAGCGATACAAATCGCGAGCCGGCTCTCGCCAAGTCTCAGCACGTCGAAATAATCGCCGCCCACCATCCGGGCGGGGCTCCAGGCGGTCGCGACCTCGAAGCCCCGGAGCTGCGGAATGTCCTTCGGAAGGAGCGATTCCTGTATTTCCCGGGCGCGCTCAAGGTCCTGCTCCTGCTTTTCAAGTTGCGCGGCGCTCAGCTCGACCGACCGCTGCAACTCGGCGTTGCGTTGCTCGAGTCGTTCCTTTGTCTCTTTAAACAAGGTAGAAATGACAGCGAAAACAAATATGATCAGGAACGGGAGCTTCCAGCCTGTTCTGACCAAATGCGACAAAGTTTGTGGGGTGGGTAGAGCGATCCACCAGACAACTAGACTCGATATCAAATACACAGCGGGCGTCAGAACAGCCAAGGCAGCCAGGAAGATCAGCCAGTTATAGGGAAAAGGACGCTGGCCATACACGCAGCGTATGCGGTTCATCGGAGGCGTGATCAGATTTCCGATGCAAAGCGAGTACACAAAGACTTTGGCAGGATTAATCTCCTGTCCAATGGCCCAAAACACGGCGACTCCTACCACAGCCAAGCCGAGGTAGACGCCTTGGAGCCGTAAGAATCGCCCAAGTGTGAGGGGAGAAGCCTTCATGTCATCGAACCAAGTGTATGTGAGCCACGCAGCGTGTCTACCATTTTACAACCGGAGTGGCTGGGCTCGATGGCCAGAAGCTGACCCGCGCCCAGAATCACTTATATTGGTGATGTGCATCACATTTTGCTATACTGGGAATGTTGGAAGCGGGCTGCATCTCGATTTCAGGGAGCGGCACCGGAGGCCGACATGAGTTCGATCCCGACTGGGGGCGACGGGAAAGTAACCGTGCCCGATTTGCTGCAGCGGAAGACCGACGCTGCGGTTTCCCTGAACAAGAAGAAGATCACTTGCTTGACGGCATACGACTATCCGACGGCGCGTCTACTGGACGAAGCCGGGGTGGACGTGGTGTTGGTGGGCGACTCCGTGGCCATGGTGGCGCTGGGCTACGACAGCACGTTGCCGCTCACACTGGAAGAGGCCCTGCATCACACGAAAGCGGTGCGGCGTGGCGTGCAACGGGCGTTGGTAGTGGCCGACATGCCGTACGGCTCCTACCATGGCGACTTGAGTGAATCGCTGCGCAACGCCATGCGCTTCGTAAAAGAGGCCGGCGCAGAGGCCGTGAAGATCGAAGGCGGCGAGCGGCGGCTGGAGCTGATTTCGCGCCTGACAGAGGCGGAAATTCCCGTTATGGGACACGTGGGGCTGACGCCGCAATCCGTGAACGCCCTGGGTGGCTATCGTGTCCAGGGGAAAACGCAGGACGCGGCGGAACAGATTATGCGCGATGCGCGGGCCGTGGAGGCTGCGGGGGCGTTCAGCATCGTGCTGGAAGCTTTGCCGCGCGAGCTGGCGGCGGAGATCACGCATAGTGTCCGGATTCCCACGATTGGAATTGGTGCCGGCCCCGATTGCGACGGGCAGATCCTCGTGCTTCACGATATGCTGGGGTTGACCTTCCGGGAACCGCCGAAATTCGCTCGGCAATATGCCAATGTGGGGCAAACCATCCTGGAAGCCGTGAAAGAGTATTGCGCCGACGTGCAGAGCGGAAGTTTTCCTTCAGATGCGGAGTCCTACCATGCACCCGGCAGCGTGAAAGGACGCAAGACGATTCCGATTGCGCGCTGAGCGTACCGGAGATGAATAGCCTGCAAACAGGGGCGCCTTGAGCAGACCGGGGCGCCTCTGCCATTTTGTGGACCGGGGTGAGAATATGAAACCTGCGGAAATGGCGGCACTGTTTAAATACAACGCCTGGGCGGACCGTCGTGTTCTGGAGGCCTCTAGCTCGCTCACTCAGGAACAGTACACAAGGCCGATGGGCTCCAGCTTTTCCTCGGTGCGCGACACGCTGGCGCACATCTACGGCGTCGAGTGGTTGTGGCTGGAGCGCTTCCAGGGGCGCTCGCCTTCGGCCATTCCCGACGACGCGGCATTCGCGGACATTGCATTACTGAAAGCGACTTGGGCGGCATTTGAAACGAAGTTGCTGAACTTCGTGCGCGGGCTGACGCAAGAAGGCCTGGATGGCATCATCGAATACAAAACGATGAAGTACGGAGAGTATCGCAACCCCCTGTGGCAATCGATGCTTCATCTGGTGAACCACGGAACCTATCATCGCGGGCAGATCACCACGATGCTGCGGCAACTCGGAGCGCAGCCGATTTTGATGGATTTGATGCACTTCTACCGCGAGCAGGCTGCGGCGGCGGGGACCTGAGCGCGGCATGGAGACGATCCGAACAGTCGCCTGGATGAAGGAGAGGACGAAGGAAGCACGGCTGGAACAGCGGGTGATCGGGTTCGTGCCGACGATGGGTGCGCTGCACGCGGGGCACATGGCCCTTGTGGAGCGCGCCAGAAAAGAATGCTTGCCTGTGTACGCTTCCATCTTTCTGAACCCGAAACAGTTTGGGCCGAAAGAAGACTTATCCAAATATCCACGGCCCATTGAGGACGACACCGCTAAACTCGAGGCCGCGAAAATCGATGGGCTGTTCCTGCCGGATGCAGCGGAGATGTACCCGCAGGGGTTTTCCACCTATGTGCATGTGGAAGGCCTGAGTGAACGGCTGGAAGGCAAATCGCGACCGGGCCATTTTCGCGGCGTGACCACTGTTGTGCTGAAACTGCTGGAGATTGTGCAGCCGCACTTTGCCTATTTCGGGCGCAAGGATGCGCAACAGGCGCGCATGGTGCAGCAGATGGTGCGGGATCTGAATGTGGACACGGAAATCGTGTTGTGTCCGATTGTGCGAGAGCCGGACGGGCTGGCGCTGTCTTCGCGCAACGTGTATTTGCACGCGGCGGAAAGGAAGGCGGCGACAGTGCTGTCTCGCGCGTTGCGTGCGGCGGCACAGGAGATATGCTCGGGCGTGCGCGATGCCCACCATTTGCAACAGACCATGCATAAGGTTCTTGCAGGCGAGCCGCGCGCTCGGGTGGACTACGTAGAGATTGTGGACGCCGAATCGTTTGAGCCGGTGGTGCGTGTGTCGCGGCGGAGTTACGCGGTCCTGGCGGTGTTTATCGGCAAAACGCGGTTGATTGACAATTTATTGATTGAGATGGACCGAGAGGATTTGCGGCCGGAGATGTGAGTGAGGTCAAGTCAGCGACAGGGCACCTGTCTCGGAAGGCGACTGCCACAACGGCTGACCCATGGCGGTTCAGGCGTTGGAGAGATGCGAAAGGGTTTCGGCGGCGTGCCCTTTGGCTTTGACTTCGTCCCAGATCTGCTCAATTTTGCCGGCAGGACTAATCAAAAATGTGCTTCGAACGATTCCCTTGAACGACCGGCCCATGAACTTCTTCATCCGCCACACGCCGTAAGATTCGATCATTTTGTGCGTGGGATCGCCGAGCAGCGGAAAATTGAGCTTCTGCTTGGTCTTGAAATTCTTAAGTGATTTTTCCGGATCGGCGCTGACGCCGAGCACGACCACATCTTCCTTATCGAATTTTGATTTGAGATCGCGAAATTCGCAGGCCTCGATGGTGCAGCCCGGCGTGCTGGCTTTGGGATAGAAATAGAGCAGGACGCGCTTGCCTTTGAAATCCTTCAGGGAGACTTCTTTGCCTTCGTCGGAAGTCAGTGTGAAGTCCGGGGCTTTGTCACCGATCTTGAGCATGGCTTCCTCGTTCAAATCAGGATAAAAGTTTGCGGAGGATGTCGTTTACGGATTGCGGATTGGCCTGGCCTTTGGTGACGCGCATCACCTGGCCAACGAAGAATTTGAACACACCTTCATTGCCGGATTTGAACTTGGCGACGTTCTCGGGATTCTTGGCAATGACCTCCCGTGCGGCTTCTTCAATCGAAGTGTCGCTAACTTGAGCGCCCAGTCCTTCGGCAGCGACAATATCCGCGGCGGAGCGGCCGGAATCGAACATATTGGCGAACACTTTTTTCCCCACCGCCGCGGTGATTTTCCCGGATTCCAGCAGACAAACGAGCTCGGCAAGCGAAGCGGGGGCAACCGGGCTTGCGCCAATTTCTTTTCCCGAATCGTTGAGGCGGCGCAGCAATTCGGTCTGCATCCAGTTGGCGGCAGCTTTTCCGGGAGCGCCCGCTTTCACGACAGCTTCAAAGTAACCGGCGAGGGCTTGCGTATCCGTCAGCACTTCCGCATCGTAAGCGGTGATGCCGAAGGCGGAGACGAACCGCGCGCGCTTCGCCAAAGGAAGTTCGGGGAGCGAGTGGAGGATTTCGTCGCGCCACGCTGAGCTAACGTGCACGGGAAGCAGATCCGGCTCCGGGAAATAGCGGTAGTCGTGCGCTTTTTCCTTCGAGCGCATGGAATCCGTGCGGCCCGCATGCTGATTCCAGAGGCGCGTTTCCTGAGAGATGCTGCCGCCGGATTCCAGGACGCCGATGTGGCGCTCGATTTCGTATTCAAGGGCTTTGGCAAGGTAGCGGAAGGAGTTGAGATTCTTCACCTCGACCTTGGTGCCGAATTCCCTGGCGCCTCGCAGCCGCACGCTGACATTGGCATCGCAGCGCAACGAGCCTTCTTCCATGTTGCAATCGCTCACGCCCGTGTACAGAAGGATCTGCCGAAGCGTGGTGAGGTAGGCGTAGGCTTCGTCCGGTGACCGCATGTCCGGCTCCGAAACGATTTCGGCCAGAGGCGTCCCGCAGCGATTGAGGTCCACGTACGTCTTATCCGCCGATTGTGCCAGGCCGTCGTGCAGGGATTTGCCGGCATCCTCCTCGAGATGCAATCGCGTAATGCCGATGCGTTTCGTTTTGCCATCGTGCTCGATTTCCAGCCACCCGCCGGTCGCAAGGGGCAGTTCGTATTGGGAGATTTGGTAGCCTTTGGGCAAGTCGGGGTAGAAATAGTTTTTGCGGGCGAACCGGGAATGTTCGTGCACCGTGCAATTCAGTGCCAGCGCCGCGCGCATTCCCATTTCCACGGCGCGCTTGTTGAGAACGGGTAGCGTGCCGGGTAGCCCCAGGCACACGGGACACACGTTGGAGTTGGGCGGATCACCGAATCGCGTCGAGCAACTGCAGAAAATTTTCGATTTCGTTAGAAGCTGGGCGTGGACTTCCAGACCGATAACGGCCTCGTATTTCGCGAGAAGTTCCGGGGACATGGCCGATTCTGTGGCGAACTTGGTCATGGGCGAAGACCAAATTATATCAGACCATGCCCTAAAATCAGGCGGGGCGGCGGTTCAACCGGAATCACGCGGTATTTCCTTTTTCATCTGGCAGTAAATCGCAGAACACAAACGATTCGCGCTCGACCACTTTCCCGCGTTTCACGCCGATCGGCGAATGGAAGATCGGCCCGGCAAACACGAAGGTGTGGAACTCACCGTTCTCGCCGCAAGGATCCACGTTTGGAGGAAGCTGGCTGAAAAAACTGCTATCAAGTTCTCTGCCCGCGAAGGAGGCCGGCAGTTTGGCAGGATCAAGACATACGGTGATGGCGCGAAAGCCATCACGGATGAATCGCGCGGCAAGTTCGCGCGTATCCACTTTCCAAAGCGGGAAAAGGGCGCTCATGCCCGCCGGCGCGAGCTTCTTCTCGCGGTAGGCGCGCAAGTCCTCCAAAAAGATGTCGCCAAAACCGACGTGAAGGACACCGCGGCTCCGAAAACGCAACAGGGCTTCGCCCATACGAGATTCGTACACCGGATTGCCGCACTGGGGCGGGATGCGGACCTCTTCCAGCGGCAGGCCAATGGACCCGGCCTGTCGCTGAAGAAGTTCACGGCGGACACCGTGCATGCTGATGCGCTCGTAACCCTCGGTCACTGTGGTGAGAAGACCGACCACTTCGAACTCCGGGTCGCGAAGAAGAGCGTGCAATGCCATGGCGCTGTCCTTGCCGCCGCTCCAGGAAAAAAGGACGGGCAGAGGCATGGCTCAATTACGGCCCGCGAACTGGTAGCGCATGCCGAACATGTAAAAGCGGCCCAACGCCGGGTAGCCGTAGGCGTCCTGATACTGCTTGTTGAATAGGTTCGTGGCGCGTGCCGTGAAATATAGGCCGTGGGTGATGTTGTAGCTGCCGGCCATATCAAACCTGGCATAACCCGGGTCGTTGATTTTGATGTAATCGATGAAATCGCTGTCCGTGCGGACGCCGGTGAAGTAGCCGGTGAAGCTCCAGTTCACGCGCGCAAGGGCGAGATTGAGGCCCATGGAGCCGGAATTGAGTGGCCGCCGGAGAAGGCGGTTTCCGGGAATGAGCGCCGGGTCAGCATAAGGATTTTCCGATTGCAGGACGCGGGTGTCGTCGTACGTGTAGTTACCGAACAGGAAAAGATTCTTGCGTACGCGCCATTCGGAGGCAAGGTTGACGCCGCGGGCAAAGGCCAGATCGGTGTTGAAGTAGGTGCCGTTGCCATAGGGGCAAGTGGTGGGTGGCAGCGCCGTACACAAGCCGCCGGGAAAACAATTCGCAAAACTCACGATGTCGTAGAAGCGATTGTAGAAATAATCGGCGGAAATCTTCCAGCGATCAGAGGCGAGCTTTTGCTCGAAGCCAGTGGACCAGTTTTTGCTGGCCTCGGGTTTGAGATTGGGATTCCCGGGAAAACAAGGGTCGGTGCCAAAGGTTTCGTCGAAGCGCGGTTCTTTGATCCCCTGACCATAAAAGGCGCGGTAGCGCGTGTCTCCCCAGAATCCTCTGCCATAGTGCAACGCGTAAGAGCCTCCGGCACGAGGAGAGACGCGAGTGCCAAAGCTGGCGTTGTCCTCAGCGCGAACACCGAAGTCGAGCGAAAGCCTGGAAAACGGCATGTAGCGGAAATCGAGATACCCCGCCTTATTGTTGCGGCGAAGATGCCCCGGAACGACATAGCTGATGCCGCCATTTTCCACTTCGTATTGGTAACCCGCAGTGGCGAGGAACGAGCGGGAAACGTAGGTCGACTGGGCACCAACTCCAGCACGATTGAATTCCAGCAGTGTATCGTAGGCCGAACTGACCGGTTGCGTCTCAAAGCTGTGCTGGCGCGTGTAAGACTCCGTGCCGGTGACTTGGTTGTGCCAATGAGACCCAGTGTTGAACTCCCAGCGCCCATTGGCTGAAAAAACATGCTGTGCATAGCCTTGGGTTGCGACGGGCGGCAAGACAAGCGTGGGACCGGGAATTTCGGCATCGCTATCATTGTTGCGCAAAGAGAGGTGGAGATGATTGGTGTCGGAGAAGGAGTAGCCGAAGTTTCCAGAAAAAGTGCGGTTGATGAAGGCGTCATCCGGACCCTGCCCATCGGTTTCGAAATAGGCAGCCGCACCGGAGTAATCGAATTTGCCCAGAAGCCCGCTGAAGTCGGCGCCACCGCGTGCGGAGGAGAAGCCGCCGCCCTCGGCATACAGATCAGCCGATGGGATGCGCGTTTCGCCGCGATGGGTAAAGAGTTGGACGACGCCGGACACCGCGTCGCTGCCATAGATGGCGCTTTCCGCGCCGCGCACGATTTCCACTTTGTCGATGTTTTCTGTAGTGAGGTTGGAGAAATCCACGGCGCTGCCGGGAGGATTGATGGGCGTGCCGTCCACGAGAACCTTGGTGAAATCGGAGTTGCCTCCGTTCAAGAAAAGCGATGAGGTGCCGCCAAAGGGGCCGGTGCGATCGATGGCCACGCCCGGAGAAAAGAGAAGCAAATCGGGGAGCGTGACGGCCTGTCGCTGGTCAATCTCCTCGCGCGTAATCACGTCGGTGGGCGCAATGGTTTGTGAACTCAGAACGGGTGCGGCTTCGGCGGTGACCACTACGCTGGACGACAAACGCTCCAATTCAAGGCGCAGATCAAAGGTGCGCGATTCCCCGGCAGTTACATCCCAGGTGAAATCACGAGGGGCAAAAGGGTCTCTGGAAAAATGGATGACGTAGCGGCCCGGTGGAAGAGAAAGCTTATAGGCACCATCGGTCGAGGAAGTGGCAGAGAAAGGCTGAGCGCCTGAGGACTTTTCCAACTGGGCAGTGATTTGAACGCCGCCGACGCCGGCGCCAGAGGGATCGGTGAGTGTGCCACTGACATGAGCATCGGAGACTTGTGATTGCGAAAACGTGGGAATAGCCCGGACCAAACAAAGTACGGCGAGAATACTCGCGAAAAGAACTGGTTTTTTCATGGGTTCCTCCGCTCCCTCACGCGCGGGAGTGTAAAGGTTGACCGGCGCAAAGGAACTTGCGCTGGCTGCGGACTTCGCCGGTCTCCTGGCTTGGCGGGGAAAAACGCTCGATGGCGAGAGTCCGAATCACGAAAACTCGGAACTCCCATGAAGCGCGCTCGCGGCCTTCCCGCAGCGAGATGGGCTGCAGTGGCCAACGAGTGAAATGCCCGCCTTACAGTCGCGCGGCGGCGACGGTGTTGCACCGTCTTCCCGAGCACGAAGTCCGCGGTGATTGTGGAGGGGCAGAGCCCGCTGCGGGTTACGAGTTTCGGCTGCACAAAGGCGCCGGGTTGGGGTGGACGCGGAACGATCTTACGTATTTGAAAAAAGCGTGACGCGCGGCCGGCCGGAAGCGGTCATCTCCACGGAAAGCGGCGCTTGAAAAACCTGCTCGAGCAATTCGCGCTGGAAAACGGTGGCAGGCGGGCCTACGCGCAGGCACTTCCCTTTCTGCAGCAAGACCACCTGGTCGGCATATTCACCGGCGAGATTCAATTCATGCGTGACGACCACGACGGTGTAACGATTCTCGGCAGCCAAGCGGCGCAGATTGTGCAGCAAGTCCACTTGCGCGCCAATGTCCAGATGAAGTGTGGGTTCATCCAGAAGCAACAAAAGCGGCTGCTGGGCAAGGGCGCGAGCGAGAATCACGCGTTGCTTTTCGCCGCCGGAGATTTTGTCCATCCAGCGATCGCTGAGATGATTCGCGCCCACCTGGGTCAGAGCATTCGTGGCAATGGTTACGTCGTCCTCGGTCTCAAAGCGCAGGCCCGATCCATACGGATGGCGCCCCTGCAGCACAAATTCCCAAACGCGTGAGGGGAACAGCAGGCGGCTTTCCTGCTGCACAAGAGCGATGCGCTGCGCGCGCGTCCTTGGGGGAAGCGAATGCGTAACAAATCCATTGAGGAAAATACGCCCGGAAAGGGGTTCGAGCGCCCCGGAAATCAGCTTGAGCAGTGTGGATTTTCCGCAAGCGTTGGGCCCGAGGATGGCGACGATTTCGCCCGGCTTGGCGTGGAAGCTGAGAGCTTCGAGTGTGAACAGTGGCGCTTGCGACGGATTGGAAGAGTAGGCGTAACTGGCCTGTTCGACGCTGAGGCGCACATCCGCGGCGGCACGCGGTTGTTCTGAAGAAGGCAATGGTGTACGAAGGAGGCTGCTCATGTGATTCTCCTGCGAAGCAAGTAGATGAAAAGCGGCGCACCGGCCATGGCGGTCATGGCGCCAACGGGAAGTTCCGATGGGGCTACAACCGTGCGCGCGAGTGTATCGGCGATGACGATCGCGATGGCTCCGCCCAGCGCGGCGGCGGGAAGTAGCATGCGGTGGTCCGCACCAAAAATGAGGCGCATGACGTGCGGCACAAGCAGGCCAACGTAACCGATGGTGCCGCCAACGGAAACGGCGAGCCCCGTGAGTATGGATGCCGCCAGATACACCACAATGCGCACACGCGGGACATCCACCCCAAGGTGCATGGCTTCCTTTTCCCCGGCGAGAAGAAGATTGAGATCGGAAGCGGTCGTGTAAATAGCCCCGGCAGCCGCCAGAAAACCGAACGACAGTAAGAAGAGGAGACTGCGAGGCTGCGGCGTGGACAGGTCGCCCATAAGCCAGAAGACGGTGCCGCGAAGATTGCTGCCAGAGAGGGTGTTCATGAGGAACATGATGATGGCGGAAAGAAAGGAGGCGGTGATGATGCCTCCCAGCAGAAGGGTGCTGCTGTCAATCTGGCCGTCGCGGCGGCCCAGGAAATAAACAGCAGCGATGGTGAGACCTGCGCCAATGAAAGCCCCCAACGGAGTAATGAGTCCGGCAAGCTCCGGGGACAAAGCCAGGTGACTCTCAATGATGAGGGCGGCAATTGCGCCAACCGCGGCGCCGGAAGAAACGCCAAGGACGTAAGGATCCGCCAGCGGATTGCGCAGCAGCGCTTGAAAACTTGCCCCCGCTACCGAAAGAGATGCGCCGACAACGATGCCCAGGAGGATGCGCGGCAATCGGATATCTCTGACGATCATGCCGTAGTCGGTCGAGATGGCGCTGCTCTGGCCAAGCAGCACGCGGATAAGATCTCTTCCCAGGCCGTACAGAGAGACTTGCACGGCGCCCATCTTCAGGGCAATCACCACGACGACAAACAAAATAACCGCAAGGATGCCACATCGGAACAGGAGACGCCCCAGAGTTAGTGGACGCATGAGGACTCCACAGAACCTGAGCAGTAACTGGGCGACAAAGAAGAGAATGCCGCGTGGGGAGACACAAACGAAGCCGCATTCGCGGGCGGCGAAACCCTTTCCGGAGATGGCGAATCTTGGAAAACTTCGGGATGCAATTGTCGCGCGAGCTCTTCGATGGCGGAGACAATTCGCGGCCCAGGCCGATTCACAGCATCACTGATCACTGCAAAATGGCGATTGCGGACGGCATCCAAAAGCCGCCATCCAGGGCGCGTGGCCAACGCTTCGAAATCGCGTGTGGCGGATTCCGAGTGGGATGCCGCAAAAACCAGATAGTCCGGCTGCAGGTGAACAACCTCTTCGAGGCTCATTTTTGGCCAGTCCTGGGACGCCTCGACGATGGAGACGCCGCCCGCTTTGCGAAGCGCATCCGCGATGAATGTATTCTTTCCGGCGGACATGAGTGGTTCAGTCCACACAATGAACAGGACGCGGCGCGGAGGTACGTCAGCAAGTTTCGTTTGCAACGCAGCAAGCTGGCCCTCCATCTCTTGGCCCAGGGATTTGCCAGCCTCTGGCGCACCAAGGACATCGGCTAACTTTTGTGTGGAAGAGATAATCTCGGAAACGGTATGGGGAGCGCTGGAGGAGTAAGTGGGGATGCCGAGTGTATCGAGCGCGCGAACGGTGTCGAGCCGATTGATGTTCTTGGTGACCAGGACCAAATCCGGACGCAGCGCGGCAATTTCCTCCAGATTGGGATTAATGATGCCGCCGACTTTGGGCTTCCTCTGGGCGGCGGCAGGGTAGTCGCAAAAGTCCGTGTCGCCAACGAGGTGATCCTGCAAGCCAAGGGCATAAATCGTCTCCGTGATGCTCGGCGCAAGAGAAATGATGCGCGTGGGCGAGACAGGAACGCGCACGCTTCGCCCCATCTCATCCACCAGTTCGCGGGCGCCAGTTTGCGAAGATGGCCTCGGAGAATCAGCTTGGGCGAAGACGCCAATCGCGGCGACGAACAAAAAAACGTGTACGAGCGCCGCTGGACGTGACACAAAGCTGGAAATAATGCGATGCACGAATCTCCCCTGCCGAGGGTTCCGCGAGTGCGGGCAACAAAAAAGCCCCACGAGAACTGGGGCTGGATCGCCCGCGTTCTCTCTCGCGAAGAACACGCAACCTCTTCAGCTTGGGAGGGTAGCCTGACTAACGGCATTGCTGCCGATTACAGTGGCGGGACCGCGGCCGATTTGCACGGCACTTCCCCACTTCCCGAGCCTGCAAGTTGTGAATTTAGTGTACGGTGCGGTCCCGGGAGTGTCAATGAAAGCAAAGATATTTTCTTGCCAGGAAATCAGCGATTCTTCCAGTTGGGTTTGCGTTTTTCCACCAGCGCGCGCAAACCTTCCTGCGAATCTTCCAGGCGGTAGAGTTCATTCAGGAAGATATTCATGGACTGTTTCAGACCGTCGCGGAGAGAGAGACCCATGCCGCTCAGTATGGCCCGTTTGGCCATCGTGAGGACGGGGCCGGAATGGCTGGTGATGCGCTCGATGAGATCATCCACCGTGGATTCGAGCTTTGATTCTGGAACGAGACGGTTGATTAACCCCAATTCCAGGGCGCGCTCTGCCGTGACAGGTTCGCCGAGTAGCACCAGTTCGAGGGCGATCTTGGGGCCGACGAGAAATGGGAGAATCGTGGAGGCCAGCGGGGGGAAAACGCCAATCGTAATTTCCGGCTGCGCAAAACGCGCTTTCGGCGTGGCAATAACGAGGTCGCCAAACGCCGCCAGTTCCGCACCACCGCCGATGGCGGGGCCGTTCACCACACAAAGAACGGGCTTGGATGTTTCCAGTATCCCCGCGAACACCGAATGGAAGGCGTCAAGCATTTGAAAGACGCGTTCGGAAGTGTACTCGCCTATATCAATGCCGCCGCAGAACACCTTGCAGGCGGAATCGATAACGATCAGCTTGACGTCTTCTCTCTCGGCTACAAACGTGATGCCATCCGCCAACTCGCGAAGCATGTCTTCGTTAAGGAGGTTGTGCTCCGGCCTATTCAGTGTCATGTGGGCCACGCCGGGCGTGAGGCGAAGCTGCACATGCTGGAATTCCTGAGGGTCGCGACGTTTGGGTTCTGTGCGAACTTCGACGCTAGGGCGGCGTTCCACGATGGGTTTCTCCTTCCGGGGCGCCCCCGATGCGGGGCCGAACTTGATGCTAGCACGCGGCCCACGCGGGGGTTGTGCTTGTTCGATGGGCGGTGCGCAATGAGTCTGCTGGCACTCAGGCCAGTGAACGGAGATTCTGGGTGAGGTCAGTGGCGGCGCTGCATTACACTGTGTGAAGGATGGATCCTTATTATGTTCAAAGACGTTAACGAGCTGCCCACAGCCTTCGCCCAACGGCTGACTGTCCCACCTGATGCCGCGGGACTTCCCGCTGAAAGTGCCTGGAAAAAGAGCCCCGACGTGCGATTTGACCACGATTGGCAAGGCCAAAACGCCGATCCTGATCGAGCGACCAAGGTGCAGTTGCTCTGGACGCCGGATACATTGTTCTTAATGTTTCAAGCGAAGTATCGAAATATCACGGTTTTTTCCGATGCGCGGGAAGATGGTTGGCGCGACGAGTTGTGGAATAGTGACGTCGCGGAAGTCTTCCTGCAGCCGGATTCGCGCGATCCGTGGAAATACAAGGAATTTGAAGTCAGCCCGAATGGCTTTTGGATCGATCTGGATATCATCAATCGCAGGCATACAGAGCTGCATAGCAATCCTCGGCGCCGCGTGGTGCAAGATCCCCTAGCGAAAACTTGGACCGCCGAATTGGCTATTCCTATGTTGAGCTTGACGCCGCACTTTGATGCCACGCAGAGCTGGCGCGTGAATTTCTTTCGCGTTGAGGGAGATGCCGAGCCAAGATTTTATTCAGCGTGGAGCCCCACCTATTCGCGAGAACCAGATTTCCACGTTCCCGGCGCATTCGGCAAGTTAGTGTTCCGCGAATAGGAAAACTCCGCTCTCTAATCATGCAAGGCATTTCTGATAAGCTCGCATGGGATTCCTATGCGAACAAAACTTCTGCGCTTGCGCCGTCGATCTCCGCAGTACGGGTGGGGCCTTTTACTTCTCCTGATCATCTTGCCATGGATTAGCTTTCCTGCCTTCGCGCAAGAGACCAGCAATCCCAACGCCCCCGTGGTCAACAAGGTGGAACCGCCAAACTGGTGGGTTGGGCTGACGCCGGATGTGATGCTCTTGCTTTCCGGCAAGCACCTGGAAGTGACTCACGCGCGCTGCAACATCCCCGAGGTCATCGTCAGCCGCACACAATCGGCCGCGAATGGCGATTACCTGTTCGTGTGGCTGAAATTCGGGACGGCCTTGAAATCCGGAACAGCCGTGTGTCGCATTCTTACTCCCAAGGGTGAAACCACCTTTGAGTTGCCCATCGCGGCGCGAAAACAAATTCTTGGCAGGAACCAGGGACTCTCCCTGGACGACGTCCTGTACCTGATCATGCCGGACCGCTTTGCGAACGGCGATCCAACGAATGATGAGCCGGCGGAATTTCCAGGCTCTTATGATCGTTCGAAGCCGCGCGCATATCACGGTGGCGATCTGCGCGGGGTTCGCAATCATTTGGGGTACCTAAAGGACCTTGGAGTGACCACGGTGTGGTTGACACCTATCGTGAAGAACGGAACAGCGCAAAGTTATCACGGCTATGGCGCCGTTGACCTCTACAGTGTCGACCCGCATCTCGGAACAATGCAGGACTATCAGGAACTCGTGCAGGCCGCGCACAAACAGCACATGAAAGTCTTTTTCGATGTTGTGCCAAACCATGTGGGTCCCTTGCATCCCTGGGTAAGCGACCCACCCACTCCGGATTGGTTCCATGGAACACTGAAGGAGCATCTGAGTTCGTTTTCGCCTATCAGTGGAATCTTCTACGGCGCACACGACAAGAAGGAACCGCCCACGGACCCGCTTGAGTCGCTCGAAGATCCGCACGCCCCGTCCGAGTTTCAGAAGAATCTCACCGAGGGCTGGTTCTGGGGCGCTTTGCCCGATATGAACACCGAAAATCCTCTGGTCGTCCAATATCTCCTGCAGAACAGCATCTGGTGGGCAGAGAGTTCCGGTCTGGACGGCTACCGCGTCGACACAGTTCCCTATGTCCCGCGCAAATTCTGGTCGGAGTGGCATCAGGGCCTGCGGCGGATTTACCCGCACCTTTCGACAATTGGCGAAGTCTTTCACCGCGATCCCGCCGTCACTTCATTCTTTGCGGGGGGTCGCCTGGGATTGGACGGCATCGATCCGCAATTGACCACGGTCTTTGATTTTCCGATGTGCTTCACGCTGCGCGATATCCTGCTGCACGGCGCACCCGCCGGACGCATCGCCAATGTCTTGCGCCAGGATTCGCTCTATCCACACCCCGAATACCTGCTGCCCTTTTTTGCGAACCACGATTTGACTCGCCTGGCTGGAGAAAGCGGCGTTACGCCGGCCAAACTGCGGCTGGCTTTTGGATTGACGCTCACGCTGCGCGGCATTCCAGAAATCTACTACGGCGATGAAATCGGCATGGCCGGAGGCGGCGATCCCGACAATCGCCGGGATTTCCCTGGCGGGTGGATTGGCGATGCCCAGAATGCCTTCCTTCATGAGGGGCGCACGCGCGAGCAGGACGAACTTTGGCGATACGTGCAGAGCCTGCTCCGGGTTCGACGCGAGCACGCGTCCCTGCGAGCCGGAAAACTCTGGCATCTAGCGTCCGATGATTCGTCTTACGTTTTTCTCCGGGAAACCGAGGAAGACAAAATCGTTGTGGCTTTCCACAACGGGTCCGCCAGCCGTGAATTGAGAATTCCCTTGCAAGACACTCCCGCGCAGGGAGTCTCGGATGTCTCGCTGCTGTTGGGTGATGGCCAGGCAGAGCTTGCGGGGCGGGAGCTTCGGCTGCAACTGCCTGCGCAGAGTCTCACCATATTTGAATTGCACTGAATTGCGCCGGGATAGTTGGGCCTGGTTCAGAATTGGCCGCAGAATTTACAAAATAGAAACAACTCCCGCTCCCCTATAAGCCTCGCCTCGCGTATAGTTATCTACCTGGATGGTCCTCTCTCGGCCTCTCGGCCTTCCAGATCTCGGCGAGGATGAAATAAAGACTGCGGGAGAAACCAATGAAAAAACTCTTTGTGCTGCTCGCACTGTTGGGGACGATCCTTATGGCAACGGAAAAAACAATCTACGATTTCACCCTGAATTCGATTGACGGCCAGCCTACTCCGCTTTCCAGCTTCAAGGGGAAAATTGTGTTGCTCGTGAATGTGGCCAGCCGCTGCGGGTATACGCCGCAGTACGCCGCGCTGGAATCCATCTACGAAAAGTACAAAGACCGCGGCTTCGTGATTGTGGGGATCCCCGCGAACAACTTTGGGGGCCAGGAACCCGGCTCCAATCAGGAAATTAAGACCTTCTGCACGGCGAAATACCACGTAACGTTTCCTATGATGGCCAAAGTTTCCGTGAAAGGCGACGACATTACGCCGCTCTACCAGTTTCTTACTGACAAGAACGCACATCCCAATACTGGGGGCGAGATTGGCTGGAACTTCACGAAATTCCTCGTGGGCCCCGACGGAAAGGTGATAGCGCGGTTTGATTCCAAAGTGGAGCCTGATTCTCCGCAAGTCACCTCGGCAATTGAAAAGGCGCTCGCGGATAACAAACAGTGAGTCGGGCCAAGGGCGCCAGAAGGTTAAACTGCGAGGCCTTTCATTTTCACAGGATGATCTGGCCAGGAACTGCGTGGATTAGCCGGTGACGATACTTTCCAGTGCAGCTTTGTTCTTGATGATCAAGGTTGAGCCCATCACCTGCAGCAGTTGTTTCCTTCGAAAATCCGCGAGTAGCCGGGTAACCGTCTCGCGGGAAGAGCCGATCATCTGGGCGATCTCCTCGTGCGTCAGGGTCAGCTTCAGCCGAATCTGCCCTTTTTCTTCCGGATAATTCGCCGCCCATTCCAACAGGAAGCGGGCCAGCTTTTCTCCGGCGGAATGAGAGAGGCCGATGGTGCGCATCTCGGCGATCGCCGCGTGGTATGTCTCGCCCAATTGTTGCGCAACGCGCAGTGCCGCTTCACCGTTGTCTTTCAGAAAACCCAGGAAATCATTCCGTGCAATGAAATTCGCCTGTGCCGGTTCTACCACATCTGCTGTGAGCTCGTAACATGTGCCCGTGACGGTCGCCGGTAGTCCCAGCACTTCTCCCGGTTCCGAAATCCGCAGGATTAGCGTCTTTCCGTCTGCGGAAGAGGTAGAAAGTTTGACGCGGCCGCTGCAAAGAATAAAAACGCCTCGGGCGGGCTGGCCCTCGACAAAGAGGGTCGCTCCCTTGGGATAGGAAGCGGAAGAAGTAATTGCAGATAAAGCTTTTACGGTTTGTTCTGGAAGGTTACAAAACAGCCGCTCTTCCCGGTGCGGGCAAGAGAGACAATTCTCGATAATCTCCAAACCATAAGGCGTGCGCATATTTGTGCCGTCTTGGAGTATACCCCCATCCAGCTTGGTTACAAACTGAAAGCGACTGGGATTGCGGCGCCAACCCGTAAGCATGAAATCACTCGCCTCTGTGACCTTATACCGTGTGATGGGAGAGGCTCCTGTGATAAATATCACGGCATGGAGTGACAGTTATCACCGACTTCGCCCACACTTCTGTGCCATTTGTATCATGGGGGATTCCTATGCGGGACGGCCCGGGCCTCTTACGGATCCTCAGGGCAGAGCTCGCCTTCCTGGAACAGGGCGGCTACAGGAGAGGTCCGCGTTATCCCTTCCGCCCCAACTTCATCTTTGAAGATTCTCCCACTTGCATCAATTTCATTGCCCGTGGCCAGCAACGCCCTTGCACGGAGTGCCCGCTGATCCATTTTGTGCCAGAGAATCACCGCATCCATAAGTTTCCGTGCCGCCACATCCAGCTGACCTCGCGAGGTGAGACGGTCAATTCCTTTTATGAGTGGGGCACTGAGGAGGAGTTGGAGAATGCGGTGAGGGATTGGCTATTGGAAACGATCAGGGAACTGGAGGGCAGCCAGAAGGCAGCGGTGCAAGCTGCCTGAGGGTCATTCTACCTTCACCCCAGCCTCAGGAAACAACCAGCAGTTAATTCTGTGAGAAGATTGTCGGGTCCGCGAGGTATGTTCTACTTTTGCCCGTAGTAGGCCGTACTTCCGTGCTTGCGGAAAAAGTGTTTTTCGTGGAGCACCTTGTCAATAGGCCGCGCCTGCCGATTTGCGGTTAGTGTCTGGAGTGCCAGGGCCGCGATCTCTTCAACGATGACGGCATTGTGCGCTGCCTCTGCCGGTGTCGCACCCCAGCAAAAGGGAGCATGTCCCGCCACCAATACACCAGGGGTATGCAGAGGATCACGCTTCCCGATGCACCGCACAATCGCCAGTCCTGTGTTCAGTTCATAGTCCTTGCGAATCTCCGCGGGTTTCATGGACTTCGTCACGGGGATTGGCCCGTGAAAGTAGTCGGCATGTGTGGTGCCGAAGCAGGGAATTTCCCGCCGCGCCTGAGCCCAGGAGGTGGCCGCGCGGGAATGAGTGTGCGCCACTCCACCAATCGCGGGAAACGCCCTGTACAGCGCAAGATGCGTGGGCAAATCGGAGGACGGGCGGAGAGTCCCCTCCACGATTTTGCCATCCAGATCTACCACTACCAGGTCCTCAGGCTTCATCGTTTCGTAGGGAACGCCGCTTGGCTTGATGACCACCAGGCCTTGCTCGCGGCTAATTCCACTGGCGTTTCCAAAGGTGTAAAGCACCAAGCCCCGGCGAACCAATTCAAGATTCGCTTCCAGCACTTCCTCGCGAAGTTTCTTCAGGTTCATGCGTTTCCTCGAACCGTTGCCGCAATGCGCCGCAAGGTGGGCAGGATACGCCCCGCGGCAACCGGCGCGCTATCGCTCTTCCCGAACCCAAAGTACATTTCGCGGTAAAGCCCATAAAGCTCTTCATATACCTTGGCTGCTTTGGCGTCCGGCTCGACCACACGATACTTCGGGCAGAGAGCGTCTTGTGCCTTTTCAATGGTGGGATATGCCCTGGCAGCCAACGCCGCAAAAATCGCCGACCCGAGGCTAGTCACTTCGGATTGCGGGATCAGCACAGGCTTATTTAGAACGTTCGCGTAGATGCGGTTCAGCACTTCGTTCTTTTGCGGAATGCCGCCGGCATTGATGACTCGCCGTATCGGCACGCCGTGTTGTTCCATGCGTTCGAAGATCACCCGGGTGTGAAACGCCGTGCCCTCAATCGCGGCGAAGAGTTCGTCTTGCGCGGAATGTGTCAGGTTCCAACCGAAAGTCACTCCACCGAGCTCCGGATTCACAAGCACTGTGCGGTCTCCGTTGTCCCAAGTCAGGCGGAGCAGACCGGTCTGCCCAGGCCGGAAGCTTTCGAGCCCCTGCGAAAGATCCGAGACGCTCTTTCCGGCGCGCCGCGCAATAGCGTCAAAAATGTCTCCAGTAGCAGAGAGCCCCGCTTCCACGCCAGTTTTCTGCGGATGCACCGACCCCGGCACCACGCCGCAGACTCCGGGGATGAGCCGCGAATCATCGCTCATGGCGATAATGCAGGTGGAAGTGCCCACGACGTTTACAACGTCACCGGTGCGCGCGCCGGCGCCGATCGCGTCCCAATGGGCGTCAAACGCCCCGACGGGGATGGGAATTCCAGTCTTTAAGCAGAGTTTCCTGGACCATTCCGCGCTGAGCCCCCCTGCAAGCTTGTCGCTGGTTTCGTAGCGCCCGCTGAGCTTGGCCCGCACGCCCTTCAGCAACGGATCTACGGCCGCGAGAAATTCTTCCGGAGGCAACCCTCCCAGCGAAGCATTCCACATCCATTTATGGCCCATTGCGCAGATGGAGCGCGGGGCCGCGGCCACATCGGTAATCCCGCAAAGGACCGCGGCAACCATATCGCAATGCTCGAACGCGCTGACGAATTTACCGCGCTTATCCGGATTGTGCCGCAGCCAGTGGAGCAGCTTGGAAAAGCCCCATTCCGAGGAGTAGGTTCCACCGCACCAGTTGATGGCTTCCAGGCCGGTTCGGTGAGCCGTTTCTGTGATGAGCGCAGCTTCACGCCAGCCGCGGTGATCGCACCATAGGTAGTATTCGTTGAGCGGCTCCAGCTTTTCGCCAACCGGGATGACACTGGAGCCGGTTGTATCAATGGCCAGCGCGGCGACTTGGTCTCCCGGGACTTTCGCGGCCACCAGGGCGCGCTGCACCGCCTCAACGAGCGCCCGCATGTGGTCTTCATGGCTCTGCGTTGCGTGATCCGGATCATCTTTCGTGCGATGGAGTGGGTAGTCCGCGGTGCCGGAGCCAAGGCGTCCCTTTGCCGTATCCACCAGAGTGACGCGCACGCTGAGCGTGCCGAAATCCACTCCTGCCACGATTGCCATGGGGTTACTCTGCTCCTTCTTTCCCGCCAAACGCTTACGCCGTATGGGCGTACATGTCCCAGCCGAGATACCGCGAGGCGGCTTCATGCACCATTGGCGCAACGCTGGAAAAATTCGCCGCGACGTGGTGCTCGAAGCCCTGCTCGCAAATGTAGTGCAACAGTTTCTGCAGTTCGGGAATCTCCACCACGCCAGCGCCGCCAAACGTTTCCAGGGGATCGTCCGTAAAGCGCCCGCTGCCGGAATAGCCGCGGATTTTGCCGTTCACGTCGTCGGTCGAAAATCGCGCGAAGCTCATGGCCCCCGCTTTTACGCGCCCCACGCAGGTTCCAAACGTGTTCTCTTTGCCCACCGTCCCCGCGATGATCTCCTGAAAATCCATCTTTACATCTTTAAAGAAATGTTTCGGCAGATTGCTGCAGTGGAAACAGACCGCCTTGTTTGGATCGCCGCCATAATTGTTGTTCCAGTCCAGCAACGCGCTCGGCGTTTCCGAGGCCAGTTGCAGCGCGTGCATCCCCAGCACCCCGCACACATCCACCTCGCACGCGCTCGAGAGCAGCGCATCGCTCATCATGCTCATCAGCGTGCACGGCACGATGCCCAGATTTTCCTCCATCGAAGTCCAGCACTGCACTGCGCTGATCTGCACATCCACCGCCTTCATCCATTGATCGACCACCGCTCCCAGCTTCGCCATCTTCAGCAGCGCCGCCTGCGGAATGTCTTTCGTCGTCACGTAGCGCTGGATGGCCTGAAGTTTCTGCACCGCCGTATCATCCGTGTCCTTCATCCGGCTGATGCGCCCAAACACCTCCGAAAGGTCCAGCGTCTCCACGGAGATTCCGCTGGCTTCCAGAAGCTTTTCGCTGTAACGCACCGTATTGAACGCCGTCGGCCGCGCGCCGATCGACCCAATGCGCAAATTCCGCAAGCCCTTCACCACGCGGCACACGCCCGCGAACCATTCCAGGTCCTTCGCGAACTCCGCGGAATCCGGCGTTTCCGTGTGCAATGTCGTCAACGAATAAGGAATGCCGTACTGCCGCAGGTTGTTGCACGCGGACATCTTCCCGCAAAAACTGTCGCGCCGGTGCGTGATGGCCATCTTGCCGGGAGTGTCCGGCGTGGCCTGCACAAGCACCGGAACGCTCAAACGCGCCAGCCGCAATGTATCGGCAATCGCGCGCTCATCCCCAAAGTTCGGCAGCGTGACGATTACGCCGTCAATCGCTTCGGCTTTGGACCGAAACAATTCCGCGCAGCGCTTCGCTTCTTCGTGCGTTTCCACCGCACCGTACTTGCTCTGCTCCGTGCCCAGCGCCACAACATCCATTCCGTCTTTCTGTAGCGTCTGAATCATCTCTTCCCGGCCAGACTTGGCCAGGTGATCGGGGAAAAATCCGCGATTCCCCACAATCAACCCTATGGTCATCTTCTTTTTCTTATTGGACATAACGCGCTCCGTGATTTTGTCTTTCCGCTAAACGCGCCCTTTCCCGGGCGTGAAGTAGATACAGTATCCAGCGCCGAGCAGCGCCAAAATTCCGCCCCACCAGATGCTGGCGTGCAGGTGAAAGAGCACGACCGGCGTCTGCGGAGGCTTGAAAAGTTCGTAGATACCCGCTCCGAAAATGAGCAGGCCATTCACCAAAAGAGAAATGCCGATAAAAAACCAGATGGAAATGGATCCGCCGCTTTTCATAACACCTCACCAGAAAATAATATTCAGGATGACGAAAATGGTTCCAACTACGACGGCCCAGAACCACGGCCTATGGAACGTCGAAACGTATGTCTCCGACGGAATGTCCGTCGCGCCGTAAACCAAGCCCTTCAATTCCGCTTCCGGCTTGGGCTTGGTGAGGAGACTCACGACTACGGTCACGATGGCACAAGTAAGGCAAGACCAAAGGGCGCGGTACATGTTTTCCGCCATGTCGCGCGCGTACGGCGAAAGCGCAACATAGCGAAGCGCCGTTGGATCCATCTTTACCCAGGCCCACATACCGACAGAAGAACCTGTGCCAGCCAGCAGGCCCCAGAATCCCCCTGCGGGCGAGGCGCGTTTCCAGAGCATGCCGAGAATCACGGTGGCAAAGAGCGGGGCGATAAAGAAGCTGAACAGTGCCTGAACATAGTCCATGATGCTCTTAAAATTAATCACCAGATAGGCGGTGCCAATGGAGATGATCACGCCGCCCAAGGTGGACCAACGGCCCATGTTGACGTAGTGCTTATCGGAGGAATCTTTCTTGATGAGCGCGCGATAAATGTCATAGGTCCAGACGGTCGTGAAGGCACTGACGTTTCCCGCCATGCCGGACATGAAGCCCGCGATCAGGGCGGTGATGCCAAGCCCCAACAAGCCGGGCCCGCAGTATCGCGCCAGCATCAGGGGAAGAACTTCGTTGTAGCTGTGCCCGCCCGTCGCAACCGCCTGGGCTTCCGGCATGAGCTTCATCGGGAGAAGCGCGATCCCCAGCAGACCAGGAAGAATCACGATGAACGGCACGAACATTTTGAAAGCGGCGCCGATGATCGGAGCCATTTTCGCGGCGCGCAAATCCTTTGCCGCTAGCACGCGCTGCACAACGAGGAAGTCGGTAGTCCAGTAACCCGTGGAGATGACGGCGGCTAGGCCGAAGACGATGCCCGTCCAATGGATGCCCATGGGGTTATCTTTGAAATGCCCCATGGTGCTCCACATGTGCGTGTATTCGGCGGAAGCGTTCACGGCGATCCGCGCTTTCAGGCCGCTCCAACCGCCGGCCTCGATCAGGCCCAGAATCGGGATCAACAGGGCGCCAGCCCAGATCAGGATGAACTGAAGAACTTCGTTAAAGATTGCGGAGCGCAAACCGCCGAGAGTGACGTAGATTGCGACGGTAATTGAAGAAACCCAGATGCTGAGGTTGATATTCCACCCCAGGATGATCTTTAGTACCAGCGCCATCGAGTACATATTGATTCCGCTCATCAGCACGGTCATAAACGCGAAGCAGATGGAGGAGAGCGCCCGGCTGGATTCTCCGAAACGCAGCTTCAGGTAGCCGGGAACAGAATGTGTTTTGGAAATGTAGTAGAACGGCATCATTACCAACGCCAGGAACAACATGGCGGGGATCGCGCCGATCCAATACCAGTGCGTGGCCAGGATGCCGTATTGATAGGACGCGCCCGCCCACCCCATCAATTCGAGCGAACCCAGATTGGCGGAGAGAAAACTCAATCCCGCAATCCACGCGGTCATTTCCCTGCCGGCCATAAAGAAGTCTTCGCCGGTGTTGGCCCGTTCTTTCAGGTAAAAGCCGATCGCCAGCACCAAAACGAAGTAAAAGACGATAATCACCATATCCACGGTGGATAGATGGACCAATCGCGGCGTGTTGAATAATGCAAAGGCGAGTGTCATGGGGCCTAACGTGTCTCCTGTCCGGGTGCGAGAAGATACTTCCCCTGGAGTTTGATTTCTGCGGACGAACTTCCAACGAGAATGGAAAATTCACCGGGTTCGGCCCTCCAATCGTGCTTTTTCACATCGTAGAAGGAAAAAGCACGGCGATCGAGGGCCACTTTCACCTGTTTTGCCTCGCCGGGCCGAAGATTGACCTTCGCAAAGCCCTTCAGTTCTTTCTGTGGCCGCGGAACGCTGGCATGCGAATCTCCCACATAGACTTGAGCGACTTCCGCGCCTTCGCGCGAACCGGTGTTTTTTACCGTGAACGAAACTTCCACGATATTTCCGCTGCCGTTCGCGGCCGGCGAAATTTTCAAATCGCTGTATGCGAATGTCGTGTAAGAAAGCCCGTAGCCAAAGGGGAACAGCGGCTTGACGCCGGCGTGCTCGTAGCCGCGATAGCCCACGAACACGCCTTCCGTGTACTCCACGCGCTTATCCTTCTTCTGTGGGTAATAGCTGTGAAACGTTGGATTGTCTTCCCAGCGCCTCTCGAATGTCGCGGGAAGTTTGCCGGAAGGCGTGTACTCGCCAAACAAAATCTGCGCCAGAGCGGTGCCACCCTCTTGCCCTGGATACCAGGCCTGCAACAAAGCGGGAACGCTGTCCAGCCAGCGAGTCATGTCCACAGCGCCGCCAGAAGTTACCACCACAATCGTGTTCTTGTTCAATGCTGCGATGCGCTGAATGAAAGTGTCCTGGCCCGCGGGCATGCGGAATGTGCGGTCGGCCCCTTCACTTTCTGTGTTCGGATCAAATCCAACGCAAAGGATCACTGCATCGGCATTCTTCGCAATTGTCTTTGTCTCTTCGCCGATGTGTTGCGTGGCGACGTCAACGTCGAACCTCGCTGTTGCCCCGCCCGTATTCTCGAAATACTCCATCCGGATCTTGACTGGCTTACCGCCTTCCAGGTGGCGAATCGCGGAATTCTGTTTTTCCCCATGGCGTTGCCAGTCATTGATGACCAGGTCATCGTCCAGGTAGAGGCGCACGCCATCATCCGTGGAGGTAAAGAAAATAAAATCGTCTTCCGAACTGGGAATAAAATAGCCGGTCCAGCGCGCGGAAAAATGATCCACCGGCTGGCCTTCCGCGTAACTTCCATCTCCCCAACGGAAATTAACCTGGGTATCGGTGCGCACTAGCGCTGGCTCTCCGTCAAGATTCTCGTTATTGAAGTATTCGCCTTTCAACCCCGGGGCCCCGCCGGGAGCGGTAACAAACTGAGCGTGGTTAGTAATGGCGTCAATGGTCTGCGCTTCGGAACGGTACAGCACGCGAACATCATTTCCAAGATAATTGCTGATGCCCTCCAGGTAACTCACGGAATTGAAAGGCTGTGTTTGGGCACTTCCTCCACCGCCGGGTACTGCGGGATACGCCGAAGGACCGAGTACGGCAATAGACTTAAGGTTTTTCCTGTCCAGTGGCAAAATGTGGCTTTCATTTTTTAGCAGGACCATTCCACTGCGCGCCTCATCCAACGCCACTATTCTCCCCTCGGGGCTGAGCAACGGAATATTGTCATCCGTCTGGGGACGGTCGAGAAATCCGAACTCGACGGCTTTCCGCAGAATGCGCCTCACCTTATCGTCGATCGTGGTCTCCTTCACTTCTCCCCGTTGGATGGCGGGCAGCAGGGTTTGCGCGTTCATGAACGCGGGGGTGGGCATCTCCAGATCAAGTCCGTTATTTGCGGCGCCAACACCGTCGTGAGTTGCACCCCAATCGGACATCATAATGCCGTCAAATCCCCATTCCTTCTTGGCGATGGTGATGTTCAGGAAGCTGTTTTGTGTCATGTACACGCCGTTCACCAGGTTGTACGCATCCATGATCGCGCCGACCTTGGCTTCCTTCACCGACGCTTCGAATGCAGGCAGGTAGATCTCCCGCATCGTTCTTTCATCTATGTCGGAGCTGTGGTCCATCCGGCCATACTCGTAATTGTTTCCCATGAAATGCTTGGCCGTGGCGATCACTCCTTGCGACTGGATCCCTTCAATCACTCCAACGGCGACTCGCGATGCCAGGAACGGGTCTTCGCCGAAATACTCGAAGTTTCGCCCGTTCATGGGCGCCCGGTAAATGTTCATTCCCGGTGCAAGGATGAAATTCACGCCGCGCGCCCGGGCGTCATGCCCCATGGAAACGCCAACGCGCTTGAATAGCTCGGTGTCCCACGACGCGGCCAGCGCAATTCCACCGGCGTACGCAGTGGTTGGACCGTAATCATGCACTCCGAGAGGGCCGTCCGACATTCGGAAGGACGGGATACCTACACGGGTGATGGGGCGAGTGTAAAAATCGTCGGTTCCTCCAATCAACGTGATCTTTTCTTCCAGTGTGAGTTTGTTGAGGATCGCCTCGACGCGCTTCTCGACTTCCGCACTCGTGGGTTTCTGTGTTTGCGCTAGAACCGTGGTGCAAAGAAACAGAACAACCAAAGCTACTGCCATGCTTCGCTTTATCCGGCCGCTTGTACTTACAAAACTGCAAACCATTGTGTGTCCTCTATTTTTCTTCCACGATCGCTGCGTCCCAAGCCTTCAGCGTCAGCGCCTGCCCGTGGTTAAAACTCGTTTGCGAGAGCAATTCCGTCCCCGCGGCATACGAATAGTTGAATGTCTGCGGAGAGCTGGAATAGTTCAGATAGAAATGCAACGATTTCCCATCGCGGTTCTGGCCATGCTTCACGCGCACGCTGGCCGGCAGTTCCTGATCCGTGCCTGTGAGCCCGGCGTCCTTCAACACGCCCAGCAGCACCGCGCGCTGCAGCGCGTCACTCAGCACCGTGCCCTCGTAAGTCAACGTGCCTTTGCCATATTTGTTCTGCGTAATCGCCGGGTACTTGCCAAAAAAAGGATGTTCATAGAAGGCGAGGGGCTTTGCCGTATCAGGGATGAGCATTTCTGCCCAATCGGAGACCTGATTCTCCGCGCCCGCCTGAAACGGGTCGTCCTTCAGCGCCAGCGGCTTCTTCAGCGAAGAGAACTCCTGGTAGTGAAAGCCTGCCGCGGCCCGCAGGGGTCCCGGCATGGTTTCCCAGCGCACCGTCGAGTACTCATTGCAGAATCCGCTCTTGAAGGCCATCACCACTCGCCCGCCCTTTTTCACGTACTCCGCCAGTCGTGCCAATAGCGCATCGCTCGCCACATACAACGGCGGCACCACCACGACCTTGTATTCCAACAAATTGGTGCTTTCCGGAAAGATGAAATCCACGCCGACGTTGGCCCGGTAAAGCACTCCATACATCTGCCAGAGGAGCGTTCTGTAGTCCAATTGCTCACTGAACCTCATGAACTGGACCCCGTAGTATGAATCGAGACTGTACAGAATCGCTACTGGATTTTTCCGGTGCAAGTCCGCGATTCCCGGGCCGATTCTCCGCAACTCCTGAGCAGTGCGTGCGACTTCCTCGTACGCGCGGCCGGGTTGCAGATCATGGCCTAACACACCTTTCCAATAAGTTTCTTGGCCGTAGTGCAGCGAATGCCAATGCCAGTACTCCACCATGTTGGCGCCCGACGAAACGTGGGTGTAAACGTCGAGGCGCAACTGGCCGTCATAAGGCGGAAACTGCTGCTTGGAATCCCAGCCGATGGCTTCCGCGTTTGTTTCCGTGATTAGGTAGTTGGTACGCTTCAATGAGCGTGTGTAATCGCCCATCCGCGAGGAAGCTTCCCCGTCGAAATCATCCTGTGTGCCGTGATACGGGTTCACGGCTGCAATGTCCAGGCTGCGCGCAACGTCGATCTCATTCACTTCCGGCCGCGGCGGCCCCGCAAAGTCGTGCGTCACGAACTGCTCGGGCCTCTTGTACTCATTCACGATGCGCGATTGCCAGGATAGAAAATCGGTCGTCTCCCACTGCGAATAGCGTTCCCACTCCAGCTTCCATCCGGGATTCCGGATTCCGTCGCGCACGGGAACTTCGGTCCAGTCATTCAGGCGCTGTCCCCAATAGTTCAGTCCCCATATGCGATTTAGTTCGTCGGTGGTCTTGAATTTGGCTTTCAGATAGTCGCGAAATCCTTCCTGAACATCCCTGTTGGCTGCACCTGCGGAAGAAGTTTCATTGTCAATCTGATAGCCGATGATGGCGGGATTATCCTTGTAGTGTTCCAGGATTTTCCGGATGACCCGCTCGCAATAGAAGCGGTACGTGGGGTTCATCAGGTCCGTGTTCTGGCGCATGCCGTAGTACATCTGCTCGCCGCCAAACCGCGTTGCCACAATTTCGGGATGCTCCTTATACAGCCAGGCGGGTATGGAATAGGTTGGCGTGCCCAGGATAATCCGGATTCCCGCCGCATGCAGCTTCTCTACCACGCGGTCCATCCACGCGTACTCGAATCTTCCATCTTCCGGCTCCCACAATCCCCAGGTGGATTCTCCGATGCGCACCACGCTGATTCCGGCCTTTTTCATCAGCGCTATGTCTTCGTCCGTGCGCTCGTACGGCATGTACTCGGGATAGTAGGCCGCACCGTACAACACGGTATCCATCTGATCAGGTCGAAAAGGCTGCGTGGTCGCTGGCTTAGTCTGCGCCCCAAGATTGCACACGCTACCAAGTAAAAGACCGAGGAAGGCAAGCCCCACTTTACAAGACTTCCTCGTCAAGCGCTCCGCATCTCTATGGTACATACACACGACGCACCTCGCTGCGCCTGTTCGCTGGAGTCTCAGAACCGCCTGGCGTGCATCGAAGTCGATACGCTGGCTCGTTTTCTATCGCTTGGGTATTCATGGCGCGTTGCATCTGCTGCCCTGCGAAGCTCCTCGACAGTTCGCCGGGCCATCGAATAGCAAGTAAACGTTTTCTGTCAAGAAACCGCACTGCTTTACAAGCTACTTGAGATTATTCTCGACAATAATTCCCCCCAGGGTTCGCTGTCAAGGCAAGTTTGCTTAATCCCTCTCGGAACAATTCCCGTCCTTGCCCTGTCCTTCGTTTAAGTGCGCTGTTGCTCGCCCGCCATGCTTATTCAGAGTAAACGTTTTCCAGCCTTCCTGGCGCGACGCACCCGATTCTCAACTTCCCTAACTAGTATCGCGCGCCCGGCGATCACGCGAGGGAACTGCTTTTGAAATCGCGGCACATTCCTATTCGAGCACGGCAAAACGGTAGACCGTTTCTGATTGGAAAGTTTGTCCGGGACGCAAAACGGTCGAGGGGAATTCCCGGTGATTCGGAGAATCGGGATAGTACTGCGTTTCCAGGCAGAATCCCGTTTGCTTGCCATAGACAACCCCGTTCTTTCCCCTGAAGCTGCCATCCAGATAGTTTCCTGTATAAAACTGCACCCCGGGTTCCGTGGTCAAGACTTCCATTACGCGTCCGGTGCTTGGCTCGTACATCTTCGCCGCCTGTTTGAGTTTCGCTCCCGTCTCATCGATTACGAAATTGTGATCGTATCCGTGAGCCAGGCGAATCAACTCGTCGTCGGAATTTATCCGGTCGCCAACGGTCGTAGCCTCTCTGAAGTCCAGCGGCGTCCCGGCAACGGACCGTATCTCGCCGGTGGGAATCTGATGCGCGTCGCAGGGAGTGAAGCGCGAAGCAAACAATTTCAGTTGATGCCCGAGAATGTTGCCGCGCCCCGCGCCCCCCAAATTGAAGTACGCGTGATTGGTCAGATTCAGGACCGTGGGCTTGTCGGTAGTGGCCAGATACTCAATTTTCAGCTCCGCTCCGGTCACCGTATACCGAACGGTCACGGAAAGATTCCCAGGATACCCTTCCTCACCATCTTCACTTAAATAATCGAACGCAACGCCATCGGCGATTGGCTCAGACTGCCAGACGACATTGTGGAATCCGCCCGGACCGCCATGCAGGGAATTATTCCCGTCATTAAGCGCCAGGCTGTACGTATTCCCGTCCAGCGAAAATCTCCCATGGGCGATGCGGTTCGCATAACGCCCCACGGTGACACCGAAGAAAATCGGCCCCTTCGAGCAATGATTGGCGACGTGGCTTGCCAGGTCTTGCGGCCCGAGGACCACATCTTCCCAGTTTCCCTTGCGGTCTGGCGTGCGCAACACGATAATTGCGGCGCCATAAGCGCTGATCTGAGCCTCCAGTTTGTCTGATTTCAACGTATAAAGATCAACTTCCCTGCCGTCTGGCATACTGCCAAAAATCTGTTTGCTCACGTTTTCTTCCTATGGGTGGCCGCCGCAAGAGCGAAGTGACGTAGCGGAGACACGGAGATGAGTCTCGTGCGCGATTCCAACGCACGGGGTGATTGTATGACCTTGCCACGGCGCACACAACCAGTTCATAGGCGGGCAAACGCCGCGGGCAATCTGGAGTAGAATCCAAATGATCAGCGAAGCCCCCGTATAATGTCTCGACCCAATGATCATCTTCAGTTCAATGCTGCCGGCAAATCTCCGGCGAGGAGGTTCAGCCATGCGTGCTTTCTTCATCGCGATTGCTTTTTCTTGTTTCGTTGCAGCGCCCATTCTGTCCCAGGAGTCAGCCGTGTCTGATATAGCCACGATTCAAAAAACGCCTGATTGGATGAAAGGGTCCATCACCAAGCTCGAAAAAGAGCTTATCGCAAAATATGGCCAGCCAGAGCAGGCGCGCATTAAACGAGGCCTTCGACAAGTTTCCGAGTATTGGCGCGCGCAAGACGGCGATGCCGCCGCGTTTGAGGATTTCGCCCGTACGAATTTTGCCGGCGATCCCGCCACGCTGGATGCGATGTTCAACCGCTACGAGCACCTGCTCGAACAGTTCTACGGCCACATGCATGAGATCAACCGTGAGTTCCGCCAGCAGGCTGACCTGGACCTGGGCCCCATTCTTCCGTTCGACGGAATCTTCGGCGCCTACGATCCATCAGCGCATTTTCTGGATGACTTCTTCGCCAACAAGGGCGCTTTCGTTGTCTTGTTGAATTTTCCGCTGACCACGCTCGAGGAACGCCTCACGCAAGGCCCTCAGTGGTCGCGCCGCCAGTGGGCCGAAGTGCGGCTCACGCAGGTCTTTTCCAAGCGCATTCCCGCGGACGTCAATCTGGCGATTGCGCAAGCAGCCAGCGATTCCGCCGAATACATCGCGCAATACAATATCTGGATGCACCATCTTCTCGATCAAAACGGCCAGCGGCCTTTTCCACCGAAGCTTCGTCTTCTCAGCCACTGGAATCTCCGCGACGAGATCAAGGCTGACTACGCGGATACCCAGAATGGACTGTCCAAGCAGCGCATGATCCAGTTGGTGATGGAGCACATTGTTCGGCAGACGATTCCGCAAGTGGTCGTCAATAATCCCAATGTCGACTGGAATCCCCGAACAAATGTGCTGACTGCCGCTGCGGAGAAGGACTCCGACTTGCCCCCACCCGCAGGAATTCCGGTGAGCAATGCTCCTGAGCCGAATACGCGCTACGCAACGCTCCTGAAGGATTTCGCCGCAGTCAAGAAAGCCGACCCCTACTCACCCACCGCTCCCACATTCATTGCGCGCCGATTTGACGAAGACCGCGAGATTCCGGAGAAGCGCGTCGAGGCCATGTTCCAACAGATCCTGACATCACCACTCGCGCCGAAAGTCGCTAAGCTCATTCAATCGCGATTGGGCCGTCCACTGGAGCCATTCGACATCTGGTATGACGGGTTCCGCCCGCGCGGCAAGTATAGCGAAGCCGAGCTTGATGCCATGGTGGCAAAAAAATATCCAACCGCGGAAGCCTACCAGAAGGACATTCCCAATCTGCTGGTCAAGCTGGGCTTCACTCCCGAAAAGGCTGCGTTCCTGGCAGACAACATCATCGTCGATTCCGCGCGCGGCTCTGGCCACGCCATGGGCGCGGAAATGCGAAGTGAGAAGGCGCATCTGCGCACTCGTGTAGAAAAGACGGGGATGAACTACAAGGGCTACAACATTGCCATTCACGAGATGGGCCACAATGTCGAGCAGACTTTCTCTCTAAATGAGATCGACCATACTTTACTGAAGGGTGTGCCAAACACCGCTTTCACGGAGGCTTTGGCCTTTGTTTTTCAGGGGCGCGACTTGGAATTGCTTGGTCTAGCGGCACCAGATGCGCGAAACGAGGCCCTAAAAACTCTCAACGACTTCTGGGGTGCCTTTGAAATCAGCGGCGTGGGTCTGGTGGATATGGGCGTGTGGCACTGGATGTACGATCATCCCAATGCCACGCCCGCGCAACTCCAGGCGGCCACTGTAGAAATCGCCCAGAACATCTGGAACCGTTACTATGCACCGGTGTTCGGTAAAAAAGATGTCGTGCTGCTCGGCATCTATTCTCACATGATCGATTCGTTTCTGTATCTGCCGGACTATTCCGTGGGCCACATGATTGCCTATCAGATTGAAGAACAGATGAAGAAGGCGGGAAATACCGGCCCCGAATTCGAGCGCATGGCAACCCTGGGCGATGTTACCCCGGATCTTTGGATGGAGCATGCCGCGGGAAAGCCCGTAGGTCCGGAGCCGCTGCTAGCCGCAACCGAAAAGGCTCTGGTGCTGGTTGGATCTCAACCATAGCGCGCGGCGCATGACTGGCCAGTTCGCACAGCTACTTTAGTCTATACGGTCGTAGTTACTGTAACCTGTGTCCCGCGCATTGTTCTCCAACATCACTGCACGTCGGAGACTTTGCCTTTTACAAAAGTGACCTTCATATCCTTATAGATGTAAATCTGCTTGGCGCCGAGATCAACCTTCTTCTCTGGCTGGCCGAGAATCGCGGTGACTTCGTCGGGCGTTTGGCCCAACGCGATGGTCGGAGGAGGCTGCGCCGGTGCGGCCGGCTGAGCCGGAGAGGCTTGTTGTGTCTGCGCGTTCTGCCCCTGCGCATCCTGCGATTGCGCCTGCTGCTGGCTGTTATCGTCCGCTTGGATTTCCAGGATTTGATTGATGACGTCGGACACCTGGCCACCATCGGCGCCGTTCAAATAGTCTTTCGGAAATTCAAACACCACCTGGGCCCTGCGGCTCGAAGGATCTTTTGCTTCATTACACGTGTCGCACTCGATGATCGTCAGCGTAACCTTGGAGTCCTTTTGGTTGACATCGATCTTGGAGGCATACACTTTCTCCCCAACGGTCAGGAATTTCGTGTCCGTCGACGCTGCACCCGTCGGGTCCTTCACGCCCTTCCATGACATCAATTTGTTGACTCCCTTCATAGCCGTGTTATTGGCGGTCTTGATCTGGCCGTCTTTTACATAGCTCGGCACAATCACCGAGTTTCCCGAGGGCGAGCTCAGGATGCCGCCTTTCTTGATCACCAGCACGGTGCCGGTATCAATCACCGAAAGCCCGCTGGAATCCGTGCCTAGTTTCGCCAGCTTGTATTTTGCCGTCAGCTGGCTCTGCAGTGAATCGGCCCCAGCATCCTGCGCTTGGGCCGTTATCCATGGAATCACTCCTGTGAACATCACCACCACAATCAGGATCGCCCGCCATGCTTTGCCCGTCATTGGAAGCTCCTCTTTCTAAATTGTTCGCACTCTCCGCATGATGAAACTCGGTGCCCGTAAACTACTTCGGCCAGCCGGGAGAGCACCTGGAAGTTACCGCTGATGCTCTTTCCCGCACGACCGGTTCGCGTTCTTTTCCAATCGCTCGTCAGTCGTCGCTACTCGGACTGGTTGCCGAAGCTTGTTGGACGTCGTTCTCCGCCTGGCTCGCCTCGTCCTGCTGCGCTTTCAGGTCCGCCTCAACCGTCAAGTCTGGTTGCGCCTGACCATTGGGATTGGGTTTGGAAGCAGCTGGCGGACCCGCCGGAATGCCATTCTTACCTTGGTTTTCCGCGAGCTTCCCCATGCCTTCGCTGAGCTTGGCCCGGAAATCGTTGTGCATGTCCTGCAGGTCCGTAACGGCTACGGCAACCTGCGTGCCGGAAGCGCAATCATTTTGCTGGCTACTGGCCACGATCACCTTAACGCTCTGATTGGCGTCCGGGGTGTCCTGGATGCGCGTGAGGATGTCGCCAGGGCTCAAGGAACATTCCGTCCCATCGGCCATGGGTTCACTGAGAACTGTGGAGACAAGGAAGGTGCGCAGAGACGGATCCAGCGCGGCCGGAACTTCATCGGGACCCGTTTGCCCAGCCGGAGGCGGTGTGCTGCTGACCGGCGCGGCAGGCTCGGGATTAGCGGCCGCTGCCTTTTCCGCAGCGATTTGCGCACGCACTTCATCGGCGATTAACTGCTTCATCTCAGGTGTGATTGTGGCTTGCGCCGCCGCAGGCGCAGGTGCATCGGACGCCGCTGCTTCTTGATTGGCAGCGGCGGCGGCATTTGCATTTGCCGCAGCCTGCGCCTCGGCTCGGGCTTCATACGCAGCCTGAAGTTCGGCGGCCAACAAATAATCCGTCAGCCAAAAAGCGGGCCCAGCGTAAAACGGAGCAGGAGCAAAGTAATAGCCATAATACCCATACCAGGGTGCAGCTCCCCATCCCCAGCCAAATGCTACCGGTGCGGCCCAGGGATTGTAGGCCCAACCGTAGTAAGCGGGGCCGTAGTAGTAGGGAGGAACATATCCGTAATAAGCGTAGCCGTGATAGTAATAACCCCGATAGGCGTATGCGTAACGGCGGCCACCATAATAATAACTCCGCCGCATGTACGGCCTGCCGCCGCGATAGTAGCCATGCTCGACAAAGCCACGGCCATGCCCGTACCCCACGACCCGCACGCCGGGACGTGGATGCGAGTCAAAACGCCGCTCCCCATGCGCGCCATGGTTGATGGTCATGCCGCTCTTGGTATGAATGGTGCTGACGTGGCCATTGCGATCGAAATTGGCGCGGTTGCCACTTTTCGTTTCAACACTTGTGCGCTTCCCGGACGCGTTGAAATTGTGCGTGCTGCCATTCGCACCAGCCTTGGAGGTGCCGCCGGGAGGATGGTTTCCCGCCACCTTCGCACCACCGGCCGCCGCGCCGCCCGGCTTACCTCCCGCTGCACCGCCAGTTTTGGCTGCCGCTGTGCCACCGGCCTTGGTTCCCGTTGTACCGCCGGTTCGGGTTGCCGTTGTGCCACCTGTCTTGGCTCCGGTAGTGCCCCCGGTTCGGGCTGCCGTTGTGCCACCTGTCTTGGCTCCGGTGGTGCTGCCGGTTCGGGCTGTCGTTGTGCCACCAGTTCGGGCTCCAGTGGTAGTGCTTGGCTTGGCGCCCCCAGTGGCCGGTGTGGCCGCAGGCTTGGGAGCTGCCGCAGGTTTAGCGGGAGCTGGGGCAGGCTTACTCGGCGCAGGCGCAGAGGAAGTGTTTTTTTTCTGGGCCGCCGCGAAAGTCGGCATGGCGATCAGCAGCAGAGAAAGCAGCAAACCCCGAATTGCACTGTTGCTTCGTTGGCTCCAATTCATCTTCACCCTCCTCAAAGGATCCCACTCCACTTCAACCTCAAAGAAACTCGCTGGGATGAACCGGCCCACCGCACTGGCCCAGCCGGGGAGTGTATCGGGCCCCGCCGCGCGAACCGTTCAGACGTTTCTTCCCCATTTCAGATTACATGGGGGCGGTCATCCTACCTTAGTGAATGCCGTTTGTCTGCATGGATCTAAAACAAAAACGTGAAATCTGTTAGGAACACGAACCATCGTGCCGCAGAATGTCGGCGCGCCGACAGCATTTGTTTTCTGTGCATGTGTTGCAAAGGCAGGAGTTAAGGAAAACGAGGTCCGTATGTGTGGCAACTGCATGGTTTATAAGTAGTTTGGAATGATACAGATGCACAAGTGTTGATGATGAAGGAGTTGGAAGGACGGGCTGCGCAAGTGTTGAGAAGAAAGAGGTTGGTAGAAGATTGGGAGAGGGTGTAGAGCCACCTTTCGCTACAAAATGGAGTCGCCGACCTGCTGAGGCGGGCGGGTTTCGCTTTTTCTTGTTTGCGTGCAGGATCAAAAATGTCGGCGCGCCGACAATATAGTTATTCATATAGTTTATTATATAGTTACTATGGCGGGAGAAAACAAAGGAGTTAGGGGAGAACGCGTCTTGCGATGTCCGGACGGGCGGATTGTTGACATTTTAGACCGAGCGGATGCCTGACACTTTCTGGTCCGTCTGACCTTGATGAGGGGCAGCCGAGGAGGGGGACGCGTCCCCCTCCTCGGCTGTGGTGGTGC